>Ga0209023_10000030_pt1:0-232500 | contig 260944 bp, 270 predicted proteins | sample LakOneMetagenome_FD_187468 | JGI IMG/M metagenome (GOLD analysis project Ga0209023, IMG submission 187468) | Freshwater and sediment microbial communities from Lake Erie, Canada (SPAdes) (version 2) | ecosystem: Environmental > Aquatic > Freshwater > Lentic | place: Lake Erie, Canada... | reverse complement strand
GCGGCCACGCCAACCACAGTCTCTACTGGGAAACTCTGACGCCGGGCGGATCGGAGCTGTCTGGCGCCCTCAAGGCGGCCATCACCGCCTCGTTCGGGACCCACGAGGCGTTCAAGGCCAAGTTCCAGGAGGCCGGCGAAAAGCTGTTCGGCTCCGGCTGGGCCTGGCTGGTCACCGACGGCGCCGGCAAGCTGGAGATCCTGGGTCTGCCGAACCAGGACAGCCCGTTCAGCCAGGGCAAGACGCCCCTGCTGCTCTGCGACCTGTGGGAGCATGCCTACTATCCCGACTACCAGAACCGGCGGCCGGATTGGTTGAAAGCGTGGTGGGACATCGTCGACTGGTCCGCGGCGGCCGAGCGCTTCGTTGATGCGCGACCCTATGTGCGCGCCGGCGCGGGCGATCCACTGCAGAGCGGCGACCTGCCGGGCTGACCGGCCCTAGCGGTCCGGGGTCAGGTTATCGACGAGGATCACCCAGCCGGATCGACGCAGCTGCCAGACGCGAAGGTAGGTGCCCTGGCTGGGTTTGTCCGCCGAGGTCCAGATCGCCGTGCCGTAGGACCACGCAAAGTCGCCCGAGCCGGCAACGTCGCAGCCGATGGTCTTCATCTCCACGCGTTGCGGGCGCTGGGCCAAAGCCTCGATGTAGGCGGCGCGGCCTACGGCCGGCTGTGGCTCGAGGCCCATGATGCGGGCCTCTGGGGCCAGACGGCGGACGTAGGCGTTGGAAAGGTCGGTGGCCGCCTCCCGCACCAGAGCCGCCTCGTCCTTGCAGACCTTCTTGCGCGCGGCGTCGGCGCTAAGGCGTGGGCCATCGGAAACCGGCATGACCGCGACGGGTGTATCCGTGCCGTACGGCGAAGCCGCCGCGGCCGTCGCGCCCATGTCGATGAGCCACTTCCATGAGCCGTCGGCCTGTTTCTTCCAGACCGTGAAATAGTTCGAGTAGCGCTGATTGCCCCCGAACGAGGCCGCGCCGGTGGTGAAACCCAGCGTTCCGTCGCGCGAAATACCGGCATAGAGCGGCCACCACTTGATGAAGCCCGTGTTGGCGCGATCGGGCCAGCTCGCAATGTTGGCGAGTGCGTTCTCCGCGCCCTTTTCGGAGTCGACCAGGACGCCGTCCGGTGCTGCGTAGTCCAGGAACGCCTGCTTGACCGGAACTTCCGACCCGCGCGCGGCGAACGCCCGCTCAGCGGCGATGACCGGGGCGGCGTCGCTGTCGACGGCGGCCCAGGCCAGGCCTGCGGCGGTGACGGCGGTGGCGAAGGCGACGGCAGCGAACGCGTGACGCACGGCTGGACGCATGGTTTGGCGACTCTCTCTCTCGACACGGCAAAGGTGCACAATCCACGTGGAAACGCCCGTGAAAACGGCGTAACCCACGGGCCGACGAAAGCCGGACCCTCAGCACTTAGACAGAGATTTGAATGCGCGCCGCCTTCTACGAACGCATCCGTGACGAACTGGCCGACATCGGCAGCCAAGGACTGACCAAGCCCGAGCGGGTCATCCTGTCGCGCCAGGGGCCGGAGATCCGGGTCCGCACCGATGGCGGCACGCGCAAGGTGCTCAACTTCTGCGCCAACAACTATCTCGGTCTTGCCGGCGATGATCGGGTCACCCAGGCGGGAATGAAGGCGGCTGAGCATTGGGGGGCCGGCACCGCCTCGGTGCGCTTCATCTGCGGCACCCTGGACATTCACAAGCAGCTGGAGCGCGCCATTGCCGACTACCTCGGCTTCGAGGACGCCATCCTGTTCGCCGCCGCCTTCGACGCCAATGGCGGGGTCTTCGAGCCGCTGTTCGGCGAGAACGACGCCATCATTTCCGATAGCCTGAACCACGCCTCGATCATCGACGGCGTGCGGCTGTGCAAGGCGATGCGCTACCGATTCGCCAATTCCGACATGGGCGAGCTGGAAGACCGGCTGAAGGAGGCCCGCACCGCCGGCGCGCGCAACATCATCATCGCCACCGACGGCGCCTTCTCCATGGACGGCTACATCGCCAAGCTGAACGAGATCCGTCAGCTGGCGGACAAGTACGACGCCCTGATCATGGTCGACGACTGCCACGCCACGGGATTCCTGGGCGACAAGGGCCGCGGCTCCTTTGCCCACCACAACGTCGAGGTCGACATCGTCACCGGCACCTTCGGCAAGGCGCTGGGCGGGGCCATGGGCGGCTTCATCTGCGCCCGCAAGGAGGTCGTCGAACTGCTCAAGCAGCGGGCCCGGCCCTATCTGTTCTCCAATGCGCTGGCGCCGTCGGTTTGCGGCTCGTCCATGGAGGCGATCCGCATCGCCTCCGGCCAGGAAGGCGAGGGCCTGCGCGAGCAGCTGACCGCCAACGCCCGCCAGTTCCGCACCGGCATGGCCGAGGCCGGCTTCAATCTGCTGCCGGGCGAGCATCCGATCATCCCGGTCATGCTGGGCGACGCCAAGCTGGCGCAGGAGATGGCGGCCAGGCTGCTCAACGAGGGCATCTATGTGATCGGCTTCTCCTTCCCGGTGGTGCCGCGTGGCGCCGCGCGCATCCGCACCCAGATGAGCGCCGCCCACCAGCCCCGCCACATCGATGCGGCCATCGCCGCCTTTACGAAGGTCGGCCGCGACCTGGGAGTGATCTGATGAGCGCCACGGCAACCATGGACGCGCTGGCGAAGACCCACGCCGCGGAAGGGCTGGAGCTGATCCAGGCGCCCATCCCCAAGCCGGGCCCCGACGACGTGCTGATCCGGGTCAAGCGCACCGCCATCTGCGGCACCGACATCCACATCTGGAACTGGGACGAGTGGTCCCAGAAGAACGTCCCGGTGCCGATGATCACCGGCCACGAGTTCGCCGGCGAGATCGTCGAGATGGGCTCGGACGTGCACCGCTCCCTGCGCCTGGGCCAGCGGGTCTCGGCCGAGGGCCATGTCATCGACCTGGACAGCTTCGCCGCCCGGGCCGGGCATTTCCACCTTGATCCCAATACGCGCGGCATCGGCGTGAACCGCCAGGGCGCCTTCGCCGAGTACGTGATCGCGCCGGCATTCAACGTCATTCCGTTGCCGGACGATGTCTCCTACGAAGTCGCGGCCATGCTCGATCCGTTCGGCAACGCGGTTCACACCGCCAACCAGTTCGACCTGGTGGGCGAGGACGTGCTGGTCACCGGCGCGGGTCCGATCGGCATCATGGCCGCCGCCGTGGCGCGCAAGTCGGGGGCCCGCACGGTCGTGCTGACTGACGTGAACGAGTACCGCCTGGCCCTGGCCGACAAGGTGACCGACGTGCGCACCGTCAACGTGGCCAAGGAAGATCTGCGCGACGTGATGAAGGAACTGGGCATCCAGGTCGGCTTCGACGTGGCCTTGGAGATGTCCGGCGCGCCCTCGGCCTTCAGGCAGTGCGTCGACACTCTGATCATGGGCGGCGGCATGGCCATGCTGGGCATCCCCAGCAAGCCGATGGAAACCGACTGGGGCCAGATCATCCTCAAGGCGCTCAACATCAAGGGCGTCTACGGGCGCGAGATGTTCGACACCTGGCGCAAGATGCTGGGCCTGCTCAAGGCCGGGCTGGATCTGACGCCCCTGATTACCCACCGACTGCCCTACACGGAGTTCGAGAAGGGCTTCGAGGCGATGCGCTCGGGCCAGTCGGGCAAGGTGATCCTGAACTGGGAAGGCAAGGCATGACCGACACCACCGTCGACACCTGGGCAAGGATCCGGCAGCGCAATCTTGAGCGCATCGTCGCCAAGCTGCTAGAGCAGGAAAAGGTGCCCAAGAAGCTGCTCAAGGACTGGATGGACAAGTCCGCCGACCCCGGCCAGATCGAGCAGTCCATCGAGGCGACCCAGAAGGTCGTCGACTGGCTGGGCGGCGAATACGACGCCTGATCAACTCAAAGCCGAACGACAAAGCCCCGGACCGATGGTCCGGGGCTTTTCGCGTTTCAGGCTTCGGATCGTCAGGCCGCGGCGTTCTTACTGGTGGCGCGGAAGACGTTGACCGCGAAGATCAGCATGCCGAGCGCCGTGACGATTTCGCCCGACACCAGCGCCGGCAGGACTGCCGTATTGCCCAGGAGCAGCATGCTCAGCGACGGGATCATCAGGAGCACGCCCAGGATCGTCAGGCCGAGTTGCACCTTGGCCGAGAGGCCGCCGGCGACGGCCGGGAAGCTGCGGTAGAAGAAGCCGAAGATGAAGGGCAGGACGAAGCCCACCAGGTTCAGGTGAGCATGGGCCGGCGCCAGGGTGAAGTTCTGCGCCTCTCCCATCCACATGCCCAGCCCCATGCCGCACAGGACGGCCAGGACGCCGAAGCGGAAAAACCAGGTCGACACATTCATTGAGTGATCTCCCCCGAGATTTGCGCGCCCTGAATCGCTTGCACCGGGGGGAATCGTCAAGTCTGCGGAACGGCGTTTTCCAGAAGTTTGATCAACGCCTGCTCGAATCCCGCCGTCTGCGGGCCGGGCAGGTCGGCGTGCAGGCTTCCGGCCTCGAAGGCCTGCGGCACGGCGGGATGAATGTAGCTGGCGCGGCAGACCGTCGGGGTATTGCCGAGCAGGCCCGCGACGGCTGTCACGCACAGGCGAAGACTGCTCTTGGCGGCCGTCGGCGTCTGGGGCGGTTCTATCTCCGCCAGCGCGCGGGCGGCGGACACGGTGCCGGCCCAGGTGCGGAAATCCTTGGCGGAGAAATCCTCCCCGGCGATGTCGCGGAGGTAGGCGTTGACGTCCTCCGAACTCACTTCGCACCAGTCCCCGGCCTCGTTTCGATACTTGAACAGCTGCTGGCCGGGCAGTTCGCGCAGGTCCTTGAGGATGCGGGCCAGGCGCCGGTCGCGCACGCCGGTGTCGTGCTCCACCCCGCTCTTGCCCTTGAAGGTGAAGCGCAGGGCGGTCCCGTCGATCTCGACGTGGCGCTTGAGCAGGGTGGTCAGGCCGTAGCTGCGGTTCTGGCGCGCGTATTCCCGGTTGCCGACGCGGATAAGCGTGAGCTCCAGCAGCCGCACGACGGTGGCGAGCACCTTGTCGCGCTGGGGGCCGGGCAGGCCGAGATCGCGGTCGACCTGGGCGCGAACCTTGGGCAGGGCGCGGCCGAAGGCGGCGACGCGGCCGAACTTGTTCTCCGCCCGCGCCGTGATCCAAAGGGGGTGGTAGCGGTACTGCTTGCGGCCCTTGATGTCCTTGCCGGTAGCCTGGATGTGGCCGTTGGCGACGGGGCAGATCCACACCTCGCTCCAGGCCGGCGGGATGACCAGGGCGCGGACGCGCTCCAGGGTCTTATCGTCGGTAACGCGCGCGCCGTCCGGCCCGACGTAATCGAACGCCTTGCCGCGCCCGCGCCGGCGAATTCCCGGGCGGTCGTCGGTGAACCAGCGCAGACCCTGGGGGATGTCCTCGACCACTGACATGCGGAGCGTGAACGGCAAGGGAGGCCCGGGGTTCCGGCTCGGCGACGCGGGGCGAGCCGCACGGTGAAGCGTGCGAAAAATGCACTTCCTAAGATATTGAATTACCAGAAGAAGGTGGATAATTAGCGGGGTTTGGGGTGCGCGCGGCTTGACGGTCGGGCCGTCGGGCTGGCCAAGACTGTCCATGAACTACCGCCACGCCTATCACGCCGGAAATTTCGCCGACCTCGTCAAGCACGCGGCCCTCACGCGGCTCATGGCGCGGCTGACCGCCGATCCCTCGCCGCTGCTGGTGGTCGACACCCACGCCGGGGCCGGCCTCTACGACCTGGGCGACGCCGATCAGCCCCGCTCCCAGGAGGCGCGCGACGGCATCGCGCGGCTCAACGGCCTGTCGTTGCCAGCGGAGTTCGCCGGACTGAAGGCTGCGGTCTCGGCGCGCAACGGCGGCGACGAGCGGCCGGTGCGCCGCTATCCGGGTTCGCCACTGCTGGTCTGCGACCAACTACGGCCGGGCGACCGTTACGTCGGCTGCGAGCTTCGGACCGACGACTTCGCGCGCCTGGGCGCGGTGCTGCGCGGTACGGGCAAGGATGCGCGCGGGCTGAAGGGCGATGGCTATGAGGCGGCGCTCCAGCTGACCGATGATGAGAGCCGGCGACTGTTCGTCTTGATCGATCCGCCCTTCGAACAGGCCGACGACTATGTGCGCATCGTCGAGACCCTGGCCGAGGTGTTCGCCGCCCGCCCCGATGCGTCGGCCCTTGTCTGGCTGCCGCTGAAGGACCTGGAGACGCTGGACGGTTTCGTGCGCCGCATCGAGGCGGCGCGCCTGCCCGAGGCGCTGGTGGCCGAGGCGCGCATGCGCCGGCTGGACAACCCGATGAAGATGAATGGTTGCGCCCTGGTGGCCTTCAATGCGCCGGCCGGATTCGAACGCGACCTGCAGGCGATCAGCCGCTTCGTGGTCGAGCAGCTGGGAGAACCGGGCGGCCAGGCCAAGCTCTGGGTGGTCGACTGAATCTTCCCGGCTGATCCTTGGCGGCGAAATGGCGCGCTGTTATGCTGCGGCGCACAATAGCCATCACGCAGTTGCGAAGGAGAGCGCCATGAGCTTCCAGTCCAAGGGTTTCGAGGCCGTCGCCGGGATCGAACCGGAGCGCGCCCTTAATATCGGCGTTGGCATCGTCCAGGCGCCCATGTGGGCGGCCTTCTATGCGTCCGCCGGTTTCGGCGCCGCCTGGTGGTGGTCGACGGCCTGGACGCGCACGCTGCCGAACTTCGATATCGCCGCCCTGCTGGCGCCTGAGCCCACCCCGCCGGCCGAGGCCTACATCGAGGCGCTCGACGACGCGGTTTGCGACCTGATCGAGACGTCGCAGGACGTGGTTGAGGAGAAGGCCGAAGCCCAGCTTGAACTGGTGGAAGCCGTCCAGGAAAGCGCCGAGTTCGCTTCGGAAACCACCGCTGACGCAGTCACCGACGCGGCAGACGCCGTGGTCGAGGCCATCCCCGAGCCCCTCATCGAGGCCGCGCCGGAGCTGGTGGAAGCACCTGCCGAGCCGGTCATCGAGACCCCGGCGACCGAAGCCGCTGCTGCACCGCTGGCTTTCGCCGCGGACGAGGAGACGCCGGTCGTCGAACTGGTCACGATTGAGCCGACCGTCGAGACCATCGCCGCGAAGCCCGCCTTCAAGGCATCGAAGAAGAAGTCGCCCAAGGCGTAGCCGGGACCTGTCCCTGCCGCTTTACCCAGGCCCCCTCCCTCACCGGAGGGGGCTTTTGTTTGGCGGATCTCAGCCGGCCGGCGCCACGGTCACGACGATGGGGCGGTGGTCCGATCCATTGGCGGGCCCCACTTCGCGCTGGGTAATGGTCATCGCCGGCCCGGTGAAGGCGTTGTCGATGGCGATCGACAGCGGGCCCGGCATGGGCGTGGGCCAGGTTCCCATCCGCGCGGGCGCGTTGACCACGCCCGCCTCCTTCGAGAAGCGCCGCAGGATGGCGCTGGCGGCCGTGGCGTTGAAGTCGCCGACGATCACAAGGCGGTCGTGTTCGCCGGCCTGGATGCGGCGCGCCAGCCGCTTGGTCTGGTCGCGCTGGGCGTGGACGCGGCCGTCCAGCGGCCAGGGGCGGGTCAGGTGCACTGCCATGAAGCGAAACGGGCCGTTTGGTCCCCGGATAGTCACCTCGCCGACGGCCAGTCCGTCCTGGATCGACAGGTCCGAGCGCTCGATCGGATAGCGCGAGGCGATGACCGTGCGCGGACCGCCCTCGAAGTAGCGGGCCGGGGCCGTGGAGGTCCGGTAAGGATAGGCCTTTAGGATCTCGGGCAGGGCCGGGGCGTGCTGATCGGCGATCTCGGTCATGGCCACCACGTCGGCGTTCACCGCCTGCACGGAGCGCGCGATGGCGGCGTTGTCGTGGTTCCGGGCCCAGACGTTGGCGAAATAGATGGTGACCGGCTTTGCCCCGGCCGCCGGCGCGGCGTGTTTGGGAAACCACTGCGGCCCAAGCTGGATCAGCAGGAACACCGCGCACAGGGCGAAGGCGACGGCCATGGAGATCCGTCGCAGCAGCAAGGCGACCACGGCGGCCAGCACCGATCCGGTCAGCGCCGGGCCCGCGAACATGGCGATCAGGTCGAACAGATGGTGGAAGGGGGCCAGCCACGCGCCCATGACCGCCATCATCGCGGCCGTCAGCCCCAGCGACCCGATCAGGCCGATGAACCAGTTGCGCCGCCGCTCGGGTTGGATCTCCGGGTTCACCCGAGTTTCACCGCGGTTCCGGAGGCGGCGACCATCAGCATCGAGCTGGTCTGGCCGACGGTCTCGTAATCGAAGTCCACCCCGATGACGGCGTCGCCGCCCAGCTTGACGGCCTCGGCGGTCATTTCGGCCAGGGCTTCCTCGCGGGCCTGGCGCAGCACCTGCTCGTAGGAGCCCGAACGGCCCCCCACCACGTCACGAATGGAGGCGAACAGGTCACGGAAAATGTTGGCGCCAAGGATCGCCTCGCCGGCCACGATTCCCAGATATTCCTTCACCGGGCGGCCTTCGACGAGGGTGGTGGTGGTCACGATCATGGTTGGCTCCGGTTCAGATTCGAGAATGTAAGGATCGCGGGTCGCGTATTAAGCGTTAAGCTTGTCTGTCTTCCCGACATGAGGATCCCCGAATGGTCGCGCGAACCCGAGCCGAAATCGAGAGCGTCTGGCTGCACGTCAACAGCGTGAAGAAGCTGTTCGACCGCGTGGTCGGGCTCGGCCCGTTCGGCGTGGGCCTCGACGCCATGCTGGCCTGGGTGCCGATCCCGGGCATTGCGGCCCTGGCGTCGGCGGGGGTCGGTCTCTGGATGATCTCCCAGGCCTTCAGGGTGCGCGCCTCGGCGGCGACGATCATGCGCATGATCGGCTACCTGGGCTTCGACACCGCGACGGACGTGATCCCCATCCCCGGCGTCGGCTCGGTGATCGACACCATCTTCCAGGGCCAGATGCTGGCCGGCACGGCGCTGCAGAAGGACATCGAGAGCACCCACTGGGTGGAGGCGTCGGAAAAGGACGCCCGCGCGGCGGGGCTGCACGACATGCACGTGTCGGAGATGAAGCGGCTGGGCCTGCGGCGGCTGGTTTATCTGCACGACTGATTGGTAGCGCCATCGCGCGCAACGCCGATGGAGGCGCTGTGGAGATCCTGTGTGCCGTTTCCTACGCCACCTTCTCGGGCTGCGCGTAGCCCAGCCGCTCGTTCAACTTCGTCAGCATGTCGATGGCGGTCTCGGCGACAACGGCCCCAGGGGCATAGACCGCTGCTGCGCCCATGTCCTTGAGGGTCTGGACGTCGTCGGGCGGGACCACGCCGCCGACGACCATCATGATCTCGCCGCGGCCGAGCTTCTCCAGTTCGGCCTTCAGTTCGGGCGTCAGGGTCAGGTGGCCCGCGGCGAGCGATGAGAAGCCGACCACGTGCACGTCGGCGGCCGCGGCCTGGGCGGCGGTTTCCTCGGGCGTCTGGAACAGCTGGCCGATGGTCACCTCGAAGCCGAGGTCGGCGTAGGCGGTGGCGATGACCTTCTGGCCGCGGTCGTGGCCGTCCTGGCCCATCTTGGCGACCAGGATGCGCGGCGCACGGCCTTCGTTTTCCTTGAAGGCGATGACCATGGCCTTGGCGCGCTCGATCAGGGCGTCGCGACCGGCCTCGCGGGCATAGACGCCGTGCACGCCGTCGGGCTTGGCCACGTGGCGGTTGAAGGCGCGCTCGAGCGCGTCGGAGATTTCGCCTACGGTGGCCTTGGCGCGGGCCGCATCGACCGAGAGCGCCAGCAGGTTGGCCTTGCCCCGGGCGCCCTTCTCAAGCGCGTCCAGTGCGGCCTGGGTGGCCGCCTCGTCGCGCTCGGCGCGCAGGCGCTTCAGCTTGGCGATCTGGGCTTGGCGCACGGCGGTGTTGTCGACGGCGCGGACCGGAATGACTTCCTCGACTTCCGGCCGGTAGCGGTTCACGCCGATGACGGCCTGGCGGTTGGTGTCGATCCGCGCCTGGGTCCTGGCCGCGGCCTCCTCGATGCGCAGCTTGGGCAGGCCCTGCTCGATGGCCTTGGCCATGCCGCCGAGCTTTTCGACTTCCTCGATGTGGCCAAGCGCCCGAACCGCCAGGTCGTGGGTCAGGCGCTCGACGTACCAGCTGCCGCCCCAGGGGTCGGCGCTGCGGGTGACGCCGGATTCCATCTGCAGGAACAGCTGCGTGTTGCGCGCGATGCGGGCGGAGAAGTCGGTGGGCAGGGCCAGGGCCTCGTCCAGCGAATTGGTGTGCAGCGACTGCGTCCCGCCGCCCACCGCGGCCATGGCCTCGACCACGGTTCGGGGCACGTTGTTGAACACGTCCTGGGCGGCCAGCGACCACCCGGAGGTCTGGCAGTGCGTACGCAATGACAGCGAGCGCGCGTCCTTGGGATCGAACTCCCGCTTCATCAGCTTGGCCCAGACCAGCCGGGCCGCGCGCAGCTTGGCGACCTCCATGAAGTAGTTCATGCCGATGCCCCAGAAGAAGCTGAGGCGGGGCGCGAAGGCGTCCACGTCCATGCCCGAGGCGACGCCGGCGCGGACGTATTCGATGCCGTCGGCCAGGGTGTAGGCCATCTCCAGGTCGGCCGTCGCCCCGGCCTCCTGCATGTGGTAGCCGCTGATCGAAATCGAGTTGAATTTCGGCATCTTTTCAGCGGTGTAGGCGAAGATGTCCGAGACGATCCGCATCGAGGCCGCCGGGCCGTAGATGTAGGTGTTGCGGACCATGAACTCCTTGAGGATGTCGTTCTGGATCGTGCCCGCCAGCTGTCCGGGCGCGACGCCCTGTTCCTCGGCGGCGACGATGTAGAGCGCCATGATCGGCAGCACCGCGCCGTTCATGGTCATGGACACGGTCATCTGGTCGAGCGGGATGCCGTCGAACAGGGTGCGCATGTCGTAGATGGAATCGATGGCCACGCCGGCCATGCCGACATCGCCCTTCACCCGCGGGTGGTCGCTGTCGTAACCGCGGTGAGTGGCCAGGTCGAAGGCGATCGACAGCCCCTTCTGACCGGCGGCGAGGTTGCGGCGATAGAAGGCGTTGGAGTCCTCGGCCGTGGAGAAGCCTGCGTACTGGCGGATGGTCCACGGGTTGGTCACGTACATGGTCGGGTAGGGGCCGCGCACATAGGGCGCGATGCCGGGCAGGCCATGGATGAAGTCGAGGTCGGCCGTGTCGGCGGGGCCGTATTCGGGGGCGACGGCGATGCCCTCGGGGGTTTCCCAAGGCGGGCGGCCGGCGACCGGTGCGGGCTTGCCGGTTTCATCGAAGGCGGCAGTGAAGGAGGGGAGCTTGCTCACGCCTGAGCCTCCTCGAAGGGGGCGGACCAGCGGATCGGGGTCAGCGGCTCACAACGGCTGTCTGCGCCGGACTGCTGCACGTCGAATGGTTTGGCGAAGCGGGTGCGGTCGGCTGTCTCCACAGCCACCACGTCGGCGTGGGCCGGCGGGAAGACGGTGACGCCCAGAATCGGCGTGCGCTTCTCGGCGATGGCGGCGCGGCGGGCGTCACGGGCGGCGGCGACTTCGGCCTGGAAGCGGCCCCTGCGCAGGGCTTCGATCGCGCCGCCTTCGGCTTCGAGTTTCTGGAATTCGGTCCAGCCGGCGCGGGCCAGGTCGTCGCTGAGCTGTTCGAAAAGCCAGCTTCCCCCGGCCGGGTCGGCGACGCGGCCGAGGCCGGCCTCTTCCATCAGCACCAGCTGGGTGTTGCGGGCCTGGCGGCGGGCCAGTTCGGAGGGCAGGCCCAGCGGGCGGGTGAAGGGTTCGAGGATCACCGCATCGGCGCCGCCGATACCGGCGCCGAAGCCGGCGGCGGTCAGGCGCAACAAGTTGGTCCACGGATCGCGTTTGGCCAGCATCCGGCGTGAGGAGCGGGCCTCGATATTCGCCGGCGCCTCCACACCGGCCAGGTCGGCCATGCGGGCCCAGATCGCGCGCGCGGCGCGAAGCTTGGCGACGGTTGTGAAGACGTCCTTGTTGGCGCTCAGGCCCAGCACGACGCGGCCGAAGGCGTCGGCGACCGACAGCCCGCCGTCATCGACCAGGGCGCGCAGATAGGCCGCCGCGCTCGCCGCCATCAAGCCCAGCTCCTGGCCCTCCGATCCGCCGGCCTCGTGGGCCACGCGGCCAGACGCGAGGAAGGCGGTGGCGCGGGGGTAGGCGCCGGCGTGGCGCGCGCCGGCCTGGGCGGCGGCGTTGACCTGGGCCTCGATCGGGCCGGGGCTGGCGCCCGTCTCGGCGAAGGCGGAAATCGGATCCATGTGGAAGGCCAGGGGCGCATTCGGCGCGCCCTTGGCCAGCACGGCCAGCCAGTTGGCCGCGTCGGGGCCAATCCAGCCGGCCTCCAGCGCCACCGGCGCCAGGTCCAGCAGTACGCCGTCCAGCACCCGCGCCAGGTCGTCCTGGGACGCCGCCGCTATGCCGTCGGCGGCGCCCGGGTCGAGGCGCAGCAGCACCGATTGGGCTCCGCCATTCAGGTCATCCAGAACCTGTGCGCCGGCCCGGGCGGGGTCCGGGTGTTCAATGCTGGCGCGGGCGTCCCAGGGACGGTCGGCGTCCTCGGACGGCGCGGGTCGGGCCTTCAGCAAGGGCCCCGCGTCGGCCGCCGTGTAGAGCGGCTTGATGGCGACGCCGTCGGCCGTGGCCGTGACCAGATCCTCGAACGGCCGGCCCTTCAGCCCCTTCTCGGCCAGCGCCCGCCAGCGCGCCGGATCGGCGGCGTCGAATTCGGCGGCGAGGGGGGCGGGCTTGGACGACACGCGGGACTCCGGAAAGCTGCGCCCCGTTTGGGCCGGGCCGCGGAGAGGGTCAAGATTGGCGGTCGGGCGAATTACACAACCGTAATCTGCCCTTCGCGCCCGTCCCGTGCTTTGATCGGTCCGAACGCCGCCCGGAGAGGGCGGTCCACTCCGGGGGTTACATGTTTATCCGCAAGCTGGTCAGCGCGCTGGTCGTGGCGGCCATGGCGTTTTCGCCGATGGCCGTGCAGGCCCGCGCGCCGCGCGCCGCCGCCGTCCAGACCATCCCGATGCCCGACATCGCCTACACGCGTTATGTCCTGCCCAACGGGCTGACGCTGATCGTGCACGAGGATCACAAGGCGCCGATCGTGTCCTTCAACGTCTGGTACCACGTGGGCTCCAAGCTGGAGCAGCGCGGCCGCACCGGCTTCGCCCACCTGTTCGAACACCTGATGTTCAACGGCTCGGAAAACCACCGCGACGACTGGTTCCCGCTGACCGAGGGCCTGGGGGCCACGGACATGAACGGCACCACCAACCAGGACCGCACCAACTATTTCGAGAACGTGCCGATCGCGGCCTTCGACACCATCCTGTGGATGGAGAGCGACCGCATGGGCCACCTGCTGGGCGCCGTCGACCAGCCCGTGCTCGATGAGCAGCGCGGCGTGGTCCAGAACGAGAAGCGCCAGGGCGAGAACGAGCCCTACGGCCTGGTCGAGGAGATGGTCACCCACGCGACCTATCCCTCCGATCACCCCTACGGCCACACCGTCATCGGCTCCATGGACGACCTCAACGCCGCCAAGCTGGAAGACGTCCAGCAGTGGTTCCGCGACTACTACGGCGCGGCCAATGCGGTGATCGTCATCGCCGGCGACATCACGCCCGAAGAAGCCAAGGCCAAGGTCGAGAAGTACTTCGGCGACATCCCCTCGGGGCCGCCGACCCAGCGCCCCGCCGTCAATGTCGCCAAGATGGTCGGCAATTCGCGCGGCGTGGCCTACGACCGCGTCGCCCAAGGCCGCCTGTACCGGGTGTGGAACATCCCGGAGACGGGCGCGCGCGACACCGACCTGCTGGACATCCTCTCGGACGTCCTGGTCTCCAACAAATCCTCGCGCCTTTACAACCGCCTGGTCTATCGCGACCAGACGGCGACGGCGGTCTCCGCCTTCATCCAGGACGGCGAGATCGGCAGCCAGTTCTGGGTCCAGATCACCGCGCGCCCCGGCGATGACCTGACCGTCATCGAAAAGACCCTCGACGAGGAAATGAACCGCCTGCTGACCGAAGGGCCGACCGCGGCCGAGCTGGAGCGGGTGCGCAACGCGCGCCTGTCGGGCTTCATCAGCGGGTTGCAGCGCATCGGCGGCTTCGGCGGCAAGTCCGACATCCTGGCCTCCAGCCAGGTGTTCCGCGGCTCACCCGACGCCTGGAAGGAAACCTTCCGCCGCTGGCAGTCCGCCACGCCCGCCGAAATCCGCGACGCGGCCCGCAAGTGGCTGTCGGACGGCGCCTATACGCTGGAAGTCCGACCCTTCCCGAACTACGCCGCCGCCGCCACGGGCGTTGACCGCCACGGCGGCCCGCCCATGCCCGGCGCCTCGGTCGCCCCGCGTTTCCCGGCCGTTGAACGCGGCGTGCTCTCCAACGGCATGAAGGTGATCGTGGCCAACCGGCCGGGTCTGCCGCTCGTGTCGATGAGCATGGTGCTCGACGCGGGTTACGCCTCGGACCAGTTTGGCAAGCCCGGCACGGCTTCGCTGGCCATGAACATGCTGGACGAGGGCACGCGCAACCGGGACTCGGTGCAGATCTCCGACGACCTGGCCCGCCTCGGCGCGGCCATCGGCACCGGCTCGTCGCTGGATTCGTCCTTTGTGACCCTGTCGGCGCTGAAGCCCAACCTGGACGCGTCGCTCGACCTCTACGCCGACGTGATCCTCAACCCCTCGTTCCCGGCCACCGACTTCGCGCGCCTGCAACGCCTGCAGATCGCCCAGATCCAGCGCGAGAAACTGCAGCCCACGGGCGCTGCTTTCCGCGTGCTGCCGGGCCTGCTCTACGGGCAGGGCCACGCCTACGCCGCGCCGTTCTCCGGCTCCGGCACCGAGGCCTCGGTGGCCAGCCTGACGCTCAGCGACCTGCAGCAGTTCCACGCCACCTGGTTCCACCCCAACAACGCCACCCTGGTGGTCGTGGGTGACATCACCCTGGCCGAACTGACGCCCAAGCTGGAGGCCAAGTTCTCGGGCTGGCGCCCGGGCGCGGCGGTCCCGCACAAGAACCTCGCGGCCGTGAGCCCGCCCGCCAAGCCGGTCATCTACCTGATCGATCGTCCGGGCGCCCTGCAGACCGTGCTGGCCGCGGCGGTGGTTTCGCCTGGCCGTGGCGATCCCGATGACATCGCCATCGCCGAGATGAACACCGTGCTCGGCGGCGCCTTCACCTCGCGCCTGAACATGAACCTGCGCGAGGACAAGCACTGGTCCTACGGCGCCGGCTCCTTCACCATCGACGCCAAGGGCCCGGGCCTGTTCATCGCCTTCGCCCCGGTGCAGACGGACAAGACCAAGGAGTCCTTCGCCGAGATGCAGCGCGAGTTGCGCGAGGTGGCCCGCGTGCGGGGCATCACCGCCCAGGAGACCGCCTTCGCCCAGGGCTCGATGACCCTGGCGCTGCCGGGGTCGTGGGAGACCAACCAGGCGGTGCAGGCGTCACTGGTCGAGCAGTACCTCTACAACCTGCCCGACGACTATTTCGACACCTACTCGGGCCGCGTCCGCGCGCTCACCCCAGCCGATCTGGACCGGGTGGCCAAGCGCATCGTGCAGCCAGACAGCATGACCTGGGTCGTGGTCGGCGACCGCGCCAAGATCGAGGCCGGGATGCGCACCTTCGGCTACGAGGTGCGGGTCATCGACGCCGACGGCAAGCCGGTTCCCTAGGATCCGGCCGACCGCCAGAAACGAAAACGGCCCGGGAGCGATCCCGGGCCGTTCTTGTATCTCCTGAAGGGACGTTCAGGCCGCGGAAAGCTTGGTCAGGCGAGGGCGGTTGTCGCGGATCAGCCGGATGACGCGCGAGCGCGACGCGATGTCGTGCTCGGGCATGTCGGGGCAGATGGCGTCGAGCGGGTTGGGACCCAGCGCCGCCGAGATGAGGCGGGCGATCCTGGAGGTGAAGCGTTCTGACATCACGGTCTCCAATCTTGAGGACTGAAGCCTAGCCGTAAGGTCTTAATTCCAGGTGTGGCTTGGGTTAGCGGCTTGCTAACCCTGTTTGGCCTAGGCCGCTTTCAGCTTCTCCAGCACCGCCGGCGGCACGGGGTCGGCATTATCCTTCACGAAGGTCAGCAGCGCCTTCTCGTTGTCGTCGAGCACCCCGTCGCGGCCCACGCGGTTCAGCATCCAGCCGGCCTCCTCGGTGGTGACCGGGGCGGCGACGAAGATCTCGGACTGCTTGCTGTGGAGCTTCTCGTTGTAGGCGTCGAACTCAGGGGTCTCGGCGTCGAGCGCGTCCAGCGCTCGCGCGCCCAGCAGGGCCTGGAAGGCGCGGCCGACCGTGTCGACGGCCCGCTCCGGGGGCGCGGTCATCCAGGCCTCGTTCTTCAGCGCCTGCTCGCGCGACGGCGGCTGATAGCCCGCGGCGGCCATGATGGCGCTGCCGATGGCTTTTGCGAACAGGTCGGTCCAGGCCGGATCGCTGGCCCGGCCCCGCGCGGCGTCATTCAGATCGAAGAGGATCTCGGCCTCCTCGCGCGAAACCGCGCCCGCCCCGCCGGCCCCGGCGAATGCATAGAGGGCGCGGCGGATGAGGGAGACTTCTCCGGCGGTGAGCGCGGGGCCGCGGCCGGCGATGCGGTCTGGACTGAGCGCATGGCGCGCGACCTGGCGCATGGCGAAAAGGCCGAGGTCGGCCGGCGCGGACTCGGCGCGCTCCAGCACATAGACGAGCATTTCCAGCTCGGCGTCGTTGGGCGTGCGGCCATCGGTGGCGAGACGGTTCTCCAGCCAGTCGGCCTTGGCCCGGTCGATGTAGCCTTCGGGCTTCTGCTGACGCACCAGGTAGTCTGTCATGGCCTCGACGAAGAGATCGCGCCAGGCCTGGTCGGCGTCGAAAGCGCTGGCGTTTACGCTGAACAGGGCCTCCGCTTCCTCCGGCGAGATCATCATGTCGGCGAAGATCACCGGGCGGATCGCAAGCACATCTTCGGCGGTGATCCGGGCCTGGCCCTCAAGGGCGCTCAGCACATCGATACGGTCGCTCATCGGGCTCTCCCCACGTTCGGCCCAAGAGGCTACCGGGGAGTCCTTAATCGGCGGCTAGCGGACATGACTTCCGAGTCATGAGCGCATTTTCATTCGGCGCGCGCCCGCGATACGCTTACTTCGGCGCAACAAGTCGGGAGATGATCATGAAAGCCCTTTTTGGCGGCGTCGCCGCCGCCGCCCTCCTTGCCGCCGGCGCTGTCGCCGCCCAGCCGGTTCCGGCCGTGGCTCCGGCCTCCCAGCTCGAGGTGCGCTTCTGCCCCGCCGCCGTGGCCCACCCCTATCCGCTGGACAGCCTGCGCGGCGTCCAGGGCCTGCTGGTGCAGAACGTGGCGGTGATCAATCACGGCCCGCCAGTGAAACTCGAGGCCATCGAGTTCGAACTGATGCGGGCCGGCGAGGCCGTCGACAGTCGGCTGGTCGCCGGCGCCGCCCTGGACGGAGCGATCAAGCAAGGCCAGGCGGCCAAGGCGGGCGGCCTGTTCGACATCGCGGCCTTCCAGATCTGCGACGGCGCTCTGATGAATGGCGCGACCCTGGCCGACGACGCCACCCTGGAAACCAATGAGGTGGTGCTGATCATGCAGCAGCCGTTCGCCTGGAAGGGGACTCGCGATGAACTGCGGGTCTCGGCACGCAGCCTACGCGGGGCCGAGCCGATTGCGGCGCACGGCTCCATCCGGCTGGATGGCGCGACCTCGAAGACCGTCTTCCGTTTTCCGCTGAAGAGCGGCACTTGGCTGGCCGCCGCCGGCGCGAGCTTTCACACCACCCATCGCTGGGGCGTGCCGGAAGAGTTTGCGCTGGATATCATTCAGCTGGGCCCCAACCTGCGCTCGCACCGCGGAGAGGGCGCTGCGTTGAGCGACTATGCCGCCTACGACGCGGAGGTGGTGGCCGCCGCGGACGGCAAGGTGGTGCAGGTGATCACCGGCGGCGTCGAGAACCCGCCCCTGCTGCCCAAGCCGGGCGAAACGCTGGAGGCCTATTACGGCCGCGTCGGGGCCCAGCAGATGGAGAATATGTCTCATGGCCTGCCCGGCCTTGTGGGAGAGGGCGTCATCATCGACCACGGCAACGGCGAATACTCGATGTACGCCCACCTCAAGCCTGGCAGCGCGACGGTGAAGGTCGGCGACGTCGTGCGCTCGGGCCAGACCATCGGGCGGCTGGGCTCGTCCGGCAACTCAACCGAACCGCACCTGCACTTCCAGGTTTGCGACAAGCCCGCGGCCCTGTCCTGCGCCGGCATCGTGCCGACCTTCCAGGGCATCGAGATCGCCAATTCCGATGGCCCTCGACCGATCCAGTCCGGGGACCTCATTATCGTCCCCTGACAACCGCGCCCGCCCGGCCTAGGGTCGCGCCTCGTTTCGAGGAGCGTTCCATGTCCAAAGCCATCTGGCCAACGTCCATCTGGCTCGCCTGCACAGCGGCGCTCAGCCTGACCGCCGCCTCGGCCTTGGCCATGCCGCCGGCCCGGCACGCGGAGCTGAAGATCGACCCGGACCGGCTGAACGCCTATGTGCGCGAGCTGTCCGACGACCGCTACGAGGGGCGAGCGCCGTCGACGGCGGGCGAGACTCTGGCGATCGCCTGGATCGCGGCGCAGTTCAAGTCGCTGGGCCTGGAGCCGGCGGGACCCAATGGGTCCTGGTTCCAGGACGTGCCGCTGATGAAGTTCATCCGCAAGGGGCCGGCGGCCTCGCGCTTCCACGTCGGCGGAGCCGACTGGGTTCCGGCGCCCGGGGACGACATTCTGGTCAATTCCATCCGTCCGATTGCACATGCACAGATCGTCGGCGCGCCTATGGTCTTCGTCGGCTACGGAGTGAAGGCGCCCGAGCGCGGGTGGGACGACTTCAAGGGCGTCGACCTGCGCGGCAAGATCGTGGTGGTGCTGGTCAACGACCCCGACTTCGAGGCGCCGGAAGGACACCCGACCCACGACCGCTTCGACGGCCAGGCCATGACCTACTACGGGCGCTGGACCTACAAGTTCGAGGAGGCGGCCCGGCAGGGCGCGGCGGGCGTGCTGATCGTCCACGAAACCCCGGGGGCCGGCTACGGCTGGGCCACGCTGCAAAACTCCGACAACACGCCCAAGCTGGACATCGTGCGCGAGAACCCGGCCGAGCATTCCGCTCCGGTGCAGGGCTGGATTCAGCGGCCGGTCGCCGAAGAGCTGTTCCGGCGTGCGGGGCTGGATTTCGCGGCTCTCAAGGAGGCCGCCAAGCGGGCTGAATTCCGTCCGGTGGTCATCCCTGGCGCGACATTCTCCACCGGCTTCGACGTCGATGTGCAACGGGTGATGTCCCACAATGTCGTGGCCAAGATCACCGGCCGGCGCCATCCCACGGAGACGGTGCTTTTCTCAGGCCACTGGGACCACCTGGGCCGGGCGAAGCCCGACGCGTCGGGCGACGACATCTACAACGGGGCCATCGACAACGCGACCGGCGTGGCCGCGGTGCTGGAGCTGGCCCGCCTTTTCGCGGAAGGCCCCAAGCCGGACCGCACGGTGATGTTCGCCTCCTGGACGGCGGAGGAGGCGGGCCTGCTGGGCGCGGAGTACTACGCCGCCCATCCGCTACGGCCGCTCGAGACCACCGTCGGCAACCTGAACTTCGACGCCATGCTGCCCGGGCCGGTCGATCCCAACATCGTCATCATCGGCTTCGGCAAGTCGAACATGCAGGACTGGCTGCAGCGCGTCGCCGCCGCGCACGGCCGGACGCTGATCCCCGACCCGGCCCCGCAGGCGGGGGCCTTCTACCGCTCCGACCACTTCCCGCTGGCGCGCCGGGGCGTGCCGGTGCTGTTCCCGTCGGCGGGGTTCACCGGCGCGAGCGAGGCCAGCAAGGCCTATGTGAAGGATCACTATCACCAGCCCGCGGACGAATGGGATCCGGCCTGGCGCTTCGATGGTGCGGCGGCGGACCTGCAGCTGGCCTATCAAGTGGGAATGCAGCTGGCCGACAGCCGCGACTGGCCCGGCTGGAACGCCGGCTCGGAATTCGCCGCCGAACGCGCGAAGTCAGCCCGCATGCGCAGGTAGGCAAGGCAATGGCGCGGGATCGCTCCCGCGCCACCACCCGGTTCTCGAAGGGAATCGAGGCCTACTTCTTCTCGGGTTGGTCCGACGTGGCGGCTGCGGCGTCGTTGGCCACGTCGTTGGCGCCCGCCTGGGCGGCGTCGCCCGCGTCGCTGGCGGCGGCGGCCGTCGCATCGGCGGCGGAGACGGCGGCGGCGCCGGCGTGATCGGCAGCGGCCGCGGCCTGGTCAGCGGCCTGGGCGGCTTCGGCGTTGGCGTCGGTGGCTGCGTCTTTCTTCGAGCAGGCGACCAGACCGAGGCCGAGGGCGGCGACGGCGGCGAGGGTGACGATGCGCATGACGTAGTTCTCCTGAGGGCCGATGCCCAAGCTACCGAACGCGGCAACAGCTTGACCGTTCCGGCGCGCTGGGCGGCGCGTGGGGCCTACTTCTTGTCGGCGGGGCTGTCGGCGGTGTTGTTGCTGGCCGAGCCGCTGTCGGAGGTGGTGACGTTCTGATCCGCGCCTTCCTTGATTTCGGCGGCGGCGTCATTGGCGGCCGCGGCTGTGGCCTGGGCGGCGTCGACGACGGCGTCGCCGGCTTCGACGGCCGCGGCTCCCGCGTGATCGGCGGCGGAGGCGGCTTCAGCCTTGGCGCTGGTGTCATCAGCCTTCTTCGCGCAGGCCGAAAGCCCGAGCGCGGCGGCGGCGGTGAAGGCGACGAGGGTGACGATACGCATGGAGGTGTCTCCTGTGAGGCAATGGCTTAGCCAGCCAAACGCGGGGAGAACTTCACCGTTCCCGGTCACCCGTGCAGCGCCGACCGCGCCGTCGGCTCCAGCCGGAACCTTTCCGGGAGGCGGGCGAAACGCCGCGTCGCCGAGGCATAGGCGGACGGCCAGGACGTCGCCGCCTCCATCGCCGCCCGGGTCTTGCCGTGGTCGGCGACACTGTCGAAGGCGGCGAACCAGGCCAGCAGCCGCTCGCCCTCGCGGACGGGCAGCGCCGGGAAGGTGTTTTCGCTGTGTTCGCCGATGAACCAGGCGATCGGGGTGATTCCGTGCGCCGCCAGCAACGGCGCCAGCGTCGTCTCGAACATGGCCGCGAAACCGGCCTCGTCGGCGTCGGCGAGATACCAGAGATTGGCCTCGATCAGTCCCTTGCCCGGCCGGGCGGTTCCCACCGGCGCCCGCGCCGTCGGCAGGTCGAAGGCGGCGTGGGGCGCGGCCGGCTTGAGCAGCAGGACGTCGTCGTTGTCCACGATGGTCGCGTTGGCGGCGGCCCGATGCGCCCTCCAGTGGTCGCTGCCGTAGAAGCCCTGTAGCGCGGCAAGGCGCGCCTCCATGTCGGCGAAACCTCGCAGCCAGACGAACCGGTCGGGGCGGTCGAGATCCTTGAAGGTTCCGATTACCCGCGCGCCCAGGGCCTCCTGGCTTTCGATGAACTCGCGCTCGAACAGAGCGACCATCTCGTCGCGGCGACCGGGCTGCATGATGTACTGACGCAGTTCCACGACGGGGCAACAGGCGGACATGGTGGTCTCCGAGGCGAAGGCCGGCGCCGCGATCGCGCCGGCCGTGAGGGAAAGGAAGCCGCGCCGCCGCATCAGGCGATCCGCGTCCATTCCATGACCCAGTTCCGCTCCCACGTCCGGCCGCCGTCGTAGGAAAAGTCCTGCTCCCAGCGCGGCGTATCGGTGTCGGTGCGCGACCAGATGTAGCGTTGATGGATCGGCCGGCCGCTGTCCGTGTCTTCACCTTCGAACACGCAGCCCGGGCCGTCGAACACGCCCACCACGGGCGGGCAAAGCAAGCCATCGCGGCTGGAGACCCAATAGACCGACCAGGCGCCGGTGGACGGGTCGAAGAGGCGAAGCGCGATGCCCTTGTCGCCACGGCCGGTGAAGTGGTGCTCCTCGATGTTGGCCGCACCATCCAGGCGGGGCTGGCACTCGCAGGCGCCCTCGAACTCCATCCATTCGGCGCAGCCGACGCCGCGCTGCTTGAGCAGGCGATGACGAACCGTCCACGTGCCGAACAGGAAGTCGAAAGCCCGGACTCCGGTTTCGAAGGCTTGGGCGGGGGCGGGGGCGGTCATGGCGGTCTCCGTGATGGGAGACGGACCACTACGCCCCATTACCTGTCACCCGATGTCAGGATTATCTGCTAGGTTCGAAAAATGCGCGCGAGCCGGCTTCTCTCGATCCTGATGCTGCTGCAGAGCCGCGGCCGGATGACGGCCGAGGCGCTGGCGGAGGAATTCGAGGTCTCGATCCGCACCATCTATCGCGACATCGACGAGCTCGCCGCCACCGGCGCGCCGGTCTACGCCGAGCGGGGGCGCAGCGGCGGGTTCCAGTTGCTCGACGGCTACCGCACGCGCCTGACCGGCCTGACCGATGCGGAGGCGGAGACGCTGTTCCTGGGCGGCGTGGCGGGCCCGGCGGCGCAGATGGGGCTGAGCCAGGCGCTGGCCACCACACAACTGAAACTGTTGGCGGCCCTGCCGCCCGAGCGGCAGGCGGCGGCGGAGCGCATCGCGGCGCGCTTTCACCTGGATCCAGTGGGCTGGTACCGCGACGCCGAGGAGGCCGCGCGTTTGCCGGCCATCGCGCAAGCGGTGTGGAACTCGCGGGTGCTCGAGCTCGACTATGAGAGCTGGAAGGGCCGGGTAAGCCGCCGGGTCGAGCCGCTGGGCCTGATCCTGAAGGCGGGCGTCTGGTACCTGGCGGCGCAGGTGGCGCGCACGGTGCGCACCTATCGCGTATCCAACATTCTCGATCTCCAGGTCGGTGAGGCGCTGTTCGAGCGGCCGACGGACTTCGATCTGGCAGCCTGGTGGGACGAGGCGTCCCGGCGGTTCGAGAGCGAGCTCTACACCGGCGAGGCGGAATTGAAGGTGACGGCGCGGGGCCTGAAGCGGCTGCGCCATCTGGGTGCGGCGCTGGCGCGGGCCGCGGACACAGCGCCCGAACCCGATGCCGAAGGCTGGGTCAGGCTGAACGTCCCGATCGAGTCGATCGAGCATGCGGCAGGTGAGTTCTTCAGATTGGGGCCCGACGCGCAGGTGCTGGGGCCGCCGGCCTTGCGCGACGCGCTCGCCGAGCGGGCGCGGGCCATGGTGGCGCTCTACGTCTGAAGATGTTTCTCGCGGCGGGCCTGCGCCTCGTCGGGCCGGCGCGCGGGCGCGACCAGGGTGCGTGCCCGGGCTGGCCCCGGCAGGTTCGACCACCAGGCGACGACGAACAGAGTCACGCCCAGCGACGAAAACGCCGCGACGACGAGGATCAGGAAAATTTCGCGGAAGGGCATCGGCGGGGCTCCAGAGGTCCCCAATCATGTCCGCCCGGCAAGCGTGGCGATATTCCGGGATTCTACGGGTCCGCGATCAGCGCCATGCGCACCAGTTCCGACAGCGAGCCGGCCTGCATCTTGGTCATCAGATTGGCCCGGTACAGTTCGACGGTGCGCGGACTGATGCCGAGGTCGAAGGCGATCACCTTGTTGGCCTTGCCGGCGACCAGGCCGTTGAGCACGTCGCGCTCGCGCGGCGACAGGCGGTCGAGCCGCTCCTGCACGGCGCCGCGCTCCTGGCCCCGGCGCGCAGTCTGCTCGCCCCGGGACAGGGCTTCGCGCAGGGCGCCGAGCAGAACTTCGTCGTCGAAAGGCTTCTCGATGAAATCGACCACGCCTGACTTCAGGGCCTCGATGGCCAGGGGCACGTCGGCGTGGCCGGTCATGACGATCACGGGAAGCTCGACCTTCATCGCCTTCAGCCGGCGCACCAGGTCCATGCCGCTAAGGCCCGGCATGCGTACGTCGGTGAGGATGCAACCGGCCGAGATGGAGGGCAGGGCGTCCAGCAAGGCCTGGGCGGATTCGTAGGTGCGGCAAGGGATGTCGGCCGAATCGAGCAGGAAAGCCACGCTGTCGCGCATGGCCGCGTCGTCGTCGACTACATGAACTTTCGGCTCAGTCATCTTCGAGTTCCCTTCGGTCGACCGCGCGCAGAGTAAATCGGAAGGTCGCGCCTCCGCCCGGCGTTTCCTCCACCCACATTCGACCGCCGTGGGCCTCGACGATGGATCGCGAGATCGACAGGCCCACGCCCATGCCGCCGGGCTTGCTGGTCACGAACGGCTGGAACAGGCGGTTGGCGATCTCAGGTTCGATGCCGGTTCCCGTATCCGCAACGGCCACCACGACCATGCCGTCGGCGTCCGGTTCAAGGCTGACGCTCAGCTCGCGGCGTTTGGAATCGGCCATGGCCTCGATCGCGTTGCGCATCAGGTTCAGGACCACCTGCTGGACCTGCACACGGTCGGCCAGCACCAGGTCGACAGCGGGCGAGAAGTGGAACTGGACGCGTATGCTGCGCTCCTTGGCGCCGACCAGGCCGAGGGCGGCGGCTTCCTCGATCACCTTCGGAAGGCTTTCGACCCGGCGTTCGGTTTCGCCGCGGGCCACGAACTCGCGCAGGCGGCGGATGATGTCGCCCGCCCGCATGGCTTGCTCGGCGGCCTTCTCGACCGCGTCCGTCACCCGCTCGAGGCGCGGCTTCGGCGAGGCCAACAGCCGGGCGGAGCCTCGGAGATAGTTGGAAATGGCCGCCAGCGGCTGGTTAAGTTCGTGAGCCAGGGCCGAGGCCATCTCGCCCATGGCGGTCAGGCGCGAGATGTGGACCAGCTCGCTCTGCAGTTCCTGCAGTCGCGTTTCCGATTCCTGGCGCTCGGACAGGTCACGCACGAAGCCGGTGAAGAAGCGCCCCTCGTGGGTGGCGATCTCGCCGACCGCCAGCTCCATCGGGAAGGTCGAGCCGTCGCGCCGTTCGCCCACCACCACGCGGCCCAGGCCGATGACGCGCCGTTCGCCGGTGCGGTAATAGCGCTCGAGGTAGGCGTCGTGGGACTCGCGGTAGGGCGACGGCATCAGCATGTCGACGTTGCGCCCCAGCGCCTCCTCCGCCGACCAGCCGAAAAGGCGTTCCGCAGCCGTGCTGAACGAGCCGATCAGGCCCTGCTCGTTGATGACGATCATGGCGTCGGGAATGGTGTCGAGGATCGAGCGAAGGTGCGCTTCGCGTTCGGCGGCGCGGCGGCGCGCCAGCTGGAACCACTCGCCGCCCACCACCGTCGAGCCGGCCACGGCGACGAAGACCGCCGCGCTGACCAGGTCGGCGGCGCCGACGGAGCCGTCCCGGCCGCTGAACATCAGACCGCCGGCCACGCCCAGCAGCGTCGCGAAAACGCCGGGCCAGATGCCGGCATAGGCCGCGGCGGCGACCACCGACGGCACGAAGAACAGGAAGGCGCTCTGGGTTCCCAGGATGGGCTCGAGCAAGTGGCGCAGGGCCACGCCGACCGCCGCGCCCACCAGAGCGACGGCCAGACCCACCCACAGCTTGTCCCAGCCTACCATTCGCACTGAATAGCGCCCTCGCAGCACCCGCGCGACCTACGTAGATCACCTAGGGCGGCGACACCAACGCCATGTCGCAAAGGTTGTTCGCCAAAGGCGCGCGCCTTCGCCGAATCTCCCTAACGTGGCCGTGGAGCCGGGGAGGGCGCGCGCATGGATCCCGAGGAAATCATCGCCGAGGCGGCCGAGGCCGAACCTCATCCCGACCACGACCAGTTCCGTAACCGGGCCGCCATGCTCATTGCGGTGGTGGCCGCGGTGCTGGCCATCGGCGGGCTCGGCGGCGGCAACGCCACGGACGAAATGATCAGCGCCAATATCCACGCCAGCGACACCTGGGCCTTCTTCCAGGCCAAGAACGTGCGCCAGACGGCCTACGAGATCGCCGCCGAGGACCTGCGTCAGCAGATCGCGTCGGGCGGCATGAGCGCTGCGGGCCGGGCCCAGGCGGAAAAGACGCTGAAGGGCTACGAGAGCAAGATCGCCCGCTACGACGACGAGCCCGACCGCGCGCATCCCGACGATCCGACCGCCGGCGAGGGCAAGAAGCAGCTGACGGCGCGGGCCCAGATGTTCGAGGCGGCGCGCACCAAGGCGGAAGCCCAGGATGGCAATTTCGACCTCGCCGAGGTGTTCCTGCAGCTGGCGATCGTGCTGGGTTCGGTGTCGATCCTGAGCCTGAACCGGCGGGTGCTGATCGGCGCGGCCGCGGCCGGCGGGATCGGGCTGATCCTGACGCTGAACGGCTTCTTCCTGCTGTTTCCCTTGCCGTTCTAAGGTTTTCAGGGACGGATCAGCGGCGGGACAGGGGCGCGAAACAGGGGCGTAACAGCGGCGACCGCGCGCCGAACAGCGGCCGGCATGCGGCCGAACAGCGGGGCGCCTACTGGACCGGCTCGGTCTCGTTCCAGGCGGCGCGGCCCCACAGGCGCATGATCTGCTCGGGTTGGGCATCGAAGGCGTACTCACGCCAGCGCGGCACGAAGCGATCGACCGCGAGCATGACGAGGAAGCCCTCGTCCTGCGACCAGAACCGACCGCCGCGGCGGAACTCGGTCAGCGCGCGCGCCTTGTCGACCCCGCCGCCCTTCGGATCGGTCAGCCAGCTCCACGCCGCCCACTGGGCGATGCCCTCCAGGGTCAGGAAGGCGTCCTCCAGCTCTTCCCACTTGGCGTTCTCGCCCGTGAAGAAGCGGGCCGGGCGGGTGCGGGCCTGTTCCAGGGCGCGAGCGACGAGGGCGCGCGCCCTGGCGGCATCGGGTTCCTTCGCGGCCTGTAGCAGCAGGTCGCGCTCCAGCGTGTAGGCGGCGACATAGTCGGGATTGTTCTTGAAGGCGTCCTGCAGGCTGTCGTCGGTCAGGTCGTCGCCCAGGTGATACCTGGCCGTCAGCGCCGCCATGCGAGGGGCGAAGGCGTAGAACTGGCGCGTGTGCGTCATCTCGTGGACGAACACCGCCGTCATCAGGGTTTCGAGCCCAAGCGCCGAATGCACGTCCCCGGCCCGCCAGACGCTGGGCAGGGCCATGACCATGAAGGCGCGCGCGTCATGATCGTAGGGGGCGGCGAAGGAGACGACCTGGGCCGGGACCTCGCCACCGCCAGGCAGGGCGACCTTGCCGCCGTGGGGCGCGGCGTTCCAGGCCAGCCGCCGACCGGAATAGCGCGGGCCTTCGAAGGCCGGGCCCGCGGCTGTCGAACCCGTCCGATAGACGCAGCGGTCATCGAAAAACACGAAGTCCGGGGGATCGCCGGCGTAGATGCTGAGCCGGTCGTGGGCCGTGGTGAACCAGGCGTCGAGCGCCTCCTGCATCCACAGCCGGTCCTGGACGGACGGCGCGCAGGCGGCTGGGCGGGGCGCGGAGGCGGCTTGCGCAGGCAGGGCCGGAGCGGACAGGAGCGCCAATGCGACGAGGAGGCTTCGGAACGACATGAGCGTCACCGTGGCATCCTTCACCCGGCGCGGGAAGCCGTGTAGCTGTTGCGGCATGATCCAGCACCGCTTCTCCCGCCGTTTCGTCCTGACGGGCGCCAGCGCCATGGCCCTCGCCGGCCCTGCCGCCGCCGCCACCCCGTCGCAGTCCCTCGCCGCCCTGTTCGCTCGCAGCGACGAGGACGAGCTGAAGCGCTCTCCCCTGGGCGCCTTGTCGCGGGGCGACTACCGCTACGCCGGCAAGCTGGGGAATCTCTATTCCGACGGCTACGACACGGCCGGGCGCAAGAACGCCGAGCGGGAGCTGGCGGCCCTGGCGCGCATCGACCGCGCCGCCCTGACGCCGGACGAGCAGGTCTCCTACGACGTCTTCAAGTGGCAGCGCGACCTCGACCTGCGCGGCGCAAGCGGATCGATCCTGAAGACCTCCAACGCGCTCGCCATCAACCACTTCTACGGAATCCACACCGGCTTCGCCGAGCTGAGCAGCGGCCACAGCGCCGCGCCTTTCAAGACCGTCGCCGACTACGAGGCCGGCCTGTCGCGGATGAACGCCATCGGGCCGATCCTCGACCGCATCGTGGGGCGGCTGAAACAGGGCGCCGCCGAGGGCGTCACCCAGCCCAGGCTGATCATGAACAATGTGCTGGAGCAGCTGGATGCGCTGACCCAGCCGCCCGTGGAGGAGACCACCTTCTTCATGCCGGCGAAGGCTTTCCCGGCGGAGATCTCGGCCGCCGACCAGGCGCGGCTGAGGGCCGCCTATACGAAGGCGGTCGGCGAGAAGGTCCTGCCGGCCTACGTCCGCCTGCGCGACTACATCCGCAACGACTATCTGCCCCAGGCGCGCGAGACCTTCGGCCTGGGCCAGGTCCCGGGCGGAGCCGAGCTCTATCGCTACCTGGTCGAGGCCAACACCACGACGGCCATGGATCCGGAGGCGGTGCATGCGCTGGGCCTGTCGGAGGTGGCGCGCATCCACGGCGAAATGGGCGCGGTCATGCAGCGGGTTGGGTTCACCGGTACGCTGCTTGAGTTCTTCGACCACATCCGCACCGACCCGAAATTCAAGCCGGCCTCCAAGCAGGCGATGATCGACGCCTTCACCGCCATCGGCGAGCGGGTGAAGCCGAACCTGCCCAAGCTGTTCGGCCACATCCCCAAGACCCGGCTGGAAATCCGCCCGACCCCGGAATTGACCGAGAAGGGCGCCGCGCGCGGCTCCTACGACGGCGGTTCGGCCGACGGCTCGCGGCCCGGCACCTTCTATTTCAACACCTACGACCTGCCCTCGCGGACCACGCCGGGGATGGAGACGCTGTATCTGCACGAGGGCCAGCCGGGTCACCACTTCCAGATCAGCCTCTCGACCGAGAACGCCGCCCTGCCGGCCTTCCAGCGCTTCGGCGGAAACACCGCCTTCGTCGAGGGCTGGGGCCTGTACGCCGAGACGCTCGGGCCGGAGCTGGGGATGTACACCGACCCCTACGCTTATTTCGGCCATCTGGACTCCGAGCTGTTCCGCTCCATCCGCCTGGTGGTCGACTCCGGCATCCACGCCAAGGGTTGGACGCGCGATCAGTCGATCGACTACATCCTGGCCAACTCCTCGCGCGGGCGCACCAACGCCACCTCCGAGACCGAGCGCTTCATCGCCATCCCCGGCCAGGCCCTGGCCTACAAGATGGGCCAGCTGCGCATCCGCGCGGCGCGCACCCGCGCCGAGCAGGCGCTTGGACCGAAGTTCGACATCCGGGCGTTCCACGACCAGGTGCTGATGACCGGCGCCCTGCCGCTGGCGGTGCTGGACGCCAAGATCGACCGCTGGGTCGCCAGCCAGGCCTGATTTCGGGATTGAGTGACATGAAGCTGAAAGCGCTGGCCGCCGCCGCGGTATTCGCCCCCGTACTTTTTGGCGCCGCCCCGGCCTTCGCCGCCGAAGGCATGTGGACCTTCGACGCCTTCCCGACGGCCAAGGTGAACCAAACCCTGGGCACGAAGATCGACCAGAAGTGGCTGGATCATCTGATGAGCTCGGCGGTGCGCATCCCGGGTTGCTCGTCCTCGCTTGTCTCCGGCGACGGGCTGATCGTGACCAACAACCACTGTGTGCTGGGCTGCGCCCAAGACCTGTCGACGCCCGAGCAGGACTACGTCACCCACGGCTTCAACCCGGCCACGCGCGCGGAGGAGCGCCAGTGCCCGGGCGGCACGGCCGAGATCCTCCTGCAGATCACGGATGTCACCCAGCGGGTCAAGGACGCCGCCAAGGGTCTGACCGGCAAGGCCTTCACCCAGGCCCGCGACGCGGCCATGGCGGCGATCGAGAAGGAGGTCTGCGGGCCGGACAAGTCGCTGCGCTGCCAGGTGGTGAACCTGTACCGGGGCGGCCAGTACAAGCTCTATCGCTACAAGCGCTACACCGACGTGCGCCTGGCCTTCGCGCCGGAGCATGCGGCGGCGGCCTTCGGCGGCGATCCGGACAATTTCAACTTCCCCCGCTACGGGCTCGATTTCGGATTCCTGCGCATCTACGAGAACGGCAAGCCGCTGAAGACGCCGGTGCACCTGAAGTGGAACGCCGCGGCGCCCACCGCCGGTCAGCCCGCCTTCATCGCCGGCAATGCGGGTTCGACCCAGCGGCTGCTGACCATGGCGCAGCTGTCGACCTTGCAGAGCCTGACCCTGCTGACCGACCAGTTGAGCCGCTCGGAATTCCGCGGCCGGCTGCTCAATTTCATGGCCGCCAGCGAGCACAACCGATTCATCTCCGCGGACCTGCTCGACATCATCGAGAACAGCTTCAAGCGCGCCCGGGGCCAGCAGCGGGCGCTGAGCGATGCGGTGTTCATGGCCGGCAAGGCCAAGGAGGAGGCGGACCTCAAGGCCGCTGTCGCCGCGCGGCCCGACCTGGCCGCCGAGCTGGGCGATCCCTGGACCGACATCGCCAACATCCAGGGCGCCTATACGGAGCTGTTTCCGGCCTGGTTCTGGCTGGAGTCGCGCGCCGGCGGCTCGTCCGACCTCTACATCAAGGCGCGCCAGCTGGTGCGCGCGGCGCAGGAGCGCGAGAAGCCGGCGGCCGAACGCTTGCCGGAGTATTCCGACAGCCGCCTGCCGCTGATCGAGAAGCAGCTGCTCGATGCCTCGCCCGCCTATCCGGAACTGGACGAGCTCGAACTGAGCTGGTGGTTCAGCAAGGCCCGCGAATACCTGACCGCCGACAGTCCCTATGTCCGCACCCTGCTGGGCAAGGAGTCGCCCGAGGCCCTGGCCCACCGGCTGGCGTCCGGCACCCGCGTCGGGGACCCGGCCTACCGAAAGCAGCTTTGGGAGGGCGGCCTGGCCGCGATCCAGGCCTCCGACGATCCCCTGATCCAGTACGTCCTGGCCACCGGGGCCGACGCCCGCGCCGTTCGCGCGCAATGGGAAGAGCGCGTCGAGGGGCCGACCGACCGGGCCACCGAGCGGCTGGCGCGGGCCCGCTTCGAGGTGCTGGGCGACAGCGTCTATCCCGACGCCACCGGCACCCTGCGCCTGACCTACGGCCGCGTCGAAGGCTGGCAGCAGGATGGCCGCACCATTGGGCCCTTCACCACCTGGTCGGGCCTGTTCGACCGCGCTACCGGATCGGACCCCTTCATCGTGGCGACGAAGCTGCTGGCGGCGCGCGGCCAGTTGAATCCGAACACGGTGCTCGACATGACCGTCTCCACCGACACGATCGGCGGCAGCTCGGGCTCGCCGGTGGTCAATGCGCGGGGCGAATTCATCGGGGCCAATTTCGACTCCACCTTCCTGGGCCAGCGCAACGCCTTCGGCTACGACCCGCGGGTGAACCGCTCGGTGGCGGTGACGGCGGCGGCGATCACCGAGGCCCTGACCAAGGCCTATGGCCAGACGCGGCTGGTGAAGGAACTGACCGGCAAATGACTTCGGCCGCCTGAGTGAAGCGGTTCTGGAATTCCGGCTGGCTGCTGCTGGGCCTGGCCATGCTGTTCTGGGCCGGCAATTCGGTGGTCGGGCGCGCCGTGAACGCCGACATTCCGCCCATCGGCCTGGCCTTCTGGCGCTGGGTGGCTGCGGCGTTGATCATCGCGCCCCTGGCCTGGCCGCATGTGCGGCGCGACTGGGCGGAACTGAGGCGCCACACGGTCATGCTGGCCTTGCTGGCGGCTCTGGGCCTCGCGGGGTTCAACGCGCTGCTCTACACGGCCCTGCATTCGACCACGGCGCTGAACACGGTGCTGCTCCAGTCCGCCACCCCGCCGCTGATCTTCGTCTGCTCCTTCCTCCTCTACCGCGAGCGACCCAGCCCGTGGCAGGTCGCGGGCCTGCTGGTGGCGCTGGCCGGCGTGGCCGAGATCGTCTCCCTGGGCCGGCCCCAGGCCCTGCTGTCGTTGCGGCTCAATCCCGGCGACGGGCTGATGCTGATCGCGGTGGCCGGCTATGCGCTCTATTCGGCGCTGCTGAAGCGCAAGCCGCACGTGCATCCGCTCAGTTTCCTGGCGGCGACCTGCCTGTTGTCCGTGCTCGTGCTGCTGCCGCCCTACATCGCGGAGGCGCTGGCCGGAGACGCCATGCCGCTGACTAGCCAGACCGGATGGACCCTGGCCTATGTTGCGATCTTCCCCTCGATCCTGGCCTATCTGTTCTTCAACCGCGGCGTCGAGCTGCTGGGCGCCAATCGCGCCGGCCAGTTCATGAACCTGATGCCCGGTTTCGGCGCGATCCTGGCGGTGGTGTTCCTGCACGAGACGCTGCAGGTCTATCATGGCGTCGGGCTGCTCCTCATCGCAGCGGGAATCGTGCTGTCTTCGCGCAAATGAGCATCGACACCGAACGCCTGACCCTGCGCCGCCACACGCTCGATGACTTCCGGGAAGTCGCGGCCATGTGGGCCGACGCCGAGGTGGTCAAATACATCTCCGGCGAACCGCTTTCCGAGGAGGACTGCTGGGCCAAGTTCCTGCGCATGGCCGGCCACTGGTCGCTCATGGGCTTCGGCTATTGGGTGGTGCGCGAGAAGAGCAGCGGCCGCTTCGTCGGGGAGGTCGGCTTCGGCGACTTCAAACGCAACATCAGCCCGCCCTTCGAAGGCGCGCCTGAGGCGGGCTGGGCCCTGGAGCGCTGGGCCCACGGCAAGGGCTACGCGGCCGAGGCCGTGCGCGCGGCGCTCGCCTGGGGCGACAGCCACTTCGGCAAGGTGCGCATGGTCTGCATGATCTCGCCGGAGAACACGCCGTCGCTGCGCCTGGCCGAGGCGGTCGGGTTCACTCCCTATGCCGAGAGCGCCTACAAGGGTCACGCCTCGACGTTGCTGGAGCGCCTGCCCGGATAATCCCGTGGGCCTAGCCCCAGCTGTCGATCATGCCGATGCGGCGTGAGCGGGCGGTCTCTTCCACCACCGGCGGCACGGGCTTGGCGGCAGGGCGGCCGAAGTGCCAGCCCTGGCCCTGGTCGACGCCCAGTTTCAGCATCAGGGACGCGACCTCGTCGGTCTCGATCATCTCGGCCACCGTCTCCAGCTTGAGCGATCGGCACAGGCTGACAAGGTGGGTGATCATCTTCTGCGAGCGCAGGTCGCCGGCGGCCTCGCTGACGTAGCGGCCGTCGATCTTCACCGCGTCGATGGACAGGCGGCGCAGGTAGTCGAAGGAGGCGGCGCCCGCCCCGAAGTCGTCGATGGCCACCTTGAACCCCGCCGCCCGCAGGGCCTGCAGGCGAACGTTGGCCGCCCCGATGTCGCCCATGGTGGCGCTCTCGGTGACCTCCAGCGTCAACCGCCGCCGCGACCCCAGGTCGCCGACGGTGAGGTTCAGCAAGGCCTGGGCGAAGCGATCGGACGCCAGGGACTGGCCCGACAGGTTCACCGCCAGGCAAAGGTCATCGGGATTGGTGCGCAGCACCTGCACCGCCTGCTCGGCCACGGCCATGTCGAAGTCGGTGATCAGGGCCAGTTCCTCGGCCATGCGGATCACGCCGGCCGGGCTGGTGTCAGGCGCGAAGCGGGCCAGCACCTCGTAGTGGTGGACCTTGCCCGAGGTCAGCTTGACCACCGGCTGATAGTTGAGCGCGAAGCGCCGCTTGGCGACCACGACGCGGAAGTCGTCCGCCTCCTTGAGCGTGCGCATCACCGCGCCGGTGAAGGTCATCGTCGCCGCCCCGTCGCCGCGTCCGCCGCCGGTGATGAAGCTGTCGAGGGTAAAACGCAGGGCCCTCAGGCTGGCCATGGGATCGACTTCCGGCGCCACCGGGGTCTGCGACACGGCCGCCTCGACGCGCTGGGAGAAGCGCGCCGCGATGGCGCGCACGCGCTCGGCCAGGACTTCGTTGTCGGCCTTGGGATCGCGCAGCAGGGCGTAGCGGCTGTCGGCGATGCGGCCGGCGGTCTCGCCTTCGATGGAGGCGGACTGGATCAGGCTCTCGATCTCGCGCACCAGGCCGGGCGCCGTGGGGGCGGAGTTGTCCAACCCGACCAGTTCGACCAGGGCCAGGGACATTGGCGTTTCGGACGCGTGCGAGCGGGTCAGCACGTCCAGCGCGCGTTCCGCGAAGCTCTCGGCGTCATCGATGCTGCGGCCGTCGCCCGTGGCCGCCTCGATGGCGCCCTCATAGGCGATGGCGCACGAGATACAGGGCGCGAGTTCAGGCAGCATAACCGCGCGCAGGCGGCCGCGCCGCACCGCCCCGTCGCCGGCCCGCAAGACCACCTCGATCGGCTCCAGCCGCGATCCGGCCTTCAGCCGCGCCAGCGCGCTGGCGGCGTGTTCGGCCGAGGCGCGGGTGAGCAGCTGGTCCAGGCGCGAAGCCACGAGACTCTCGGCCCGGCTGGCGCCTGAGGGCGCGACGCCGGCGGCGAAGGTCACGCGCCAGCGGTCATCCAGCTCGACCAGCAGGTCGGCGGCGGCGAAGGCGAAGCCCAGGAGGCGGACAGGTGAAGCCATTCTGCTCACGTGACGAGGCGAGCGCGCATTCAACCTGACGAGCGTTAATATTCCACCGACGGCTAGGCAGGGCCCAGCTTGCGGAACACCAGGCTGAGGTTGTTGGCGGGCATCTGGATGGCCTCGGTCAGGTCCAGACCATACTTGAAGCCGGCGGCCTTCATCTGGCCGACGTCGCGCACGCCCCATTCCGGATTGCGGGCCTTCAGGTCCGCGTCGAAGGCCTCATTGGAGGGCGAGGTGTGTTTGCCGCCGACGCTGAACGGTCCGTAGACGAACAGCATCCCGCCTGGCGACAGCACCCGGGACGAGCCCTCCATCAGACCGATGGTGGCGTCGAAGGGGGCGATGTGGGCCATGTTGATGCAGACCACCGCGTCGGCCTTCCCGAACAGCCAGGTTCCCGGCATGGCGGCGTCAAGCGGCATCGGGGCATTGAGGTTCGGAAGCGATTTGGTGAGTCGCCAGGCGTCGATGCTCTCGCGCGCGACCGCGCTGGGGTCGGTCGGCTGCCAGGTGATGTCGGGCATGGCCTCGGCCATCCACAGGGCGTGTTCGCCGGCGCCGGACGCGACTTCCAGGACCAGGCCCGGGTGCGGCAGGCGCGCCTTCAGCAGGTGCAGGATCGGCCCGAAATTGCGGGCGGAGGCTTCGGAGGTCAGGCCGGCGGGCTTCATGGGTCAGGCTCCCAGCGCGTGGTCGAGGGTGGCGGCGACCAGCACGGCGGTTGAATCGATGTGGGGAACGTCGAGGTCGGCGGGGCCCAGCACCAGAGGCAGTTCGGTGCAGGCGGCGATGACGGCGCGGGCGCCTCGCGCGGACAGGGTGCGCGCCAGGGCGCCGATCTCGCCGCGGATGGCCGCGCCCGTGTCGCCTGCCTTGATGGCGTAGATGCAGGCCATGAAGCGGGCCTGCTGGTCGGCATCGAGCATGAGGGTGCTCAGGCCGCGTTCGGCCAGGGCGGTTTCATAGAGTCGGGCGGCCCGCGTGCCGTCCACGGCCAGCACGCCCACCGCGGCCTTCGGCGCGACGCGGGCGGCTTCGTCGGCGGCGGCCTCGATCAGGCTGATCAGCGGGATGGTGACGGCGGCGCGGATGTCGCCGGCGAACGCGTGGGCGGTGTTGCAGGGCATGACCAGGAACGCGGCGCCCGCGGCCTCCAGCCCCTTCGCCATGGCGGCCAGCACCGGGCCGGGGGAGGGACCCGCGCCGGCGATGGCGGCGTTGCGGTCAGGGATCTTGGGGTTGCAGTCGACGATGACGCGCAGGTGGTCCTGGTCGCGCGCGGCCGGGGTGGCGGCCAGCAGGCGCGCCTGGAATTCCAGCGTCGCCGCCGGACCCATGCCGCCAAGCACGCCCACGACCCTGGACAGGCCCGGCCGGCTCACCGCTGACCGGTCCTCAGCACGTCTTCATAGGCGAACAAGCCGGGCGATCCGCCGGTGTGCAGGAAGACGATCCTCTCGTCGCGGCGGAAGTGCCCGCGACGGACCAGCGAAATCAGCCCGTCCATGGCCTTGCCGGTATAGACCGGGTCCAGCAGCACGCCCTCCAGCCGCGCCACCAGCCGCACCGCCTCGACCATGCCGTCGGTGGGAATGGAATAGCCGCCGCCGACCCACTCATCGAGGCAGACCACCCTGTCGCGGGCGGGCGCCTCGACGCCCAGCAGGTCGGCGGTCTGGACGGCGAGCTTGTGGACATTGCCCTCCTGTTCGTCACGCGGGCGGCGCACATTGATGCCGGTGAGCGGAATGCCGGAATTGGCCATGGTCAGGCCGACCAGCAGGCCCGAATGAGTGCCGGCGCTGCCCGAGGCGCAGACCATCTGGTCGAAGGCGACGCCAAGGTCGAAGCTCTGGGTCATGACCTCCGCGGCGCAGGCCACATAGCCCAGCGCCCCCAGCGGGTTGGAGCCGCCGCCCGGGATGACGTAGGCCTTGCGCCCGGCCGCCGCGACTTCGGCGGCCTCGGCCTGCATGGCGGCGCCGAGATCGGCGCCCAGGGGCACGACGGTGATCTTCTCCACGCCCATCAGGTCAAACAGGAAGTTGTTGCCCGAGGCGTCCGCGGCGTAGGTGCCGGGCACCCGCTCCTCGATCACCAGCCGGCACTTCAGCCCTTCCTTCACCGCCGCCGCCAAGGTCAGGCGGCAGTGGTTGGACTGGGGTGCGCCGACCGTGACCAGGGTGTCGGCCCCGTGGGCCAGGGCGTCGGCGACCAGAAATTCCAGCTTGCGGGTCTTGTTGCCACCCGCCGCCAGGCCCAGCAGGTCGTCGCGCTTGATCCAGATTTCGGGCCCGCCGAGCGCCTCACTCAGCCGGTCCAGGCGCTCGAGCGGCGTGAAGCCGGGCGTGTAGCGGCGCCGGGGAAATCGGGCGAGACGCATCGGATATCCTCGCGGAAGCGGGTCAAGGGCGAATGCGCATAGCCCTAGCCGTCCGGGCTCGCTGGTGTCGAGCCGTTCAGCACGCAAAAAAGACCCGCGTCCAGGACTGGACGCGGGCAAGGCTCCCGTAGCGCCGGGCGAAGCCGCGGCGCCGTGTATCTAACTTGGCGCTCAACCACCGGTTCCGGTCAGAAATATCGATGTTCCGGCCCGCGTCCCGCGTGCGCGGGCATGAAAAAAGGCGGGGCCGCGGCCCCGCCTTCCCAACGCTAGAAGCGTAGTCGACCTAGGCGTTGGAGGTCTCGGGCTCGGCGTCCGTTTCCTCGTCATCGATCTCGGTCTCGGCCTTCTCGCCGGCCTGATCGTCCTTGGCGTATTGGCCCGCCTGCTGGGCGGCGTTGTCCTGGGTCTGCTGCTGGTTCTGATCCTGGGTCTGGTCGGCCTGGAAGGTCTTTTCTTCCGGGTTGGCCTTGTCCTGATTCAGGGTCTGGTCGGCCTGGGCCTGCTTCTCAGCGCCCTGCTCGGGCTGCTGGGACTTGTTCAGGTCGGCTTCGTTGGTTTGGGTTTGATCGTTCATGGTCACGCTCCGGTTGGGCCCCCCGACGCCTAGGTTGAAAGCGTTGCGAGGGTCGACGTTCCACCGACGGCCAAGCACGATCACGTCATCCATGCGGCGGGAACCATTGGAGTTTCCCGCCGGTTGTGGCGCGTTCAGGCGGGCGCGTCCCCGGGGGGACCGTGGCGCCTGCGCCTCACCTGGGCCTGTCGTCATCCTGCCCGGGAACCGGCGCGCGGGACCCGGGTTATTCTGCGCGATGAGAACTCCCGACCAGTGCAGGGCGAAGGCCGCCGACCTCGAGCAAGAGGCCAAGGCGTCGAAGTCCGATATCCGCCGGCAGGCCTTTCTGGACCTGGCCGAACACTGGCGCCGGTTGGCGGAGAGCCACGGCGCGCGTCACCGCGACGTGGAGATGTTCGCCCCCTGGGCGCGACGCCGCTCGCACGTGAACTGACTGCCCCTTTCTAGCGGGCGGGAATGCGCCGGTAACGCGCCTCGATCACGGCGAACAGGCCGAAGGCAATCAGCCCCGTGGCGGTCAGCGCCGTCACCACCGTTCCGAACGGCTGCGCCTGCAGCGACTGCAGCGCCTCGCCGAAATCGCGCGCCTGACCGGCGTCCAGATCGAGACCCGCTTCGATGAGAAAAACCCCGAGCGGCAGGAAGGCGACCCCGCGAGCCGCGTAGCCGATTCGGCCGGTCCAGCGGCACCATTCCAGCGCGTGGTCGGGACACCCCAGGCGCTTGCCGAAGTCCGTGAGGAAGGCCTGCACGATATTGCCCACGCCGCAGGCGAGGGCGAACCCGCCGACAATGATCAGGATCGCCTCGCCCCCGGGAACGGACAGGAGCTTGGCCGCCTGGCGACGGGCGGTGTGCCGCTCGTCGGCCACCGCGTCCAGCAGGTCGAACACCGAAAGGGCCAGACCGCCATAGACCAGCCCGCTGATCGCCTGTCCGGCCCGGCTGGCCAGCGCCATCAGGCGCGTTCCCTGCCGGTCATGATCGAGCACGACCTGGGCGGCGCGCCAAAGCGCGAACCCGGCCAGGGCCGCGGCGACCGCCGTGACCCACACGAAACCCAGCGGCCAGGCCGCGACCTCCGCCAGGACCCGAAAGCCGTTGGCCGCGTCATGACGCAGGCCGGCGGCGGTCAGCAGCGCCGCCGCCCCCATGCTGAGATAGAGGAATCCGCGCGCAACGTAGCCGGCCCGGGCCAGGAATTCGACTACGCCGTCAAAGGTGACCTCGCGACCCAGCGCGCGGAGCGGCAGTCTCGCCGCCACCATGTCCCTTATCCTCGAACGCCCGGCGTAGAGAAATTCACGCGGGCCGCGGCGGGGCGGGGGCGGTTGCTGACAACGGAGGAGTGGGCCGGCCATGTCCCCCCTAACGCGCAGGGCCAAGCTTGGCTGCGTGGAACCAGAGAGAACGGCGAAGCTTTTTATCCGTCTGGAGGGGGTCCCTGGCCCGCATCGGCGCAACGATCAGAGAGCAGCATGACGACCACGAGCCCCAGCTCACGAGCGGCCACCGGCATCGAAGGACTGGACGACATCCTGAACGGCGGGTTGAAACCTCACCGCGTCTATCTGCTCGAGGGCAGCCCGGGCACGGGCAAGACCACCATCTCGCTGCAGTTCCTCATGGAGGGCGCAAAACGCGGCGAACGCGGGCTCTACATCACCCTGGCCGAAACCGAGGAAGAGCTTCGCGAAACCATCAATTCGCACGGATGGACGCTGGACCCACTGGTGGAGTTGTTCGAACTGCTGCCACCCGAGAACTTCCTCGACGAGGATCAGCAGCAGAGCCTGCTCTATTCCGCCGACCTGGAGCTGGGCGAAACCACCAAGCGCATCTACGAGGCCGTCGAAGCGGCTCAGCCTCAGCGCGTGGTCATCGACAGCCTGTCGGAGATCCGCCTCCTGGCCCAGAGCTCCCTGCGCTATCGCCGCCAGATCCTGGCGCTGAAGCACTACTTCGCCAAGCAGGGCTCCACGGTGCTGCTGCTCGACGACCTGACCAACGAAGGCAACGACCGCACGGTGCATTCCATGGCCCACGGCGTGGTGCGCCTGGAAGAACTGGCGCCCCTTTACGGCTCGGAACGGCGCCGGCTGCGCGTCATCAAGTACCGCGGCACCACCTACCGCGGCGGGTTCCACGACATGACCATCGTTCACGGCGGCGTGGTCGCCTTTCCGCGCCTGCGCTCGATCGAACACAAGGCTGCCTTCAAGCGCGAACCGGTGGGCAGCAACATCGCCGCGCTCGACGCTCTGCTGGGGGGCGGCGTCGAACGCGGATCGAGCACCCTGATCCTGGGGCCGGCCGGCACCGGCAAGTCGCTATTGGCGCTGCATTTCGCCACCGCCGCCGTCGCCCGTGGAGAGAAGGCCGCCCTGTTCGTCTTCGACGAGGAGATGGGCCTGCTGCAGGATCGTGCGCTGGCCCTGGGCATCGATCTGCGCGCCTTGCAGGCGGGCGGCAATCTGGTCGTCGAGCAGGTCGACGCCGCGGAGCTGTCGCCTGGTGAATTCACCCAGCGGGTTCGCAATTCGGTTGACCGCGAGGGCTGCAAGACGGTCATCGTCGACAGCCTCAACGGCTACCAGGCCTCCATGCCCGAGGAGCAATTCCTGGTGCTGCATATTCATGAGTTGCTGCAGTACCTCAACCGCCAGGGGGCCACGACCTTCCTGACCGTCGCCCAGCATGGCCTGGTCGGCGAGATGAAGTCGCCGGTGGACGTCACCTACCTGGCCGACACGGTGGTCCTGCTGCGCTACTTCGAAGCCCTGGGCGAGGTTCGCCGCGCCGTTTCGGTGATCAAGAAGCGCTCTGGAGTCCACGAAGGCACCATCCGCGAATATCGCATCGGCGCCGAAGGCATCGAAGTCGGCGAACCGCTGGCAGGCTTCCAGGGGGTGCTGCGGGGCGTGCCCAGCTTTGTCGGTCAGGACCAGGTCCTGATGCAAAGACGCGAAAGCTGATGTCGGCTGCGGTGTCCGAGCGTATCCTGGTCCTGGCCCCCACGGGCCGCGACGCCCAAGTGGCGGCCAACGTCCTGGCCGAAGCGGGACTGGAGCATCTCGCGTGCGAGAGCGTCGTGCGGCTCGTGCGCGAATTGCACGCCGGAGGGGCGGGCGCGGCGCTGGTATCCGACGAGGCGCTTCGCGGCGCTGACCTGCGCGCCCTTTCGGATTGGATTCGCAACCAGCCGCCCTGGTCGGACCTTCCGTTCCTGATCCTCACCCGCCAGGGCGGCTACGAAGAACGCAACCCGGCCGCCTCGCGCATGATGCTGACCCTGGGAAACGTCACGTTCCTGGAGCGTCCGTTCCATCCCACCACGCTCGTGGGCGCCGCCCAGGCCGCCCTGCGCGGACGGCGACGCCAGTACGAGGCGCGCGAACGGCTGGTGACGGTGCGCGAGGCCGAAGAGCGATTGCGCATCGCCATGGAGGCCGGCCACATGGGCTCGTGGACCTTCCACCTCGGCGATGGCCGGTTCGACTGTTCGGCGGCCTGCAAGTCGCACTACGGCCGCGGTCCTGAAGAAGCCTTTCCTTTTGAGGACTTTCTGGCCGCCATCCACCCCGACGACCTGGAACGCACCCGCGCGGCCGCCCGCGCCACAGCGGAAGGGCGCGGAGATTACGACATCGGCTATCGCGTGGTCTGGCCCGACAAGTCCCTGCACTGGATTGAGGCCAAGGGCCGTCTGCGGCGCGACCTGCAGGGCCGACCCCAGACCGTCGTCGGAGTCACGGCCGACGTCACCGATCGCAGGGCCGCGGAAGAGGAGCGCGAGAACCTGGTCGGCCTTCTCTCGGCCGAGCGCGCGGCGCTTGAACAACGCGTGCAGGAGCGCACCGCGGACCTGACCGCCGAAATGTCCACGCGCGAGGCCGTGCAGGAGCAACTGCGCCAGGCGCAGAAGATCGAGGTCATGGGGCAGCTGGTCGGCGGCGTCGCGCACGACTTCAACAACCTGCTGATGGTGGTGATCGGGAACCTCGACATGCTGTCGCGGCGGGTGGCTCCGGACCCCAAGCTGTTGCGACTGATCGAGGGCGCCATGCAGGGCGCGCGCCGCGGCGCGGCGCTGACCCAGCGGCTCCTGGCCTTTGCCCGGCGTCAGGACCTGCAGCCGCGCCCGACCGACCTCATCGGGCTCGTGGCGGGCATGTCGGCGCTGATCGAGCGATCGGTCGGACCGATGGTCGAGCTCGTCATCGAGGCTCCCGAACGCCTGCCCGCCGTGCGGATCGACCCCAATCAGTTGGAAATGGCCCTGTTGAACCTGGCGGTGAACGCGCGCGACGCCATGCCCGACGGCGGGACGCTATCGCTCAGCCTGGCTACCGAACGGCTGGGGGACGGAAATGCCCAGGGCCTGCAGCCGGGAGACTATGTGCGCCTGACCGTCGCCGACACGGGCACGGGCATGGACGAAGCCACCCTTACACAGGCCATCGAACCCTTCTTCTCGACCAAGGGGGTCGGCAAGGGCACCGGGCTTGGGCTGTCGATGGTGCACGGCCTGGCGCAACAGTCCGGCGGGACCTTTCGGCTCGAGAGCCGCCTGGGTGAAGGCGCCCGCGCGGAGCTCTGGCTGCCGATCACCGGGGCGACGGTGGTGTCCGCCCCCGCCGATCCCCCGCCGGCGGGCGAGGTGCGGCCCGCGGTCATCCTGCTGGTGGACGACGACGCCCTGATCGCCATGAGCGCGGTGGAGATGCTGCGGGAGCTGGGTCACACCGTCATCGAGGCGAACTCAGGCGAAGAAGCCCTGGCCGCCATCGAGCGGTCGAAGGGCAACCTGGATCTGATCATCACCGATCACGCCATGCCCGGGATGACCGGCGCGGAACTGGCCGCGCGGGTGCAACGTCAGCGTCCTGAACTGCCGATCCTGCTGGCCACGGGCTACGCCGATCTCGGGAACGATGACGGCCCCGCCCTTCCCAGGCTGGCGAAGCCCTACACACAAAATGAGCTGGCCATCGAGATTCGCCGACTGCTGACGCAGTGACACAAGGCGCTTGCCTATGATTAGGCAATCAGCTAATTAGCTGAGTCGTGAACAATCTCTATCAAGCCCTGTCGCACCCCGTGCGCCGCAAGATCCTCAAGCTGCTCAACGCCGGCGCCCTTCCGGCCGGAGAGATCGCCGGCCACTTCGACGTCTCCAAGCCCACCATGTCGGGACACTTCAATGTGCTGAAGGACGCCGGCCTGATCCAGGCCGAACGTGACGGCACGACCATCCGTTACCGCCTCAACGTCTCCGTCCTTGAGGAAGCGGCCGCCGCTATCCTCGAGCTGATGGGCGCGGGCGACGCAACACCGAAAGGCTGATCCGATGATCCGCAAGGGTTTGCTGTTCTCCATCCCGGTTCTCGTGGCCATGTTCGCTCTGTCCGTGTGGGCCTATTCCGGCGCCTCGCCCGACGTTGAGTACCCGGTGCATTGGGGGCTGAGCGGCCAGCCGGACCGCTATGGCCACGCCCTGGAGGCGTTCTTCGTGCTGCCGTTCGTCGCGCTGGCCGTGACCGCGGTGTTCACGTTCGTGCCCTTGCTGGACCCGAGGGGCGAGAACATCCGGCGCTCGGCGCCCTTCTACCTGACCACCTGGGCCGCGGTGCTGCTGTTCATGGGCGTCCTGCATGGGGCGATGACGCTTTCAGCGATGGGGCTTTACGACCCGGATCACACCCAGTTGCCGCGCCTCATGGCCTCGGGTGTCGGCTTGCTTTTGCTCGTCATGGGAAATGTATTGGGCAAGGCGCGCCCGAACTGGTTCGCAGGCGTGCGCACGCCATGGACGCTCAGTTCCGACCTCGCCTGGGACAAGACGCATCGCCTGGCGGGGCGTCTGTTCGTCGTTGTCGGCGCGGCGGGCGCGGTGGCGGCCTGGCTTGCGCCGATCAGCTGGACTCTGCCGCTCCTCGTGGGAGGCTCGCTCGGCACGACGCTCATCTCGGTGATCTATTCGTGGGGGGTCTGGCGCACCGCGCCTGATCGACGCACGGGAGCCCAGGCGGTGGACCGGTAAGTGCTTACACCAGCCTCGGTATCCGGGAACCGGGCGGACAGTTCGCGCTCCGGTGCGCTCTACGTATAGTTAAGCTGACGAAACGTCGTTCGCTAAGATACTTGCGGCCTGAGTATATGAGCGAACGCTTAAGCTTGCCGTTTCACCGAATTTTCATGTGCCTGCGCTTGACAGTGAAGGGACCGATCAGACCCTATGACCGGTACGAGGGGAGGCGTGACTGTAAGCCACGCCTGTTGCAGGAGCCGACCCATGCCGATTTTCAACCTCACCAATGGCGCAGACATCTTCCCGTCGGGCGTCGTCAATTCCGGAGACGACACCATCTACGGCGGCGACGACAGCGACGCCATCAACGGCGGCCTGGGCGCCGACAACCTCTACGGCGGCCTCGGCAATGACACGCTGCACGGCAACGAGGACAACGACTTCGTCTACGGCGACGAGGGCGCCGACAACATCTTCGGCGATGCGGGCGACGACACGGTCGATGGCGGCGACGGCAACGACACGGTGCAGGGCAACGCCGGCGCCGATTCCGTCCTCGGCGGCGCCGGCGATGACAAGCTTTATGGCCAGGCCGACAACGACCAGCTGTTCGGCGGCGACGGCAACGACTTGATGGATGGCGGCGCCGGCGCCGACGCCTTTGACGGCAACGACGGCTTTGACACCGTCACCTACCGCGCCGCCGCGGGCGGCATCCGGGTCGACGTTGACGGCAATACCGACACCGGGGTCGCCATCGGTGACACCTTCGCCAATGTCGAGCGCTACTGGCTGGGCACGGGCAATGACACCTTCATCGGCGGGGCGGCCGGCGCCGAGGCCTGGGGCATCGAGGGCAACGATACGCTCATCGGCGGCGCGGGCGCGGACAAGCTGAACGGCGGGATCGGCGACGACACCATGACCGGCGGCGGCGAGTCCGACACCTTCGTGATCAGCGCGGGGCTCTCCGGCAACGACACCATCACCGACTGGGTCGACGCCACCGACTACATCCAGATCTACGGCGCCAGCGCGACCCAGTTCAGCGACCTGGTGATCACCGACAACGCCGGCAGCGCGCTGATCACCCTGCCGGACGGCTCGACCATCACGCTCAGCGGCGTGGACTTCAACACCGTCGACAACTCGGACTTCATCTGGGGGCCATAAGGTTCCGGTGATTACACTGGCCAGATCCGCGCCCGCCCTTACCGGCGGGCGCGGTGCGTTTGGGCGCCTGTTGCAAACGGCCGCGCTTGGAAGTATACACTGTATACATGCCCGCTGAACCTACCCGCGACCGCATCTTCGCCGCCGCCCGCTCCGCCTTCGCGGCTGAGGGCATGGAGGGCTTGTCGATGCGCAAGGTGGCCAAGGCCGTGGGCATCACGCCGATGGCCATCTACCGCCACTTCGCCGACCGCGACGCGCTGGTTGACGCCCTGGCGATCGACGGGCTCGATCGATGGCGCGATCGCATCGCCGCCATCGATGTTGGCGATCCCATCGCCTGGCTGGAGCAGATGGGGGAGGAATTCCTCGACTATGCTCTGGAGGAGCCCCGCCGCTTCGAGGCCGCCTTCCTGCTGCCGGCCCGCTCGGCCCGCAAGTTTCCCGAAGACTTCGCCGCCGGCCGATCGCCGCCGGGCCAGATCTGGCTCGCCAAGCTTGAGGACGCCCGCGTCCAGGGCGCGCTGAAGCCCGACACCAACCCGCTGGACGTGGGATTGGCCGTCTGGGGCATGGGCCAAGGGCTCATTACACTCTGGCGGGCGGGCCGCATCACCGGCGGCCTGGAAGACTTCCGCCGTCTCTACCGCCAATCCCTGCGTCGTTGCATCGGCGCGTTCGTAACCCGGGACTTTCACCCATGATCGCGCTCCTCGCCGCCCTCCTCAGCGCCGCCGGCTTCTGGTTCGCCCACGGTCTCGCCGACGCCTGGCCGCTGGCCTGGATAGCGCCCATCCCGGTGCTGTGGCTTGCTTTCGGAGAGGCGAAGGGCTGGCGCGTCGCGATGGCGGCCTTCGCCGCCTACCTCATCGGGCAGATGGGCGGGTTGGGCGTCTACTGGAGCGACGCCGGCCCGATCCTGCTGGTCATGGCGGCGGTCCCGGCGCTGGCGTTCACCGCCGCCGTGATGCTGGCGCGCCTGGCCTACCGGCGGCTGCCGCCGCTCGCGGCGGTGCTGGCCTTCCCGTCCATCTGGATCGCGTGGGAGTGGGGCTTCTCGCTGATCTCCCCCAACGGCAGCTTCGGATCGTGGGCCTACAGCCAGGTCGGCGCGCCCATGCTGATTCAGAGCGCCTCGCTCTTCGGTCTCTGGGCGCTGGGCTTCCTGATCGCGCTGGTCGCCTCGGCTGCGGCCATGGCCGCGCGGGGCAAGACCTCGCCCCTGATCCTGGCCGGCGTGCTGTTCGCCGCCAATCTCGGCTTCGGCGCCTGGCGGCTGAACCTGCCGCAGGGCCCCGCCCAGCCGATCGGTCTGGCGGCCAAGGGCCCCACCCGCGACGACGCGCCTGAGACCGCGCGCCGCCAGTCCGCCGAGGCGCGCCGGCTTGTTGCGCTCGGCGCGCGCACCGTTGTCTTCCAGGAGAAGGAATCCGCCTTCAAGGCCGCCGACCGCGACATGGTCCTGGCTCCGCTGGCAGCCGCGGCGCGCGAGACCGGCGCGACCCTCGTGGTCGGTTACGACGTGCACGACGGGACGAAGCGCTTCAACACCGCCTACGTCATCACCCCGGACGGCCGGGTCGCGACCTACGTCAAGCGCCACCACGTTCCCGGCCTGGAATCGATGTTCACGCCCGGCCCCGGACCCGGCCTGCTGGGGCGCGGCCGCGCGGTGGTGATCTGCAAGGACATGGACTTCGCCCGGACCCTGCGCGCCGACGCCATCGCCGGACGGGCGGACGGCGGGGTGCGGCTGATGCTGGTCCCGGCCTGGGATTTCGGCGCGGACGGCTGGGCGCATGGACGCATGGCTATCTGGCGCGGGGTCGAGGGCGGCTACGCCGTGGCCCGCTCGGCTGCCGATGGCCTGCTGACGCTCAGCGACTCGCGCGGCCGCGTCGTTGCGCGCGGTGCGGCGGGGCTGGGCGATTACGCCGCGGTCACCGGCGAGCTGCCCCTGGGCGATGGGCCCACACCCTACCTCAGCCTCGGCGATGTTTTCGCCTGGCTGTCGGCGGCCCTGGGCGCAGTGCTGGTGCTGTGGGCGGCGGTCGCGCGGAAGAAGGGCTGACAACCGGCGTGCGGGTCGGCTATCGCTGCGGCTGCAGCCTGGGCCGGAGCGAGCGATGAAGGCCGACTACTGGAACGTCACCGACGCGCAGGTGGTCGAAAAGACGGGCAAGCCGATCGCCCACTGGACCGGCGTTCTGACCGAATTCGGCGCGGCCGGACGCAAGTCCAACGAGTCGGTCGATCACCTGCAGGCCCAAGGCGTGCCCCGGTACTGGGCCCGAACGCTCACTACCGGCTTCCTGAAGGCGGCAGGCAAGGCCTGAGACCGGGTCAGCCGCCCGTCGGCTCCGTGGCCCCGGTGCGGGCCTCCCAGCGCAGAACGACCCCGCGCACGGAGTCCTGCTGCGTCGCCGTCAGGCGCGAGTTCTCGGAAAACGTGACCTGGTAGTGTTGGTCCTTGATCGTGACGGTGGTCACGCCGGTTGGCCCATTGATGAAAAGCGGCACGCCGAGCTGGCGTGGAACGCGTTGATCGGTCTCGCCCGGCACCATGGAGTCACGCTCGCAGTAAACGCCCTCAAGCTTCCCGGGTGAGGTGGGTCTCGCCATTGGCCCGGTGACGTCGATCAGTTTGAGGTTCGGGTCGTCAAGCTTGGTCAGGGTCCCGTTCACGCGCAGCAGCCACGAACAGCTCTCCACCGATGGCGTCAGCCGGGTCGTGATCGATCGCCCGGCCGGATCGGAGGGAAAGGTCTGCATCGGCGCGCCCTCGACGGGCGGCGCCGTGGTCGGGGTCGCCGGGGCAGGTGTGGTGGGACGCGGCGTGGGGCCCTGGGCCAGCGCGGGGGTTGCCAGCGCGGTCAGGGCGGCGGCGAAGATCAGGCGGCGCATGATGACTCCATCAACAGGCTTGGCAGCCTATTGGATCGCGGTGATGGCGGAAACGAGGCTCCTCGCCTGGGGCGCGACCACGGTGACGCTGGGCCTTATTCGGGCGCCCCTTTGGCGGGTATTGTTCGCTTCGTTCAGGAACGCGCCGCTCTCGGCGCCGCTGCGCGCGGGGTCCAGGGCGGGCCCAAACCATGAAATACAGGCTGTACCTCCTCGACCCGTCGGGGCGCACCAATCGTGCGACCGAGACGGACTACGCCAACGACGACGACGCGATCGCCGGCGCCGATGAAGAGCGTGGGGCGTCCGACGCCGAACTGTGGTGTGGCAAGACCATGGTGACGAAGTTCCGCCGGGTGGTGACGCACTACCGCTAGGCGCGAGGTTTCCCCGCAGGGGAAGGTCTTTTCATGTCGCAGAGAGGAAGTGGTGCCGCCGGGGGGAATCGAACCCACGACCTCAGCCTTACCAAGGATGCGCTCTACCACTGAGCTACGGCGGCAACTGAGAGGCGGGCCTGATACCCAATAGATCGCGTCTCGGAAACCCCTAATCGGTCAGCTTGACGCGATGGTCGCAGGCGGGTGTATCGAAAGCATGGCCGAGACCGACGATCCCACGCCCAAACCGCCCCCCAAACCGCTGTCCGAAAAGGAACGCCGCGAGGCGAAACTGGCCCTGGCGTTGCGGGCCAACCTGCGGCGCCGCAAGGCCCCGGCGGCGGCTTCGAACAAGGCCGAGGATTAGCCCTTTCACGGGGAGGGGGCCCCGCGCTAGATAGCCCCTCCACAACCCTTCGGCCTCCCCGGCCCACCTTAAGGAGCGGCATGGACCGCATCGCCATCGAAGGCGGCGCGCGGCTCGAGGGCGAAATCCCGATCAGCGGCGCCAAGAATTCGGCCATCAAGCTGATGGCCGCCAGCCTGCTCACGTCCGAACCTCTGCGCCTGACCAACATGCCGCGCCTCGCCGACACGCGCTTCCTGGGCAAGCTGCTGCGCCGCCTGGGCGTGGAGATCACCGAGACCGAAGGGGCCGAGGGCTCCGAGACCCTGCTGCACGGCGCCGAGATCGTCAGTTCCTTCGCGCCCTACGACCTGGTCCGCCAGATGAGGGCGTCCTTCAATGTGCTGGGTCCGCTCCTGGCGCGCACCGGCCACGCCAAGGTCAGCTTGCCGGGTGGATGCACCATCGGCGCGCGGCCGGTCGATCTGCACCTGCAGGCGCTGTCGGCGCTCGGCGCCTCGATCGACATGCATGAGGGCTATGTCTACGCCCAGGCTCCGCGCGGCCTGCGCGGCGCCCATATCGAGTTCCCGGTCGTCTCCGTGGGCGCTACCGAACACGCCCTGTTGGCCGCCGTCCTGGCCGAGGGCGAGACGGTTCTCAAGAACGTCGCCCAGGAGCCGGAGATCGAAGACCTCGCCCTGTGCCTGAACGCGATGGGCGCCAAGGTCGAGGGCGCGGGTACGGACACGATCACCATCCAGGGCGTCTCCAGGCTGCACGGCGCCACCTGGGCGGTGATCCCCGACCGCATCGAGACCGGCACCTATGCCCTGGCGGTGGCCATGGCCGGGGGCGAGGTGCGCCTGACCAAGACCCGCTCCAACTTCCTGGAGTCGCTGTGGGAGCCGATGCGACGCGCCGGCGTCGAGGTGAAGGCGACCAACGACGGCGTCGAGATCAAGCGCAACGGCGCGCGGCTCAAGTCGGTCGACCTGACCACCGAGGTCTATCCTGGTTTCGCCACCGACCTGCAGGCCCAGTTCATGGCGCTGATGACCATGGCGGAGGGCGAGAGCGTCATCCGCGAGACCATCTTCGAGAACCGCTTCATGCATGCGCCCGAGCTGGCCCGCCTGGGCGCCGAGATCTCGGTGCACGGCGGCGAGGCGCGGGTCACCGGCGTGGAACAACTGGTCGGCGCCGAGGTCATGGCCACCGACCTGCGCGCCTCGGTCAGCCTGGTCATCGCCGGCCTGGCCGCCAAGGGCGAGACCATCGTCAACCGCGTCTACCACCTCGACCGCGGCTTCGAGCGGCTGGAAGAGAAGCTGGGCGCCTGCGGGGCCAAGGTGCGCCGCATCAAGGACGACAGCGAGGAGTTCTAGTGGCCGCGCCCTCGACCCCGACCCTGAAGCTGCTCGCCCAGGACGCCGAGGACCTGAAAGTCATGTCGGCCGCGCTGCAGGACGCCGTCGGCAAGGTCGGCGACATCGCCTGGGAGCCGCAGCGCCGGCAACTGACCGTGGCGGTCAATCGCTTCCGCTGGGAGCTGGGCGGCAAGAAGGAGCGCATCCGCACCGCCGTGCAGGTGGGTGGGGTTCTGGGCGTGAAGGCGCGCAAGATCCGCCGCGAGGCCAAGCGCGCCGTCATCGAACTGCTGGCCATCACCTTCGAGCCGGGCGAGGCGCCGGGCGGGGCGGTGGTGTTCGAATTCGCCGGCGGCGCCGACCTGCGCTGTGAGGTGGAATGCCTGGACGTGGTGCTCGCCGATGTGTCCAAGCCCTGGCCGGCCGTCGCGGAGCCGCGCCATGACATCGATCCCCCTGCCGGGACCGAGCTGTGAGCGACCACCGCCTGGCCAGGGTTCAGCTGGACGTGGCCAGCGTGGGAACGGCCTCGCCGGAGATCGAGCACGACCGGCAGGTGGCGATCTTCGACCTGATCGAGAAGAACCAGTTCCATCCCCACGGCGCCGAGGGAGGCCCCTATGAACTGACGCTGGGGTGTGAGGAAAACCGGCTGGTCTTCGACGTCACCGGACCCGACTACGGCAAGCGCCACATGCTGTCGCTGACGCCGTTCCGCAATGTCCTGAAGGACTACCAGATCGTCTGCGAGAGCTACTACGAGGCGGTGCGCGGCGCTTCGACCCAGCAGATCGAGGCGATCGATATGGGCCGGCGAGGGCTGCACAACGAAGGCGCCGAACTCTTGCTGGCGCGCCTGGAGGGCAAGATCGCCATGGACCACGAGACGGGACGGCGGCTGTTCACCCTGGTCAATGCATTGCAGCGGCGCGGGTGAGTTACTAACGTCTTGATATATAACGTAAAAGCGGAATTGCGCCCCTGACAACCCCCCTGTGAGTGGCCCGAAACGGCATTGACCACGCCCGTTTCCAATCCCTGACCGGGCTGTTAGACGGGCCGCCATGCGCGCACCCCTGATCCTGGCGAGCGCCTCGCCACGCAGGCTCGAACTGCTGCGCCAGATCGGCGTGACCCCCGACGGGGTGCAGCCGGCCGACATCGACGAGACGCCGCTGAAGAAAGAAACGCCCCGCCGGCTGGCCTTGCGACTGGCCTGCGACAAGGCCAGGGCCGGGGCGGCCGTCGCGCCGGGCGCCTTCGTGCTTGGCTCCGACACCGTGGTGGCGGTGGGCCTGCGCCTGCTGGGCAAGGCCGAGACCCCGGACGAAGCGCGCAAGTGGCTGGAGCTGATGAGCGGGCGCAACCACAAGGTCCTGACCGGCGTGGCCCTGGTCGCGCCCGACGGCCGCATCGCCTTGAAGCTGGCGGAGGCCAGGGTGGCCTTCAAGCGCCTGGGCAAGGCCGAGATCGACGCCTACCTGGCGACCGACGAATGGAAGGGCAAGGCGGGCGCCTACGGCATCCAGGGCGTCGCCGGCGGCTTCGTCACCTCCATTGTCGGCAGCTACAGCGCCATCGTCGGCCTGCCGCTCTACGAGACCCGCTGCCTGCTGGACGGCCTCGGCTGGAAGTCGTGAGCCGCCGCGCCCTCTTCCTCGATGTCGCCCCCGGCGAGCGCCGCGGCGTCGTGGTGCTGGACGGCCAACCCGAGCGGTTGCTCATCGAACGCGACGGCGAGCCGGACCGGCCGCGCCTGGGCGAAACCTGGCGCGGCCGAATCGGGACGACGGCGCCGGGTTTCCGCGGCGCCTTCGTTGACTTGGGCTGCGGCCCCGCCGGACTGCTCGCCGCCGAGGCCGGCGGACCGCCGGTGGAAGGCGCGCTCGTCGAGGTCGAGATCACCGCCGAGGCGCGCGCCGACAAGGGGCCGTTGTTGCGCCGGATCAGGGCGGGGCAGGGAACGCCGGGCCGCCTCGCCGCCGCGCCCGCACTCGAACAACGGCTGCAGGCCTTCGCGCCCGGCGCCGAGATCCACAAAGGCCTTCCAGCCCGCGAGGCCGCCGACCTGGCTGAGGAATCCGTGCTGGCCACCGTGCATTTGCAAGTGGACGAGGTCAGCCTGGCCATTGAGCCGACGCGCGGCCTGGTCGCCGTCGATGTCGACCTGGGCAAGGGCCTGGCCGGCAAGCGCGCCGTGCTGGCGGCCAACCTGAGCTCGATCCGCGACACCGCGCGGCTGTTGCGGCTGAAGGGCCTGGGTGGGCTGATCGTCATCGACCTGGTGGGCAAGGCCTCAGAGCATCCGGAAATCCTCGCCGCCGCCAAGGCCGCCTTCGAGCCCGACCAGCCGGGCGTGGTGGTCGCGGGGGTGAGCCGGCTGGGCGTGCTGGAACTGGCCCGGCCCTGGCGCGAAACCCCGGTCGCGGAACGCCTGCTGAATGCGGACGGCCAGCCGACCCTGCGCACCCTGGCCCAGCGCGTGATCCGCGACCTGGACCGCGCCGGCCGCGCCGATCCGGGCGCCGCGCGCCTCGTCGCGGTCTGCGCGCCCGAGCTGGCTGAAGTCCTCGAGCCGCTGGCGCGTGAACTCGGCCCTCGATTCGGTGTCCGGGCCGAGGTTGGCAGGGCGGCCGCGAATACCGATATTGGGATCCCATGAAAGCCGCGACTTGCCCCATTTGCGCCAAGGCCCCGCCCAGCGCCGACTACAAGCCCTTCTGCTCGCGCCGGTGCGCCGACGTGGACCTGCAGCACTGGTTCACCGGCCGCTACGCCGTGCCCGGCGTCGAGACCCCCGAAGGCGCCCCCGATCAGACGGAATTCGAAGAGGACTAAGGCGTCTGGACAGCCGGGGACGGCTCGCTTATAGACCCCGCTCTCTCGGCGGCGGCCCCCACGGTCGCCCTCGTGGCCGAGCCCGGCGCCTGGGTAGCTCAGTTGGTAGAGCAGCGGATTGAAAATCCGCGTGTCGGTGGTTCGAATCCGCCCCCAGGCACCATCCTTCTTCGCTTTGCGAGCCTCGAAGGATCACGGTCGAGATGCGACCCCGACAGCCGTCCTTCCGCCAACACCGCGCCGTTTGCCCCGAGGCCGCGCCCGCCCGACGCAACCGCGCCCCGAGCCGCCCGTTATCAGGCCTCAATGGAGACTACCGGACATGATCCTTCCCAAGGGCGCTACCGTCGCCGTCGTCGACGGCGAGAAGCTGGTGCTGTTCAAGAACACCGGCGACCACGCCGCTGAACTGACCGCCATGCCGACGCCCGCCATCGACGGCAGCGGTTCGGGATCGGGCGGTCACCAGTCCAGCTCGGCCAACCCTGACAACGATACCCAGGCCGAGGACGGCTTCGCCCACGGCGTCGCCGAGTTGCTGAACAAGTGGGCGCTGAGCGGCAAGTTCGACGATCTTGTGGTCATCGCGGCCCCCAAGACCCTCGGCGAGCTGCGCAAGAACTGGCACAAGGAACTGCAGGGCAAGTTGATCGGCGAGATTTCCAAGGACCTGACCGGCGCCTCGCCGGACCAGATCGCCGCCGCCATCGACAAGGCCTGAACCGCGCGAGCCTGACGCCGCTTCGTGGCCGGCCCGCGCTGACGTAGGCCGGTCGCGAAAGGGCGCATCCATGCAGGCACGATCCGCAAGACCGCATGTCGTCGTCATCGGCGGCGGATTCGGCGGGCTGGAAGCCGTGCGCGCGCTGGCCAAGGCGCCGGTCGACATCACGCTCATCGACCAGCACAACTACCATCTGTTCCAGCCGCTGCTGTACCAGGTGGCCACCGCCGCCCTGTCGCCGGCCGAGGTGGCCTGGCCGTTGCGCCATGTGCTGAGCCGGCAGAAAAACGTTCGGGTGCTGATGACCCGCGCGACGGGGCTGGATCCCGTCAAGCGAGTCGTGAAGACCGACGCCGGTCCGTACTCCTATGACTTCGCGGTGGTCGCCACGGGCGCGAACCACTCCTATTTCGGCCATCCCGGGTGGGAGGCGACCGCGCCCGGCCTGAAGACCCTCGCCGACGCCACGGACATCCGCCGCCGCGTGCTGACCGCCTTCGAGCGCGCCGAGACTGCGAAGGAAAAGGACCGGCCGGCCCTGCTCACCTTCGTCATCGTCGGCGGCGGGCCGACCGGGGTCGAGATGGCCGGGGCGGTGGTCGAACTGGCCCGCGATGCGCTCAGCCGCGACTTCCGTCACATCGATCCCAAGGCGGCGCGCATCCTGCTCGTCGAGGCGGGCCCACGGCTGCTGCCGGCCCTGTCGGCGGAAATGGGCGCCTATTCGAAGCGCACCCTGGAGAAGCGCGGCGTAGAAGTCCTCACCGACACCCTCGTTACCGGGTGCGATGCGAAGGGCGTGACCACCCGCACCGGGCGCATCCGGGCCGAAACGGTGATCTGGGCGGCGGGCATCGAGGCCTCGTCCCTGGCCGCCGCCGTGCCCGGCGAGCACGACCGGGCCGGGCGGGTGAGGGTGGCGGGCGACATGAGCGTGCCGGGATTCGCCAACCTGTTTGTGGTCGGCGACGCCGCCGCCGCCCTGGACCACAAGGGCGATCCATTGCCCGGCATCGCCCCTGCCGCCAAGCAGGCCGGCCATTACGTGGGGCTGACCATCGCGGGGCGGGTCAGCGGCAAGCCGTCCCTGTCGCCGTTCGCCTATCGCCACTTCGGCGACCTGGCCACCATCGGCCGCGACGCCGCGGTGGTGAGGCTGGGGCCGCTGCGTCTGACCGGCTTCATCGGCTGGCTGTTCTGGAGTGGGGCCCACGTCTATTTCCTGATCGGCGTGCGCAATCGCGTGGCGGTGGCGCTGGACTGGGCGTGGAGCTGGCTGACCCGCCAGCGCAGCGTGCGCCTCATCATCCGCTGAGCGGCCGTGCGAAATGCCCGACAATCGTTGGACTTCGATGCAACCTCGCCGCCCTCGAGGTCATTCACTCTCCACGTCCATAGGAAAGTCAGACCCACCAATGCTCGTCCTGATCGTAGAAGATGATCCGCTTATCGGTATGGATCTGAGGGACGAGTTGCTGGCCGCCGGCTACCACGTCGCCGGACCCGCCTGCGACGAGGGCGAGGCGCTCAGCCTGGCCCGGGAGCAAACTCCCGAAGTGGCGGTGGTCGACATCGACCTGGGTGGTGGTCATGAGGGACTTGATCTCGCCCGCACCCTGCGCGCCCGCGGCGTGGCCACGGTGTTCGTCAGCGGCGAACGGGCCGCCGCCCTGGCCAATGCCGACGCGGCCTTCGGCTACCTCCCCAAGCCCTATTCCCACCACGACATCATCGCCGCGATCGAGGTGGTGGCCGAGCTGGGCCGCGGGGCCGCGCAGCCCAGCCGCGACGCGCCGCGCTCCTTCGAACGGTTCGCCTAACCGAGCCCAAGGGATTCGCGCCGGCGCCGGCGACGAATTCGGAACGCGCCGGATCGCAATTTCCCGCCGCCCTCGCCGCGGAGAAATTAGTTACATTTCTGACGGATCACCGATCACTCAAGGCCGCGGCGCGGCATCTCGAGGGCGATTGCGGGTCGGAGCAGTCGAGGGAGAATTCCTAGCCCCGTCCCCGTGATTGCCTGTGCAGGCGGGCGGCGCGGCAATCCGGCGACCGTCGTTATCGGGTTTAACCCCGTTTGCGACGCGCGTGCGATCAATCAGTTTGGCTTGGCGAAACGCACTTCTCCCAAAGGGTGAAAAGCGGTCTGCGCCCCTTGACGCTCTGTTATGGGTTGTCCAAGAGAGCTTGGCGGTCCGTCCTCCGGGTGGCCGTCACGGGACCGAGGCTTAGGCCAAGGGACCGACTCGTGAGCGATCGGAAACGAGCCGTTTTGGAACGGCCCTGCTCCGGGCGTATTGTGTAGTTGGGGTGGAACGCTTCCGCGGAACGACCCTTGGTCCAACGTGTCAGACCAACAGGAACTGGCGAAAGATGCTCGAACAAAAAAACATCCATCCCATTGCCGCCCTGATGGGCGCCGCCGCGCTGCTTATCGCCGCGCCGGTCCTCGCTCAGCCGGCTCCGGCCGCTCCCGCCGCCGACGCGGCTGCTGCTACCGCTGCCCCGGCTACTACGCCGGCGGCTCCGGGCGCTGCAGCGGCTCCCGCGGCGGCTGACGCGGCCGCCCCGTCTCCGGAGAACGCCGCCGAGGCTGCGCCTGAAGAGATCGCGCACGCCGGCAAGCTGACCATCGCCCAGATGTTCCTTGACGCCGGCATGGTCGTGAAGGTCGTCATGATCGGCCTGCTGCTGGCCTCGGTCTTCTCCTGGACCCTGCTCATCATCAAGCTGTTCGAGTTCGGCGCTCTCAGCCGCGCTTCGGACCGCTTCCTCGAAGCTTTCCGCGGCGCCCGCTCGATCGCGGACATGCGTCGGATCTCCACTTCCGATGAATTCGAAGGCAACCCGCTGGCCGACATGGCCGCCGCCGCCTCCGAAGAAGTCGAAATGTCCCGCCAGGCCGGTCTCGGCGTCGGCGGCGACCACAAGGACTCGACCCTGGCCCGCGCTTCCGCCGCAGTCGGCGCCGTGCAAGCCAACCTGTCCAAGCGCCTCTCGGGCGGCCAGCAGTTCCTCGCTTCGGTGGGTTCGACCGGTCCGTTCGTCGGTCTGTTCGGTACGGTTTACGGGATCATGACCTCGTTCATCGGCATCGCGAACACCAACACGACCAACCTGGCCGTGGTCGCCCCCGGCATCGCCGAAGCGCTTCTGGCCACGGGTATCGGCCTCTTCGCCGCTATCCCGGCCGTGGTCTTCTACAACTACTTCCAGACGCGGATCGCCGCCTACGGCACCCGTTCGGAAGGCTTTGTGGCGGAACTGATGAACGCGATCTCGCGACTGCTCGACAAGGGAGCGTAAGCTAGATGGCCGCGAAGCTCTCAGGGCCAGGCGGCGGCTCGAGGTTCACCATCGAGCAGAACAGCGAGATCAACGTTACGCCCTTCGTGGACGTCATGCTGGTCCTCCTGATCATCTTCATGGTGGCTGCGCCTCTGGCCTCCGTGTCGGTGCCCGTCAATCTGCCGACGGCTGTCGCCCCGCCCGCGCCTAACCCGCCCAAGCCGATCTACATCTCCATCCAGGAGGATGGCGATGTGTGGATCGGGGACGGCAGGACCAGCATTGGGGAAATGAGCGCCGATCTGACTCGTCTGATCGGCTCCCGTGACCCCGCTCACGAACGGATCTTCATCCGCGCTGATGAGAAAACCCGCTACGGGGCCTTCATGGAGGTTATGAATACCCTCCAGGATAACGGCTTCTACAGCGTGGCCCTCGTCGGCGAAGACAACTCACCGAAATAGGTTCGGGTAGGTAGCGCATGGCTGAAGAACACTACCGCAATCCCGTCCTGGACCCGCCGCGGCATCGGCGCGGGGCTCCTGCGACAGTCAGGATCTTTGCGTTCGCCGTTGTGAGCGTGATGTTCGGCCTGTTGTTCCTGTACATCTACAACGCCAAGTTCAAGATCAAGGAAGTGAACTACTCGGACGAGGCCGTGGACGTGGAACTCACTGTTCCGCCGCCCCCGCCGCCTCCTCCGCCGCCTCCGCCTCCGCCGCCTGACACCCCGCCGCCGCCGAAGCTGCAGGTGCGTCAGTCGGTGATCCCGCCGCCCAACGTGGCTCCGCCGCCTCCGCTGGTCATCGAGACCACGAAGAAGGAGGATCGCCGCGAGTACGAGGGCCCGCCGGTCATCGTGCCGGGACCGCCGCCGCCTCCGGCGCCGCCGGCTCCGCCGCGCCCGTCGGTGATCACCAACCCGCAGTGGGTGCGCAAGCCCGACGGGTCGGACCTGGACCGCTACTATCCGCCGCGGGCCCGGGACCAGGAGATCGATGGCCGGGCGACGATCGAATGCACCGTGACGGCTTCCGGCTCGCTGACATCCTGTGATGTCGTGTCCGAGAGCCCGGCCGGCGCCGGCTTCGGTGAAGCCACCATCCGCGCCGCGTCGAAGTTCAAGATGCGTCCGAAGACGGTGGACGGGGCTCCGGTCGAAGGCGCGCGCGTTCGCGTGCCTCTGGTCTGGCGCCTCAGCTAGGCCAAGGCCGAACGGACTGAAAATACGGAAGCCGCCCCGGGGATCTCTCCGGGGCGGTTTTCTTTTGGGCGTTGAGATGGAGGGTTCGCTTGATCGGGGCGGGCCGCGCCGCTATGAGACGCCCTCTCGCGATTGCGATGCCGCCTTAGCTCAGTTGGTTAGAGCGCCGGTTTGTGGAACCGGAGGTCCTCAGTTCAAGCCTGAGAGGCGGTACCATCCAGCTCCCCCCGGATCAGATCCGGGGTTCGCAGGATTAGCGCCGAGGCCCGAAGTCTGCAGCATGCTTTCGCCGCGGAATTATCCCGACATCGATGCCGTGATCTAGCCGGCCTGCAGGTGCTCGCACTGCGGGTCGCAGAAGCTGCAGGCGCAGGGCAGGCCCTGGGCCTGCATGGCGCAGACGGGCGGGCGTTCGCCCTTGAGCGCGGCGCGGATCGCCCGGGCCTCATCCTGTCGCAGCATGACCTTGGCGCCGCCGGCGCTGGCGATGGCCTGTTCGATGATGTGCAGTGCGTCGGCGGTCGGCATCGCGTGATCCTGAGCGTCAGTAAGGATAACCGCGTTAGAGCAACGATGAACCGTTAAGTTGCGCGACCCTCGGTCGCACCCTCCTGCGCGAATTGCGTTCGCTACGGAGAGCTAGCCCTCCTGCGGGTGAGGCGCCAGCAGGACTTGTTCTGCTTAGCTCGGAACGAGCCGAGCCGGATGAACCCCAGACAACCAACTCCTCAGAAACGGCTCAGCCTGGGTGTGGTCAATGGGGCCATCAACGCCGCTCCTGGCGGGGAATACGAAAGTTGGAGCCTACAATGAACAAGCTGATGACCGCGCTTCTGGCCGTTACGGCGCTCGCGTCGGCGGCGGCCCCCGCCCTGGCCCAGGATCACATCCGCGCGCCCGACCGCGGCGACAGCAGCGGCTATACGGGCCGCGACGGGGATCGCTCCGGGGATCGCGGCGGCTACGACCGCAGCGACGACCGGGTCGACGGCCGCTACGGCCAGCAATACGGCGCCGACCTGCGCGCTCGCTACGACCGCATCGCCGAGCGCATCCAGCGGGGGCAGCGCAACCACACCCTCAGCTACCGCGAGGCCGATCGCCTGACCCAGCAACTGCGCTCGCTGCGCATGATGGACCGGCAGTACCGTTACAGCGGCGGACGCCTGACGCGCTGGGAACAGGCCGATCTGGAGCAACGGGCCAACCGCCTGGAAATGCAGCTGCGCCAGGAACGCCGTGACGGCGACGGTCGTCGCGACGACGGACGCCGCTACTAGGCAAGGCTAACCGGCCCTGACGGACCGGAAACGAAGCGCGGCTCGCAAGGGCCGCGCTTTTCGTTTGACGGACGCCAGCACATATTGTCATAATTGCCGCCCTGAGAGAGGCGATTCATGACTTTCTCCGACGCCGCGGCCAGTGCTGCGCCCGCGGTCCCCACCACCCCCGGCCCCCTCGATCCCGACAATCCGCAAGCCCTGGGCTACGATCCGTTCGCGCCCGGCTTCGCCGCCGCCCGCGCCGCCGCCGGCGCGGCCCCCGAGCTGGCGGCCGCCTTCGCCAGCCGGCTGCGGCGAGAGACGGCCCGCTTTGAGGCCTGGGTCCACGCGTACCGTCACGCCGGCTCGGGCGGCTGCGGACGCGGCGGGCCTGACCCCTTCGTCCCTACCGACCCCGGAACGCTGCTGGCCCAGGCCAGGCAGGCGCTGGAGCGCCGCCGTCGCTGGCGGGCGTCGCCGCCGGGCCGGCTCAGCGCGGCCCTGGCCGAGGCAGAGGCGCAGGCCGAGGCGGTGCGCCTGGCCCTGGTCGAGGCGCGGGCGGCCGCGGACCGCCAGGATGGATCGGCGCACCCTCGGTGCGCCGCCGTTGCGGCGGGCGCGGGTCGGCTGGCGGCCTGCGCGGCGCGGCTGATGACCGAGGCGGCCGCCGCCCCCGACGCCGCCCCGCCGACGCCCCCGGAACAGCGGGAGGCCTTCTGGCGTTTCACTCACGAAATGTGCGCCCCGCCAAACCCGGCGGACTTCTCCGGCGCGGCGTTGCGGGAGGGTTGATCCCATGGCTACCCGGTTGCTGGATAACGGCGAGGCCTACATGTCCGCCGCTGACAAAGGTTTCGCCCGAGTCGCCGACATGCCCGTCCACATCGGCCACGAGGAGGAATTCTCGCTGTCGCCGAACCTGGTGAGCATCGCGTTGGCGATCGCCGTCATCGCCCTGGCGGTCTTCGCTTTCAGTCTCTGAGTCCACCGTTGGCCTGACCAGGCCGGGCCCGGCGTCCGTCGGCACGCGCGGCTCGGATGGCTTCGGCCAGGGCGTCGATCCGGTAGGGCTTGGTCAGCAGCCGCAGGCCCTCGGTCGTGGCCAGGGCGGCCGCCTCCGAATAGCCCGTCGTCAACAGCACCGGCATGCGGGGATGGCGCCGCTGGATCTCGCGCACCAGCGAGCGGCCGTCCATGTCGCCGGGCATGACCATGTCGGAGAACACCAGGTCGAACCGGGCATCCGTCTCAAGCGTCTTCAGCGCGCTGTCGGCATCGGCGGCCCGGGCCACGCGATAGCCAAGGGCGGCCAACATCTGGTTGACCATGGCGGCGACCTCGTCATCATCCTCCACCATCAGGACCCGCCCCTTGGCCCGCACCGTGGCGCGCGCGCTCCTGGATTCCTCGACCTCGGTCAGCGCCTTGGCGGAGCGGGGCAAGGTGAGCAGCACCGTTGCGCCCTTGCCCGGCTCGCTGACGATGCGCACCTCGCCGCCCGATGAGCGGGCGAAGCCGTAGACCTGGCTCAGGCCCAGGCCCGTCCCCTTGCCCACCGCCTTGGTGGTGAAGAAGGGTTCGAAGACGCGCGCGGCCACCTCTTCGCTCATGCCGGAGCCCGTGTCGGTGATGGCCAGGCGGATGTGGTCCTCGTCTGGAGAGCGGCCCTCGCGGGCTTTCACATTGGCGCCGCTGATGGTGATCTTGCCGCCGTCGGGCATGGCGTCGCGGGCGTTGACGGCGACGTTGAGCAGGGCCAGCTCGAACTCGTTGTCGTCGATTTCAACCGGCCACAGGTCCTCGGGCAGATCGACCTCGACGGTGATGTCCTCGCGCAGCGAACGCTCCAGCAACACCTTCATCGTCTCGATGCGCGAGGTCAGGTCGACCACGCGCGGTTTCAGCGCCGAGCGGCGGGAAAAGGCCAGCAGCTGACTGGTCAGGGCCGCGCCGCGATCCATGGCCTGGCGGATTCCGGCCTTCAACTTCTCGCGCCGGTCGGGATCCTCGGTGCGGTCCAGGAGATCCAGCCCCGATGACGCGACCATCAGAAGGTTGTTGAAGTCGTGCGCCACCCCGCCGGTGAGGCGGCCCATGGCTTCCAGCCTCTGCGCCTGGCGCAGGGCCTCCTCGGCGCGGGTGCGTTCCTCGATCTGCTCCTGCAGCTGGCGGTTGGTCTCGGCCAGGTCCAGGGCTCTGTCGCGCAAGGCGTTGTTGGCATGCGCCAGCGCCGACTGGGAGACCCCCAGCACCGCCAGCACCACCGCCGCCATGCCGATCAGCAGCGCCACGCCGGCGTAGCGTCCCAGGCGTCGCCAGGTGGGCTCGACCAGCAGCCTCAGGTGCACCGCCCCCAGCCGCTCGCCGGCCTTGTCCATCACCGGCGCGGTCAAGGTCAGGCGACCCTGCTTGAACGTGGGCGGCAGCAAGCTGGGGCGTGCGGGCAGGGTCTCGCCCGCCCGCGCCAGCCGCGCCATCAGCCGGCCGTGCTCGTCATAGACGCCGACGGCGGCGACCTCCGGGTTGGATTTCAGGGCGTCGACGGATTCCTGGGCGGCGGTGGCGTCGTCGAAGATCAGGGCGGCGGAGACGGTGTCGGCCAGGATCGCCGCCTGCACCGCGGCCTCGCGCGCCTTCTGCTGGGCGTAGAGGCGCTCGTTGAAGGCGGCCATGAGGACGCCGGCGACCAGCAGGATGACCACGCTGGCCAGGGCGATCATGGGGAATAACGGCCGGCGGAGAGGTTGGCTGTCGATGGTCTGGTCGGTCACGCCGGCCTCCTGGGGCGCACCGATAGCGCCAGGCTGAGCAGACGCGACGAGATCGACAGGTGGGCGCGGGCCGCCGACTGGTCGTCGATGTGAAAGCGTACGCGGTTGCCGGTGATGGCGAAATGAATGACGCCACGATCGCCGCCGCGAGCTTCGTCTGTCACCGTCAGCACGGGCGCGCCGGCGAGGGCGGCGAGGGCCTCGGACACGCTCTCAGTGCGCGATTTACCCAGATAGACCAGCTGGCAGCCCGAACGGGAGTCGATCCGGCTCAGGCGCCGCACCAGCAGGTGGCGGCCGCCGACGACCTCGGCCGCGGCGGCGCGGTCCAAGTCAGGCCCGAAGGGGTCTTCCCCCAGGACGCAGACGGTAATCGGACTGGATGCGCTGGCGAAGGCGTCCGACGGCCAATCCACGAAAGCGGCGAACTTGACCAGGTAGTTGGCCTTCACCGGATATTCGAGCGATGCGGCGGCCACCGGAACGGGCGGGGCGGCAAACGTCACCGTGGCGCAGGCGAGCGCCATCGCTCCCGCCAATGCCTTCGACAGGCCCGCTGTGGTCCGCTCTTGACCCATCCGCTCGTGACCCATCCGCTCAGGGCCTCCAGCGCACGCGCACGATGGCGCTGCGGCCGATTTCGCGCTGCCGGCCGGCGTCGAAGGACTCGATGTGGCGGTCGTCGAACAGATTGTAGCCCGCGATCGAGATGTCGATCTCGTCGGTCAGCTCCCAGCCGAGGCGGGCGTCGACGGCGACGTAGCCGGGCACGCCGCTGAGGTCGAGCTTGTCGACGGCGCGCGCGGCGACGTCGAACTGGAGCCGGTCGGTGATGTCCCACTGCGAGCGAAGCTGCGCCTGCCAGGCGGGGTCGTCGCCGCGCGACGCGATGGCGGTGATGTCGAGGCTGCCCGGCTTTTCCTGGAAGTCCTTGTGCAGGGCCGAAATCCCGGCATTCAGCCGCCAGCGATCGGTCACGTCCCAACTTCCCCAGGCCTCGATTCCATAGACCTGCCCGCGGGCCGAGTTCCCGAAATGCACGGGCAGGAAGGTGACGGCGTTCAGATCGACGGTCCTGAGGTCGTCGTAGTCGTTGAAATAGGCCGCTACCGTCAGGGTGGTCGTGGAGGTCGGCTGGCCGCGGTAGCCGACTTCGTAGGCCCACAGGGTTTCATCTTCGAACGAGCCGGCTTCGAGGAAGCCGGGCAGGGTCAGGTCGCGGTCGATCCGCGAGGGCGTGCGCACGGCCCGCTCGACCCGCGCCCAGAGCAGGGTCTGGTCGTTCACGGCCCAACCCAGCCGCACGCTGGGCAGCCACTCCAGGCCCGACAGGGTCGAGTCCTCGGCCTTCAGCGCCAGGACGAGGTTGACCTTGTCGGTCAGATTGATGCGGTCATGGAAGAAGGCGTTGGAAAGGCCCACCTGCCGGTGGGCAGGCAGCAGGAACGCAGGCGAGACGGGATCGATGTCGTAGTTGCTGTCGACCAACCGGTAACCCGCGCCCACGGTCAGGGTCTGGCGACCCCAGGCCGCGAAATTGTGCTGCACCGTCAGGTCGTAGGTCGTCTCGTCGCTGAACAGCCCCACTTCCTGCCGCTGATTGCGATCGTAATAGGCCTGGACCGTCAGGGCCGCGCCGTCCGCGTAGGTCCGCGTCCAGCGGCCCAGCAGGTTCCCGCCATCGAGGTCCATCGGCGTAACGTCTCGGCTGAAGGCGTTGTGATGGTACAGGTCGCCCTGGAAGGTGAACGCGTTCGCGCCCCCGCCCCAGTCGGCGCGGAAACCGCCCTGTACGCCCGAAGCGTCGTCGCCGAGCTCCGCACCCGTTTGCGCGAACACGCTGTCGCGGCCGAAGGCGGTCAGGTAGGCGCGCACGGCCCCGCCGCCTTCGAATTCCGTCCCGATGCGGGCTGTGACCCGCGCGTCGTCCGTCCCCAGCGCGACGCCGCCCCGCACGCCGATGCCATCGTGGGCGTTGCGGGTAATGATGTTGATGACGCCATTGACGGCGTTGGCGCCGTAGAGCGCGCCGCCGGGACCGGAGATGACCTCGATGCGCTCGATCTCGCCCAGCGGGACGTCGTGGGTGTCCCAGGACACGCCCGAATAGAGCGGCGTGTAGATGCTGCGCCCGTCCACCATCACCAGCAGCTTGTTGGAGGTCTCGCGCGAATTGAAGCCGCGGGCCGTGATGGCGTAGGACATCGCGTCGATCCGCGCGACCTCGAGATTGGGCGCGAGCCGCAGCACCTCGGGCAGGCTGGTGGCGCCGGAGCGACGAATGTCGTCGGCGGTAATGACGAAGACCGCCGCAGTGGCTTCGCTGATCGACTCCGGAGCCTTTGAGACCGAGGTGATCTCGACATTGGCCAGCTCTTCGAGCGAGAGCCGGGTGAGGTCGTCGCTGGAGGCGGTCGCCGCGGTCAGAGCCGCGCCCGTATCGGCGCGCGCCGGCTGGGCCAGGCCGGCCGCAAGGACAAGCCCCACAAGGGCCGCGCCCATGCGCGCGAACCCAATGTGATTTATCCCGGCGTCTAAGCGCCGGCCGCCGGACCCAATCATGAGTTCCGCCCTCTATCCCCTGTCGTCTCCTAAGCGCGCAAAAAGCTTGGCGGTTCCGCCGGGAAATCGCCGATTTTAACGGCCGCGCCGGACGCCGTTCCGAAGGCTCTCCAACCCTAGCGCGGGGTCATGCTGCGCACCCTCGCGGCCCAGGTAACCTCCACGTCGGTGATCGGCTCCTCGGTCTGGGAAAGCAGGGTGTAGAGGCCGGGCGTCTGGCCGGCCTTGATCATCTTCACCAGCACCCGCCCGTCGGCGAGGCCGACCACGCACAGCCGCCCGATCAGGTCGGTGGTCACCGGCTCGCGGCGGTCGTCGTAGAAGACCAGCCACTCGTTGAAAAACTCGCCCAGGCTGGCGCCGCGGATCTCCACGGCGACGGTGCGCTCATTGGCGCTCTCGGGGGCGGGAACCTCGCCGAAATTGCCTTGGCCGTCAGCGAACCAGGCGCGCGCGCCGGCGGCCACGAATCCGACCAGCTGCACCGCCTCGATGCCGCGCCGCTTGTCGCCCTGGCCAAGCTCGAGGTCGGCAAGGGGCAGGTCCAAGGCCTCGGCGATACGGCGCACGTCTTCGCGGCCGGGTTCGGTGCGACCGCGCTCCCACGAGGAGACGGTGGTCTGGGCGGCGCCCACGGCGTTGGCGAGGCGGTCCTGCGACCATCCGGCCCTGCGGCGGGCTTCGGCGATGCGGCTGGCGATGGAGGTGTGGGCCATGGCGGGACCATCTCCGACCGAATCTGTCGTGTCAACGACAATTTGTGCTTGTCGCGAAGGCCGGATGAGCGAACGCTGTGGTGAATGTGGCGGGTTCGACCACAGTTCAGCACATGGTGGGTTCAAATGAGTTTCTGCTGGAGCCCGGAGGTCCTCCGGGTCGCGCGACAGCTTTACCTGGAAGAGGGCTGGAGCGCCTCGGAGACGGCGCAGCGCATCGGGGCGTCGCGCTCGGCCCTGATCGCCAAGGCCCACCGAATGGGTTGGGCTGCCGAGCGCGACCCCGCGCTGGCCACCGCCAACCAGGTGCGCGGCGGTCGCGCCGTGGCGCGCGCGATGAGGCCGGCGCGCCCGCCCAAGGCCTTGCCGGTCCAGCCCGTGATTGTTGTTTGCCGGCCGAAGCCCTGGCTCGAGCGGGGCCCCGGGGAATGCGCGTTCCCGGTCAGCGGCGACGGCGAGGGGGTCATGTCCTGCTGCTCCCCCAGTGGTGAGAGCGCCTACTGCGGGGAACACGCCGCCGCGATGCGGCTGCGGCGCACCGACGCCCAGAAGGCGGCGCTGGAGCGCATCGCCGACTGGGTCGAGCGGATGGAACGTCCCACGAAGCGGGTCGCGCCGTCGGGGGCCGCGGGCCTGCGATGAGCCGTACACGGAGAAATGCACGGCCGGTGCTGGTCAACGGCCGCCTGCTGAACGCACCTCAGGCCGCCGCCCTGAAAGCCGCGGCGCGGGCGGAGGCGGCAGGCCAGCCGGCGAGGGCGCGCCAACTGCGGGCCCGGATCGAGGCGGATCTGGCGGGCGCCGACCATACCGACTGGCTGCGGCGGACGCTGGAGGAATCGGCGGTCCTCGAGCAGGCGCGCGGCGGCGGCGTGGAGCGATCCGGCCGTCCGGCCCGGGTCCTGGGCCGCGACGGCCTGGAGGCCCTTCGCGCCGCCGGGGCCCTGTCGCGCGCCCAGGTTGTCGCGGGCCTGCGCTACCGGGCCTGCTTCGAGCAGGCCCAGCCCCGCCAGATCTCGACCCTGGCCATGCGCCAGGGCGCGCCGTCCGGCGCGGACAATATCCCCGAGGCGATCGCCCTGCGCATGGCCCAGGCCCGCCGTGGCGTGGACCGGTTCGAAGCCGCCCTGGCGGCCCACTATGCCGCTCGGGGCCGACCGGGCATGGCGAGCGAAGCCCTGATGGCCTTGCGGGAGGTGGCCGGACTGGGCCGCTCGCTGCGCAGCCTGTCGACCTCCGGGACGCGGCGGGCGCGGCTGAAAGTTCTCCTGGTGGAGGCGCTGGAAGCCTTGGCGTGCGTCGCGGGTGGCGCTGGCGGTCAGGACCGCTAAGCTCCGACTCCATGGCCGGTGACGTTCGCCTCTTTTCCCTGACCGACAATCCGTTCGCCCTGCTGGGGCTGACGCCGCGGGCGTCGCGTGACCAGATCGAGGCGGCGCAGGCCCAGGGCGGGTCGGCGTGGGCGGCGGAGATCCTGCTCGATCCCTACCGCCGGCTGGTCGAGGAACTGGGCTGGCTGCCGGGCGTGTCGGGCCAGGCGGCGCAGGAAGCCGTGGCGGCGCTGGCAGCGCGCGACGCGGCCCAGACCTCGCAATCGATCCGGCTGGCGCGGGGCCTGGCCAAGGCCAACCTGGCCGCCGACGCCGCCCTGCGCTTCGCCGACACCGAGATGGTCGAGCCCCTGATGCGGGCCTGGGAGGCCATCAATCCGCCGGACGTACTGGGGCAGGTGAACGCCGACCGGATGATATCCGGATTTCCGACCACCAACGCCGCCCAGGTCGACTGGGCCCTGCAGAGCGTGCGCGAGCGCCATGCGGCGACGGCCGCCCGGCTGCTGAGCGAGGCGGGCGATGCGGGGCGCGACCGGCTGCAGCGCCTCGTCGAGCGGCCGACGGCCTCGGGGCAGGAGGGCGACCGGCGGCTGATCGAGGCCCTGGTCATCGCCTATGACGCCGAGCAATCCGACGTGCTGGGCCAGCGCGAGACAGCGATCCTCAATGAAGTCGCCGACATGACGCGCAGCGGGCGCGACGGGATCGAGCGGCTGGAGCCGATGCTGCAGGCCTGGTCGGCCTTGCACCGGCCGGCCCTGATGATCGCGCGGATGGGCGGCCGCGACGATGCGCGGGCGCTGCAGTTGGTGGGCGACATGCGCACCCTTTACCTCGACCCCAGCGCCGGCCCCGGGCGAATAGGGCCGGCCGGCCGCATCGCCCTGCTGGTGCTGGGACAGTTTCCTGACTCACCGGCCATCCAGCGCATGGCCACCGGCGACATCGCCCGGCTGGGAGCCGGAATCTCGGCCCCTGCCGTCATCACCGCCAAGGCCACCGCCGACGACGTAGCCGCCGAAGATCGGGCGCTGCACGCCGACCGGGCCCGGCGCGAAGTCTCGCGCAAGGCCTCGGCGGCGGATGGGGCGAGGGCGCGCAAGACCGACAAGGCGACCGCCGCGGCGACGGCGGCCTCGACCAGCGCGCGCGACCAGCTGCTGGCCGCCGTGCGCGCCCGGGCCCAGGCTGAACACGCCCAGGCCACCGGGGGCCCGGCGGCGCCGGGGACGAAGAAGAAGGGCTGTGGCTGCGTCAGCTGGTTGGTCCCGCTGGCGATCGCGATCTTCTTCATCGTCAAGGCGCTGTTGAAGTCCGATGCCGACCATCCGGCCCCCACGGTCGAACCGCCCGTGACTGAGTCCCCGGCCGCGCCGGCCCCGGTCGCTACGCCTGACCAGACCCCGGTCGCGCCGGAGGACGACTACCGCGACGAGCAGAACCGGCAGAGCCCTTCCCACGGCGAGGGGCCGCCCACGGTGTCGGGCGAGACAAGCGGGGGCGGGGGGCGCTAGGGGCCCTACAGCGCCTGCACCCAGACGACGCCGGGCAAGGCGCGGATGCTGACGCCGATCTCGATCACACGGCGCGCGGCGAGATCATCCGCCAGGGTCACCACCAGCTGCCGGGCCCGGGCGCGGATCAGGTGCGCGCATCCCGGCCGCGTGCGCCCGCAGGCGCACGGCAGTCCCTGGTTTTGCAGGGCGCATTCATCCTTGGCAGGTCCAGGCATCAGTCCTCGCTTTCGGCTGCGAAGCTGGGCTGCGTCTACGACAGGATCGGTCGCAGCTTGGCGGTGGAACGCGACGGTTCAGCGCGCGTTTACCCGCCCATGCTCAAGCTCGCCGGTCTTTTCCTCATCCTCATGATCGTCTTCGGCATCCTCGGCTTCGTGGTGCACGTGGCCGGCGCGATCGCCAAACTGTTGTTCTTCCTTTTCCTGATCGGTTTCGTGGTCAGCCTGGTCGCGAAATGGTCCAAGCGCGGCGACGCGGCGACTTGATCTTGGCGCGGTAGCCGCGATGCGATCCGAAACGCCGGCCGCCGCGTAGAGACGGCACGCGCCGCCTCGAGGATCCGCCCATGACCCGCCGCCTCAGCCTCACCGCCGCCGTGATGAGCGCGCTCAGCCTGCTGTGGGCCGCGGTCGCTGTCGCCGCCCCGGCCGCCCGCGCGCCCGAGCCCGCCCGCCCGGTCGACATGGCGCGGCTCTATTCGGGGCGCTGGCTGGAGATCGCGCGCCTGCCCATGCGCATGACCGACGGCTGCCCGGCGGGGGCCACCGCCTACACGATGCGCTCGCCGCTGAAGGTCGCCGTGCGCGACACCTGCGAGGTCGGCCAGCCCGGCGGCCGCGAGAAGGCCATCGGCGGGACGGGCACGATCCTCGACCCGGGAACTAACGCCAAGCTGCGCGTGCGCTACGCCCTGGTGGTGGTGTGGGAGTACTGGATCCTCGACCACGACGAGGACTACAGCTGGTTCATCTCTTCCGACCCGACCTTCGACAAGCTGTGGATATACACGCGCGAGGTTCCCGACGCGGCCCGGCGCGCCATGCTGGTCGAGCGGGTGCGGGCGCTGGGCTATGACGCTTCGCGCCTGGAGTTCCCCGCCCAGCCGCCCCTGCACTAGGGACAGGCGGCCGGGCCGCGGCGGCGGCTTGCCGCTTGCATGAGCCGGTGGTTGCGTCCCGTATCGGGCCGCGCCCGGACGACCGCCATGACCGACGACCCCGACAATCACGAGACCCTGGCCCCGCAGGCCGAGCCGGCCCAGCCCGAACGCCGCCACGACCTGGCCTGGGTGTTCGTGGGCAAGTCGGGAATTCGCCTGCCCTGGGCGCTGCTGATCTTCATCGTCCTGGTCGGCGCCATCCAGATCGGCATCGTGCTGGCGCTCAAGTCCCAGGGCCTGCACAGCCGCGACCTGGCCGGCGATCCGGACTCCGCCATGGGGGTCATCCTGGGCCTGGCGCCGGGCGTCGCCTCGGTGCTGGGCGCGACCCTGATCATGGCCGCGATCGAGCGGCGCTGGCCGGCCGACTACGGCTTCGCCCTGCGCGGCATGATCACGCGCTTTCTCTACGGCATCCTGGTCGGGGCAGGGGTGCTGTCGGCCCTGGTGGGAACGCTGTGGGGGCTGGGCGCCCTCAGCTTCGAAGGCCTGGCGCTGCAGGGCGACGAGATCTGGCGCCAAGGGCTGCTGTGGGCCGGCGCCTGTCTGATGATCGGCCTCCTGGAGGAGTCCGCTCTGCGCGGCTTCCTGCTGGCCCGCATCGCGCGCACCACCGGCTTCTTCTGGGCGGCGCTGCTGACCTCGCTGCTGTTCTCGGCCGCCCATTTCTCCAACGCCGGCGAGAGCATGATTGGCCTGGCCTCGGCCGGGCTAGTGGCGGTGATCTTCTGCTTCAGCATCTGGAAGACCGGCTCGCTGTGGTGGGCGGTGGGCTTCCACGCCGCCTGGAACTGGGCCCAGTCCTATCTCTTCGGGGTCGGCGATTCCGGCTCCCTGGCCAGCGGCGCCCTGATGGTCTCGCAGACGCACGGGCCCGCCTGGCTCAGCGGCGGCGCCACCGGGCCGGAGGGCAGCGCGCTGGTCTTCGCCGCCCTGGCGGTGAGCGCCCTGCTGGTCCACTTCGGTCCCGGCCGCCCGCGCGGCCGCGAGACCCTCGCGCCGCCGCCCCTCGCCGTGCAGGCGGAGGCCGAAACCCAGGCGCACCAGGCCTGAGGCCGCGCCTCAGGCGTCCAGCACCACGATGTGGCCGTCCAGCGGATCGGCGCGCCCGGCGTGCAGGTCGTCGATGACCTTCGCCGCCGCGTCGTAGCCGTGGCTCTCGACGATGCGGATCCAGGGATGGTCCGGATCGCCGGCGCGGGCGAAGAAGGCCGACTGAGCCTGCGCGAAGCGGCGGTTCATCTCCTGCGGCCCCCAGTCGGCGTTGCGCTTCTTCACCTGCAGGGCGGCGAAGAAGAAGGCGGGCCTGGGCCCCGGCAGCTCGGCGTCGGCGATGAAGTCGGTCGACTGGGCCGAGCCGGCGTAGCAGTCGTAGGCCAGGGCTTCCCCGAAATGGCGGTGGATGCGCCCGCGCAGGCCCGCGTCGCCGGAATAGTCGAGATAGAGGGTGGGCCGGTCGGTCGCCATTGCTTCGACCCGGTCATAGGTCTCCACCGCGTCGTAGCAGCCCAGCCCCTCGGTGAAGGCCTTGTTGCGCGCCGAGGTCAGCCCGATCATCTCTACCTCCTTGCCCTGCATCTCCACCGCCGTGCCGTAGGCGGTCTTGCTCGAGGCCGAGGAGACCACGATGCGCGTCGCGCCGAAGAAGCCGTTGTCGGCCAGGAAGTCGGCGCACAGGAACGAGGTCAGAAACAGTGGCCGGTACAGCGCCAGCAGGTTCTCCAGCTCCGGCTTCCACACCGGGTCGGTCGCGCAGCGGGTGTAGAAGTTGTAGGCGCTGACCAGCTCGGCCCGGTGCGGCGCCCCGTCGTACATCCCCCGCTCGGTGACCCGCACCGGCTGCAGGATGAAGTGGCTGGCGATCGGCCAGTAGCCGTAGAAGCGCTGCCCCGGCTCGACCCCCTCGACGGTGGAGGCGACCACCTCGGCGAAACCCCACACCGGCATATGGCCGAAGCCGTCGCGGTGGGTGGGGAAGAACTTCCAGTAGTCCATCGCCTCGCCGAAGGCGGCGTAGGTGATGTTGTTGGTGGTGATGGAAAACCGCTCCAGCCGCATCAGGGCCTCGCCGGGCGCCAGCGGCCGGCCGGGCAGGGTGTCGCGCTCGGTTTCGCCCAGCGCGCCCTTGCGGGTCAGCAGGCGGGTGATGGGCGGCGCCTCGGCGGCGATTTCGGGGATCATGGGCGGGCCTTCCGGGGATCTCGCCGCATTGTAGCGAGACGGGTCTGCGCCCGCGACCCCGCCGCTCAACCCTTTAGACGCGAAATCCGGCCTCTTCCGCCCCGTTGTCCCGCTTGACGTAGAAGTATAGTGTCTCGCGCGCATACAACTTATCAGAAAGAGTGTGATTGGGCTTTGCCGCGTTGGCTCGGGGGAGGTGACGGTATGACTGAAGCAAGTGCAACCAAGGGCGCGGTCTCAATCCGGGCCTATAGAGGCGACGCCAAGACGCTCCTGGCGTTCAACCTGACCAAGCCGGCGGCACGGCTCAGTCTTGCCGGCTTCACCGTGCAGACCACGCCCCCGGGGGTTTCCGGATACTATCTCTTCAACACCCTGCAGTTCGAGCGACCGGGCGACCATGCCCAGGACCCGACCGAACCGGCGTACTCGAGCATCAACGCCCCGTTCCACAAGTTCCGCTGGCTGCACGTTCCTGGTTCGGCGCACCAGGGTCTGGATCCGGTTTGGGGTGAGTACCACTACACCGTCACGCCGCGCTATTTCGACGAGCGCAAGTCGCTGCTCCCCTTGGACCCGACGCTGAGCGTCAGTGTGCAAATCGAGGTCGCGCCGTTTGTGAAAGGCGATCTGGCTGTCGCCTTTACACGCGGGTTCACTCAGTCGCAGGCGTTCGTCCGCCACTTCGGCCTCGACGCCGTCATCAAGCCGAAGGGCGCTGATCTCACCTTCGACACCTCGGCGATCTCCGGCCGGAACGCCAAGGGCGAGGCCTATACCTTTGAGCAGCAATATGGCTGGCTCGGCTTCACCGCGCGCGACCGCATCTTCGACATCCTGCGGCGAGTCCAGGCGGACAAGACCTTGCGCCTGGACCTGTTTGCTTACGACCTGAACGAGCCGGACTTCGTCAAGGCGATGATCGCCATCGGCAAGCGGGCGCGGGTCATCCTCGACGATGCGGCGCTGCACCATGACAAGACGAAGCCCAAGCCCGAGGACCGCTTCGAGACTTTGTTTGCCGCCAAGGCGCCGGGTCGAATCAAGCGCGGCCATTTCGGTCGCTACGCCCACGACAAGGTGTTGGTCGTCTATCGGGGCGAGGAGCCGATCGAAGTTCTCACCGGTTCGACCAATTACTCGGTAACCGGTCTGTATGTGAATTCGAACCACGTCCTGGTTTATCGCGACCCGAAGGTCGCGGCGCTCTACGCAGTGCTGTTTCAGCAGGTCTGGAACGACGGCGCGTCCGGCGCCAGCACGTTCGCGAAGTCGTCGTTGGCGACCAAGATCCACAGCTTCAAGAACGCTCGCACGCCGGACACCCGCATCACCTTCTCGCCGCATGACGATGCGAATGCACGATCGGTCCTGGGCGGCCTGGTCGAGCGCGTCAGAGCTGAGAGCACAGCTACTGGACGGACGGGCAACGTCCTGTTTGCGGTCATGCAGTTGGACGGTGGAAAGGACAATCCGGTCTACGACGCGCTGAATACCCTTCACGCAGATCCCGGAGTTTTCAGCTACGGCGTGTCAGACACGCCGGCCGGCATCAAGCTCTATCCCATCGGCAGCAAGACGGGGGTCCTGGTCACGGGCAAGCCCATCCGCACTCAGCTGCCGCAACCCTTCAGCCAGGTGCCAAACGTCGGCCTCGGCCACCAGATCCACCACAAGTTCGTCGTCTGCGGCTTCAACAGTCCCGAGGCGGTGGTCTATTGCGGTTCGTCAAATCTGGCTCTCGCGGGAGAAAAGGTGAATGGCGACAACCTGCTGGAAATCCGCGACCGCGACGTCGCCACCGTCTTCGCCATAGAGGCGCTCGGCCTGGTGGATCACTTCGATTTCCTGGACAGCCGAGCCCAAGGCGCCGGGTCAGCAAGCCTTTCGGCCAACGCCGCCCCGCCCGCCGTGAAGGACCAGGCCGCGGTTTCGGCTCGCTGGTTCCTCGGCGTCACGGATTTCTGGGTCAAGAAGTACTTCGACCCCAAGGACCTGCACTGCATTGATCGGGAACTCTTCGCCGGCTAGGCGGAACCCAGGAGCGCACCTGATGATCGACAAGACCCCGCCGCCGGTCGCCGGAACCTTGAAGAGCCGCAGGTCGGCTGAGACCGGCGATGCCAAGACAGCCGCCGCCGCGCCTTCGAAGAAGGGCCAGGCGGCCCACGGCGACAAACGCGCCCGGCCCTGAGGGCCTAGGGCCGCGCGCCGCGCCGACAGCGGCGGTCGCCGGGGCAGAAGGGGATGCCGCGCTGGATGCAGACCCCTGTGGTCGAACAGGGTCCCAGGTCCGGCGCGGGATTGAACCCGACCGAGGCGCGGCGGTTCAGCGGCTCCGAGACGCCGTCGGCGGTGGGGACGGCGACCTCGGTTTCCCCCAGCGCATCCAGGTCGATGCGGCGCGGATCGACGCCCAGGTCGGCCAGGGCGCCGGCCACGATGCGGGCGCGCCGTTGCGACAGGGCGCGATTGGCCGCGGGCGAGCCCACGGAGTCGGCATAGCCGCTGACCAGCACCCGCTCGTCGGGGTGGCCGCGGGCGGCGGCGGCCCATTTGCTCAGTTCCTGCATGGCGCGGTCATCCAGCCGGGTCGAGCCGGGCTGGAAGAACACCTGGGTGTAGGGCCCGTCCGGCGGCAGCGCGGGCGCGCCGTCCTGGCGCGCCAGGGAGGGCGCGGCCAGCAGCAGCAGCGCCGCCGTCAGTCCGAAGATTGCGAGCCGGATCATCGTCCTCATCCTATCCAAGCTTCTTCATGACGCTGAGATTGGCAGTCCCGTCGAACACGCGGGTCAGCCGGAAGTAGGAGCGCGTCACATTGTCGGTCCAGTCGTTCTCAACCATCGCCCCGTTGGGCCGCACCTCAGGCGGGCCGTAGAGCGACGTCATGGCGGCCAGGATGGTCTCGTAGCTGTCGGTGGAGAACAGGTGGAACTCCTCCAGCCCGCCGTAGGTGAAATGGAACAGGCCGCGCTTCCAGGTGCGGCCGTAGAGGCTGACCGGGGCGAGCGTCAGGAACTGAATGTCCGGCGTGGTGTCGCCCGCGGCCGGAAACGCCGTCTTGAACTCCGCCGGAGTCATGTCCCAGCGCAGCGCCAGCGGCGGCGGCCCCGGATCACGCGCGGCCATGGCGGCGCGCTGGGCGGCGCTGTCGTCCGGCGCACAGATGCGCAGGCCCGTGCCCTGGTCGGTCTGCAGCCGGGTGGAAAACAGCTCCACGCTCTCGCCGGCGGACGTGTCGGGGAAGTCGACGACGTAGAAGCTGACCGTGGCGTCGTCGGCCTTTCCGTGGGTCGCGGTGGGCGGCCCGAAACGGGCGCGGGCCTCAGCCTCCAGGGACCCCAACTCCGCCCGCGTCGTCCACAGATAGACCGACGCCAGGCCGTAGTCTGGCTCGAACTGGAAGGCGATCTCCTGCCAGGTGCGCCCCGCCCAGGTGAACGGCCCGGCCACCGTCAGGCGCCCGAGGTCGTCCTGGCGCGCGGCGGGATAGAGCGCCAGCACCTGTTCGCGTGACATCGTCCAGCGGGTGTTGTTCCAGCCCCCGGCGGGCAGGGGCGCTTCGCCGCGGTCGCGCAGCAGCATGAGCCGTTGCGCCGCCTTGCGCCGCGCGACCTCGGCCGGATCGGGCGCACGGTGCTCGACGAAGCGCAGTTGGGCCCCCATCAACTTGAGGACGTTGAACCAGACCTCGTCGCCGCTCTTGCTGTCCAGATAGCCCGCCCGGTAGGTCGCGAGGTTCAGGTTTTCCTGGTGCTCGGTCCCGGTCATCTCGACGGCCGGCCCGAAGTTCATCATCAGGTAGAAGCCGATCTGGTCGTCGCGGATGTCAGCCGCGGTCTCCGCCGGATAGAGCATTACCGAGGTCAGGCCGCCGCCGCGCTCGAACAGGAACACGACCTTGCTCCAGGTGATGAAGTTGACCTTCACCGGCTGGTTCAGCTGCAGCATCGGATAGCGCCGGTCCTCGCTCGCCGGCGCCTCGACCGCCGCTGGATAGAGCGCTTTCACCTGAGCGGGCGTCATGCCCCAGCGGGTGTTTTCCCAGTTCGCGCGCGCCGTTCCCGGTGCGGCCAGGGCGGCGCCCAGGATTGTCAGGGCGGCAATGAGGACGGTGAACCAACGCATGGCGGTCCCTCCGAAGAGGCGGCCAGTCTAGCTTGGCCGTGCGTCGGTGGGAAATTCTGGTTTTTCGGGCGCTCCCCGAGCCGACGCAAAAGGGCCCGCGCCGCTCAGCGCGAGCCCCCTATCGCTGGGAAGGCGCCCGCTCAGGATCGGGCGCCTGATCGATCAACGGCGAAGCTTCGAAATTGGTTCCCGGCGGGGCTTGACGCCACAGGCCGGATCAAGCGTCAATTCTGGTGTGGTCGATGCGGCGCGGGGCGCTGGTTCGGCCCTTTCCCACACCTCAAAATGAAAACGGCGCGCGCCGCGCGTGCGCCGGGAGATCCCCATGGCCAAGACCGAACTGAGCCCGAACACCAAGGGCTATCCCAGCCGTGCGCGCGTGCTGTGCGACCGCATCGTCGCCGGCGAGAAGCTGGAGGAGATCTGCGCCTCGCCAGGCATGCCCGAGCTGAAAACCGTACGCCGCTGGCTGCTCGACAGCGTCGACTTCCGCCGCCGCTATGCGCGGGCCCGCAAGCTGCGCGCCGAGCGGCTGGTCGACCAGGTGGTGGAGATCGCCGACGAGGGCGACGAGACGCCCAGCGAGGCCGCGATGCGCCGCCGGCGGCTGCGCATCGACGCGCGCAAGTGGGCCGTGGCCCAGTTCGCCAACACCACCATCGACCAGGAGGACGGCGACGCCCTGCCGCCGCCGCCGCGCTTCGCGGATTGAGCCGATGCCCAGAGCCAAGCCCGAGGATCGTCAGCGGCGCACGAGCGACTCGTTCGAGCAGCGCCCTGACGACTTGCCTGACGCCGCCCGGCCGCGCCTGAACCTACCCGAGAAGGCCGTCTTCCTGCGCGAGCCGCGCCGCTACAAGGTGCTGTACGGCGGGCGCGGCGGGGGCAAGTCGTGGTCGGCGGCGCGGGTGCTGCTGGAGCGCGGCGCGCGCGAGCCGATCCGGGTGCTGTGCGCGCGCGAGCACCAGACCTCGATCCGCGACAGCGTCCATCGCCTGCTGGCCGACCAGATCCGGGTGCTGGAGCTGGGCGCCTATTACACCGTCACGGCCGAGGCGATCCGGGGCGTGAACGGCACGGCCTTCGTCTTCGCCGGCCTGCGGCACAACGTCGACAACATCCGCTCCAAGGAGGGCATCGACGTCTGCTGGGTCGAGGAGGCGCAGGCGGTGTCGCGCCATTCCTGGGAGACCCTGATCCCGACCATCCGCAAGGACGGCTCGGAGATCTGGGTGACCTTCAACCCCATGCTGGAGGAGGACGACACCTGGCAGCGGTTCGTGGTCCGCACCCCGGCGGCGGCGACGGTCGAGAAGATCGGCCTGGATGACAATCAACACTGCCCGCAGGTGCTAAAGGACGAGGCGGCCGAGCAGAAGGCGCGCGACCCGGACGCCTGGGCCCACGTCTGGGACGGCCAGTGCCGCCAGGCGCTGGAGGGCGCGGTCTATGCCGCCGAGCTGGCCCGGGCGCGCGAGGAGGGGCGGCTGGGCTCGGTTCCGTACGAGCCGAGCGCGCCGGTGCACTGTTTCTGGGACCTGGGATGGGCCGACAGCGTCACCGTCTGGATGGCCCAGGCGGTAGGGCTGGAGTTCCGCGTCATCGACTACCTGTCGGGCTCGCAGAAGCCGATCGACTGGTATGTCAGTGAACTGAGCAAGCGCGCCTATGTCTGGGGCGAGGACTGGCTGCCCCACGACGCGCGGGCCCGGACCCTGGCGGCGGGCGGGCGCACCATCGAGGGGCAGTTGCGCGGGCTGGGTCGCAAGGTGCGCATGGTGGAGCGGGTGGGGGTGGCCGACGGCATCAACGCCGCGCGGGGCGTCTTCGGCCGCTGCTGGTTCGACCAGGCGCGCTGCGCCGACGGCCTGCACGCGCTGCGCCACTACCGCTACGAGGTCGGCGATGACGGCCGCCTGTCGGGCCGCCCGCTGCACGACTGGTCCAGCCACGCCGCCGACGCCTTCCGCTACCTGGCGGTCAGCCTGCAGGCGCACCGGCCCAGGCCGGCGGTGAGCCGCGACCGGCCGGGCGCAGGGTGGATGGGATAGGGCGGCGCCCGACCCGCCGCCGAGCCCAAGACTTCCGAGACTTCGAGTTCTGAACCGACGGCCCGCCCTGGCGGGCGCGTCCCCTTTCGCATGGAGAAACCGACGATGAAAAACCCCTTTCCTCCCGGCACGCCCGCATGGGTCGCCTATGACCTCTGGCAGAACCACGGCGAGGTCGGCGGACTTGGCCGGCGGATGGCGGCGGGATTCGGTGTCAGGACGCCGCCGGCCGCACCGGGGCGCAGGCCGGGTGGTCTGCGCGGCCTGACCTCGACGCCCCCGGCGGCGGGGCGGGGATCCGCGCCGCCTCGTCAACGGCCGATTCAGCCGCTGCCTCGGCGCCCCAACCTCGGCGTCACGCCGCCCCCTCCGCCGCGCTACCCCAACGCCATGCGCGACGCGCAGGAAAGCCTGAGCTGGCCGCACGCCACGCCCGTCACACCCGAGCAACGCGCCCGGTTTCAGCAGATGCTGGCGCGCGGCGAAGTGCGGTTCGCTCCCGGCCTCACGATCGCCCAGGTGGCCGCCAACCCGCGCGCGGCGATCAATCCCGAGAACTACCTGGTCAGCAGCGACTTGAACCGGCTGACTTACGATCCCCAACGGCGCGCACGCATGACGCCACAGCAGGCGGCCCGAGAGCGGTGGGTGAAAATGGTCGCGCAGCTACCGGAGCCGCAGCGTTCGAGGGTTCAAGCCATCCGCGAGTATTGGCGCGACCCCCGGGTCTTGGCCTACCTCGATACAATCGCCTACGCCGAGAGGACGCGATACAACTCCATGATCGGCGACAATGTGCCGGGAATGCAGACGTTTGCTGATTTTTCCCGCCATCCCGGTCGAGTTGGCGCCGATCTCGGAAGCGGGCCTGGCAGCGCCGCTGGCAGATATCAGCTCTTGGAAGGGACCTTCAACGACAAGGCACGTCAGCTTGGCCCGACAGACATCTCGCCACTGACGCAGGATGCAATGGGCGTCCAGCGAATGGTCGATCGCCATGCACTGGCGCCCCTGCTCGCCGACAATTTTGTCGACGCGGCGTCCGCAGCCTCTCGGGAATGGGCGAGCATCCCCGATCCGGCGACCGGCAGGAGCCGATACAATGTTCATGGCAAACCGCAGCGCAGTGTTCCAATGCCGGAACTCGAAGCGACATATCAGGAGAAGTTGGCTCGCTATCGACGCCTGATGGGAGGGAATTAAGAACGCATCCGGGTTTTCGGCGCGAGCAGACTTGACGCCTGCGTCGGACCGATGTTCTTCTTTTGTCCGCGCTCGCCACGCGCTGGATTCACGTGATGACCAGTTGGATGAAGATCGCCGCCGCCTTCGTCGCGGGCTTTTTCGTGGGCGTCGCGGTCTGGTATTGGGTCCCGTCAGGGGGCGCCTCGGTGGAAGATCGGGCCGCCGCTCCTGAAGGGGAGCTCCAGGCCCAGCCCATCGCGGCTCCGGTCATCGTTCAGTCGGTCGGGCTAAGCCGTGACGACGGCTGTGGCGGGCGTCCTTCGGGGCGGGTCTATCAGCGCGACGTCGACGATCTGGCCGCGGCCATCCGGGCGGGCTCGTGGTCACTGGCGCGACAGTACCTAACGGAAAATTCCGTGGATCCCGATGGGCTCTCTGCCGACCAAACGCGCTGGTTGAAACAGCAACGCCTCTCGATGGAACTCTATCTCCCCGCCGAGCGCGGTGACGTTCGCGAAATCAACGCGCTCATCGCGCGGGGGGCCGATCCCAACTTCGAGACGATGAGCGGCCAATTGATGTCGCCTCTGGCAAGGGCGGCGATCTGTGATCGGCCGGAGTCGATCCGGGCATTGGTGGCGGCGGGTGCGCGGGTCGATCTGCCGCTGAGCTACGAGGTCTCGGGGGCTATGATGGATCACAGCACGGCGCTGATTTGGGCAAGCCGTGAAGGATCAGTCGAGGCCCTCAAGGCGCTGATAGAGGCGCGCGCGGACGTCAATGCCCAGGAATGCAGTCTGGATGCGAATGGCTCTGGCGAATGTCACCCGGCACTGCGGGCGTTGGGCGTAGCTGACTCCACAGAGGTGAAGCGCATCCTCCGTCTCGCGGGCGCCCGGCCATGAGAATTGTCGTTTTTCACCCTATGACTGGCAAGGGGAAGGACACATGCCGGTTATCGAAGAACGGTTACGCCGCCCGCTGGAGCCCGCCGCCATGACCAAGCACCGCATCTACACGATGGCCTTCGCCAGGGTGCACCCGCTGTATATCGCCAAGGTGGAGAAGAAGGGGCGCACGGCGGCCGAGGTGGACGAGGTGATCCGCTGGCTGACCGGTTTCAGCCAGGCTGAGCTGGAGCAGCACATCGCGGCGGGGACGGACTTCGAGGGCTTCTTCGCCGCGGCGCCGCGGCTGAATCCGGCGCGCGGCGAGATCAAGGGCGTGATCTGCGGCGTGCGCATCGAGGACATCGAGGAGCCGCTGATGCGCGAGATCCGCTACATGGACAAGCTGGTCGACGAACTGGCCAAGGGCCGTCCGATGGAGAAGATCCTGCGGGGCTGAGGCGCGAATCCGGCCACGGTCGCCGGATTTCACATTCGGCTGGCGCCGCAGGAAAATTCTCCGTTTCTAAGCCTGCGGTTGCAGGGCTTTCCTCTGCACTTCCCAATCAAGACAATGGGCTAATGCCAGGCTGACCATGGGTAAGCCTCAGGAAGATTGCAGGTTTTCGGCGTTTACTTGCGTAACGAATTGGGTAACGTTGTTACCTGACCTCGCTCGCCCGGGGCGGTGGCGCGGCATGCGCCGGGGCGATGCGGGAAGCCGGGGGGCTCATGCGACGCAGTCTATTGCTGATGGCCATTGCGGGCGCTTGCGCCGCCGCCGTGCCCGCGCTGGCGCAAGAACAGCCGCTGACCCGCGACGATCCAAGCCGCGCCCTGCCGCCGCCGCCGCAGACCTCGCCGCCGCTGGACATCAGCCGGGAGCGGCCGGAGGGAGCCGCGTCGGACGCCGTCGCGGGGCTGAACTTTCGCGCCGCGCGCTTCACCGGCGCCAAGGCCGTCGACCCCGCCGCCCTGGCCCCGGCCTGGCAGCCGTACGTCGGGCGCAACGTCAGCTACGCCGACCTCCGCGCCATCGCGCGCAAGGCCGAGGAGATCTACCGCGCCCACGGCTATCCCTTCGTCGCCGTGGTGGTGCCGCCGCAGGAGATCGTCGACGGGACGGTCAACTTCGCCGTGGTCGAGGGCCGCATCAGCGACCTGACCGTGGTGGGCGACGACCCGACGGCCCGCCGCCAGGCCACCGCCGCCTTCCAGCCCCTGGTCGACCGCGAGCCCCTGTCGGGGGCGGACCTGCAGCGCTCCTACGAGCTGGCGCGCACCACCCCGGGCCTGTCGATGGCCGGCGCCCTGCGGCGCGGCTCGCAACCGGGCGGCATGGACCTGGTGGTGCAGACGCGCCGGCGCGACTGGCGCGCCTACACCAACGTCAACAACCTGTTCTCCGATCCCGTCGGGCCCTGGGGCGTGCTGGTGGGGGCGGATTTCTTCGGCGCCTCGCAGTACGGCGACCAGACCTCGGTGCAGGCCTACACCACCTTCGAGTTCGACGAGCAGCAGGTGCTGCGCCTGTCGCATTCGCGCCGCATCAACGCGCAGGGAACCACGATCGGCGCCTCCTACCTGTGGGCCCAGGCCAGTCCCCAGGGCGTGGTGGCGCCCCTGGACCTGGCCACCGACGTGCAGGCCGGACGGCTGGAGGTCTCCCACCCGCTGGTGCTGCGGCCCAGCCTGAACCTGTGGGCCGACCTGGCCTTCGACTATTCCGACCAGAGGACGGACGTCTTCACCTCCATCCCGATCACCGAGGACAAGACGCGGGTCGCCTCGTTGTCGGTGTCGGGGCTGTGGCGGCCGAACGACGACGCTCTGGTGCATTTCTCCGCCGAGCTGCGCAAAGGCCTCGACGTGTTCGACGCCAGCAAGGAAGGCCAGCCGCTGGCCTCGCGGCCGGAGGGCAATCCGGAAGCCTTTGTCATCCGCGCCAGCGCCGACGGCGAGATGGCGATCTCGCTGCGCTGGCGGGTCTACGGGCGCTTCGAGGCGCAATCCAGCAGCGACCCGCTGCTGGCGCCGGAGGAATACAGCCTGGGCAACCTGTCGATCGGGCGCGGCTACGATCCGGGCTCGGCCCTGGGCGACAGCGTCGCGGCGATGACGCTCGAGGCGCGCTGGGGGCCCTATCCGTTCGCGGAGGGTCGCTTCCGCTACGCGCCCTTCATCTTCTACGACGGCGTCCGCTACTGGAACGAGGACACCTTCGGGGTGCGGGCGCGCACGGTGCAGTCGGCGGGCGTCGGCCTGCGCCTCGACATGCCCGGCCACGGCCGCCTGGACCTGACCTGGGCCAAGCCGCTGACCGCCCCGCTGGGCCTGGGCGAGAAGACGCCGGGCTCCAGCCTGCTGATCAATTTCACCGCCACTTTCGACGATTTGGCCGAGGGCCTGTTCAGGCAAGCTCGGCGAGGGATTTCCCGATGACCGTCCGCAAGCTGAAGCTCCGTAAGCTCCGTAATCGCGCCCTGGCCGGCGCCTCGGCCGCGGCCCTGGGCTGGGCCGTCGCCACCGCCGCCCTGGCCTTGCCCGTCAACCCGACCATATTCGCCAGCAGCCCGATCCCGGGCCCGGCGGCGACCTTCAACCCCTCGGCCGGCAACCTGACCATCAACCAGAACGCCGAGCGGGTGGTCATCGACTGGGACAGCTTCAACATCGCCAGCGGCGAGACGGTGACCTTCGTCCAGCCCGACGCCCAGGCCATCGCCTTCAATCGCGTCGACCCGCTGCAATTCACCACCATCAACGGCAATCTGAACGCCAACGGCTCGGTGTGGCTGTTTTCGCCCGGCGGCATCCTGTTCGGGTCCAATGCCCAGGTGAACACGGGCTCGTTCTTCGCCGGCCTCGGCGCGCTGGACGACTTCCAGGCCAACCAGTCGGTGGGCCTGTCGGACGTCTCGGTATTCGTGAACTACGGAAACGCCGAGAACCTCAACACCCTGACGGTCGATCCGGGCGCCGCGATCTTCTCCAACAATGCCGGCTTCATCGTCCTGCAGGGCGCGAAGATGGACATGAACGGCACGGTCGGCAGCAGCGGGGAGCAGATCGGCTACATCGTCGCCGAAGGCGGCGTGGTCGACTTCCAGCCCAACGGCGGCAACGGCTGGAGCCTGGTGCACGCCCACCAGGCCAGCGATCCCACCGGCCGCGGCCAGCCGTACTTCAACCACGGCGGCACGACGCTGGGCGACTGGGTCGTCATCGAGTCGGCCCAGTTCACCGAGACCGACTTCGAGACCGTGATCAACCTCGACGGGGTCATGACCCTGACCGGCAGCGATGCCTCCAACGGCGACGCCCTGCACGTCTGGGGCGGCAACGACACCACCGGCGACATCGTCAATGGCGAGACCACGACGGTCGTGGCTTCCGGTCAGATCTCCGCCGTAGGCGATGTCTCGCTGGACGCCATCAGCATCTATGTCAGCGGTGACGTCACGACCGACCATATCTTCGAAGCCTTCGCCTACGGAGTGCTGGAAGTCTCCGGCGGGGCCTCGATCGACGCGGGTGGGGACGTGACGCTGCATTCACACGGCGACGTCGCGGACATCACCATCAGCGGCGATGTCTATTCCGACGCCATCGTCGACATCTGGTCGACCTCGGCGGGAACCATGACGACGGTGGACGGCACGGTCTCCGCCGCCGGCCAGGTGCGGGTGCGCTCGGGCGGGGACGTCAATATCGGCGCGGGCGCCATCATCACCGGCGACGCGAACGGCAACGGCCCGCTGAACGGGATCGGCGTCAACATCGTCTCCGGCGCGGCCCTGCACACGCCGGCCAACACCTATTACCTCTCCGCCGGCGACGTCCTGATCGACGACGGTGCAACGATCTCGGGCAGCGGGGCCGGCCCCCAGCAGGAGGTCATCGTGGTTTCCAACGGCGGCGACCTGACCATGGCCGGCGAGATCGACGGGTCTCGCGTCGTGCTGCGCGGCAACGGCCTGATGCAGGTCAGCGGCCAGGTCTACGCCACCGAAGACATCGACGTGCTGGACTGGACGATCGCCCAGCCGAACTCGGGCGGCGGGATGCTGATCACCGGCGATGCGGTGATTTCGGCCGACAACAGGGTGCTGCTCATCACCCACAATGGCGGCCTCCTGATCGAGGGCGGAGCGCTGATCCGGTCGGACGCCGACGGCGTTCCGACGGCGGACATCACCGGCGCCCCGGCCCAGTTCGACAACGTGATCATCAGCTCTTCCGGCTACCTCGACGTGGAGGCGGGGGTGACCATCGACGCCGGCGACAACTACGCCACCTTCTACTCAGCCGCGGCCGACACGGGCCCGCAGCTCGCCGACGCGGCGCTGGTCATGAACGGCGACGTCACCGCCTATGCCGTCGAGATGTACGCCTATGACGGCTCGATCGTGATCGGTGGCGACATCACCGTCAGCGGCCGCATCGACGCCTACGCCGGGGAGGCCTTCGTGCTGACCAGCGACGGCACCCTGACCTCGACCTATCTCAGCTCCGGGACCTTCGACCCCTATTTCGCCGATGGCGAGGTCGCGGGCATCCTGCTGCACGCTGGCGACCTCGCCGTCGCGGGCGAGATGTACTCCCAGGTCATCGCCATCCGCAGCGTGAATCCCTCCAATACCGTGCTGGGCGGCGATGAAGGCGTCGCCAACGTGGGCGCGTATGAACTGGGCGGTGAATTCAATCTCTCGGACGCCGAATTCCAGAACCTCAACGCCGGCACCATCATCATCATCTCCGGCATCGACAACAGCGATCCGAACCCGTCGCCCAACTCCAGCATAACGGTGCAGGACCTGACCGTCGGCGCAGGAGTCGACAACCTGGTGCTGGCTGCTTCCTCCCAGGATCACATCAACATCGTCGGCACGCTGACGCCGCAGGGCCCCGACACCCAGTTCTGGGTCGGCGTGGTCAACAACGACACCGATTTCCCTGGGCTCGGCGGCGCGATACCGGGCCAGATCAACATCGACGGCGCGATCGGAACTGCCACCAACCCCTTCGCGGGCGTGCACCTGATGGCGACCGACGAAATCCTCATGGGCTCGTCGGACTTCATCGGGGCGGCCATGGCCGACGAAGAATTCGACGCCGAACTGGACGACGGTCACCTGACTGTAGACGAGGGCCACACCTTCATCGCCGCCGACGTCCTGACCATGATGACGCCCGGACGCATCATCCAGCAGAACACCGGCGCCGACGGCCAGTTCGCCGGGCTCTTGATCGGCGAACCCATCCAGGGCGCCGAGCTGATCTCGGCCGACCCGTCCCTGGACGGCGCGGTCATCGGCGGCCCTGACGGCTACACCATCGATCTGTCGACGGGTCCGGTGAAGGTGCAGCTGTACGGCGTCCTGCTGGGCCAGAGCGGACAGATCACCGGCTCGGCGGTGGCCGACAACAGCTGGCTGCTCTCCCCATTGGTCCCCGCGAGCGTCGAATACACCATCAACGGGTGCCGCTTCAGCGGCGGCGGATGCGGCAAGGGGGATATCGCACCCACCTTCCAGACGCCGACCGACACGGGCATGACCGACCTCTCGGGCATCGAGGAGGAACAGGCCGCCGCGGACGATCCGGCCAGCAAGGACGACGAAGACGCCGCCGAGGAGTCCGCCAGCGAAGATCAGGATTCCAAGCTGTTCCGCGCCCTGGTCGCGCCGGGCGCCGACCGGGCCTATGAGCAGGAGCGGATCGGCGAGCCGATCACCGGTTCGGGCAACGAGGACCTGTGGACAGGTCACGGCGCGGGAGACAAGCCATGAGCCACCGCGCCTCCCATCCCGCGCTGGCCCTGGCGTCGGCCTCGGCCCTGACCCTGGCCCTGGCCGTCGCCGCTCCGGCCAGCGCCACGCGCGTGGCCCGCGACTTCGCCGCCGGACCCAACGCCGAGACCCAGGACTGCCGCGCGCTCGCCCGCTTTGACGACAAGAACGCCGGGGCTGTCGATCTCTACTGCGGCCCGTGGGAGCGTCCCTCGGGCTTCGTCGCGGTCTACGCGGCCGCCCAGGAGGCCCAGGCGCTGGCGCGGCTGCGGGAGAGCTGCGACGGGGAGGGGGCGGCCGTCGCCGCCGGCGACTTCACCGACCTGCGCCAGATCCCCTGCGCGCGCGCCGGCGAGCAGGGGCCGCGCCGTTTCGGCATGATCGCCCGCCGCGGCAACGAGATCATCGTCGGCATGGCCTATCCCTCCGACTGGGGCCCCATGGTCGCCGCCGCGCGCGTGCTGTCCGGCGCCGCCAAGCCCGAGGCGGTGGCTCGCGAGGCCGGCGACAGCCCGGGCATGGATGCGCTCCGCGCCGCCTTCCCGCACGGCGCGCCCGGCCAGGCGGCCGAGGCGAACTACGAGTTGCTGCGCCGCCGGGCCTACGAGCAGAACGCGGTGTGGAGCTTCGGCGGGGCCGAGCGCGACTTTTCTGAGCTGCTGCGGGCCCACGAGGCGGTCGCGCCCGACGACAACGAAGGCGCAGCCGAGATCCTGGCCGAGATCGGGGTCAACCTGTCGGGCGAGCGCCGCTTCGAGGAGGCGGAGGACGCCTTCGACGCCGCCGACCTGCGCGCCAGGGCGGCCGGGGCCAGGCTGCTGCAGACCAAGATCGCCAACTATCGCGCCATCGACGCGCTGAACCAGGGCCGGCGCAAGCAGGCCATGGACCTGGCGCTGGCCGCCAACGCCGCGCGCGATGCCCTGCGCGATCCCCGCTCGGCCACCGGCGTGCACATCGCGGCGGAGCAGGCGCGCGCCATCGAGGACGCCGCCGCGGCGTCGCGGCCGGGCCGCGGCCTGCTGATGTCGATGGGTGACCTGACCGACGCGGAGCGCACCGCGGTGCTGTCGGCCCAGGCCGATTACGTCGCCGCCGTCGCCGCCCGCGGCATGGGCCAGCGCGACGTGGCCCTGGCGCAGCTGAACCGCGCCACCGACCGCCTGTCCTCCAGCGAGGTTCAGCCGGGCTGGCTAGTGGCCCAAATCTACAAGGAACGCGCACGGCTGAAGTCCGAAGCCGGCGACAGCTTCGGCGCCATTGGCGAGGCCAGGGCCGGGATCGCGCTGCTGCGCCGCGATGCGCCCGGCACCCGCGCCGAAGGCCACCTGCTGCTGGCGCTGGCCGACGCCAAGCGCCGTGGAGGCGACGTCGCCGGGGCCCTGGTCGACAGCCGCGCCGCGGTCGAGATTTTCTCCCATCACCGCGAAGCGCCCGGCATGCCCGCCGACGTGGCCGCCGCCCACCTGGATGCGCTGCGCGAAGCCTATGCGGGGTCCAACGACCCGGCGCTGGGCGATGAGTACTTCCAGACCCTGGCCATGGTCTGGGACGGGGCCGCCGCCCGCTCCGCCGCCCAGCTCGCCGCGCGTCTGGCGGCCAGCGAGGGCGGGGATTCCGTGCGCGCCTACCAGGACGCCGAGCGCGGCTACCGCGCGGCCCTGGCGCGGCGCGAGCGGCTGTCTTCCAGCGCCGACGCAGACGCGCGCATGGTGCGCGCAGCCGACACCGACCTGGCCCGCGCCACCACCACCATGGCCAACGCCGAGGGCGAACTGCGCTCGCGCTCGCCGCGCTACATCGAACTGCTCAGCCCGCAGCTGAAGGCCGCAGACCTGCGCGCCGTGCTGGCCGAGGGGGAGGGCTATGTGCGCCTGGTGGTCAGCGAGGACCACGTCTACGGGGCGCTGGTCACGCGCGAGGGCGTGACGCCCTTCTCGACCGACCTGGGCGCCGAGGAGGCGCAGGCGCTGACCGACCGCATCCGCAAGAGCGTGCAGGTCAAGCGTTCGGGCCTGCCCGACTACGACATGGAGGCGGCGCAGACCCTCTACGCCAAGCTGTTCAAGCCCATCGAAGGCCAGCTGGCCGGCCTGACCCACCTGCAGATCGACGCCGGCGGGCCGCTCGCTGGCGTGCCCTTCGCCGCCCTGGTCACCCAGGCCCCCAACGCCGCCATGGCCGGGCGCATCCGCAGCGACCAGGACTACACCGGCGTGGCCTGGTTCGGGCGCAACCGCGCCATCGCCGCCTCGCTGGGCCCGGCCGCCTTCGTGCGCACCCGCACCCATCCCGCGCCGGCGACGGCGACGGCGGCCATCACCTTCGGCGACTTCCAGCCCGATCCGCACCTGGTGGCCGAGCGGGTCGCCCAGCGCCAGGGCCTGTCGGAACGCTGCAAGGAAGAGCTGGAGGCGGTGTTGCGCCGCCTCGCCGCCCTGCCGGAGACGGAGGCCGAGGCGGTGCAGACCGCGGCGGTTTTCGGTTCCGGCGGCCGCGCGGTCACGCAAGCCAATTTCACCGACGGTTCGTTCCTCAACGATCCGGCGGTGGGTCAGGCGGGCGTGCTGCTGCTGGCCACCCACGGGGTGCTGGGGCTTTCCAACTGCTTCGCCGAGCCGGCCCTGCTGGCCTCGCCCGGGGCGGACGGCGACGGCCTGATCGAGGCTTCCGAGATCCTCGACGTGAAGCTGAATGCGCGGCTGGTGGTGATGAGCGCCTGCGATACCGCCGGCGGTGGACGCTCCGACGCCGGACGAACCGGTTTCGCGGACGGTGGCGAGGCCCTGTCGGGCCTCGCGCGGGCCTTCATCTACGCCGGCGCCAGTTCCGTGCTGGCCACCCATTGGAAGATCGACGCCACATCATCGGCGGTGCAGACCCAGACCCTGCTCCAGTCTGCGGTGCAGTCGGGCGAGCCGCTCTCCCAGGCGCTCGCCGAGGCCCAGGCCAAGCTCTACGACAACGCCGAGACGGCGCATCCCTTCTACTGGGCCGGCTTCGTGCTGATCGGCGACGGCGGCACGCGACTGGCGGGTGAGCCCGGCACGACGGTGGCCGGGCGGTAGGCAGCCTTTCCCGCAGGATTCCCAGTTCCCGACTAGCTGGCGCAGCGTGTGGCCGGGTCGATGCGGCATGCCCGCTGCCGCAGCGTCGCCTTCACGGAACCGTGTTCAATCCTATAACGCCTATTGACGAACTAGGAATGGAATGGTCACCATCCCTCATCGGCTGGAGGGATGAACATGACCGACCGTATCAAACAGCGTTCCCGCAAGGGTTTCATAAGCGGCGCGACGTCGCTTGCGGTGCTATCGTTCGTGGTGTTCGGCGCGGCCCCGGCCTTCGCCGATGACGCCACCGAGGCGCGGATCGCGGCCCTGGAAGAGCAGTTGGCGACCCTGCAGGCGCAGATCGCCGACCTGAAGGAATCCACCACCGCCAACGTCCAGGCCGTGCGCCAGGACCAGCAGGCGACGACGGTGTCGCTGGGCAACGGGCGGCCGACCTTCGCCACCGGCGATGGCCAGTTCACCGCCTCGCTGCGCGGCGTGCTGCAGCTGGACGGCGCCATCTACGACCAGGACCCGGCCGGCCCGCTGGCGACCGACTTCCGGCGGGGCTCCTTCAACGACGCCACCGAGAACGACCACGCCCGCGACCTGTCGGACGGCGCCAACTTCCGCCGCGCCCGCCTGGGCATCGAGGGCAAGGCGTTCGGGGTTTTCAACTACAACTTCCTCTACGACTTCGGGGGCTCCGGGACGGAGGAGGCGGGGCGCATCTCGTCGGCCTGGCTGGAGTACGCAGGCTTCGCGCCGGTGCGGCTGCGCGTGGGCGCCTTCTCGGCCCCCGCCGGCATGGAGGAGGCGACCTCGACCAATGGTTCGCTGTTCGCCGAGCGGGCCTCGCCGGCGGAACTGGTGCGCGGCATCGCCTCGGGCGACGGGCGCACGGCCATCGGCCTGTTCGCCAACGGCGACCGCTGGAACGTCTCGGGCGCGATCACCGGCAACGTCATCGGAACCACCACCTTCGACGAGCAGGTCGCCTTCGTCGGCCGCGCCACCTATGTGCCGCTCAAGGGCTACGACTGGCTGGTCCACGTCGGCGCCGCCACCACCCAGGTGTTCCAGCCGGCCGAGACCGGGCCGAACGTGCCGGGCGGCGCGCCCAGCCCGCTGCGCCTGCGTGACCGGCCCGAGCTGCGCGTCGACTCCACGCGCCTGGTCGACACCGGCAACATCGACGCCGACAGCCTTTCGGAATGGAGCGCCGAGCTGGCGGGGCAGTGGAAGCAGTTCACCGTCCAGGGTGAGTACTTCGACATCTCCATCCAGCGCCGCGCCAGCCTGCTGCCGGACCCGCACTTCAGCGGCTGGTACGTGGAAGGCGCCTGGACCCTGAGCGGCCAGCCGCGGCGCTACAATCCCGCCACCGCCACCTTCGACCCGCCCAAGGTCGAGACGCCCTTCGACCGGACCACCGGCGCCTGGGGCGTTTGGGAGGCGGCGGTGCGCTACTCCGACCTCGACCTGAACTACCGCGAGGGCGTGGAAGGCTCGCCCACGCCGTTCGGCGGGGTGCGGGGCGGCGAACAGCAGATCTTCACCGCGGCGGTCAACTGGTACCCCAACAGCGTCGTGAAGTTCTCGGCAGCCTATCAGAACGTCTCGGTGGATCGCCTGTCGCCCGGCGGCACGGCCTTCATCGCCGGCTCGACCCCGCCCAACGGCGCCCAGGTCGGCCAGGACCTCGATATCTTCTCGGTGCGCGCCCAATACGCATTCTAAGCCAAATCCTCCGGACAAGGACGAAACCCATGACCGAGTTCAATCTTTCGCGCCGCGGATTGCTGGGCGCCGGCGCCGCCACCGCCGCTTCGCTGGCCCTGCCCGGGATCGCCGCCGCCAAGGGCGTGACCCTGCTCAACGTCAGCTACGACCCGACCCGCGAGCTCTACAAGGACGTCAACGCGGCCTTCTCGAAGTACTGGAAGGACAAGGTCGGCCAGGACCTCACCATCAATCAGTCGCACGGCGGCTCGGGCAAGCAGGCCCGGGCGGTGATCGACGGGCTGCAGGCCGACGTGGTGACCCTGGCGCTGGCCTACGACATCGACGAGATCGCCGCCCGCGCCAAGCTGCTGCCGGCCAACTGGCAGAGCCGCCTGCCCAACAACTCCTGCCCCTACACCTCGACGATCGTGTTCCTGGTGCGCAAGGGAAACCCCTGGAAGATCAAGGACTGGGGCGACCTGGTGAAGCCGGGGATCAGCGTCATCACCCCCAATCCCAAGACCTCGGGCGGGGCGCGCTGGAACTACCTGGCGGCCTGGGCCTGGGCGCTGCGCCAGCCGGGCGGATCGCCGGACACGGCCAAGGCCTTCCTGACCAGGCTGTACAAGGCGGTGCCGGTGCTCGACACGGGCGCGCGCGGTGCGACCAACACCTTCGCCCAGCGCGGCATCGGCGACGTGCTGCTGGCCTGGGAGAACGAGGCCTACCTCAGCCAGGCGGAGCTGCCGGGCAAGTTCGACATCGTCTATCCGTCCGTGTCGATCCTGGCCGAGCCGCCGGTGGCGCTCGTGGACAAGAACGTCGACCGCCACAAGACCCGCGTCATCGCCGAGGGCTACCTGAACTTCCTCTACAGCCCGCTCGCCCAGGACCTGATCGGCAAGAACCACTACCGGCCCAGGAACGCGGCCGCTGCCGCCAAGTACGCCGGCAAGTTCAAGCAGATTCCGCTGGTCACCGTCGACGCGGTGTTCGGCGGTTGGGCCAAGGCGCAGAAGACGCACTTCAACGACGGCGGGCTGTTCGACAAGATCTACACGCCCAGCTGACCCATTCCGGCGGCCGACCCGACAGGACATTCCCCCTCAGGACCTGGCCGACCCACTTCGACCGCCGGGCGGGCAGGCGCCGCTCCCCACAGTGCGGCGCCTGCCGCATTTCCGCGCGGGCGTGCGTGCTAGGCTGGCCGCGAAACGCCCGGTTCATCGCCGGTTCAAGCCGCGGGGCGGATCCTGTAGTCCGGATCAGGAATTGAGCAACCGATGACCGCCTCTGTCTCACACGCCGATGCCGCCACCCTGAGCGGGGCGGTGGTGGCGTATCTGCTCGGGTTTGGCGTCCTGTTCGCCTATGTCTCGGCGTTCCTGCGCTCGCTGCGGCGCCGGCGCTAGGGCGGCGAGGGAACCCCGGCCAGCCTCCAGCCATTGATCGCCTCAGCAACGGAGGCGGTGGTGGCCGTGCCGAAGAAACAGCCCGGCCTTTTCGCCCAACTCGGACCGGGGCTGATCACCGGGGCGGCCGACGATGATCCCTCCGGCATCGCCACCTATTCGCAGGCCGGAGCCCAGTTCGGGTTCGGCCTGCTGTGGACCATGGTGCTGACCTACCCGCTCATGTGCGCCGTGCAGCTGACCAGCGCGCACATCGGACGGGTCACCGGGCGCGGCCTGGCGGCCAACCTGAAGGATGTGTGGCCCGGCGGCCTGGTCGGCGTCCTTGTCGCGCTGTTGTTCGTGGCCAACGCCATCAACATCGGCGCCGATCTGTCGGCCATGGGCGCCGCGGCCAAGCTGGTGACCGGCGTGGGCGGACACGGCTTTACGTTGGGGTTCGCGGCCCTGTCCCTGCTGCTGCAGCTGTTCGTGCCCTATCACCGCTACGCGCGCCTCCTGAAGTGGCTGACACTGGTGCTCTTCGCCTACGTCGCGGTGGTGTTCATGACCCATCTGGACTGGGCCGAGGTCGGCAATGGGATGGTCTCGTTCGGCACGGTGGCCGCGGCCGGTGCGGCGACCATGGTGGTGGCCATCTTCGGCACCACCATCAGCCCCTACCTGTTCTTCTGGCAGAGCGCCCAGGAGGTGGAGGAGGTCGACAACAATCCCGAGGCCGAACCGCTGGAGCGCGCGCCGCAGCAGGCGCGCGCGGAATTCCGGCGAATCCGCATCGACACCTTCGCCGGCATGGCGCTGTCGAACCTGATCGCGCTGGCCATCATGATCTCCACGGCGGCGACCCTGCACGCTGCGGGCAAGACGCAGATATCCACCGCCGCCGATGCCGCCGAGGCGCTACGGCCGGTGGCCGGGGACTTCGCCTTCTGGCTGTTCGCCATCGGGATTGTGGGCACGGGCCTGCTCGCCATCCCGGTGCTGGCCGGATCGGCGGCCTATGCAGTGAGCGAACTGCGGGGCTGGAAATGCAGCCTGGAGAGCAAGCCCTGGCAGGCGCCGGCCTTCTACGGCGTGATCGGCGCGGCGACCGCGGTCGGCCTGGCGCTCGACTGGTCGCCGATCGATCCCATCAAGGCGTTGTTCTGGAGTGCGGTGATCAATGGCGTCATCTCCGTGCCGATCATGGCCGGGATGATGGTGGTGGCCCGCCGCCGCAGCCAGATGGGTCATTTCACCGTGCCCATGGCCATGAAACTGTTCGGCTGGCTGGCGGTGGGAGTGATGGCCGTGGCGGTGGCCGCCATGGGCGTGACCATGGTCACGGGCTAGGCCCGAGCTGGGCCTTCCGCGGGGGCGAGGTAAGCTCAGGCCGATACAGGGGATTCGGATGAAACAGCTGTTCGCCGCCGTGGCCTTCGTGGCCTGCCTTGCCGGACCCGCCACCGCCGCGCCCGACGCCGTGCAGACCGCCGCCGACTTTCACGCCGCCCTTGCGGCCGGCGATGCCGAAGCGGCCGCGGCCTTGCTGGCAGATGACGTCACCATCTACGAGGAGGGCTGGGTCGAGCGCTCAAAGGCCGAATACGTCGCCAGGCACCTGCCCGACGACATAGCCTTTTCGCGGCAGGTGACGATGACGACCGCCAGCTCCCAGACCTTCACCCGCGGCGACACCGCCTGGGTGATCAGCGAAGGGACCAGCAAGGGGACTTTCCAGGGCAAGCCGGTCGACCGGGTCAATGCCGAGACCATGGTGCTGCGCCTGGACCAGGGCGGCTGGCGGATCGTGCATATGCACTGGTCATCCCACAAGGCGCCATCGACGACGCCCTGAGGCTATGGGAATGTCCCGGGGACGACTCCGCGACCGCCTTGATCCATAAACAAGGCGCGCGCGGGCCCTGGCCCGTGTTCGACCTGATGGAGAACGCCCGGTGGCCCGACTGACACTCACCTCGCTGGGCGGCGCCGGGACGGTGACCGGCTCCAAGCATCTCATCGACTGCGACGGCCGGCGCATCCTGGTGGACTGCGGCCTGTTCCAGGGCTTGAAGCCGCTGCGGCTGCAGAACTGGACGCCTTTGCCGATCGACGCTGGCTCCATCGACGCGGTGGTTCTGACGCACGCGCACCTGGATCACTGCGGATATCTGCCGAGGCTCCTCAACGAAGGCTTCCGCGGCCCGATCCACTGCACGGCGGCGACGGCGGACCTGACCGAACTGCTGCTGCTCGATAGCGCCAAGATCCAGGAGAACGACGCGGAGTTCGCCAACCGCCATGGCTTTTCCAAGCACACGCCGGCGCTGCCGCTCTACACCAAGCACGACGCCCAGCGCGCCATCCGGCGGCTGACGCCGCACCCGTTCAACACGCCGGTTGATATCGGCCACGGCGCGACGCTGCGCTTCCGCTACGCCGGCCACATCCTGGGCGCGGCGACGGCGCAGCTCGACTGGGGCGGCAAGACGGGAGTCTTCTCCGGCGACCTGGGCCGTTATGGCGACCCCATCACGCCCGATCCGGAGCCCGCGCCCGCCGCCGACTACCTGCTGGTGGAATCGACCTACGGGGACCGCAAGCACGACCCGCTGCCCGCCGAGGACGCGCTCGCCGACATCGTCGAGCGCACGGCGCAGCGCGGCGGCACGGTGATCGTCCCGGCCTTCGCCGTCGGCCGCGCCCAGGCCCTGCTGTTCCACTTCTGGAAGCTCAAGCAGGCCGGGCGGATGCCGCTGATCCCGGTCTATCTCGACAGCCCCATGGCGATCAGCGCCACCGACATCATGACCCGGCACATCACGGACATCCGCCTCACGCCCGCCGAGGTCGAGGGGTCCTGCGAGGGCGTGACCTATGTGCGCAACGTCGATGAATCGAAGGCGCTGACGCACAATTCGGTGCCCAAGGTGATCATCTCGGCCAGCGGCATGGCGACCGGCGGACGGGTGCTGCACCACCTCAAGGCCTACGGACCGGACCGGCGCAACACCATCCTGTTCTCAGGCTACCAGGCGCCGGGCACGCGCGGCGCCGACCTGGTCGGGGGCAAGCGCGAGGTGAAGATCCACGGGCAGTGGGTCTCGATCCACGCCGAGATCGGCAACCTGCCCATGCTGTCGGCCCACGCCGACGCCGACGAGATCCTGCGCTGGCTCGGCGGGTTCGATAGGCCTCCGGCGCAGACTTTCATCATTCACGGCGAGCCGCCGGCCTCGCTGGCGCTGAAGGGCCGGATCGAGACGGCCCTGGGCTGGAACTGCATCATCCCGGCCATGGGCGAGGAACACCTGCTGGCATGACCCGGTCGCGCAACAACGCGCCGCCCGGGGCCGCCTCTGGACCGCCGACCGTGCGGGCGCGCCGGCTGGGCTTCTATACCCAGGACGACGCGGTGGTGCTGCTGCGGGCGGACTGCCACGTCTGCCGCGCCGAAGGCTTGTCGCCGCGCTCGCAGGTGCTGTTGCAGGCCAACGGCCGTGAGGTGCTGGCGACCCTGTACCAGCTTGGCGAGGGCCTGCTGCAGGTCGACGAGGCCGGGCTGTCGGAAGCCGCCTGGGCGCACCTGGAAGTCCGGTCCGGCGACCCCATCATCGTGCGCCATCCGCCGGCGCTGGCCTCCATGTCTTCGGTGCGCCGCCGCATCCATCGCCAGCGGCTCGACGCCGCCGCCATGGATGCGATCATCAAGGACGTGGCGGCCGCGCGCTACACCGACGTGCACCTCTCCGCCTTCCTGACCGCCTGCTCGGCCATGCCGCTCGACGAGACGGAAACCATCAACCTGACCCGCGCCATGGTCGAGGCCGGCGACCGGTTGAGCTGGGACCGGCCCGTCATCATCGACAAGCACTGCGTGGGCGGCCTGCCGGGCAACCGCACCACCCCGATCATCGTGGCCATCGTCGCCTGCCACGGCCTGTGGATGCCGAAGACCTCGTCGCGGGCCATCACCTCGCCGGCGGGCACCGCCGACACCATGGAGACCATGGCCCCGGTCGACCTGGACATCCCGACCATGCGCCGGGTGGTCGAACAGGAGGGGGGCTGCATCGCCTGGGGCGGGGCGGTCCGACTCAGCCCGGCGGACGACATCCTGATCCGCGTCGAGCGCGTGCTCGACATCGACACCGAGGGCCAGCTGATCGCCTCGGTGTTGTCCAAGAAGATCGCGGCCGGCTCGACCCATGTGGTGATCGACATTCCGGTCGGCGCGACCGCCAAGGTCCGTTCCGACGACGAGGCGGTGGAGCTGGCCGCCAAGCTGGCCAAGACGGCGGCCGCTTTTGGCGTGACATTGAGAACGGTGCTAACCGACGGGGAGCAGCCGGTGGGCCGCGGGGTAGGTCCCGCGCTCGAGGCGCGCGACGTGCTGGCGGTGCTGCAGGGCGCGCCGAACGCCCCCGAAGACCTGCGCCGTCGGGCCTGCGCGCTGGCGGGCGCGGCGCTGGAACTGGCCGGGACCGCAGGTTCGGGCGAGGGCCTGGCCATGGCCGAGGCGACCCTGGCGGATGGCCGGGCGTGGACCAAGTTCCAGGCGATCTGCGAGGCCCAGGGCGGCATGCGCACGCCGCCGGTGGCGGCGCACCGAAGCGACCTGGAGGCGACGCACGCCGGGCGCGTCCTGCAGATCAACAATCGCACCCTGGCGAGGCTGGCCAAGCTGGCCGGCGCGCCCGACGCCAAGGCCGCCGGCGTCGAACTGCACGTTCGGCTGGGCGACGACGTGGAAGCAGGCCAGCCGCTGCTGACCATCCACGCCGAGGCGCCGGGCGAGCTGGCTTACGCGCTGGACTACGCGGCCGAAAATCCCAACCTGTTCACCGTGGAGGCCTGAGGTGCGGCTGGTGCTGCCCATGCCCGGCAACGAGGCCTTCGCCGCACGCCTGGCCGCGGCGTCTGGCGCTGAGCTGGGCCGGGTCGAGACGCGCCGGTTCCCCGACGGCGAAACCTATGTCCGCTTGTTGAGCGCTACGAAGGGGCGGGCAGTGGACCTGGTCTGCACCCTGGCCGATCCAGACGAGGGATTCCTGCGTCTGGCCTTCGCCGCCGACGCCGCGCGCGACCTCGGCGCCGCCTCGGTGACCCTGGTGGCGCCCTACCTGGCCTACATGCGCCAGGACAAGCGCTTCCACGACGGCGAGGCGGTCACCTCGCGAACCTTCGCCCGCTTCATCTCCTCGACGTTTGACCGGCTGGTGACGGTCGATCCTCACCTGCACCGCTACCCCGGCCTTGAGGCCCTCTACACCATCCCCGGCGCGGTGCTGCACGCCGCCCCGCTGTTCTCGGACTGGATCAGGGCGCATGCGCCCGATGCCCTGGTGGTCGGCCCCGACGCCGAGAGCGAACAATGGGCCGCCGAGGTCGCACGGGGCGCGGGCGTTCCGCACGTGGCGATGACCAAGCAGCGGCTGGGCGACCGGCAGGTGCGCGTCAGCCTGCCGGACCTCAGCGCCTACGCCGGACGCCGGCCAGTGTTGATCGATGACATCGCGTCTTCGGGGCGCACGCTGGTTGCCGCAGCCGAGGCGCTGCGGTCCCTGGGCTTTGATCCGCCGGATTGCCTCGTGGTCCACGCCCTGTTCGCGCCAGGAGCCTATGAGCAGGTGACGGCGGTCACGAGTCGGATCGTCTCGACAGACTCGGTGGCTCATCCGTCCAACGGTATCGACCTGGCGACCCTCATGGCCGTCGCCCTGGCAGACTGATCGTTGGGGCCGGGCCGCCCGGCCCTGACGCCGGATTGATACCCCTGCAGGGTATATTGCAAATACCCGCAGGGGGCATATAGACCGGCCGTCCAATTCGGAGGCGCCGCCGGTGAATCGCGAGAACCAACCCAAGCTGCTGAACCGCCTGCACCGCGTCGAGGGTCAGGTCCGCGGCATTGCGAAGATGGTGGAGGAGGGGCGCTACTGCATCGACGTGCTGACCCAGCTGCACGCCGTGCGCGCGGCCCTTTCGGGGATCGAGACGCAGATGCTGAAGGACCACCTGGGCCACTGTATCGAGGGCGCTATCGTCAGCGGCGACGCCGAGGAACAGCGCAAGAAGGCCAATGAACTGATCCAGTTGCTGGAGCGCGCCGCGCGATGAGAGCTTGCCTGCTTGCGACCGCCGCCGCCGCGGCCCTGACCCTCCTGGCCGCCCCCGCGATGGCCCAGGACGCGCCCATGGATCCCAACATGCCGGGCATGGACCACGGCGCGCCCGCCTCGGAAGCCTCGATGGACCCGGATATGCCGGGGATGGATCACGGCGCCCACGGCATGGCCACGACGGGCCTGTTCGGAGCCTATCCGATGACCCGCGACGCCTCGGGCACCAGCTGGCAGCCAGACGCTTCCGTGCATGGCGGGATTCACTCGATGCTGGGCGACTGGATGGTGATGAGCCACCTGACGCTGAACGCGGTCTATGACAGGCAGGAAGGCCCGCGCGGCGACGAGCGTGGCTTCGTCTCCGGCATGGCCATGGTCTCGGCGCGGCGGGAGCTGGCCAACAGCGATACCCTCAATCTGCGCGCCATGCTTAGCCCCGATCCGTTGATGGGCGCGGAGGGCTATCCCCTGCTGCTGGCCGCGGGCGAGACGGCGGACGGATCGACGCCGCTGGTCGACCGCCAGCACCCGCACGACTTCTTCATGGAGCTGTCGGCGTCTTACACGCACCGCCTGTCCGACAGCGACAGCCTGTTCCTCTACGCCGGCCTGCCGGGCGAGCCCGCCTTCGGGCCGCCGGCCTTCATGCACCGGCTGTCCATCCAGGACAGCCCCGAGGCGCCGATCAGCCACCACTGGTTCGATTCCACCCACATCACCTTCGGCGTGGTCACCGCCGGCTGGGTGCATGACGCCTGGAAGCTGGAAGTGTCCCGCTTCCGCGGCCGCGAGCCGGACGAACACCGCTGGGACATCGAGACCGGATCGCTCGACTCGACCTCGGCGCGGGTGAGTTTCAACCCGACCGAGCGCTGGGCGCTGCAGGCGTCCTGGGCCGATGTGACCAGTCCCGAGGCCCTGGAGCCCAATGTCGATGAGCGCCGCTGGTCGGCCAGCGCCATCTACACCCAGCCCGTGGGCGACCATGGCTGGTGGTCGACGACGGCCGGCTGGAGCCTGAAGCAGAAGGACCACGAGGACCTGACCGCCTTCATGCTGGAGAGCGCCTACAGGCCCAACGGCGACTGGACCCTGTTCGCGCGCGGCGAAGCCGTCCAGACCGACGAACTGACCCCCGGCGGCGGACACGGGCCGGTGCGCGACGTCTCCAAGGTCTCGGTGGGGGCGGTGCGCGACTGGCGGGTGCGCGAGGGCGTCACCCTGGGCCTGGGCGCGCTCTACAGCCTGAACTTCATCCCGGCGGCGCTGGAGCCCAGTTACGGCGGCGATCCGCACGGGGCGATGGTGTTCGCGCGGCTGAAGGTCGGCGGCTGACCCGCCGCTTGCCTCGGAGGCTCGATACGTTTCAGATCGCGGCGCAAACGGCGCGGGGGCGGCGATGACCTATTTCTGGGCGGCACTGGTGGCGGCGGCGGTGCTGGTGGGCACGACGCTGATCCACTACGAGGCGATCACCCTGCTGGACCGCTATGCGCGCGCGCCGCACAAGCGGTTGCGGCTGGCCCTGACGGCGGTGGTGCTGATGCTGGTGGGCATGCACCTGGCCGAGATCGGCCTTTATGCGGTGACCTTCGCGGTGGCGGACGGACCGCTGAACCTGGGCGGATTCATCGGGCGAACCGTGATGAGCCCGGCCGACTATTTCCACTTCGCCGCCGAGGCCTATGCCTCGCTGGGATCGGGCGACATCACCGCCACGGGGGACCTGCGGCTGATCACCTCGATCACGCCCCTGAACGGCATCCTGCTGCTGGCCTGGTCGGGCAGCTTCCTGTTCTCGCTGGTCGACGACTGGCGCACCCAGGCCAAGAGCTAGGCGGCGTCACGAACGCATATTGCGGATCATTCGCATTTGGCGTTGATGGGCGCCGAAACGAGGAGTCCGCCCATGGGTCCGTTCGCCCGCTCGCTGATTGTTGTCCCGGCCGTGGCGGCGCTGGCCCTGGCCGCTTGCCAGAAGCATGACGCCGCACCGGCGGCCGCGAGCCACGGCGAGATGCCGATGGGCGGGCGCCATGGCCCCAGCTGGTCCGACCCGGACGCCAAGTTGTTCTTCCAGCTGGCCCTGCTGGAGGGGCACCTGAACATCGGTCGCGAACTGATCGACACGGGCCACAAGGACCAGTCGCTGCCCCACTTCGGTCATCCGGTGCGCGAGCTGTACGGCGACATCCGCCCGCTTCTGCAGCGGCGCAATGTGCCCCAGTTCTACCGCGACCTGGTCAAGCTGGAGGCGCTGGCCGCCAGCGCGCCGGAAGGTGCCGAGTTCAAGGCGACTTTCCAGAAGGTCATGGCCGAGGTGGACGCCGCCCGCGCCAGCATCCCGCAGGCGACGCAAGGGACCAGGGCGTTCCGGCTGGGCATCGCGGCGGACGTGCTGCGCACAGCCGCCCAGGAATACCGCAACGCGGTCGTGGCCGGGAAGGTCGAGAACGCCGTCGAGTACCATGACGCGCGCGGCTTCGTGTTCTACGCCCGGGCGCTGATGGGAGCGGGGGCCGAGCCCCAGCCCGCGGCCAAGGCGGTGCTCGACAAGGCCGCGGTTGCGGTCGGGCCGCTCGAGCCGCCGCTGACCCCGATCATGACGCCGGAAGCCTTCGACGCCCTGGCCGCCCGGCTCGAAGCCATCCGCGACGGAAAGGCCTGACGGGCCACCATGAATCCCTATTCCAACTTCCACTTCGAGGCGTTCGACCGCTTCCTGGTGTGGCTCTCCACCAGCGACCTGCGGATGCTGCTCTATCCGCTCGACGACTGGCACCCGGTCTTTCGCTTCGTACACGTGGCCGGGTCGGCGATCCTGCTGGGCTCGATCCTGATCATGGACCTGCGGCTGATGGGGGTCGGGCGCAGCGTCGACGCGCGCAAGCTGGGCGAGCTGATCCTGCCCTGGGCCATCGGCTCGTCCGCCGCCGCGATCGTCTCGGGGACCATGCTGTTCCTGTTCGATCCCATCGCCACGGGGGTGCACAGCTTCTTCCTGCCGAAGATGGGCCTGCTGGTCTTCGGCCTGGTCAACGCCGTCGCCTTCCACCGCTTCACCAGCCTGGGGGCGGTGGAGGCCGAAACGCGGCCGATCGCGGCGCGCTGGGCCGGCGGCCTCTCCATCGCCATCTGGGTCGGCGTGTTCCTGTGCGCCTCGCTGAACGCCAGCGAGCGGGTGCCGACGATCCACTCGGCCGAACAGACTTCGAGCGTTTCGAACGGCTAGTCGTTCACGGCCGCGTGGGTGAAGCCCGCGGCGGCCAGCACGGGCAGGTCTTCCTCGGTTCCGCGCGCCATGCAGAGGGGCGCGCTTCCGCGGGCCAGTTCGGTCAGCGCCTGGAAGCGGGCCAGCTGGCCGGGGTCCGCCGACCAGGCGGTCTGGGTTCGCACAAGGAAGCCGGTGAAGCCGCAATGGCCGATGGCGGCCAGTTCGGCGCGGTCGGAGCTGACCTCGGCGATGACGCCGGCGCAGGCCGGGCGGATCTGGGCCACCACCTCGGCCAGGCGCGGCGCCGGCACCCCGGCCAAGCCGTGCGCCCCCAGCACGACGCGCCGCTCCGTGCTCTCTGTGATCTCCTGCAGGCGTCCGGACAGGGCGCGCCGGCCGCTGGTCGATGACAGGGTGGAGAACGAGGCCGGCAGGATGCACAGCGGCGGGGCGGACCCGGCGGCCAGCTGGCCGGCGGCGTGTTCGATGACCGCGTGATCGACCTGCTCGGCGTCGCGCCAGTCCAGGGCCGCCACCTTCACCGGACCGGCGGCGTCGATCACCAGGGCGCTGAAGCGCCAGCCGACGACGGCCTCGGCCGCCTTCAACGACAGGATTCGTTGGCGCAGGACGCAGACCCGGAACGCCGCGCCGTTGACGCCGGCCAGGGTCAGGAACCGTGGATCCTCCTCGGGCGCGGGCGACGGTGCGGAACTCATCGGATGGTCTCCAGTGGAAGGGGAGTTCTACCTGCAGACGAGTCGCGAGCTTGGCGGTATCGCGGAGTCGGGGCAAGGCCCCGATGCGCGCTCGGGCCGGCATGAGTCAGGGCCAGGTTTGCTGCCCGCAGCTTGACAGTGGCGAGATTTCCCTGTCCCTTAGTTGAACAATCAATCAAGAGGAATTGAGCCGATGAATCGCAGGGCGCTGACCACATCGCTGATCATCGCAACGGTGCTGCAGTTGGCCATGGTGCTGGCCGGACACTGGACGCCGGCGGTGGCGGCCCTGTTCGCGCCGGTCGGCATGGGCATCTCGCTGGTCGGCGGGGCGATCTATGTGATCGCGGCCCGGCCGGACTGGAAGACCGGCCTGCTGGGCGGGGTCATCGCCGGCGGCGTGTCGGCCCTGATCGGCATCGCCGTCAGCGTCGCGCTCGGCGACGTGCCGGTCATGATCCTGGTCATCGGCACGCTGAGTTCGGTCGCCACCGGATTCATCGGCGCGGCGCTGGCGCGGTTGTTCGTCAAGCCGTGACACCGCCTCCGACCCGCGACCGACTGGTCTATTCGGCCATGACGCTGTTTGCGGACAAGGGCTACGGCTCGACCAGCGTGTCGGACATCCTGCGCGAGGCGGGCGCGAATTCGGGCAGCCTCTACCACGCATTTCCCACCAAGCAGGACCTGCTGCTGGCGGTGCTGGGCGCCTACCAGGCGGGCATCGAGCCGATGCTGCTGGAGCCGGCCTGGGGCGCGGTCGAAGACCCGGTCGAAAAGGTCTTCGCGCTGTTGGACTGCTACCGCAACCACCTGGCCAACAGCGAGTGCACCTACGGCTGCCCGATCGGGAGCCTGGCGCTGGAGCTGCATGAGCCCGACCCCCCGGTTCGCGCATTGCTGGCGGCCAATTTCGACGGCTGGCGCGCCCACGTGGAGCGCTGCTTCGAACAGGCGAAGGACCGCTTCCGGCCGGGCTTCGATCCGAGGCGCGCGGCCAGCTTCACCCTGACAGTGATGGAGGGCGCCGTGATGCAGGCGCGCACCTACCGCGACCTTTCGGCCTTCGACGAAGCGGTGGCCAGCCTGCGGGAATACCTCGACGCAATAACAACGACGGATGGTGGGCGATGAAACGCGTGGTGATGGCGGCCCTGGCCGCAGCGGTAATCAGTATCCCGGCGGCGGCGGCCGACGATCCTTTGGCCCCCATGGGCTTTCTGGTGGGCTCCTGCTGGAAGGGCGAGTTTCCCGGCTCCAACGGGGTGACCGATACCCATTGTTTCGAGACGGTCTACGGCGGGCGCCTCATTCGCGATCGTCACATCGTCGAAGGCGCCGGCCAGCCCTACCTGGGTGAAAGCCTCTACCGCTGGGACGGCGCGGCGCATGTGGTGCGCTACACCTACGACAGCTCCGATGGCGGACATTCGGACGGGACCATGCGTCCGGTCGAGGGCGGCCTCAGCTTCGATGACAACTACCTCGACGCCGATGGAACGGCCCTGAAGATGCGCGTGACCTGGACCCGCGCGGGCGCCGACGGCTACGTCGCCCTGGCCGAGGCGATGGTCGACGGGGCCTGGAAGACCAAGTGGCGCGTACCCTTCCACCGCGTCGCGGCCGAGGGCGTGGTCGACGCGCGGTTCCCCGACGTGCGCGACAGCTCCTACCGCGACGCCGACGGCTCGGGCGTGATCCGCCTGTCGGCGATCGTGCGCGCGCCGGCGTCGAGGATCTGGACGGCGCTGTCGACCAGCCAGGGCTGGGAAAGCTGGGGGGTGAAGCACGCCTGGGTCGACTTCCGTCTCGGGGGCGTGATCGAGACCAGCTACAGCGAGACCGCCGCACAAGGCTCGCGCGACAACATCAGGAACCGCATCGAGGCCATCATCCCCGGCCGGATGCTGACCATCCGCAACGTCCAGGCCCCGCCCGACTTCGCCCACCCCGAAGAGTTCGCCCAGACCGTGACCACCTTGCTGCTGACGCCGCGTGACGACGGCTCCACCGAGGTCAGCCTGACGGCGGTGGGCTACCGGTCGGGCCCGGCCTTCGACGCCCTTTACGCCATGTTCCGCGGCGGCGACGCCTGGACGCTGCAGAACCTGAAACGGGCGCTGGAAGCGGGCGCCTGATACCGGCCAAGGGCGAGGCGGTCCGTGCGGAAGCCTTGCCCGCTGACAGGAAAGCGTGCCGGGACTAGGGTGCATCAAGATGCGGGAGGGTCTCATGCGCCGGTTCATCGTCTCGGCGGTTGCCGTGATCGCGCTCGCGGCCGCGACGGCCTCCTGCGCCAGTTGGGGCGGCGGCAGACCCGAGGCCCTGGCCGGATCCTGGGAGGGCATGGGCGTGCAGGTTCCCAGCGACGGGGAAGCCGCCTGGCCGCTGAGAATGGTGCTGACGCGCGGGGGCGACGGCTCCATCGACTATCCGACCCTGAGTTGCGGCGGGTCGCTGACGCGGCTGCGTTCGATCGGCAATACGGTGGTCTACCGCGAAGTCATCACCCATGGCGCCGAGACCTGCATCGAGGGCGGCACGATCACCATCGTAAACGGCAAGGGCAAGCTGTTCTGGTACTGGACCGGGGAGGGCACGACCGATCCCGAAGTCAGCGCCGCGGCTGTGCTGAAGCGGGTCGGCGCCTAGCCGGTTTGCCGGTTGGGCGCGCCCACCGGCTTGCTCTCCGGCGAGCCCCGCTCGCGCAGATAGATGGCCAACACGATCAAGACGGCGGTGGAGAGAAACTCGCTCTGCCAGTTCTGGAACGACTCGAACCAGAAGCCGGGATCGCCGAGCCACCCCAGCAGGGTCGGGGCCTTTTCGCCGTGAGCGTGCGCCTGGTCGGCCGCGTTGGCCGCACTGCCGAGCCAGTGGAAGACGAAGGAGATCACAAACAGCGCCAGCAACGCGGCCCCCAACGAATGGGCATAGAGCGTCCGGGCCAGTCGGCCCGAACGCACGGCGGCCGGGGCGTCGGAATTATTGCGGTCCCGTCCGGGGTCCCGGTCCTGCGCGGCGGCCTTGTCGGGGTCCTTCGATTCCGGCGAGCCGCGCTGGTGCAGATAGGCCGTCAGCATGACGAAGACCCACATCTGCAGGAATTCGCTCTCCCAATTCTCGAACAGCGCACCCCAGAACCCGCCGCCGCCCAAGTAGGCGGGCAGCGTCAGGGTGGCGACATGATGGGTGATGCGTTCCTCATTGTCGGCCTGCCAGCCCATGAAGGCCTGACCGGCCAGGCTGGCGGCGAACAGGCCCAGCAGGACAAGCGTCAGGCCGTGATCGCGCAGCCATGAAGAGGGCGGGACGCCCTTTGCGGTCGTCTTCCGGGTGCGCGTTGATTTGGCCATGCCGACAAAGGCCGCGCTCAGGGCAAAGGTTCCGCCCGGCGGGCGGCCTAGAGCCGCCCGGCTTCGCGCAGGGCGCGCAGCTTCTGCTGGTCGGCCGACTGGGCCTCTTCCCAGGCGACCCCTTCGTATCCGACCACCTCGCAGGCATGCAGTTCGCCCGAGCGGCCGAGCACGCCGCGCACGACCAGGAAATCGTCGCCCAGCTGGCCAAGCCTGTCGCCCACGCGCGCCGGCGCGGCGCAGGAAATTCCGGTGATATCGTCCCGCAACAGGGTGCGCGAGCCGCGGGCGACCGCCCTGTCGGGCGACAGCATCAGCTCGACGCGCGAGCCCGGCGGAATGGCCTCCGACAAACCTTCGCTGACGGCGATGAGCTGCTGGTTGGAGACGTATTCGTAGCCCCGCACGTCCACGGCCGCCGGCGCCTCGGCGCGCAAGCCGAAGGCGATGAGCAGCACGGCCAGGATGATCGACGCGGCGAAGACGCGCATGGGCAGGTTCTCTCCCGACGGGCCAGCGGGGCCGGTCTCCCGTACGCACTAACGATAACGCTGTTACACGGTTCCGCCGTGGTGTCGCCACAATCGCGCCACGTTCTCCACAGGAAGAGTACGTCCAGGAGATTCCCCATGAGAGCCGTTGGCGTGATCCTGGTCGTGCTGGGCCTGGCCGTGGTGTTCGGCTTCATGGCCTGGGCAGTGCAGGACGTGGGCGGCGTGGGCGCCCTGTTCGGCCGCACCGCCGACGTCAACGTCATGATCGGCTTCGGCGTGATCGGGGTGGCGGCCCTGGCGGCGTTTCTCATGCGCCTGGCCTTCCATTCGTCGCGCAAGGGCTATGACGAGCCGGTGCAGTTCGAAAAACGCAGCGATGACCCGGATGGCAAGGCCGACTGAGGGCGCCGCTCAGTCCGGGGCCGGGCTGGAAGCGCCTCATCAGCAGGGCTCCAGCTTAGCGGGTGCGCGCCTGCCGGCGGCTCACATTCCGCACCGGCGATCCTTCGGAATCACGCGGGTCCCAAGGTGACGCCTAAGGAAGTGTCTGCAAGCCGACGCAGAAAGTTTTCATGTCGACCAATAATGTTTTCTGTAAGTATTATTACCTGCGTCAATAAGCACTGACTCAATAAATCGCTTTCCAACATTAAAGCGCGCATCATAGAGCGTCCGGTGATCGGGGCCGGCGATTCATGAAGTTTCGCAATTTTCTGTTGTCCGCTCTTCCAGCGGCGGAGCTGAGCCGACTATTCCCGGTCATGCAGGAAGTATCCCTGCGCGCCGGTGAAACGGTCCACGAGGCGGGCGAGCCGGTCCAGGGCGTGTATTTCCCTTCCAGCGCCGTGCTGTCGATCGTCACCCTGATGCGCGACGGGACCAGCGTGGAGACCGCCACCGTCGGTCACGAAAGCGCCGTCGGCCTGCTGTCGGGCCTGACTGGAGTCCGCTCGTCCCACCGCATCTTCACCCAGATTCCCGGCGCGGCCGTGCGCATACCCGCCACGGCCCTGCGCGCTGCCGCCCTGGGCAGTCCGGATCTCCTCGATCTCCTGTTGTGTTCGGCCCAGGCAAGCGTGGCCGAGGCGGAGCAGTCCGCGGCCTGCAACGCGCTGCACGATGCGCCGTCGCGGCTGGCTCGCTGGTTGCTGCTCACCCAGGATCGCACCGGCGGCGGCGGCTTTTCACTGACCCAGGATTACATGGCCATCATGGTGGGGGTGCAGCGCACCACCATCAGCGCCATCGCCAGCGACCTGAAGGCGCGCGGCCTGATCCGCTATACCCGCGGCCATGTCGAGGTGCTGGACCGCGCTGGGCTCGAGGAGGCCGCCTGCGAGTGCTACGACGCCATGCAGCAGTGCTACGCGCAGTTGGGCGTCAAGCCGGCCAGCGCCGCCCGCTAGGCGACAGCGGCCGTCTTGGGTCTTGACGCGCGGGTGTGGAACCGTCGACCTGACAGCCGGGCTATCAATCGAGGCGTGACGTCATGCGGGCGATCCTGGCGGCGATGGCGATCCTGGCGTCGATGGTCGCCGGACAGGCCCGCGCGGGCGCAGGCACGACGGATTATCTCGGCCGCTGGCGCACCCAGAGCGAAGGCGGCGTCGTCGAGATCTATCGCTGCGGCCCGGCGTTGTGCGGGCGCATCGTCATGTCGGGGCGGCTGCTGAAGGACCCCGACGCCCGCGACCGCAAGAACAAATCCGCCGCCCTGCGCGGCCGGCGCATGCTGGGCCTGGACCTGCTGAGCGGGCTGGAGCCCGACGGCGCCGGCTGGAAGGGCCGCCTCTACAACCCCGAGGACGGCGAAACCTACAGTGGGACCATGCGGCTGACCGGGCCAGGCAAGCTGAAGGTGCAGGGTTGCGTGCTCTACATCCTGTGCCGCAGCCAGACCTGGACGCGGGTGGCGTAACGGCGGGCGAAATTCGGGCTTGACGCGATAGGCCGGATCAAGCGTCAATTCAGGTCTGGTCGAAGTCGCGGGCGCAAGGCGTTCGGCGCGGCGACCATTCCTCAATAGCTGAGCCTTGCCCTGTCCCTGGAGCCCCTGACCAAGTCCGGTGGCGACGAGGACCTGTGGGCGCGGTCGCTGGAGCCCCCATCCCCCACCCCACCCCCTCGCCCCGAGAGGGGAGGGGCAGAGGAGCGCCTTCGGCGCACGATTGCTCATGGACGACATCCTCAAGGAGGCCCGCGAGGCCTTCCAGCTTTGCATCGACTCCGAGGCCGATAACCGGGCCGAGGCGCTGGACGACATCCGTTTCGCGCGGCTGGCCGAGCAGTGGCCGCGCGAGGTGGCGGCCAAGCGGCGGCGGGAAGGGCGGCCGTGCCTGACCATCAACCGCCTGCCGGCTTTCATCCGCCAGGTGGTGAATGATGCGAGGCAAAATAAGCCTGCGATAACAGTCCATCCGGCCGACAGCGGCGCGGACGTGGCCACCGCCGAGATCATCTCCGGCCTGATCCGCAACATCGAGTACGCGTCCGACGCCGACGTTGCCTACGGCACCGCCCTGGAGTCAGCCGTCACCGGCGGGCTGGGCTACTTCCGCGTCGGGCTGGACTACTCGCGAGAGGACGGGTTTGAGCAGGACATCCGTATCCAGAGGATCGCCGACCCCTTCACCGTCTATGCCGACCCCTATTCCACCGCGGCCGACAGCTCGGACTGGAACCTGGGCTTCGCTGTCGAGGCAATGCCGAAGGCGCTGTTCGAGAAGCGTTTCAAGGGCGCCGAGGCGGTCGACTGGCAGAACGCCTATCACGGCGTCGGCTCCAGCTGGCTGGACGGCGACCGGGTGCTGGTGGCCGAGTACTGGACGCGCGAGGAGGTCCCGGCGCGGCTGCTGGGCCTGTCCGACGGCCAGGCTGTGGAGGAGGCGGTCTACAAGGCGCGCAAGGACCAGTTCGATGCGCTGGGCCTGTCGGTCGTCGCCGAGCGCGCCATTAAGGCAAGGCGCGTGCGCCAGCGGCTGCTGACCGGCGCCGAGGTGCTGGACGAGACCGACTGGCCCGGCCGCTTCATCCCCATCGTGCCGGTCTTCGGCGAGGAGCTGACCGTCGAGGGCAAGCGCAGCTTCCGCTCGCTGGTGCGAGACGCCAAGGACCCGCAGCGGATGTTCAACTACTGGCGGACGGCGAGCACGGAGCTGGTGGCGCTGGCGCCCAAAGCGCCCTTCATCGGGCCCAAGGGGGCGTTCAATACGGACGCGGAGAAATGGTCGAAGGCGAACACCGAGAGCTATCCCTTCATCGAGTACGACGGGCCGATGCCCCCGGAACGCCAGACCTTCGCGGGACCGCCTGCTGGCGCACTTCAGGAAGCCATGAACGCCTCGGACGACATGAAGGCGATCATGGGTTTGCATGACGCCTCGCTTGGGATGCCGGGCAATGAAATCTCCGGGCGCGCCATCAACGCGCGGCAGCGGGAGGGGGACGTTTCCACCTTCCACTACATCGACAATTTGAGCCGCTCGATCCGACATGCGGGGCGAATCCTCATCGACCTTATTCCGAGGATCTACGGCAAGCCGAGGATGCTGCGAGTCTTGGGCCCCGAGGGCGCGCCGCAGGTTGTGCCAGTCAATCAGCCGGTGGCCGTGCCGGGGCCCGGCGGAGAGCCGATGCGGCGCATCTACGACCTGGGCCTCGGCAAGTACGACCTGACCGTGGAAGCGGGGCCGTCCTATACGACGCGCCGGCAAGAGGCGGCCGACCAGATGATGGAGTTCGTGCGGGTGTTTCCGGGGGCGGCGCCGGTGGTTGGGGATTTGCTGGCGAAGAACCTGGACTGGCCGGGCGCGGGGGAGATAGCCCGGCGCTTGAGGGCCATGATGCCGCCGCAGATCGGGGATGGCGATCCGAGGTTGGCGCAGGCGCAGGGGCAGATTCAGGCGCTAGGCGGGCAGCTTCAACAGGCGTTGGCGGCACTGAGGGAGAAGAACGCGGACCGAGCGGTGGAGGTGGCGCAACTTCGGACCGATGCGCGGCGGCTGGAGATCAAGGCGTTTGAGGCGGTGACGGAGAGGTTGCGGGTGGGGTCGGAGGCTACGCGAGCGCACGCACCCGAGAGTGAAGCCTGATGGCGCAGCATATATTTCCGATGGCTAGTCGTGTAATTCAGCAACCACCGGAGCCAGTCACCACGCCGCCAGGTGAGGCGGAATATGGGCACTCTCTGCCTGCTCTCCCGGAGAACAGTTGTCCTGAATTGACCGTCTGCATCGCCGCCATATCGAGCCGCAGCCAAAAGCCAGGGCCCTGGATCGTGCTTGCCTCCGACAGGATGATTTCGGTCGGGGACACCGGATTTGAGCCGCCCTCGACGAAGATCTTCGCCATGACGAGCTCGATCTTCGTCTTGGTCAGCGGCGACACGACGTTCATAGCGGAGGTGCTTGCGAAGACGCGCCAGTCCGTTGTCGATCGGCTTAGCGTGGACACAAGTTGGTTGCGGGTCGAAGACGTGGTTCGCTTTTACCAAGGTCATTGGTCAGCGGCCCGTCGCGCTAAAGCAGCGATGGTCTATCTTTCGCCTTTCGGCCTCACAGAAGAGACATTCCTTCAAGCTCAAGCGACGATGGCTCCGGCTGTTGTGCAGCGCATTCAAGAGGGGATGCTGAACTACGCGCCTCCCGTGGTCGAGGTGATCGTAGCCGGCATTGATGAAGGCGGGCCGCATCTCTGGACCGTTCTCGGGGGCGTCACGCAGTACAACAACATGGCCGGATATGCGTGTATCGGCGGCGGCTGGCGACATGCTGCCTCGCAGATGATGAACGCGCCGCATTCGCCGGAAAACTCGGTTACCGAAGTCGCGGCCTTGGTCCACTTGGCAAAGACCAGAGCCGAGGTTGCGCCCGGCGTTGGAACGCAGACCGACATGCTGACCATTGGCCCCAACCTTGGCGATCACTGGATCGTGGATTTCCCGACGCTCAGCGCGTTCGAGAAGACGTCGAAGGCGGTCATTCGGGCGGAAGCCAAGGCCCTGAAGCGCATGGCCCCGCAATTCCTCGGTCACGTTTCAGCCAAGAGAGGGAAGAGCCAGCAGGCCCCAGACAACGGGCCTATTCCTACGCCCGGCCCGGTATAGAATCCCCGCTACTCCCGCGTAATGCTCACATGCACCGTCGCGGTGTCGGTCCCGCCGGCGCCATCGGAGATGGTGTAGGTGAAGGTGTCGGTCCCCACCGAGCTGCCGGTGTTGGTGGTGTAGGTGATTACGCCGCCGGAGAAGCTGACCGTGCCCTTCGTGCCGTTGGTCGTGCCGGTGATGGTCAGGGTGTTGCCCTCGGCGTCGGTGTCGTTGGCGATGACATCCACCATGCCGACGGCCGATGAGCCGAAGGGACCCGTCGCTTCCAGGTCATCATCGACGGCGTTGGGGGCGGTGTTGGCGGCGACGGTGATTGAGACGGTCGCGGTGTCGGTGGCGCCGGCCAGATCGGCGATGGTGTAGGTGAAGCTGTCGGCGCCGGTGTAGCCGGTGGTCGGCGTGTAGGTCACCGAGATGCCGAAGGTGTTGATCACGACCGCGCCGTGAGACGGGTTGGTCTTGGCGGTGATGGTCAGGCTCTGGTTCTCGGCGTCGGTGTCGTTCGCCCGCGGGTCGAAGGTGGAGGGCGTGCTGACCGCGACGTTCCTGGAATCGTTGACGGCGTCGGGCGCGGTGTTGGTGATGACGTTGACCAGGACCGTGGCGGTGTCGGTCCCGCCGGCGCCGTCGGAGATGGTGTAGGTGAAGGTGTCCGCCCCCGAATAGCCGGTCGTAGGCGTGTAGGTAACCGAGGTCCCGGTGAAGCTGACCGTGCCGTGCGCGCCGTTGGTCTTGGCGGTGATGGTCAGGGTGTTGCCGTCGGCGTCGGTGTCGTTGGCGCGGGGGTCGAAGGTCCGGGCGGTGCTGATCTGGGCCCAGAGGGTGTCGTCGTTGGCGACCGGCGGATTGTTCACCGCCGTGACCGTGATGGTGACCAGGGCCGTCGAGGTGCTGGTGGCCCCGTCCTCGTCGATGACGGCGTAGCGGAAGCTGGCCGTGCCGGTAAAGCCGCTGTCGGGCGTGAAATTCACCGACCCGTCTGCCAGGGGCGTGGCGGTGCCGTGGCTGACGCTCGAGATCGCGCCGAGGTGCAGCGCGTCCTGTCCGGCGTCGGTGTCATTGGCCAGCACCTTGATGTTGCCGGCGCTGTTCTTGTTGATCGAGGCGCTGTCGGCGACAGCGACCGGGGCCACGTTGTTGATGGTGACGACCACGACCGTCGTGCCATAGGCGCCCGAGGCGTCCGCCGCCGAGTAGGAGAAGCTGTCGGTTGCGCCGGTGTAGCCGCTGACGCCGGTGTTGACGTCATAGGTCACGGTCGTTGAGGTGAAGGCGACGACGCCGCGCGCGCCCTGGGTGACCCCGGAGATGCTGGGCGTTCCACCGTTAGGATCGGTGAACTTGGTGCGTGGCGAGCTGACGCTCGTGGCTCCTGAACCCTCATTGACCGCGAGGGTGACCGGATTGGTGTTGGCGACCGGCGGAAGGTTGGTCGCGCTGGAATTGACCACGGTCTTGCGGTTGCCGGCCTGATCGTACTGGTAGTCGATGCGTTCGCCGTTGTCGTAGATGACCGCGATCAGGCGTCCCTGGGCGTCGTACTTGTATTGGGTCGCGGCCATCGCGCTCGGCGCCAACGCGGCCAGCACCAGGGCCAGCAGGACGCCTCGCAACCAGAACAGGTAGCCGCCGCTGTGCTCGCCCATACGCGCCCCCAGGCAGGTTCGGCGCGAACCGCACACCTCTTGCGAGCATGCAAGGTTACGCCTGATTGACGGTTGCAGACTAAACCGCATACCCTCGGTCTGGGAAGTGCGCATTCACACAACCTTCGATGGGGGTCCCATGAACGTCCTGACGAGGCTGGTCGTCGGCATCGCCGCCTTGATCGGCGCGGTGACGATGGGTTGGAGCGCGCCGGCGTCAGCGCAGATCGCCCCTCTTCCCACCACGACTTTCGGCAGCGCGCCGGCCGTGACGCCGAGCAACGCCCTGACCTACTACCAGGCCGACCTGACCGCGACGTCGCGCACGCCGGGGCCAGATGTCGTCAGGCTGGCCAAGGCGCTGGGCACGACGGCGCACCCCAACGGCGATATCGACCGCATCTACGCCTTCGTTCACGACGACATCGACATGGTCTGGCTGTTCGGCCTGAAGGCGGGGTCGCGGGGCGCCATCATCGACAAGGCCGGTACGCCCTTCGACCAGACGCAGCTGATGGCCGACCTGGCGCGCGCGGCGGGCTACACGGTCACCTATCAGCTGGGGACCATCACCCTGACCGGGGCCAAATTCGCCAGCTGGACCGGTGTCTCCTCCGCGACTCAGGCGGAAAAGCTGCTGTCCAACGGCGGGTTTCCCTACACGATCGTCCGCTCTGGCGAGACCATCACCAGCGTCACCCTGCTGCACCTCTGGCTCAAGGTGAACGTTGACGGGGTGGACTATGCGTTCGACCCGTCTTTCAAGGCCCAGGCGCACCATGAGGTAGCGGGAAGCGCGATCGACACCGCCTCGGGCTTCAACCCCACGACCTTCGTCAGCAACGCGACCAGCGGGGCCACGACGTCCCTAACCGGCGCGCCGCAGGTGCGCGGCATCAGCCGCAGCAGCGCCACCGGGGCGCTGGATACCGCCGCGACGACGATGCAGACGAACATCGCGACCAGCCACGCCAATGACGACATCGAAGACATCGTCGGCGGCTGGGACACCACGGCGCTGGGTGCGACTCCATGGCGACAAACAACCCTGAAGGACCCCGCGGACGGGCCATCGGGAACGACCTATCAGGTCTCGATCTCCAACACCTTCTCGGGCGAAATCCCCGACCGGCTGCGCACCAAGATCACCGTGGCCTTCAACTACAACGGCGGGACGCAGTCGCAGTCCTTCGATTTCTACGCCGACGTCGTCTACGGCGTTGAGATGTATTTCGAGCCCATCCCCGACAAGGGGAGCGAGAGCGACCCGGACCAGTTCCGCTTCATGGTCGGACCCGAGGACAAGACGGGCTGGCTGACGGGGGTCACGCCCGCGCCCACCATCACCATCAATCACCCCTATGCGGCCGTCGGCCCCGCCGTGGGCGCGCCCACCGGCAGCTACATGGACCGCTCCATGACCGACATCGGCGGGGGCGTCACCGGCTCGCTTCAGTTGGTGCTCGGCTTTGGCCGCCCGTCGGCGGGGCTCGGGGCCTGGCAGGAAGCCCGCTCCGATCCGCGCGAAGGCATGGTGCGCTACGACGACACCACCGGGGCCGAGCCCGCGCCGCGCTATGTCAGCAATCAGACCGCCAACCGCCGGCGCATGGCGGCCGGGTTCATGGCGCAGCTTTCCGAAGCCTCGGACATGACCGCCGAGCTTGGCGACTCGATCATCCAGCAGCACGACGTCATCGGCTTCGTCACCGGCAACTACTACCCCGGCGCGCTCTACGCGCCCGCCGCTACGAGCTATCACCTGTCAATTGAAGCGGGTGTGTCCGTGACTTCCATTGCCCCCGACGTTGTCGGGACCCCGGCGAATGAAGCGGTGCTAACCGAGACAGCGGTCTCGCGGACATATGCACTTCTGGTGCCGGCGCTCGAAGGCAGCATCGCCGAGCAGCAGGGAGACTCGGCGTTCCCGGTCTCGACGCCCGCCAAGCTGGATTGGGCCTTGGACTGGTCGCCATCGGACCATTCAAAGGAATGGTATTACTTCGCCAATTCGGGCAACTGGACGTATGTCTCCGGTCAGATTTTCAATGACCTGGAGGGCGGGTCCACGGTCCGCGCCCTGGCCCAGTCCTACATCACCGCCGGCTACAGCCTGATCATCCCGCGCTCGTCCAACCTGGGGCCGGGCGAGAGCCACCTGCTGTGGTGCCAGGACAACCCGGCGCACCCGCCGCCTCACTACGATTGCGACATCACCGCGCCGGAAAGGGGCGGGTCATTCATCGCCATAGCGCCGGACGGCAGTTCCATGGCGCACATCATCGCGCTGCAGTTCGGCGGGGCGAAGGGCGGCGGCGGGGGCAGCGACGCGGAAATCGCGCCCGACCGCGTCTTCGCCATTCCCGAGGACTACCAGGACCGCCAGTACACCACCCGCGCCGAGAGCTTCAGCGTCGACCTGAAGACCGGCGCCCTGGCCTATACGCCCCCACCCGACCTGGTGGTCGGCAACGGAGCCTATCCCTACAGCCTGTCCTTCCAGCGCAGCTATCGGTCGGGCACGGTGAAGCCCGCGCCCGATACGGACGGCACCTACGTGCCGCCCGAGCCCCTTTTCGGCGAGAGCGGCTGGACGTCGAATCTCAATCGCAGGGCCTCGCCCAGTTCGGACGGCATGGCGGCGTTCGGCAATGACGATGCCCGCACCGCGGCGCAATCCATCGTGGCGATCCGCGCCATGCTGGCGGTCTCCGCCAATGGATCCAGCGACCTCGACACGCTCGAGCGCCAGATTCTCGCCAGCCTGACCGCCGCCTGGTGGACCCGCTCCATCGTCATGAACACCATGACCATCGAGGAGGGGACCGAGAGCACCAGCTTCGTCCATCTTGCGTCCGGCGCCTGGGCCCCGCCCCCCGGACAGGACCAGACCCTGCAAGTGTTCGGGGCCCGGACCCTGCTGACTCCGGTTCTGACCGGCAAGACCGGTCCCGACTACTGGACCTATAAATACATCTGCGTGAAGCTGACCGGCTCGGATCGCTCCGTCTCAGTGTTCGGCTCCAACCTCTGGAGCTCGCCCTACGATACCGCCGCCTGTCCGACTTCGGGCGCCGGCGGCGCGGCGATCGAGGCCAACTTCAAGGGCCTGCTGTTCCGCCGCCAGACCTTCCCCTACGGCGTGCAGGTCGACCGCACCGCCGACGGCGGGCTCAGCAACAACCTGGGCCGCAGCCTGACTATCACCGGCGGGGCCACCGCGCCGGGATCCTTCGATTTCACCGTCACCGACGGCGAGGACTCGTCACGCCATGCCCGCTTCGCCGGCAGCGGCGATGTGGTCACGGTGGTCGATCCGGTCATGCCGTTCGTCGAGCAGATGACCCTGTCGGTCACCGACCCGGAGGCGCACGTCTGGACCTATGACAGCGTCGGCGGCTTCCACGCCTTCGCCCCCACCGCGCCCACCGTGCCGTTCCTGAGCTTCGGCCAGCAGCCGGGGGTTCGCGGCTCGATGGACTGGTTCCGCGACGCCAACCGCAACCAGACGGACTACTACGTCGCCTCGGCGCGCGCCTCGGCCACGCGCGATCCGCTAGGCGGCCTCAGCTACGTCCGCTACGACGAGTTCGGGCAGCCGGTGGTCAATATCGACCGGCGGAGCAAGGTCACGACTTCCGTCTATGACGCCCACCGTCGGCTCATCCGCGTGGTGCAGCCCGAGGGCAACGCCGAGGAATATACCTACGACGCCCGCAGCAACCGCACGTCAACAACGCGGAAGGCCAAGCCGGGCTCGGGCCTGGCGGACACGGTCACCGAGGCCTCGTTCAATGCGACCTTCAACGTGCCCGACTGGGAGGAGGATGCGCGCAACAACCGCACCAACTACACCTACGACGGCACAACGGGGCAGTTGCTGACCATCGTGCAGCCCGATCCCATTACCGGCGACGGCGACAGCACGCGGCCGACCACGACCTTCACCTGGAACAGCCTGGGTCAGCGCCTGACCAAGACCGACCCGACCGGGATTGTGCTGCGCTACACCTATGACGCCGAGAACTATCTCGACACGGTGACGAATGCCTACGGTACGCTGAACCTGACGACGTCATTCGACTATGATGCGGCGGGGAATATCACCTCGCTGACCGATCCGCGCAGCAAGGTTTACACGGCGACCTGGGACCACATGCGGCGCATCACCCAGATGACGGCGCCGGCCTCGACGGGGGCGCAGACGCAATGGACCTATGACGCCGACGGAATGGTCTCGACGATCAAGCAGGCCACCGGCCTTGCCTCGCCCAACCAGTGGGCCACCACCACGGTCGCCTATGAGCCCACCGCGCGCGTGCGTAGCGTGACCGACCCGGACGGTAGGGTGACGCGCTTCCAGTACGATGCGCTGAACCGCAACATCCTGACTATCGATCCGGAGGGCCGCACGGCGGGCAAAACCTACGACGCCGAGGGTCATGTCCTGGTCGAGCGCCGCGGCGATGGGGCGCCGATACCGACGCCACCGGCGATCAGCGACGCCATCGCCTACATCACCCGCACCTACACCGACAACGGCCAGGTGCTGACGTTCGCGGATGGGCGCAGTTCGATCACCACATACCTCTATGACGGCTTCGACCGTCTCAGCCGCACGTCCTTCCCCAACCCGGCCAATGGCGCCGCCTATACCGCCGACTACGAGGAACTGACTTACGACGCGGACGACAACGTCACGCGACGGCGCACGCGCTCGGCGCTGAACATCGACATGGCGTACGACAACATCAGCCGGATGACGTCCAAGGCCGTGCCCGCCAACGGCACGATCAGCACGGCGCGCACGGCGACCTACACCTATGATTATGCGGGCCGCCAGGACGTGGTCGGCGAGACCGGCGGTCACAATCTCGACTGGACCTACGACCAAGCCGGGCGGGCTTCGTCGGTCGCGATCTCGGGGCCGCAATGGGGGACCGCCAAGACGATCTCTTACCAGTACGACGCGGCGTCCAACCGCACGCGCCTGACCTGGCCCGACGGCTATTACGTCACCTACGCCTACGACGACCTGAACCGGCTCGACACCGCCACCCAGACGGTGAGCGGGACCTCCACCCTGCTGGCCGATTACAGCTACGATCCGCTGTCTCGGCGCACCGGGGCGGCGTTCGATGTCGCCGGCGCGGGTGGATCGGTGACGGCGGCGTTCACCGCCGGCGGCGACCTTACCAGCCTGGCGCACAGCTGGGCCGGGCCCAGCGGGGTGACGCTGACCTACACCTACGACCGTGGCCACCGGCTGAACGACGAGACCTTCTCGGATGCAGCCTACCGCTGGGATCCGGCTGGGGCGGCGTCGGATACCTATGTCGCCGACTTCCTCAATCGCTACACGACGGTGCCGACGTCCGTGACGCCGACCTACGACGCCAACGCCAACCTGGCCACCGTCGGCGCCTGGACCTACGGCTACGATCCTGAGAACCGCATGGTCAGCGCCGACCGCACCGGTACGGTGCTGAACGCCGACTACGCCTATGACCCGCTGGGCCGCCGGGTGCAGAAGACGGTCACCGGCGCCATGGCGATCGACGAGAGCTACCTGCTCGACGGGGATGAGGAGATCGCGGAGTACGACACAAGCGCTGGAACGTTGATCCGGCGGTTCGTGCCGTCGGGGGCAACGGATGCGCCGATTGCCATGATCACGGCGGGTGGAACGCGAAGCTACTTCCGCGTCAACCGCCAGGGCACGGTCATGGCGATGACCGGATCGGGTGGGACGTTGGCGGAGGGGGCTTTCGAATACGATCCGTATGGTGCCCCGGCATCGGCTGACGTCTCGACGGCTGGAGAGCCGTTCCGATACACAGGACGGCGATATGATCCGGAGACGGGACTCTACTACTACCGGGCGCGATACTACTCGCCGGTGTGGGGGCGGTTCATGCAGACCGACCCGATTGGGTATGAGGGTGGGGCAAACTTGTATGCCTACGTTGGAAACAACCCGTCGAACCTCAACGATCCGACCGGGCGCGACCCTGCGGATTTGGTCGATGTCGTTGCGGGGCTGTGTGAGGCCGCAGGGAATTGTCAGGCAACCGTCAGTGGCGACGCTGTCACGGGAGAAGGCCCAACAGGGGCGCTGGGTGCCTATGCGGGAAGGAATGAGAACGGCGACTTCGAAGTGGGGTTAGAAGCGATATCAGGCATGCACGTCGGTTTTGATCAATCCGTGTCCGCCGATTTCACAGTAATGCTTGGAGACACTTCGAATATAGACGGAGTGAGTGGTGAGATTTCCGGTGGAGTCGAAACATTATCAGTATCAGGCGGTACAACAAACCCAGCCGGGCCCCCGAGCACGCGCGTACCTTATGCGACGGCTTCAGCGAGTGCTTCGACGACCACTTTTACCGGCCGAGCAGGTCTCACGTATGGTGCGCGAGGGCCCCGCATGACAGTTCCCCGCAGCCCATTGCAAGTTGTAACTAAGGTAATGGCCCAGGCAGCGATAACGATAGCGAAAACCTATCTAGACAAGCCGAAGCCGGCTCGTAGGGTGTCAACGCCGCCGCCGGTTCGGCATAAGAGACTGGAATAGGACGATGCCATTAGGTGTTCGGTTTCACTTGCTCGTATGGCCGACGTTGGGGGTAGCCTGTTTTCTCGCAGCCGGCTATTTTGCTTACTATGGCGAACCTGTTCTTGCTGCCAAAGCCGCCCTGGCATCTGCTGCCGCACTTCTTATTCATTTCAACTATCGTTGCCCCAAGTGCAGAACCCATCTGAACGAAACGATCCAAGGTTATCACGGCGTGGGAGCTGTTTCACCGCCAGACTGCGTCGTCTGCCACCGCCCTAAGAAGGGCACCTGGCCATTCCAGTGGCTCATCCGTCCAGAGCGGAGCGGACTACGGTGACACTGTCCTAATTGGGGAATTCGGAATTCGGGGCACGATACCTATTCCCCCTTTCTTCGCCTCGCGAACCCCACCTTCGCCGAAGAATTCGGGGACACGATACAGATTCCCCGTTTGTTCCCGGCTGAGGACAGGCAAATGCGCGACAACGTCAAATTCGCGATTACGGCGACACTGTCCTAATTAGCCGCCCCGCCCGCCGGCCAGTTCCCTTTTCGTTCCGTTCCCACTAAGCTCGGCCCATGACCCGCCTCGCCCGCGTCGTGATCCCCGGCCTCGCGCACCACGTCACCCAGCGCGGCAACCGGCGCGAGCCGGTGTTCTTCGAAGATGACGACTACCAGGCCTACCTCGATCTGATCGGCCGCGCCGCGCGCACATCGGGCACGCAGATCTGGTCCTACTGCCTGATGCCCAACCACGTGCATTTCGTCCTCGTCCCCTCAGACGAGCTCGGCCTGCGCCGCACCTTCGCCGAGGCGCACCGGCGCTACACCGGCCGCATCAACGCGCGCTTCAAATGGACCGGCCACCTGTGGCAGGGGCGGTTCTTTGAATTCCGCGATCCGCTGGATGCGCGCCGACACCCTAGCGACAGTCGAACAATGCGCCTCGCCGGGTGTGCCCCGCCGCCGAGGGCGGACGTGAGTTCGCGCTTGGTCACGCGTCAGCCAAGAATTCAGTGGCTTAGGGCGGCGGCGGACGTGGCGCGGGACTGGGCGGCGCTGCTCTACACGCCCGTGCTGACGGCGTATGCGGTGTGGCTCACCGCCCTCATTGCCTGGGCCGGTCCGTGGGCGGCGGCGACCCAGGCGCAGCGGCTGAATTTTCTCGGCTGGGGACTGATTACCGCGCTGTGCCTGATCGGCTTGGGCACCCTGTTTTACCAGAGGCGGCCCACGCCCCACATCCGCGCCAAGGCAGGCCTCGGCGAACTTGAGGTATCGGGCGGCGAGTTCCTGTCAGAAGAGGAGGAAAGGCCCGCGCCGGAGGGGAGGGGAAGAGGGCGACGCGGGCCTGGCCTCAGCGCCGGTGGTTCAGGTCGGCGCACATGATCAACCAGCGGACGTGGTCCGCGGTTCCCGAAATCCTCTCAAAGCCTTGAAATAAAAGACCGGCCCGCGCCGTGCGACGCGGGCCGAAGTCGGGGAAGTCTCGCACTCACGCCGCCGGACCGGAGTTCGGCGGCGCCAGTTCAACAACGCAAGACGCCGGGCGTTCCCGGCCGACAGCCGCCGTCTCGCGCGGTTGCGCGGGCGCAGGGCGGCCCCTCGAGGAGACATGCCATGAAGCTGGACGCCAGGGCCGAGCGGGCCCTGTCGGGGATTCACCCTGACCTGGCGCGGATCGTCCGCCGCGCCGCCCAGAACGCAACCGTGGACTTCACCGTCACCGAGGGCTTGCGCACTGCCGAGCGGCAGCGCCGCCTTGTGGCCGCGGGCGCGTCGCGGACGATGAACTCGCGGCACCTGACCGGCCACGCCGTCGACCTGGCGGCGAAGGTGGGCGGGCAGGTTCGCTGGGACTGGCCGCTTTATGCCAGGCTGGCAGAGACGATGAAAGCCGCGGCGGCGGACTTGGGACTGCCCCTGGCATGGGGTGGGGACTGGCGCAGCTTTCGCGACGGGCCTCATTTCGAACTGCCGCGGGAGGACTACCCGTGACCCTTCTTTTGTCGATCCTGACCTCGCGCCTGACCGGGCCCATCGCCGCGGCCGTGGCGGCGGTGCTGGCCACCCTCCTGGCCCTAGCGCTCGTCGCCGCGGCCGCGGCCAACGGGCGTATCAACCGGCTGGCGGCGGAGCGGGACGGCTGGAAGACCGCCGCTGCGCACTGGGAGGCCGGATTGCGCCAGTCCGAGGTGCTGCGGGCGGAGGAGACCGCCACGGCGCGCGCGGCGAGCGCAGCGGCGTCGATCGCCTGCGACGGCCGCGTGGCGGTGGCGCGACGCTCGGCGCGCGCTATCCAATCCATTGTGCAAGAAGAGGTTTCGCATGACGCGAATGGCTGTCCTGCTCGCGGCCTCGTGCCTGTTGAGCGCCTGCGCGACGCCCTGGCGCCGGCCGGCTGAACCGCCGCCTCGGCGCGAAGCCTGCGATCCGCGGCTGGTGGCGCCCTTTCAGACCGAGCCGCCGGTGGCGGGGAGCATTCTCCAGCCGGCGACGCCGTCAGAACGACAGGCGGTGGATGCCTTCCTGACGGCGGAGGCCGAAGCGAGAGCTTGGGGCCGCGAGGGCTGGGCCCGAGCCGAGGTGGCCCGGGCCGCTTGTCTGGCGGAGTGACCGACTATTGTCCCGGAGGAAGTTCGTCCGCGCCGCCGCTGGCATCCGCCGGGGGAGACTGGACGATGACCGGGGCCGGTCGGCTGGCGGCCGCATCGGCGGCGGCCGAGGCCCGGTTCGCGGCGGCTTCGGCCGCCGCGGCGCTTCGCAGGGCCGCATCATTGGCGGCCGAGTTGCCGGCGTTGAGCGCGGTGGCGGTGGCGTCCAGGCGGGCATTGGCGGCTTCCTGAGTCGCCTGGTCGGCCTGAGCCCGAGCTGCGTCCGCCTGGGCCTGGGCGGCCAGCACCTGGTCGTCCGTCGACTGATTGTTCCGGCCAATGAGGAAAAGGGCGATCACGAGGACGGCGCCGAAGACGGCGATGCCGGCGACCCACAGGCCCCAGCTGGAATTGTCGGTGCGCGCGATGGTGCGCTCGATCGTCTGCACGGCTTCGCCAGTGACCGGATCTCGGCTGACCGAAGTGTTCTCGGTGATGGTGACGTTTTCGTCGGACATGAAACAGCTCCCTCGGGATTGACCCGGTGCGTCAGTCGAAACGGGCGCTGCGACCGAAGCGTTCCGGTCTTAACTACAATGAGTTGGGGAACCGGACGGACTGCGATGCTTTTGGTCATCCGAACGCCGCCCCGGCGCCAGGAGGATCCCAATGTCCGAGACCGAAACCCCCGACGCCATCGCCCTGCTGAAAGCCGACCACCGCAAGGTCGAAGTTCTGTTCGAGCAATTCGAAAAGGCTTCGAGCTCGAACCGCAAACAGGAGCTGGCCAACCAGATCTGTATGGAGCTGACGGTCCACGCCCAGATCGAGGAAGAGATTTTCTATCCGGCCTGCGAGGGCGCGGTGGAAGAGGACCTGTTGAAGGAAGCCTACGTCGAGCACGACGGCGCCAAGGTGCTGATCGCCGAGATCGAGGCAGGCTCACCCGACGACGAGTTCTTCGACGCCAAGGTGAAGGTGCTTTCCGAACAGATCGAGCACCACGTCGAGGAAGAAGAAAAGCGCGTTGAAGGGATGTTCTCCCAAGCCCGCAAGGCCGGCATCGACGTCGACGCCCTCGGCGTCGAGATGGCCGCCCGCAAGGCCGATCTGATCGCCAAGTACAAGGCCGGCGGGCTTCAGCCGCCCAAGACCACGACCTTTGAGGCCAACCCGGTCGGGTAGGGCGCTCCTGGGACCGGAAGCGACAGCGCCGCCTGACGGGAAACCGTCAGGCGGGTTCGCGATTCAATTCCCAGACCAGGTCGTCAGTCTCCGAGCGAACCTCGGCGCGTACCGCGCTGTCGTGCATGTTCAGGATGGTGGACGCCATGATCTTGGCCTCGTCGGCCGTGATCGCGCCCAGTGCCTCGAAGTGGGGCGACGAGCCGTCGGCCGCCTGCAAGTAGCAAAAGTAGGACATGAGAATTCCCCGGACCTGTGGGAGTTCGCGGTCCAGAATAACCGTGCCTTCCGAGCGCCGCCTGCCGCGACGCATGCCGTCTTCTAGCGCAATCGGGCGCGGCGCGGGAGGCGGCGATTTCATGCTCACGTGAATGTGGCTGGTGGTGACCGGTCTCGCGATCCCTTCACCGGGCTTGAAGGGCCAGCGCGTGGCGGACTATTGCGGAGCGATGAGCAGCCTTGCCAGCGCCCGGATTGTGATTGTGGGCGCCGGCGTCCTGGGCCTGGCTACCGCAGCCGCGCTGATCCGCCGTGGAGCGCGGGTGCAGGTGATCGATCCGGACGCAGGCCGCGGCAGCGCCTCGGCCGTCGCGGCGGGCATGATCGCGCCGGCCATGGAGGCGGCGCTCGAAGATGCGACGCCCGAGCGCGCTGTGCTGTACCGGGAAGCCGCGGCGCTTTGGCCGGAGTTTGCCCGCGAGCAGGGACTGGACTTGATCTCGGACGGGGCAGACTGGATGGGCCCCCGCGAGCCGCTCCGGGTGCGCCTGGCCGCCTTGAAGTTCCGGTTCGTCGACCGTAACGAGGCTCTGCATGTGATCGGCGAGGGCCGCCTCGATGCGCGGCGGGCGCTTGCACGCCTGGCCGCAAACTTGGGCCGCGGCCAAGGCGAAGCGATCAACCAAAAGGTCATTCGCATCGAGCCCGGTCCGGTGATCGTTACGGCAGAGGGAAGGCTGGACGCCGACGCGGTGGTGTTGGCGGCCGGCTGGGCGGCGAGCGCAATCGTCATGCCGGGAGGTCCACCCCTGCTTCCCATCACGCCCATCAAGGGCCAGATCATCCGTCTGACCGGATCCGCGACCGACGCGGTGACGCGGGTGACGCGAGGCCCTCAAGCCTACATCGTGCCCGCGGCAGGGGGTGTTCTGGTGGGCGCCACCATGCAGCCCGGCTCTGCGGATTGCACCGTGGACCCGGAGATCTCGGCGGCGCTGCAAGGCGCGGCGGCCGAGATACTTCCGGTGTTGGCGCGAGCCCGCCTCGACGGGGCGTGGGCAGGCGTGCGTGGCGCGACCGCGGACGGATTGCCGCTGGCGGGGCCGACCGCCGCGCCTGGCGTGTTCGCTGCGCTCGCGCCGCGCCGAAACGGTTGGATGCTGGGACCGATGGTCGGCGAGATCGTCGCGGCGGCGATTGCCGGCGAGCCGCCTTCGCCCCACGCCGCAGCGTTCAGGCCGGACCGTTTCGGTCCGGCCTGAAGCTCAGGCGATCAGCCGGCCGAGAACGTAATCGGCACGGAGACGAGCGCGCCTTCCACGGCGGCGCCGTCGACGGTGCGCGGACTCATCTTGAAGTACTTGGACAGACGCAGTGCGGCGGACCCGAAACCCTTGCCGGCGGGTGATTCAGAGGCGACCGAACAACCGCTGAGCGTGCCGCTGACCGTGACCGCGCACTGAATGACCACGCGACCGCCAAGACCTTCCTCCAACGGCCGCGTCGGATAGACGCGTTCCATCTGCGCCGCGGTAGGCTTCGACACCCAGGTCGGATTGCGGATCACGCCGGGCGGCTTGGGCGGCGCTTCGATGACCGGATCGGGAACCGGAATCGGATCGATGTGAGTCAGGGGACCCACGAGGGGGTCGCCGGTCGGGTTCGGCGCCCAGGGCGCGGTCTCGGTCCCCGTAGGGGGATCCAGCAGGGGTCTGTGGATTGGAGGGTTCTGCGAGGTCGGGGGGTGGGTGGTCGGCTTCACCGGCGGAACGATGGGGGGCGGCGGCGGGACCCGGTAGACCTCAATTATCCTGGGATCGACGGGCTCTTCGGGCATGGTGACGAATTGCTGGCTGTAGAGGAAAATTCCTCCAGCGACGTGCAGCGCGATTGAGACGCCGATAGCGCCCCACATCCAGGCGGGCATCTTGCGGCGGTCGCCCCCGAACTCGATCGGACTGACCAGGCCGCCGTGGCCTGCGGGTCTCAAGATCATGGCCTCATCTCCCTCTGCGGCGGGGCTTGATCGCCCTGCTCTACAAGGGAGCGTGTGCCTCGCTTGCGGCGACGGTTGGTTGAACTTACGGCGACGGTTGGTTGCCGCTGCGGCAGCTTTGCGGCGGAGTTTTTAGGCCCTCGTTAACCATGATTGCCCACGGTCGCGGCCATGAGCGTGGGCGCTGTCAGAGGATTCGGAGCCGTCGAAGGCGCGTTGCGAAACGCCGCCGACCGCACCGGCGTGGACTTTGACTTCCTGGTTCGCACGGCCCGCCGCGAGAGCAGCTTCAATCCCTCGGCAAAGGCGCCCACCAGTTCGGCTGCCGGCCTGTTCCAGTTCGTCGAGCAAAGCTGGCTGGCTACGGTCAAGCAACACGGCGCCAAGCACGGCCTGCAACGCTACGCAGACATGATCACGCGCGGCGCGGATGGGCGATACCGCGTGGGTGGCGATGGCGCGGCGCGGCGCTCGGTCCTGAACCTGCGCTTCGACGCCCAGACGGCGTCCCTCATGGCCGGCGAGCTGGCCTCGGACAATGCGGCCTACCTGCGCGGCCGCACCGGACGCGAACCTACGGCTGGGGATCTCTACGCCGCGCATTTCCTGGGCCCGGCCGGCTCCGCGCGCCTGATCGAGGCGGTCCGCTCCAACCCCAATGCTTCGGCCGCGAGGCTTTTCCCCGACGCCGCCGGCGCCAACCGTTCGATCTTCTATCGAGACGGCCGCGCGGCTTCGGTATCGGAGGTCTATGCGAACCTGCTCCGAACGGGTGGAGCGGGCCCGGCGATCGAGGCCTCGGACGTGGATGCGGCGCCCCAGGCCGATCCGATGTCGGCGCGCGACATGGCGCTGGCGGCGCGCCTGGACCGGCTGCGCGGCGATCGCGAACTGCTCAATTCCATGAACGGGGGCGGCCTGGGCCAGTCCCTGTTCGAGGCCCAGCTGATGGGCGCCTTCGGTCCGGAAGACGAGAAGAGCTAGGCGACCGCGCGGCGGTCGTCGTCGTCGTCACGCTTGCGGTCGGCGGAGGCTGCATCGGCCACAGCGCGCGCGACGGCGGAAACCGTTACCGGTTTGCGCAAGACGGCGTCGGCGCCGGCATCGCTCATTTGTTGGGCTTCCTCGAGGTCGCCGCCGATGACGGCGACGATCGGCAGCCGGCCGCAGTCGCCGTCCATGGCGCGAATGGCGCGCGCGCAGGCAGGCCCGTCCATGACCGGCATGCGCCCGTCCAGCATCACCAGATCGATGTCGCTGACCTTCAGCAACTCAAGCGCGCGGCGACCGTCCTGAGCCAACAGGACGCGGTGGCCAAGCTGTTCAAGCACGGCGCGCAGCATGGCCGCGTTAAGGGGGTCGTCCTCCGCGATGAGCACACGCAGGGCAGGGGCCGAAATCTCCATCGGCGCCTCCGGCGAAGCTTCGACGGCGGCCATGGCGTTGCCGTCGAAGGGGAGCTCCAGTTCAAATCGGCTGCCGACGCCGGGCGCGCTTTCGGCGCTCAACGTGCCGCCCATCAGCACCGCGAGACTACGCGACAGCGACAGGCCAAGCCCGGCCCCCGGCGTCCCGGCGCCGGTGCGCGACACGCGCGTGAACGGTTCAAACGCCTTGCCCAGTTCATCAGCCGAGAGGCCGGGACCGGTGTCGGCGACTTCGAAGCGAATGCGGTCATTCGACGCCAAGGTGGCGCGCACCTCGATGCGGCCGCGCAGGGTGTATTTCACCGCATTGCCGACCAGGTTGTTGAGGATCTGACGCAGCCGTGCGCTGTCGGCCATCACCGCGCCCTGGGCTGCGGCGCGGTCCACCTGGGCGACGATTTCCAAGCCTTTTCGGGCGGCGGACTGGCGATGCAGCAGCACCATGTCCTGGACCAGGCGGTCGGCGTCCACCGCCTTGGGGGTCACGATCAGGCGGCCGGAGTCGGCGGTTTCGGAATCCAGCGTGGCGTCCAGCACGTCAACCAGATCGCGGGCGGCGTGCAGGGCGGCCTTCAATTGCTCGCGAGAGGGCGCGCCGCGAGAGCCGGCCCCCAACGCGCCGGCGAGCACGTGGGCGACGCCCGAAAGGCCATTGCGAATCTCGTGCGACAGGGTGGCGACGATGTCGGACTTGGACTTGGCCAGCTTGCGCGCTTCGCTCAAGGCCTTTTCGCGGTCCTCGATCAGGCCCTCGCGCTCGAGATTGAGCAGGAAGTGTTCGCGCAGGTGGCGGTTGAGGATGAGCGCCAGGGCCAGGGCCAAGGCGGAGCCGCAGAGCACCAGCAGGCCCGTCCAGGCCGTCTCCGGATTGCTGCGCAAGGCGATGATCGGGCCCGCGGCGGCGACCGGCGCGACCAGCAGGAGGCTGGGCAGGGAGGGCGAAGCGAAGAAGATGACGCCCACGGCCGCGCCGGCGCAAAGCACCAATAGCGTCTCGGCATAGGGTCCGGCGCCGAGGGCGAAATAGGACGTCTGCAGGACGGCGACCGCCCACAGGAGGCCTCCGCCGATCTGCATGGCGGTGCGGCGATTCAGGTCCGCGGCCGCCTCCGGGTCGCGCTTAAGCCAGTCGACGATGCCGTAGAAGACCGCCCAGTTGAACCCGTAGACCCCCAGGCAGATGAGCAGGCGCACGGCATTGGGCGCATAGGCGGCGGTGGCGGCGAATACGGGCAGGCACAGGCCGAAGAACGCCAGGGCGTAGGGCAGCATCCGCACCTGGGCGTCCAGGGCCTGGCGGGCCACCGCCCGGTCGATTTCGGCCAGGGTGCGTAGCTTCGGCTGCGAGGCGAGGGTGTCCGACATACGAAGAGGCTACGCCCCCAGGGTTGCCGCAGGGTTACGATGCGTAAGCCTTTTTCAGATGGGTCAAGGTAAAGCTTCGTTAGGGTTGATGAAGAATGATGAAACGCTAGCCCCGAGCCTGCGAGATCATCGATGACCCCGACGCGCGCCCGTCTGACCGAGTCTGACATTCGCCGCCTGGTGAAGGGCGACAGCGATGACGACCGCGCCGCGGCCGCGCACAAGCTTTGCCGTTCGATCGAAAAGGCGGTCCTGACCGACGAGGACCGCGAAGCCGCGCAGGACATCATCCGCGTGCTCGCCGCCGACGCCACCGAACTGGTGCGTCGCGCCCTGGCCGTCACCCTCAAGTCTTCTCCCATCCTGCCGCGCGATACGGCCCTCAAGCTGGCGCGCGATGTCGAGACGGTGGCGCTGCCGATCGTAAACTGGTCGCCGGTGTTCACCGATGACGACCTGGCCGAGATCATCCGCGCCGGCTCGATCGCCAAGCAGAGCGCCGTGGCCAGCCGCGAACACCTGTCGCCGATCGTCACCGAGGTGATCGCCGAAGTGGGCGCCGAACAGGCCGTGAAAATCGCCTGCGCCAACGACAACGCCGCCTTCTCGGAGAAGTCGCTGGGCATGGTCGTCGACCGCTTCGCGGCGTCGGAGGACATCACCAAGGCGTTGGCCTATCGCGCCGTGCTGCCGGTCTCGATCTCCGAGCGTCTGGTGAAGTTGGTCAGCGACACCGTGCGCGAGCAACTGGTCGCCCGCCATTCCCTCAAGCCCGAAACCGCCATCGAATTGGCCGCTGCCGCGCGGGAGCGCGCCACGGTGGATCTGGTCGAGCAGGCCGCCGTCACAGCGGACATGCCGCAGTTCGTCGGGCACCTGGCGCGCAATCGCAGGCTGACACCATCGCTGCTGTTGCGCGCGCTGGGGCGCGGACAGATGCCCTTCTTCGAGCACGCCATCGCCGAACTGGCCGGCGTTGCCCACCAGCGCACCTGGCTGATGATCCATGACGCCGGGCCGCTGGGTCTGCGCGCCATCTACGATCGCGCCGGGCTGCCCTCGCGCCTGTTCGCGGCCTTCCGCGCCGGCGTCGACGCCTATCGTTCGCTTCAGTTCGACGGCGGCCACCGCGACCGCGAGCGGTTCCAGGAACGCATGATCCAGCGTTTCCTGACGGCCCAGCCCTATGCGGCCAAGGACGACATCAACTATCTCCTGGAGCGGCTAGACCGCGCGCCGGAGATGGCCCCCCAGGCCAACGCGGCCTAGGCAACCTTCCCCAAATGAAAACGGCGGTTCCGTGAGGAACCGCCGTCGCTTGCGTGCGGATTTTAAGTCCGGACGTGAAGTCTAGAGTGTCGCCAGGTGCGCCGTGACCTTGCGCTCGAGCTCCGAGGACAGGGCCGTGCCGACCGGGTGGTTCTCGTCCTTGATCTGGTCGCGAACGATGGCCTTGATGGCGTCGATGTGGGCGTCGATCAGGAACACGGGCGCATGCATGCGCACGCGCTCCTCGTCGGTAAGCTTGCACAGCGAGGCGGCGACGCGGGTGATCAGCGGGTATCCGTAGGTGCCCCCCAGGCCCTTCATGTCGTGGGCGCGCAGGTAGAGGGTTTCGGCCGTCGCGGGGGTGTAGCCGTGGGTCTGGATCTCGGCGCGGGCCGCGTCGAGCTTCTTCAGCTCGTCGTTCAGCCACTCGTCGAATTGCGAGGACAGGTTCGCCAGCGCGGCTTCGGCCTTGGCGAGCGCGGCGGGATCGATGCCGCCAAAACGGCTTCCACCAACCTTCAGGCGAAGGGTGTTCGGCGGCTGGATGAATTGAGCGCCCGACGGCTTGTTCACGACCTTCTCCTCCAGCGCGGTTCGACGGAACCCACGCCGAACGTGATCATCGCCAAAAGCCGCTTATGAAGTCCTAACGGTCAGACGGAAAATTGCTCGACCAGCACCCGCTCCTCGAAGCTGTGGTCGGCGTCGAACAGCATGGTCAGGGCCCGCCCGTGATCTTCCTCGACGGATACGTAAGCCACGTCGCGCACTTCCTGGTTGTCGGCCACGGCGCTGACCGGGCGCTTGTCCGGCTCCAGCACCTCGAGGGTGACCTTGGCGGTGTGGGGCAGCAGCGCCCCGCGCCATCGTCGGGGGCGGAAGGCGCTGATCGGGGTCAGGGCCAGGATGGGGGCGCCCACCGGAATGATCGGCCCATGAGCCGACAGGTTATACGCCGTCGAGCCGGCCGGGGTGGCCACCAGCGCCCCGTCGCAGAACAGCTCGGGCAGACGCACCTTCCCATCGACAGATATCTTCAGCTTGGCGGTTTGCCGGGTCTGGCGCAGCAGCGACACCTCGTTGATGGCCAGGGCCTCGTGCACCTGGCCGTCCACCGTGCGGGCGGACATGCGCAGCGGGTGGATCAGGGCCTTCTTGGCCGCCGCGATGCGCTCGAGCAGCCCGTCCTCGGCATAGTCGTTCATCAGGAAGCCAACCGATCCGCGGTTCATGCCGTAGATCGGCTTGTCCTGATCCAGGTGGCCGTGCAGGGTTTCGAGCATCAACCCATCGCCCCCCAGCGCCACGACCACGTCGCAGTCCTTGGCGGCGTGTTCGCCATAGCGGCGCGTCAGGTTGGCCAGCGCGAGCTGGGCCTGCGGCCGGTCGCTGGCCGTGAAGCAGAGACGAAGCGGGGAAGCGGCGGTCATCGCCCTAGGTTCGAACGTCGAACCGGGGGAAAGTCAAACCCCGTTATGCGAAAGCCTGGTTTCAGGCGCGCGCCGCGCCGCCGGCCACCGCCTGGCGGAAGTGATCGGCCGCGATCCCGCCGGAGACGCCGAAAGCCCCCGCGATGGCGCGGCCGGCCTCGCTGCCGTAGGGCCGTCCGCCGTTCAGTTCGCGAACGTGGCCCAGCACGGTCGGGAATACGATGCGATCAATGCCGACGGCGGCGCAGGCCAGGGCCAGCGGCTCGGGCGAGGGCGCATCGATGGCGGCGCGCACATCGGTGATGGCGAATCCCCCGAGCGCGGCCAATGCGTTCTCGAACAGGCTTAGCTTGCGCTCCTTGAGCGCGCGGACCAGGTAGCCGGGCCGCAACTGGCCGGCGGCCTGGAGCTTGGCGATCAGCCGGCGCTCCATCTCCTCGCGTTCCCCGTCGCGGCTCAGCAAGACCTGGCGCTCTTCCGGGGCCTGTCCCTGGTGCGCGGCCTTCACGGCCTCGGCGATGGCCAGGTCGAGGGACTCGCTGTCGATGGTGAAGCGATCGGCGATGGCCGCGCGCAGCGCCTGGCCGACCCAGCTGTAAAGCTGCTCGGCCATCATCCTGGTCAGCTTGGGGTGACGCGCCAGCGGCGAGCGCAGGGCGGCGATGCGTCGCGAGGACTCCACCAGCCGGCGCATGCCGCCCTCGGTAATCTCGGCGGTCGGATTGCCGACCAGGGCGGTCAGCACCGCGGGTTCGGCCCGGTCGATGACGGCGTCGACGACGCGGGCGCTGAGCGCGGGGCGACGGGCGACCTCGATCTGGTGCTCGATGGTGCTCTCGATGAGCAGGCGGATCAGATCCTGGTCCTGCAGCAGCGGGCTCTTGGCGATGATCGGCCGGGCGATGTCGATCTCGTCCAGGGCCAGAACATTGACCAGGGCCTTGGGCGCCCAGTCGACGTGGGCCAGGCGTTCCGCCAGCGCCTTGCGGATGTCGCGTTCGGCCTCGACGACCAGCGCCATGAAGACGTTGTCGAGCAGGTTCTGGATTTCGGGGCGGCGGCTGTCCGGCGAGCCGTCGCACAGGTCGGTCACGGCCAGCAACAGGCGCTCGCGATCGCCGGTTTCGCGACTGCGTGCGAGGTTGATCAGATCGTGCGCCGCGACGGCCGTGGACAAGGAGCCCCCTCCAACCAAGAAGTCAGGCCCGACGCTTGCCTGCGCCGGATGAAAACAAGCTTAACGAGGCGTGAAACTTGACGGCGTTCACCAAGGGCGCGACCCTCCGCGCGGTTTGGGCACGACTGCGCAGGAGGCCGTCATGGCCGATGGATCGCTGATCTCGCTGAAGGACAAGGTGAGCGAGGGAGAGTGGAAGGCGCGGGTCGATCTCGCAGCCCTCTACCGCGCCGTGGCGCTTCAGGGTTGGGACGACATGATCTTCACCCACATCTCGGCGCGTGTGCCCGGGCCCGAGCACCACTTCCTGATCAATCCCTATGGCTGGTTCTTCGAAGAGATCACCGCATCCTCGCTGGTCAAGGTCGACCTCGAGGGTCAGATCGTCCAAGAGACCACCAACTTCATCAATCCAGCGGGATTCACGATCCATTCGGCCGTCCACGCCGCGCGCGAGGACGCCCATTACGTGATCCACCTGCACACCGACCAGGGTGTGGCGGTCTCGGCGCAGAAGGAGGGGCTGCTGCCCCTGACCCAGACCGCGCTGGCGGTGCTGCCCAGCCTCGCCTACCACGACTATGAAGGCATCGCCCTGAACCTCGACGAGCGCCAGCGCATTGTCGCCGACCTGGGCGACAAATCACTGATGTTGTTGCGCAATCACGGCACTTTGGCGGTCGGGCCCACGGCCGGCGCGGCCTGGCTGGGGATGTTCTTCCTTGAACGGGCCTGCAAGCAGCAAACGCTGGCGCTCACCGCGGGGCGTGAGCACGTGCTGATCGCGCCCGACGCCGCCCAGGCCGAGGTGGCGAGCGTCGCAGGCCCGGGCATGGGGGCGATGTCGACCCTGTCCTGGCCGGGGGTGCTGCGGCGGCTCGACCGGCAATCGCCCGGCTACGACGCCTGATCGCACACGCCTTGGGTGAATTCGCTACGGCTACGTCGTTTGGCGCAGACTTTGCGACGGATGTCAGGCGCACGTCCGTTCAACCGCCTGTTCATTGTCATTTTTCTGTGGTTGGACGGCGCGCCAATACATAGCGGGCCTCGGGATATTCACGCGTGATCGAACGCACTACCGCCAAACGGCATTTCTTCCTGGTCGCGGCCATTGTCGTCGTCCTGCTGATGGGGCTCGCCGCCGGGCTGAAGTTCGCGTTCGGCAAGGACAACAAGGGCGAGGGCGGCCCGGGCGGGGGCAAGGGCGGGCCCGGCGGGCGCGCCCAGCAGGTCTCACAGGTGGTGGTCGCGCCGCGGCCGTTTTCCGATACCGTCGAGGTCCTGGGCGTAGCCAAGGGCCGCGAGTCCCTGACCGTCACCTCCTCGACGACCGAGCTGATCACCCGCGTCCTGTTCCGGGACGGTCAGTTCGTCCGCTCAGGGCAGCCGCTGGTCGAACTGCAGGCCCGCGAGGAAGACGCCGGCATCATCACGGCGCGCGCCAACCTGTCCCAGGCCCAGAAGGACCGCGACCGGTGGAAGATTCTGGCCGACAAGGGCATCGCGCCGCGCGTCCAGCTCGAACAGGCCCAGACCGCCTACGAGACCGCCGCTGCCCAGCTGAAGGCCGCCGAGGCCCGCCGCGGCGACCGCGTCATCCGCGCTCCGTTCGCCGGCCGGGTCGGGCTCACCGACGTCACCCCCGGCACCCTGATCAATCCCGGCACGGCCATAGCCACACTGGATGACGTCAGCGTCGTGCGCGTCGATTTTCCGGTGCCCGAGCGCTACCTGGGCTCGCTGCGCGCCGGAATGCCGATCGCCGCCCATGCGGACGCGCTGCCAGGCCAGACTTTCGTCGGCCACATCGCGCTGCTGGACAGCCGCATCGACGAACGCACCCGCGCCATCACCGCCCGCGCCGAGATCCCCAACCCCGGCGGCGCGCTCCGGCCCGGCATGATGCTGAAGGTGACCATCGAACGCGGCACCCGCCTGGCGCCCGCCGCCCCCGAGGCCGCCGTACAGTTCGAGGGCGACACCGCCTACGCCTACAAGATCGTCAATGAGCCCGGTCGCGGCCCCATCGCGCTGCGCACCACTGTGCGCCGCGGCGTCAACCAGGGCGGTTTCGTCGAGATCCTCGACGGCCTGAAGCCTGGGGACCGCATCGTCGCCTCGGGTCTCAATCGCATCCAGCCTAACGCGCCGGTCAAGCTGGGCGGCGGCAAGGGCAAGGGAAGGGGCCGGCCCGGCGCCGGACGTCCCGCCCAATGATGATCTCCGACCTCGCGGTCCGCCGCCCGGTCTTCGCGGCGGTCGCCGCCATCCTGCTCTGCGTCATCGGCGCTGCGGCCTTCTTCGTGCTGCCGATCCGCGAACTGCCCAACGTCGATCCGCCCGTGGTCTCGGTGCAGACCACCTACACCGGCGCTTCGGCCGAGGTGATCGAGAGCAGGGTGACCGAGGTGATCGAGCGCCAGATCGCCGGCATTCAGGGCGTCGACCGCATCTCCTCGACCAGCCGCGACGGCCAGTCGCGCATCTCGATCGAGTTCAAGCTCGACCGCAATATCGACGACGCCGCCAACGATGTGCGCGACGCGGTCAGCCGGGTGGCCAACAACCTGCCTGACGAGGCCGACGCGCCGCAGGTGGCGAAGGCGGACGCGGACTCCTCGCCCGTCATCATCCTCAACCTGACGTCCACGACGCTCAATCGGCTGCAGCTGACCGACTACGCCGACCGATACCTCGTCGAGCGTTTCTCGACCGTGCCCGGCGTTGCCACCGCCAACATCTTCGGCGAGGCCACCTATTCCATGCGGATATGGCTGGACGCCGATGCTCTGGCGGCGCGCGGCCTGACCGTGGCCGATGTGCAAAACGCCCTGCAGCGCCAGAACGCCGAACTGCCCGCCGGCTTCCTGGAATCCAAGGCCAAGGATTTCACCATCCGCGTCGAGCGTGGCTATGCGACACCGGAGGACTTCGCCCAGCTTCCGATCGGCACCGTGGGAACCGCGGGCCCCAATACCAGCGCCACCGCCGCGGGCGCGACCGTCGCGACCGCCACCACCACGTCCACGGCCGGGCCGCTGCGCTCGGCCTATGTGACGCGCCTGGGCGATGTGGCTCGCATTGAGGAAGGTCCGGAGGAGCGCCGCCGCCTGTTCCGCGGCAACGGCGCCGACCAGGTCGCCATCGGCATCACCCGCCAGTCGCAGGCCAACGACCTGCAGATCTCCCGCGGCGTCCAGGACGTCGTCAAGGAGATGAAGGCCAACCTGCCCGAGGGCACGCAACTGGTCGTCGCGGTCGACAATTCGCGCTTCACCTCCGAGGCCATCAAGGAAGTCTGGATCACCATCGGCATCGCCATCGCCCTGGTGTCGCTGGTCAACTTCATCTTCCTCGGCACCCTGCGCGCGGCCTTCATCCCCTCGATCGTGGCCCCGATCTGCCTGCTCTCGACCTTCATCGTGCTCGCCCCGTTGGGCTTCTCCCTGAACCTGATGACGCTTCTGGCCATGGTCCTGTCGATTGGCCTGGTGGTCGACGACGCCATCGTGGTGACCGAGAATATCCAGCGGCGCATCGACAAGGGCGAACCGCCCGTGGTCGCCGCCGAGCGCGGGACGCGCCAGGTGTTCTTCGCGGTTGTCGCCACCACCATCGTGCTGCTCTCGGTGTTCGCGCCGCTGCTCTTCCTGCCCGGCCAGATCGGGCGGCTGTTTGTCGAGTTGGCCGCCGCCATCGCCGCGGCGGTGGGGTTCTCCGCCTTCCTCGCCTTCACCCTCTCGCCGATGCTGGCGTCCAAGATCCTGCGCCCGGCGCGCACCGAGGGTTGGCTGGCGCGAACGGTCAGCGCCGCGATGGATTCCTTGCGGGAGTCCTACAAGGCCTCGCTCGACGCCCTGCTGGGCACGCGCGTGGCATCCATCGCCGCCGGCGGCGTCGTCCTGCTGATCGCCGCTGTGGCCGTCCTGTTGTTCCTCAGCCTGCCGCAGGAACTGGTGCCCTCCGAAGACCGCGGCCGCGTCGACGTTGCGGTCCAGGGCCCGGTCGGCGCCGGTTTCGACTACACCGCCGCCGAGGCGCTGAAGATGGAACCCGTGTTCAAGGGATTGCACGACGCAGGTGAGGTCGATCGCTACCTCCTGCTCGCCCCGTCCTTCGGCAGCGGCCAGTTCAACAGCGCGTCCGGCGTGCTCATCCTCACCCCCTGGGGCCAGCGTCACCGCACGGCGGACGAGATCGCCTCGGCGATGAACAAGCAGCTCGGCTTCATAACCGGCGCGCGGACCACCGCCTCGGTGCGCGGTCCGTTCCAGCGCGGCGGCGGCGGTGGGGCCGGCGGCTCCAACGTGGATTTCATCATCACCGGGCCGGAATATCCGGCCCTGGCGGCCTGGATCGCGCCGATCCTGAAGGCCGCGCGCGACAATCCCGGCTTCGAGCGGCCCAAGCTTGATTACGAGCCGACCTCGCCGCGCCTGATCGTCGATGTTGACCGTGAGCGGGCCGCCGCACTCGGCATCTCCGCCGCCGACGTCGGCGCCGCGCTGGAGACCATGTTCGGCTCGCGCCGCGCCACCACCTACATTCGCGCCGGCCAGGAATATGACGTGGTGCTGCAAACCGAGCTCAGCCACCGCCAGGGGATCAGTGATCTCGAGACCCTGTACGTCCGCTCCGGCACCGGCCAGCTCGTTCCGCTGAGTTCGGTCGTGACGACCAAGGTGACCGGCGACACGCCCGAGCGGCGGCGCCTGAACCGCCAGCGTTCCATCACCCTGACTACCCAGCTGGCGCCCGGCTACACCGCCGCCCAGGCCATCGCCTGGTTCCGCGCCGAGGCCGCCAAGCAGCCGAACGGGCCCGTGATCCAGTGGGGCGGCCAGGCGCGCGACCTGCTGGAATCCTCCGGCGCCGTCGGCGTCGCCTTCGGCCTGGCGCTGTTGCTGGTCTTCCTGGTGCTGGCCGCCCAGTTCGAGAGCTGGATCTCGCCGGCCGTCATCATGCTGACCGTGCCCTTGGCCGCGGCCGGCGGCCTGTTCGGCCTGTTCATGGCCGGCTCGACGCTGAACATCTATAGCCAGATCGGCCTGATCATCCTGATCGGGGTGGCGGCCAAGAACGGCATCCTGATCGTCGAGTTCGCCAACCAGCTGCGTGACGAGGGCCGCTCCATCCGCGACGCGGTGATCGAGGCGGCATCCTTGCGCCTGCGCCCCATCATCATGACCTCGATCGCCACGGCGTTCGGCTCGCTGCCGTTGATCCTGTGGGCGGGCGCGGGCGCCGGCAGCCGCAAGACCATCGGCGTGGTGATCTTCGCCGGGGCCATGTTCGCGACCCTGCTGACCCTGTTCGTGGTGCCGGTCTTCTACAACCTGCTCGGCCGCTTCACGAAGTCGCCGCACTGGACGCAGCGGATGATCGAGAAGTTCGAGGAAGACGAACGCGTCGCCAACGACTCCCTGCCCAAGGCGGCCGAGTAGCGCCGACCGCCTAGCCCGGCTTGTAGCCGGTTTCCGTCATCAGATAGGCGATCAGGTCCTGGCGGTCCTTGGCGTCCTTCAGGCCCGCGAAGGACATCTTGGTGCCGGGATGCACGGCGCGCGGGTCGGCGATCCAGGCGTCGAGGTGCTCGGGGTCCCAGGGATGGCCGCCGGCCGCCTTCAGGGCGTCGGAATAGGTGTAGTCGGCCTTGGACGCCATCGGGCGGCCGATCACGCCATAGAGGTTGGGGCCGGTCATGTTGGCCTGGCCCTCGCCCAGCGTGTGGCAGGAGCGGCAGCGGGCGAACTGCTTCTTGCCGTTGGCCCAGTCCGCCGTGTTGTAGGGCGCGGGCAGGGAGGCCAGCATCGCCTGGGCCTGGGTGTCATCGGGCGAAGCCTCGGGCGCGGCTTCGGGGGTCGATGCCGACTCCGCGGGCGGCGAGGCGGGCTTGCCGCAGGCGGCGAGGGCGAGAGTCGCGCAAAAGGCGGCGGCGATGGTCAGGCGCATGGGGGACTCGTGGATGAGCGGGTGGATGCCGCCGCAAAGCTATCCCTGTCTTTCAGAAGCGCAACCGTTCGCGTCATGAGAATGGCGCATTACCGCGACTTAACTGGCCAAGCCGCGCATCGCCGCTAAACAGTCTGCTGACCGAGCCTCCGGAGCCCATCCCATGAAGTTCCTGTCCGACCTGGCCATGGCCGCCATCGCCGTGTCCGCCACCCTGGTGGCCCTGTCGTCGCCGGCGCATGCCCAGCCCTCCGACCCCAGCACCCTGCCGTCGGAACAGCCGGCCGGCCCGGACCAGGCGGTGATTTCGGCCCACGAAACCGTGCTGCGAAAGGTCATCGCCGATCTGAAGGCGCGCACGCCGGACTACAATTCCATGGTCCCGCAGCTGGCCGACATCGTCCGCGCCAACGTCGACGCCATCGCCAGCGCCATCAATGCGCTGGGCCCGCTGAAGACCCTGACCTACGCCGGCACCCAGCAGAACGCGCTGAAGTTCCGGGCCGCGTTCGAGAAGGGCAACGAGACCTGGTTCATCGTCATCCAGCCGGACGGCAAGATCGCCGGGCTGGTGTTCCGCGACGATCCGGCTCCGACGCCGGCGCCGGCCTCGTAAGGCGCCGAAAAACAATCCGGAATTCGCGCGGCCTCGGGGATTGCCCCGGGGCCGCGTTTTCATGCGCCCTGCACGGACGCACGCCGGGTGAGGTGAAGGCGGAGGCGGCCCGGCTGGAATGCTTCGCGGCCTAACCATCTTCTCCACCCCGGCCGCACCTGGTTGAGAACTAGAGGTTTTCGATCTCGAACCCGCTGCTGGCCTGCATGCTCTCCGCCAGGATGGAGCGGTGGCAGCCCAGGTGACCGTCCTCGTAGCAGAGCAGGGCGGCCTTGCGCTTGCCGGCGATCTCGACGGCCTGCGCCAGCTGCATCTGCGCCTCGGGCTCTTCCATGTGGGCGTTGAAGATGGCGTGCATCTTCGGCATGTCGCCGTGGCGCGCCGCCTCGCGGCCGGGCTTGGGCGTGCCCAGCTTCTGCAGGTGGACGTAATCCACCCCGGCTTCCTTCAAAGTGTTGGCCAGCAGGGTCTTGGAGAACCCCGCCTTGCGCGAGGAGGCCACGGCCCGCACGTCGATGACGACCTCGACCTTGGCGTCCTTCAGCCGCTGGATGACGTCGGGCAGGGTTGAGGTCTCATAGCCGATGGTGGCGAGTTTCATGGCGGCGCCCTAATCGCAGGGGGCGGTTTCGCCCGTCCCTGAATCCACCCGCAGGCAGTGCTCGCGGCCGCTCTCGCAGTCGGTGACCACCAGGGTCACGTCCCCGTCGGCGTCGAGATGCGGATGCCAGGCGTCGAGGAACTCCAGGGCCGCGGCTTCGAAGCTGGCGGCTTCGACGGTGTGGCCGCGGGCGCGGTCTTCTGAGGCCGCATGGACGGCGAAGCGGCGGGATTTCGACTTGGGCATGGGATACTCGCGGTTCGACAGTTCAACGCCCCGACGCGCAAAAGGATTCCCTGAGTCGCGAGCCTTGTCGGCACGGAACCGCGCCGTGTGCGTTTAGCCCCGGACAAAAAGGGAGCTTTCAAGCCCATGACGACCCGTCTCTACGCAAAGCCGCTCATCGCCTTCGCCGCCTTCGCCGCCCTGGTTTCCATCGACGGCGCCGCGATGGCCGCGGGGTCCGCCGGCGGCGTGCAGGCCGCCTTCGGCAACACCGTGATCTCGACCTATCCAGACGGCCGCACCGGCCTGCTGTGGCTGAACGCCAATGGCACCTACGACGCCAAGGGCCGCCACCGCACGTCCTCCAGCGGCGCCTGGACGGTGAAGGGCTCCAAGGTCTGCCTCAAGCAGAAGAAGCCCAGGCCCGCGCCCTTCGCCTTCTGCACGGCCCTGCCCAACGGCGGTGTCGGCGCGACCTGGAGCGGCAAGGCCGTCACGGGGGAGAAGATCCGCATCAAGCTGGTGGGCGGCCACGTCGAGCCCCCGGCCAAGGCCTGATCCCTAGAGGGTGATATCCAGCCGCTCCGGCGCCCGGCTGCGCCGGCGGCGGCTGATCACGCCGTTCAGGGCCCGCGTCAGGGTCAGGATCTGCTCGTCGCTGAGCCGATGGCTGAGGTGCACCATCCGGTCGCGCAACAGGGCCACGTCCACGTCGCGCAGCGGCGCATCGAAGCTCCGGTCGTAGGGCATCCTCGCCTCCGATCCAGGTCTCCCCCACCGCCATAATGCCATGCCCCGCAACGAAACGCGGTTAGCGGGCGCGGTAAAGATCGCCTTTTTCGCGTCAACCACATCTCCAAGCCGGTTGTTAAGGCTGACGCGTCAGGATTTGCGGCTCGGGGGGCCGATGAGGGACGCAAAGCTCATGGCCACCATCCGCTATGCCGTGCTCCGGGTCGCCGACGAATGGCGGATTGTCTGCGAGCGGCGCCACATCGGCCATTTCCCCAGCCGTCCCTCGGCCATCCACACCGGCGCCATGCTGGCGCGCGAGGCGGTCAGCGCCGGGCACGCGGTGGAATTCCTGGTCCAGGACCACGCCGGCCTGCTGGTCGCCGAGACCTTCGATCCCCGCGCGGACGACCCGGCCGGAGACGCGGACCCCTCTCTCCTCGCCGGCGCGCAAACTTGACGCCCCAGGCCCCACGGCACAGGTTGTCGCTGGGCCATAGGGGAATTTGACCATGCGCTACGCAGTGCTGGCGGCTGTCGCCGCCGTCGCCATGATTGCCGGATCGACCGCCGTTCAGGCGCAGAGCAACCAGTACGGCGCGCTCGCCATCGACCAGAACGCCGGCGACGCCTACGGCTGGGCCGTAAACCACTACACCCAGAAGCAGGCCGACGCCGCCGCCCTGTCGCAGTGCGGCAGCAAGTGCCACATCGTGGTGCGCTTCTACGGCGGCTGCGGGGCCTATGCGGTCGAACGCGGCAACAACTCGCTGTACGGCTGGGGCACGGCCTCGACCGAATATGCCGCCAAGCAGCGGGCCGAAGCCGAGGTGCGCAGCCGCGGCGGCGACGACGTTGTGATCCGCGTCTGGGGCTGCAACGCAGGCTGACGCCATTCGAGGATTCGCTGCTAGGCTCGCGGGCGTCCCGTCCGCGAGCCCGCCGCCATGCCGATTTTCCTCCTCCTGCTGATCGCGCTGGCCGGCTGCGGGCCGATGGACGTCGGCCGGCCGGTCGAACGGCCCGCCGCGGCGGCGCCCGCGCCGACGCACCCGTTGGCCCGGCGCATCCAGGCCCTGGGCGCGGGCTTCGACGGCGACGTCGGCATCGCCGTGCGCGATCTGCAGAGCGGCTGGGAAACCTCGTACCGCGGCCGCGATCTCTTCCCGCAGCAGAGCGTGGCCAAGCTGTGGGCGGCGCTGTCGCTGCTGGATGCGGTCGACAAGGGCAGGATCCAGCTCTCCGAGGCGGTCACCGTCACCCGCGACGACCTGTCGATCTTTCACCAGCCGATCCGCGTGGAGGTGATGAAGCCGGGCGGCTTCCACACCAACCTGGAGACCCTGTTCAAGGACGCTCTGACCACCAGCGACAACGCCGCCAACCAGTTCATCGTCAGCCGCGTGGGCGGACCCGAGGCGGTGCAGGCGGTGATCGACGCCAAGCGCCTGGGCGCCATCCGCTTCGGCCCCGGTGAGCGCATCCTGCAGCCGGCCATCGCCGGCCTGACCTGGAAGCGCGAATTCTCCTACGGCAAGCAGTTCTGGCGCGCGCGGGCCTTCGTGCCTATCGAGACGCGCCGCCAGGCCCTGGCCAACTACCTGAAGGATCCGATGGACGGGGCCACCCCCCTGGCCATCGTCAACGCCCTGGCGCGCCTGAAGCAGGGCAAGCTGCTCTCGCCCGCCTCCACCGCGCTGATGCTCGACACCATGGCGATGAGCGAGACCGGGCCGATGCGCCTGCACGCCGGCCTGCCGCCCGGCTGGATCATGGCCCACAAGACCGGCACCGGCCAGGTGCTGGACACCGTCTCCACCGGCTACAACGACGTCGCCGTGCTCACCGCGCCGGACGGCAGGAGCTACGCCGTGGCGGTGATGATCGGGCGCACCGAGCGCTCCATCCCCGAGCGCCAGGCCCTCATGGCGGCCGTGTCGCGCGCCGTGGCCGACTGGCATGACGGGCGCGATCCGAATGTGGTGACGCCCGAACCGCCGCCCACGGCGCCGCAGCCGTGAAACTGGCCCTCAAACGCCGGCTGATCTGGGGTTTGGGCGGGCTCTGGGCCCCGGCCTATTGCCTGCTGCTGACGCTTGCCCCGCGTTATGTCCGGGGATCCTGGCAAGGCCTTCTGTTGACGCTGTCCTTCCCGATCCTGCTGGCCCTGCCGATGTTCCTGATCGGTCTGGCCTACACCAGCACCTTCCCTGGCCAGCGCTGGGCGCCACGGCGCTGGAACGACTACAGCTACCGCGCCGGCTTCGTAGCGGTCGCCGTCATCGTCGCCTGGCTGATGATCGCCCCACCCGACCTGGTTTCGGAATTTTCCCCGCTGCCGACGCCGGGTCCGGACACGTCGACTCCTCCGCCGCCCGGTCCTAGTCTGTGGCAAAGCTAGAGGGGTAATCCGATGAAAGCCGCCACCATCGCCTGCGTCGCCGCGCTCGCCGTCGGCGGCCTGTGGGCCGCGCCGGCCGCCGCCAAACCGCTTAAACACGGCGGCGCCTCCATCCAGCAGATCGCCGAGGTGCTGCGCCATCGCGGCTATCCCGCCGAGATCGGCGTGGACGACCAGGGCGATCCCAAGATCACCAGCACCATCGAGGGCGTTGAGTTCTACGTCCTCTGCTACCCCAACGGGGACGTCTGCGGCTCGATCCAGTTTTCCGCGGTGGTCAATCTCGAGGACGGCACGACCTACGAGAAGATCAACGAATGGAACCGCGAGCAGCGCTACGGCCAGGCGTGGCTGGACGATGAAATGGACCCCTACCTCGACATGTCCGTCGAGCTGGAACACGGCGCCAGCACCGAGCTGATCGACGAGAACCTCACCGACTGGGCCGAGATCGTCGGCAAGTGGAAGGGCTTCCTGGGCCTCGACTAGGCGGGTCGGGGACCGGACGCGACGCGGCCGGCCCCCCGCACTTCCCTAGGCGTGCGCCAGAACCGGCTCCGGGTCAGCGCGCAACGACCGGGGCGTCATCAGCGAGATGATGATCGCCAGCACGAAGGCGCCCACCAGGGTGACCACGATGGCCGCGCCCGTCGGCAGGTCCAGGACCGAGGACAGCACCAGACCCGCGACATAGCCGACGATCCCCGTTGCATATCCAACGAGGAGCCGCAGCTTCGGCGCGAACCGCCGCGCCGCCAGGGCCGGGACGATCAGGCTGGCGAAGACGAGATAGACCCCGACCAGCTGCACCGACTGGGTCACCACCAGGGCGAACAGCACGTAGAAGCCGATCATGCCCATGCGCTGGCGGAACGCGAACCAGACCGCGAGCGCCACGGCGTAGAACAGGGCGATGGGGATCAGGGCCGGGATTTGCACCCACAGGATCTGACCGACCAGCAGGTCCTTCAGATGCTCGCCGCCGTGGGGGTTGTTGGCCAGCAGCAACAGCTCGGCGCAGGCGGCCAGCACGAACAGGACCCCGATCAGGGCCTCCTGCACCTGCGGCCACTTCTTCTCCGTCCAGGTCAGCAGCAGCGCCCCGATGAGCGCCGCCACGCAGGCCGCGGCCTGCACCTGCCAGCCCTGCGGCTCGGAGCCGAAGGAGCCGGCGATGGTCACGCCCAGGCCCGCTACCTGGGCGATGGCCAGGTCGATGAAGACGATGCCGCGGGAGAGCACCTGCTGGCCCATCGGCACGTGGGTGGCCAGGACCAGCAGGCCGGCCAGGAAGGCCGGGATGATGATGGAGAGTTCGACCGCGCCCATTACTTCAGCCCCGCCAGCAGGCGCGTGATGGTGTCGTCGTAGAGCGAGAACAGGTCCTTCGCGCCAGGCGTGCCGCCGATGGTGTAGGGCAGGACCACGGCCGGGATGCCGGCCCGCTGGGAAATGAACTCCGAAGCGCGGCTGTCCTCGTAGGCCGAGCGGATGACCATGCGCGCGGGCGTGCGCTTCAGCAGGGTCAGCACCTGGGCCAAATAGCCCGAGGACGGCGGCACGCCGGGCTTGGGCTCCAGCGCCACGACCCGCTTCATGCCCAGCCAGGTTTCCAGATAGACCCAGTTCTGGTGCTGCACGGCGATCGACTGGCCGCGCAGGGGCGCGGCGCGGGCGGTCCAGCGGGCCAGGGCGGCGCGCCACTTGGTCGCGAAGGCGGCGTAGCGGGCGTTATAGTCGGCGGCGTGGGCCGGATCGATCTGGGCGAAGCGCGCCGCCAGCGCCTTGGCGATCGGCAGGATGTTGCGCGGATCGGTCTGGATGTGCGGATTGCCGCCGGCGTGCACGTCGCCCATCGAGCGGTCGACGCGGGCGGGCTTCTCCAGCAGGGTTATGTAGCGGGCGGCCTCGAACGAGCCGGGCGTGCCGGGTGCGATCTTCTTGTTGGCCGACTGGGCCACGATCTGCGGCAGCCAGCCCACCTCCAGCTCCGAACCCGAGCAGACCGTGATGTCGGCGGCGCGCGCCTTGGCGATCAGGCTGGGTCGGGCCTGGATCTGGTGGGGATCCTGCATGGCGGTGGTGGCGGCATAGGCGGTCACGTTGGGCCCGCCGATCTCCGTGGAGAGCGCGGCCCATTCCGGTTCGCAGGCGAAGACGCTGAGCGCCCAGGACGGGGTGCTGACGCCCAGCGCCAGCAGAACCGCGAGAACGATGGCTCGGATCATGGGGTGGTTCCTTAGTAACGGTGAGCGGCGTGGGGGCCGTAGACGACGGTGTATTGCAGCCAGAATTCGTCGGCCGACTGCAGGTCGCTCTCGTCGCGGGTGTACTCGGCGCGGAAGCGGCCGAATTCGCTGGAGTCGTATTCGAACAGCGCCGAGGCGCTCCACGGATTGCCGGCGGGATCGATCGTCGTGCCCAGCAGCAGCGGGCCGGGCTCGTCGCCGTGCAGCTGCGCATAGCGCAGGCCGACGCTGAAGTGCGGCATGAACTGGTAGACGGCCTGGCCGTACCAGCCGGAGCGGTCCAGCTGCGTCGCCACGCCGTTGAAGGCGCCGTCCTCGCGGTTCATGAAGTACTCGGCGCTGAGCACCAGGTTGCTCTGGATGACATTGCCGTTGGGGGCCCACTTCAGGACGCCCGAGACGATGCCCAGGTCGGTGTCGCCGCTGAAGGCGTCGACGCCGGAGACCGGGTCGGTGGTCTCGCGGCCGTCGGCCCTGGCGTGCAGGTACGACAGCCCCGCCAGCCAGCTCCAGCTGTCGTTGATGTCGGCGCCGGCGTGGACGAAGGCGGTGTAGGTCCCCGCGCCCTGGTTGGCCGCGCCGCCGGCCGGGAAGCTGTCGCCGCGATAGGCCTCGGCGCCGAACTCCAGGAAGATGTCGACCGGTGCGATCCAGCGCAGCTCGACCCCGTCGTCGCCGTACTGGCCGCCCAGGAAGGCGCGGTAGGGCAGGGGCATGTCGATGAACGACCAGTTGTGGGCGTGGCGCTCGTTCAGATAGCCGACGCCCGAGAAGAACCGCCCGGCCTTGGCGGTCAGCCCGCCGGGCAGCGCCGTGGTCTGGATGAAGGCCTCCTCGACGCCCGCCTCGCCCTGGCCGTCGAAGGCCACGGTCAACTGAGCGGCGAAGAAGGGGTCGACGTTGGCCGCGAAGGTCAATTCGGATTCAGCCAGCGAGAAGCCGCGGTCCGGCTGGCCGGCCTCGTCGCCCAGCTCGAAGCCGGGGATGCGCTGCCGGGCGGGGTCGCGGCTGTTGATGACGTAGTTGCCGTTCAGCACGACCGAGACGCCGGGGTTCATGGCGTTGGGCTGGGCCGTGGCTCCGTCCACCGGCTCGTCGGACGGGGCCTCGGCGGCGCTGTCGTTGGCGGCGACCTCGACGGGCTGGCCGGAATCCTGGTCGGGCGGCTGGTCGGTCTCGTCCGGATTGGCGGCGGTCGCCATGGCCGGGTCGGCGGCGGCGGCGTCGGCGGCGTCGGCGGGCGCTCCGGCGTCGGCCGGGGCCTGGCCGTTGCGCGCCTCGTCGCGGGCGATGCGGGCCTCCAGCGCGGCGATGCGCGCTTCGTAGTCGGCCTTCATCTGGTCGAGCTGGGCCTGCATGGCGGCCAAGTCGGGCTCGCCGGCAAACGCGGGCGCGGCGGAGAAGGCGAGCAGGGCGGCGGCGGCGAGCCCACCCCATCTGGCGATGATACGACTCACGACGGCCTCCTGCGGGATCGGCGAAGGTCGAGAGTGTTATGTTATATCATCTAAACGATCAAGAGGCCGGACGCCGCCGCTACCGCCCCTGGCGGCGAGGGGCTAGGAACGGGGCATGACCGATCCGATTCACGTTCTCATCACCGGTTCGACCCGCGGCATCGGCGCCGCGGCCGCGGGCGCCCTCGAAGCGCGAGGGGCGCGGGTCGTGCGTCATGGCTCGAAGGACGGTCCCGGCGTCATCGGCGCCGATCTGGGCGATCCGGACGCGGCTGACGGCCTTTGGGAACGCGCTTTGGAGGATGCGGACGGCCGCATTGACGTCCTGGTCAACAACGCCGGGGTGTTCGAACCCATCGCCGTCGACGCCGAAGACGACGCCTGGCGGGCGGCCTGGGGCCGCACCTTGCAGGTCAATCTGCAGAGCTCGGCCGACCTGTGCCGCCGGGCCGTTCTGCACTTCCGTGAGCGCGCCAGGGATGGAATCTGCGGCGGTCGCATCGTCAATGTCGCCAGCCGCGCCGCCTACCGTGGCGACAGCCCGCAGCACTGGCACTATGCCGCCTCGAAGGCCGGCATGATCGGCATGACCAAGTCCATCGCGCGCGGCTACGCGGCCGAGGAAATCCTTGGGTTTGCGGTGTGTCCGGGCTTCGTCATGACGGGCATGGCGGAGGACTATCTGAGCAGCCGCGGCGGCGACAAGCTGCTGGCCGAAATCCCCCTCGGCCGCGTCGCCACGCCGGAAGAGGTGGCCAGCATCATCACCTACCTGGCGCTGGATGCGCCGGGCTCGATGACGGGCGCGGTGATCGATGTGAACGGCGCGAGCTTCGTGCGCTAGCTGTGCAGGGCCTGCAGGTCCGCCTTGGGGGCGACGAAGGCCCAGACGGGCGCGGCGCACTGGTCGTGGAACGTCCCCGAAAGACCGAGCTCGCCGTCGGGATCCCCGGCGACATAAAGGCGCGTGCGCGGGTCTCCGTCGCGGAACCACCCTCGACAGCGCGCGCAACAGTCGGTTTGGCGAACGTCGTTCATGCCCATCCCCTGGTCGTTCGTCGACAATAGGCCGGTTTTCGGCGCGGTGTATCCGGCGCGTGATGCCGCAGGGCTCGAAGGCTGTGCCGCGTTGATCGGCGGCCACACCCGGGCGGACGGGCCCTTTCCGGCATGATCCAGATCACAGCGGGCGCCGGCCGGGCGGCGCATGCTCGCCAGCGACACTGGAGGCGAACATGTGGAAATACCTCATCGTGGCCGTGGCGCTGACCGGCGCGGCCCAGGCGCGCGACTTTGCGCCGGCGATACGGCAGGTCCCGCCCGGACCGCCCATGGACATGGCTGTGTCGGCCATGCGCGGGGAAATGGACGTGCGCGACCGCTGCTCCACCTGCCACGCGGTCGGGCTGCACGACATCAGCCCAAATCCGGCCGCGCCGCCGTTGCGCGCGGTGGGCGTGCGCTATCCCATCGACAAACTGGAACAGGCTTTCGCCAACGGCGTGCGGATCTCGCACAATCCGACCATGCCTGCCTTCACCCTGCGCCACGACGAGGCGGCCGACATCATCGCCTATCTGAAGGAATTGCACCGGCAGGACCCCTCGCGGGACATGGCCTGGTAGGGAAGGGCGCGCCTTGCGCCCAGTTGACGAGTCGCCGCATTCAGCCAACCTGTCGGCGTCGCGTTCCCGCGGCCCCGGGAGCCCGCCCCTCGATGCAAAAGCTGAACCTTTCCATGGCCGTTGCGGCCGCCCTCGCCCTGACCGCGTGCAAGCCGGCCCAGACTCCCGCGCCCGCTCCGGCGGATCCGGCCGCCGCGCCTGTGGCGGCCGCGGCGGCCCCCGGCGTCGGCGAACCCGGCTATTCGCCGCCCGACGCCGACGACGGCCCCATGGAGTGCCTCGCCTATATCGACCTGCTGCGCGGCGCGATCCGCGACGGCAAGGTCACCGGCGACGGGGCGGCCCTGGCGGCGGCCTCGAGGGCCATGCGCGCCGAAGCCCACAAGGGCCGCAGCGACGGCGAGGTGGACCAGTACTACGCCTCCAGCGTCGCGGTTTTCGACGACCTCCCGACCCTGGAACTGCAGCGCAAGGTCGCCCACTGCCTCGCCAACCCCCCGAAACAGCCCTCCGAATAGGGGGTTGTCAGGGGCGAAATCGCCCAAACCATTGTAATATCAATATGTTGAAGAAGTCTGCTGCGGCAGGTGAGGCAGCATGGTGCCGGCTGAGGGACTCCAACCCCCGACCTTCGGTTTACAAAACCGCTGCTCTAGCAACTGAGCTAAGCCGGCGCGCCTCTGCGGGCAGGCCGCTTATGCCGTCGCCGGAGCTGGTTCGCAACGCCGAGCCTTGGCGCTTTGGGCGCGCGCTTCTATATCGGACCGCTCCCGCTTCCCCCGGAACCCCATGGCCCGCTTCCTGATCACGTCCGCCCTGCCGTACATCAACGGCATCAAGCACCTCGGCAACCTGGCCGGGTCGATGCTGCCGGCCGACGTGCACGCGCGCTTCCGCCGCGCCCAGGGCCACGAGGTGCTCTACATCTGCGCCACCGACGAGCACGGCACGCCGGCCGAACTGGCCGCCGCCGAGGCCGGCCAGGACGTGCGGACCTATTGCGACGAGCAACACGTCATCCAGAAGACCGCCGGCGAGGCTTTCGGCCTGTCGTGGGACTGGTTCGGGCGCTCGTCCAACCCGCCCAACCACCGCCTGACCCAGCATTTCTGCGAGGTTCTGGAAGCCAACGGCCTGATCGAGGAACGGGTGGACCAGATGGTCTATTCGATCGACGACAAGCGCTTCCTGCCCGACCGCTACGTCCAGGGAATCTGCCCCCATTGCGGTTTCGAGCACGCGCGCGGCGACCAGTGCGACAACTGCGGCCGGCTGCTCGACCCGACCGACCTGAAGGAGCCCTATTCGGTCATCTCGGGGTCGAAGAACATCGAGGTGCGCGATACGCGCCACCTCTATCTGCTGCAGTCGAAGATGCAGGCCCCGATCCGCGCCTGGGTGAACGAAAAATCTACCGACTGGCCCAACCTGACCAAGGGCATCGCCAACAAGTACCTCGACGAGGGGCTGATCGACCGGGGCATCACCCGCGACCTGGCGTGGGGCATCCCGGTGACCAAGGGCGGCTTCCCGCGCCCCGGCTTCGAGGACAAGGTCTTCTACGTCTGGTTCGACGCGCCGATCGAATACATCGGCGCCACCGTCGAGTGGTCCGAGGCCACTGGCAATGAATGGAAGCGCTGGTGGCGGCTGGACGAGGGCGCCGACGACGTTCGCTATGTCCAGGTCATGGGCAAGGACAACGTGGCCTTCCACACCGTCAGCTTCCCGGCCACCATCCTGGGCTCGGCCGAACCCTGGAAGACCGTCGACGACCTGAAGGCCTTCAACTGGCTGAACTGGTACGGCGGCAAATTCTCCACCTCCGGAAAGCGCGGCGTCTTCATGGACCAGGCGCTTGAACTGCTGCCGCCCGACTACTGGCGCTGGTACCTGACGGCCTATGCGCCGGAAGGCTCGGACACCGCCTTCACCTGGGAGCAGTTCCAGGCCGCCATCAACAAGGACCTGGCCGATGTGCTGGGCAATTTCGTCAACCGCATCCTGAAGTTCTGCGAGACGCGGATGGAGGCTAAGGTCCCCGTCGGCGGCGAGCCCGGGCCGCTGGAAGAAAAGCTCTACGCGGACGTGGGCGAAGCGCTGGCCGAGGCGACGGCGATGTTCGAGGCCATGGAGTACCGCAAGTCGGCCCTGGCCATCCGCCGGATCTGGGTGCTGGGCAATGAGTACCTGACCGAGGCCGCGCCCTGGACCGCCTTCAAGACCGATCCGGAACGCGCCGGGGTCATCGTGCGCACCGGCCTGAACCTGGTGGGTCTGTTCGCCGCCATCGGCGCGCCGATCATCCCCTTCGCGGTGGAGGCCATCGCCGGATCGGTGGGGCTGAGCACGCCCCTGCCGTGGCCGTCATCGGACGGCAAGGCGGAGCTGAACCGCCTGACGCCGGGCGCGCCGATCAGCGTGCCGCCCGTTCTGTTCGCGAAGATCGATGACGAGCAGGTTGCCGAATGGATCGCGCGCTTCGGCGGGGAAGACGCCGCCTAGGGCACCGGCATCGGCTTGTCGGGCTCGAGCTCGGCCGGGATGGGCGGCAGCTCCTTGACGCCTTTCATGTATTTGGCGGCCTCGGGCTTGGAGATGTCGAGCCAGGTTCCGGGCATCATCTGGTTGTGGTCGGCCGTATAGCCCTGGCGCACCACGATCGAGCGGTAACCCTCCCAGCACATGTGCAGGGCGACATAGACCACGATCAGCAGGCCGACGTAGCCGATCCAGCGGAACTTGTGCAGCAGCTTGGCGATCCAGGTCGCGGCCACGCCCATCAGCACGATGGAAAGGCCCAGGCCGAAGATCAGGATGGTGGGGTGCTCGCGCGCCGCGCCGGCCACGGCCAGCACGTTGTCCAAAGACATCGACAGGTCGGCGATGAAGATCTGCAGGAAGGCCTGGGCGAAGGTCTTCTGCCGCGTGCGCACCGCCGCGCCGCCGATGGAGCTGGTCCCGTCGACATCGATGCCGGTGGCGTCCTCCAGGCCGGCTTCGGCCTGGGCGGTGGCTTCGCTCTCGTGCTCGCGAAGGTCACGCCACATCTTCCAGCAGACCCACAGCAGCAATACGCCGCCGGCCAGCAGCAGGCCCACGAAGGCCAGCAGGTGCACCGTGATGAGCGCAAAGCCGATGCGCAGGATGACCGCCGCGCCCAGGCCCCAGAAGATCGCCTTGCGCCGCTGGTCGGCGGGCAGGCCGGCCGCCGCCAGGCCCACGGCCACGGCGTTGTCGCCCGCCAGCACCAGGTCGATCATCATCACCTGGAAGAAGGCGGAAACCTGGGCGGCGATATCGTGGCCGCCCAGGCCCAATGAACTCAGCAAATCGGTCATGCACCGTTCCTAAGGGTGGGAACGGCTAGCGGGCAAGCGCGCACACCAACTATCAGGCGTGGGCTTCGCCGTGGCTGTCATGCGCATCGTGGGCGCCGCCGCTGGCTTCGGGCGGAGCCTGATGAGCCGAATAGGCCTGGCGGCGCGCCTTGGGGCGATTGGCGACAAACAGCGCGATCAGCAGGGCCAGGATGATCAGGCCGACGATGCCCCACATCATCGGGCTCATCTCAAACCCGGCGCGGGCCGGGTCGGTAACCTGCACGGCCGGCTCTGACGCCTGCGGAATGGCTTGTACGCCCGGTCCGGCGGCGGCGACCGTCGCGGGCGCGGCGGACTCGGCCGTGGTCGCGGCGGTGGCGGAGGGGGCCGCGGTGGCGGCGGGCGCGGCGGCGCTGGTGGCGGCCACGGTGCTGGAAGCGGAAGAAGAGGCGCTGGCGCTGCTGGAGGCCGAGCGGGCGTTCGCGGCGTAGACACCGCTGCTCACCGAGCCGCGCACGCGGGCGGAGCGGGTGTTGGCGGCGTAGCGGGTGCGCGGGCCGCCGCGCAGCACCGGATTGGCGATCGGGCGGTTGAACACCACCAGGGTGGTCTTGCCAGTGGCCGGATCATAACGGCGCTCGGCCATCAGGCCGCGGCTTTCCAGGCCGGCGATGTAGGCGTCGTCCGCCGACTGGGTGGCGGCGGCCTGGGTCTGCGCGCTGGGGGCGCCGGCGAGCGGGGCGACCTCGGTGGTCTGCACCGACGGGGGCGGGGCGTCGTTGCCGGCGTAGGCCTCGGCCGTCGGCTCCTTCTGGCACGCGCCCAGGAGGGCGAGCGAAGCTACAAGACCGGTCGCAAGGCTGAGACGGACGCGCATGGCAATTCCCCCGTTTTTTGTCGCCCAAGAACGCTGTTCCGGGGACGGCCCCCGAACAGAACGCTTAAGGTTAACGAAAATCAACCCTATTCAACGCGGCGGACGGTTTCGTAGAGCGCCACGGCGGCGGCGTTGGAGACGTTCAGGCTCTCGAACTTGCCCGGCATGGGGATGCGTCCGAGCGCGTCGCAATGCTCCTGCACCAGGCGGCGCATGCCTTCGCCTTCGGACCCCAGCACCAGCACCGTAGGCCTGCCGTCCAAGGCTTCCGCGAGGGTCTGCTCGGCCTCGCCGGCCAGGCCGACCGAGCGCCAGCCCAGGTCGGACAGCTTTTCCAGCGCCCGGCTCAGATTGGTCACCCGCGCGTGGGGGACCCGGTCCACGGCCCCCGCCGCGGCCTTGGCCAGGGAACCGCTCAGTGTCGGAGCGTTGCGGTCCTGCATCACCACGCCGCGCGCCCCGAAGGCCGCCGCGGAACGGAAGATGGCGCCCACGTTCTGGGGATCGGTGACGGAATCCAGCATCAGGATGACGCCCTGGGGATTCTCGCCCAGCTCGTCGATGGAGACGCCGTCCAGGGGGGCGACGCGCAGGGCCACGCCCTGGTGCACCGCGCCCATCGGCAGCTTGTCGGTCAGCTGCTTGGCCTCGACGGTCTCGGGCCGCAGGTTTTTCCTGTGCTTGTTGAGGATCGGCTGCAGTTCCTTGAGCCGGTCGACGGTGCCCATCAGGCGCATTTCCTGCGACCGCGCGGGGTTCAGCAGGGCGGCTTCCACCGCGTGGCGGCCCCATACCCAGCCGGAGGCGTCTTCCTTCTTGGGCTTGAAGCGTGGCCGGCTGGGGTCCCAGCCAGGCTTGCGGCCTCTCTCAGACCCTTGTTCGCCACGGGATTTCCCGTCGTTGCGTTCGCGAAAAGTCGACACTATAAGACGCGCTCCGATTTGGGGCCCAAGGGGCTTCGGTCCGGCCGCCCCTATATCAGGCGCAACCGCGATCGCAGCCTTTTGTTCGAGAACACATCGTTTTCGAGCGGCTTCGTCGGTTGCATCGCGCGCGAGGGGGGAATGTCCCGAGTGGCAAAGGGGGCGGACTGTAAATCCGCTGGCGTACGCCTTCGTAGGTTCGAGTCCTACTTCCCCCACCACGCGCTGATGGAGCCGACGACGAGAAGCCCCGGGTCCAACGAGGAGTAGACGCGACATCCGCGCGTGAAGCGCGGGTATAGCACAATGGTAGTGCAGCAGCCTTCCAAGCTGAGGATGCGGGTTCGATTCCCGCTACCCGCTCCATCCTCGGAAACAACCACCGCCGTCCCAAGAAGGTAGAACCGATGGCCAAGGAAAAGTTCGTTCGTAACAAGCCGCACTGCAACATCGGCACGATCGGTCACGTCGACCACGGCAAGACGACGCTGACGGCGGCGATCACCATGGTGCTGGCCAAGACGGGCGGCGCGACGGCGAAGAGCTACGCCGACATCGACGCGGCGCCGGAAGAGAAGGCGCGCGGCATCACCATCAACACGGCGCACGTGGAATATGAGACGGCCAACCGTCACTACGCCCACGTCGATTGCCCGGGCCACGCCGACTACGTGAAGAACATGATCACCGGCGCGGCGCAGATGGACGGCGCGATCCTGGTGGTCTCGGCCGCTGACGGCCCGATGCCGCAGACGCGCGAGCACATCCTGCTGGCCCGTCAGGTGGGCGTGCCGGCGCTGGTGGTGTTCATGAACAAGGTCGACATGGTCGACGACAGCGAGCTGCTGGACCTGGTCGAGATGGAAGTGCGCGAGCTGCTTTCGTCCTACCAGTTCCCCGGCGACGACATTCCGATCGTCAAGGGCTCGGCGCTCGCCGCCGTTGAAGGCAAGGATCCGGTGATCGGCGAAGACGCCATCCTGGAGCTGATGACCCAGGTCGACGCCTACATCCCGCAGCCGGAGCGTCCGATCGACCTGCCGTTCCTGATGCCGGTGGAAGACGTGTTCTCGATTTCCGGCCGCGGCACGGTTGTGACCGGCCGTATCGAAAAGGGCATCGTCAAGGTCGGCGAGGAAGTCGAGATCGTCGGCATCCGCGACGTCCAGAAGACGGTCTGCACGGGCGTGGAAATGTTCCGCAAGCTGCTCGACCAGGGCCAGGCCGGCGACAACGTCGGCGTGCTGCTGCGCGGCACCAAGCGTGAAGACGTCGAGCGCGGCCAGGTGCTGTGCAAGCCGGGCTCGATCACCCCGCACACCAACTTCATGGCCGAGGCCTACATCCTGACCAAGGAAGAGGGTGGCCGTCACACGCCGTTCTTCGCCAACTACCGTCCGCAGTTCTACTTCCGCACGACCGATGTCACCGGCATCATCAAGCTGAAGGAAGGCGTGGAAATGATCATGCCCGGCGACAACGCCGAGCTGGAAGTCGAGCTGATCACCCCGATCGCCATGGACCAGGGCCTGCGCTTCGCCATCCGCGAAGGCGGCCGCACCGTCGGCGCCGGCGTCGTCGCCAAGATCATCAAGTAAGCAGACCCAGCGCCCTCAAGCGCTGACCTCAGAAGCCCCGCCGCGGAAACGCGGCGGGGTTTTTCTTTGCGCCTACATCGGGGTGCTTGGGTCGATGACAGGCTCTTGCGGCGGCGTCGCGCCCGGCGCCGGTTCGTAGGCGGAATCGCGCGCCGGGAAACCGGGTTCCGGGGACAGTTCGGGCTCCGGTAGGGCTGGCGCGGGGATGCCGTCATCGCCGCCAAACTCGAGGTCGTGGAGCAGCCAGGCATCGAACACGCCTGACTCGATGCTATCGATACGCCCCAACGGCGGAGACCCCACCGGGTCGGGCACGGGGGACATCAGGTTCAGACCGCGCAAGTTCGGGATCCCTACGTCCGCGCGCATGTTGAACCCGCCAAAGTCATATTCGATAATCGAGTCCACGAGATCAGACTCCAGCGACTGGCCGTCCTCAACGGGCGGCGCGACCGGCGCCACCGCCTGGGTGAGGCCCGCCGACGGGCCGTCGAAGGTCATCGGGTTGTTCGACAGGTCGATGACGCAGACGAAGCGCTGGCCCTTGTGCGGGCCGCAGGCCGCGCCGCCCATGGTGAAAACGGGATTGAGCAGGTCGCGGCGGTGAGGCGCGCCGGGCACGCCGGAATCAAGGATCAACTGCAGCACCACGTCCTGAGCCGTGCTCTGGCCGAAGGCGAGTTCTTCGGCGGTCAGGGTGGAGATGACGCCGGCGTCGCGTATGCGGCCGCCCGGCGTGGAGCCGCCCGCGCCCGTGTGGGTCATCAAGCCGGTCAGGCCCAACTGCTGCGCCTGCGCCCAGGCTGCCTGCCCCAGGCGGGGATCCAGACGCAGCGCCGGCGCGGGCGGCATTTCGGCAACCGCGGTGAATGCGTCGAGCAACGGCTGTGTGCGCAGGCGGGTCTCCAGCTGATCATGGAGGTTCTCGACATAGACCCGTGGATTTGCGCGCAGGGCGTTGATCTCGTCGATCACGCTGGCGGAGGGGCCGGCTTGCTGGAGGTCCTCGCGGCTCACGGGCTTGACCGGCTGGGCGGCTTCAGTGCGTTCGCCTCGCGGGCCTCCGGCCTGGCTCGTCGTGGCGGCGCAAAGGAAGGCGAAAGCGACAAGGGCGGGCGTGGCGACGCGAAAACTCAGAGGCGCGGTCATGACTAACCTCCTTCTGGCTTGACTGCAGCATGACCGCCCGCCGGGATTTTGCCAATCGGCGCCCCGGCTCAGCTGTGCCATGCTCGGCCAACACGGACACGGAGAGGGCTGTCATGGGCATGCTGGACTGGATGACGGGGACCAAGGCAGCGCCCAAGGGCGTGGCGCGCCAGCCGGTCGCGGCGCTGCGCGAGGCCCTGCTGGCGGTGAATCGGCCCACGGCGCCGTTCCAGGTGCGCGATGGCGCGCCGGAAAAATGCGATCTGGTCGCCGAGTGGAAGATCGTGGACGCGGCCTGGTACGAGATCTTCGCCAAGGCCGGGATCGAGAAGGTGTTCAAGGTCCTGATGAAGTTCGACGAGGCCAAGGGCGAGGTGCGCGCCGTGGATCAGGAGTTCAGCGTCGAATGGCGCGCCGGCGTGCCGGTGTTGGGCGCCAGCCTTGAGGCGTTCCGCGGCCAGAAGTGGGAGATGAGCACCGAGACGGTCTACGCCTTCAAGGAAGAGGACCTGACCTTCGGCAAGATCTACTCGTACAAGTTCGCAACGCCCGAGATCAAAGACCCCCTGCGCGAGGCCGCGCTGAAGGCCGGCTGGGGCTGGCGCGGGGTGGCGTTCGGCAAGCTCTGAACCTGGCGGCGTGACAGCCGCGTCCGGCTCGGCTTTGATGGGGCCGGGCAGGGGACGGGGCATGCAACGATTCATCGGTGGAATTCTGGCCTTCGCGGCGCTGGCGCTGGGCGTCGCCGCCGCCCAGGCCCAACCCGCGCCGGGCGATCCCTTTGACCTGCAGGCCATGTCCGGGGCCGAACGCCAGGCCTTTCTGCGCCTCATGCCCAAGGGCGGCGACCTGCACCTGCATCTGGCCGGCAGCGCCTATCCCGAGACCTACCTGCAGTGGGCCGTCGAGGACGGGCTGTGCATCGACGCCGTGGCGCTGGCCCTGGCCCCGCCGCCCTGCACCGCGCCGCTGAAGCCGGCCTCGGCCGCCTTCACCGAGCCCGGCCTCTACGGCCTGATGCTCGACAGCCTGTCGACGCGCCAGCCCGGCTTTGCCGGCCGCAGCGGCCACGACCAGTTTTTCACCGCCTTCGACCGCTTCGGCGCCACCGACCCCAAGCGGGTCGGCGACATGCTGGCCGACGTGAAGACCAGGCTGGCGGCCGAGAACACCTGGTACGCCGAGCTCATGGTCACGCCGCAGTCGCGCGAGAGCCGCGCCGTCGGCCGCGCCATCGGCTGGAAGAATGACATGGCCGCCCAGCAGCGCGCCGGCGCGGCCCAGCTGGCCGCGCTGGTGCCCGCGGCCATGGCCCAGACCGACGCCATGGAGGCCCGCGCCAACGCCATCCTCAAGTGCGGCACGCGCGACGCCCAGCCGGGCTGCGGCGTCACCGTGCGCTATCTGGTGCAGTCCAACCGCCTGCTGCCGCTGGAGGAAACCTTCGCCCAGCTGCAGCTGGGGGTGGCCCTGATCGGCAAGGATCCGCGCTGGGTCGGCCTGCAGATGGTGGCCCCGGAAGATCATCCGAACGCCCTGAAGAACTACGTCGCCCACATGGAAATGGTGGGGTTTCTCAGCGATCACGGCCGCAGGGTTCATGTCGCGCTTCATGCCGGTGAGCTCACCCCGGCCTACGCCAGCCCCGCCGATCTGCGCTTCCACATCGCCATGGCCGTGCATGTCGCGGGGGCCAGTCGCATCGGCCACGGCGTGGACATCGCCTTCGAAGACGGCGCGGCGGCCCTGGTGCGTGAACTGGCGGCCAAGGGGGTGCTTGTGGAAGTGAACCTCACCTCGAACGACGTGATCCTAGGCGTCCGCGGAAACGATCATCCCTGGCATTGGCTGCACGACGCGGGCGCGCCGTTCGCCTTGTCGACCGACGACCCTGGCATCAGCCGATCCGAGCTGAGCCAGGAATACGCGCGCGGCGCGGCCGAAGGCATGAGCTATCACGACCTCAAGACCTCGGCGCGCAACGCCCTGGCCTACAGTTTTCTGGCGGGAGAGGGGCTTTGGAGCGATCCCGGCGTCTATGCTGTGCCGACCGCCGCCTGCGTCCGCGCCCTGGATCCGTCGCCGGTGATCTCGGACGCCTGCAAGGCGCTGCTCAAGCGCAGCGACAAGGCGCGCGAGCAGTTCCGGCTCGAAGCCGAACTGGCGTCGTTCGAGAGCACGCGCCGCTAGATCGCCCAGCGCGCCCCTAGCCGGCCATACATGACCCGCAGCGCCTGCACGTCATTCTCGAACCAGCCTTCGATCCAGGCCCGGTAGGCGGTCAGGCCCTGGGCTTCGCTGCCGTCGGCGAGGAAGGCGGCGGCGGTCTGGCCGGCGAAGTAGCCACTCATCAGCGCCTTCAGCACGCCATGTGACGAAGTCGGGTCCAGCATGGCGGCGGCGTCGCCCGCCAGCATCCAGCCTGGCCCGGCCGCCGGGGTCAGCCGCCAGCCCATCTCGGCGCCCTTCGAAGGACCCTCCGGCGACAGCCCGGCGAGGGCGTCTGGGACCCAATCACGACTTCGCCTGATGCCGGAAAGATCGAGGCGAACCCACTGGTATCGTTTCGGTTCGACCCGCGCGATCCAAGTCCAGCCCGTCTCGTCGCCCTGGATGGCGGGCTGGGCGTCGCGGGCCGGATACTCGCCGCGCACATAGCCATAGCGGACCACGAGCCCGGGCGATCGCTCACTGCTCGGCAGGTCAAGCTTGCGCTCGAGCCAGCGCGCCGGGCCCGACCCGTCGATGACCAGCCGCGCGCGCACCTCGCCCGCTTCGGTCGTCGCCCCGACCACCCGGCCGTCTTCGACGATCGGCTCCAGCACCCCGCAGGGCATACGGACCTCGAGGCCGACCTCGCGCGCGCGGTCCAGCAACAGGTTGTCGAAGGCCGAGCGGCGAACCTGGAATCCGCGCCAGGGGCCTGCGTCATCGGATCCGAACGGCACGAAGCGCCGGTCGCCGGCCCAGTCGATCTCGGCGCCTTCGAACCGCGCCCCGGTTACCCCCGCCAGCCGGTCGGCCACGCCCAGCTGGGCCAGCAGGCTCTCCACGCCCGGATGCAACGCCTCGCCGGCCCGTTCACGGGGGAACGCCTCGCGCTCGCACAGGATGACACCGAGGCCGTTCAGGGCGCAGGCGATCGCCGCCGACGTTCCCGCCGGCCCGCCGCCCACCACCAGGACGTCGACCGCCTCGCTCAGGACGGCATCGAGGCGTCGAAGGCCCACGCCCCGCCGCCGCGCCGGACCAGCGCCTTGCCGCCGCCGGCATAGGCCATCACCTCGTCGCCCTCGGCCGAGACCAGCACGAACTGCTGGTCATGCGGGTCGGGGATCTCTTCCTTGGGCACGTAGAGGCGGAAGGCGTACTTGCGCCCGCCCAGCCGCCCGCCCGCGGCGCGCTCGGCCTCCGCCAGCCCAGGGTCGCCTTCGGCCACCGCCTTGAAGGACGACACCGCCCAGCCCGACTTGGCGGTCAGCACCTCGATGGCGGCGCGGTAGTCCTTGTCGCCCCACTTGGCGACGTATTCCGGATCGTGGATGCCCAGCGCCCAGTAGACCGTCTCCATGGCCATGATGCGCGCCTTGGTTTCCTCCAGGTCCACCTGGCCGATGAGCGCCGAGGTCATGGTCCCGGGCATGGCGATGTAGTCGGCGCGGTCGATGTTCCGGTAGCGCCACCAGGCCTTGCCGTCGGCTTCGATCCGGCGCGGGCCGCTGACGCCATCCCACGGCATCAGGCGGCCGTTGGGGCCCGGCTCGATGCCGGTCTCGATGTCGGTCAGCGGCACGATGGTCGGCCACGGATAGAGCTCGCCCGGCGCCTTCTTGAGGGGCGTCCAGGTGCGGGTGGAATCGGGCGCGATGGCGGGCCAGTAGCTGCCGAGCGCCGCGCACAGTTTCACGTCCTCCACGAAGGGCGTGCCCAGGCCGTGGTTCTGCAGGTAGCGCTGCAGCATCTGGCCGTCGGCGGCATAGAAGATGCCCTGGCTGGCGTCCCAGCCCGGATCGAACACGCCTGGCGAATTGTCGGGGAAGCCCGAGGTGCGCGCGATCCGCTCGCCGCGCGAGGCCGTCGGCTTCGCGCCCGCTCGGGGCTGGCAGACGATGGCGGTGTTGGTGTCGTCGTTGATGTTGAAGCCCAGCGGCAGGTTGATGTCACCGCTCATGCGCCGCTGCGACAGCGGGTAGGGCGGGATGGCCCACAGCGCGCTGCGCAGGGCCGCCGGCGTCTCGGTCTTCCACCAGTTGGTCAGGTCGCGCTGGCTGACATAGGGGAAGAAGTCCGGCGGCGAGATGAGGCTGGAGGCCGGCACCCCGATCCGAAACGCGTCAGGCAGGCCGGTCGTCTTCGCCTGCACCCAGCCGCCGCCCGAGAAGTCGATGAAGTGCTGGGCGCGATAGCCGCCCTTGCGGATGACCTCGAACATGTCGGGTAGCAGGTTCAGGTCCTGCAGCGTGCCGTCGGGCATCAGCCGGTGGCGCACCGAGATGTACTCAGGCGCGTTGCGGTCGGTGTTGGGCGCCAGGTCGCCGTAATAGGCGCCGAAGTCCTCTTCCTCCTGGTGCGGCTCTTCCGCGGTGGGATCGGGCAGCACGGCGTCGCCCGGCGAGACGGGGGACGGCGGTTCGGGGATGCGCGGAATTTCGTCCGATCCGGCCAGCACCTGGCCCGACGAGAAATACAGCACGCCCGGCGTGGTGGCCCAGTTACCCGGCACCGTGAAGCTGAGCCACTGATCCTTGTACCTGGCGCGGTTGACGAACAGCGCGGGACGCGGCTGGACCACGCCCGAGCCCCAGTCGGGGTTGCGCGACAGCGAGGCGATCATCGCGTCGTCGATGACGAACGGAAACTGGTTGAGGTCGTCCTCGGACCACTCGGTGAAGAAGCCCTGGTTGCGCATGTAGCGGTGGAAGCGGCGCAGCTTCTCGTTGCGATAGTGGGCGGTCAGCTCGACGGTCAGGTCCAGCCCCTTCAGGCACTCCGTGCCCGAAAACAGCTTGTGCAGGGGGACCCAGAACTGGCGCTCGTTGTCGTTGCTGAGCGCGTCCTGCGGACCGAACTCGCCATGCTCGGCCTTGCGGCGCACGGCCAGGTAAGGGGCGAAGCGCTGCGGGATGGTGCGGAACGAGAAGGGCTTGTCGGCGTCGTTGGAGTCGAAGCAGCGCCGCTCGCCGTTCCAGGCCGCCTCCAGGTCTCCCATGCGCGCGATGCCGGTGCGGGTGAAGCACAGGTCGGCGACGTCGCCGTGCACGGCGTCGCGGGCCGGGCGGTACTCCACCGCGAACACCACGACGGCCAGGGTGTCGTCGCCGGCGCGGGCCTGGATCGAGGCCAGGGTGGGCGGCTTCACGCCATAGACGTAGTTCTCGACCGCCTCGATCTCGGCGGGCGTGGGATAGGCGGTAAGGGCCTGGGCGGTGACCGCGGGCGAAGCGAAGGCGTGATAGAGCAGACTCATCCCCGGTTGACCCGGCTCGACGCCGCGCCTGCCGCCGAAGTCGGAGAAGCCGGCGACGCTGCGGTCGACCTTCAGCGTCTTGTCGAGCGACGCCTTCAGGCCGCGGCTGGTCAGATCGACGCCGCCCCTCGAGGCCTTCAGGATCAGGTCGCGCCAGCCGTGGGCGGCGAGGCGGCGGCATGCGGCGGCGACCGCGGAGAACAGGGGCGCCGGGGCGGCCGCGATCGCGGGCGCCGACATAGGCAGGGCGGTGACCAGCGCGCCGCCGCCTGCCGCCAGTCCAAGAAAGTTGCGCCTCGTCGTCATGATCGGATCCCCCTCGCACCCCGTGCGTAACGACGTTACCCGAACCCGTCCGGGACAACAGCCGATTTCTCAACCGCTTGGCGATCGCTATATCGGGCCGATGGCCAAGCCTGCCGCCGCCCCGATCAAGCCCGATGACGTGGCCGCCCTGCGCGCCGCCGCGGCGGCAGAGCCTGACCGCGCCGAACTGCGCTTCCGGCTGGGGCGGGCGCTTTATCGCGGCGGCCAGAACGCAGAGGCGCTGGAGATCTTCGCCGCCCTGGATACGCCCGGCGCTCCGGCCCAGTGGGTGTTCCTGCGCGGGCTGGTGCATTTCGCCCTGGGCCAGTTCAACGAGGCCGACGCCGCCTTCGCTCGCGCCTTCGCCGCCGAGCCCGAGCAGGCGGACTGGTCGGCCTGGCGGGCCCGCGCCCTGCTGGCGGGCGGGGACCTGGACGCGGCGGGCGAGGCGCTGGAGCGCGCCGCGGCGCTGCGGCCTGACAAGGCCGCCTTCGCCCTGCTGCTGGCCCGCACCTACCTGCGCCAGGGCCGCGTCGCCGAGGCGCAGGCGGTGGTCAACGGTATGCTGGCCGTCATGGCGCCTGACGATCCCCTGGGCGAGCGCCTGCGGGCCATGCAGCCGATCCTGAGGCTGGCCGAGGCGCGCGCGCTGGTGCTGCAGGGGGCGCTGGAGCTGCGCGCCACCCACTGGCGGCGCGCCATCAAGGCGCTGGACAAGGCCCTGGTGCTGGCGCCGGAGCAGACGCCGTGGCGCGTGTTGCGCGGCCGCGCGCTCATGGGGGCCGACGACCTGGCGGCGGCGCGCGAGGAACTGGCCGGGGCGGCCGAGGCCGATCCGCGCGCCGGGACCTTCGCCCTGCTGGCGACGGTGCAGCAACGCCAGGGCGATCACGCCGGCGCTCTGGCCAGCGTCGAGCGCGCGGTGGAGGTCGACCCCGAAGGGCCCGCCTGGCGCGCCAAGCTGGCGGGCATGCAGCTGGCCGCCGGTCACGCCGACGAGGCGATCCTGGCCTATCGTGACGCCCTGCGCGCCACCCCGAGCCACGCGGCGTGGCGTTTCGGCCTGGCCCGCGCCCTGCTCAAGGTCGGCGACCTCGCCGGCGCGCGCGACGAACTGGTGGCGGTGACGGGCAAGCCCGCGACGCCGCCGCCCTGGCTTTACCTGCTGGGCACGGTGCAATCGAAACTGGGCGACCAATCGGCGGCCATGACCAGCTGGCGACGCGCCATCGCCGGGGCAGGGAAGGCTGCCAATCCGGCCTGGCGCGCACGGCTGGCCGGCGTGCTTGCGGCGGACGGGTTCGACCTGGACGCGGTCGACGAGCTGGAGAAGGCCGTCTCCGGGAAGGGGGCAACCCCCGCCATCCGCGCTCAGCTCGCCCAACTCTACTGGCGTCTGGCCCAGGCGCCGGAAGCCCTGGCGCAGATCGAGAGAGCACTCGCGGAGGAGCCGACGCCGCCGTTCAAATGGATGCTGATGGCCGATGAAATCCGCGGCCGCTTGGCGGGCGGTGAGTCGAATTCATTGGCGACTTCAAGGCAATATGCCGATGCTTTCTATCGTAACTCGAAGATTCAGGCCGCGCCGGCCGAGGAGTCTCCCTACTTCGGCTTCTGGCAGCAGGTGGCGCAGGCGATCCGCGAGACGGGCGCACACAGCTTGCTCGACATTGGCTGCGGCCCCGGCCAGTTCGCGGAGTTCATCACCGACGCAATTCCCGGCCTCAGCTACACCGGGGTGGATTTCAGCGGCGTGGCCGTGGAGCTGGCCCGCGCCCGCGTGCCGGCCGCACGCTTCGAAGTGCGCGACCTGTCCACGCCGGACGGACTCGAGGGGCTCGGCGACGACCTGATCGTCGCCCTGGAGGTCCTCGAACACATCGACGACGACCTGGGCGTGCTGGCGCGTATGCCCGCCGGCGCCCGCTTCGTCGGATCGGTGCCGAATTTCGACAGTTTCGGCCATGTCCGCTTCTTCAAGAGCGATGCCGACGTTCATCAGCGCTACGCGGACCGTCTCGCCGAACTTGTCATCACGCCCTTCAAGCTCTCGCCCAATGCAATCCTTTTTCTCATGTCGGGCGTTGTCGCCTGATCGAAGGAGGATGCGCATGAAACCCTGGCTGAAGGTTTTAACGGGGGTTCTGGGCTTGGGTTTGCTGGCCGCCGCTGCACCGCCGCCCGCCAGTGAGGCGGCCCTGCTGGCGGCCGGCAAGCGCTCCGCGACCGCCTACAACACGAGAGCAAATCCGGTCCTCCCCAGCCTCGCCTACGCCTGCCTCGCCGGCGCGGCGCTCTACGACAACGGCGACGCCGGCGCCGCGGCCATCGCCCGCGCCTCCGCCGATCTGATCATGGCCAAGCTGGTGTCAAAGAACGGCAAGCCGGCGGGGTGGGCCTACGAGGGTACGGAAAACTGCGCCGGACCCGGCACCTCGGATTCCTTCAGCGACGGCAGCTGCAATACCGGCGACACGGTCTACGCCTTCCAGACCGGCCTGGCCTCGACCTGCCTGGCCCGCGCCACCCTGGTCACCAACGACCCCCGCTACGCCCGCACCGCCCAGGCTGTGCTGCACCGATGGGGCCAGACCGCGGAGGCGCCATGCCCATCCTGCGTCCAGTTCCAACCCGGCGATTCCCCCAACGACCAGCATCGCTTCATCCGCAACGACAACCTGCTGCTGGGCATGGCCGCCGCCTGGACCTACGCGGCCACCGGCGACCGCGAGATGCAGCGCCTGGCGCGCGGCGTGGCGCGCATCGAGGCGCGCGAAATGGCCGCGAAGAATGTAGGTTATTTCAGTATCTTCGACCGGAAATATCAAGCTGACCCGAAGCGCGAGAGCGCCCGCCTTGAAAATCACTACCCCTTCATCGCCAAGGGCCTGGAAGATATCGGCGTGCTGACCGGCGATCCGGCGGCGCGCGCGCTGGCGCGACGCGCCATGGCCGACTACATCGACTGCCGCGGGGCGGACTGCTCGCGCGCACCCTGCACCCGCTGGGCAGCGGCGCCGGGCTGCTGGGCGACGCCCCAGGCCTTGACGCCCTGTTTCTTCCGCAACGATCCCCAATTCGCCGCCGCCTGCGCCCGGGTGCTGGCGCAGAAGCCCCGTTTCGGCGGCTATCAGACCTGGGTGGTCGCCGACGGACGCTCGCCGCGATTTGGGGCCGCACGTCGCTGAGCAGTTCGCAAGCCGTCCGTGCGTCTCTAGGGTGACGCCACGCTTGGAGACTCACCGCCCCTTGTCCGCTCCCAACGCTCTCGCCGACATCCTGGACAGCCTGGCCCTGCCGGCCCAGGCGCGCGTCCTCGATATCGGGGGCGCAGCATACAAGGGCGAAGAAAGCACCGCCTATCTGACCGAGCACTTCGCTTCACGCGTCGATGTGGTCGCCTCCAGGCCTGACCAGGCCACCGAGATGGTCGCCCGCTTCGGGAAACGAATCCGTCTGCTGGCCAACGAGGCCGAAGCTCGTGAAGGCGCCTACGATCTGGTGGTGGTCAGCCCGGTGCTGGGAAAGCTGGTCGAGGCCCTGCTCGATGCGGGCTGGCGCGGCGCGCGCCTGCTGCGGCCTGGCGGCGTGATCATCACCTTTGGCATGGACCCCGAGGCGCTGGGCGTCGGGGGTGTTAAGCAGCCGGAGCCCGCCGTGGCCACCGCGTTCCAGGCGGCGTTCGGCGGTCATGGCGGCGGGCCTGTGACTCTGCCCCCAAGCCTCGCCGAGTTCTACGATTTGCTCGAGAACACGCCGCGCAAGCCGGGTTTCCGCAGCTATCTCACCTGGACGGTGCTGCGCCGCCGCTTCGACGCCGGCCCAGGGTCCATCGTCGAAGGGCTCGGCGAGGCGGACGGGCGTGAGGCCGGACGGCTGATGCACATGCAGGACATCGACACGCTGATAGTCTTCGACCCAGAGCGGTTCGAAGCCTCGCGCACCCGGAAGTTCGCCCGGACATTTGGCGCGCTCGGCCGGCGCCTCCTGTGGGTCTGCGCCGGCGGGAGAGGGCGCGAACTGACGGCCGGACCGGGCGGCGGGGCGCTGCTGCGGTTCCCCGACCCTGCCGCTGAACTGGAGAGGCGGCTCCGCCTGGTCGGCCTGAGCCTGGACGCCGCGCGACGCGAGGCCCTGCTGGGCGAGGTCCTGGCCGCACAGATCGCACGTCTCGCCGGCCATTCCGGCGTATCGGGACTGTTGGTGGCGAGCCAGGGCAGGGCGGCGTTTCGTGTGGTGCAGTCGGGCCTGGGCCGCTTGAAGGCAAGGGCGCCGGGCAAGGCGGCGCAGGTGCAGTGGCTCCACGATGTGCTTGATCCCCGGATCGACGGCGTCGCCCTCGCGTCGCCACGGTCGCGTCAGCCCGACGCCGTTACCGCCGCGTCGAGGCCGGCGCGCTCCGGTTCGGCCGGGGCTGAGCTGCTGCCGGACCTGCAATGGCTGCGGGATCGCTTTGCCTATCGCGGTAAATCAATTCGACAAAAGGCGGAAATAACAGGGAAAGTCCTGATTTATTCAGGGGCCGGCGAAGGCGCGGATCTGGCTCGGATTGCCGGAGCCTTTGCGGCCGCCCCGGCGGTCCAGCTGGTCGCCCTGACGGGCCGCATATCCCCCGAAGCGAAGGCGCTGCGCCGCGCGGCCCAGGCCGAGGGGGCAGACGACCGGCTGCATCTGCTGCCGGTCATGAAGTCGGCGGACATCCCGGGCTTCATCGCGGAGGCGGATGTCGGAATCATCGGCGTCGACGCCGTGGGCCGGCCCGAACCCGACGAGCTGTTGCGCCTCTCGGGATACCTGCTGGCCGGCATTCCCGTTCTGGTCCCTTCCGGCGGCGAAGCCGCGGCGCTGCTCAGCGACTGGCCCGTGGGCGTCGTCTACGAAGGCGATGAAGAGGGAGCCTTGGCCGCCGCCGCGGCGGACGCCTTGGGTCGCCGGGATGAATTGGCGGCGGCCATCGCGCGCCAGCCCGGACTGCAGTTGACCCTGGCCTGGGACACACAGGCTTCGCGATTGCGCGAAATCCTCTCCCGGCTGGACGCGCGCCGCCCGGTCGCGCGAGCCGGCGCTGCTTGATACAGCCGCCGCCGCGGGCTATCCGAGCCCCGGTAATGCATATTTCTCGGTCGCCGCAATGAGTTCAGCGTTGAGCAAGTCTAACGTCCAGCCCGGCGCGGTCGCCGCTGCCCAGCCGCGGGTCGCCGTCATTGGCGCCGGGCATTGGGGCAAGAACCTGGTTCGCAATTTCGGCGAATTGGGCGCGCTGGCGGTGGTGGTCGATCCGGATTTGGAGACGGCGCGGAATTTGGCCGACGCTCACGGCGGTCAGTCCGCTGACTTCGATGCCGTCCTCGCCGATCCGCAGATCAAGGGCGTGGCGATCGCCGCGCCGGCCCCCCTGCACCACCGGCTCGCCCGGCAGGCCCTCCTGGCCGGCAAGCATGTCTTCGTCGAAAAGCCGGTCGCCCTAACCATGGCCGACGCCGAGGACCTGATCGCCACCGCCGAGGCGGCGGGTCTGACGCTGATGGTCGGTCACCTGCTGCAGTACCACCCGGTGTTCCTGCGCCTGAAGGCGATGGTCGACTCCGGCGAGCTTGGCCGCGTCCGCTACATCTATTCGAACCGCCTGAGCCTGGGGAAAATCCGCCGCGAGGAGGACGTGCTGTGGAGCTTCGCGCCCCACGACATCTCCATGGTGTTGGCGTTGGCCGGGGAGGAGCCGGTGCGGGTGCGCGCCGCCGCGGCTTGCCTGCTGGACGATCGGATCGCCGACAGCGCGACGGTCCAACTGGCGTTCCCGTCCGGCTGCCGCGGCCACATCTTCGTGTCCTGGGCCAGCCCCTTCAAGGAGCAGAAGCTGGTCGTCGTGGGCGAGGACGCCATGGCGGTGTTCGACGACACCCAGCCCAGCTGGGAGGACAAGCTGATGCTGTTCCGCCAGCCGATCGTCTGGCGCGACGGCGTCCCCGTCACGGTAAAGGTCGAACCGGAGCGTATCGAGGTGGCCCACGGCGAGCCGCTGAAGGCCGAGTGCAATCATTTCCTCGAATGTATCGCCTCCGGCCAACGGCCGCGCACGGATGGCGCCGAGGGGATGCGGGTGCTGCGCGTGCTTACCCGGGCCTCGGAATCGATAGCGCGGGACAGCGGGCTCTAGGCCGGCTGGCGTTCGACAGCCACCTTCACCCGCCGTGGCGGCGCGCCGGTCAGGATCACGCGAGTCCGCTGCCCGCCCTGTGACCAGCTGAGGACACGCCCGTCCGGTCCCCAAGCTCCGGCGTCGGCCTGGGAGACGGGCGAACCGCTGAGGCTGAACAGCGTTACGAATTCCGCGCTCGGTCCCTCGAGGTGGAAACAGAGGCTGGAGGCGAGGGCCATTTCGCCGTCGCGCGGCGATACCCAGCCTTGCAGGTCAGGTTCGGTCTGGCCACGACGCACCGGGTCGGCCGAGGCCCGGCCCGTCAGATCCACGACCTCCAGCGTGCGCGCCCCGGCGACGGCGCCATAGCCGCCGGCCTCGTTCACCGCTTCCCATTCGCCGTCGAGCTGGAACCACTGCCGCCAGGCGTGGGGCGCGCCGTCGCCGTGCAGGGCGTCGATGACCAGCAGGAAGTCGCGCGGCTTGAGCAGCAGCAGGCGTTGCTGGCGCACCTTTTCGTCGAGCGGAGCGGTGCTTTGGAAAAGCACCAGGCCCCGAAAATTGTCCGCCTGGGTGACGCCGCCGCCGAACGGCTTGGCGTTACGGCGGGGGTGGCTGTGACCATCGACCTCGACGCAGTTGTGGGCCCGCGTGGATTCCACGAACACGCGGCGCGGATCGTCGTACCAGTGGCCCTTGTCGTGCAGCGCCGAACCCGGCGCGGTCCGGCCCAGGTAACCGAAGCGGCCGGGCTGGACGAGAATGTCGCAACCGCCCTCGGACCAGGAGAAGGTCAGGTGGTCGGCGTGCTTGTGGACGCGCGAGTGGAAGGCGCCGGCCTGGGCCAGATAGCTGGCCTGGCGCGGATCTTCGCCAAATGCGGGATCATAAAGGCGCGCGAAGGCGTAGCCGGCGTTACGATAGAGCACCACGCCCGGCTTGGGAGGGTCGCCGATCGCGCCTTCGGATGTCAGGAAGCGGAGTCCCGGATCGCGAAAGCGGCCCGCGCCGGCCAGGTCATTGCGCACATCGGCGGGCCAGCTGTCGCCGAACGCGACCATGCGGCCGGCCGGCGTGACCATCCACGACAGCACCTGTTCCGCGCCGGCGATGGTCGTGGCGGCCGCGGTGCCGTCCAGCAGGCCGGCATTGCGCGCGCCAATCAGCGAGCCGAGCAGATTGGCGTGGTAGGTGGGGGAGTGCTCCAGATGGACGCCATCGGCGTCGAAGTGGTTGGCGAGCAGGACGTCCAGCCGTTCGCGCGCGGTGTCGGCCAGGCCCGCCGCCGCGTCCAGCCAGCCGAACCGCGACGCCGCCGACAGCAGGCCCAGCGACTGATAGAGCCCGTGGTTGCTCCACGACTGGAAATAGCTCGGCTCGCGCAGGATGCGAAAGTGGAACAGTAGCGCGCGCGCCAGCGAGGCGAAGGTCTCGTCGTCGACCGCGTCCGAGCGCGCCGCCACCTCGGTCAGGGCGGCAAGCCGGAAGGCGCGCATGCCCGTGGCCATCCCCTCCCACGCTTCGTTCGCGCCCGTTCGCGCCGACTCGACGACCGCGCTTACACCGGCGATTTCTGCAGGAATTTCAAATGTTGTGAGCCAAGCCTTCGTGTAGGATATGCAGGGCGGCAGGGCCTCGGGGTCGGTCAGCGGCAGCAGGCCGGTCAGCAGCGTCGAAAGCGGATCCCAGGCGTGCAGCAGGAAGTGGAAGGATCGCGTGCCGGTGGTGAAATCGGGCGCGGTCAGGCTGACCTGGAAGCCGAACTTCTGGAACCCGCTGGCCGCCAGGCTGCGGATGCGGTGGCTGAGGGTTTCGCCAACCGCGAACGGCGAGGACTCAAGATTGTCGTAGGGACGCAGCGGTGTCGCGCGAATCCGCCGCCGCATCTCGGCGAAGTCGGGATGACTCCCGTCGACGGCTTCCCCCGCGGTCAGGCGCCCATCCTCCGCACGGCTTCCAGATAGGCGGCTTTCCACTTGGTGCGCAGCACCTGTGCCACGCGTCCTGCGGTGCGGCCATCCCAGAGCGGCAGGTCGATGCCACCATAGGTCACGGCGCCGGCCAGCACCGGTTCGATCTGCTGGCGCACGTCGTCGAAGTCCACCAGGGTATTGGTGCCATGGGTGACCGTGATCGGCCGTTCGGTGGTGTCGCGCACGGTGAAGCAGGGGACGCCGAGCCAGCTTGTCTCTTCCTGGATGCCGCCGGAGTCGGTCACCACCAGCCGCGCCTTGTCGACAAGGTTGGCGAATTCGCCGTAGGCCAGCGGCGGGCTGGTGCGAATGGCCGGATTGGAGAACAGGGCCTCACCGCCGTTCAGGGCCTTGAGGCGATCCAGGGTGCGCGGATGTACCGGGAACACCACCGGCAGACGCCCGGCGAGATGTTCGAGCAGGCCGCGAATCTCCTCCAACCGCTCGGGCGCATCGACGTTGGCTGGGCGGTGGAAGGTCGCCACCGCGAAGGCGCCGGGCTCGACCTCGAAGCGGGCCATCACCCTCTCCGCGATGGCCGGGTCCAGCACCATCGACAGGGCGTCGATCATGATGTTGCCGACGAAGTAGACCCGGTTGTGGGCCGCGCCCTCGTGGTACATCAGGTTCTGCGCCGCAGCCGCGGACGGGGCCAGCAGCACATCCGAGATCGAGTCGACGAGGATGCGGTTCATCTCCTCGGGCATGGTCTCGTCGTAACTGCGCAAACCGGCTTCGAGGTGCACAAGGGTGCGGTGCTTGCGCCGCGCCGCCAGCGCCGCGCCCAGCGCCACGTCGACATCTCCCGGCACGATGACCATGTCGGGGTTGTCCTGGTCGATGAAGTCGGAATAGCCCTTGATGATGCCGCCCATGCGGTCGCCGTAGTTGTCGGCGTCCAGCGGAAGCACCGTCATCTCGTCGTGCACGCCGAACTGGGCGAACAGGTCCGCCGACATGTTCTCCGAATAGTGCTGGGCGATGAAGACCAGTTTGGGCTCGCACCACGACTGGCCTTTCAGGGCCTTGTAGAGCGGGGCGATCTTCATCACGTTCGGCCTGGCGCCGGCGATCAGATGGATCCTGCAGCGCTTGAGCGGCATGGCGTCGCTCAGGCCGACCGGAGGGTGTCGGCGACGGTCTCGATGATCCAATCCTGCAAGTCCGCTTCAAGATACGGGTGCATCGGCAGGGAGAGCACTTCGCCCGCAAGCCGCTCGGACACCGGCAAGCCGTTCCCGGCGACGGGGAAGTCGCGATATGCGGTCTGCTGGTGCAGGGGCTTGGGATAGTAGATCGCCGTGGGCACGCCCCTGTCCTTCAGGCTGGCCGCAACCGCGTCGCGGTTGGCCACGCGCAGGGTGTACTGGGCCCAGGTCGAGGTCAGGTCCTGCGGCGTCTCGGGCACGCCGGCGACGTCGCGCAGGCCGTCGTTGTAGCGCCGTGCCACCCGGTCGCGGGCCTCGATCTCGTCGGGGAAGATCTTCAGCTTTTCGATCAGCACCGCGGCCTGAATGGTGTCGAGCCGGCCGTTGATGCCGATGCGCACGTTGTCGTACTTGTCCGATCCCTGGCCGTGGACGCGCAGCGAGCGGATCACCGCCGCCAGCTCGCTGTCATCGGTGAAGATCGCGCCGCCGTCGCCGTAGCAGCCGAGCGGCTTGGCCGGGAAGAAGCTGGTCGAGGTGGCCAGGCCCATGGTCCCCACCTTGCGGCCCCTGTAGACGCCGCCGAACGACTGGGCAGCGTCCGATAGCACCCAGAGGCCGTTGGCTTCCGCGAAGGGCAGGATGGCGTCGTAGTCGGCGGGCAGGCCGAACAGGTCGACCGGGATGACGCACTTCGGCGTCAGGCCCGCGGCCCGGGCCGTGGCCAGGCCCTGCTCGAGGCTGGCGATGTTCATGTTGAAGGTGTCGGCGTCGATATCGACGAAGACCGGCGTCGCGCCCGCCAGCGCCACCACTTCCGCCGTCGCGGCGAAGGTGAACGAGGGGCACAGCACCGCATCGCCCACACCCACGCCCTTGGCCCGCAACACCAGCGTCAGCGCGTCGGTGCCGTTGGAGCAGGAGATCACCTCCCGGGCGCCGCAGAAGGCCGACAGGTCGGCCTCGAGCTGCTTGACCTCCGGGCCCATCACATAGCCGCCGTGGTTGACGACCTTCAGGACGGCCTCGTCGATCTTCGCGCCCAGACGGCGGCGTTGAGCGAGAAGGTCGATGAAGGCGATCTGCGGGATGCCGGCGGGCTTGTTCATGGCGAACCGTCGCTACTCTGACTGCTGGGAAAGCGTGGTTGCTCTAGCGTTCAGCGCGCCCACTGTCCATTGCGGGCCGCCCGCAAGTCCCGAGCCGCCAAGGTTCAGTCGGCCCCGTTCGGCTCCACGTTGAAGCCGGCCTTCTTGGCCGCCTGGACCCGGCGGTTGGCCCGAAACAATTGCTGCAGGACGAACAGCTGTTCTTCCTTGCCGAGCAGTTTTCCGGCCTCGACGCGGGAGCGCAATTCCTTGATTTCGGCGTTCGTCATTCCGTAGTTCCGTCCCCTCGCTGCCGCCCCGCGCGGCAGGCCGCGCCGGACAGACGGCGCGCGTCCCAGCAAATACGAAAAATTTGGAATTTCGCCAGCGAATTCCTTACGCCCCAGTCACGACCCTCGCGGGATCAGGTCCAGAGGAAGTCGCTGGCGTCGACCTGGCCTGCGGTGATCCCGGTCAAGGTGATGGAAGATCCGTCGGGCAGGGTGATCACCGCCCAGCCTGAGCCGTTGGTGGTGATGGTCAGGTCGGAGATGTTGTCGATCCCGGCCTGGCCGGTGATGCGGATGTGGTCGATGCCGTTTTCGAAGTCCGTGATGGTGTCATGCCCGAACAGGCCGGCGTTCATCCAGAACTGGTCGGCCTCCGTGCCGCCGGTCAGCTGGTCGTCGCCTGTGCCGCCGATCAGCTTGTCCGCGCCCGCGCCGCCGTTGATGATGTCGTTGTGCTCGCCGCCGTTGAGCGTGTCGGCGCCGCCCATGCCGTTCAGCGTGTCGACACCCTTGTAGCCCGCCACCCAGTCGTTCCCGGCGCCGCCTGTGAAGCTGTCGGCCAGGGTGAAGCCGTTGGAGAGCTGGAAATGCTCCACGGAGTTGTAGGTGTCTCCGGCCGCCTCGCCGCCGTTGACGTTGGTGGTCAGGTTGATGGTGACCCCGGCGGTAGCCAGCAGATAGACCGCGGTGTCGATGCCGTTGCCGCCGTTGAGGGTGTCGGCGCCGGCGCCGCCGTTGAGCAGATCGTCGCCTTCGTCGCCGTTCAGCACGTCGTTGCCGTCCTCGCCGCGCAGGGTATCGACCCCGTCGCCGCCATTCAGCGCGTCGACGCCGCCCGCGCCGCGCACCTCGTCATCGCCGGCCCCGCCCATGAAGGTGTCGTTGAAGGCGGTGAGCCACAGAATCTCGACCGAATTGAAGGTGTCGCCGAGCGCATCGCCCGTGTGGACGCCGGTCGAGAGGTTGATCGAGATGCCGATGGTCGATTCTTCGTAGCTGGCGGTGTCGCGATCGGCGCCGCCGTTGAAGATGTCCGCTCCGGCCCCGCCCAGCAGGATGTCGTTGCCCGCGTCGCCATTGAGCGTGTCATTGCCGTCCTGGCCGTAGAGCCGGTCGATGCCGCCGGCGCCGGAGAGCGTGTCGTTCCCTTCCGCGCCATAGGCATAATCGGTGGCCGCCGAGCCCACGAAGGTGTCGTTGTTGGCCGACAGGCGATAGCGCTCGATGTTGACGAAGGTGTCGCCCGCCGCCTCGCCGGTGTGCACGCCGGTGGTCAGGTTTATGCCGACACCGGTCGTGGCGTTGATGTAGCTGGCGTAATCGAGGTCGCCGCCACCGTTCATGGCGTCCGCGCCCACGCCGCCGATCAGGATGTCGCCGCCGGCGCCGCCGTTCAGCACGTCGTTGCCGGCCTTGCCGTCCAGCGTATTGGCCCCGCCGTCGCCGGTGAGGGTGTCGTTGAAGGCCGAGCCCAGCACCTGCTCGATGCCGCTCAGGGTGTCGTTGCCGGCGCCGACGGTGTTCTGGGCGGTCAGGATCGACAGGTTCACCGTCACGGCCGAGCCCGCGTTGCGGTAGTCGGCCTTGTCGACGCCCAATCCGCCGATCAGCTGGTCGTCGCCCAGGCCGCCCTCGAGGATGTCGTTGCCGTCGCCGCCATCGAGGAAGTCATTGCCGGCGTCGCCCTTGAGCGTGTCGTTGCCGCCCAGGCCGTTGATGTGATCGATGTCGGTGGTGCCGTTCAGGGTGTCGGCGTTGGCCGTGCCGTTGAACAGGTTTCCGAACAGGAAGTCGGCCGCGGTGATGCTGGCCATGGCGGTGTCGAGCAGGGCGATGGTGTTGCCGCTGGCGAAGGTGACCGTGGTCGTGCTGCCGAACTGGCTCAGGGTGTAGTTCGTATAACCGATGACCTGGATGAGGTCGTGGTCGCCGCCGGCCTTGAAGTCCAGGATCGTGTCGTTGCCGTCGCCGGCGTTGAACACGAACGTGTCCGCGCCTGCGCCGCCGTTCAGGACGTCATCGTCGTGCCCGCCCACGATCACGTCATCGCCGGCCAGGCCGTCGAGGTTGTCGGTGTTGTCGCGGCCTTCCAGCCGGTTCACGCCGTCATTGCCCTGCATGACGTCGCCCCAGACCGTGCCGACCGCGTTCTCGATCAGCGAGCGGGTGTCCCCGTGGAACTCCAGCGCATTGAAGATATTGCCCCGGGCGAAGTTGTTGTTCCCCAGGTTGGCCAGCTGGGCCAGCGAGGCCGTCGAGAAGCCGCCGGGCTGCAGGCTGACCGTCACCGGCCCGCCCTGGTAGTTCGAGAAGTCGTAGGTGTCGTTGCCGCCGCCGTCCCAGATGGTCATGAAGATGCGGTTGCCGCCGGGCGCGCCCTGGCCGACTCCATTCAGCGACATCTCCCCGGTGTCTTCGTTCCAGGTGTAAATCGTGTCGGTGGAATTGGTCGTGTAGTCGGCGCCGTACATCTGCTGCAGGGCGGCGATGTCCAGCATCATGTAGGTGGTCGGGAAGCCCCAGGTTTCGTTGGTGTAGCCGCCGTTGACGTTGGCCCCGATGTACGAGCGGTAGCTCATCACCGTGTATTCGAGGTCGTCCTGGAATTGCGGCACGGCCATGCCGGTCAGGCCATCGGTTTCGTGGCCGTGCTTGAGGCCGAGCGTATGGCCCAGCTCATGGATCGCGGTCAGCCAGTTGTAGTCGCCCGCCTGCGGGTAAGGCACGGTGCGCGACCCGGCGTAGGTGTTGTTGAACCATACGTCGCCGCCCTCGGCGTCGGTCCAGGGGTAATAGCCCCACGCTGTCCCGGGATCGGACGAGGATGCGATCGTGATGATGCCATCGGCCGGCGCGGTTTCCTGGAAGTCGACCAGCAGGAAGGATTCCGCTGAACCGTAGACGTAGGAGAAGCCGCCGCTTTGGCTGGAGTGGCCTTCGAGGATGTAGCGAACGGCCTGCTGGAACTCGACCGTGGCCATCGCGAAGGTCTTGTTGGGCTCACCGTCGCCGTAGCCGCCCGGATAGTCGCTGGGGGAGGTGGCGAAGGCGTAGTTGATCGTCGACATGGTCCAGGCCGTTCCGGCCAGCAAGGCGTCGACGGACGGATTGCCCGAGATGGTCGGGGTGAAGATTGTCCCCAACGCCGCGGTGGTGTTCGGATCGGCGGCCATGGACGAGGCGAAGAAGTTCGCCGGCATCTCGGCGTGCTGTCCGTGAGCGTCGCCGCCAAAGCCCGGCTCAAACCCCGCGTGCAGCGAGGCGTAGGGCGACCAGACCAGATTTTCGCGAAGCGAAAGCCGCTCCAGGAATGCCGGGGCCAGCGAGCTATCTTCGCGGTAGTCGATGAAGCCCTCGAAACGTCCGCCCATATCACCACTCCCTGTACGCGGCGTGCGCTCACACGCCGCCGGACTTTGATGCGGCCCCGCATCCGAGGCAACGGAAATCGCCCGCCCGGGGCAAGGCGGCTCCGCGGCTTATCTTCACAGCCTTACAGCGTGGCGTAGGTGGCCTTGGGCGGGGCGTCGTTGGCGGCCTGCAGGCCGTCGAGCGCGCGCACGAAGGAATCGCGCCAGGCCACCACGTCGTTGCGGCGCACGCCGACCATCAGCGCCTCCCAGCGGGCGCGCCGTTCCTTCAGCGGCATGGCCAGGGCCTGGCGAATCGCGTCGGCCGCCTCTTCGCGGCTGAAGGGGTTGATGATCAGGGCCTCCGACATCTGGGCCGCGGCGCCGGCGAACTCCGACAGGATCAGCACGCCCGGGTCCTCCGGGTCCTGGGCGGCGACGAACTCCTTGGCCACCAGGTTCATGCCGTCGCGCAGGGGCGTGACCAGCCCGATATTGGCGGCGCGATAGATGCCGGCCAGTTCGTCGCGGCGGTAGCTGGAGTTCACATAGCGAATAGGCACCCAATCGACGCTGGCATAGGCGCCGTTGATGCGGCCGGAAACGGTTTCAAGGCGCGTGCGGATGTCCTGATAGGCCTCGACGCCCTCGCGACTGCCGGTGGCCACCTGCAGCAGGAAGACCTTCTCGCGTTCCTCGGGGTGATCCGCCAGGAACTGCTCGTAGGCCAGGAAGCGTTCCTCCAGCCCCTTGGAATAGTCGAGCCGGTCCACGCCCAGGATCATCTTGCGGCCGGCCATGCTCTCGCGCACCCGGCTCAACATCGCCATGGCCACGTCGGACCGGACGGCGCGGGTGAAATCCGCCGCGTCGATGCCGATGGGGAAGGCGCCGATGCGCGTGCGCCGGCCCCAGGCGCGCGCCTCGCCGTCGGCGCCGACGGATCCGCCCGCGGACTCGCGCACATAGTCGGCAAAGGCGTCGCGGCATGCCTCGGTCTGGAAGCCGATCAGGTCGTAGTCGAACATCGACTGCACCAGTTCGGCATGGCGGGGCAGGGCCTCGAATACCTGCCGCGCCGGCCAGGGCACGTGCAGGAAGAAGCCGATCCGGTTCTTGACGCCGCGGCGGCGAAGTTCACGGGCCAGCGGGATCAGGTGGTAGTCCTGCACCCAGACGATGTCGTCGGCCCCGATCAGCGGCGTGACCGTGTCGGCGAAGCGCTTGTTGACCCGCTCGTAGCCGCCCTCGAAGGAGCGCTCAAACTGGGCCAGGTCGGTGCGGTAGTGCAGTAGCGGCCACAAAGTCTTGTTGGCGAAGCCGTTGTAGTACTCCTGAAGGTCCTGCTCCTCGAGGTCGACCAGGGCCACGGTGACGCCGCCGATCTTTTTCATCGACAGCTGGCCGGTAAAGGTCTCGGCGGTCTGGCCGCTCCAGCCGAACCAGACGCCGTCGCCGTCGCGCAGCGCCGCCGAGAGCGCCATCGCAAGGCCGCCGGCCGAGCCGACGCCGGGATCGGCGGGCGGGTTCACACGGTTTGAAATCACGATCAGCCGGCTCATGGCTGTAACAACTCCACTATGAATTCTCCATGGGTGAGACTGGCCTGAAGCCAATCCAGGACGGCGTCAGGGTCGGACAGGCCGGCCTCCGCGGCGGTTCGACGGCGGGGCCCCACCAGCACCCCGAGGCCGCCGAACTCCGCGGCCGCGACGAATGCGCCTTCGTCAGTCAGGTCATCGCCCAGGACGATGGGGGTGGACCCCAGGAACGGAGTCTCGGTCATGAAGCTTCGGACCGCATCGCCCTTGTCGGGCCCGGGCGTCTTCAGCTCGACGACCATGGAGCCTTCCTGGAGCACCAGCCCAAGGCATCGCGCCAGGCGCTGGGTCAATTCGAACACCGCCGTCTGTTGGGTTGGTGCGCCGCGATAGTGCAGGGCGACGCTCAGCGCCTTGGGCTCAACCAAGAGCCCCGGCGTCGACGCAGCCAGGTCGTTCAAGACACGTTCGGCCTCGTCCATGCCGCCGTGCGTGGGCGCCCGGGTGACCTGACCCTTGCGGTCGCGGCGCTCCAGGCCGTGAACGCCCGCAGCGCAGGCGGCGGCGCAGTCCAGAATGCGGTCGATGTCGCCCAGCGTACGGCCGCTGACGACCGCGAGGCGCCCGCCCAGAATGACGGCGGCTTCGCGCACCAGGCCATTGCGCCGCGCATCGGGACCCACGGCCTCGGGCCGATCCATGATATTCGCCAAGGTGCCGTCAAGGTCCAGGAACAGCGACGCTTCGCGCAGCGGCACCGCCCGCGTCGCGATCGGCTCGAGCGGGATGGACAAGCTCTGGCTCGCGCTGGCGCGGGGCATGGGTTCGCCGGTCTCCATTTGCGGGCGGTTCGTCCGGCGGTCGCGTCGTACGGACGCCTCTGCAATAAAAGCCCGCCTGAGGCGTTCTGTTCCGATTAGGACCGAAACGGGCCAGGGAAGGACGATGCATCGAATGACATGGCTGGTCGGCGACATCGGCGGCACAAACGCGCGCTTTGCCCTGGTCGGAGAAGACGGCCGGCTGGACCAGCCGCGCGCCTTGCCGCGGAAGGCCTTTGCCTCGGTCGCCGACGCCATCGCCGACTATCTCGCCTCGGCCGGAGCTGGCCGCCCGCCCGGGATCGCCCTGGCGGCGGCCGGGCCAGTGGTCGACGGCGCGGTTCGCTTCACCAACCGGGGTTGGAGCACCTCGGAAACTGCGCTGCGGGAGTTGGGATTTCAGGATGCCATCATAATCAATGACTTCGCGGCGCTTGCTGAGGCGGTGCCTGTGCTGGGGCCGGCTGATTTCAAGCGCATCGGGCCGCCGGTCCCGGGCGAATCGGACGCCACCGTGGTCGTCATCGGGCCTGGGACGGGGCTGGGCGTGGGCGCGCTGGTGCGGCGCAACGGGCGGGCCGTGATCGCGGCGGGCGAGGGCGGTCACGTCGGGTTCTCGCCCTGCGACGATGTCGAGTTCGAGGTCATGCGCCGGCTGGACGCCCACCATGGCCGGGTTTCGCTGGAGCGGATCCTGTCTGGGCCCGGGCTTTCGGCGCTGCACGACATCTTGCAGACCATGGACGGCCAGCCACCGCCCGGGCTTGCCGCACCCGAGATCACCACCCGCGCCGTGGCTGCGCGCGACCCCGCCTGCGTGGCCACGGTCGAGCGCTTCTGCGCCATCCTGGGAACGGCGGCGGGCGATTTCGCCCTGGCGTTCGGCGCACGCGGCGGGGTCTGGCTGACCGGCGGGGTGGCCCAGGCCTTGGCGCCGATGCTGGACGCCAGCCCGTTCCGCAGCCGCTTCGAGGACAAGGGCCGCATGGGCCCCTACGTTTCCGCCATTCCCACCCGCCTGATCATCGACCCGCTGGTGGCGCTGCGGGGTTTGGCGGCCATGGTCGGAGAGACTGGCGCCTGACGCCGGCTTGACCCGCGGCCCCGAACCAACGGACGCTTTCGGCCAAGCCCGAGACCCTGCGGATGTCAGGCCCACCGCCCGTGAGGGGCGATTCTGTTTTCGTGAGGAAAAGGCCCTGTTCAAGGCCGAAATTCTTATGAGTCACATGGAGACTACCGCTCAACACATTGAATCCAATGGCATCGGCGGTCATTGCGGTGGCCGCGCCTGTTATGCAGAACAGGGAATAACAGGGAAGACCGCCGTAACGGGGTCAGTCCACGAAGGCGCGCTCGATCACATAGTCCCCGGGATTGTTCAGCGACCCTTCGGCCATGCCGAAACCGGACAGCAGGGCGGCCGTCTCCTTGATCATGTCCATGCTGCCGCACAGCATGGCGCGGTCGGTCTGCGGGTCGAAGCCGGCGGCCGGCATGCCCATCTCGCGAAACAGCGAGCCGTCGCGAATCCTGTCGGTGATCCGGCCGCTGCGCTCGAAGGGTTCGCGGGTGACCGCGGGCAGATAGCGAAGCCGGTCGCGGGCCAGGTCGCCGATCAGCGGGTCCTCGAGGATTTCCCGCTCGAACAGGTCGCGATAGGCCAGCTCGGCCACCTGGCGAACCGTGTGGATCACCACCAGCTGGTCGAACCGTTCGTAGGCGTCCGGGTCGCGGGCCACGCTGAGGAAAGGCGCCAGCCCCGTGCCGGTGGAAATCAGGAACAGACGCCGGCCGCCCTTCAGGGCGTCCAGCACCAGGGTCCCGGTGGTCTTCCTGCCCATCAACACCGGGTCGCCAGGCTGGATGAGCTGCAGCCGCGAGGTCAGGGGACCGTCCGGAACCTTGATGGACAGGAACTCCAGTTCCTCAGCCCAGGCGGGACTGGCGATGGAATAGGCCCGCATGACGGGTTTACCCTCGCTGGGCAGCCCTATCATGACGAATTCGCCGGATCGGAACCGGAAGGATTGCGGCCGGGTCAGGGTGAAGCTGAACAACCGGTCGGTCCAGTGCTGCACCGAGGTGACTGTCTCGACGTGGAACGCTGGGTATCGCTGAGCAATTTCATCGAACGAAGACATAAACTTGTGGGTCCATTCTCGCGTGGTGGGCGAGCAGAATGTGGGCGGGCCGCCGCGAGAACGGACGGAGGCAGGCGGGGCCGTTTAGGCTCGCGCGAGAAGGCATGCAACTGGGCTGAATACGTAGGTTGCACGGGGCGGTTGTCACCTTCCGTTCATCCAACCTGCGTCATTCACTTTCCTGAGAACACGGTTACGCCTAAAATGGCATGTACATATATCAACATGATCGCCGGTGACTGTGGTTCAGGACCGGCAGGATAAAAGAGCAAGAGGGGATCCTTCGTGATCAAGGCACTTAGTTTCGCGGTTCCGGCCGCCTTCAGCGTCATGCTGCTCGCCAGCGGCGCGCAAGCCGCGGCCTGCGCTGGTTCGGGCGTCATCACCCGCATCCAGGGCGGCACCCCCAACGACGTGGTCATCAGTCGCGCCGGCGCCGCCGTGTCCAAGCCGCGCGTGCTGGAAGTGGTCTGCGCCGGTGACGTCGTCACCGCCAAGGGCGCAGCCGTCGTCACCCTGTCGATCGACGGCGTCGGCGCCGTGCGCGTCGACAAGGCCAAGCCCTACACCGTCGGCGCCCGCCGCGGCCGCCCCGGCGCGGCCGGCAACGTCTATCGCGCCGTTTCCGACCAGGTCATGCCCGACATGAAGCGCCTGCCCTGGGACGTCCGCACCAAGGGCGAAGGCGATCCGCTGCACTTCTCCGTGCCCACCGGCCAGGCGCAGACGATCTCGCCGGGACGCAATCAGCTCGTGGTCCGCATGATCGCGCCGGAAGGCACGATCCATGTCGACCTGCTCGACGCCTCGGGCGCGACCATCAAGTCCGGCGACACCGCGACCGGTGAAGTGGTGCTGACGGGCCTGTCGCTGGCGCCCGGCTCCTACACGCTCAAGGCCGCCGGCGGCGGCGAGAACGCGGAGCTGAAGTTCACGGTCGCCGAAGGCCGCCCCGCGCCTTCCGCCGACGCGGCGGAACTGACCGATCCGGAGCTGGTCGCGGCGCTCTATGCGCTCGAACTGACCAAGGCCGACCCCAACAAGTGGTCGTTCGAGGCCCAGCAGATCATCGCCACGGCCCCGCAGAACGGGCTGGACCGCGAGCGCGTCTATCAACTGATGGAAACCTACGGCGACCTCTAGTCGCCGTCAGGCCGTGTCGTCCTGCGTCGCGGGTTCATGCCCGCGCGCAGGATGCTGCTTCTTGTGACGCGCCTTGATGATGTCGTCGTCGGCGAACTCCTGCACGGTCTCGGCCACCGCCGAGGCGAAGCCGGGCGCCGACAGGAAGCCCCAGTAGCCGTAGCCCAGCGACCACAGCAGCAGGGCCACGCCGATGTAGTGGGCCCCCGCGGCCAGCACCCAGTTCATCACCACCGGATTGAAGGGCAGGGCGCGCATCCGCACCCAGAAGTTCCCTTCCGGGTGGCGGCGCAGGTAGCGCTTGTACTCGCGCCGGGCGTTGCGGGTGACCGCGAAGCCGGCCGAAATCAGCGCCGCGACGGGGATGAGCAGGGCGATCTGCCACCAGATCTTCAGCTCGCGCATGCCGCCGCCGTTGAGCTGCAAGCCGCGCACGGAATTGGCCAGGATCACCGGGCCGGGCATCTCGTTCAGCGGCGTCTGCTGGAAGTCAGACTGGGCCAGGTTGGACCCCCCGATGATCACCAGCCGCCCGCACAGCAGCTGGTGGCTTCCGTCGGCCCCCGCGGCGGCGACGTCGGCGGCCGACAGGTGGCGGAAGATGGCGCGGTCGCCGTCCACGCAGCGCCCGCCCCCGTTCCAGGTCGGCGGCAGGTCCGGCCAAACCCGGTTCTCGTTCCGCAGGCCCATGGAGATATGGTAGTTGATCTGCTCGCGCTGGTGCTGGACCGCCATGCCTTTGGCGTTGGCGCAGACTTGAGGCGCGGTCTGGAGCCATTTCAGGATCGGCGCGGTTTTCGGGATATTGCCGTGCTCCATGGCCCCGTAGAGCAGCAACACCGCCGAATAGAGCACGTCGTTGCCGTGGGGCGTCTGGACGCACTCGAAGGGCACGAAGTCGCCGACCACGCCGTTCTGGTCAGCCAGCACCTTCACCGAGCCGAAGAAGATGTTTGGGGCCGTGCCGACGATGTCGTCGTACTCGGTCACCGGCACGATCAGCCGGTCGCCTTCCAGGTCAAGGGCGCGCGCCGGGAAGGCCTCGCGCGCCATGACCAGCAGGGGCGCGGACGGGGTATGGGCCCAGGCGTCGAGCTCCTTGCGGATGGCCTCGACGGTGGCCGGGTCCTCGGGCTCGGGCGTGGCCAGGTCGACGTCCATCATCACCGCGCCGGCCTGCTCCTGGGGCGGCGCGGTGCGAATGAATTCAAGGACCTGCAGCAGGGTCTGGCGCGGCGTCATCGAGATCGGCGCGCGTGGCCAGGGGCCGACCTGCGGCGCGGCGACCGAGTGGTCATCGAAATCGATGAACAGCACCGGGTCGCCGGAACCGGAAAAAAGGTCCGCCCTCAGCTTGAAGGCGGTGTTGACCATGGCCCGGTCCGGATTGCCGAGGATGGATTGCTCGACGATCGGGTACTGCATCGCGACCAGGGTCAGGATGCCCGCGCCGATGGTGACGAGGAAGCGGCGGATGCGCAGCCGCACGATCGTCACTGCGTAACGAACAGCCTTCTTTCGCCGTCGGCGAGTCAGCATCGGGCCCCTCCGACGCGCACGAAACCACAAGAAGCTTCAGGGGAGAAGCAGAACGGCGTTCAATGAGCGCAAACGCTGGCCAGATCCGCCCGGATTCCTGTGCTCAGGGAAGGCCTCGACCGATGGTGGCGATGAAAACCACGAGACCGACCATGCCCGCGACCAGCCAAGGCCAACTGCGGCCGACCTGCGTCGCCTCTCTGGTCGGCCGGCTGCTGGTGGACAGCAGCAACGGGAAGCAGGCCCCGCCGATCTGCAACGCGCCCTGGATGCCCGAGCCCAATCGGTCCGGCGCATAGGCCAGGGCGGCGGCGAGGGCCGCCAGGCTGGCGGCCAGCCAGGACAGGCGCAACCGGCCGAGCGGTTCGCCGGTTCGCCGCATGAGCGCGATGCCCAGCCCGTAGAACGCGATCCCCGCCGCGACCATCGCCGCGCGGGCGACGAGGCTGGGCGCCCCGAACAGGCCGACCAGCACCCACCAGGGATCGCCTTCGCCCAGGACCGCTGCGTAGGGGAGGTAACCGGCTATCCAGAATACACTGATTCCCATCAGCAGCCCGGCGAAGAGCCGCGCGCGCGTCAGGCCCGCGGGCAGCATCGCCAGGCCCAGCCAGCCCAGCGCCGCGCCCGCGACATTGCCGATCGGACCGCCGGCGGCGATCCAGGGGCTGCGCACCGAGCAATCGAAATAGACCGAGGTCAGGCGCTGGATTTCGCCGCCCCAGGCCAGGCAGGCCGCGCCGTGGCCGATCGCCTCGTGCAGCACCGTGGCGGCGCAGCCGGCGAGGATGGCGATGGCGGCGACGGTCGGCGCGTCGTCTCTTTGCATGTCGGCAAGTCGCCCCGGAGCCCCTTGAAGCCGCCAGCCTTGCAGGCCGCGACGGCTAAGGTCAAACCACCGGAAGGAGTGGTGGGCGCTGTAGGGTTCGAACCTACGACCCGCTGATTAAGAGTCAGCTGCTCTACCAACTGAGCTAAGCGCCCGCCGTGCTAGGCGAGGGCGCGGAACATACGTATTTTATTTGGCAACGCAAGCAGGGGATTCGCATGGCGCGACGAGACATCACGGGCGCGGTGAATTTCGAGGTTCTGGAAGGGTTTACGGCAGGCGACCAGGCCGTGATCGACGAGGTGCTCGATCTCTTCCGCCAGCAGGTCGAGCTGTGGACGCCGCTGCTGGACGCCAAATCGGACGGCTGGCGCGACGCGGCGCACACCGTGAAGGGGGCCGCAGCGGGAATCGGCGCCGACGCCCTGGCGCGGGTTTGCGGCGAGGCGGAGGTCACGCCCGACAACCTGGCCGGCCCGGTGCTCGACCGGGTTCGCACGGCCCTGGACGCCGCGGTCGGCGACGTGGCCGCCTACCAGCACGAGCAAATGCTGCGCTCGCTGCGCTCTCCCAGGCCCTAGGCTTTCCATCCCCGCCCCAAGGTGGGCAAATGTTCGCCGCCTTTGGGGTCCACACGCGACAGGGGAACTAGCGGGACACCGCGGGAGCCCTGACCCCAAGGTCCGGCGGGGGTGTGGATGCGACGAGACGCGGCGAGTTGGATGCGTGCGGCCGCCTGCCTGGTGCTGGCGGCGTCGCTGTCGCTTGCCGCCGCCTCCGCCCAGGCCGCCGCCTCCGCCCAGGCCGCCGGCGCCGCCGACCGCTGGTTCACCACCTCCGACGGCGTGCGCCTGCACTACCTCGAGGCCGGGCCGGCCGACGCCCCGCCCATCCTGTTCGTGCCCGGCTGGACCATGCCGGCGTGGATGTTCGAGCCGCAGCTGGAGGCGCTCTCGGCGCGCTACCACGTGCTGGCGCTGGATCCGCGTGGGCAGGGTCGCTCCGACATTCCCGTCCAGGGCTATGAGCCCGGCCGCCGCGGCCGCGACATCGGCGAGCTGATCAACCGGGCCTGCGACCGGCCGGTGGTCATCGTCGGCTGGTCCCTCGGCGTGCTCGACACCTTGAGTTACCTGCGCGCCGAGGGCGACTGGCGCGTGGCCGGGCTGGTGCTGGTCGACAATTCCATCGGCGAGGGCCCGCCGCCCCCGCCGCGCGCCGACCGCGGCAAGCCCCGCAAGCCGGCCGAGCGCGCCAAGGCCCGCCAGGCGTTTGTCGCCGGCATGTTCGCCCGCGACCCGGGCGAGGGCTACCGCGCCCGCCTGACCGCGGATTCCCTGCGCGTGCCGGCCAGCGCCGAGCGCGCCCTGCTCAGCTATCCGGTGCCCCGCCAGGACTGGCGCGGGACCATCCTGATGAGCGCCAGGCCGGTGCTCTACATCGTGCGGCCGCGCCTGCGCGGGCAAGGCGAGGCCCTGATCGCCGAGCGTCCGCACGCGCGCATGGAGGTGTTCGAATCCGCCGGTCATGCGCTGTTCGTCGATGAGCCGGAGCGATTTAACGCATTGATTGAAGGCTTTATGGCCGGCGACGTGGCCCGCGACGTGCAGTCGAGCGCTGCAAGATGACCAGTGTGCCAATAAAGCGCGGCTCGTTCCTGCCCCTGCTGCTCATTTCCCTGGGCGTGGTGGGGATCGAGAATGCGCTCACCCGCTACTTCGCCGTCGCGGCGTGGTCGGAGTATGGCTACTGGATCATCTCCATCGTCATGGCCGGCTTCGCCCTGTCGGGCGTCTTCGTGGCCCTGTTCCGCGAGACCATCGAGCGCATGGGCGTAGGGCTGCGCGCCCTGCTGCCCGCCGCCATGGTCGTGGCCGCGGCCTTTGGCTTCCAGCAGGTCACCGCCAACCCGTTCAATCCGCTGCAGCTGCAGAACCCCGTCACCTGGTTGGGCGAGCTGCGCAACATCGGCCTCTACTACGCCGCCCTGCTGCCCTTCTTCTTCCTGGCCGGGACCTACATCTCGCTGATCTTCGTCCAGAACGACCGCGAGATCGGGCGGGTCTACGCCTATGACCTGATCGGGGCGGCCATCGGATCGGCGCTGGCCCTGACGCTGATGTTCCTGGTCCACCCGTTCCTGCTGACGCCCATCCTGCTGCTGCCGCTGGCGCTCGCGCCCTTCTTCCAGAAGGGCAAGCTGAGGTGGCTGGGGGGCGCGCTGGCGCTGCTGGGCCTGGTCGCGGGCGAGTACATCCTGTTCAGCGGACCGGCCCCGGCCTTCTCCGAGTTCAAGGCCATCTACGCGCCCATGAATACGCCCGGCGCCCGCGTCGTCGCCCAGGTGCATTCGCCGCGCGGCTACTACGTCCTGCTGGAGGACTTCACCGAGAGGGTCGACGCCGACGTCTCCAACAATTCCCAGATGCTGGGCGTGCCCGGGCCGCCCAAGACCTTCGGCCTGTATCGCGACGGCGCGCGTATCGCGGGCCTGCCCAGGCCCGGCGCCGAGACCGCCGACTATGCGCCCTCGGCCTTGAGTGCCGCGCCCTATGTGCTGCGGCCCAACGGCTCGGTCCTCTTGGTCGGCCTCTCGGGCGGCTTCCGCGCCGCCGAGGCCCGCGCCCTGGGCGCCGCCCAAGTCGACGGGGTGGAGTCCGAACCGGTGCTGCGCAGCGCCCTGACCTCGGGCATGGCCGAGTCTCCGGCCCAGGCGGGCAGGGGCTTCCGACTGCTGCCCGGCGGGCCCATCGCCACGGCGCTGGCGGCCAAGGATCGCTATGACCTGATCGACCTGTCCTCCGACTTCGTCGACGTGAACCCCGCCAACGCCACCGGCATGACGGTCGAGGCCTTCGACGCCTACCTCGGCGCGCTGAAGCCCGAGGGGCTGATCTCCGTCTCGGTCTCCATCCGCGACTTCCCGGTCTATGCCCTGCGCGTCCTGGCCACGGCCCGCGAGGCGCTGAAGGCCCGGGGCGAGGATCCGGCCAGTCACGTCATGGCCTACCGCTCGGCCTGGAATGCACGGATCCTGATCTCGCGCACCGCCTTTGCGCCCGCCGACGTCCAGCGCCTGTCGGCCTGGGCCGAGGAGCGCTCCTTCGACGTCTCCTATGCGCCCGGCATCGATGTGCGCGCCGAGCGCGCCCACGTCTTCAACGACCTGCCCAGCGTCAGCTTCTCCACCGGCGAGATCACCTCGCGCGGCCCCGACGACGCCCTGGCCGACGAGATCGGGGGCGTGCTGGCCGGGCAGGAGACCCCGACCGCGCGCGACTTCCATGTCCGCGCCGCGACGCTGGACCGTCCCGCCTACTATTCCTCGCTGCGGCTCGAGAACCTGGGCGCGCTGTTGAAGCGGCTGGAGGTGCTTCCGCAGGCGGAGATCGGCGGCATGGTCAATCTGGCGGTGCTGGCCCAGGCGGCGCTGATCGCCCTTCTGGTGCTGCTGGCCCCGGCCTTGTTCCGCCGCCAGGTGGCCGGCCGCGACGAGCCGCGCCACCGCTGGTCGGTGCTGTATTTCCCGGCGCTGGGCCTCGGCTTCCTGTTCATCGAGATCATGCTGATCGAGAAGGCGGCCTTCTATCTCAATGATTATTCGACGGCTTTTGCCCTGGTCCTGACCTCGATGCTGCTGTTCTCGGGGCTGGGCAGCCTGATCGCCGGGCGCGTCTCGGCGCGGCCCAAGCTGGCCGTGGGGATCGCCCTGGTGGCCGTCCTGGGCTGGTCGGCGCTGCTCTATTACCAAGCCGAGCCCTGGATGATCGAAACCCTGGGCCAGCCCCTGTGGCTGCGCGCCCTGACCGTCATGGCCGCCGCCGCGCCGGTGGCCCTGGCGCTGGGCATTCCCTTCCCGATGGGCCTGACCCAGGTCGGCAACGGCCGGGCCCTGCCGTGGGCCTGGGGCCTGAACGGCGCCTTCTCCGTCGTGGCCACGCCCCTGGCCAACCTGATTTCGCGCGACGTGGGCTTCTCCTGGCTGCTGATGGCGGCGGGCGGGCTCTATGCGCTGGCCTTCCTCGTTTTGCCGCTGGGCGCGCGCCGGGCCGTGCGCGCCGAGGCGCCCGCCGCGCCGCCCGAACCGGCCGCCGCCGAACCCGCCATCATCGAGCCTGAACCCGTCCCTCACGCTGCTTTTGTCCCCTCGCTGGAATCCGCCGGATGACCCTTTCGCGTAGAAGCCTCATCGCCTCTGGGCTCGCCGCTCTGCCGCTGGCCGGCTGCGACGTCCAAAAGTCCCTCGACGCCGTCAAGGCGCGCATGGACCCCAACCCCGTCGGCGCCGCGCCCGCCGCGCCCCAGTCGGGCGCGACGGCCCAGGCCGCCGGCGCGGTGTCGGAAGTCGCCAATGGCGTGAAGATGCCGAGCGCGCCGTGGACCTACGCCGCCTTCCAGGCGGCCATGGACGCCTCGCACCGGCCCAGCCAGATCACCGAGGCGCAGTGGACCGAGATCCAGGCCCGCAAGCCCGCCGCCGTGAAGCGCATCTCGGACTACCTGGCGACCCGTTTCGGCCACGCCGACCCGGCGGTGCTGCAGGCCTTCGAGGCGGTGCCGCGCGAGTACTACCACTACCAGTACGCCGAGCAGCGCTCGTCGGCCTTCCAGGCCTATGAGGCCAACCCCAAGCCCTGGGCCATCGGCCACGGCTCGGTGCTCAGCGACTACCTGGGCCAGGCCTATATGAGCCAACTGGCCGCCCCGAAACCCACCGACGTCAGCCTCGAGATCGGCACCGGCTCGGGCTTCCAGTCGTCCCTGCTGTCGCGGATCGTGCGCGACGCCTACACCATCGAGATCATCGAGCCGATCGGCCGCGCGGTGGACCAGATCTTCGCGCCGCTTGGCTATTCCAACGTCCACGGCAAGGTCGGCGACGGCTACTTCGGCTGGCCCGAGGTCAGCGAGGGCTTCGACATCATCATGCTGACCTGCGTGGCCCAGTACGCCCCGCCCGAGCTGTTCCGCCAACTGAAGCCGGGCGGGCGTTTGATCATCCCCATCGGCCAGCCCTTCCGGCGCGGCCAGGTGCTCTATGTCTACACCAAGGACGCGGAAGGCCGGGTCCACTCGCGCCGCGACGTGGGCGTGTTCTTCATCCCGATGACCGGCGCGATGCAGAGCCGGCCGAAGGCCTGACGCCTTCTCCCCTTGAGGGAGAAGGTGGCCCGGCTTGCCGGGTCGGATGAGGGGTGCTCGCGCCGCCTTGTCCGGAGATGTCTCTCCGGCGACCCTCATCCGGCCGCTCTCGCGGCCACCTTCTCCCGCAAGGGGAGAAGGCTGAGTGGAGCCTGTTTTCCTGTTCCGCGAGCAGGGCGAGGCGTGGGTCGTCGGCATGTCGCGTCCTTCTCAACGGCGCTGATTGGGCCCCGGGTGGGGCCGAGGGGTGAGGGCAAGTCCTTGCGCGGCAAGGGTTTGCGTCCGCTTTCCCATAATGGTCCGTTGATCCGGCGGGCGGCGTCAAACCCGCCTGGAGCGCCGCCGGCGGCGTGGTGCGTAACAGGGACATTTCGGGCCCGGAAACAGGACCGCGCAGGGCCGGAATGATCCTCGCTTCAGGGGTGCAGGAATCACTTGCATCGCACCCCCGGATCAAACTTCAATTTCTTGATGAGCGAAAATCAGCCCGTCTTTTCAGACCCCGCCGCCCTCATCGCCGCTGTCGACGCCCTGATGGCGGAGTCCGACGCAAACGCCTCGCGGAGCGGGTGCGCATCCTCCGAAACGCCGTCGCCATCCTCGGGGACGCAGCCGCCATCGCGGCGGAGCGGTTCCCCATCCGCGTCGCGAAATACCCGCTGGAAACCCGGCCAGAGCGGCAATCCGCAGGGCCGCCCGCGCCGCCCGTCCGAGGGCCTGGCCACGCCCGCCGTGCAGCGCGCCCTGTCGCTGCGCGTCGAGGTCGAGGTGGACGGCCAGCCCCGGCGGCTGGGACTGACCGAGGCGCTGGTGCGCGCCATGGCCGGCCGGGCGCTGGCGGGCGACGTGGCGGCGGCGCGCGAACTGCTGCTGGCCCTGGCCGACACCGAGCGAGCCCGGGCGGCGCGCTCGCAGGCGCGGGCTGAGCGCCGCAAGGCCGCCGCGGCGGAGGCGGAGCGGGCCCGGCGCGAGGCGGCACAAGCGGCGGAGCGGGCGCGGCGGCTGGAGGCCGACCGCGAACGGCGGCGGCGGTGGAAGGCGCGGCAGGCGGGGGAGGATTAGCCGGAAGGAACCGGCCCAACCGTGGTCCTAACTACGCAGCTTGTCCCACTCGCCGAACTCATAGGCGATGCAGCGCTCGATCATCAGCCGCCAGACCGGCTCGGCGATGTCGTGCGACAGGCCGGCGGCGGTGGCTGCGGCCTTCACCTTGGCGACCACGTCCTCGATGCGCGCCTCGTCGCGGACCACGCCGCGGTCGGGCTTGATGCGGGCGGCGGCGTCCATGTAGCGCTGGCGCTCGGCGATGAGCTGGACCAGGGCGCGGTCGAGCGCGTCGACGCCGACGCGGACCTCGGCCATGGACTGGCAGGCCTCGGGCGCGACGCGGGGGTCGATGCTGACGAACTCGGGGGACTCGGCCTCGGTCGAGGTCGGGGTGTTGGCGGAGGGAAGCGCGGACATGGCGGCTCGTTTAGGCGGTTTCGGCGCGGGAGCCAACGGTTGGGCGACGGATGAACGCTGATCGGAGACGCAAATCCTTCCCCGTTGGGGAAGGTGGCGCGATGCGCAGCATCGTGACGGAAGGGGCCGCGCGCCCGCGCGGTCGGTGCATTGACGGTGGCTAATGTGAAAGGCTGATTGCTCCGACGCGGCCTCCCGCCGCGCCCCTTCCGTCTCGGCGCCGGTGGCGCCGATCCACCTTCCCCAATGGGGAAGGATTTAGGGCTGGATCAGGCCGGCCTGGTGGCGTTGCCATTGGTCGGCGAGGAACTCGGCGATGGCGAACTGCGGACGCAGCAGGCCCGAACGCTGGGCGATCTGCAGCAGCAGGTCGGTGTGGCTGCCGATCTGGGGACAGCCGCGGAAGGTGCCGGCCTTCACCACGCGCAGGTTCTTCAGGCTGAGCAGCCGGGCCGGCGCCATCGAGGGGGCGCCGATGCCGGTGTAGAGGTCGATGCGGTTGCCCTTGATGCCGCCGCCGACGTCCGACGCGTACCAGAAGCCGTCGTGGGTTCCGCCGCCGGGCATGCGCAGGCCCACCGTCTCGGCGATGAACAGGATGGTGCGGCGCGGGATCAGATGCGGGTCGGTGGCCACGGTGCGCATGGCGATCGGGCGGCAGCCGATGGAGTCCTTGAGGCCCACCCCGGCGTTGCCCGTGTGATAGAGCGTCGCCTTCAGGATCCAGTCCGGAACCAGGCTGGCGGCGACCAGGCGGGGGCTGACGTCGCCGCGCTCGACCGGGCGCGCGGGCGTGGAGGCGGCAGGCGCGGCGGCGGCGTTCGCCGAAGGTTGATAAGGTTGAGGCTTGCCCGGGCCAGCATCGGCCGCACGGGCGCCGCTGGTCGCCAACAGAAGCAGGGACGCAGCAAGCACGCCGAGAATAGGTCGCATGGCAGCTCCTTTTTCTCGTGACGTCGGACTGGGGTGGGTTTCTAATCTAAAGCCCCGGTTCGATTCAACCCATCATCGCGGCGGCTTTATGTCACTCATCGTCTTCGGCGACTCGTCTTCCGGCAACTGCCTGAAGGTCAAGTGGATACTGGACCTGCTAGAATTAGACTACGAATGGTCTGAAATCGATGTGCGGACCGGAGCAACCCGGCGCCCCGATTTCCTGTCCCTGAACCCATCGGGCCAGGTGCCGGCGGTGCGTTTAGAGGACGGCCGGACGCTGGCGCAATCCAATGCAATCCTTGTCTATTTCGGGGAAAACACGCCCTACACCCCCGCCGACGCCTATGAGCGGGCGCGCATGTTCGAATGGCTGTTCTGGGAGCAATACAGCCACGAGCCCTATATCGCCGTGCGCCGTTTCTTGCTGGCCTATAGGAAAAAGGCCCCTGAAGACCTGTCGCCGCAGCTGCTGGAGCGGGGAAACGGGGCGTTGGCGCGCATGGAGCAGGGGCTGGAAGGGCGCGACTGGCTGGCCGGCGACTCGCTCAGCCTCGCCGACATTTCGCTGGTCGCCTACACGCGCATGGCCGGCGAGGGGGGCTTCGAGCTGGCCGACTATCCGCGGGTCAGCGCCTGGGTGGAGCGGGTGGAAGCCCGGCTCGGCCTCGACGCCACGACCCGCGCCCTGGCGCCCGCCTGAGCGTGGACGCGCACAGCCGCCTGCTGAGGAGCGCCTTCGACGCGGCGGTGGCGGCGGCCGATCCGCGGCTGTGGCTGGCGCCGGAGATCAGGGCCCTGTCGAGGCCCGCCGGCGCGGTGCGGGTTCTGGCGCTGGGAAAGGCGGCGATCCCGATGGCCCAGGCCTTCGCCGAGGCCTTCGAGGGCGACTGGAGCGGCCTGGCCATCGCGCCTGTGGGGACGGCGCGGCCGGTGGACGGCTTCATGGTCATCGAGGGGGCGCACCCGGTTCCCGACGGCCGCTCGCAGGCGGCGGGGGAGGCGGCCCTGGCGTTCGCCCGGACGGCCGGGCCGGGCGACCTGCTGCTAGTGCTGATTTCCGGCGGAGCCTCGGCTCTCGCCTGCGCGCCGATCCCGGGCGTCAGCCTGGCGGCCAAGGCGGAGGTGACGCGCGCGCTGCTCGCCTCGGGCGCCGCCATCGGGGAGGTGAACGCGGTGCGCCGGGCCCTGTCGCGGCTGAAGGGCGGCGGGCTGGCGCGGGCGACCGGGGCGGGCAGGGTGGTGACGCTGGCGGTGTCGGACGTGCCCGGCGACGCCATCGCCGACATCGGCTCGGGCCCGGCCATGCCCTCGCCGACGGGGCCGGCCGAGGCGCTGGCGGTGCTGAACGCCCGCGCGCCGGCGCTTGCCGGGGCCCTGGCCGAACCGATCCTGGGCTGGGCCGAGGCGGCCGGGCCGATCCTGGCGCGCACCGAGGGGCGGGTGGTGCTGCCCCTGGACGGCGGGGTGAGGGCCGCGGCCGCCGCCCTGGCCATCAAGGGCTGGCCGGTCGAGCAACTGGGCGTGCTGGGCGGCGACGCGGACGAGGCCTGCGAACGCCACCTGCGCCGCCTCGCCGACGGCCGGCGCCGGGCGGTGATCTCGGGCGGCGAGCTGTCGGTGGCCGTGCCGCCGGAGGCGACGGGGAAGGGCGGTCGCAACCAGCACTTCCTGCTCTGCCTTACCGCCGCCCTGGCGGGGCGCGGCGACGTCTGGGGCCTGGCCGCCGACACCGACGGGATCGACGGCACGTCGCCGGCCGCGGGCGCCTGGATCGATCCGGCGCTGCTGGCCGGCCTCGACGCGGACGAGGCGCGGGCAAGCCTGGCCGCCTTCGACGCGCACGGCTTCTTCGAGCGCCACGGCCGGCTGGTTGAAACGGGCCCAACCGGCGTTAACGTCGGCGACCTGCGCATCCTGCTGGTCGACCCGGTGCCGCGATGATCCAGTTCGGCGACCCAAAGCCCGGCCTGACCTACCGCGACCGGCCCGCGGCTTTCGGCGTGGCGGTACGCGACGGCCAGATCGCGCTGGCCAGGATCAGCGGCGCGGGGGCGGGCGCGGCCGGCTACGACCTGCCGGGCGGGGCCATCGACGCGGGCGAGAGCGAGACCGAGGCCCTGGCGCGCGAATTCACCGAGGAGACCGGCCTGAAGGTACGCGCCGGCGCGCTTCTGGGCCGCGCGGGGCAGTATTTCATCAAGGCCGACGGCGCGCCGCTGAACAACCTCTGCGCCCTCTATGCCGTGGAGATCCTCGGCCATGACCCGGACGCCAAGCGCGAGGACGACCACGAACTCGTCTGGCTGGACCCGGCCGAGGCGATCGCGCGGCTGAAACACGAGGCCCACGCCTGGGGCGTGCTGCGCTGGCTAAGGCAACGCTAGCGGAACACCCCGCCCGGTTCAGCCGTTACCCCTTTGAACACAAGGGAGAACGGCCATGGCTGATCATGATCGGGTGGAAGGCTCGGCCCGCAAGTTGCAGGGCGACGTGAAGGTGGGTGTCGGCAAGGTGCTGGGCGACACGCGGCTGCAGGCCGAGGGCCGCGCCGACCAGGCCTCGGGCAAGGCCCAGAACTTCTGGGGCAGCCTCAAGGACCTGTTCCGCGGCAACCGCGTCAACCGCGGCAACGACTACGACCGGCGCAGCTGAGGATATTTCATCCACCCGGGAACGGGCCTGCCCCAGGCTCGTTCTGCTGGTCCCCCCCTCCGCAGGAGACTTCACATGCCTGATCAAGATCGTATCGACGGCGCCGCCAAGAAAATCGGCGGCGACATCAAGGAAGGTGTCGGCAAGGTTCTCGGCGACTCCAAGCTGGAAGCCGAAGGCAAGGCCGATCAGGTCGCCGGCAAGGTCCAGAACGCCGTCGGCGGCATCAAGGACGCCGTGCGCAACGAAGACAAGCGCAGCTAGACCCGCGTTTCCTCCCCGAAACGCAGAAGGGCGGCGGATCACTCCGCCGCCCTTTTTCGTGGGCGGGCCTGGTTTTCATCCAATGCCCCGTGATCGTCACCCCAGGGCTTGTCCCTGGGGTCCAGGCCGTCAGCGGGCGGGCGGCCGAAGGCAATTCACAGGCGTTGCTGTCGCCTGTTCAACGACAATGCGGCGGGTAGCCTGGACCCCAGGGACAAGCCCTGGGGTGACGAACTTGGGGGTGAGCGAACCCAGGTCGCGCCCGGGACTTACCGCCCCAGTTCCTTCATCGCCTTGTCCAGGCCATCGATGGTCAGGGGGAACATGCGGTCGCCGACCAGCTCCTGCACCATCTGCACCGACTGGGTGTAGTTCCAGTAGCGTTCGGGCGTCGGGTTCAGCCACACCACCTTGTCGTAGATGTCGGTCAGGCGCTGCAGCCACACCGCCCCGGCTTCCTCGTTCCAGTGCTCGACCGAGCCGCCGGGCATGGCGATCTCGTAGGGGCTCATGGTGGCGTCGCCGACGATGACCACCTTCCAGTCGTGGGGGATGCGGTGAAGCATGTCCCAGGTGGCGATCTTCTCGTCGTGGCGGCGGCGGTTGTCCTTCCAGACGGCCTCGTAGAGGCAGTTGTGGAAGTAGTAGAATTCCAGGTTCTTGAACTCTGACTTGGCGGCCGAAAACAGCTCCTCGCACATCTTGATGTGCGCATCCATCGAGCCGCCGATGTCGAACAGCAGCAGCACCTTGATGGTGTTTCGCCGCTCGGGCCGCAGCACGATGTCGAGGTAGCCGTGCCGCGCGGTCATGTCGATGGTCTCGGGCAGGTCGAGCTCGTCCGGCGCCCCCTGGCGGGCCCATTTGCGCAGGCGGCGGAGCGCCACCTTGATGTTGCGGGTGCCCAGCTCGACGCTGTCGTCGAGGTTCTTGTACTCGCGCTTGTCCCAGACCTTCACGGCGCGGCCCTGGCGCTGGCCCTCCTCGCCGATGCGCACGCCCTCGGGGTTGTAGCCGCCCGAGCCGAAGGGGGAGGTGCCGCCGGTGCCGATCCACTTGGAGCCGCCCTCGTGGCGCTCCTTCTGCTCGGCCAGGCGCTTCTTCAGCTCCTCCATCAGTTTGTCGAGCCCGCCCAGGGCCATGACCTGGGCCTTCTCCTCCTCGGTGAAGAAGCGCTCGGCCAGGCGCTTCAGCCATTCCTCGGGAATGTCGGCCAAGAGGTCGCCCTCCAGCGTCTCCAGCCCCTTGAAGACATGACCAAAGACGCGGTCGAACTTGTCGTAGTGCTTCTCGTCCTTGATCAGGGCGGCGCGCGACAGGTGGTAGAACTCGTCGACCTGGCGGCTGATCACCTCGCGGTCCATCGCCTCCATCAGCGCCAGGTACTCCTTGAGGGAGACCGGCACCTTGGCGTCGCGCAGTTCGGTGAACAGGCGCAGGAACATCAGGGCTTCGCCTCGTCGATCTTCATCAAGGCGGCGCGCATGGCCAGGCCGGCGAAGAGTTGGGCCTCGAAGGCCTTGTCGAGCGGGGCGGTGATGTGGACCTTGATCACCCAACCATTGCGCTGGGCCACGCTGGCCAGGATGAAGACGTCGCGGCCGCCGTCCCTGGCCTGGAAGGCCTGGGTGACCGGCCGGTCGGCTTCCGCCTCGCCCTCCCGGCTCATGGTCATGCCGCGGCCCCGGTAGGGTTTGACGTCCGCGTAGACGATCTGGATCGCGGCCACGGCGCTGGCCATGTGCATGTCCCGGTTCAACCCGTCGCGGATGGCGAAGACCGTCTGTTCGAAATCGAGCGGATGGCTGGTGCAGGAGACGGAATCGCCACGGGGACCCACCGGGCTGACGACGATCTCGTTGCCGGGGCCGGGGTCGAAACCGCAGACCAGGCCGCTGGCGTTGTGGCGCAACTCGATGGCGGCGCCGTCGGTGACGTTGGTGAAGAGGTCGGCGACACCGGCGGCGGCGATGATGGCGTCGCCCTCGGCGCGGGCGCGAGCGATCTCGGCTGCGCTGGCGGCCGCGGGCTTGGCCGGCGCGGCGCTGGCGGCCAGCGGCGTCAGGACAAGGGCGGCGGCGAGGATCAGGCTGCGCATCTCGCCACTATGACCTATCCGCGCCGCAGGATGAACTCGTCATCCAGCCAGGTCCCGACCGGGAACTTGTATTCCCCCACCGGCTTGAAGCCGTAGTGGCCGTAGAGGCGCATGGCCTTGTCGTTGCCGCTCCACACGCCGATCCATTCGCTGCCCCTGAACCGGTCGGCCATGGCGGCCAGCGCCGTCTCCAGCAGTTTCGTGCCCAGGCCCAGGCCTTGCGCCTCCTTGCCGATGTAGAGCCGCTTCAGCTCACCGTTGGCCTTTGAGGCGTCGGCATGGGGCAGGGAGCAGGGACCGATGTTGGCGAAACCGCCGATGACGCCGGCCTCGTCCACCGCCACCCACCAGGTCTGGTCGGGGTCGGTCAGGGCTTCGGCGATGCTGAACTCGCTGAAGGCCTCGTCGATGAAGATGTCGAGGTCGGTCTGGGGGTAGGGGATGCCGAAACCGTCGACGAAGGTCTCGACGAAGGTGCGGCCGCCGAGCGCGGAGAGCAGGGCGATGTCGGCGGGCTTTGCGGGTCGGATCGTGTGCATCGCTGCGGACATAGCGAATCCTCTCTAATAGTGTGAGCCCATGGCCGTCGCTTTCTTCACCCACGCCGACATGCTCGAACACCGGCCCGGCGCCGGCCATCCCGAGCGGCCCGAGCGGCTCGCCGCCGTCACCGCGGCGCTGGCGGATGCGTCGGACCTGGCGCTGGACCAGCGGCAGGCGGGCGAGGCTTCGGCCGAAGACCTGGGCCGGGTGCATCCCGACAAGCTTATTGAGGCGCTCTTCCGCGCCTCGCCGCGCGACGGGGTGGTGCAGCTGGACGCCGACACGGTGCTGAGCCCCGGATCCATCCGCGCCGCGCGGCTGGCGGCCGGGGCGGTGCTGGATGCCGTGCGGGGCGTGGCGGCCGGCGAGTTCGAGCGCGCCTTCTGCGCCGTCCGTCCGCCGGGCCACCATGCCGAGCCGGGCCGGCCGATGGGGTTCTGCCTGTTCTCCAATGTCGCCGTGGCGGCCCGCGCCGCCCAGGCGGCGGGCCTGCAGCGCGTGGCGGTGGTCGACTTCGACGTCCACCACGGCAACGGCACCCAGGCGGCCTTCGAGGCCGACGACAGCCTGTTCCTGGCCTCCATCCACCAGTCGCCGCTCTATCCCGGCACGGGCATGGAGGACGAGACCGGCGTGGGCAATATCGTCAACGCCACGGTCGCCCCGCACGCCAGCTCCACGGCCTGGCGCCAGCGCTTCGAAGGCGTGCTGATGCCGGCGCTGGACGCCTTCGCGCCGGACCTGGTGCTGATCTCGGCGGGCTTCGATGCGCACCGGCGCGACCCGCTGGCGCACCAGTCGCTGGAGGAGGCCGACTACGCCTGGGCCACCCGCGCGGTCATCGAAGCTTCACGGCGCACGGCGCGGGGCCGGGTTGTTTCCTCTCTCGAGGGCGGTTACGACCTTGAAGCGTTGGGCCGTTCCGCGGTCGCCCACGTGCGCGCCTTGCAGGCGCCGTGAGCATGGCCGGCAAGACTTCAGGGGCTATGACGACCGACACTCTTCCAGAAGTGGGCTCAGCACGGACGCCGGCGCAAGCCAGCGCCGGCAGCGGCGCGGGCGCGGCCGCGAGCCGCTGCGGCGCCATCGTGCTGACCCGCCACGGCGAACCGGCCCTGTCACGCAAGATCCTGCTCACCGCCCAGGGCTACCGCGACTGGTGGGCGAAATACGAGGAGGGCGGCCTGCTGCAGGGCCAGACCCCGCCGCCGTGCCTGCTGGAGACCGCCCAGAATGCCGGGGTGGTCTTCTCCTCCACCCGCCAGCGCGCCCGCGAGACCGCCGCCGCCGTGGCCGGGGAGGGCAAGGCGGTCGCCGAGGTGCTGTTCATCGAAGCGCCCCTTCCGCCGCCCAATGCGCCCAACTGGTTCAAGCTGTCGCCGCGCTGGTGGGGCGTGGTGGCGCGCGCCTGGTGGTGGTTCTTCGACCACAACGAAGGCCAGGAAACCCGCGCCGAGGCCCAGGTCCGCGCCGGCAAGGCCGCCGACCTGCTGGAACGCACCGCCTGCGAGGGCAAGGACGTGCTGGTCCTGGCCCACGGCTTCTTCAACGGCATGGTCGGCGTCGAGCTGGCGCGGCGCGGCTGGCGCTGTACCCGCGACAAGGGCTTCAAGTACTGGTCGGCGCGGAAGTTCGAGAAGGCTTGAGCATGCGTATTGTCCTGATGGTCTTGGCGGCCAGCCTGATCGCGGGCGCGGCATCGGCCGAAGAGGTTTCGCTCTGCGCCTTGGCGCGCGACCCGGACGCTTATGACGGCCAGACCGTGACGGTCACGGCCAACTACGACCCGGCGCTCGGCGACAACGGCGCGTTCCAGGACAGCGAGTGTGGCGACGCCGTCGTCCTGGCCAACCTGACCACCCAGCCGTCACCGTCGGATTCCTTCGTGGCCGCGAGCGCGCCGGGCCTGCCGCTGCTGGTCACCGCCACCGGCGTATTTCACAACATCATGGGTGAAACGCCGGTCTTGCAGCTCGACGTCGAGACCATCGCGCCCGAATGAGCGCCGGTCGGCGGCCGTGCGGCGAAATTCCCTTCGCCAACCCCGACAATTTCAGGCTTGCCGGGGTTGACCATTCCGACTCGCGCCGGTAGTAACCCGCCTCTTGCTGAGCCGGCCGTAGCTTTTCGGAGCTAGACGCGGTTCGCGGAAACAGTTTTGGGCCCTCGCTTTTCGGCGCGGGCCTGTCGTTTTTGCGGACATCCGCGTCCGGGGGAAACTCCGGGTCGGTCTTTGAAATGGTTCAGGGTACGCGGGCGTCCGCCCACTAGGAAACACGAGCGATATGGATCGTCAGAACATCCGCATCCGGCTCAAGGCCTTCGATCACCGCGTGCTGGACCATTCAGCACGAGAGATCGTGAACACGGCCAAGAGAACGGGCGCCACAGTGCGCGGACCGATTCCGCTGCCTACCCAAATCGAACGCTTTACGGTGAACCGCTCGCCGCACGTCGACAAGAAGTCGCGTGAGCAGTTCGAAATCCGCACGCACAAGCGCGTGCTCGATATCGTCGACCCCACCCCGCAGACCGTGGACGCGCTGATGAAGCTCGACCTGTCCGCCGGCGTGGACGTCGAGATCAAGCTTTAAGGGGAGCGACCGATATGCGTACCGGTTTGATCGCCAAGAAGCTGGGCATGACCCGCCTGTTCGACGAACAGGGGATGCACGTGCCCGTTACCGTTCTGGCTCTCGACGGCTGCCAGGTCGTCGGCCAGCGCACCAAGGACAAGGACGGCTATGTCGCCCTTCGCCTCGGCGCCGGCGCCAAGAAGGCCAAGAACACCACCCAGGCTGAACGCGGCATGTTCGCCAAGTCGGAAGTCGAGCCCAAGCGGATCGTCACCGAGTTCCGCGTCACCGACGAGAACCTGATCGATGTGGGCGCGGAAATGACCGCCGACCACTTCGTCGCCGGCCAGAAGGTCGACATCCAGGGCACCACGATCGGCAAGGGCTTCGCCGGCGCCATGAAGCGCTGGAACTTCGGCGGCATGCGCGCCACCCACGGCGTTTCGGTCTCTCACCGTGCTCACGGTTCGACCGGCCAGCGCCAGGATCCCGGCAAGGTGTTCAAGGGCAAGAAGATGGCCGGCCACCTCGGGGTCGAGACCGTCACCACCCAGAACCTCACCATCGTCCGTGTCGACGCCGACCGCGGCCTGCTGCTGGTCAAGGGCGCCGTCCCCGGCGCCGAGGGCTCCTACGTGAAGGTGAGCGACGCCATCAAGCGCGCCCGTCCGAGCGAAGCCCCGATGCCCGGCGGCTTCCGCAAGGCCGGCGCCGCCAAGACGGTGAAGGACGACGCGGCTCCGGCCGAGGTTGTCGAAGACACCATCATCGAGACGCCGGTCGAGGCCGCCGCTCCCGAAGCCACGGTGGAAGCCGCCGCTCCGGAAGCGACTGTCGACACCGCCGCTGAAGAAACCGCCGCCCCTGAGGCGCCGGCTTCGGAAGAGGGCGAACAGTAATGAAAGTCGATGTCATCAAGCTCGACGCGTCCAAGGCCGGTCAGATCGACCTCTCGGACGACGTCTTCGGGATCGAAGAGATCCGCGCCGACATCCTGCAGCGTTGCGTCGTGTGGCAACTCGCCAAGCGCCGCGCCGGTACCCACAAGGTGCAGGTCCGCAACGAGGTCAGCCGTACGTCCAAGAAGATGTACAAGCAAAAGGGCACCGGCGGCGCCCGTCACGGTTCGCGCCGTGCGGCCCAGTTCGTCGGCGGCGCTCGCGCCTTCGGCCCGGTCGTTCGTTCGCACGAGATCGGCCTGCCCAAGAAGGTCCGCGCCCTGGCCCTGCGCCACGCGCTCTCCTCCAAGGCCAAGTCCGGTTCGCTGATCATTGTCGACGACATCGCCATCAAGGGTCCCAAGACCGCTGAGCTGCGCGCCAAGTTCGACAAGCTCGGCTGGGCCAACGCGCTCGTGATCGCCGGTCCGGAAGTCGACAAGAACTTCGGCCTCGCCGCCCGCAACATCCCGCACATCGATGTGCTGCCGAACGCCGGCCTGAACGTCTATGACGTCCTGCGCCGCGAGACGCTGGTGCTGACGCGGTCCGCGGTCGAAGCCATCCAGGCCCGCTTCCAAGGGGAGGCCGCGTAATGGCTGCTCAACCTACCGCCCGTCATTACGACACCATCCTGTCGCCGGTGATTACCGAGAAGTCGACCCTGCTCTCCGAGCAGAACAAGGTCGTCTTCAAGGTGGCCGACGACGCTTCCAAGGACGAGATCGCCGCCGCCGTCGAGGCGCTGTTCAAGGTCAAGGTCACGAAGGTCAACACCGTCGTCACCAAGGGCAAGACCAAGCGCTTCAAGGGCATTATGGGCCGGCGCTCGGACGTCAAAAAAGCGATCGTGACCCTCCAAGAGGGCCAATCGATCGACGTGACCACGGGACTTTGATCCGATGGCTCTGAAACAATACAACCCGACGTCCCCCGGCCAGCGCGGCCTGGTCCTCGTCGACAAGAGCGAGCTCCACAAGGGCCGCCCCGAGAAGTCCCTCGTCGAGGGCCTGACCAAGTCGGGCGGCCGTGGCGCCGGCGGCCGCATCGCCGTCCGCTTCCGCGGCGGCGGCGCCAAGCGCCTGTACCGCAAGATCGACTTCAAGCGCCGCAAGTGGGACGTGCCCGCGACGATCGAGCGCCTGGAATACGATCCGAACCGGACCGCGTTCATCGCCTTGGTCAATTACGCCGACGGCGAGAAGGCCTACATCATCGCGCCGCAGCGGCTTAAGGCCGGCGACACGATCATCGCCGGCGAGAAGGTCGACGTGAAGCCGGGCAACGCCATGCCCCTGCGCTCCATGCCGGTCGGCACCATCATCCACTGCGTGGAGATGAAGCCGCTCAAGGGCGCGCAGCTGGCCCGTTCGGCCGGCACCTACGCCCAGCTGGTTGGCCGTGACGCGGGCTACGCCCAGATCCGCCTGACCTCCGGTGAGCTGCGCATGGTTCCAGACGGCTGCATCGCCACCGTCGGCGCTGTGTCCAACCCGGACAACATGAACCAGAACCTCGGCAAGGCCGGGCGCGTGCGTCACATGGGCTTCCGCCCGCACGTCCGCGGCGTCGCCATGAACCCGGTCGATCACCCCCACGGCGGCGGCGAAGGCCGCACCTCGGGCGGTCGTCACCCGGTCAGCCCCACGGGCCGTCCGACCAAGGGTTCGAAGACTCGTAAGAACAAGGCCACGGATAAATTCATTATCCGCAGCCGCCACGTGAAGAAGGCTCGCTAACGATGACCCGTTCCGTCTGGAAAGGTCCGTTCGTCGACGGTTACCTGCTGAAGAAGGCCGACGCTGTTCAAGCTTCGGGTCGCAAGGACGTGATCAAGACCTGGTCCCGCCGTTCGACCATCGTGCCGCAATTCATCGGGCTGACCTTCGGCGTTTACAACGGCCAGAAGCACGTTCCCGTCTCCGTGTCGGAAGACATGGTCGGCCACAAGCTAGGCGAATTCTCGCCCACTCGCGTTTTCCACGGCCACGCCGGGGACAAGAAGGCGAAGAGGAAGTAACCCGATGGGCAAAGCCTCCAACAAACGCCGCGTCGGTCCGACGGAAGCTCGTGCGAAGGTCGTGAACCTGCGCACCAGCCCCCGGAAGCTGAACCTCGTGGCCCAGTCGATCCGCGGCCTGCCGGTGCAGCGCGCGCTGAACGAGCTGGAATTCAGCCACAAGCGCATCGCCAAGGAGGTCCGCAAGGCCCTCTACTCGGCGATCTCCAACGCTGAAAACAACCACAACCTCGACATCGACTCGCTGATCGTCGCCGAGGCTTTCGTGGGCAAGAACCTGGTGATGAAGCGTTTCTCGGCTCGCGCTCGCGGCCGCGCCTCGCGCATCGAGAAGCCCTTCTCCGAGATCACGATCGTGGTCCGCGAACTCGAGGCCGCCTGATGGGTCAGAAAGTCAATCCGATCGGGCTCCGGCTCGGCGTAAACCGCACCTGGGACAGCCGCTGGTTCGCCCGCAAGCAGGACTATGCGCGTCTGCTGCACCAGGACCTGAAGCTGCGCGAAGAGCTGAAGAAGCGCCTCAACGGCGCCGGCGTCTCGCGCATCATCATCGAGCGTCCGCACAAGAAGTGCCGCGTGACGATCTACGCCGCCCGTCCGGGCGTCGTGATCGGCAAGAAGGGCGCGGACATCGACAAGCTGCGCAAGGACATCTCGATGATGGCCGAGGGCGAAGTGTTCCTCAACATCGTCGAAGTCCGCAAGCCTGAGACCGACGCCCAGCTGGTGGCCGAGAACATCGCCCAGCAGCTCGAGCGCCGCGTCGCCTTCCGCCGCGCCATGAAGCGCTCGATGCAGTCGGCCATGCGCCTGGGCGCCAAGGGCGTCCGCATCAACGTCTCGGGCCGCCTCGGCGGCGCCGAAATCGCGCGCATGGAATGGTACCGCGAAGGCCGTGTGCCGCTGCACACCCTGCGCGCCGACATCGACTACGGCTTCACCGAGGCCAAGACGACGTACGGCATCATCGGCGTGAAGGTGTGGATCTTTAAGGGCGAAGTGCTCGAGCACGACCCGATGGCGCAAGACAAGCGCTGGACGGCCGAAGCTTCCGGCCCGTCGTCGTCGGAAGGCCGTGGCGATCGCGACCGTGGCCCCCGTGGCCCGCGCGGACCCCGTCGCGACCGTGGCTCTGAGGCGTAAGTCATGCTGTCACCGAAACGCACCAAGTACCGGAAGGCCTTCAAGGGCCGCATCCATGGCGCCTCCAAGGGCGGCACGGCGCTGAACTTCGGCGCCTATGGCCTGAAGGCCATGGAGCCCGAGCGCATCACGGCGCGCCAGATCGAAGCGGCCCGCCGCGCGATCACGCGTCAGATGAAGCGCCAGGGCCGTGTCTGGATCCGGATCTTCCCGGACCTGCCGGTCTCCGACAAACCCGCCGAAGTCCGCATGGGTAAGGGCAAGGGTTCTGTCGAATACTGGGCCGCGCGCGTCGCGCCGGGCCGGATCATGTTTGAGATCGACGGCGTGCCGGACGATGTCGCGCGCGAAGCGCTGCGCCTCGGCTCGGCCAAGCTGCCGATCAAAACCAAGGTCGTCACGCGTCTCGACGCCGGCGCCCTGGCGGCGGAGTAACCGAGATGAAGACCAAGGACCTGCGGGGCAAAACCCCTGACCAGCTCCAGGACGAGCTGATCTCGCTGAAGAAGGAGCAGTTCAACCTGCGCTTCCAGGCGGCGACCGGCCAAATGGAGAAGACCCATCGTGTGGACGAGGTCCGCAAGACCATCGCCCGCATCAAGACGCTGCAAAACCAGCAGCGTCCGGCCTGAGGAAGAGAGACATGCCCAAGCGAATTCTCGAAGGCCTGGTCGTCTCCGACAAGGGTGACAAGACCATCGTCGTCAAGGTCGAGCGGACCATCCTGCACCCGGTCATGAAGAAGATCGTGCGGACGTCCAAGCGCTACCACGCCCATGACGAAGCCAACACGTACAAGTCAGGCGAGCGTGCTCGCATCGTCGAGTGCGCCCCGAAGTCCAAGCTGAAGCGCTGGGAGGTCCTCCCGAAGGACGCCCAGGGCGCAGCCAAGTAACCGGAAGGATCTGAACTATGATCCAGATGCAGACGAACCTGGAGGTCGCCGATAATTCGGGCGCGCGCCGGGTGATGTGCATCAAGGTGTTGGGTGGCGCGAAGCGCCGCTACGCCTCGGTGGGCGACGTGATCGTGGTCTCCGTCAAGGAAGCCATTCCGCGTGGCCGCGTGAAGAAGGGCGACGTTCTGCGCGCCATCGTCGTGCGCACGTCCAAGGACATCCACCGCAAGGATGGCTCGACCATCCGTTTCGACAAGAACGCGGCGGTGATCGTGAACAAGGCAAGCGAGCCGATCGGCACGCGGATCTTTGGCCCGGTTCCTCGTGAACTGCGCGCCAAGAACCACATGAAGATCATCTCCCTGGCTCCGGAGGTCATCTGATGGCCGCGAAAATCAAGAAGGGCGACAAGGTCGTCCTGCTGACCGGGAAGCGTTCGGACAAGGGCAAGCAAGGCTCGGTTCTGAAGGTGTTTCCGGCTCTGAACCGCGTGTTGGTCGAGGGCATCAATATTGTCCAACGCCACACCAAGCCGACCCAGGCGAACCCGCAGGGCGGCATCGTGAACAAGGAAGCGCCGGTCCACGTCTCCAACGTGGCGATCGTCGATCCGAAGACCGGCGAACCGACCCGCGTCGGTTTCCGGATGGAAAAGGATCGCAAGGTGCGCTTCGCGAAGAAGTCTGGTGAGGCTCTCGATGGCTGAGACCGAAAAGTACGAACCGCGTCTGAAGACGATTTATCGCGAGCGCATCCGCGCCGCGATGAAGGAGCAGTTCGGTTACACCAACGAAATGCAGATCCCGCGTCTCGACAAGATCGTCGTGAACATGGGCATCGGTGAAGCCGTGGCCGACTCCAAGAAGGCCGCCGCCGCGATGAAGGACCTGGCCAAGATCACTGGCCAGAAGCCCGCTCCGACCAAGGCTCGCCTGTCGGTCGCGACCTTCAAGCTGCGCGAAGGCATGACCATCGGCGCCAAGGTGACCCTGCGCAAGGAACGCATGTACGAGTTCCTCGACCGCCTGGTGACCATCGCCCTGCCGCGCGTGAAGGACTTCCGGGGCCTCAAGCCCACGTCCTTCGACGGCCGCGGCAACTACGCGCTGGGTCTGAAGGAGCACATCGTGTTCCCGGAGATCAACTACGACGAGATCGACCAGATGTGGGGCATGGACATCGTTGTCTGCACCACGGCCAAGACCGATGACGAGGCGCGCGCGCTTCTGAAGGAGTTCCAATTCCCGTTCACGTCGACGACGTCGAACTGAGCGGGGGAGAGAAACAATGGCTAAGAAAAGCGCGGTAAACCGCAACGAGCGCGTTCTCGAGCTCGTCAAGCAATACGCCGAGAAGCGCGCCGCCCTGAAGGCGATCGCGAACGATGAGTCCAAGTCGCTGGAGGAGCGCTTCGAAGCGCGCCTGAAGCTGGCCGAGCTCCCGCGTTCGTCGTCGCCGGTGCGCTACCGGAACCGCTGCATGGTCAGCGGCCGTCCGCGGGCGTTCTACCGCAAACTCAAGATGTCCCGTATCGCCCTGCGCGATCTGGCGTCGTCGGGCCAGGTGCCCGGCATGACCAAGTCGAGCTGGTGAGGAGGCCGCTTTAATGTCCATCAACGACCCCCTCAGCGACCTGATCGCGCGCATCAAGAACGCCGCCATGCGCAAGCGTTCGACCACGCGCACGCCGGCGTCCAAGCTTCGCCAGCGCGTCCTCGACGTGCTTCAGGACGAAGGCTACATCCGTGGCTATTCGCTCGTCGAAACGCCGGGTGAATTCCCGCAGTTCGAAATCGAACTGAAGTACTTCGACGGCGAGCCCGTGATCGCGGAAATCGCCCGCGTGTCGAAGCCCGGCCGCCGCGTCTATTCGTCGATCAAGGACCTGAAGCCGATCAAGAACGGCCTCGGGATCTCGATCCTGTCGACGCCCAAGGGCGTCATGTCCGACTCCGCAGCCCGCGACGCTAACGTGGGCGGCGAAGTCCTCTGCCGCGTCTACTAGGGCAGGGGAGGGAACAACATGTCTCGCATCGGTAAAGCCCCGATCACTGTTCCGGCCGGCGTCCAGGTCACCCTGGACGGCCAGACCGTGAGCGTGAAGGGACCCAAGGGCCAGCTGGCCTGGACGGTCGCCGAAGAAATCACCATCAAGCAGGAAGACGGCGCCCTGACGCTGGCCCTGCGCGAGGACACCCAGCGCGCCCGCTCGATGTGGGGCCTGTCGCGTTCGCTGGTGAACAACATGGTCGAAGGCGTCACCAACGGCTTCGAGCGCAAGCTCGAACTGGTGGGCGTCGGCTACCGCGCCGCGATGAAGGGCTCCAACCTTTCGCTGCAGCTCGGCTTCAGCCACGACGTCGACATCGTGCCGCCCAAGGGCGTCAGCTTCGTCGTGCCCAAGCAGACCGAAATCACCGTCAGCGGTATCGACAAGCAGGCCGTCGGCGAGATGGCCGCTACGATCCGCAAGATCCGCCCGCCCGAGCCTTACAAGGGCAAGGGCGTGCGCTACGCGGGCGAAAAGGTCCGTCGTAAGGAAGGCAAGAAGAAGTAAGCCATGGCGCTCTCTCCTCGCGAAACCGCTCAACGCCGCTCCCAGCGCAACCGCACCCGGCTCAAGAAGTTCGGGAACGGTCGTCCGCGCCTGTCGGTGTTCCGTTCGGACAAGAACATCTACGCCCAGGTCATCGACGACGAAAAGGGCGTCACCATCGCCGCCGCCTCGTCGCTCGAGAACGGCAAGGGCAAGGGTGGGTCCGATACGGCCGCCGCCGCCGCGGTCGGCAAGCTCGTCGCCGAACGCGCGCTCAAGGCCAAGGTCAAGGCCGTCGTCTTCGACCGTGGTTCGTACGTTTATCACGGCCGGGTGAAAGCCCTGGCCGAAGCCGCGCGCGAAGCCGGCCTGGAATTCTAAGGAAACCCTGATGGCTCGTGGCAACGACAATCGTGGCGGCGGCGGTGACCGCAACCGCCGTGACCGCAACCAGCAGGACGGTCCGGAATCGGACATCGTCGAGAAGCTGGTCCACATCAACCGCGTCGCGGCTACCGTGAAGGGTGGGCGTCGCTTCAGCTTCGCCGCCCTCATGGTGGTGGGCGACCAGAAGGGCCGCGTCGGCTTCGGCCACGGCAAGGCCCGTGAAGTCCCGGAAGCAATCCGCAAGGCGACCGAGGAAGCCAAGAAGACGATGATCCGCGTGCCGCTCCGCGAGAGCCGCACCCTGCACCACGACGGCAACGGCCGTTGGGGCGCCGGCAAGGTCATGGTCCGCGCGGCGCCTCCCGGCACCGGCGTCATCGCCGGCGGCCCGATGCGCGCCGTGCTTGAAACGCTCGGCGTCCAGGACGTCGTGGGCAAGTCCTCGGGCTCGTCCAACCCCTACAACATGGTGCGTGCGACCTTCGAAGCGCTGAAGGTCCAGAGCTCGCCCCGCCAGATCGCCGCCAAGCGCGGCAAGAAGGTGGGCGACATCCTGGGCCGTCGCAACGACGGCGCCTCCGCGCCCGACGCGATCGAAAGCTAAGTCTCATGGCCAAGAAAACCGTCAAGATCCGCCAGACCGGCAGCCCGATCCGTCGCAAGAGCGACCAGCGGGCCACGCTGATCGGCCTGGGTCTCAACAAGATGGGCCGCGAAGTCGAACTGGAGGACACCCCCTCCGTTCGCGGCATGATCGCCAAGGTGCACCACATGGTGCAGGTGATCGACTAAACTCTTCGCCCCGGCTCAAGCAGCCGGGGCGAACTCCATTCCAGCCGAGTCGGGCTTGCCCGGCGCAGATCTCCCAGGAGAGGCGAAATGAAACTGAACGAACTGCGTGACATGCCGGGCGCGACCAAGGGTCGTATGCGCGTCGGCCGCGGCCCGGGTTCGGGCAAGGGCAAGACCGCCGGTCGCGGCGTCAAGGGCCAGAAGAGCCGCTCGGGCGTCTCCATCGCCGGCTTCGAAGGCGGTCAGATGCCGCTGCACATGCGCATGCCCAAGCGCGGCTTCAACAACGCCGATGCGCTCAAGTTCGCGGAAGTGAACCTGTGGCGCCTGGCCAAGGCCATCGAGGCCAAGAAGCTGGACGCCAAGAAGCCCATCGACGCCAAGGTCCTGATCGCCGCCGGCGTCATCCGCCGCGAGCGTGACGGCGTGCGCCTGCTGGGCCTGGGCGATGCGCCCCAGGGCCTCAACATCACCTGCTGGTCCGCCTCCGCCTCGGCCGTGAAGGCCATCGAAGAGGCCGGCGGCAAGGTCACCCAGATGCGTCCGGCCAAGGTCGAAGAGAAGTCGGCTGAAGCCTGAGCCTCGCGCTTTGGTCTTCGCCTTCCTATCTGACGCCGGTCTCTAACGGGGGTACCCCATGGCTTCGGCCGCGGAACAGCTAGCCGCAAACATGAACTTCGGCGCCTTTCAACGGGCGACCGAACTGCACAAGCGTCTCTGGTTCACCCTGGGCGCTCTGATCGTCTATCGCCTCGGCACCTTCATCCCGATCCCCGGCATCAACGCCGAAGCTTTCGCGAAGGTGTTCGAAGGCCAGCAGGCCGGCATCCTCTCCATCTTCAACACCTTCTCGGGTGGTGCGGTGCAGCGGATGGCGATCTTCGCGCTGAACGTGATGCCGTACATCTCGGCCTCGATCATCGTGCAGCTGATGGGCTCGATCTATCCGCCCTGGGAAAAGCTGCGCAAGGAAGGCGGCGAAGCCGGCCGCAAGCAGCTCAACCAGTACACGCGTTATCTGACGGTGATCCTGGCGCTGGCCCAGTCCTTCGGCATCGCCGTGGGCCTGCAAAACGCGCAGGGCCTCGTCGACACGCCCGGCTTCTTCTTCCTGGCCACGACCATCGCCACCCTGACCGGCGGGACCCTGTTCCTGATGTGGCTGGGCGAGCAGATCACCAGCCGCGGCGTCGGCAACGGCACCTCGCTGATCATCTTCGCGGGCATCATCGCGGCCTTGCCGGGTGCAGCCAGCCGCATGCTGACGCTGGGTCAGTCCAACGAGATCAATCCGCTGATGATGATCGGGATGATCGCGCTGGTGCTCGGCCTTGTCGCCTTCATTGTGTTCATGGAGCGCTCGCAGCGCCGCCTGCTGATCCAGTATCCGAAGAAGCAGGTCGGCAACCGCCAGTTCGGCGGCGAGAGCTCGTTCCTGCCGCTTAAGATCAACACCTCGGGCGTCATTCCGCCGATCTTCGCCTCGTCCCTGCTGCTGCTGCCGGCCACCGCCATGACCTTCCTGGCCCAGGCAGACCTGCCCGACTGGCTGCAGTGGGTGCCTCTGGTGGCGGGACAGCTGCAACACGGCCGACCGGCCTTCATCGCGCTCTACGCCTTCCTGATCATCTTCTTCTGCTTCTTCTACACCTCGGTCGTCTTCAACCCCGAGGACACGGCGGAGAACCTGCGGAAGTACGGCGGCTTCATGCCCGGGATTCGGCCCGGCAAGCGCACGGCCGACTATCTGGACTACGTGCTGACCCGCCTGACGGTGATCGGCGCGGCCTATATCGCCTTCGTCTGTCTGGTGCCCGAATTCATCATGGGCTCCGGTTCAATGCAGAGCTTCGCCTTCGGCGGGACCTCGATCCTGATCGCCGTGACCGTGACCATGGACACCGTCGCCCAGATCCAGTCCCACCTGCTGGCCCACCAGTATGAGGGCCTGATCAAGAAGTCGAAGCTGCGAGGAGGCCGCACGCGGTGAACCTGGTCCTCTTCGGTCCCCCCGCCAGCGGCAAGGGCACCCAGGCCAAGCGCCTGGTGACCGACCGCGGCATGGTGCAGCTGTCCACCGGGGACATGCTGCGGGCGGCGATCGCCGCCGGATCGCCGATGGGCAAGCAGGTTGAACCGATCATCGCGGCGGGCCATCTGGTGCCCGACGCCATCGTGATCGGCCTCATCGAGGAGCAGATGCCTCGGGCCGAGGCCGCCGGCGGCGCTATCTTCGACGGCTTCCCGCGCAACGTCGCCCAGGCGCAAGCCCTGGACGACATGCTGGAAGCCAGGGGCGAGCGCATCGACCAGGTGGTGCGGCTGAAAGTGAACGACGCGGAACTGCTGGAGCGGATCACCCAACGATTCGCCGAGCAGGGCCGGCCGGACGACAATCCGGTGACCTTCAAGGCGCGGCTTGAGCAATACAACGCCCAGACCGCGCCGCTGCTGCCCTACTACGCAGGGCAGGGCAAACTGGTGGAAGTAGACGGCATGGGGTCGATCGATGCGGTGGCGAAAGCCATCGATGCAGCGCTCGAAACTGTGCCGGGATAAGGAGTTGACGGAAGCGTGAACCGCACTATAACGGTCCGCTTCCGCGAAACGCGCGAAGGTTTCTGCAAGCTCTTTTCGAAAGATGGAGCGGGCGTCGCTTTCGCGCTTTAACGCGTTCAGGAGACTAAATTCGTGGCCCGTATCGCAGGCGTCAACATTCCGACGAACAAGCGCGTTGAAGTCGCGCTGCAATATATCCATGGCGTCGGACCCAAGTCGGCCAAGGAAATCATGGCCAAGGTGGGCATCGACGATGCTCGCCGGGTCAACCAACTGACCGACGCCGAGGTCCTGCAAATCCGCGAGGCGATCGACCGCGACTACACCGTCGAGGGCGACCTGCGTCGCGAGACGTCGATGAACATCAAGCGTCTGATGGACCTGGCCTGCTACCGCGGCCTGCGTCACCGCAAGGGCCTTCCGGTCCGTGGTCAGCGCACTCACACCAATGCCCGGACCCGCAAGGGCCCGGCCAAGCCGATCGCCGGCAAGAAGAAGTAAGAGAGCCCGATGGCCAAGGAACCGACCCGCGTCAAAAAGCGCGAGCGCAAGAACATCACGTCGGGCGTCGCGCACGTAAACGCGTCGTTCAACAACACGATGATCACGATCACCGATGCCCAGGGCAACGCGATCTCGTGGTCTTCGGCCGGCACGATGGGCTTCAAGGGCTCGCGCAAGTCGACGCCCTACGCCGCCCAGGTGGCCGCGGAAGACGCCGGCAAGAAGGCCATGGAGCACGGGGTGAAGACCCTGGAAGTGAACGTGGCCGGCCCGGGTTCGGGTCGTGAGTCCGCGTTGCGGGCGCTGCAGGCGGTGGGCTTCACCATCACCACCATCCGCGACGTCACGCCGATTCCGCATAACGGTTGCCGGCCGCCCAAGCGCCGCCGAGTCTAAGGCAACCGCGTACCAATTTTTACGCCGGCCGACGGTTCCGCAATCGCGGAATCGGGGCCGGCGAAACCCGTTCGAGGGACGTCTATGATCGAAAGAAACTGGCAGCAGCTCATCCGTCCCGAAAAGCCGCAGATCGAGACCGGCACGGACGCCGCCCGCAAGGCGCGTCTCGTCGCTGAACCCCTCGAGCGCGGCTTTGGGGTGACGCTGGGCAACGCGCTCCGCCGCGTGCTCCTGTCATCGCTGCAAGGCGCCGCCGTCACCGCCATCCAGATCGATGGCGTTGTGCACGAGTTCTCCTCCATGGAGGGCGTGCGCGAGGACGTCGTCGACATCATCCTCAACATCAAGCAACTGGCGCTGCGCATGCACGCCGAGGGCCCCAAGCGCATGACCCTGCGCGCGGAAGGCCCCGGCGCGGTGACCGCCGGCCAGATCGATGCGCCCGCCGACATCGAGATCCTGAACCCCGACCACGTGCTCTGCACCCTGGACCAGGGCGCTTCGGTGCGCATCGAGTTCACCGTGCAGAACGGCAAGGGCTACGTGCCCGCCGAGAAGAACCGTCCGGAAGACGCCCCCATCGGGCTGATCGCCGTCGACGCGCTCTACTCGCCGGTCAAGCGCGTCGCCTACCGCGTCGAGCCGACCCGCCAGGGCCAATCGCTCGACTACGACAAGCTGGTCATGGAAGTGGAAACCAACGGCGCCATCACGCCGGTGGACGCGGTCGCCTATGCCGCGCGCATCCTGCAAGACCAACTGCAGATCTTCATCACCTTCGAAGAGCCCAAGAAGGCCGCGGCCGACGAGGGCAAGCCCGAGCTGCCGTTCAACCCGGCGCTGCTCAAGAAGGTCGACGAGCTGGAACTGTCGGTCCGTTCGGCCAACTGCCTGAAGAACGACAACATCGTCTACATCGGCGACCTGATCCAGAAGTCGGAAGCGGAGATGCTCCGCACCCCCAACTTTGGCCGCAAGTCCTTGAACGAGATCAAGGAAGTGCTTGCCGGGATGGGCCTGTCGCTCGGCATGGACGTGCCGAACTGGCCGCCGGAAAACATCGAGGACCTGGCCAAGAAGTTCGAAGACCAGATCTAAAAAGCGCCGCAAGGCGACGACTTCAGGAACCGGCCCCGGGGCGACCCGCGGCCGGTTTCCTTTTTTTAGGAGCCCGGTTTTCCGGTCTCCTGCTCGCCGGGAAAGACCCCAAGACCTTGTCCCGGCGACCTCCGCAGTCCTTCGCAGGAAGGGATGCGGACGTTCGGATCGGGCGCACGCCACAAGGTGCTGCGCCTTCGCGTCCGGGCCAGTTATTGGGGGCCGCTTCGCCTGCAGGGCGACGGTCTCGGAGATGAAGTCATGCGTCACGGCAACGCCCACCGCAAACTCGGCCGCACCACCGCTCACCGCACCGCGATGTTCGCCAACATGGCCGCCTCGCTGATCAAGCACGAGCAGATCATCACCACCCTGCCCAAGGCCAAGGAGCTGCGCCCCTTCGTCGAGAAGCTGGTGACGCTCGCCAAGCGCGGCGAAAAGGACCTGCACGCGCGCCGTCAGGCCATCAGCGCCGTTCGCGACATCCCGCAGGTCGGCAAGCTGTTCTCGGTCATCGGCCCGCGCTACGCCGACCGTAACGGCGGCTACATCCGCATCATGAAGGCCGGCTTCCGCCACGGCGACGACGCCGCCATGGCCATCATCGAATTCGTCGACCGCGACGTCAGCGCCAAGGGCAAGGACTCCGGTCCGGTCCAGTCGAGCGCCTTCGGCGACGAATAGGAATTTTCAGCCATGGCTGAATAAAGAGGGCGGCCCCGGAAACGGAGCCGCCCTTTTCTTCACCCCCACACGTCTTTCATCACCCGCGCGAAATTTCCGCCCAGCACCTTCTCGATGCGCGCGTCCGAATGCCCCCGCGCCGACAGCATGCCCGCCAGCATTTCGAAGCGGCGCACATCGTTGAGGTCGGGGATGAAGAGGTAGAGGTCGGGCGGCCGTCCCGTTTCGAACACCCCGTCCTCCACCATGTCGGCGATGTATTCGCGGTTTTCCTTCTCGAACTCGGGCGTTCGGGGCATGGCCGATACGGTCGCGTCGGTGCCCAGGCCGACGTGGTCCTCGCCGGCGACCTGGATGGCGTGTTCGATGTGGGCGATCAGGTCGATAGCCATGGGCTGGTCGCGACGGGTCAGGTAGGGCCACCAGACCATCCCCGCCACGCCGCCCTTGTCGGCCATGGCTTTCAGGTTGGCATCCGACGAACAGCGCGGCAGGTCCGACAGCGCCTTGCAGCCGGTGTGGCTGATGAACATGGACGCCTTTGACGCGGCTATCCCCTCGGCCATGGTGCGGTCGCCGGCGTGGGCGAGGTCGACGATGATCTTCTTCGCGTTCAGCCGTTCCACCACCGCGCGACCGAAGGCGCTAAGGCCGGCGTTGCCCGGCTCCATGCAACCGTCGCCGACCAGGTTGCGCTTGTTGTGAGTCAGCTGGACGACCCGGACACCCAGGCCGTGGAAGACGTCGACGCGGTCGATGTCGTCGCCCAGCGGCGAGGTTTCCTGGAAGGTGTAGACGATGCCCAGCTTGCCCGCCGCCTTGGCCGCCAATAGGTCGCCGTGGCTGTGCACCCGCGCCAGGTCGTCGGGGTGCAGGTCGATCAGCCCTTCCTGGCGGGCGATCGCCTTGACCGCGCTTTCGAAGCCGTCGGCGCCGAAGCGGAAGCGACCCGCCGGCGCCACGGTGAACACCATCGCCGTCAGGCCCGAAGCCCGCGCATCGGCCAGCTCGTCGGCCGACAGGGAGCCGTCCTCGTTCCCGGGCCACCGGCCCAGCCCGCCGGCCCCGTCGATAGCCAAGGCGCGTGCATAGGGCGCCCAGGAAGGCGCGACGGCTCGGGCGGCGGTCCCGGTCAGGCCGGAGCCGAGCGAGGCCGCGCCGACCGTCGCCATGAAGCTGCGTCTGTCGAGCATCCGGCCCTCCCGCCTGCAACGATCGTCGAAGGTCGCCGCAGGAATGCCGCCGTGCAAGCCCGAAGGCGGCTCAGCCCAGGTTGGCGAGCCGGTAGCCGACGCCCGGTTCCGACAGCAGGCGGCGCGGTTCGGCCGGGTCGCGCTCCAGCTTGTGGCGCAGTTGGCCGATGTAGACGCGCAGGTACTGGATGTCGGCCTTCTCGGAGTCCCAGACGGCCTTCAGCAGCGCGGTGTGCGCCACCGGCCGGCCGAGGTTCAGCGCCAGTTCAGCCAGCAGGTCGTATTCCTTGGGTGACAGCTTCACGACCTTTTCGCCCAGGGTCACACGCCGCAGGCCAAGGTCGATCTCGAGGTCTCCGGTCCGCACCACCGGGGCCGAGCCCTTCGCCTGCACGCCGTGGCGCAGCGCCGCGCGCAATCGCGCCAGCAGCTCGTCGACGCCGAAGGGCTTGGTGACATAGTCGTCGGCGCCGCGGTCGAGCGCATCGACCTTCACCGCTTCGCCGTCGCGCGCCGACAGCACCACGATGGGCGTGGTCGACACCGCGCGTACGTCGGAGATGATGGTCAGGCCGTCGCCGTCGGGCAGGCCGAGATCGAGCAGGATGACGTCTGGCTGATAGTGGCGAAACCATCGCGCCGCCTCGGCGGCGTTGACGGCGGGCACGGGCCTGAACCCGGCCGCCTTCAGCGTGGCCACAAGCGCCGTGCGCAGGCTGGGGTCGTCCTCGACGACCAGGACGGTAGCGGGATCGCCGGTCAAGCGGCGGCCCGCCCGGCCCTGGCCGCCGGCAACACAATGCGCACCCGCCCGCCCTTGCCGTCATCGCGCGGGCCTGCCTCGATGCGCCCGCCCTGGGCCTCCAGGAATCCGCGCGCGATGGCCAGGCCAAGCCCAGTGCCCGGCGGACGGCCGTCGCCCTCCACGCCGCGGGTGAACTTGCCGAACAGCGGCTCGGCGGGATTGGGGAAACCCGGGCCGTGGTCGTCGATGATCAACACCACAGCGCCGTCCTCCGCCGCGGCGGAAATCTCGATCGGTTTGCCGGCCGGGGAATACTTGGCGGCGTTCTCCAGCACGTTGGCGATGGCGGTTTCGGCCAGGCCCGCGTCGGCGGTGACGGTGAGGTCGCCCTCCAGGCGCACAACCACCTTGTGTCCGTCCAGGGCGGCGCCGGCGCGGGCGCGGGCGCCGACCACCAGTTCCCCGAGGCCGATGGCGACGGGTTTGACGGCCAGGGCGTCGGCATCGATCCGGCTCATGTCCAGCAGATTGCCGACCAGGCCGTTCAAGCGCGCCGTCTCGGCCTCCGCCACCGCCAGCAGGTCGGCGCGGGCCTTGGCGTCATGCTCGGCGTCGAACCGGCGCAGGCTCTGCAGCGACATCAGGATCGAGGACAGCGGCGTCTTCAGGTCATGCGAGACGGCCGCCAGCAGGTCCGCCTTCACCTTCTCGCTCTCGGTGCGCAGACGCGCGGCCAAGGCCAGGTCGGCGAAGTGGGTGCGTTCCAGCGCCACGGCCAGGTAGTCCTGCACGATGGCGACCGAGCGCTCCCAGTCCGGCGGCAGGCTATCGGTGCCCCCGTTCAGGTTCAGGCCGATCACGGCCGGCGCGCGCGATCCGCCGGCGGGCCAGAAGTCGTAGGTCACGTTCTCGGCCGGAAAGGCGTCGGCGCGGGCCCGCGCTCTCGAACCCACCGCCCAGCGCGCCGCCTCCAGGTCGCCGGCCGTGAGCTGCGCCATGGGGCTCATGGCCTGGTCGATGTCGTCGCCGTCGAAGGCCAGCGCCGCGGCCGGCACGCCCAGCATGGCGCCCAGGGCGCGGGCGGTCTCGGCCAGCACCGTGGCCCGGTCGGTGGCGCCCACGAGCGCGCCGGCGAGGCCCTGCACCGCGGTCGCCTGGGCGGCCAGCTGGGTAGCGACCTCGGCGCGGCGACGCGACTGGTCCGCCAGTCCGCTAACCATGGCGGCGACGCCGAGCAACAGCACCAGAGCCCAGACGTTGGCCGGGTCAGCGACGCGCAGCGTGTAGCGCGGTTCGATCAGGAAGTAGTTGAAGGCCAGCACGCCCAGGACCGCCGCCGTCATCGCCGAGCGCCAGCCGAAGCTCACCGCCAGGATCACCACCGGCAGGACGAAGATCAGCGACAGGCCCGGCGCCGGGATGAGGGCTTCCATGCCCAGGGCCAGCGCAGTCGCGATGGCGGTCAGGAGCGGCGCGATCGCAAAGCCGATCCAGGCCGGAGTGTGGGGTTTGGCGGGTGAGGCGGCGGGGGTCGTCATGGGCTGGCCTTCGCAAGTCGGCGCAGACAAGACCCTCCCAGGGCGACGGTGCAAGCGAAACTGCCGCCGCTGGCCGACAACCACATGGGATCTTTATGCCGCTCCGGAGGAAGGCAGAGGGACTTGGAAAGCCCGGATCTCGCCATGACCGCCAGCATCGCTCTACCCGCCGCCGCGCCGGCCTCTGGCCTGCGCCGGACCCTCGGCCTGGCCCTGGGGGCCACGGGTGTGGTGTACGGCGACATCGGCACCAGCCCGCTCTACGCCTTCAAGGAATCGATCGCCCACCTGAGCAACGGCGGAGCGGTGGCCCGCGCCGACGTGATCGGCGTCGTCTCGCTGATGTTCTGGACCCTGATGGTGATCGTCACCCTCAAGTATGTCGTCATGCTCATGCGCTTCGACAACCGCGGGGAGGGCGGGGTGCTGGCGCTGATGGCCCTGGTGCAGAAGGCCGGGGGCCGAGGCGCCGCCTGGGTGCTCGGCATCGGCATGATCGGAGCGGGACTGTTCTTCGGCGACGCCGTCCTGACGCCCGCCATTTCAGTGCTCTCGGCGGTGGAGGGCCTGAAGACGGTGCAGGCGCTGGGCGATCGGCTGGACGCCTTCATCGTCCCGATCTCGCTGGCCGTGCTGATGGGCCTGTTCCTCGTGCAGAAATGGGGCACCGGAGGCGTCGGCCGCTGGTTCGGTCCGGTCTGCCTGGTCTGGTTCGCGATCATCGCCGTGCTCGGCGGCGCGCAGGTGGTGCAGCGGCCGGAGATCTTCGAGGCCCTGAACCCGATCGCGGGCATCGAGGTGCTGGCCGCCCATCCGGGCCTGGCGCTGGCCATCCTGGGCTCGGTGTTCCTGACCGTCACCGGCGCGGAGGCGCTCTATGCGGACATGGGCCATTTCGGGCGCACCCCGATCCAGGGCGCGTGGCTGCTGCTGATCTTCCCCTGCCTGATCCTGAATTACCTGGGGCAGGGGGCGCTGGTGCTGTCCGATCCGGCCATGACGGCCAATCCCTTCTTCGGCCTGGCGCCCACCTGGTTCCAGCTTCCGCTCGTGGGCCTGGCCACCGCCGCGACCGTCATCGCCAGCCAGGCCGTGATCTCCGGCGCCTTCTCGATCACCCAGCAGGCCATCCAGCTGGGCCTGTTGCCGCGGATGACGCTGAAGTCGACCTCCGAACATCACGCGGGGCAAATCTATGCGCCGGTGGTCAACGGCATCCTGCTGGTCGGCGTGGCCGTGCTGGTGATCAGCTTCGGGTCGTCCTCGGCCCTGGCCTCGGCCTATGGCGTGTCCGTGATCGGCGCGATGATCACCTCCTCGGTGCTGGCCGTGGTCGCGGTGCACCTTCTCAAGGGGCGGCCGATCTGGCAGGCGGCGCTGCTGTTCTCCCCGTTCCTGCTGGTGGAGGGCGTGTTCCTGGTCGCCAACCTGATGAAGGTCGCCCACGGCGGCTACGTGCCTCTGCTGATCGGCTCGGGCCTGCTGCTGGTGATGTGGACCTGGCGGCGCGGGACGGCGCGAGTGCGGGCGGCGGAGAAGTCCAATCTGCGCATCGCCGACGTGGTCGAGATGCTGACGGCGCGGCCGCCGATGCGTGCCAAGGGCACGGCGGTGTTCCTGACCGCCGACCCCGACGAGGCGCCCGCGGCCCTGTTGCACAATCTGAAACACAACCAGGTCATCCACGAGCAGGTCGTGCTCCTGACCGTGCGCTTTGCCGGGCGGCCGCGCATCTCCGACGCCGACCGGGTGGAGATGACCACCCTGGCGCCGGGGATCATCAGCCTGATCCTCACCTACGGCTTCATGGAGAGCCCCAACGTTTCGCACGGACTGGCGCTGGCGCGCGGGCACGGCCTGAAGTTCGACATCATGCGCACGTCGTTCTTCCTCAGCCGCCGCACCTTGGTGCCCAGCCCCAAGCGTGGCCTGGCCGCGGTGCAGGACGTCCTCTTCGTGTTCCTGATGCGCAACGCCACCCGTGCCGCCGACTTCTTCAGCCTGCCGCCGACGCGCGTGGTCGAGCTAGGGGCGCAGGTGACGCTCTAACGCGGGTCACGGGTCCCTGACCGCAACGAAAAACCCCCGCCGGTGAGGGCGGGGGTTCTTTCGGTCGAGCTTTGAGGCCCGCCTATTCCTTGGACAGGTCCTGGCGCTGGAAGATCACCACGGCGGCGACCAGCGAGACCACGATCCAGACCAGCAACGCACCCATGGCCATCAAGGCCACGTTGGGCTCGACCATCTGGATGCCGGCCAGCGCCTTGCCGCCGACGTGGGCGCGCAGGATGTCGGCGCTGAGGCCCGGGAGCACGAGAAGGCGCCAGAACTCCGGATGGGTCGGGTCGGCGCCGGCCAGCTGCTGCTGGCCGACAGCCTGCATCAGCCCGATGAACAGCGGCGCCATCACCGAGCCGATGATGGAGCGGAACAGAACCGCCGCCAGCGCCACCAGCGCACCGGCCTGCAGCAGCTGCAGCCAGGCGGTGAACACCAGGGAGAAGAAGACCGCGAACCAGATCCCGACATGTCCGCCCTTCCACACCATGGGCGTGTGGTTGACGAGGCTGCCGATGGTGGCGGCGATGAAGTGCATGAAGACGATGGCGAAGATCGTCGCCAGGGTGGCCAGGGCGAAGACCGCGGTCTTGCCCAGCATGTGATTGACGCGGCTGTTGCGCGGCGCGATCAGCCGCCAGGTTTCCCAGCGGTATTCCCCGCCGAAGAGCACCGCCGCCCCGATCAGGGCGAACAGGATGGTCAGCGGCGAGGCGGCCTGGGCGGCGCCCATCAGGATGGCGCGCGACAGGTCGCCGGACTGGACCTGGGCTTCGACCGGCAGCTTGGAGCGCAGGTACACCTCGGTGAACAGCTGGATGCCCAACGCCAGAACGGGCACGAACACGAAGCCCCAGAACAGGGTCGTACGGTTGCGCCAGAGCTTGTAGCCCTCTGAGGAAATGGCGTCAGTGAGCACGGGGCTCTCCCGTCTGCTGGAGGAAGACTTTCTCGAGATCGCCGCCGACCCACTTGGCCTCGGTGATGTTGACCTTCTCGGTGACGAGGCGGCGGATCAGGTCGGGCGCTTCAGAGCGGTCGATGTTGGCCAGTACGGCCTCGCCGTCGCGGGTGGCTTTCTTGCCGACCACCTTCATCACCGCGCTGATCGGCGTGCCGATGATGCGCAGGTGCTGGACCGAGCCGGAAACCATCTCGGCGATGGTGTCCTCGGAAGTCAGGCGGCCGTGGTCGAGGATGGCGACGCGATTGCAGACCCGCTGCATTTCGGCCAGCTGGTGGCTGGCGAGGACGATGGTGACGCCATCCTTGTCGGCCAGGTCGCGGATCAGGTTGCGCATCTCGTTGATGCCGGCCGGGTCCATGCCGCTGGTCGGCTCGTCCAGGATCAGCATCTCCGGCTGCCCCAGCAATGCCGCGGCGATGCCCAGGCGCTGGGCCATGCCGACCGAGAAGCCCTTGACCTTGCGGTCGGCGTCAGCGGTCAGGTTGACGCGGTCGAGCAGGGTGTCGATCTGGCCGCCGTTGTTCTTCAGGCCCGAGGCCTTGGACAGCATCACCAACACCTGGCGCGCCGTCATGAACGGCGGGAAGCGCGGCGTCTCGATCATCGAGCCGGCGCGGCGGGCCGCCTTGGCGTCACGGCCGGCGACGCCGCCCATGAGCAGGGCTTCGCCTTCGGTCGGGCGAACCAGGCCCAGCCAGATGCGGAACAAGGTCGACTTGCCGGCGCCGTTGGGGCCGATCACGCCGAAGACGCCGCCCTCTGGGACCGACAGGCTAAGACCGTCCAGCGCCTTCACGGCGCCATAGGCCTTGGTGAGATTTATAGCTTCGAGCACAGCGCTCACGCGATCGTTCTCCGCTTGGGCGGCCGCTCTTTGCGCGCCGGGGAAAGTCCGTTCGAAAATGGACCGGTGCGCTTCATGGCCGCAAACGGCGGCGCTGGCAATCCGGTGGATCGCGGCAGCTGCCCGAGCTTCGTTCAGGCCCGCCTAGCGCGGCAGCGGCTTGAGGCTCAGGCAGACCATGTTGGGGGTGTAGATCCTGCCCGGTTGCCCATAGAGCACGCCGCCGTTCTCGTCGGGCAGGAACAGGTGGGCGGAGGGGCCGCCGTCCATGGCCAGCATGTCGGTGACCCGTTCGCCCAGCGTGTCGGCGGCGGCTCGCACCAGAGCTTCAAACTCCCAAAGCGACACGGCCTTTTGCGCCACGCCGAAGGCGCCGACGGCGATCATGGCGCCACCCTTGGCCTGGCCGACGCCGATGCGGTCGAAACGCAGGCCGTCGTCGGCGCGCATGCCGCTCTTTCCGTTCTGGATCAGGATGGGAGAGGACTCCACCGCGTAGCGTGCCGCCAGCGCCAGGTCGGGCGTTCGCTTGGGAACCACCCGGATCGACTGGCCGTCGGAGGTCAGGAAGCCGCCGGACGTGCGCGGCGACGGCCCCTGCAGGGTCTGGCCGTCAACCCGCACCAGGCCCATCGGCCGGAAGCCCCTGGCGTCATGGTAGAAGAAGCTGCCGTTCACCGTGGCAAGGGCCGTGGGGCAGGGGCCGTTGGCGTAGGTCGTCCGCGCCAGCCCGTCGACCTTCACGTCCCGCACTTCGAGGCGAGCCGAATGGCCGGGCGCGACCGCCATCACCAGGGTGATGGGCGCCGCGTTCCCCTTTTCGCGGCGCAGGGTGAAGACGCGAACCTTGGCGCCGCGGGAGCGGGGCAGGTCGCGGCTGGAGACCAACAGGAAGCCGGGTGCGAAGGGTGTCGGCCTGGGGCGCGGCGGGTTGGCCTGGGCCATGGCGGCGCCGGCGACCAGGATGGCCAGGGCGCCGGCGAGGAGGCGTCGGATCGGGGTGCGCGCGAGGATCATGCCGGACAATCGCATGCCGTTCGCGTGCCAGCGTCAAGCCCGCGTGCAGGCCCCATGAATTCATGTGGCCGCTTGACCATGTAATTGCGATCTGCGTTAAATATTGTCACCACTGGCAAGGATACGGCCATGACCCAGCCCGCGCACCTCAGCACCTTCAGCTCCGCCTTGTCGTACCTCGACCCCTTCGCCGCCCTCGACTTCCTGGAGCGCGCCTTCGGGTTCGAACGCACCATGGTCATCACCGACGAGACCGGCGCCCTGGGCCACGCCCAGATGACCTTCGGCAACGGGACGATCATGATCGGCAGTGAATGGAATGAGAACCGCAAGTCGCCCAGATCGGTCGGCGGCAAGTGCACCCAGACCGTCCACGTCCATCTCGATGAGGACCTGGACGCGCACTGCGCCCGCGCCCGCGCCGCCGGCGCCGTCATCGAGGCCGCACCCGAGGATCAGTTCTACGGCGACCGCACCTACCGCGCCGTCGATCCGGAAGGCCATGTCTGGACCTTCGGGCAGACCGTCCGCGCGGTTTCGCGCGCCGAAGCCGAGGCCGAGTCCGGGCTGAAGATCGAGGCTGCGACCTGGGAATGAGCGCCGCGCCCGACATCGACCGGCTGCTGACGGCGCTGGCCGATCCGCACCGGCGCCGCGCCGTCGAGTTGCTGAGTAACCGGCCGCGGCCGGCCGGAGAATTGGCGCGCGACCTGGGCCTCAGCGCGCCGGCGATGAGTCGCCACCTACGCGCCTTGCGCGACGCCCGGATCATCTTCGAGACCCGCCCCGATCCCGGCGTCGACTACGACGCGCGGGTCCGCATCTACGCCTTGAGGGCCGACGGCATGGCGCATCTGAAGGAATGGCTCGCCCGGGCCGAGCGGCTGTGGGTCGATCAACTGGCCAGCTTCAAGGCCCACATCGAAAAGCCGCCCGGCGACAAGGGCGGCGCGTGAACGCCCGGGTCCTTGTTGCCTTGCGCGTCAAGGCGAGTCCGGAACGTGCGTTCGAAGCCTTTACCGCCGAGATCGCCGCCTGGTGGAAACCGAACGAGGAGTTCCGCTTCACGCCCCGCAGTCCGGGGATCCTGTCGTTCGAGCCCTTCGAGGGCGGGCGATTCCTGGAGACCCTGCCGGGTGGCAAGGTGTGGGAGGCGGGACGCGTCCTGGTTTGGGCGCCGGGCGAGCGGCTGGTGTTCACCTGGCGCTGCGCCTGGTTCGAGCCCGGCGCCGTCACCACCGTCGAGGTCACCTTCACCCTCGTCGGCGGCGAGACGCGCGTCAGCGTCGAGCATTCAGGCTGGGAGGCGATCCCGCGCGAGAACGCCGCCCGCCATGGGTTCCCGCTGCCGTTCTTCCTGCAGCGCGAAGGGGAGTGGTGGCAGGCCATGCTGGCTGAACTGAACGACCAAGTCGCCGGTTGACGTATTATTTTATCCGGGTAATAAAGATCGCCGAAACGGATTCCCGCCATGACCGATGACTTCACGCCGCCGCCTGCGCCCGACACGGCGCCCACCGGCCAGACTATCCGCAAGGCGGCGTTCGCCTTCATTCTCGTGACGGTGCTGCTCGACGTCGCTTCGCTGGGCGTCGTCATTCCGGTCTGGCCGGCCCTGATCACCAAGTTCACCGGCACCACGGTGGGCGCCGGCTGGTGGATCGGGATCTCCGGGACGACCTGGGCGCTGATGCAGTTCTTCTTCCAGCCGGTCGCGGGCGCGCTGTCGGACCGGTTCGGGCGGCGGCCGGTCATCCTGGCGTCAAACCTGGGCACTGGCTTCGACTACCTGGTCATGGCCTTTTCGCCGACGCTGATGTTCCTGCTGGTCGGGCGGGTGGTGTCAGGGATCACCTCGGCCTCGATCTCGACGGCCTTCGCCTACATCGCCGACGTGACCACGCCGGAGAAGCGCGCCGCGCGCTTCGGCCTGCTGGGCGCGGTGTTCGGCCTCGGCTTCATGCTTGGCCCGGCGGCGGGCGGATTTCTCGGCGATCCGCGCAACCACTTCGCCCTGCCCGGAACCGAGCTGATCATCAACGGCGGACCGATGGTGCCGTTCGTTGTCGCGGGCTGCCTGAGCATCCTCAACTTCGTCTACGGCTGGTTCGTCCTGCCGGAGTCGCTGCCGGCCGAACAGCGCGACAAGTTCCGCTGGAGCCGCGCCAACCCCTTGGGGTCGCTGCAGTTGCTGAAATCTCACGTCGATCTGCTGCCGTTGGCGACGGTGCAGCTGATGGCCCAGTTCGGCCACTTCGTGCTGCAGACCGTCTTCACACTCTATGCGCTGGGCCGCTATGGTTTCGGGCCGAACGAGATCGCCCGGGTCATGGTCCTCATCGGCGTCTGCGCCATGATCGTCCAGGGCGCCCTGGTGGGACCCATCGTGAAGGTATTGGGCGAGCGGCGCGCCATTGTCGTCGGCCTGGTCTGCGGGGCGATCGGTTTCGCCATCTACGGCCTGGCGCCGACCTGGCAGATCTTCGTCATCGGCATCCCCATCATGTCCTTCTGGGGCATCGCCGGACCGTCCACCCAGTCGCTGATGAGCCGGCGCGTCTCGCCCCAGGAGCAGGGCAAGCTGCAGGGCGCCAACCAGGGCCTGCAGAGTATCGCCGGCATCTTCGCGCCGGCGCTCTACGGCTCGGTCTACGCCATCTTCAATGACCAGCTGAAGGGCCTGGGCCTGCCCGGCTTCCCTTTCTTCCTGGCGGCCGGGTTCCTGGCCACCGGGATGTTCATCGCCCTGTGGGCGGCCAAGGGCGCGGGCCAGCGGGCGGCCGCGGAGGTTACACAGCCGTAATACGCCGCGCCAAATTCCTGCCCCGAAGCGGGATGAGCTTGGCGGCAGGGAAACCGGTTCCTATCTCGAGACCCATGAACAAGCTCGCTCGCCTCGTCCTGCCGATCTTCGCGGCGCTGGCCGCCTGCAACGCGCCCGCCAGCGCCCAGTCCCAGGAAAGGCTCGTCGAGCCGACCCGGCGGGCGCCCGCCGACGTCGCCTCGATGAAGTCGTCCTTCGCGCCGGTTGCCAAGCGCGCCGGGCCGGCGGTGGTCAACGTCTTCGCTCGCTCCATCGTGCGCCAGCGCGATCCTTATTTCGAGATGTTCGGCGGCAATGCGCCGCGCGCGCGAGTGCAGCAGTCGCTGGGCTCCGGCGTCATCGTCCGCGCCGACGGCGTGATCGTCACCAACAACCACGTCATCGAAGGCGGCCAGCAGTTCATGGTGGTCCTGTCTGACCGCCGCGAATTCGAGGCCCACGTCCTGCTGGCCGATCCACGCACCGATCTGGCGGTGCTGAAGATCGACGTCGGCAACGAACGCCTGCCGGTGCTGCCCATCGACGACAAGGAAGACCTCGAGGTCGGCGACCTGGTGTTGGCGATCGGCAATCCGTTCGGCGTCGGCCAGACCGTGACCAACGGAATCATCTCGGCGCTGGACCGCACCGCCGATCCCAACGGTGGCGACGGCTCGGCCTACATCCAGACTGACGCCTCGGTGAACCCCGGCAATTCCGGCGGCGCGCTGGTCGACATGGACGGGGACCTGATCGGTGTCCCGACCTTCATCCTGTCGCGGTCCGGCACTTCGTCTGGCGTCAGTTTCGCCATCCCCGCCGCCATGGTGCGCCGCGTGGTCGAGACCGCCATGGGCGGCGGCCAGCAGGTGGTGCGGCCCTGGCTGGGCGCCAAGACCGACCTGGTCACCGGCGACATCGCCCGCAGCCTGGGCCTGCCGCGGCCTGAGGGCGCGCTGGTCTCCAACCTCTATCCCGGCGGCCCGGCCGCCCGCGCCGGCATCCGCGAGGGCGACCTGATCACCGCAGTGGACGGATCGGAGGTCAATGACCCCGCCGGCGTGAGCTACCGCGTCGCCACGGCGCGTCCGGGCGAAACGGTCGCCGTGGACCTGCTGCGCGACGGCCACGTCCAACACCTACGCGTCAAGCTTGAGCCGCCGCCCGCCAACCCCGCGCGCGACGAACGCACCTTGCAGGGCGACCATCCCCTGACGGGGGCGACAGTGGTCAACCTGTCGCCGGCCGTGGCGGAAGAACTGGGCGCCGACGCCTTCGCAGGCCATGGCGTCATCATTACCAAGCCGGGCAGGGGCTATGCCGCCGCCGCCGGCTTCAAGCCCGGCGACATCGTGCGCGAGATCAACGGCCAGCGCATTGCCGACACCCGCCAGCTGCAGGGCGTGCTCAGCCAGGGCGCGCGCATCTGGCAGGTGACCATCGAGCGCGACGGCCACCTGATCAGCGGCCAGTTCCGCGGCTAGCATCGCGGCCGACCGGGGGTTTGCGTGGCGGTTTGGCCGCGCGGGCGCTATCTAGCCTGTGATGACCGACCTTTTTGAAGCCGCGGGCCTTTCGGCCGGAGCCCAGGACGCGCCCCTGGCCGACCGGCTGCGCCCGCAATCGCTCGACGAGGTGGTGGGCCAGGATCACCTGCTCGGCCCCGACGGCCCCATCCGGCGCATGGTCAGCGGCGGGCGGCTGGCCTCGATGATCCTGTGGGGCCCGCCCGGCACCGGCAAGACCACCATCGCGCGCCTGCTGGCCAAGGCGGCCGGCTATGAATTCCAGCAGATCTCGGCGGTATTCTCCGGCGTGGCGGACCTGAAGAAGGCCTTCGCCGCGGCCGAGGCGCGAAGGTTGGCGGGGCAGTCGACGCTGCTCTTCGTCGACGAGATCCACCGCTTCAATCGCGCCCAGCAGGACGGCTTCCTGCCCTATGTGGAGAGCGGCGCGGTGACCTTGGTGGGCGCCACGACCGAGAACCCGTCCTTCGAGCTGAACGGCGCCTTGCTGTCGCGCGCCCAAGTGTTCGTGCTCAGGCGCCTGGATGAGGCGGCGCTGGAGCAGTTGCTGGCAAAGGCCGAGGAACACGAGGGAAAGGCGCTGCCGCTCGACCCTGACGCGCGGCGCGCCCTGGCCGCCCTGGCGGACGGCGACGGCCGCTATCTGCTCACCCTGGCCGAGACTCTGTTCTCCATCGGCGGCGACGCGCCGTTGAGCACCGCCGACCTCGGCAAGCTGTTGCAGAAGCGCAGCCCGGCCTACGACAAGGACCGCGAGGAGCACTACAACCTTATCTCCGCACTGCATAAGTCGGTGCGCGGTTCCGACCCGGACGCGGCGCTATACTGGCTGGCGCGCATGCTGGACGGCGGCGAGGACCCGTTGTTCCTGGCGCGCCGCATCGTGCGCATGGCTGTCGAGGACATCGGCGAGGCCGATCCCCTGTCCATCCTGGTCGCCAACGCGGCCAAGGACACCTACGATTTCCTGGGGTCTCCCGAGGGCGAGCTGGCTCTGGCCCAGGCGGTGGTGCACCTGGCCACCGCGCCCAAGTCGGTGTCGGTCTACAAGGCCTATGGCGCGGCGCTTCGGGCCGCGCGGGAGACGGGCTCGATGATGCCGCCGGCCAATATCCGCAACGCGCCCACCAAGCTGATGAAGCAGTTGGGCTACGGCGAAGGCTACCAGTACGACCCCGACGCCGAGGGCGGCTTCTCCGGGGCCAATTACTGGCCCGAGGGCATGGAGCCCAGGACCTTCTACGCGCCGAAGGGCGAGGGGCATGAGGCCAAGATCAAGGCCCGCCTCGAGCACTGGGCGTCCTTGCGCGCGAAGCGCGGCGCATGAGCCAGCTGGTCCTGTGGTTCCGCTGTATAGTCGCGGCCGCCGCCATCATGGGCGGGCTTTTCTTCCTTGAGGGCAACGGCGTCTCCTCCGACGGCGTGGTCTATCTGTTCGCGCCCTTGGCTGCGGCAGTGGCCGTCAGTCCGATCGACGTGACGCGCCAGGCAGTGAAGGGGATTTTGGCCGCCCTGCTGACCCCGGCGTTGTTCTGGGCCAACAGCCTGGCCACCGGGACGCCGCCGACATGGTGGCTGATCGCCATCGTGTCCGTGCTGACCGGCCTAGTAGTCTGGGGCATGGGGCGCTTCACGGTGCGGCGCGCATGAAGCCCGAGGATCGCCCCAAGCTGACGCCGGAAGAGGTCAAGCAGGTCCGCGCCATGGTCATCCACCAGGACGACGACGTGATCGCCTTCGACAAGCCGGCGGGACTGTCGAGCCAGGGCGGGCGCATCAAGGCCCATACGCTCGACGACCTGCTGTGGGCCTTCGCCAAATCCAGCGGCAACCGGCCTCGCCTTATCCACCGCTTGGACCGCGACACCTCCGGCGTGATCCTGACCGGGCGCACCAAGCCGGCGGCCAGTTTCCTGGGCAAGGCGGTGCAGGCGCACCGGCTGCGCAAGACCTACCTCGCCATTGTCGCGCCCGGCGCGCCGCAGCCCAGGGGCGGGGAGATCAACGCCGCGCTGAAGCGCGAGGAGATCGGTCGCGAGAGCTATATGCGCGTCGCCGATGACGGGGATCCTGAAGCCCAGGAGGCGCGCACCGTCTATCGGACGCTCGCCGCCAATGACGAGGCCGCGCTGGTCGAGTTGAACCCGGTCACCGGCCGCATGCACCAGCTGCGCGTCCACCTGGCCTCAATCGGGCGACCGATTGTCGGCGATGCGCGCTACGGCGGAGCGTTGACCCTGGGCGGCAAATCGGTCGCCAGGCTGATGTTGCACGCCCGCAGCCTGGCTTTCCCGCATCCCGACCTGAGCGGCCCGATGACGGTATTCGCGCCCTTGCCGGCAGATTTCGAAGCCACGCTGGCTCGGTCGGGGTTGAACTACTCTCCGGCCAACGCGACCCCTAGTTCATAGGAATCGAGCAGCTCGCCCTGCAAGCGCGACCGGTCGCGGCGGGCAGTCTCAAGCGAGCCTTCGGCGACGCCGCGAGCGGCCCGCTCCTCCTCCAGCTGGCCCTGCAGGGCTGCCATGCGTTCTTCGAGTCCGGCGCGTTTGCGGCTGTGCTCTGCCTGTGAGTTGTCGAGGCGCTCCTTCAGGGCCTCAAGGCGATGCTCCGTCCGCCGGATGACGAGGTCGCGGCTGTGCGCCAGCTGGCCCAGTTCATCGGCTCGCTCGACCGCGGCGGCGCGGGCCTGTTCAAGGTTGGCGATTTCCATTCGCGCGATCTGCAATTCCTCGCGGAGCGTCTCCGCCTCGGCCCTTGCGCGTTCAAGCGAAAGGGCGATGTCGGCGCGGGCCCGTTCGGCGCCGCTGTGCTGCGCTGTCGCTTCCGCCAGGCGCTCGTTGAGCGTGGCGCCCGTAGTCTCGAGTTGGGCGCTGCGGGCAAGCGCCGTTTCGAGCCGCGCTTCCAGCGCGCTGCGATCAGCGCTGGCGGCCTCCAACCGTGCCTCGAATGCGCGGGCAGCCTTGGCCGTTTCCGACTCGGCGGTCAGGAGCGCGCCGTCCAGGGCCTGCACGTGAGCCTGCGCCGCCAGAAGGTTTTCGTCGAGTTGGGACGACAGGCTGGTCAGGCGTGCGCACTCGGCTCCGAGGTGATCGCAACGCTTCGACAGCACCGCGTTTTCTTGCTCAAGCAATTGTCGCGCCTGCTGTTCGGTCGTGAACTGGGCGTCACGCTCGCGGCGGCGCTGTTCGGACCCTTCGAGCCGCTGCTTCAGGTCCGAAGTCTCCTCTTCGGCGTGCCCTAGTCGGGTGACCGCTTCACGATGCGCCGCGGTCAGCTCGGCAAGCTGGGCGCGAAGCTGGTCGCGGTCAGTGCGCATCTCCTGCAACTGAACGTCGCGCGCGCCAAGGCGAATGGCCTGGGCATCCGCTTCGCTGACGGCGGTCGCCAAGGCGGTTTCCGCGCTGGCGAGCCGCGCGGTGGTGTCGCGATGCTGACCTTGCAGTTCCTTCAGCCTCTCGCTGGTGACGGCGGCCTCGGCCCTGACGGTCTGCAATGCGGCATGTTCGGCCCGGCGCTCCGTAAACTCCTCGGCGATCGGATCGCGCATCTGCTGTAGCAGCGCGGCGATGTCCGTCACCTGGGCGATGGAGCGCAGAGCCTGGTCGAGCTTTTCATTCACGTGCTCGAATCTGGCCCCGATGTCATGAGCTTCCCTGCCGGGATCGGGATCGACACGCTTGCGCTTCTTAGATCGGAGCAGTCCGCCAATCGCGGCCAGGGCCGTTTGCCGCTCACGCTGATCGGTTCTCGAAACGAGTTTCATGCCAGACCCCCCGCCGCGCCGACGTTGGCCGCCGACGCCGCACCCCAGAAAAAATGAACGCGACAGGGCCTGCGGGGGGAACCTGGTAAATCAACGCTGCTGCGCCGGCCGCCCCCGACCGCGCAGCCGAGGTGACGCCCCGGCAAAGCTTAACCAAGTTCTAACGCGCCACGGCCAAGCTTGACAATTGGCAAAACACGGATCGCCGAGAAACCGTGATTCGGACTCGGCGTGTGGCTTCAGCGCCCTCGCGTGAGGCTGCGGTATTCGACCAGGCGTTCCTTGTCGCGGCGCGACTGGTCGCCGACCACGTCGTCGACGTTGAGCGTGGCATAGCGGATCCAGCTCTCGGAGCCGAACTTGTCGCGCACCAGGTTCACCGGCGTCTGCCATTTGAAGTAGGACGCCCAGGACACGATCAGGCTTAGCACCAGGGCGGAGCCTTGCAGCACGCGGAACTGGGTGGGATCGCCAGTTGGCTGGGCCAGCGCCAGGGGCAGCATCCCGCCCAACGTGGTGACGACGGCGAGGATGGCCCCGCCCCAGTTCATCCAGTAACGCTCACGGCCCACGCGCCACATTTCGACCTGGGTGAATTTCTCAAGGTATTCAAGGCGAGCAGCCACCCACATCAAAAGCCGCATGAGCAGGGCAGAACGCCGCCCCCAGCCCGGCCCGTCCATCTGGAACAGCGTCTCCGCCTGGTCGGGCAGGGCGCGCACGGTCGTGAACAGGTTCTGCAGTTCGCGCGTCCGCTGAACGATCTCGCGCGACAGTTCGTAGGAGCGGTTCTCCAGTGCGGTCCGGTACTGGGTGAAGACCAGGGCCATCACGCCGGCGAACAGCAGCGACTGGCCGATCATGGCGCCGATCGTGATCAGCATGCGCAAGGTCGGATCGGGAGTCAGGCCGCCGAAGAAGGTCTGGCCGTTCAGCGCCAGGAAGGTCAGGGCCGCGATGGTCGCCAGCTGGAACAGCCGCTTGCCGATCATGTAGGTCATGAGCGAGCTGAAGATGGTTCGGCCGTAGAGTACGATGCGCTGGCGCGTATCGGCGTCGTCGGGGAAGCGCTCCTCGACCTGCTTTTCAAACATCACGTGGAAGCGGTCGGGCTTCCGCATGTGGGCGTCGAACGGGAAGATATCGAGCGGATTGTTGTAATAGAGGTCGATGCGGTCCGACAGCTGCTGCTGCACCTCGGGATCCAGCGACAGGTAGTCGCTTTCCTTCAGCGGCGGCAGGGGTGCATCGCCGTCGCGCGTGCGGCGCACCCGCGGCTGGGCGTGCGGATGAGGCTGGGCCCCGCCCGGGGCTGCGGGCGCAGCATGGCCGTCCGCCGGGGGCGGGTCGTGAGGGGCCTCATGTCCGTGGTGGCCATCGTCGTGATGACCGCCATGGCCGTGACCGTCGTGCGCATCGCTCGACATGCCGTTCCCCCGACAACGCCGTTAACTAAGCCCTATACATAGGATCATTGGGGCCGGGCGGCCATACGGCTCGCGGCTGGGGCGAAAACCCTGTGGCTAGAAGGGCACGCGGGCCATGGCGGCGGCGAAAACCAGCAGCACCACCAGAACCAGCGACTGGTAACGCATCCATTTGCGCACCGAAGACGCCTCCGCGTCGCTGGGCACAAAGGCCGGATCGGCACGGCGGGTGGCCCGCCACTGCAGGAATTTGAGCGTCGGCGGGACCGAGAGAGCGGCGATGGCCAGGAAGCAGACCATCTTTCCCCAGAAGAAGAAGTTGTTGGCGTAGAAGTGATAGCCCTTGGCCCCGAAGAAGATGCGCAAGAGGCCGATGATCAGGATCGCCCCGGCCGTGGCGCCATAGCCGATGTCGATGCGCACGACCCGGTCCACGTCCATGCCGCGCATGCCCGGGCGCACCAGCATGGACTCGGCCACCAGCATGGCCACGAGGCCGAACACCAGCAGATGGTGGATGATCGCCAGGATGAGATCGGTCATGGCTTCCGCTTAACCTCTACGAATCCGTCGGGCCAGCGTTATAACCCGCCCATGACGAACTGGCTTTGGGTAGCGCTTGGCGGCGCGGCGGGCGCGGTGGCCCGGTACGGACTGGGCCTCCAGGCCGGCCGCTGGCTGGGCCATGGGTGGCCCTACGGCACCTTCATCGCCAACCTGACGGGCGGATTGCTGATGGGAATCCTGATCGGCTGGCTGGCTCTGCGCGGCGGCGCGGACCAGGAACGCTGGCGTTTGCTGTTGGGCGTCGGCGTGCTTGGAGGCTTCACCACCTTCTCCGCCTATTCATTGGAAACCGCCCTGATGATCGAGCGGCGGGAGTGGGGCGGGGCCTTCGCCTATGCGGGCCTGTCCGCGGTGCTGGCCATCGCGGCGGTGTTCCTGGGGCTGTGGATTTCGCGGAAGGCCTTCGCATGACCCGCGAGGTGAAAACGCTGTTCGTGGCCTCCGGCGAGGAAGGCGTGCGGCTGGACCGCTGGTTCAAGCGCCGCTGGCCGCACCTCAACCACGTCCAGTTGCAGAAACTGTTCCGCTCCGGCCAGGTTCGCGTCGACGGGGCCCGCGCCAAGGGCGACACGCGGCTGGCGGCCGGATCGCAGGTGCGCGTGCCGCCGCTGCCCGAGGCGAGCGAGAAGCGCGAAGGGCCGCCGCCCCTGACCGACCGCGACGTCGCCTATGCCCGCTCGCTGGTCATCTACGAAGACGAGGACGTCATCGCCCTCAACAAGCCGGCCGGCCTGGCGGTGCAGGGCGGCACCAAGACGACCAAGCACGTCGACCGGCTGCTGTCGGCCTGGGGCGAGGGGCTGGACCGGCCGCGGCTGGTGCACCGGCTGGACCGCGACACCTCGGGCGTGCTGCTGCTGGGACGCAGTCCCGGCGCGGCGGCCAAGCTGGCCGGCGCGTTCGCGCGCCGGCGCGCCAAGAAGACCTATTGGGCCATCGTGGTCGGTAATCCCAAGCCCGACAGCGGCATCATCGACCTGCACTTGGTCAAGAAGGGCATCGGCGACCGCGAGCTGGTCGTGCCCGCTGATCCCAAGGAATTCGGCGCCGATCCGGCCGAGACCGAATACGTGACTGTCTCGCGCGCCGCCCACCGCGCCGCCTGGATGGCGCTGCGGCCGCACACGGGGCGCACCCACCAGCTGCGGGCGCACATGAAGGCCATCGGCCACTCAATCGTCGGCGACCCGAAGTACAACGACGCGGAGTCGATGGCCATTTCCGAAGGGCTGGGCCTGCAGCTGCACGCCCGCCGCGTCGAGCTGGAACACCCCGGCGGCGGGACCCTGATTATCGAAGCGCCCATTTCGCGTGAGATGAAGCTGGGCTTCGAGCGGTTTGGATTCGACGAGCAGGAGGCCGATCCGGAACCGTTCCGCGCCGGCAAGAAGCGCCGGTGATCATGCCCGCCCGGACCGACGTCGCCGCCCGCGCCCTGATGGACGCCGGCCGCCTGGCCGAGGCGCTGGCCCTGACCACGCCGGCGGTGGCTTCGCCCCAGGCCGACGCGCTGGTGCTGGATGCGCACGCCGCCATCCTGAAGGCTCTGGAGCGCCATATCGAGGCGCGGCCGTTCCAGCGTCGCGCCACCCTCAAGGATCCCGGCAACCGCGTCATCTGGCACAACTACGCGGCCCTGCTGAACGACCTTGGCGACCACGGCGAGGCGCGAAAGGCGGTCGACCGGGCCATGCGGCTCGGCCTCGACGTGCCGGAGACCTGGCTGGTCAGCGGCCGCAATTACCTGGGATTGGA
>Ga0209023_10000029_pt1 | contig 262621 bp, 252 predicted proteins | sample LakOneMetagenome_FD_187468 | JGI IMG/M metagenome (GOLD analysis project Ga0209023, IMG submission 187468) | Freshwater and sediment microbial communities from Lake Erie, Canada (SPAdes) (version 2) | ecosystem: Environmental > Aquatic > Freshwater > Lentic | place: Lake Erie, Canada... | reverse complement strand
CATCGTCGCCCTGGGCTTCGCCATCGGCGTGCGCGAGGTCGATCCCGACGCCATCCACACCGCCGTCAGCAACGCCCTGCAGCCGCGCGTCCGCGCCGAGCCCGAGCCGATGCCGGCTCCGGCCCCCAAGCCCGTCCGCGCTAAGAAGGAAAAGGCCGAGCCTGCGCCCAAGCGCGAGCGCCCCGGTCGCCTGCCGCCGATCGACGACGACGGGGACGAAGCCCTGGTCGCCGCCGCGCCTACGCCCGTGTCGCAACGCGCGCCGGAACGCGCCTACACCCCGCCGCCGCCGCAGGACGACGAGGACGAATTCGAGGACATGCTCGACGCCCGCCCGATGGCGATCGCCAAGCCCAAGGCCCCGGTCAAGGAATCCGGCCGCGAGCAGCGCGAACAGCAAAAAGCCTTCGACTTCGAGGAAGACGCCGGCTTCCAGCTGCCCGAACTGGCCATGCTGGCCAAGGCCAAGCCGCGTTCGTCGGAAGTCGACGCCGCCTCGCTGCGCCAGAACGCGCGCCTGCTGGAAAGCGTGCTGGCCGAGTTCGGCGTCAAGGGTCAGATCGACCAGATCCGCCCCGGTCCCGTGGTCACCATGTACGAGCTGGTGCCGGCCCCGGGCGTGAAGACCGCCCGCGTCGTGGCGCTGGCCGACGACATCGCCCGCTCGATGAGCGTCATCTCCTGCCGCGTGGCCGTGGCCCAGGGCCGCAACGCCATCGGCATCGAAATGCCGAACTCCAAGCGCGAGACGGTCTACCTCCGCGACCTGCTGTCCAGCGCCGACTACGAGAAGGCCAGCCAGATCCTGCCCATGGCCCTGGGCGAAACCATCGGCGGCGAGCCCTATATCGCCGACCTGGCCAAGATGCCCCACTTGCTGATCGCCGGCACCACCGGCTCGGGCAAGTCGGTCGGCGTCAACGCCATGATCCTGTCGATCCTGTACAAGCTGCCGCCCGAGAAGTGCCGCTTCATCATGATCGACCCCAAGATGCTCGAACTCAGCGTCTATGACGGGATCCCGCACCTCTTGGCCCCCGTCGTGACCGATCCCAAGAAGGCCGTCGTGGCCCTGAAGTGGACCGTGCGCGAGATGGAGGACCGCTATCGCCGCATGTCGAAGATCGGCGTGCGCAACATCGGCGGCTATAACGAGAAGGCCAACGAGGCCGCGGCCAAGGGCGAGCACTTCGAGCGCACCGTGCAGACGGGCTTCGACGACGCCGGCCGGCCGATCTACGAGACCGAGCAGATCCGTCCCGAGGCCATGCCCTATCTGGTCGTCGTCATCGACGAGGTCGCCGACCTGATGATGGTCGCCGGCAAGGACATCGAAGGCGCCGTGCAGCGCCTGGCCCAGATGGCCCGCGCCGCCGGCATCCACCTGATCATGGCCACCCAGCGTCCGTCGGTCGACGTCATCACCGGCACCATCAAGGCCAACTTCCCGACCCGGATCAGCTTCCAGGTCACGTCGAAGATCGACGCCCGCACCATCCTAGGCGAGCAGGGCGCCGAGCAGCTGCTGGGCCAGGGCGATATGCTCTACATGGCCGGCGGCGGCCGGATCACCCGCCTGCATGGTCCGTTCGTCTCCGACGGCGAGGTCGAGCAGGTCGCCAAGTTCCTGCGCGACCAGGGCATCCCGCAGTATCTGGAAGAGGTCACCGCCGGCGGCGACGAAGAGCAGGAAGAAGCCATCGAGGGCGCGTTCTCGGGCGAGGGCGGGGCCAACGACCTCTACGACCACGCCGTGGCCGTGGTCACCCGCGACCGCAAGGCCTCGACCAGCTATATCCAGCGCCGCCTGCAGATCGGCTACAACCGCGCCGCCTCGCTGATGGAGCGGATGGAAAAGGAAGGCGTCGTCGGCGCCGCCAACCACGCCGGCAAACGCGAGATCCTGGCCCCGCCGCCACCGCCGCTATAATTTCTCCGCTCTCCCCGGCGAAAGCCGGGGTCCAGATGCTAGAGCGCCCGCGACCCGGACAGGATCGCGGGCGTTTTTGCGTGCACCCTCGAGCCCTACGATCTGGGCCGCGGCTTTCGCCGGGGAGAGCGGATGGTGGAGCAACCTTCACCGTGGGAGGACGTTCCCCACATCCCAACCTTGGGGCCAACCTGAACGGCGCTTCATCGGGGCGCCGGAAAATGGCCTTGCAGCGGCCTTCGCGCAGGCCAAGGTTGCGGCTAAGGAGTTTGCATGACCACTCGCCGTTTCCTCCTCGCGGCCGGCCTCGCCGCCGCCCTGGCTTCGCCGGCCTTCGCCCAGCAAGCCAAGCCCGTCCCGGCCGCGCTCACGGCCGACCAGAAGGCCCTGCTGGACAAGGCCACCGCCTATATCCAGGGCCTGTCCTCGGCCAAGGGCCGCTTCGTGCAGACCGATGCGCGCGGGACCCAGACGCAAGGCACGTTCTACATGCAGCGCCCTGGCAAGGCCCGGTTCGCCTATGACCCGCCGGCCGGTCTTCTGGTCGTCAGCAACGGCAACAACGTCAATATCTTCGATAGCCGGCTGAAGACCTATGAGAGCTATCCGCTCAGCAAGACGCCGCTGAACCTGCTGCTGGCCCGCGAGGTTCGCCTGGATCGCGGCGTGATCATCACCGATGTGCGCCCGCTGGCCGACGGCTTCACCATCGTGGCCCAGGACGCCAAGCGCCAGGCGCTGGGCCGGATTTCGATCGACTTCTCCAACGGCCCGATCGGCCTGATGGGCTGGACGGTCACCGACATCAAGGGCGGCCAGATCCGCGTCCGCCTGATCGATTTCGCCGAGACCTCGGACCTGGATCCGAAACTCTTCGTGCTGACCGATCCGCGCCGGAAAGTCGGCAAACCCTAGCGTTGTCGGGAATGTGACATTACCACAACAGGCAAGAATCAACCCGTCCCGGGGTTGACTTAATGTTTGGAAGTGGCATATTTAACACGCATGGCGATGAGCGACCGACCCGCTCTTCGCAAACCGTGCCGGATCCTATCCCCTCCCGGCGGCGGCATGAGAGACTAGACTTTCGCCCTAGCGCCCCTGCGCTAGGGCGTTTTTCTTTCCGGTCTCCGAAAACCGCGATAGAGCGAGGCCATGCGCCTCCGTATCGCCACCTGGAACGTCAATTCCGTCCGCCTCCGCGCCGAGCAGGCCGCCCGCTTCGTCGACGAGCAGGCTCCGGATGTCCTGTGCATGCAGGAGATTAAGTGCCAGGAGCACGAGTTCCCGCGCGAAGCCTTCGAGGCCATGGGCCTCAAGCACATCAAGATCGCCGGCCAGAAGGGCTGGCACGGCGTGGCCATCGCCTCGCGCCTGCCGTTCGAGGACGTGCCGACCCTGATGAACTGCCGCGAGGGCCATGCCCGCTGCGTGGCGGTCAAGGTGGCCGGGGTCGACATCCAGAACTTCTACATCCCGGCCGGCGGCGACACGCCCGACCGGATCGGCAACCCGAAGTTCGACCACAAGCTGGATTTCTACGAGACCCTGACGGCGGCGCTGAAGAAGCGTAACCCCAAGGATCCGCTGATCGTCACCGGCGACCTGAACATCGCGCCGGGCGAGAACGACGTCTGGAGCCACCGCCAGATGCTGAAGGTGGTCAGCCACACGCCGCCCGAGCTGGAAGCCTTCGACGCGATGATGAAGTCGATGGACCTGCTGGACCTGCCGCGCCTGGCGACGCCGGAGCCGGAGAAGCTGTTCAGCTGGTGGAGCTACCGCGCCGCAGACTTCCGCAAGTCCAACCGCGGCCTGCGCCTGGACCACATTCTCGCAAGCCCCGGCCTGCGGGATGCGGCGATCGTGGATGGCAAGGTGTCTTCGCGCGTCCACGACAATGTCCGCGAGTGGGAACGCCCCAGCGACCACGCCCCGGTGACGGCGGATCTGAAGGTCTAGAAGTAGCCGGCGCTTTCCAGATCCTCCGCCAAGCTCGGCCCCGTCGGCGTCCAGCCCAGGGTTTCGCGCGTCCAGGCCGCGGAGGTCGCCGCGTCCATGCCGGCGAACATCGCAAACCACCCGAAGTGCTCGGCCGGCCGGCTTTCGACTGGCACGCCCAGACCCTTGCCGATGGCGGCGGCGATCGTCTTCATCGGCACGGCCTCCTCGGCGACGGCGTGATAGCGCTCGCCGCCCGCGCCGCGCTCGAGCGCCAGGCGGTAGAGACGGGCGGCGTCCGAGCGATGGACCGCCGACCACCGGTTCTGGCCTTCGCCGATATAGGCCGCGACGCCCTTTTCCCGGGCCAGACCGATCAGCATCGGCACGAAGCCGTGGTCGCCGGCCCCGTGGGTCGTCGGCGCCAGGCGGACGATCGAGGCGCGCACGCCCTTGGCGACCAGCGCCTCGGCCGAGGGCTCGGAGATCCGGGGCGAGCCGCCGCCGGGCCGATCCTCCTCGGTGGCCACGCGGCCCACCGCCAGCATGGCCGTGCCCGAGGTCACCAGGATCGGCTTGGTCGTGCCTTCCAGCGCCCCGCCCAGCACCGCGATCGCCCTGCCGTCCTGCTGGGCGTTCTCGACGAACTTGGAGAAGTCGTGGTTGAACGCGGTGTGGATGACGCCGTCGCAAGCAGCCGCGCTCTGGGCCAGGACGTCATGGTCGTCGAGCGTACCCAGCACCGCCTCTGCGCCGGCCGCCCGAAGCTGGGCCGCGCCAGCGTCGGAGCGCGACAGCCCCAGCACCTGGTGGCCGTTGGCGAGCAGTTCCTGGACGACGGCCGAGCCGACGAAGCCGGTGGCGCCGGTGACGAAAACACGCATGGCAGGGACCTTTCGAGGTTTCACTGCGGCCAGACTGCGCGTTAGGATCATCCTGTTAAAGTACTGATCTTATACAGGTATAAGGCCTAACAGGATGAACGCGCCGCACGTCACCGAGAACAAGCTCGGCGCCTATCTCCGCGACCGGCGGGCCAAGCTGGACGCCACCGCCCTGGGGTTTCCGGCCTCGCGCCGCCGCACGCCAGGCCTGCGCCGCGAGGAAGTCGCCCAGCGCGCCCACATCAGCGCCACCTGGTACACCTGGCTGGAGCAGGGCCGCGGCGGGGCCCCATCGGCCGACGTGCTGGACCGCATCGCCCGTGCGCTGATGCTGACCGAGGTCGAGCGCGAGCACCTGTTCCTGCTGGGCCTGGGCCGCCCGCCCGAGGTGCGCTATCGCGAGACCGAAGGCGTTTCACCCCGCCTGCAGCGGGTTCTGGACGCGCTCGACCCCAGCCCGGCGATGATCAAGACCCTGACCTGGGAGGTGATCGCCTGGAACCGCGCCGCCACCGTGGTGCTGGCCAACTACGGCGACCTGCCGCCCGAGGAGCGCAACATCCTGCGGCGGATCTTCTGCGATCCCCGCTCGCGCGCCTTCAACACCGAGTGGGAGCATGTGGCGCGCTTCGTGGTCGCCGCCTTCCGCGCCGATGTGGCCCGGGCCGGCGCCGGGGCCGAGGCCTCGGTCAACGCTCTGGTCGAGGAGCTGAGCCGCCGCAGTCCGGATTTCGCGACGATGTGGGCCGAGAACGACGTCCGCTACTACGGCGACGGCATCAAGACCCTGCGCCATCCAGCGCTGGGCCTGGTGTCGTTCGAGTATTCGGCCTTCGCCGTCGATGGCCGGCCTGATCTTGGGATGATCGTCTACAACCCGGCGACGCCGGAGGATCTGGCGCGCGTCCGGGCGCTGGTAGAGGGCAACTAGCAGTCTCAGCGGACAAAGATTGACGCCGCCACGCTCAGCACCAGCACAACCCCGATCGCCACCAGGGCCACACGCACCTGTCGGTGAGCGACGTTCACGGTCCAGCCCATCATGGGATTCATTTTGGGAACGATGAGACGCGGATCGTGGGGGTCATTGTAGAAGCCCCAGCTGTACTTGTTGCGCATGGCGACAGGATCCTTGGACCAGGAATTCTAGCGCCGTTTTTCAGCCGAAAGAAGAGTTCGCTCGACCTCAGCCCTCGGCCGCCACGACGCCCTGCGTGATCCACAGGGCCTTGTCCTTGAGGTTCTTGCGGATCCAGGCGGCGTGAACCTCGCGCTCGGCGTCGGTCGAGCGGAGGGGAAGCGGGCGCGGACGGGCGCCATACGAGCCCTGGATCGCCGCCGAGACCGACAGGGCCTCGACGTGGGTCAGTTCCAGGGCGCGTTCCTTGCCGCCCTGCAGTTCCAGATAGACCTCGGCCAGCAGGTGGGAGTCGATCAGCGCCCCGTGCTTGTCGCGGCTGTCGAGGCTGATCTTGAACCGCTTACACAGCGCGTCGAGCGAGTTGTACATGCCCGGAAAGCGCTTCTTGGCCATGGCCAGGGTGTCGATCCAGCGCTCTTCCTGGATCGGCGCGCGACCGCACTTTTCCAGCTCGACATTGATGAACGAGCGGTCGAAGGCGGCGTTGTGGGCGACCACGACGCTATCGCCGACGAATTCCAGGAACTTGTCGGCGACCTCGTGGAACTTGGGCTTGCCGGTCAGGAAGGCCGACGACAGGCCGTGGACCTTCTCGGCCTCGGCCGGCATGTCGCGCAGCGGGTCGCAATATTCGTGGAACGAGCGGCCGGTCGGCATGAACTCGACCACCTCGATGCAGCCGATTTCGACCAGGCGATCGCCCGTCTTCGGATCGAAGCCGGTGGTTTCGGTGTCGAGGATGATTTCCCGGGCCATGACCCTTCAATGAGCCGGTTCGAGTCCGGCTTCAAGCGTGGCCGGGAGTTCTCAACAGAGTCAGAAGGTCGCGGACCTGGGCATGAGCCGCCTCGAGGCCCTGGCCGGTGTCGATGACGAAGTCGGCCCGCGCGCGCTTTTCTGCGTCCGGCGTCTGGCGGGCGAGGATCGCCTCGAACTTCTCCGGCGTCATTTCCGGGCGGGCCAGGACGCGGGCGCGCTGGACGTCGGCCGGGGCCGACACGACCACCACCTTGTCGACCTTCTTTTCGCCGCTGGTCTCGAAGAGGAGGGGCACATCGAGCACCACGATCTCTTGGCCCTCGGCCTGGGCCTTCTCGAAGAAGCCGATGCGATGGGCGCCGACCAGCGGGTGGACGATCTGCTCCAGCTTGGCCAGGGCCTCGGAATTGCCGACCACCTGGGCGCTGAGCTTGGCGCGATCAATCGCGCCATTGACTACCACGCCGGGGAACGCGGCCTCGACCGGCGCGACGGCGGCGCCGCCACTGGCGTAGAGCGCATGCACCGCGGCGTCGGAATCGTAGACCGGCACGCCTTCGGCCTGGAACAGCGTCGACGTCGTCGACTTGCCCATGCCGATCGATCCGGTAAGTCCGAGGATCAGCATGGCCTTAAGCCTCGCCCAGCACGCGCAGCAGCAGGCCGCGCGCGTCGACCTGCGCCGGCGGGATCACGCCGAACATGCGCTCGAAGCTGGGGATCGCCTGGCGCAGCAACATCTCCAGCCCATCGACCGTCTGGCGACCGGCCGCCTCGGCGCGACGCAGGAATTCGGTGCGCAGCGGCTTGTAGACCATATCCATAACCACGGCCGTTTCCGGGGTCAGGGTCAGGTCCGCGGCTGGACCTTCGCCGCCGCCCAGGCCCAGCGAGGTGGCGTTGATGACCAGGCCCGCCTCGGCCAGCAGGGCAGGGAGGTCGGCCTCGCCTGCAGCGACCACCTTGTCGCCGAACGCGTCGGCCAGCTCCTGGGCGCGGGCCACCGTGCGGTTGACGATCGCGACCTTGGGCGCGCCGGCCAGCAGCAGAGCGGCGGTCGCGCCCCGCGCCGCGCCGCCGGCGCCCAGGATCACGACCGGCGCGGCCGAGACCTCGTACCCCGCCGCCTGTTCGTCGATCGCGCCCAGCAGACCGGGGCCATCGGTGTTGTCGGCGTGGATCGAGCCGTCGGCCTCGAAGATCAGCAGGTTCGCCGCGCCCGCCATCCTGGCCAGGTCACTGGCCTGGTCGGCCAGCGCCAGAGCGCGTTCCTTGAAGGGAATGGTGACGTTCAAGCCCTTGATCGCCCCGCCCCGCAAGCCGTTCACGAAGGTCTCGAACGTCTCAGGCGTCGGCGCGAAGGGCACATAGGCCGCGTCGAGGCCGGCCGCCGCGATCCAGGCATTGTGGATCAGCGGGCTCATCGAGTGCTTGATCGGTGCGCCGCAGACGCCGCCGACGATGGCGGCTCCGGAAATCGTCATGCAGCCAAGGCTCCGTGGAGACGCAGGAAGTCCAGCAGGCCGATCAGCGGCAGGCCCAGGATGGTGAAGTAGTCGCCGTCGACGGCGTCGAACAGCTGCACGCCCTCGCTCTCCAGCTCGTAGCAACCGACCGACCACAGCAGGGCCTCGCCGCGCCGCTCTATATAGGCGTCGAGCCAGGCCTCGCTGAACGGACGCACCGACAGCTTGGCGCTCTCGACGATCCGCCAGATCGGCTGGCCGTCGCGGGCCACGACCACGGCCGAGTGCAGCTTGTGGGTCGTGCCCCGCAGCTCGAGCAGATGCTCGCGGGCCTGCGCCAGGGTTTCGGCCTTGTCGAACAGCTTGCCCTTGAGATCCAACGTCTGGTCGGCGCCGATCACCAGGCCCGGTCGCTTGGCCGAGACCTTGACCGCCTTCATCTCGGCCAAGGCGTCGGCGATGTCGCGCGGCGTGACCGCCTCGGCCAGCAGAGCAGCCTTGGCTGCGTCCTCGTCGACGCCCGGACTGACCGCCTCGAAGGCGACGCCGGCGTTCTTCAGGATCATCTGGCGGGCGGCGCTCTTGGACGCGAGCGTAACAGGCGTCATCCCAGGACCTCGACCTTGCCGCGGCCGCCCGATAGCAGGTTGATGATCGCCGCCGCCGTCTCCTCGACCGAGCGGCGGGTAATGTCGATCACCGGCCAGTTCATCCGCTCGAACAGGCGGCGAGCGGCGATGATCTCCTGGCGGACCGCGTCGCTGTCCACATAGTCGCTCTCTCTGTTCTCCTTGAGAGAGAGCAGGCGGTTGCGGCGGATCTGGATCAGGCGGTCGGGCGAGGTGATCAGGCCGACGATCAGGGTGTTCTTCAGCTCGAACAGGTCCTGCGGCGGCGGCCGGCCAGGGACCAGCGGCACATTGGCGGCGCGCACGCCGCGGTGGGCCAGATAGATGCAGGTCGGGGTCTTGGAGGTTCGCGAGACCCCGACGAGGATGACGTCGGCCTGGGTCAGGTCCTGGCCGCCCTGGCCGTCGTCGTGGGCGATGGCGTAGTCCAGGGCCTCGATGCGGTCGAAATAGTCGTTGGTCAGGGCGTGCTGGGCGCCGACCCGGGTCGAGATCCGCGCCCCCAGATAGCGCGACATGGCGCTGATCACCGGATCCAGCGCCGCGATGCAGGGCATTTCTAGCTTGCGGCAGCCTTCTTCCAGCGCCGACCGCAGGCCCGGATCAACGATGGTGTGCATCACCACGCCCGGCGCGCCGGCGATCTCTTCCAACGCCCGGTCAAGTTGCCGCGTGGAACGCACCAACGCGTAGATGTGTTCGATAGGCAGGATATCGGTGAAACGGGCGCACACCGCGCGCGCCATGGCGTTCAAGGTCTCGCCCGTGGAGTCCGACACCAGGTGGATATGGAAGTAGGTGGCGAAGCGCGGCGGCAGCCGTTCGCCTTCCCCCTGAGCCAGACTCTCCTGTGGATCATCCGTTAACGGTTGTTTAACCACTTGGCCTGCCTCTGGGGACGCCCGGGCGCCAAATGGCCCTTGAGGCGTCGTGTCATGGCGCCGCTGTGATCAACGGTCGCATTGCTCGCGTACCATCCCCAGGCTCGCCCCGCATCCCCGATTAAGTGAATCCCGGCTGTCCAAAGCTGCGGACAGAGTCTCGCCGAGGGTCTTTCGCCCGCCTCGTCGCGTTAAGAATTCATTAAGAGGTTCAAAGCGCTGCTAAGTTGCCCACATGATTAACAGATCCTTAATCACATGTGGGAAGGGCTGGGGGCAAAGGCGGATGGGCTGTGCGAGTCACTCGCCTGCCAGGGGTTTTCCCCACTATGCAGTTGCCCTCCAACACCCTCCTTCAATCTTAATTTCTTATTAAGATATGATAGAAAGATCTTAAGGGCCTTACGGGCTTGAGCCCGAACGCTCGCCGGGCTTTAACCCGAGCCATGACGTCTCCCACCCAGACTCCTAAATTTCTCTCAACGCTCGCCGGCGAGACGCACGTCCATCCGCCGATCTGGTTCATGCGCCAGGCGGGGCGGTATCTGCCGGAGTATCGCGCGGTGCGCGCCACGGCTCCGGACTTCATCAGCTTCTGCTTCGACCCCGAGAAGGCGGCGGAAGTCACGCTGCAGCCGATGCGCCGGTTCCCGTACGACGCCTCGATCGTGTTCGCCGACATCCTGCTGATCCCGGGCGCGCTGGGCCAGAAGGTCTGGTTCGAAGCCGGCGAAGGTCCGAAGCTCGGCGAAATGCCTTCGATCGAGTCCATGGCCGAAAGGGCCGGGAATGCGGGCGAGGCCCTCAAGCTCGTCGGAGAGACGCTGACAAGGGTTCGTTCGGCGCTCGATCCGTCCAAGGCCCTGATCGGCTTCGCTGGCGCGCCGTGGACGGTGGCGACCTACATGATCGAGAAGGGCTCCAGCGATCGCAGCGGCGCGCGGACCTATGCCTATCAGAACGCCGAAAAGCTCGATGCGCTGATCCAGGTGCTGGTCGACTCGACGATTGACTATCTGGCCATGCAGGTCGATGCGGGGGCTCAAGCCCTGAAGCTGTTCGAGAGCTGGGCCGAGGGTCTGTCGGAGCCGCTGTTCGATCGCCTGGTCACCCAGCCGCACATCAAGATCATCGAGGGCCTGCGGGCGCGGGGCGTGACCGTGCCGATCATCGGCTTCCCGCGTGGGGCGGGGACGCTGGTCGAGGACTATGCGGCCAAGGTTCCGGTGCAGGGCGTGGCGCTCGACACCTCGGCGTCGGCGAAGCTGGGCCAATCGATTCAGAAGACCAAGACGATCCAGGGCGCGCTCGATCCGCTGTTGCTGCGGGCTGGCGGGGACGAGCTCCTGCGCCGCGTCGACCAGTTGCTGGAACAGTGGAACCAGGGCCCCTACATCTTCAACCTGGGCCACGGCATCCTGCCCGACACGCCGATCGCCCATGTCGAGCTGGTGCTGGAGCGGGTCACGGGCCAGAAGGTGGGCGGCTAAGTGGGCAAGAAGCTCGCCGTCGTCCTGTTCAATCTCGGCGGGCCGGATGGTCCGCGCGCGGTGCGGCCGTTCCTGTTCAACCTGTTCCGCGATCCGGCGATCATCGGCCTGCCGGCCATCGCCCGCTATCCGATCGCGGCGCTGATCGCCTCGACCCGCGAGAAGATGGCCAAGGCCAACTACGCGATCATGGGCGGCGGTTCACCGCTGCTGCCGGAGACGGAGAAGCAGGCGCGGGCGCTGGAAGCCGAACTGGCCAGGAGCCTGCCGGGCGTCGAGGCCAAGTGCTTCATCGCCATGCGCTACTGGAACCCGCTGACCGGCGAAACGGCGAAAGCCGTGAAGGCTTACGCACCCGACGAGATCGTGCTGCTGCCGCTCTATCCGCAGTATTCGGCGACCACGACGGGCTCGTCGCTGAAGGCGTGGCGTGAGACCTACAACGGCGGCGGTCGTCAGACGACGGTATGCTGCTATCCGGATGAGGCGGGACTGGTCGAGGCGCATGCCCGGCTGATCCGCGAGACCTGGGAGAAGGCCGGTTCGCCGGCGAACGTGCGGCTGCTGTTCTCGGCCCACGGCCTGCCGGAGAAGGTGATCCTGGCCGGCGATCCCTACCAGAAGCAGATCGAGGCCACGGCCGCCGCCGTCGCCGCCAAGCTGCCGGCGGACCTGGACTGGACCGTCTGCTACCAGAGCCGGGTCGGGCCGATGAAGTGGATCGGGCCTTCGACCGACGACGAGATCCGTCGGGCGGGCGCGGACGGCAAGGGCGTGATCGTCACCCCGATCGCCTTCGTCTCCGAGCACGTCGAGACCTTGGTCGAGCTGGACCACGAATACGCCGAGCTGGCCCGGGACGTCGGGGTCGCCCCGTATATCCGCGTACCAGCCCTGGGCAATGCGCCCGAATTCATCGCGGGTCTCGCCGCTATGGTCGGCAAGGCCATCGATGCGGGCGGGGTCATCCCCGGCGGCGACTGGCGCGGCCCTGAAACCTGTCCCTGCAATGCGGAGGCCTCGGCATGACCGATTTCCTGGTGGCCCACTTCAACGTGTTCCGCGGCCTGCACATCCTGTCGGTCATCGCTTTCATGGCGGGCCTGCTCTACCTGCCGCGCCTGTTTGTCTACCACACCGGCGCCGCGCCCGGCTCGGAGATGGACGAGACCTTCAAGGTCATGGAGCGCCGGCTACTGCGCGGGATCATCAACCCGGCCTCGATCGCGACCTTGGTGTTCGGTGTGTGCCTGATCCTGGCCGACAGCCAGATCCGCGGCTGGAGCTTCCTGGCCCAGCCCTGGATGATCACCAAGCTGGTCTGCCTGGTCGGCCTCTATGGCTGGCACGGCTTCCTGTCGGCCTCGCGCAAGAAGTTCGAGCGCGGCGAGAACACCCGCTCGGAGAAGTTCTGGCGGGCCACGAACGAGATCCCGTTCGTGCTGGCCATCGTCATCGTCCTGTCGGTGACGACGAAGTTCCTGAATCACTGAGTCTGGCCGGCGGCTTGACCGCCGGTCCCCCGCGTGGTTTGCATCCAATAGGTTCGTTTCTAAACCAACGAAGCTTCTTTCACGGACTGGCGCCCGTCCTGGTGCGCCCCGCGAGCGATCCGCTCCAAGGTCTGTCCCCCAAGCGACCGCGTCATCGCCAACCGACGCGCATGCTGGTCCAACCAGCATGACCATCAAAGTTCTACCGGCCGGACTCCGCCCTGGGGTCCGCGCCCACTCTTGAGTCTTGTCATGACCGAAGAAACCGAAAACGAAATCCCGGCCGCTGAAGAAGCTGCCCCCGAAGAGTCCTCCGTCGACATCGATACGACGGTCGAGGCCGCTTCCGCCGATGCGGAAGTCGAGGCCGAAGGCGAAGACGACGGGTCCGGCATCGCCGACGCCGTCGCCGCCCTGGGCCTGAAGTCCATGTCCCTGCAGGAGCTGAAGGAGAAATCCCCGGCCGACCTGCTGGCGTTCGCCGAGACCTTCGAGGTCGAGAACGCCAACTCCATGCGCAAGCAGGACATGATGTTCGCGATCCTGAAGACCCTCGCCGAAGAAGGCGTGGAGATCTCGGGTTCGGGCACCATGGAAGTTGTGCAGGATGGCTTCGGCTTCCTGCGCTCGCCGGAAGCCAACTACCTGCCGGGCCCGGACGACATCTACGTCTCGCCCTCGCAGATCCGGAAGTATGGCCTGCGCACCGGCGACAGCGTCGACGGCGCCATCCGCTCGCCGCGGGAAGGCGAGCGCTACTTCGCCCTGACCAGCGTGGCCAAGATCAATTTCGAAGCGCCTGACAACGTCAAGCACAAGATCCACTTCGACAACCTGACGCCGCTCTATCCCGACGAGCGCCTGAATATGGAACTGCCCGATCCGACCATCAAGGATCGCTCGGGTCGCGTCATCGACATCGTCGCCCCGCTCGGCAAGGGCCAGCGCTGCCTGATCGTCGCCCCGCCGCGCGTGGGTAAGACGGTCATGCTGCAGAACATCGCCAAGTCGATCGAGACCAACCACCCCGAGTGCTACCTGATCGTCCTGCTGATCGATGAGCGCCCGGAAGAAGTCACCGACATGCAGCGCACGGTGAAGGGCGAGGTCATCGCCTCGACCTTCGACGAGCCGGCGACCCGCCACGTCCAGGTGGCCGAGATGGTCATCGAGAAGGCCAAGCGCCTGGTCGAGCACAAGCGCGACGTCGTCATCCTGCTGGACTCGGTCACCCGTCTGGGCCGCGCCTACAACACCACCGTCCCGTCGTCGGGCAAGGTGCTGACCGGTGGTGTCGACGCCAACGCCCTGCAGCGCCCCAAGCGCTTCTTCGGCGCGGCGCGTAACGTGGAGGAGGGCGGTTCGCTCTCGATCATCGCCACGGCCCTGATCGACACCGGCAGCCGCATGGACGAAGTGATCTTCGAAGAGTTCAAGGGCACCGGTAACTCGGAAATCGTCCTCGATCGTAAGGTCGCCGACAAGCGCATCTTCCCGGCCATCGACGTCCTCAAGTCGGGCACCCGCAAGGAAGAGCTCATCACGCCGCGCGACCAGCTGCAGAAGACCTATGTCCTGCGCCGCATCCTCAACCCGATGGGCGCGTCGGACGCGATCGAGTTCCTGCTCGACAAGTTGCGTCAGTCGAAGACCAACGGCGACTTCTTCCAGTCGATGAACACCTGAGTCCAAACAGACTCATACCCAAACGAGAAAGGCCCCGGTTCTACCCGGGGCCTTTTTTGTTCGGCGCTACCGCGTTCGGTCCTACGGAATGAGCAGGGTGGCGCCGGTAGTGCGACGGCCCTCCAGCGCTTCATGCGCCGCGCGGGCCTCGGCGAGCGGGAAGGTCTGGCCGATGTCGATCTTCACCGCGCCCGACTCCAGAACGGCGAACAGAGCCTCGGCGCTTTCGTCCAGTTCCTCGGTCGTGCCGATATAGTCGAACAGGCGCGGGCGGGTGACGAACAGCGACTTGCCCGACAGCTCCAGCGGCGCGAAGGGCGCCACCGGCCCCGAGGCGTTGCCGAAGGTGACCAGGACCCCGCGGCGGGCCAGGCTCTTGAAGCTGGCGTCCCAGGTGTCCTTGCCGACCCCGTCATAGACGACCGCGACACCCTTGCCGCCGGTGATCTCGGCGACCCGAGCTGCGACATCCTCGTGGCCATAGTCGATGACGTGGTCCGCGCCGAGATCACGGACGAGAGCCAGCTTGGCCTTGCCGCCCGCGGTGGCGATCACCGTCGCGCCCAGGGCCTTGCACCATTGCACGAGGATCTGACCAACGCCGCCGGCGGCCGCGTGGACTAGGACGAGGTCGCCAGGTTTCACGTGGAAACACCGCCGAACGAGGAACTCGGCCGTCATGCCTTTCAGCAGGACGGCGGCCGCGGTCTCCAGGCTGACGCCTTCAGGGACCATCACCGCGCGCTCGGCCGGAACGACCGCCGCTTCGCTATAGGCGCCCATCGTCCCGTTGTAGGCGATGCGATCGCCGACCTCGAACCGGGTGACGCCATCGCCGATGGCCTCGACGATCCCAGCCGCCTCAAGACCGATTACCGCCGGCATCTTCAGCGGGTATAGGCCAGAGCGGTGATAGGTGTCGATATAGTTCAGCCCGACGGCCTGGTGGCGGACCAGGATCTGGCCGGCGGCCGGCGAGGGGACCGGAAGCTCGACGGCCTCCAGGACCTCGGGCCCGCCGGTGCGAACGGCTTGGATCGCGAGCATTACGCCAGCGCCTTCTGGAAGAAGGTCAGGCTGCGGCCGTTGGCCTTGGCGGCGTCGGCGGCGTCATAGTGCGCGCCGCCTTCCCGAGCGAAGGCATGGTCGCGATCGGCATAGGTATGGATCTCGATCTGCGGGTGATCCTTCAGGGCCGACAGGATCAGCTGACGGGCTTCCGGCGGGACGAACTGGTCCTTCTCGGCGATGTGCATCAGCAGCGGGTGGGCCAGCTTTTCGGCCTCGTTTACGTGCTTCTCGATGCCGACGCCGTAGTACGATACCGCGGCGTCCACGTCGGTGCGGGTCGCGGTCAGGAAGGCCAGCAGGCCGCCCAGGCAGTAGCCGACCGCGCCGACCTTGCCGTTGACGCCCGGCAGCTCGCGGACCTTGGTGATGGTGGCGGCGATGTCGCCGACCCCCGCGTCCACGTCGAACGCGTTGAACAGTTCGAAGGCCCGCTTCCACTCGGCCTCGGATTGGTCGGTGATGTCGATGCCCGGCTCGATCCGCCAGAACAGGTCGGGGCAGATGGCGACATAGCCCTGGGCGGCCAGGCCGTCGCAGATGTCACGCATCACCTTGTTGACGCCGAAGATCTCCTGGATCACGACGATGGCCGGGGCGTTGTCGGCTTGCGGCCGAGCCACATAGGCCGAGAAGTCGCCGTCCGGGGTGGTGATCGTAAGGGTCTCGCTCATCGGGGTACTCCGTCCCTACCTGGTCCCAAGAGGACCGAATTCGACTTTCGACCAAAGCGCTCTAACCTGCGCCGACGGGCCTTGGCCTATAACAATATCGTGCCCTGGCCGAAGGGAACCACCCCATGAAGATGACGATCGAGATCGACTGCACTCCCGTGGAAGCCCGCAGCTTCCTGGGCCTGCCGGATGTCAGCGGCCTGAATGAGCACCTCGTCAAAGAGATGCAGAACCGCATGGACGCCAACATGGCCATGCTGGCGCCGGAAGAGCTGATGAAGAACTGGATGGCGTTCGGCACGGGCGCCCAGGAGCAGTTCCGCAAGCTGATGACGGCGGCGGCCGGCGCGGCGGTCGGCAAGCGCGACTGACCTGATGAGCGATACGATATTCGCCCCGGCCACGGCGGCCGGGCGCGCAGCCGTGGCCGTTGTGCGCGTGTCGGGTGAGGCGACCCTGTCGGTCGTGACGGCTCTCACGGGAAAACCCCCGAAGGCCCGCATGGCGGCGCTGCGAACTCTTCGCCACGGCGGCGTCGATCTGGACGAAGCCTTGGTCCTGCGCTTCGAAGGGCCGGCCAGCTATACCGGCGAGGATAGCGCGGAGTTTCACGTGCACGGCGGCCGGGCCGTGGTAGATGCGCTGCTGGCGGCGTTGTCGGACCTGGGCCTGCGCTTGGCTGAGCCGGGAGAGTTCACCCGCCGGGCCTTCGAGAATGGCAAGCTGGACCTGGCCCAGGCGGAGGGCGTGGCCGACCTGATCGATGCCGAGACGGAGGCTCAACGTAGGCAGGCGCTGGGCCAGGTCGGCGGGGCGCTGAGCCAGCGCTATGATCGCTGGCGTGATCTGCTGCTCCATTCGCTGGCCATGCTGGAAGCGGCCGTGGACTTCCCAGACGAAGACCTGCCGGAAGAGGTGGCCGAACGCGCCCGCCCGGCCTTGCGCACCCTGAGCGCCGAACTCGACGCGGCCCTGGCCGATGTTTCCCGTGGACGCCGGGTGCGAGACGGCTTCCGCATCGCCCTGGTCGGCGCGCCGAACGCGGGCAAGAGCACCTTGCTCAACGGCCTGGTCGAGCGCGACGCTGCGATCGTGACGGACACGCCTGGCACGACCCGGGATGTGATTGAGGTCCCGCTGGTGCTCGGTGGGTACAAGGTTCTGCTCGCTGACACGGCGGGGATCCGCGAGACGGCCGACGCCATCGAAGCCGAAGGCGTTCGCCGCGCCCGGGCGTGGGCTGAGGAAGCCGACCTAAGGCTTTGGGTCGTCGACGGGTTTCACGTGAAACATACGGTGAAGCTTGAAGAGGCTGTTCGGCCGGGCGACTGGCTGGTGTTGAACAAGGCGGATATCGCCCAGGCTGAAGCACTCGATGATGCTCAGACGAAATGGGCCGGGGAGGGGTTGAAGGTGCTCCGTCTCTCCGCCCAATCGGCCGACGCTGTCGGCGAAGTCCGCGGGGCTCTGTCGGCTCACGTCGCTGACGCCCTGTCAGGCGCGGAGTTCCCCGCCGCGACCCGCCTGCGCCACGCTGAGCGGCTGAAAGAGGCTCAAAGCTACCTGGCCCGCGCGCTCTCGGAGGTGGGGCTTGAGGTTGAACTGGCCGCGGAGGATGTTCGCCTCGCCGCGCGGGCGCTGGAGAAGATCACCGGCCGGGTGGATCCGGAGGATGTGCTGGGCCGCGTCTTTTCGACCTTCTGCATCGGCAAATGATGTTCCACGTGAAACGTCCCCTATATTATCCACAGCACGCTCACAGCTGGGGTAGGGGTGTTTCACGTGAAACGCCTTTGAGTCACATCGACCGCCTCGCCTGATTGGCGTATAGATCGAGTCCAACGCCCCCGCAGTAGCCTCGGGGGCGTTCGCATTGAGGCGAGTCTTTTGTCCGATACCTGGGATGTCATTGTCATCGGCGGCGGCCACGCCGGCTGCGAGGCGGCCGCTGCGTCGGCGCGCGCCGGCGTTCGCACCCTGCTGCTGACCCATAAGCTTGAGACCATCGGCGAGATGTCCTGCAACCCGGCCATCGGCGGCCTGGGCAAGGGCCACCTGGTCCGCGAGATCGACGCCCTGGACGGCGTTATGGGCCGCATGGCCGACAAGGGCGGCATCCAGTTCCGGATGCTGAACCGCTCGAAGGGTCCGGCCGTTCGCGGCCCGCGCGCCCAGATCGACCGCAAGCTCTATCGCGAGGCGATGCAGGCCGAGTTGGCCGCAACGCCGAACCTCGAGATCATCGCCGCCGCCGCTGAGGACTTGATCGTCGAAGACGGCAAGGTCGCTGGCGCGATCGATGGGGAGGGGCGGTCGTACCGCGCTTCACGTGTAATCCTCACCACCGGCACCTTCCTGAAGGGCGTCATCCATCTAGGCGAGACCCGGATCCCGGCCGGGCGCGTCGGCGATCAGCCGTCGATCGGTCTGGCCGATCGACTGTACGGCCTCGACTTCCAGATGGGCCGCCTGAAGACTGGCACACCCGCGCGCCTGGACGGCGCGACCATCGCCTGGGATCGCCTGGAGATGCAGCCGGGCGACGATGAGCCCGTGCCGTTCTCGTTCCTGAACGACAAGATCGACACGCCGCAGATCGCCTGCGGCATCACCTTCACGACCGCGCAGACCCACCAGATCATCGCCGACCGGCTGACCGAGTCGCTGGTCTATGGTGGTCGCGCCACGGGGATCGGTCCGCGCTATTGCCCGTCGATCGAGGACAAGGTCGTCCGCTTCGCCGACAAGACCAGCCACCAGGTGTTCCTGGAGCCGGAAGGCCTGGACGACACCACGGTCTATCCGAACGGCATCTCGACCTCGGTCTCTGAGGAGACCCAGCTGCTGTTCCTGCGTACGATCCCCGGCCTGGAGGCCGTGGAGGTCAAGCGCTACGGCTATGCGATCGAGTACGACTATGTCGATCCGCGCGAGCTCTACGCCACGCTGGAGACCAAGCGCCTGCCGGGTCTCTATCTGGCCGGCCAGATCAACGGCACGACGGGCTATGAAGAGGCCGGGGCCCAGGGCCTGGTCGCCGGCCTGAACGCGGCGCTGGCCGTGCAGGGTAGGGAGCCCGCCGTCTTCGCCCGCGACGAGGCCTATATCGGCGTGATGATTGACGACCTGGTCACCCGGGGCGTCACCGAGCCGTATCGGATGTTCACCAGCCGGGCCGAGTTCCGCCTGACCCTGCGCGCCGACAATGCCGACCAGCGTCTGACCGATCGTGGGATCGACCTGGGCGTTGTGGGCGAGCGTCGCGCCGCCGCCTGGACCGAGAAGAAAGCGCGCCTGGAAGCGGCCCGCGCCTTTGCTCGTTCGGTCACCCTCACGCCGAACGAAGCGGTAAAGGCTGGCTTCAAGGTCAATAGCGACGGCGTCCGCCGCGACCTGTTCGCCATGCTGGCCTATCCGGATGTGACCCTCGACGACCTCGGCGCCGTGTGGCCCGAGGTTTTCACGTGGAACACGGACGTCCGCGAGCAGATCGAGATCGAGGCGGCCTATGCCGGCTATCTCGACCGCCAACGCGCCGACGCCGAAAGCCTGCGCAAGGACGAAGACCTGCGCCTGCCGGCCGACCTCGACTATGCCGACATTGGCAGCCTCTCCAACGAAGTCCGCGAGAAGCTGCAGCGAGTCCGTCCCCTGACCCTCGGCCAGGCCGCGCGCATCGAGGGCGTGACCCCTGGCGCACTGACCGCGCTGCTGGCCCACGTGAGGCGTTCCCGTGCAGCCTGAAGCCGTGACCGCTGAACCGCCGGCGCTGGACGCAGCTGGTTACCAAGCCCTTACCGGCGTGTCCGACGCCCAGATGGCCGACCTGACCCGCTTCCAGGCGCTGCTGGCCGAATGGAACGAGGTGATGAACCTCGTCGGTCCGCTGACCATCGCCACCTACTGGACCCGCCATGCGCTGGACAGCAGCCAGTTGCTGGCCCTGGCGCCCGAGGCGAAGACCTGGGCCGATCTCGGCGCCGGCGCCGGTCTGCCCGGGGTCGTGCTGGCCATACTTCTGAAGGGCCAGGACGGCGCCAAGGTTCATCTCGTCGAGAGCATGGCCAAGCGCTGTCGCTTCCTCGAGGTGGCAGTCAAGGCGCTGGACCTGCCCGCCGAGATCCACAATGTCCGGGCCGAAGAGTTGAAGCTGAAGGTCGACGTGGTCACCGCCCGCGCTTGCGCGCCGATGACCAAGCTGCTCGGCTTCGCCGAACCCTATCTGCATCGCGGCGCGACGGGCCTGTTCCTCAAGGGGCAGGACGTCGCCACCGAACTGACCGAGGCCAAGAAAGTCTGGGCTTTCGGCAGCGATCTGCTTCCCAGTCAAAGCGACCCTCGCGGCCGCATCGTTCAAGTGAAGAGGCTTTCCCGTGTCCGCTAATCCTCTCCGCGTCCTCGCCATCGCCAATCAGAAGGGCGGCGTCGGCAAGACCACGACCGCCATCAACCTGGGCACCGCCCTGGCCGCTTGCGGCGAGCGTGTGCTGCTGATCGACGCCGACCCGCAGGGCAATTGCTCCACGGGCCTGGGGATCACCCGCATCCAGCGCCGCACCACGCTCTATGACGTGCTGATGGGCGAGTCGCCGGTGGTGGACGCCGCCGTGAAGACCGAGCTGCCGGGCCTGGACGTCATACCGGCCGACGCCGACCTGTCGGGCGTCGAGATCGAACTGGGTCAGACCGCGCGCCGGTCCTACCGCCTGCGCGACGCGCTGGAGACGATCCGCGCCAACGGCCCCTACACCTATGTGCTGATCGACTGCCCGCCGTCGCTGAACGTTCTGACCGTCAACGCCATGACCGCCGCCGACGCGGTGTTCGTGCCGCTGCAGTGCGAGTTCTTCGCCCTGGAAGGCCTCACCCAATTGATGCGGACCATCGAGCGCATCCGCGGCAGCCTCAATCCGCGCCTGGAGATCCAGGGCGTGGTGCTGACCATGTACGACCGCCGCAACAGCCTGTCCGAGCAGGTGGCCCGCGACGTGCGCGAGTACTTCGGCGACAAGGTCTATGACGCGGTCATCCCGCGTAACGTCCGCGTCTCGGAGGCCCCGTCGTTCGGCAAGCCGGTGCTGCTGTATGACCTGAAGTGCGCTGGCAGCCAGGCCTACCTGAAGCTGGCCCGCGAGGTGATCAGCCGCGAGCGCGACCGCCAGGCCCAAGCGGCCTGATCCGAATTTCCGAATAACGACCGAACTAGAACGAGAAGAAGATGGAGTCCGTAGTGGCTGAGGCGAGTGGTTCCGAGGGGCGTCGTGGTCTGGGACGGGGTCTGTCCGCGCTGCTGGGCGAGGTCGAGAACGCGCCGGCCCAGGCGCCGAGCGACAACACCGCCGGTTCGCGCGAAGCGCCGATCGAGATCCTGAAGCGCAATCCCGACCAGCCGCGCCGCACCTTCCGCGAGGAAGACCTCGAGGACCTGTCCAACTCGATCCGCGAGAAGGGCGTCCTGCAGCCGATCCTGGTGCGTCCCGCGCCGGGTTCGCCCGGCGAATACCAGATCGTCGCCGGCGAGCGCCGCTGGCGCGCCGCCCAGCGCGCGGGCCTGCGCAGCGTGCCGATCATGGTCCGCGAGCTGGACGACCTGGCGGTGCTGGAAATCGGCATCATCGAGAACGTCCAGCGCGCCGACCTGAACGTCCTGGAAGAGGCGCTCTCCTATAAGGTGCTGATGGAGAAGTTCGAGCGGACGCAGGAAGCGATCGCCCAGACCATCGGCAAGAGCCGCAGCCACGTCGCCAACACCATGCGCCTACTGGCCCTACCGGACGAGGTGCAGTCGTACCTGGTCAGCGGCGAGCTGTCGGCCGGTCATGCTCGCGCCATCGCCGCGGCCGCCGATCCGGTGGCCCTGGCCAAGCAGATCATAGACGGCGGCCTGTCGGTCCGCGAGACCGAGGCCCTGGCCCGCAAGGCGCCGTCCTCGACGCCGAGCAAGAACAAGGGCGGCCGTCCGCCGCGCGTGAAGGACACCGACACCCAGGCCCTCGAAGCCGACCTGTCGTCGGTGCTGGGCCTCGACGTCTCGATCGACCATCGCGGCTCGACCGGGACCCTGACCATCACCTATGCGACGCTCGAGCAGCTCGACGACCTCTGCAACCGATTGACGCGCGGGGTCTGATCGTCTGCACCTAAAACCGTGCGAATGAGCGGGTTTTCGGGGCCTCCGAAATCGCCTCTGTCGCGCACCGAACGGCGCCTTTCCGTACTCCGGGAGGCGCCGTTTTCGTGAGAAGAGGGCGGTTCACAGCCATTTCCGCCGCAAACCCTTCTCGCATAAGGCTTTCTTACGAAGCGTCCACAGGCGCGCAAAGGGCCTGTTTTGGGGCCTTTTCGGGCCTACAGCCCCAACCGCCGCGCGCGACCGGCGATCATCAGCGCCAGGCGCTCAGCGATCAGCTGGTCGGGCGAGCCGGAGGTCTTGCAGGCGCGGTCGGCGTTGAGGACTTCGCCCTGGATGTCGAGGATCGCTTCCAGGTTCCAGGCGCGAGCCTGGCGCAGGAACTCGCGCTCCTGTTTCCAGAAGACGCCGGAGGCCTTGGCGGCGGCCTGCAGGTCGACGCCGTTCTTATGCAGCGTCAGCACGCGGCGCAGGCGGCCCAGATAATAGCCGATGGCCCGGACGGCGGCCGGACCGCCTTCGCCCTCGGCCGCGGCGCGGCGAAGGGCCTGTTGGGCGAGGCCGGCCTTGCCGCCGAACGCATCGGCGGCGGCGTCGCTGAGCGAGGCCTCGGGCTCCACCCCTAAGAAATCGGTGAGATCGGCGGCGGTGGCGGTGATGCCGCTGTTGGGGCCCAGATACAGCGCCAGGCGCTCGATCTCGGCGCGGGCCACGCCGCGCTCCTTGGGCAGGCGCGAAACGAAGAGGTCGAGAGCCTCGCTGTTGAGGCCGACCTTGTCATTGGCCAGGGTGTCGCGGGTCAGGCGGGCCAGGTCGCCGGCTTCATCCTCGTAGCAGGGGATGACGGCGCAGCCATTGGCCTTCTCGCCGACCTTGCGCAGCTGGCTATCGCGGCCCAGGGCCCCGGCCTCGACCAGAAAGAAGGCGTCGGGGTTCAGCTGGCCCTCGACGTGGCGGGTCAGGGCCTCGGCCGCCTGCTTGTCGGGTCCGGCCTTCTCGCCGTTCAGGCGCAGGCGCACCAGGCGGCGGCCGCCCATCAGCGACATGGCCGACAGCTCGTCCTCCAGCTTGGCCGGATCGGCGTCCAGGTCGCCGTCGGTCAGCATGGCGGTGTCGAAGGGATCGTCCGGGCGCTCGACCACGCGCTTGGCCAGGGCGTTGGCGCGATCGCGCACGACGCCCCGGTCCTTGCCGTAGAGGACCACGGCCCGGATGTCCGGGGTCGGCTCCCGCAGGAAGCGTTCGACGTCCGGACGCTTGGAGAGGATCATCGCGCCTTAAGCCGCCGGCTTCTTCTTGCCCGCGGCGAGCCAGGTGGCCAGGTCCAGCTGGATCTTGCGCGCGGCCTCGGTCGCCGCCCGCTCCTGGCCGTCGTTCTGGGCCGCGATGGCCGCGTAGGGCTGGTCGGCGGAGTCGTAGGTCACCGACACTTCGGTCTTGCCGTTGGTGGCTTGGGCGCCGGTCTTGGCGTCCATCAGGCGCCAGTCGACGGTCATCCGCAGCTCGTAGCGGTTGGCGACGTTGTCGAGGCGCACGCCGCGAGCGAAGCGGAACTCCTTGACCGAGAAATACAGCTTGTAGGCCGAAGGATCGCCCTGCTTGTGGCCCAGGGCGTCGTCTAGCTGTTCGCGCACGAGATAGCCGCCACGGCCCTCGTCGGCGATCGTCTCGATGCTGGAGAGACCGCCCTCGACGCCCGGACGGCCGTACAGCGGCGTGAAGCCGGCGCAGGCCGAGAGCGTGAGGGTCGAGAGCGCGAAAGCGCCAGCCGCCAGGGTGCGTTTCATAGAGGTCCCTTGGGGTCTCAGTTGGCCACGATGTTGACGATGCGGTCCTTGACCACGATCACCTTGCGGACCGTGACGCCCTCAAGGTGGGCCAGGACGTTGGGATCCGCCAGAGCGATTTTCTGAACCTCGTCTTCGGCCGCGCCGGCCTTGACCTTGATCTCGCCGCGACGCTTGCCGTTGATCTGGATCGGCAGGACGCGCTCGTCGTCCGCGGCCAGGGCCGGGTCGGCCTTGGGCCAGGGCGCATTGACGACCATGCCTTCGCCGCCGATCGAGGCCCAGGCCTCTTCGGCCAGGTGGGGCGTGAACGGGGCGACCAGGCGGGCCAGGATATTCAGGGCTTCCTTACGGGCTGCCAGGACGGCCTGCGACGCGCCTTCGGCCGGGGCGGCCTTCAGGGCGTTCAGGAACTCGTACAGGCGCGCCACGCCGCTGTTGAAGCGGAAGCCCTCGATGCTGTCGGTGACGAAGCCGATCAGCTTGTGGGCCGACTTGCGCAGGGTCACGGCCGCTTCGTCGCTGTCGTCATGGGCGAAGTCGCCGGCCGGCTGGCCGTCGAACTCGTTCCACAGGCGATGCGTGAAGCGCCAGCTGCCTTCGACGCCGGAGTTGGTCCATTGCACGTCGCGTTCCGGCGGGCTGTCGCTCATCACGAACAGGCGCGCGCTGTCGACGCCATAGGCCTCGAAGATGTCCTCGGGCGCGACGACGTTCTTCTTGGACTTCGACATCTTTTCGATGTCGCCGATGATGATCGGCGCGCCGGTCTTGGCGTGCACGGCCGAGCGGTTGTTACCCTCGACGGTGATGCGGATGTCCGAGGGCTCGACCCACTCGCCGGCCTCGTTCTTGTAGGCCTCGTGGGTGACCATGCCCTGGGTGAACAGGCCCGCAAACGGCTCCTCGACCGACAGCAGGTTCTCGTCCTTCAGGGCGCGGGTGATGAAGCGCGCGTACAGCAGGTGCAGGATCGCGTGCTCGACGCCGCCGATATACTGGTCGACGGCCAGCCAATAGTCGGCCGCGGCCTTGCCCACCGGCTCATCGGCGTGGGTGTCGGCGAAGCGGGCGAAGTACCAGCTTGAGTCGATGAACGTATCCAGCGTGTCGGTCTCGCGCTCGGCGCGGCCGCCGCACGACGGGCAGGTGGTGTGACGCCAGGTCGGGTGACGCAGCAGCGGATTGCCCGGCTTGTCGAAGGTGACGTCCTCGGGCAGGGCGACCGGCAGCTGGTCTTCCGGCACGGGAACGACGCCGCAGGCCTCGCAGTGGATCACCGGGATCGGGCAACCCCAGTAGCGCTGGCGCGAGACGCCCCAGTCGCGCAGGCGATAGACCGTCGCGCCCTGGCCCTGGCCGGCCGCCTCGATGCGCGCCACGGCTTCGGCCTTGGCGGTCTCGACGTCCATGCCGTCCAGGAACTCGGAATTGAAGATCTTGCCGGGGCCGACATAGGCCTCCTTGCCGACCGTGAAGGTCGCCGGATCCTCGCCATGGGGCAGCACCACCGGCAGGACCGGCAGGTCGTACTTGCGGGCGAAGTCCAGGTCGCGCTGGTCGTGGGCCGGGCAGGCGAAGATCGCGCCGGTGCCGTAGTCCATCAGGATGAAGTTGGCGATCCAGACGGGCAGGGTGATCGACGGGTCCAGCGGGTGCTGCACGCGCAGGCCGGTGTCGTAGCCCAGCTTCTCGGCGCTCTCGATCTCGGCTTCCGAGGTGCCGCCCTTGCGGCAGTCGGCGATGAACTGCTGGACCTCGGGGTTCTCGAGACCCATGCGCTCGGCCAGCGGATGCTCGGGCGCGATGCCGACGAAGCTGGCGCCGAACAGGGTGTCGGGACGGGTGGTGTAGACCTCCAGCCCGTCGGCCATGCCGTCGGGGGCCTCACCCTCAAACTTGAACTTGAAACGCAGGCCCTTGGAGCGGCCGATCCAGTTCTCCTGCATCAGGCGAACCTTGTCGGGCCAGCGGTCCAGGGTCTTCAGGCCCTCGATGAGGTCGTCGGCATACTGGGTGATGCGCAGGAACCACTGGGTCAGCTTGCGCTTCTCCACGGTCGCGCCCGAGCGCCAGCCCTTGCCGTCGATGACCTGTTCGTTGGCCAGGACGGTCATGTCGACCGGATCCCAGTTGACCGAGGCTTCCTTGCGATAGACCAGGCCGGACTTCAGCAGGCGCAGGAACCAGGCCTGCTGCTTGCCATAGTATTCCGGGTCGCAGGTGGCGAACTCGCGCGACCAGTCGACCGAAATGCCCAGCGATTTCAGCTGCTCGCGCATGGCGGCGATGTTGTCGTAGGTCCAGCCCTTGGGGTGGACGCCGCGCTCCATGGCCGCGTTCTCGGCGGGCATGCCAAAGGCGTCCCAGCCCATCGGGTGCAGGACGTTGAAACCCTGCGCGCGCTTGTAGCGGGCCACGACGTCGCCCATGGCGTAGTTGCGGACGTGGCCCATGTGGATGCGGCCCGACGGATACGGGAACATCTCGAGCACGTAGTATTTCGGACGGCCGTCGTTGATTTCGCCGGTCTTGAAGACGTCGGCCTTCGCCCAGGCTTCACGCCACTTGGGTTCGGTGTCTTTGGGATTGTAGCGGGCCATCGGAAACCAGGTCTTGGATGCGAAAAGGCGCCCCGAGGGCGCGTCCGCGACAAGGTAAGCGGTTTCGCGGCTGGAGCGCGCAGGAAATATAGGGCGTCACAAGGGTTCTCGCCGCGTCGACGAGAACCCTTGGAAGGGCCTTAGCCCTTGATGTTCGAAAGTCGAAGCTGACGTGCGCGGGTCAGGATCGCGTTTTCCAGGTCGGTGGACGTCTGGTCGGCGACCGGCGCGTCGACCCAGGCGCCGTTCACGTCCTTGGACTGCTTGAACACCGTGACGTTCAGGCCGTCCGCGCGCAGGCGGGTGTCCAGGATGTAGACCGTGGCCTTGAAGCGCTCGGCCGGGGTTTCCGGGTTCACGTACCAGTCAGTGATGATCACGCCGCCGTACGGGTCGGCCGAGGCCAGGGGCATGAACGACAGGGTGTCCAGGCTGGCGCGCCACAGATAGCCGTTGACGCCGATCGAGCCTTCCGAGGTCGGAGCGCTCTTCGAACCGCCAATGCCCAGGAAACCCTTCTTCTCGCTCGCAACGGTGGGGCCCTTGTTGCTCGCGCATGCCGTCACGCCCAGCATCGACAGAGCCAGGACGCCCGCGGCGACGCCGCGCATCACAGACCCACGTTCAAACGCCATAGTACCTCGCTCCAAATATCTTTCGGGCGCTAGCGCGCACCCTGGCGCGCCCCCGCGGCCGGGAGCCGGTCTATAGCATGGCTGCGCCGCCTCAAAACAGGAATCGCGTGACCTCGTCGCAACAGGACTCGATTGAATCGCCCAATTTGCCCCGGGGTGCGACCGAAGCGAGGTTGACCGCGTTCTGGTCGAGCCTTTAATCGCAATGCAAGGGGCTCGTTCCTATATGGGATGGGTGGGGACAACTGAGTATAGGCGGCGAGTGGCGATGACCGCGACGCGTTTCTTTTTGGCGGGGACTGCCGCGCTGATCCTGACGGGTTCGGCGTCGATGGCCTTTGCTCAAGCCAAACCGCATGCCGTCACGCCCGATTTCTCGGTCAAGAACGACTTCACCAGCGCCGCTTCCGGCGTCCAATATCCGCAGGATGACAAGCGCACCCTGCGTTGGGACGCCAAGAAGGGCCGCTGGGGCCTGAAGCTGGATCTCGACCAGCCGTCCAGCCGCGAAATGGAAATGCAGGACGTGCAGGCTGGCGCCTATTTCAAGGTGACCCCGTCGATCCGCGTCGGCGGCGCCGTCAGCCTGGGCGAATCCAACCCGGCCCTGGCCGCTCGCAAGGCCCAGCAGCCCGAACAGGCGCCGCGCGTGCGCCTCGAGACCGCTTTCAAGTTCTAACGCTAGGCTAGGGCCTCCACGGCCGCGATCCCGACAATCCCGCTGCCGATCAGCCGCGAGACTGTGCGCGCCCGTACGCCGCCCAGCGCGTAGACCGGCAATGGCGTCGCCGCGACCAGATCCCTCAACCCTTCCACCTCCAGCGGATCGCCGGCCGATGGGCTGTTGCTGGGAAAAACCGGCGAGACGACGGCCGCATCGGCGCCCGCGCGCTCGGCCGCCTCCAGCGCGGCGCGATCGTGGGCCGCGACGGTGATCAGCCAGCGGGCGTGCTCGGCGCGCAGGCGAGGGATCTCGGTGGCCAGACGCTCGGGCATGTGCAGGCCGTCGGCCCCGATGCCTTCGGCCAGGCCCGCATGGGCGCCGACCAGCAGCAGCAGGCCGCGCTCGGTGGCGATGGTTCGCAAGCGCCGGCCGCGCTCGACCGCGTCCTCGGCGTTGAAGGCCCGGTAGACGATGCCCGCCCCGGCCGGCAAGCGCTCGGCGACGGCTTCGGGATTGGGAACCCGAGCCGGATCGGTGAAGAACAGCAGGCTCGGCAAGGTCCGTCCGCGCGCGGTCCTTGGCGGAAAGGCCGCCGCCGCACTAGACAGGACTTCCAGTTCGCTCACGTTTCCGTCCAAGGCCACACCCCCCGATGTCGCAAGCTCTCGCCAAGGTCCAGGCTAGCATTGACGCCGCCGAAATCCGAGCCGGTCGCGCGGCGGGGTCGGTCAAGCTGGTGGCGGTGTCCAAGACCCAGCCTTGGGAGGCCGTGGCGCCGGTTCTCGAGGCAGGGCAGCGGGTCTTCGGCGAGAACCGCGTCCAGGAGGCCATGGAGCGCTGGGGTGAGCGCCGGAAAGGGCTGGAGCTGCGCCTGATCGGCCCGCTGCAGAGCAACAAGGCCCGCGAGGCGGTCGGCTTCTTCGATGTGATCGAGACGCTGGATCGCGAGAAGCTGGCCCGGGTGCTGGCCGACGAAATCCAGCGGGTCGGCCAGGCGCCGCGCCTCTATGTGCAGGTCAATATCGGCGAGGAAGACCAGAAGGCCGGGATCGCGCCCGCCGAGGCCGACGCCTTTATCGCCGCTTGCCGCCAGTCCTACGGCCTGACGGTCGAAGGCCTGATGTGCATCCCGCCTGTCGACGCCGATCCCGCGCCGCATTTCGCGTCCCTGCGCGCCATCGCCCAGCGCAACGGCGTCGAGAAGCTCTCCATGGGCATGAGCGACGACTTCGAGACCGCGATCGCCGAGGGCGCGACCTCGGTGCGGGTCGGGTCGGCGATCTTCGGCAGCCGGATCTACGGCTAGTCGGCCACGATCTGGACCGCGTCGCCCGGCTTGGCGATGGCCAGCACCGCCTCGATATCCGGCCGATCCAGCGCCACGCAGCCTTCCGTGCCGGGATAGCCCTCCCGCGCCAGGTGCATGAAGATCGCCGAGCCCAGGCCCGGGACCGGCGGGCTGTCGTTGTGGCCCAAGATCACGACCAGGTCGTAGACATGATCGTCGCGCCACATCCGCTCGGTGCTGGCCGGATAGGGCAGCAGGACAGGGCGGTTGTAGTTCGGATCGCCCGGGGCGTCGCACCAGCCGTCGTCAGGCCGGGTTGCGTGGAGGGGCAGGGCGGTCTTGGGGCCTTCGGGATAGACCTCCGGCCGGTACCAGACCTCGCGCATGACCCAGGTCCCGGTCGGGCTCTTGTTGTCGCCCTCGCGCTTGTCGGCGGCGGCGATGGCGCCGGCCTTGCCGATCGCGCAGCGAACGATCTGCCCGTTCAGTTCGAAACGGCCATCGGCGTGAGCTCGAAACAGCATCGGACGGTCGTCCTCCAGACTTAAGGTCCCGCTCGGGGTTGTCCCCGAGGGCCGCAGCGGTGCATGTTCCGCCTTATGGCGCAACGCAAGACGCTTCTGCTGATCGACGACGACGAGGACCTGCGCGGCGCTTTGGCCGAGCAGCTTGCCTTGCATGAAGAGTTCGCCGTGGCCGAGGCCTCGACCGCCGGCGAGGGCGTGAAGATGTCGCGCGAGGTCAAGCCGGACTTGATCCTGCTGGATGTCGACCTGCCCGACATGGACGGCCGCGAGGCCTGCCGCCTGATGCGCAAGAACGGGGTCACGGCGCCGGTGATCATGCTGACGGCCGCCGCCAGCGACAGCGACACGATCCTGGGGCTGGAATCCGGCGCCAACGACTATGTCACCAAGCCCTTCCGCTTCGGCGTGCTGCTGGCCCGCATCCGCGCTCAGCTGCGCGTCTACGAGGCCTCGGAAGACGCGCTGTTCCGCATCGGCCCGTATGAATTCCGCCCGTCCGCCAAGCTGCTGGTCGACGAGAAGCAGAAGAAGGTGCGGCTGACCGAGAAGGAAACCAATATCCTCAAGTACCTCTATCGCGCAGGCTCCAAGCCCGTGTCGCGCGAGGAACTGCTGACCGAGGTCTGGGGCTACAACGCCGGCGTCACCACCCACACGCTGGAAACCCACGTCTATCGCCTGCGCCAGAAGATCGAGCCCGATCCGACCGTGGCGCGAATCCTGATCACCGAGATGGGCGGCTATCGCCTGCAGCCCTAACGAAAAGGCCCGGTCAGATGACCGGGCCTTCTTGTTTTCGGAGATCGGCGGAACGCTTAGGCGTTACCGGCCACGCCGGCTTCGGCCTGGGCCTTGCGCGCGGCGTAGACGCCGGCGAAGTCGATCGGGTCGATCAGGAAGGGCGGGAAGCCGCCTTCGGCCGTGACGTCCGAGATCAGGCGACGCGCGTACGGGAACAGGAAGCGCGGGCACTCGATCAGCAGCACCGGCTCCAGATCGGCTTCCGGAACGCCTTCGATGTGGAACAGGCCGCCGTAGACGACTTCGACGTGGAACACGTTCTGGTCTTCACGGGTGGCGCGGGCCGACAGCTTCAGGTCGACTTCAAACAGGCCGTCGGTGCGACCGCGGGCGTTCATCTCGACGCCCATGTCGATGGCGGGCTGAGCCGCGCCGGCGCGCAGGCTGTCCGGCGCCAGCGGGTTCTCGAACGAGAAGTCGCGAACGAACTGGGCCAGGATGCGGATGCCCGATTGCGCGGCGGCGTTGTCGTCCGAAGTCGCCACGGGAGCGGTGGTGTCGGTCATTAGGATAAAATCCGTAATCGGCGTCTAAAACGCCTAAGAAAGGTGGGCGCTGCTACCATGGGGGCCAGTCCGGCGCAACGCTGGGCGCCTGACGGGTGAACGCGTCTCGCCTATATAGAGATGATATCCAGGGCTCAAAGCCCGTTGCCGGACCTTGAAGTGCTCCAGATCCTGTTTCTCGCCGCGGTCGCCGCCGTCGTCCTGTACCAGCTGTACGCCACGCTTGGGCGTCGCACCGGTCGTCAGCCCGAGGACGTGGTGACGGCCCAGCCCGGCGCCGCGCCGCTTCCGGTCGAGACGAACCCCATTCTGCGCACCGAGGGCCTGGCGGCGCTGAAGTCCAAGCAGCCGGACTTCGACCCGACCAAGTTCCTGGCCGGCGCCCGCTCGGCCTATGAGCAGATCGTCAAGGCCTATGCCGAGGGCGACCGCGAGACGCTCAAGCCCCTGCTGGCCCAGGACGTGATGGACAATTTCGAGCAGGCCATGGCCGCCCGTGAGGCTGCAGGCCGCAGCGAGAAGGTCGAGTTCATGACCGCGCCGCGCCTTGACCTGGAAAAGATCGACGTGGTCGGCGACCTGGCCAAGGCGGTGGTCCGCATCCTGGCCGAGGTGCGCACCCGCACCAAGGACGAACGCGGCGAGGGCGTCGACGATCGCCGCACGGCCGAACTCTGGACCTTCGAGCGCGAGGTCAAGAGCGCCAACCCCAACTGGCGCCTGGCCTTCGTCGCCGCCGCCGAGGCGTAGATGATCCTCGCCCGTCGCGTCCCGACCGCCTTCGCCCCCTTGGCCCTGGCGGGTTTGCTGCTGAGCGCCTGCGCCAGCACGACGAGCGCGCCTCCGCCTCCGATCGCGACCGGTCCGACGACCCTGCCGCCCGCCACCAACATCCCGCCGCCGCCTGCGACCCGACCAGCGACGGCGGTTTCGTTCTCAAGCCTGAACGGCTGGGCGGACGAGGATCACCTGGCGGCCCTCAACGCTCTGCGCGCCGGCTGCGGCGTGGCCAAGGACGCGGCCATGGCCCGGGTCTGCGGCCTGGCCAAGGCCACGGTCATCCAGGACCAGCAGGGCGCCCGCGCCTTCCTGGAAGCCAATTTCCGGCCTGAGCCGGTCGGTGACGAAGGTCTGCTGACCGCCTATTTCGCCCCACAGTACGAAGCGCGGATGTCGCGCAACGCCGAGTTCACGGTCCCCCTGCGCGGCTTGCCGGCCGACCTGGTGGTGCTGGACCTGGGCGCCTTCGAGCCCGGCTTCGTCGGCAAGAAGATCACCGGCCACGTCGAGGGACCGACCTTCGTCCCCTATCCGGCCCGCGCCGAGATCGAGGCGACGCCGACCGACAAGCCCCTGGCCTGGATGCGGCCCGAGGAGCTGTTCTTCCTGCAGATTCAGGGCTCGGGCGTGCTGGTCCTGCCCGACGGCCGCCGCGTGCGGGCGGTGTTTGCGGGGACCAACGGCAAGCCGTTCGTCGGTATCGCCAACGCCATGCGAGACAAGGGCCTGCTGCCCGACAACAACACCTCAGGCGACGCCATCCGCACCTGGCTGGCCCAGCATCGCGGACCTGAAGCCGACGCGATCATGCAGCTGAACCCGCGCTACGTGTTCTTCAGGACGCTGCCCGATGACGGCAAGGAGCCGGTCGGTTCGGCCGGCGTGCCGCTGACCCCCGGCCGGGCGATCGCCATCGACCCCAGCCGCCACGCCATGGGCGAGCTCTACTGGATCGACGCCGCCGCGCCGAAGCTGGCCGGCGCCTTCCCGGCCTATCGCCGCCTGGCCGTGACGCTGGACACCGGCGGCGCGATCAAGGGCGATGTCCGGGCCGATCTCTACATGGGCACGGGCGCCGCCGCCGGGGCCGAGGCTGGCCGGGTGCGTCACGCCCTGCGCCTCTACCGGCTCGTGCCGCAGTAACGTGGCCAAGAAGCCGCCGCCCGCACCCGAGGACGATAGACGCCTCTGGAAGCTCGTCGCCTCGACGGTGACCCCGCGCGCGCCGGAAAAGCCCGAGAAGATGCGCTCCAAGGCCCGGATCCGGCCGGTGAAGAGCGATACCGCCATCCCGGCGGAGCAACCGACCCACCTGGCCTCGATCGCCCCGCTGCGGGTCAATCCCGAGGAGCTCAAGCCCGCGCCGGCCAAGCTCCTGAAAGGTCCCGCCCAGCGCATCGAGCCCAACCGCAAGCGCCGCATCGTCAAGGAGCACGACCCGATCGGCGCGCGCTTGGACATGCACGGCCTCGACCAGGACCAGGCCCGCGCGACGCTGGAGGGCTTCATCCGCCGCGCCTACGAGGACGGCCACCGGGCGGTGCTAGTGATCACGGGCAAGGGTCGCATCGGCCACGGCGTGCTCAAGCAGCGGACCCCGGAATGGCTGGCCGGCCCGGCCGTGCGCGAGATGATCGCCGGGGTCTCGACCGCCGACCAGCGGCACGGCGGCGACGGGGCGCTCTACGTGGCGCTGAAGCGCAAGGCCTGAATCCGCCACGATCGCCGCGCAAAGCTTCACCGAAGCTCGGAGGCGCGCATGGACATCGAGATCGGGGCTGAGGCCAAGGACAAGAGCTTCAACAGGCGGGTGGCGATCACTGTCGTCGCCCTGTCGATCTTCATGGGCCTGTGCGGCGTCAAGGATGGCAACATCGTCCAGGCCATGCAGCAGGCCCAGTCCGACAGCGTCGACGCCTGGAACGAGTACCAGGCCACCAAGACCAAGCTTCACATCGACGAGACGGCGCTGAACCAGGTCCGCCTGATGGCGGGCGACCCGCGCGCGGCGATCCAGGCCGAGACCCTGCGGCTGCAGACCGAGATCGCCAAGTACAAGGCCGAAGCGCCGGCCCTGAAGGCCAAGGCCGAGGGGTTCTCGGCCCAGTACGACGCGCTCAACGTCCATGACGACCAGTTCGACGCCTCGGACGCCCTGATCTCGATCGCCGTGTCGATCGCGGCGGTGGCGGCGCTGGTCGAGATCCCGGCGGCGCTGTGGGCGTCGTGGGGTTTCGGCGCTCTGGGCGTGGTGATGGGCCTGGCGGGCTTCCTGGGTTGGAGCTTGCACTCGGCTTTCCTCAGCAAGCTGCTGGGCTAGCTTTTCCGCGACGCCTTTTCGGCGATGCCGGAGGTCCCTTCGCGGGCCTCCAGCTTCTCGGCCACCGCGTCCAGCGAGACGCCCGAGGCGGCCATCAGGGCCAGCCAGTGGTAGAGCAGGTCGGCGCTTTCGGCCGCCAGAGCGTCGGGATCCTGGGCCACGGCGGCGATCACCGTCTCGACCGCTTCCTCGCCCAGCTTCTTGGCCGCCAGGGCCGGGTCGTTCAGCAGCTTCGCCGTATAGGACACTGACGGATCGCCGCCCTTGCGGGCCTCGATCGTGGCGGAGAGGCGATCCAGGACGTCGCTCAGGCGGCTCATGCGGCGCTCCGGTCCAGGCGCACGGGGATGCCGGCGTCGGCCATGGCCTGCTTGGCCTCGCCGATCGAGATCTCGCCGAAGTGGAAGATCGAGGCCGCCAGCACGGCGGCGGCGTGGCCTTCTCGGGCGGCTTCGACCAGGTGCTCGGTCTTGCCGGCGCCGCCGGAGGCGATCACCGGCACGTTCACCGCGCCCGTCACGGCCTTCAGCAGCGGGATGTCGTAGCCGATCTTGGCCCCGTCGCGGTCCATCGAGGTCAGCAGGATCTCGCCCGCGCCGCGCTCGACCACCTTGGCGGCCCAGTCGACGACGTCGATCCCGGTGTCCTTGCGGCCGCCATAGGTCCAGACGTTCCAGCCGCCCGAGCCGTCCTCGCGCGCCTTGGCGTCGATGGCCACGACCACGCACTGGGCGCCGAAAGCGTCGGCGCCGGCGGCGATCAGGTCGGGGTTCTCGACGGCGGCGGTGTTGGTCGAGACCTTGTCGGCCCCGGCCAGCAGCAGCCGGCGCATGTCCGACACCTGCCGCACGCCGCCGCCCACCGAGACGGGCATGAAGCAGACCTCGGCGGTGCGCGAAATGACGTCCAGGATCAGGCCGCGGCCCTCGCTCGACGCGGTGATGTCCAGGAACATCAGCTCGTCGGCGCCGGCGGCGTCGTAGGCCCGCGCCTGCTCCACCGGATCGCCGGCGTCGCGCAGGGCCACGAAGTTGACCCCCTTGACCACCCGCCCGTCCTTCACGTCGAGGCAGGGAATGATCCGGGTCTTCAGCATCAGGCGGCCGCCGCGATCAGGGCTTCGGCCGGCTTGATCGTGCCGGCATAGAGCGAGCGGCCCAGGATTGCGCCGGCGATCTCGACGCCCGGGCGGGCCTTGAGGCGCTCGATGTCGGCGACCGCCGCCACGCCGCCCGAGGCGATGACCGGGATCGAGACGGCGTCGGCCAGCTCGCCCACGCCCTCGACATTGACGCCGGTCAGGGCGCCGTCGCGGCTGATGTCGGTGATGATCAGGGCGGCGACGCCGGCGTCCTCGAAGCGGCGCGACAGGTCGATCGCCGAGAGGTCCGACAGGCCGGTCCAGCCATCGATGGCGACCTTGCCGTCACGGACGTCGACGGCCACGGCGATCTGCTCGGGCCACAGGCGCGCGGCCTTGCGGACCAGGTCCGGGTCGTGGACGGCCACGGTGCCCAGGATCACGCGGGACACGCCCGCCTCGATCCAGGCCTCGACGCCTTCCAGCGTGCGGATGCCGCCGCCCAGCTGCACCGGGATCGAGATCGACTCCAGGATCGACTCCACGGCCGCCGTGTTGACCGACTTGCCCTCGATGGCCCCGTTCAGATCAACGACGTGCAGCCACGAGAAGCCGTCCTTGACGAAGCGCTGGGCCTGGTCGGCGGGCGAGTTGTTGAAGACCGTGGCCTTCTCCATGTCGCCGTGCAGCAGGCGCACGCACTGGCCGTCCTTCAGGTCGATGGCGGGATAGAGGATCATGGGCGCCATTCCAGGAAGTTGGCGAGCAGGGCGAGCCCTGAAGCTTGTGACTTTTCGGGGTGAAACTGTACGCCCGCGACATTGCCCTTGGCCACCGCCGCGACGAACGGGCCGCCGTGGTCGGTGGTGGCGACGATGTCGGCGGGATCGGCCGCGTCCAGGGCGAACGAGTTGGCGTAGTACATGTGGGCGCCGTCCTCGATGCCGTCGAACAGGGCATGAGCGCGGGCGAAGGTGATGGCGTTCCAGCCCATGTGCGGGATGGTCAGCGACGGATCGCTGGGCTCGAGCTTCTTCACCTGGCCGGCGATCCAGTCGAGACCGGGGGTGACGCCGAACTCCAGGCCTTCGGTGGCCAAGAGCTGGTGGCCGACGCAGATGCCCATGAACGGCTGGCCGCGCCCGTGCACGGCTTCGTTCATGGCCTCATAGACGCCGGTGGCGTCCAGGCCGGCGCGGCACGAGGCGAAGGCCCCGACACCGGGCAGGAAGACGCGATCGGCCTTGGCGACAAGGTCGGGATCGGCGGTGACGACGATGTCGGCGTCGAGCGCGCGGCGGCGGGCCGCCTCACGCAGGGCCTTCTGGGCCGAACGCAGGTTGCCCGACCCGTAGTCGATCAGGGCGACGGTCTGCATGGAGGATCCTTACAGCACGCCCTTGGTGGACGGCGCCTGGCCGCCGGTCTTCGGGTCGATCTCGACCGCCTGACGCAGCGCCCGGGCCAGGGCCTTGAAGCCGCTTTCGGCCACATGGTGGGTGTTGTCGCCGTACAGCGTTTCCAGATGGACGCACGCCCCGACGTTCATGGCGAATGCGTGGTGGAACTCCTTGAAGAGCTCGGTGTCCATCTCGCCGACCTTGGGTCGCTTGAAGTCGACCTTCCAGATCAGATACGGCCGGTTCGACAGGTCGATGGCGCAGCGCGTCAGGGCTTCGTCCATCGGGATATAGGCGTGGCCAAAGCGCCGGATGCCCTTGAAGCCATCCAGCGCCTTGTTGATCGCCAGGCCCAGCACGATGCCGGTGTCCTCGACCGTGTGGTGCATGTCGATATGCAGGTCGCCCTTGGTCTCGACCTTGAGGTCGAAGCCGCCGTGGCGCGCGAAGCTCTCCAGCATATGGTCGTAGAAACCAATGCCGGTGGAGATCGTCGAGACGCCGGTCCCGTCGAGATCGATCCAGACCCGGATCTGGGTCTCCTTCGTCTCGCGGACCACTTCAGCGGTGCGGGCCATGTTTGTCCTACAGTCCGTTCTTCGCGGCCAGCTCGCGCAGGGAAACCTGCGGGCGCGGGCCGTAGTGGTCGATGACCTCGGCGGCGGCCAGCGAGCCCAGCTGACCGCAGATCGGCAGCGCGAGACCCTGGCTGAGGCCGTAGAGGAAACCAGCGGCGTATTGGTCGCCCGCGCCGGTCGTGTCCACGACTTTTTCCACGGGGTAGGCCGAGATTTCGTGAAGCTGCCCGCCGGCGGCCACGATCGAACCCTTTTCGCCCCGGGTGACGGCGGCGATCTCGCAGCGCGCGGCCAGGGCCTGGACGGCGGCGTCGAAGTCGGTGGTCTCGAACAGCGAGCAGACCTCGCTGTCGTTGGCGAAGACGATGTCGCACTGCGTCTCGATGAAGCCCAGCAGGGCGCCGCGGTGGCGATCGACCATGAAGCTGTCGCTCAGGGTCATGGAGATTTTGCGACCTGCGCCGTGGGCCAGGGCGGCGGCCTTGGCGAAGGCGCGGCGAGCTTCCGGCGGATCGAACAGATAGCCTTCCAGGTACGAGATCTGGGCGGCTTCGATGATCTCGGGATCGACGTCGGCCGGGGTCAGCTCCACGCAGGCGCCCAGATAGGTCGACATCGTGCGCTGGGCGTCGGGGGTGACGTTGATCAGGCTCTGGGCCGTGGCGGGGCCTTCGGCCAGCGACGGCGTGGTGAACACGCAGCCGATGGCGTTCATGTCATGACGGAAGACGCGGCCCAGTTGGTCGTCGGCCACCTTGCCGATGAAGGCCGCCTTGCCGCCAAAGCTGGCGACGCCAGCCAGGGTGTTGGCGGCGCTGCCGCCCGAGGCCTCGATACCGGCCGCCATGGCGTCATAGAGGCTGGCCGCGCGCGCCGGGTCGATCAGGGCCATCGAGCCTTTGGTCATGCCTTCCTTGGCGAGGAAGGCGTCATCGCATTGGGCGATGACGTCGACGATGGCGTTGCCGATGCCGGCGACGTCGTAGAGCGCGGTCATGGAGCGGGACAAACCTTTGAAAGAACAGGACCAGCAGGTCCGAAACACTTGGCGATTAAAGGAAGTGGGGCCTCAAGGCAACGCAAGGCTTGCCCCGCCTGTCGCGACATCTTAGCTGCGAGGCTTCGTTGAACGCGAGTACGCCGATGGCTGACGTCCTGATCCTGGTTCCCGCTCGTGACGAGCACCGGTACGGCGACAGCTGGGCGCCGTTGTTGGAGCGCCTGGCCGGGCCGCTGCGCCGTCACGGCCTGACCATCGAGGCCCAGCCCTGGACGGACCCGGTCGAGAAGGATCAGGCGCGTCTGATCATGCCGTCCCTGGCCTGGGGCTACCACGCGCGCCAGGCCGACTGGTTCGCCCAGCTTGACGCCTTCGAGGCCGCCGGCGTGCGGATGGTCAATCCGCCTTCCGTGCTGCGCTGGAACTCGACCAAGACCTATCTGGTCGAGATGGCCGACAAGGGCGCGCCGGTCGTGCCGACCCATGCGCATGACCTGCTGACCCGAGACCATGTCCGCGCCGCCTTCGACGCCTTCGGGGTCGACGAACTGGTGGTCAAGCCGCAGATCTCGGCCGGCTCGCACGAGACCATCCGGGTCAAGCGCTATGGCGGCTCCTTGGCGGGCGGCCCCAGCGGTCCGGCCCTGATCCAGCCGTTCCTGCCGGCCGTAGGCGAGGAGGGCGAGCTGTCGCTGTTCTATTTCGACGGCGTGTTCAGCCATGCGGTGGCCAAGGTGGCCGTCGAGGGCGACTTCCGCGTCCAGCCGCAGTTCGGCGGCAAGGCCACCGAGATCGCACCGGAGCCGGAGGCGCTGCGGGCGGCGGAAATGGTGCTGGAGGCGGCCGGCGCGAACCTGACCTATGCGCGGGTGGACCTGATCCGGGGGTTGGAGCACACGCCGCAGCTGATGGAGCTGGAGGCGATCGAGCCGGACCTGTTCCTGGAGCACGCGCATGACCAGGGCGAGGCGTTCGCGCGGGCGGTGGTGCGGGCCATCGGCTAGCTCAGCACAGGCCCCCACCTGACCTCGCTCCGCGAGGTCTGTCCGCCCCCAAACGGGGCGGAGAGTATAGCTCCGCCCTTTCGGGGTATGCTCTCCTCCCCCCTATTGGGGGAGGGGGACCAGCGAAGCTGGTGGAGGGGGTTGGTCAAGCCCCCAGGAACAGCTCCCGCGAGGGACACAGATCACTGATCTTGCACACCTCGCACTTCGGTTTCCGCGCCACGCAGACATAGCGCCCGTGCAGGATCAGCCAGTGGTGCGCCCGCGTTTGGTACGGCCCCGGCACGATCCGCATCAGGTCCTGCTCCACCGCGTCGGGTGTCTTGCCCGCCGATAGCTTCAGCCGGTGCGAGACCCGGAAGACGTGGGTGTCCACGGCGATGGCGGGCTCGATGTCCAGCTCGTTCAGCACCACGCTCGCCGTCTTGCGGCCCACGCCGGGCAGAGCCTCCAGGTCCTCGCGGTTCAGCGGCACCTGGCCGCCGTGCTTGTCCATCAGGATGCGGGCGGCGGCGATGACGTTCTTGGCCTTGGTGCGGAAGAGGCCGATCGAGGCGATGTACTTGATCAGCCCCTCTTCCCCGAGCTCCAGCATCGCCTCGGCGCTGTCGGCGACCTTGAACAGCGGGCCGGTGGCCTTGTTGACCTGGACGTCGGTGGCTTGGGCCGACAGCGCCACGGCGGTGACCAGCTCATAGGGGTTGGCGTAGTTCAGCTCGGTCTTCGGATGCAGTTCCAGGCTCTCGAAGCGCGCGAACAGCACTTCGACCCGTTCGCGCTCGGCGGGGCTGATCCGCTTGGCGGCGGGTTTCTTCTTCTTCGGAGCGGGAGCCTTGGCCATGGGCCGGACCATGCCGTGATGCGCCCATCTCGCCAAGCGCGGGGGAGGCGCCTAAATTCCCTGCCGATGGCCGCGCCGATCTACATGAACGCCCTGATCACGCCGAACCGCTCGCTGAGCGATCGCGGCATGAAGGTCGTGCTGGGCGTCGTGATCGCGTTCAACCTGATGATCGCGGTGTTCCTGCTGGTGCTGCATGCGCCAGTGGTGCTGCCGTTCCTGGGTCTGGACGTGCTGGGCGTCTGGCTGGCCTTGCGGGCCAGCGCCCGCGCCGCGCGCCGGGCCGAGCGGGTTCAGGTCACGGCCGAGGCGATCACCGTCAGCCGCGAGGACGAGAAGGGCAGCCGCACCATCTGGACCTCGCCCACGGCCTTCACCCGCGTCGGGATCGAGCAGCCGGGCGAGCACGAGACCCGCGTGCGCCTGATGATCCACCGCCGCCGTCTGACCGTCGGTCGCGCCCTGGCGCCGGTCGAGCGGATGGACTTCGCCAACGCCTTGCAGGACGCGATCCGCGCCGCCCGCAACGAGCGCTGGTCATGACCGCAAGAACCGGGCGGACACTGTTCTGCGGGAGCCGTAGCCTATGAGCATGGCATACGACGCATCCCCCATCCCGGAGACCGCGAGCGAGGAGCTGGTCCGCCTGGCCGAACGCTCGGTCGACTACCACCGCATGGCCAAGGCGCTGGACTGGCTGGCCGAGCGGTGGTCCGACCATCCCTCGCTGGACGAGGCCGCCCAGGCCGTGGGCCTGTCGCCGTTCCACTTCCAGCGCATCTTCACCCGCTGGGCGGGGGTCAGCCCCAAGAGCTTCGTCTCGGCCATCGCCCATGCCGAGGCCCGGCGCTCGCTGGAGGCCGGCGGCACGGTGCTGGACGCGGCCTTCGACGCCGGGCTCTCGGGCCCCTCGCGCCTGCACGACCTGTTCATCGCCCAGGAGGCCGCGACCCCCGGCGAGGTCCGCCGGCGTGGCGAAGGCATGAAACTGCGGTGGGGCTGGGCCCCGACGCCGTTCGGCAAGGGCCTGTTTGTGATGGCCGACCGGGGCCTGGCCGGCCTGGCCTTCTCGGACGGCGACGACGAGGCGAGCTTCGCCGACATGCACCGCCGCTTCCCGGCCGCCGACTGGCGTCGCGATGACGCTGCGGCCTTGGCCACCGCCGCCCACGCCTTCACGGGCGGGGAAGGGCCGCTGCCGGTCGTGCTGATCGGCTCGCCCTATCACGTGCAGGTCTGGAAGGCGCTGCTGCAGATCCCGGCCGGCGAGACCGCCACCTACGGCCAGGTCGCCTGTTGGGCCGGCAAGCCCAAGGCCTTCCAGGCCACCGGCGGCGCCATCGGAGCCAACCCGATCTCGCTGCTGATCCCCTGTCACCGGGCGATCGGCAAGAGCGGCAAGCTGACCGGCTATCACTGGGGCCTGGCGCGGAAGGCGGCCATTCTCGGGATGGAGGCGGTGGCCGCCGCTTCTTAGGTCGGTGGGGCCGTCCTCGCCCTTCGACAGGCTCAGGGTGAGGACTACTTTTCAGACCGAGACAGTAGAAAACCTCATCCTGAGCTTGTCGAAGGACGAGGTTTTCGGGCCCGCTGGCCTTAAAGGATAAACCGGCTCAGGTCGGCGTTCGCCGCCAGCGCCCCGATGCGTTCCTGCACGTAGGCCGCGTCGATCGCCACCGTCTCGCCGCTGCGGTCGGCCGCCGTGAAGCTGATCTCCTCGACCACCTTCTCCAGGATGGTCTGCAGGCGGCGGGCGCCGATGTTCTCGACCGAGTTGTTTACGGCCACCGCCGCGTCGGCCAGGGCGTCGATCGCTTCGTCCGAGAAGCTCAAGGTCACGCCTTCCGTCAGCATCAGGGCCTGGTGCTGGCGGATCAGGTTGGCTTCCGGCTCGGTGAGGATCCGGCGCATGTCGTCGCGCGACAGGCCCTTCAGCTCGACGCGGATCGGCAGGCGGCCCTGCAGCTCGGGCAGCAGGTCCGACGGCTTGGCGACGTGGAAGGCGCCCGAGGCGATGAACAGGATGTGGTCGGTCTTCACCGGCCCGTACTTGGTCGAGACCGTCGTGCCCTCGATCAGCGGCAGCAGGTCGCGCTGCACGCCTTCACGCGACACGTCCGCGCCCGAGCGCTGCGAAGAGCTGGCGACCTTGTCGATCTCATCGAGGAAGACGATGCCGTGGTTCTCGGCCAGTTCCAGGGCTTCCTGGGTCAGGGCCTCCTGGTCCAGCAGCTTGTCGCTTTCCTCGGCGATCAGCGGGGTCCAGGCGGCTGTGACGGTGGTCTTGTGGGCCTTCGTGCGATTGCCGCCGAACGACTTCATCATCTCCGACAGGTTCAGCACCTGGGCGCCGGGCTGGCCGGGGATCTCGAAACTGGCCCCGCCGCCGGTATCGGCCAGCTGCAGCTCGATTTCCTTGTCGTCCAGCTCGCCGGCGCGGAGCTTCTTGCGGAAGCTGTCGCGGGCGGCGGTCGAGCCGGGGCCGGTCATGGCGTCGAGGATGCGTTCCTCGGCGGCGGCTTCGGCTTTCGCCTTCACCGCGGCGCGGCGCTTGTCGCGGACCATGGCCAGGGCGCTTTCGACGAGGTCGCGGACGATCTGGTCGACGTCGCGGCCGACATAGCCGACCTCGGTGAACTTGGTGGCCTCGACCTTGAGGAACGGCGCCTGGGCCAGCTTGGCCAGGCGGCGGGCGATCTCGGTCTTGCCGACGCCCGTGGGGCCGATCAGCAGGATGTTCTTGGGCGTCACCTCGTCACGCAGGTCGGCCGGCACGCGACGGCGGCGCCAACGGTTGCGCAGGGCCACGGCGACGGCCTTCTTGGCCTCGGTGTGGCCGACGATATAGCGGTCCAGCTCGGAAACGATCTCGCGGGGGGAAAACTCGGTCATCGGTCGTTGATCAGGGTCTCGAAGATCAGGCGCCAACCATCCGGGCGCCGTTGCCAGACATGCATATAGTGCGCGGCGACGGCTTTTGGACCCTCCGTCCACGTGGCTTCGCCATGGGTCCAGACGAGATCGCCGGCCCTGGAGACCCCGCCGCCCCGCAAAACCAGGCTCATGCTGGCCGGACGGGCCGCCAGGCGCGGCGCCAGGGCGGTCGCGGCGAGGGCGCGGGTTGCGCGTGGACCCAGCAGGCGGGCGTCATTGGAGAGCACGGCCTTGTAGGCGTCCGCGGCTCCCCGAAGAGCGGCCTTGGCCAGATCGGCCTCCGCCGTTCGAACGTCGTCGAAAGCCTTGGCGGACGAGATCGTGGCGACCGGACCGACCATCGCCGGCGCGTCCGGTCCAGGCAGCGAAGCCGCCTCCGCCGCCGAACCGCCGTCATAGATCCAGCGCCACACGCCGTCGGCGTCCTTGCGCCAGATCGTAGCGAACCAGCCGCCGCGCTGGCCCTCGATCGCCCAGGGGCCGGTGGAGAGGCCAAGCTCCCCGGACTTCGCCGCCACCACCCAGGCCGGCCACCACTGCAGCTTGGGCTCGCCCTGCGCCGACCTGGCCTCGTAAAGCGCCTTGGCGTTGGTCGGGTTCGGATCGAAGACGATGGCGTCGGAGGCCATGTGCTTCAGGAACGCGCCTCGCATCCCCATGGTCGCGCCGTCGGCGGCGAAGGCGCGTTCGGCCGCCTCGATCTGGGCGGCGGGGGTTGAGGCGAGCGACAGGGCGACAAGAGCGGCGACAAGCATGGCGATGGATCCTCCCGGCCGCGATCAGGCGTCGCCGGGAGGGCCTTCGCATCCGTCTTGCGACGAAAGCCTACAGGACTTCGACCGTGAGATTGCCGTTGGTGTAGACGCAGATCTCGGCGGCGATGCCCATGGCCTTGCGGGCTAGCGCCTCGGCCGTCAGGTCGGAGTCGAGCAGGGCCTTGCCGGCCGCCAGGGCGTAGTTGCCGCCCGAGCCGATCGCCGCCACCGCATTGCCGTCGGTGCTCTCGCCCGGCTCCAGCACGTCGCCGACGCCAGTGACGGTGTAGATGGCGGTCTTGTCGGCCACCAGCAGCATGGCTTCCAGCTTGCGCAGGTAGCGGTCGGTGCGCCAGTCCTTGGCGAGATCCACGCAGGCGCGGGCCAACTGGTCTGGATACTGCTCCAACTTGGCTTCCAGGCGCTCAATGAGCGTGAAGGCGTCGGCCGTGGCCCCGGCGAAGCCTGCGACCACCTTGCCGCCGGCGAGGCGCCGCACCTTGCGGGCGTTGCCCTTGACGACGGTTGGCCCCATGGAGACCTGTCCGTCGCCGGCGATCACGGTCTGTCCGTTCTTGCGCACCGCCAGAATGGTCGTGCCGTGCCAGTCGGGGAAGGAATTGCTGCTTTGCATGGCTTCGCATGTGGCGAGGCCGGGCCGGAGGGTCAAGCGCCGTGAGTTTTTCGGAAAGCGAAGTCGAGCGCTACGCCCGCCACCTGGTGCTGCGCGAGGTGGGTGGACCCGGCCAGCAGAAGCTGAAGGCCGCGCGGGTGCTGATGGTCGGGGCCGGGGGCCTGGGCGCGCCGGCCGCGCTCTATCTGGCCGCCGCCGGGGCCGGGGCGATCGGGCTGGTCGACCAGGACACCATCTCGCTGTCCAACCTGCAACGGCAGGTGCTGTACGCCACCGGAGACGTCGGCCGGCCCAAGGTCGAGGCGGCGGTCGAGCACTTGGAAGCGCTGAACCCGCACACGACCGTCGAAACCCATCCGGTATGGCTGGACGCGCAGAACGCCGGCGACATCGTCAGCCGGTATGACCTGGTGCTGGACGGCACGGACGACTTCGCCACCCGCTTCGCCGTCAGCGACGCCTGTCTGGCGCACGGCAAGCCGCTGGTCAGCGGAGCCCTGGGCCGCTGGACCGGCCAGGTCGGGGTGTTCCACGGCAAGCCCTGCTATCGCTGCCTGGTGCCGGAGGTCCCGCCGGACGCCGAGACCTGCTCGCTGGTCGGCGTGGTCGGGGCGCTGGCGGGGGTGATCGGGTCGATGATGGCCCTGGAGGCGATCAAGCTGATCGTCGGCGCGGGCCAGCCCTTGTCGGGCAAACTCCTGATCTATGACGCCCTTTCGGCCGAGACGCGGACCGTGAGGATCGGGGCCGATCCCCATTGCACTGCCTGTGGCGCTTGACGAAGAACGTCGTTCGCTCAAGTTTCAATCTCGAGTTCATTTCGCAGGGGAGGGCGGCATGAAGACGCTTTTGCGCGGCCTGGGGGTGGCCCTGCTGCTGATCGTCGTCCTGGCGACCGGCGGCTGGTTCGTGCTGCAGCGGCCGGACATCCCCTACGCCACGCTGGAGCAGCGGTATGGCTATGCCGACAGCCGCTATATGGACCTGCCGGGCGGGGTGCGAGCGCACTACCGCGACCTGGGGCCGCGCGACGCGCCGGCCATCGTGCTGGTCCACGGCTTTTCGGCCTCGACCCATGCCTGGGACGCCTGGGTCAAGGCGCTGTCGAGCGAGTACCGGGTCGTCGTGCTGGATCTGCCGGGGCACGGCCTGACCCGGACGCCAGCGGGCTATGCGGCCGGTCGTGACGGTTTCGGGACGGTTGTCGACCAGGTCACCAGCCAGCTGGGCCTGACCCGCTTCACTTTGGGCGGCAACTCGATGGGGGGCGGCGTGGCCTGGGCCTACACGCTGGACCATCCCGACAAGGTCCAGCGCCTGGTGCTGGTCGACGCGGCCGGTTGGCCGATGACCAAGACGGGCGGCGCGTCGATCTTCGCGATCATGCGCAATCCGTTGGGCCGCAAGCTGCTGCGCAACATCGACACCCGGCCGCTGGTCGCTCAGGGCCTGCGGTCGGCCTATCTGGATCCCAAGCTGGTCACGCCGGCCCTGGTCGATCGCTATGTCGACCTGGCCCGCGCGCCGGGGCATCGCGACATCCTGCTGGGCCTGCAGACCGGTTCGCGTCGCGAGGCCACGGCGGCCGACCTTTCGCGCATCCACGTGCCGACCCTGGTGATGGTCGGTCAGGACGACCGGCTGATCCCGGCGGCCGACGGCGAGAAGTTCCACCAGGCCATACCGGGCGCGACCCTGATCCTATATCCGGCCGTCGGCCACGTGCCGATGGAGCAGATCCCCGACCGCTCGGCGACCGATCTCAAGGCCTGGCTGGCGGCGCATCCGCCAGCGCCGAAGCCCTAGAGCATCGCCGGAATGACCCGGTCCGGCGGCCGGTGCCCGTCCATGAAGGTCTTCACGTTGACGATGACCTTCTCGCCCATGTCGATGCGGCCCTCGACCGTGGCCGAGCCCATGTGGGGCAGCAGCACGACGTTGGGCAGCTTGAGAAGCTTGGGGTTGATGGCCGGCTCGTGCTCGTAGACGTCCAGGCCCGCGCCGGCGATCTCGCCCTTGGCCAGCATGTTGGCCAGGGCGCCTTCGTCGATCACCTCGCCGCGGGCGGTGTTGACGATCACCGAGTGGGGGCGCAGCAGCTTCAGCCGGCGGGCCGACAGCAGGTGGTAGGTGGCCGGGGTGTGCGGGCAGTTGACCGAGATGAAGTCCATCCGGGCCAGCATCTGGTCCAGGCTCTCCCAGTAGGTGCAGCCCAGCTCTTCGGCGATGCGGGGACTGACGGGCTTGCGGTTGTGATAGTGCACCTGCATGCCGAAGGCCTTGGCGCGGCGGGCCACGGCCTGGCCGATGCGGCCCATGCCGATGATCCCCAGGCGCTTGCCCCACAGGCGGCGGCCCAGCATCCAGGTCGGCGACCAGCCGTGGAAGCCGCCGGACTTGACCACCTCGGCGCCTTCGACGATCCGGCGCGAGGCGGCCATGATCAGGGTCATGGTCAGGTCGGCGGTGTCTTCGGTGAGAACCCCCGGCGTATTGGTGACGATGATGCCGCGCGCATTGGCCGTGGCGACGTCGATATTGTCGACACCGGCCCCGAAATTGGCGATCAGCTTGAGCCGATCGCCGGATCGCGACAGAAGGCGCGAGTCGATACGATCGGTGATCGTCGGCACCAGCACGTCGGCGCGGCTCATCGCGTCGACGAGTTCATCCGCCGTCAAGGGTTTGTCGGAGACGTTCAGTTCGGTGTCGAACAGTTCGCACATCCGCGTCTCCACCGGATCGGGGAGTTTGCGGGTGACGATGACTTTGAGCTTGCGGGCGGCCATGGGCGGTTTGAAAAGCTCTCACTGACGGGCGTTTGAAAGCTGTAGCAAAGGGGCCCGGAGGGGCCAAGCAACATGCCGTCGAAATCAGAACATCGTTCGCTTCGTGTCGTTCTTGGGGCGCTGGCCGTCATGCTGGCCGGGCCTGCCCTGGCGGAAGGTCCGAAGATCACGCCGTCGGGCCTGGAGGTGCCGCGCTACGTCTCGCTGAAATACGCGGAAGTGAACGCGCGCAACGGCCCGGACGAGGCTCACCAGCTGCTGTGGATCTACCACGCCAAGGGCATGCCGGTGCAGGTGGTGGCCGAAACGCGCGAGTGGCGGCGGATCTGCGACCCCGAGGGCGGCCTGGCCTGGGTCCACAAGCGCACCACCGACGGCCGCCGCGCGGCCATGCGGGTGCAGCCCACCAACCTGCCGCTGCTCAGCGCGCCCAAGGACGGGGCCAAGGTCAGCGCCTATCTGAAGGGCCGCTCGGTCGCCCAGCTCGACAAGTGCGAGAAGGGCTGGTGCAAGCTGCGCGCCGACGGATCCTCGGGCTGGGCCAAGGAAGGCGACATCTGGGGCGCTAATCCGGCCGTCCAGTGTCGCAAGGACTAGAGGGGGCCGCCGGGCTCGGCGGAACACCCCGCGCGAGGGAAACGTTGAGACCTGACCCAACCCCGTGCTAGGGGCGTCCCCATGCAGAAGAACGCCTACACCTACGAAGAACTCCTGGCTTGCGGCCGCGGTGACCTGTTTGGTCCCGGCAACGCCCAGCTGCCGGCCCCGCCGATGCTGATGTTCGACCGGATCGTCCGCATCGAGTCCGAGGGCGGCAAGTACGGCAAGGGCTATGTCGAAGCCGAGTTCGACATCAATCCCGACCTCTGGTTCTTCGGCTGCCACTTCATCGGCGACCCCGTCATGCCCGGGTGCCTGGGCCTGGACGCCATGTGGCAGCTGGTCGGCTTCTTCCTGGGCTGGTCGGGTGGTCCCGGCCGCGGCCGCGCCCTGGGCGTCGGCGAGGTGAAGTTCACCGGCCAGGTCACCCCGGACGTCAAGAAAGTCGTCTACAAGATCGACTTGAAGCGGGTGATCATGCGTAAGTTGGTCATGGGAATCGCCGACGGTGTCCTGGAAGCCGACGGCAAGCCCATCTACGAAACCAAGGACCTGAAGGTCGGGCTGTTCACGCCCGAACAGATGGCGTCCTGATCCGTTAGACGAGACCGGCCCTCGAGAGTTGGTCCCTAGCGGGTCCCCCGGGGGGAGAAGAGGATTTACGATATGCGTCGCGTCGTCGTCACCGGACTGGGGATCGTCTCGTCCATCGGCAACAACGCCAATGAGGTGTTGGCGTCCCTGCGGGAAGCCAAGTCGGGCATCGTGGCCGCGCCGGAATACGCCGAGCGCGGTTTCCGCTGCCAGGTCCATGCCGCGCCCCAGATCGACTGGGAAAGCCTGGTCGACCGCCGCGCGGCGCGTTTCCTCTCGCCCGGCCTGGCCTATGCCCATGTCGCCATGGAGCAGGCCATCGCCGACTCCGGCCTGGAAGAGGGTGACATCTCCAACGAGCGCACCGGCCTGATCGTCGGTTCGGGCGGTCCCTCGACCAGCATCATCGTCCAGGCTGCCGCCACGACGATGGAGAAAGGCCCCAAGCGGATCGGTCCGTTCGCGGTGCCCAAGGCCATGAGCTCGGGCCCGTCGGCGGTGCTGTCGACCTGGTTCAAGATCCGCGGCATCAACTATTCGATCAGCTCGGCCTGTGCGACCAGCGCCCACTGCATCGGCGCGGGCGCCGAGCAGATCCAGCTGGGCAAGCAGGACATCATCTTCGCCGGCGGCTGCGAGGAGTTGGACTGGACCCTGTCGAACCTGTTCGACGCCATGGGCGCCATGAGCAGCAACTTCAACGACCGCCCGGCCGTGGCCAGCCGCGCCTATGACAAGGCTCGCGACGGCTTCGTGATCGCCGGCGGCGCCGGCATCGTGGTGCTGGAAGAGTACGAGCACGCCAAGGCGCGCGGGGCCAATATCTACGGCGAAGTGGTCGGCTACGCCGCCAATTCGGACGGCTACGACATGGTCGCCCCGTCGGGCGAGGGCGCGGCGCGCTGCATGCGCCTGGCCATGGCCGAGGCCGGCGGCCGCGCCATCGACTACCTGAACCCGCACGGCACCTCGACGCCGGTCGGCGACAGCAAGGAGATGGGCGCGGTCCGCGACGTGTTCGGCGACAAGGCCCCGATGATCTCGTCGACCAAGTCCCTGACCGGCCACAGCCTGGGCGCGGCCGGCGCGCAGGAGGCCATCTACTCGATCCTGATGCTCAACAACGGCTTCGCCGCCGAGAGCGCCCACATCGAGGAGCTGGACCCCGAGTTCGCCGACCTGCCGATCCTGCAAAAGCGCGTCGACAAAGAGCTGGAAACGGTGATGTCGAACAGCTTCGGCTTCGGCGGCACCAACGGCACGCTGATCTTCAGCCGCGTCTAGGGTTCGCGTGGCGACCGCCCGCGACGCCTACGATCTCTATCAAGCCGGCCGGCTGGCCGAGGCTGTCGCTCTATGTGAGCGGCTAGTCGCCGATGCGCCGAGCGTCGAGGCCTGGCACATTCTGGGCGTTTCACGACTGGGCCTGAACGACGCGAGGGCCGCCCTAACAGCGCTCGACGCCGGACTGGCGCTGGATGGCGGGCGAGCGGGTCTGCTGTCGGCGCGGGCTTTGACCCTGACGGCTTTGGGGCGTGACCGGGATGCGGTGGCGGCCGCGCGAGCAGCGCTCGCGGCGGATCCCGACAACCCCCCTGTTTTCAAGGCTTTGGCTTTATCGCTCCAAAGACTAGGCGGATTCGAGGAGGCGCTGGCCATACTGGACCGTGCGCCCCGCGAGGCGAGCGTCCTGGCCCAACGTGCGGCGCTCAAGTCCCTGCTGAACCGCCCGGCCGAGGCGGCGCGGGACCTGGAAGCGATCCTGGACATCGACCCACTGCAACCGCGCCTGGCTGGCGACCTGATGTGGGCGCGGCGTCAGGTCTGCGACTGGAGCGAGGACGCGGCGCTGGACATGCTGGTCAAGGCCGACCTGAAGCTCGGTCGGCCTGGCATCGCGCCGTTCGCCGCCCTGGCCGTCTTCGACATCCCGGTCCTGCACCGCCGTTGCGCCCAGCTGACCGCGCCGGAACCCGGTCCGACGCCGGTATGGCCGCCCCGGCCGCCGGGCGAGCGGATCCGCGTCGCCTATCTCTCCTCCGACCTGCACGAGCACGCCACGGCGCGGCTGCTGGCGGGGGTCCTGGAGGCGCACGACCGATCGCAGTTCGAGATCTTCGCGGTTTCGTATGGCCCCGAGACCGGCGGCGCGATGCAGGCCCGATTGAAGGCGGCCAGCGAGCACTGGATCGAGGCGCGAAGCCTTTCGGACGCTGAAATCGCCCTGAAGTGCCGCGAGCAAGGCATTGATATCGCGGTCGATCTAAAAGGTTACACTCAGGACGGCCGGCCGGGCGTTCTGGCGCATCGCGCCGCGCCGGTTCAGGTCAGCTGGCTGGGCTATCCGGGCACGCTCGGGGCCCATGCCGACGTGGTCCTGGCCGACGCCGTAACGATCCCGCCGGGCGCGGAGTCCGACTGGTTCGAGGCGGTGGTGCGCCTGCCGCACTACCAGCCCAATGACGCCCTCGGACCGGTACTACCGGCCCCTAGCCGCGCCGAAGCCGGCCTGCCGGAGGGCGGGACGGTGTTCTGCTGCTTCAACAACCCGGCCAAGATCACGCCGGAGGTCTTCGCGGCCTGGATGGCGATCCTGAAGGCCGCGCCGGACGCCTTGCTGTGGCTCTATGCCGGCGCACCGGGGGCGGCGGAGAACCTGCGGGCGCACGCCGTCGCGGCCGAGATCGCGCCCGAGCGTCTGATCTTCGCCGAGCCTGTACCACACGACCAGCACCTGGCCCGTCACGCCTTGGCCGACCTCGTCCTCGACACCTGGCCCTACGGCGCCCACACCACCGCCAGCGACGCGCTGCGGATGGGCGTTCCGGTCCTGGCCTTGCCCGGCAAGAGCTTCGCCAGCCGGGTCGGGGCCAGCCTGTTGACGGCGATCGGCATGCCCGAGTTGATCGCCGCATCCGAGGCCGACTATGTCTCCAAGGCCGTCGCGCTGTTGGCGGACAAGGCCCTGAAAACCCGCGTCGCCGACGCCGTTCGGCGCTCTACCTTGTTCGATCCGGTGGCCTTCGCGCGGTCGCTGGAGGCGGCGTACGAAGGTCTCGTCGGTCGCTGAAGGGTTCCGCACCGCGCCGGCCCCTGCTAACCAGCGAACAACGACTTCAGAAGGGGCCCGACACATGGCCGACGATTACGCGTTCCCCAAGGGCGAGCTGATGCGGGGCAAGAAGGGCCTCGTCATGGGCGTGGCCAACCACAACTCCATCGCCTGGGGCATCGCCAGCCAGCTGGCCGCCCAGGGCGCCGAGATGATCTTCACCTATCAGGGCGAAGCGCTGGAGCGCCGCGTGCGGCCGCTGGCCGAGAGCATCGGCGTCACCACCCTGGTCCCGGCCGACGTCACCGACGACGCTTCGATGGATGCGGCGTTCGCCGCCATCGAGGAGAAGTTCGGCACGATCGACTTCGTCGTCCACTCGGTGGCCTTCGCCAACAAGGACGAGCTGAAGGGCTCGTTCGTCGACAACACCACCCGTGAGGGCTTCCTGACGGCCATGAACATCTCGGCCTTCAGCTTCGTGGACGTCGCCAAGCGCGCGTCCAAGCTGATGCCGAACGGCGGTTCGCTGATCACCATGACCTATCTGGGGTCGGAGCGGACCATCCCGAACTACAACACCATGGGCGTGGCCAAGGCCGCCCTGGAAGCGGCGACCCGCTATATCGCCCGCGACCTGGGCCCCAAGGGCATCCGCTGCAACGCCATCTCGGCCGGCGCCATGCGCACCCTGGCCCTGGCCGGCATCGCCGGCGGCCGCGGCATGATCGCCCAAGGCCGCGCGTTCTCGGCGATGAAGGAAGACACCTCGATGGAAGGCGTCGCGGGCGCGGCTTTGTGGCTGGTCTCGGACCTTGGCCTGTCGACCACGGGCGAAGTCGTCCACGTCGACGCCGGCTTCCACATGATGGGCATGCCGGACGCCGAAGAGGCGTAGGCTTCTACGGCGCGTAAGCTCGCATGAAACGAACGGCCGCCTCCCTAGCGAGGCGGCCGTATTCGTCTGGGGTCTTGTCCGAGGGCAGGCGCAGCAGCGAGCGCAGCTGGCTGTGGCCCATGACCATGCCGGAGAAGAACTCCGCCGCCTGGTCGAAATCCTCGACCTTCATGCGGCCCAGCTCGGTCTCGGTCTGCAGGAAGGCCGCCAGCTGCTTGCGGGCGCTGAGCGGGCCGGCCTCGAAGACCTCCTTGGCGACGTCGGGCATCTCGCCCGAGCCCAGCATGATCACCCGCATCATCGAATAGCTCTTCGACGTGATCACCGTCTCCAGCACCGAGCGGGCATAGGCCTCCAGGGCCTCGGTCGGGTTCTCGATGGCCCCCGGCTCGCGCAGGGAGGCCGTGATCGCCTCGACCCGGCGGTTCATCAGGGCGCGCATCAGCTCGGCCTTGGAGCCGTAGTGGTTGTAGACCGTCTGCTTGGAGACCCCCGCGCGGCGGGCGATCTCCTCCATCGGGGCGGCCAGGCCCCGTTCGCCGATCACCTCGACGGCGGCGTCGAGGATGGCTTCTGTCTTGGCGACGTCGATCTGTCCGGCAACGCGGGGCATGTCAGTGAGCGTCCGAAGGCGGCGGGGGAGCGTTCTTGACCGGCGCGGCCAGCAGCGACACGCCGGCGGCGACGAAGCAGCCGATGGCCAGCAGGGTGAAGCTGTCGCCAAAGGCCAGCACCGTGGCCTGCTGCTGCAGCATGCCGCCGATGGCCTTGCGGGCCGCGCCGCCGGGGTCGGCGACGCCCAGCTGCTGCATCCGCTCCATCAGGCCCGCCATCATGCCGGCCGTGGCGCCGCCCTGGGTCACCTTCGAGCTCAGGTCGTCGTAGTAGAGCGCGGTCTGCTGGCTGATCGAGGTGGCGAGTAGGGCCAGGCCGATGGCCCCGCCGGTGTTGCGCGCCAGATTGACCAGGCCCGAGGCGTTCTTGACCATGTGCGGGGGCAGGGTGCTCATCGTGATCTGCTGGGTGGCGATCATGGCGATCATGACCCCGACGCCACGGCAAGCCTGGACGCCGGCGAATTCCCAGAAACCCCAGTCCTTGGTCACGCCGTGGGCCATGTACATGCCGAAACCGGCCAGCAGGAAGCCGATGAACATCGGCACGCGCGGGTCGGTCTTGCGCACCAGGCGGCCGGCGATCGGTCCGGTGAGGAACATCGACAGGCCCGAGACGATCATCGTCGTGCCGACCTCCGACGCCGAATAGTGGCGCACCCGACCCAGGAACTGCGGCAGCAGGAAGGTGCCGCCGAACAGGCTGGCCCCCGACACGGCCGTCATCAGCACCCCGACCGAGAAGTTGCGATTGGCGAAGGCCCGCAGCTCGACGATCGGGTTCTTGTAGGTCAGCTGCCGCCAGATGAAGGTCGCGCCGCCCAGGACGGCGACTACGGTCAGCCACAGGATGCCGCTGTCGTCGAACCAGTCGTCCTTGGCGCCCTCTTCCAGCACGAACTGCATGCTCATCAGGAAGATCGCCATCACCGCCAGCCCGAACCAGTCGAAGCCCTTGGACAGGCTGGGATCGCCCTTGTCGAAATCGGCCCAGCGATAGACGCCGAACAGCACGATCAGGCCGGTCGGGACGTTGATGAAGAACAGCCAGCGCCAGGACAGCGCCTCGGTCAGGTGGCCGCCCAGGGTGGGGCCGACCGTGGGCGCCAGGGTGACGATCAGGCCCATGATCACGCTGGCGGTGATGCGCCGCTCGGGCGGGAAGGCGGTGAAGGCCACGGCGAACACCGTCGGGATCATCGCCCCGCCGATGAAGCCCTGCAGCGCCCGCGTCAGGATCATCATGTCGATCGACGAGGACAGGCCCGTCAGGATGCTCATGACGATGAAGCCGGTGCACGAGATCAGGTAGAGACGCTGGGTGCCCCACAGGCGCGACAGATAGCCCGACAGCGGGATCATCACGACCTCGGGGATCAGATAGGCGGTCTGGATCCAGCTGACCTGGTCGGTGCTGGCCCCGACCCCGGCCTGGATCTGCGGCAGCGAGGCCGCCACGATCTGGATGTCCAGGATGGCCATGAACTGGCCGATGACCATGGCGCCGAAGCCGAGGAACAGCTTGGTCCAGTCGACCTCGGGCTTGGGAACGGCGGCGGAGGCGGGTGCGGCGGCGTCGGTCATGACCGTACGCCTCGACTAGCGGTCCACGCCCTGGCGGGCGACCTGCGGCGCGGCCTGGCCGGCCTCGGCGAACGAGGGACCCGAGCGGTCGCGGACGTCGACCTTGATCTCGACCGACAGGCCCGGACGCAGGGCCGCGCCCAGCTGGCTGCGGTCGACCACGATCTTGACCGGCAGGCGCTGGGTGATCTTGGTGAAGTTGCCGACGGCGTTCTCGACCGGGATCAGGGCGAATTCCTGGCCGGTGGCGGGGGCGAAGCTGTCGACCTTGCCGACGATCTTCTGCTTGCCGAAGGCGTCGGCCTTGATCTCGACCGGCTGGCCGACGCGGATGCGCGAGACCTGGGTCTCCTTGAAGTTGGCGACGATATAGGCCTGGCCCAGCGGCACGACCGACATCAGGGCCACGCCCGGCTGAACCAGCTGGCCCGGACGGACCGAGCGGGCGCCGACCACGCCGGCGGCGGGCGCGCGGATCACGGTGCGCTCAAGATCGAGCTTGGCCTGCTCCACGGCGGCGTGGGCGGCGGCGGCCTGGGCGATGGTCTGGGCCTTGGCCGAGCCCAGCGACTGGGCGGCGCGCTTCTCGGCCTCGAGGGCGGCCTGGGCGCTGGCGACGCCGGCGTTGGACTGGGTGGCGGCGGCGCGTTCGGTCTGGACCTTCTGCTGGCTGACCCAGCCCTGGCCGGCCAGGGCGCTGTAGCGGTCGAGATCGGCCTTGGCGCGGCCGGCGTCGGCCTGGGCGCTGGTCACGCCGGCGGCCTTCTGGGCGATCATCGCCTGTTCCAGGCTGTTCTTGTCATCGACCGCCTTGATGGCCGCGTCGGCGGCGCCGGCGTTGGCGATCGCCTGATCCAGGCGCGCCTGGAAGGTCGACGGATCGATCTTGGCCAGCACCTGGCCGGCCTCGACCCGCTGGTTGTCGGCCACCAGCACCTCAGCGACATAGCCGCTGACCTGCGGGCTGACCTGCACGGTGTCGGCCTGGACGAAGGCGTTGTCGGTGCTCTCGAAGTGCTGCTTGTCGAGGAACCACAGGGTCCCGCCGACGATCACCGCGACGAGGACGACCCCGCCGACGACCATCGGGACCAGCTTCTTGTTACCCGCGGGCTTATCCGGCGACGCCATGACCTAGTTCCGATCGAAAGAGTTCGAGCGCGCCGGATACTGGGGTCCGGCGCGCTCTTCAAGGGATAAATGGACGCACCCGTCCAAAAATCAATGATCGGGGAAAGGTTCCCGGTCTCTAGGCGGCGCGGCGGGTCGTCGCACCCTCGGCCAGGCGGAAGCGCTGCACCAGCCGGCCCAGCTCCCGCGCCTCGTTGGAGAGGGCGTGGCTGGCGGCGGTCGACTGCTCGACCATGGCGGCGTTCTGCTGGGTGGCCTGGTCCATCTGGTTCACGGCCGTATTGACCTGGTGCAGGCCGGTCGCCTGCTCGGTGGCCGAGGCGGCGATTTCGGCGACGATGCGGTTGATGTCCTGCACGCCGGCGATGATCCGGCGCAGGGCCTCGCCCGTCTCGCCGACCAGGTCCACGCCGGCCTCGACCTGCTGGGTCGAGGCGTTGATCAGGGTCTTGATCTCCTTGGCGGCGTCGGCCGAACGCTGGGCAAGGGCCCGGACTTCCTGGGCGACGACCGCGAAGCCACGGCCGGCTTCACCGGCGCGGGCGGCCTCGACGCCGGCGTTCAGGGCTAGGAGGTTGGTCTGGAAGGCGATCTCGTCGATGACGCCGATGATGGCGCTGATCTCGCGCGAGCTGCCTTCGATCTGGCCCATGGCGGCCACGGCGCGATCGACGACGTCGCCGCCCCGCTCGGCGTCCAGGCGGGCGCTGTCGACGGTGCGACGGGCGCTGCCGGCGCCTTCGGCCGTGCGGCGGACCGTGGCGGTGATCTCGTCCAGCGCCGCGGCGGTCTCTTCCAGGCTGGCGGCCTGCTGTTCGGTGCGCCGCGACAGGTCGTCGGCGGCGTGGCTGATCTCGCCCGAGCCGGCCTGAATGCCGCCGACCGCGCCGTTGATCACAGTCATGGTGTCGGCCAGCGTGTCCATGGCGGCGTTGAAGTCGGCCTGCAGCTTGCGATAGGCCGGCGGGAAGGTCTCGTTGAGGCGGAAGGTCAAATCACCGCCCGCCAGAGCCTCCAGGCCCTTGCCGACGCAAGTGACGACTTGCGCCTGTTCGCGGGCGTTGCCCTGGCGTTCGACCTCGCCGGCCTCGCGGGCGCGTTCGGCGTCGGCGCGCTGGTCGGCGGCGACGCCTTCCAGGCGGATCTTCTCCAGCGCGGCGTCCTTGAAGGTCAGGACCGCGGCGGCCATGCCGCCGATCTCGTCCTTGCGGCCCACGGCCGGCACCTCGACGGCGTTGTCGCCGCCGGCCAGGCGGCGCATCACGGCGGTCATGGCGGTGACCGGGGCGGCGATGGCGTTCGACAGCAGCCAGCCCATCAGCAACGCGACGCCGATCGCCAGCGCGCCGCCGGCGGCCAGGGTGATCAGGCCCGTGCGGAAGGCGCTGGCCTGGTCGGCGCGACGTTCGGCCAGCTGGTCTTCCTCGACCTTGGCCATGGCGCTCAGCACCTTGCGGATCTCGGTCAGGCGGCCGGTGGTGGCGATCTGGCCGCGCGCCTTTTCCAGGGTGGCCGGGTCGTTGGCTTCGGTGATCTGCTGGTCGATCTCGCGCTCGAACGTGGCGACGGCGGCCGTCAGCGCGTCGGCGCGGGCCTGTTCGTCGGGACCTTCGACGCCGGCCGCGATGCGCTTGTAGGCCTCGGCATATTCGGCCTGGGAGGTCTCGCGCTTCTTCAGGAATGCGTCGTCGCGGCTGGCGACATAGCCGCGGATGGCGTTCTGCTCCTCGACCACCGCGCCGGTCGTGTCGGCGATGGCGTCGATATAGGCGTAGCTGTGCTCGTTCAGCGCGGTGATCTTGTGGATCGACGACAGGCTGCCGGCGACCAGCGCCCCTGCCAGGATGACGCCAGCGACCAACGCGGCGAACGCTACCAACAGTTTGTGCGCAACCTTGAGATTAGACATGAGCAGTGCCCCAGGACCCGAAGTCGTGGGGAAGTTGCCGTTACAGGGTTAACAAACCTGAAGGCGCTTGATCTAGATCAATGTTAGATGAAATGCCGGGCCGAGAAATCGATTTCTAGCGCTGTAAACACCTTGCAGAGTCAGGGTTCGCGGCGTTTTGACGCAACCGCGGCCCGCCAATACCGCATCAGTTTATTCAACCCCTACGACTCAATGCCTGAGTTGCAGACAAGTCACGCCAGCTTGACCATGCGACGACACGCCACGATTCCCCTTGCGTCGGAATCACGACAGACTAAAAGCCGCTCCCCAAGCGCAACCAAACGGCTCGGGAGCGCGTATCTCCTCCGGCGCGCGTTTCCCGCCGGGCCCCGCTAAAGGTCCAGGAGGTTCCTTTGAAGACCCACCAACCGATCGGCCAGACGCCGCTCGACATGATCCGCCCGGTGCTCTGGATGGCCGCGGCCGCCTTCGCGGCCGGCTTTGGCGGCTACCTGATGCTGGGTCTTCGCGCCATTCACCCGGCGGCTTAAACGCCGGTAGAGCCGAACCCGCCCGCGCCGCGATCCGTCGCGTCCAGGTCTTCGACCTCGATCAGCGACCACTGCGGGGCCGCAGCGATGACGCCTTGGGCGATGCGATCGCCGCGGCGGATGGTGAAGGCCTCTTCGCCCAGATTGATCAGCAGCACGCAGACCTGGCCGCGATAGTCGCTGTCGACCGTGCCCGGCGCGTTGACGACCGTGACGCCGTTCTTGAACGCCAGGCCCGAGCGCGGGCGCACCTGCATCTCATAGCCGTCCGGAACCGCGACCGAGAAGCCGGTGGGGACCATGACGCGCGAGCCCGGCTTGATCACCATGGCCTCGTCTTCCGGCACGTGCGCACGCAGGTCGAAACCCGCCGCGCCGGCGCTGGCATAGGCCGGAACCGGCAGGTCGGCTTGGCCTTCCCAGCGCTTGAAGCGGATGGCGAGACCGGCGGGGATGGCGGACATTGAAGGCGCTCCTGAAAGACCGCCCGCCTGTAGCTGATTTGGCCGCCCTCAGGCCAGCGCCCCTTAAGCGAGGGCGGCGGCGATCCTCTGGGCGATCTGCGCCGCCACCTGGTCCTTGGCCGCGCGGTCCCAGCGCTCGACGCCGTCCTTTGTGATCAGCAGCACGGCGTTTTCGCCGCCGCCCATCACGCCCGGTTCGGTGACGTCGTTGGCGATGATCCAGTCGCAGCCCTTGCGGGCCAGCTTGGCGCGGGCGTGCTCCTCGACATGGTCGGTCTCAGCGGCGAAGCCGACGACCAGTTTCGGACGGTTCGGACCGGTCGCCGACAGGGTGGCCAGGATGTCGGGGTTCTCGACGAAGGTCAGGGCCGGCGGCCCGCCCTTTTCCTTCTTCAGCTTGGTCCCGAACGCCTCGTCCACGCGCCAGTCGGCGACAGCGGCCACGAACACCCCGACATCGGCGGGCAGGGCGGCCTGGCTGGCGGCCAGCATCTGGCGGGCCGTCTCGACATCGACGCGCTTGACCCCGACGGGCGTGGGCAGGGCGACCGGACCAGCCACCAGGGTGACCTCGGCGCCCAGTTTCGCCAGCGCCTCGGCGATCGCAAAGCCCTGCTTGCCGCTGGAGCGGTTGGTGACGCCCCGCACTGGATCGATGGGCTCGAAGGTCGGGCCGGCGGTGACGAGCGCGCGCTTACCGGCCAGGGGACGCGAAGCGGGGCCTTGCAGCATCGCGACGATCGCCGCGAAGATCTCTTCCGGCTCGGCCAGGCGGCCCGGGCCGAATTCGCCGCAGGCCATGGCGCCCTCGTCGGGGCCGACGAAGCTGACGCCGTCGGCCTTCAGGGTCGCGATATTGCGCTGGGTGGCCGGGTGCAGCCACATCCGCACGTTCATGGCCGGGGCCATCAGCACCGGCTTATCGGTGGCCAGGAGGGTGGTGGAGGCCAGATCCCCGGCCAGGCCGTTCGCGGCCTTGGCGATCAGGTCGGCCGTCGCCGGCGAGACCACGATCAGGTCGGCCGAGCGCGACAGCTCGATATGGCCCATCTCGTGTTCGTCAGTCAGCGAGAACAGGTCCTGATAGACCTTGTCCTCGGCCAGGGCGGCCAGGGACAGGGGCGTGACGAACTCGGCGCCGGACTTGGTCAGGATCGGCCGCACGCCGATCCCGGCCTTGCGCAGCAGGCGGGTCAAGAGCAGCGCCTTGTAGGCCGCCACCCCGCCGCCGACGATCAGAAGAACCCGCTTCCCGCTCACGTCGCGCTCCGCATCCGCGTCAGTTTCGTCCCCTGCACATGCCCACCCGCGACCCAAAGCGCCAGAGGCAATTCGAACGACAATCATCGGTGGAAGAAACGGACTCGACTCTCGTTCCGCTTTCGTTCAGTAATCGCATAGATAGAGTTATGGGGTGAATACGATCATGAAGGTTGTTCGATATCTCTCGGTAAGCGTTGTGGCTGCGCTCGGCCTGATGAGCCTTGCGGCCTGCGACAGCGGGGCGTCGGCGGTGAAGGCGCCCAAGGGCGGCGATCGCGCCAGTGTTGAAACGGGGTCTCCCGCGGAGGCGACGGACGGCGGCCGGGACGAGGGCCCCCGCCGGGCCGATCCGCGCGATGCGCCGGTCAAGCTGGTGGCCGGCAAGCCCTACTGGGCCGCCAACCGCACCCGCACGGCCGAGGAAAACGCCGAGCGCTCGTTCCAGAGCAATGGCAAGACCTTCGACGCCAAGTCGACCGACGACTATGTCGCCAAGGTCCACGCCTTCGTCAGCGATCCGCCCAAGGGCGCGGAGACCCTGAAGCGCTCGAACGGCGACCTCCTGATCTACGACCCCAAGGGCAATGTCTTCGCGGTGGTCTCCCGCGAAGGCGCGCCGCGCACGATGTTCAAGCCGGACGAGGGCGCGGCCTACTGGGATGTGCAGAAAGACCGCGAAGCGCGCCGGGCGTCGGCGGCCAAGCGACGGGACCAGGCAGAGGGGTAGGGCTATCGCGCCAGCAGAAGCCCCGTCACGAACGCTGCGCCGGCCGTCGCCGCCCCGACCAGGAACCACAGCAGGGGCCAGGTGTCCTGGCGCTCGACGGGTGCTGGCGCCGGGGGCGGGGCTTCGGCCAGGCGGGCCAGGGCCTTGAGGGCGCGCAGGGCCTCTTCGGCGAAGTCGCGGACCTTGGCGGTGGGCGACAGCTCGCGGCCGATCCAGCGGCGCACCACCGGGTCGGCGGCGGCCCACAGGTCGTGCTTGGGGTCGATGCGGCGGGCGACGCCTTCGACGGTGACCATGGTCTTCTGCAGGAGCACCAGCTCCGGCCGCAGGGCCATGTCGAACAGGGCGGTGATCTCGAAGAGCTGCGCCAGAAGGCGGCCCATCGAGACCTCGCGGGCGTCGCGGCCGAACACCGGCTCGCCGACCGCGCGCAGGGCCTGGGCGAAGGCGTCCATGTCCTGGTGGGCCGGGACATAGCCGGCGTCGAAGTGGATCTTGGCCACCCGGATGTAGTCGCGGTTCAGGAAGCCGTAGAGGATCTCGGCCAGGTAGCGCCGCTCGCCAGGACCCAGGCGGCCGACGATGCCGTAGTCGACGGCGACGATCGCCGAGGGGGCGGCGACGAACAGGTTGCCTTCGTGCAGGTCGGCGTGGAACAGGCCGTGATCCAGGGCCTGGGCCAGGAACCCGCGGGTGACGTTCTCGGCCAGGGCCTTGCGGTCCAGGCCCGGCAGGTCCAGCGCGGCGGGGTCCGACAGCGGCGCGCCTTCGGCCCAGGTCAGGGTCAGGACGCGCTTGCCCACGCCCTCCCAGCAGACCAGCGGCGCGCGCATGTAGGGATCGACCGCCATGGCCTCGCCCAGCTCGGCGCAGCCGGCGGCCTCGAAGCGCAGGTCCATCTCCAGGTCCAGCGACCGGATGACGACCTCGACGAACTCGGTGGGGCGCAGGCGGCGCGACGCCGGGGCCAGTTTCTCGGCCAGGCGCGCGGCCAGGCGCAGCACGGCGCTGTCCTGGACGACCTGGCGCTCGACGCCGGGGCGCAGCACCTTCACGGCGACCTTGCGGCCATCGACCAGGGTGGCGGGGTGAGCCTGGGCCAGGGAGGCGGCAGCGACGGGCTCGCCGATCTCTTGGTAGATCTCGCCCAGCGGCTTGCCCAGGTTGCGCTGGATCTCGGCCTCGGCGACTGACAGCGGGAAGGCCGGCAGGCGGTCCTTCAGGTGCGACAGGTCTTCGGCGAAGGCGGTCCCGAAAATGTCGGCCCGGGTCGACAGGAACTGGCCCATCTTGATCGCCGCCGGACCCTGCTTTTCCAGCACCCGCGCCAGGCGCTCGCCCGGCCGGCCGCGCTTGGCCGCGCCGCCGGCGAACAGGCGCAAGGCCCGCCCCGCCCACTTGGCCGAAGGTGGCAGCTGCGGCTCGACCTCGCGCGGGATCAGGGCGTCGGCCCGGACCAGGGCCCAGCCCGCGCCGGTCAGACGCCAGAAGGCGGACAGGTTGGTCACAGCCTTAGAGCGCCCAGCCCTGGTGCAGGGCCGCGACGCCGCCGGTGAAGTTGGTGAAGGTCACCCGCTTGAAGCCGGCGTTCTCCATCATGCCGGCGAAGGTGCGCTGGTCGGGGAAGCGGCGGATGCTCTCGACCAGGTACTGATAGGCCTCGCGGTCCTTGGCGACCCACTCGCCGACCTGCGGAATGACCTTGAAGCTGTAGGCGTCGTACGCCTTGGCCAGGGCTTCGGTCACCGGACGCGAGAACTCCAGGCACAGGAAGCGGCCGCCCGGCTTCAGCACCCGGCGCGCCTCGCGCAGGGCCGCGTCGATGTCGGTGACGTTGCGGATGCCGAAGCTGATCACATAGGCGTTGGCGTAGTTGTCGGGCAGCGGCAGGCGCTGGGCGTCGCCGACGGTCCAGGTGATCTCCGGTTCGCCGCCGCGCTCGATGCCGGCCATGATCATCTCGGCATTGTAGTCGACGATGTTGATCGTCGCGTCCGGACCGCCGCGACGCTCCTGGGCGCTGCGGGCCATCTTGGCGAAGCGGCGGGCCATGTCGCCGGTGCCGCCGGCGCAGTCGATGATCACCTCGCCCGGCTGCGGGTTCAGGCGCGCGGCCACGGCGTCCTTCCAGAGCCGGTGCACGCCGCCGCTCATCAGGTCGTTCATGATGTCGTAGTTCTTGGCGACGCGGTCGAAGACCCCGCGCACCATCCCCGCCTTCAGCGAGGCGTCGACATCCTTGAAACCGAAGCTGGCGGAGGAGTTGCTCATGACGTCTTTGGGCCGCGCTCTCTATATGACAAACCGCTCTTAGCCCGCGTCTTCCGCCGAAGGAACACCCTTGCCCGAATTGCCCGAAGTCGAGACCGTCCGCCGGGGCCTGGAACCTGTTCTGTCGGGCGCCCGCTTGACCCGCGTCCGCGCCAACCGCCCCGACCTGCGCTTCCCGCTGCCCGACGGCTTCGTCCAGCGTCTGACGGGGGCGAAGATCCTGCGCCTGGACCGCCGCGCCAAGTACATCCTGGCCCCGCTGGACCGGGGCGACACCCTGGTGATGCACTTGGGGATGACCGGCCGCTTCGAGATCGCCGCACCTGAAGGCACGGTCCGCCCTGGCGACTTCGCGCGTGAGGTCACGCCTGACGACAAGCATGCCCACGTCGTCTTCGAGACCGAAGAGGGCGCGACCGTCACCTATTACGACCCGCGCCGGTTCGGCTTCATGGACCTGATCCCGACCGACGCCGTCAGCCGCCACCCCTGGTTCGCGACCATGGGCCCCGAGCCGCTGGGCGATGGCTTCGACGCGAGCACGCTCGAAAAAGCCTTCGCCAACCGCAAGCAGGGGCCCAAGACCCTGCTGCTGGACCAGAAGACCGTCGCGGGCCTGGGCAATATCTATGTGTGCGAGGCCCTGCACCGGTCGCACATCTCGCCGTTCAAGCCCTCCGGCGGCATCGCCAAGAAGCGGCTTGGCCCGCTGACCACGGCGATCAAGGCAGTCCTGGCCGAGGCGGTCGAGGTCGGCGGCTCGACCTTGAAGGACTTCGCCGCCGCCGACGGGGCGCTGGGCTATTTCCAGCACCGCTTCCGCGTCTATGACCGCGAGGGCGAGTCTTGCCCGACGCCGGGCTGCAAGGGCGTCATCGCCCGCGAGGTCCAGGCCGGCCGCTCGACCTTCTTCTGCCCGGTCTGTCAGGTCTGAGGCGCAAGCCTCGGATCGGGGACCATGACGCCGAATAAAGGTGACGCGCCCGCCGACGCTCCTGAATATCCCTCACGCATGTGAGAATGAGGGCGTCCATTGGAAGCGGTTGCGAGTGAGGCGGCGACGCCGCCGGTGAAGACCAAGACGCGGATCCAGGCGCTGGACCTGATCCGCGGCCTGGCCATCCTGGGCATCCTGGCGGTCAATGCCGACGGCTTCGCCGCCCCGATGTCGGCCTCGCTGAAGCCCGAGACCTGGCCGTTCCCGAACGAGGGCTGGACGGCGATTTCGTTCTGGATCGTCCAGGCCTTCTTCCACGAGAAGTTCGTCACCCTGTTCTCGATGCTGTTCGGGATCTCGCTGTTCCTGGTCGGCGGCGAGCGCACCGACAAGGCGCGGGGCAGGGTGCTGTGGCGACGCCTGGCGGTGCTTTTCGGCCTGGCCATGATCCACGGCTTTCTCATCTGGTGGGGCGACATCCTGTGGCTCTATGCGGTCACCGGCGTGCTGATGCTGTTCTGCCGTTCGTGGAAGCCGCGGACCCTGATGGTCGTGGGCCTCAGCCTCTTCACGATCATGGCCGCGCGCCACATCGAGGTCGACGCCCTGCCGTTCGCCTCGCCCCAGGCGCGGGCCGAGGCCGCCGCCCACCACGTCCAGAGCCCGGAGGTTCTGGCCAAGCGCAAGGCCAAGGCCGCCACCGACATCGTCGAGGGCAAGAGCTCTTTCGCCAGCGCGGCGGCCCTGAACGTGCGGGAATACCAGCGCCTGACCTCGGGCTGGCCCTACCAGATCCCCGCCACCCTGGGCCTGATGATGATCGGCCTGTCGCTGTTCAAGTCCGGCTATCTGGCCGGCCGTTCAAGCACGCGTCGCTATGCGGTGGTGATCGCGGTGGGGGCGGTGTTCCTGGCGGTGGTCGCCTGGCTGGCCTGGATGAAGAACGTCCTGGCCACGCCGATCCCCAATGGCGACGTGCTGGAGAGCGTCCTGACCCCGACCATTTCGCTGGCCTATGCCGGGGTGCTGATCCTGCTGCTGCGGGCGGGGGCGTCGAGGCTGCTGGCGCCGATGGCGGCGGCCGGGCGCATGGCCTTCACCAACTACCTGACCCAGTCGCTGATCATGACCGGCATCTTCTATGGCGGTCGCGGCGGGCTGATGGGTCAGGTCGACCGGCCGGCCCTGTGGGCGATCGTCATCGCCATCTGGGCGCTGCAGCTGATCTGGTCGCCCTGGTGGCTGAAGCGGTTCGAGATGGGACCGTTCGAATGGATCTGGCGCTGTCTGACGATGGGCCGCCGGTTGCCGATCCGGAAACCCACCGTCTAGAGCCCGTCAGAGCAGCTTCGACAGCAGGACGTAGAGCCCGCCGGCCAGCATGATCGAGACCGGCAGGGTCAGCACCCAGGCCATCAGCAGGTTGCGCAGGGTCGACATCTGCAGGCCCGAGCCGTTGCCGACCATGGTCCCGGCCACGCCCGAGCTCAGCACGTGGGTGGTCGAGACCGGCAGGCCGAAGCTGTCGGCGGCGAAGATGGTGCCCATGGCCACCAGCTCGGCCGAAGCCCCTTGCGCATAGGTCAGGTGCGACTTGCCGATCTTCTCGCCGACGGTGATGACGATCCGCTTCCAGCCGATCATGGTGCCCAGGCCCAGCGCGAGGGCCACGGCGATCTTCACCCAGGTCGGGATGAAGCGCGTGCCCTTGTCGAGATTGCCGCGATAGGTGTCGAGCGCCTTCTTGTCGGCGGCGGCGAAGGCCATCGACGGCTCCTTGGTGAGGCGCTTGGCGCCTTCCGAAGCCAGGTACATGTCGTTGCGGACGCCCTTGACCGAGGCGACCGGGATCTTGGCCAGCGAGCCGTACTCCTGGACCTGGGCGTCGATGTCGCCGACCAGCACGGCCAGGGCCGGGGCGGTGTCGGGCGCGACCGACTTCTCGGCGATGTAGCGGGTGACGGCCGCGCGCGGGTCGGCCGTGGCCGTTCCGCCCTTGGCGACCAGGATCTGGCCGGCGGCGATCGAGCTGGCGTGGAACTCCGAGACATAGGCCTGGGGCACCGCGCGGTTCAGGGCGTAGGCCGTCGGCACCGTGCCGATCAGGATCAGCATGATCAGGCCCATGCCCTTTTGGCCGTCGTTCGAGCCGTGGGCGAACGAGACGCCGGTGCAGGTGAAGATCAAGAGGCCGCGGATCCACCACGGCGGGGCGATGCCGGGCTTGGGCTCTTCATAGAGCGCCTTGTTGCGGACCAGCACCTTCATGGCCAGCAGCAGCAGGAGCGCGGCGCCGAAGCCGATCAGCGGCGAGACCAGCAGGGCCTTGCCGATGTCGGTGGCCTTGGTCCAGTCGACGCCGGCCGTGCCGCTGCGCCCGTGCATGATGGCGTTGGCCACGCCCACCCCGATGATCGAGCCGATCAGGGTGTGGGAGCTCGACGACGGGATGCCGAAATACCAGGTGGCCAGGTTCCAGATCACCGCCGCCAGCAGCAGCGCGAACACCATGGCGTAGCCGGCGCTGGAGCCGACCTGCAGGATCAGCTCGACGGGCAGCAGCGAGACGATGCCGAAGGCCACGACGCCCGTCGACAGCAGCACGCCCAGGAAGTTGAAGAAGCCCGACCAGACCACGGCCACATTGGCCGGCAGCGAGTTGGTGTAGATCACCGTGGCCACGGCGTTGGCGGTGTCGTGAAAGCCGTTCACGAACTCGAAGCCCAGCGCGATCAGCAGCGCCAGGAACAGCAGGGCGAACGGCAGGAAGGCGGTGATCCCCACGCCAGCGGCCTGGGCGTCGGAATAGACGCTCCACGCCACATAGCCGAGCGTCACCACGATGGTGGCGCCCATCCCCAGCCTGCCGGCGACACCGAGCCCCTTGTCCAGATCGGGGCGCGCAGCCGGACTCGGCTGAATGGATACGTCGGTCATGTACGCGTGCGCCCCTGGAATTTAAGCATCGGTCTCCTAGCACGCTTAGGCGGCCGGCGTGTCACTTCCGTGAAGCTCTTGCCGGGGGCTCCCCCAGGGACTCCCCAAGGCCGGTAGCCGCTCTATAAAGGCCATGCTCAAGCAGGAGACCTTGATGGCCGAGTACCAGACCCTGATCGTCGAAGCGCCCGAGAGCGCGCCCGGCGTGACCCTGATCCGCCTGAACCGGCCCGAAGCCCTGAACGCGCTGAACACCGCCCTGCTGGCGGATCTGGCCCAGGCGCTGGCGGCGGCGGAGGCCGACGACGGCGTGGGCTGCATCGTGCTGACCGGCTCGGCCAAGGCCTTCGCGGCCGGCGCCGACATCAAGGAGATGTCGGACAAGAGCTACGCCCAGATGTTCAAGGCCGACTTCTTCACCGCCGGCGCGCGGGCGATCGAGCAGTGCCGCAAGCCGATCATCGCCGCCGTCGCCGGCTACGCCCTGGGCGGCGGCTGCGAGCTGGCCATGATGTGCGACTTCATCCTGGCGGCCGACACCGCCAAGTTCGGCCAGCCCGAAATCAACCTCGGCGTCGCGCCCGGCATCGGCGGCACCCAGCGCCTGACCCGCTTCGTCGGCAAGTCCAAGGCCATGGACATGATCCTGACCGGCCGGATGATGGGCGCCGAGGAAGCCGAGCGCTCGGGCCTGGTGTCGCGGATCTTCCCCGCCGACACCCTGATCGCCGAGGTCCTGGCCATCGCCGCCAAGATCGCGGGCCAGTCGCCGCTGGCCGTGGCCATGAACAAGGAACTGGTCGAGGCCGCCTACGAGACGACCTTGACGACGGGTGTCGCCCTGGAGCGCCGCCTGTTCCACTCGCTGTTCGCATTCGAAGATCAGAAGGAAGGCATGGCGGCCTTCGTCGAGAAGCGCAAACCGGCATTCCGGGGCGAGTAATCGATTGCGCCAAAATGGCCCGCAGGATTCATGCCTGTGGACCGTTGACCCCGGCCAGCGCTTCCCGTATATCCGCGCGCTCTGTTTTCCCTGCTTCGCGGTCGCCGCGTGGCTGTCCGTTTGAAGGTCCGACCTAATGGCCAATAATCCCGGCGCCAAGAAAGCGATCCGCAAGATCGCCCGCCGCACTGAAGTCAACACCGCTCGTCGCTCGCGCGTGCGCACCTTCCTGCGCAAGTTCGAAGACGCCATCGCCAAGGGCGATGTGGCTGTCGCCAAGACCGCTTTCGTGGAAGCTCAATCGGAGCTGATGCGCGCGGTTTCGAAGGGCGTGGTTCACCCCAATACGGGCTCGCGCAAAGTGTCGCGCCTGGCCGCCCGTCTGAAGAAGCTGGATAAGGCCGCCGCCTAGTCCATCTTCTGGACGAACGGTGTTCGTCCAACGATTACAAGTATTTACAAAAGCCGATCAGGTCCGCCTGGTCGGCTTTTGCTTTGAATCCAAGGCTCTATTCCTGCCGTTGCAATCTGTGATCTGAGGAGCTGGCTTGGCTATTCCCTTGCCGGGCGAAGGGCTCTCGCGAGTCAACAGAAATATCCGAACTCGGACGCAAGTTTTCCGTTTGACCGGCCCCCGCCGGTGGCTAGTTTAAGCGTCTCAGCGCTTCTCCAGTCTTGGAAAAAACAAGGCGGCGGCGGACCCAACGTGTTCGCCGGGTAAGAACCTGTGTGCGCTGAGCGAACCGGCCGTACGCCATGGGGGGCGGGCGGCAGGAATGGTAGCGGCGGTTGTTTTTGTGCGAGGCGGTGGACGAATGACGATGAAGGGCGGGGTGGCCAGCCAGGACTTCTCGACGGCGATCGCGGCGGCTGTAGAGCCGGCGGCGATGGTGTGGTCGAAGGTTTGCGTGGCGATGAAACGCGAGCTGGGCGACGCGGCCTTCGGGTCATGGATCGCGCCGGCGATGCTGCGTGAGGCCGCGACCGGAGACGTCGTCCTGGTCACGTCGACGGGCATCGCCCGCGACTGGATCCGTCGCAGCGCTTGGCGTCGCATCGGCGAGCTGTGGGCCGCCAACGACCCGACCGGTCGTCGCATCGACCTGAAGTCGCGCCTGGAATTCGAAGCCTCGCTGGCCGGCAATGGCGGCGCCTATGTCGAGGCCGCCCCCAAGGCCATGGCCGCCGAACCCATCGAGATCGTCCTGCCCGTGTCCACCGACGCGCCGGCCGTCATGGCCCCGAGCGCGAAGTCGCCCCGCACCCAGGGCCTGCAGGAACGCTTCACCTTCGAGACCTTCGTCCCGGGTCCGGCCAACGAGTTCGCCCACGCCGTGGCGCGCCGGATCGCCAACTGGGCCGACGGTCACTTCAATCCCGTGCTTTTCCACGGCCCCTACGGCTTCGGCAAGACCCACCTGCTGAACGCCCTGGCCTGGGAAGCCATGCGCAATGCGCCGGAAAAGCGCGTGGTCTACCTGACCGCCGAGCGCTTCCTGTCGACCTTCGTGCGCGCCGTGATGGATCGCCAGACGGCGGCCTTCAAGGAAGAGCTGCGCGCGGCCGACCTCTTGATCATCGACGATGTCCACTTCATCGCCGGCAAGCAGTCGACCCAGGAAGAGCTGTTCCACACGCTCACCGCCCTGGTCGAGGAAGGCCGCCGCGTCGTGTTCTCGTCGGACCGTCCGCCGTCGGCCATGACCGAGATGGACGCGCACCTGCGCTCGCACCTGTCGGCGGGCCTGGTCTGCGGCCTCGAGCCGGCCGACCGCTCGCTGCGCCTGGGCATCCTGGAGCGCAAGATCCAGACCCTGGCCGTGGCCCACGGCTTCGAGCCGACCATGCGTCCGGACGTGCTGCAGTTCCTGGCCGACCGCTTCACCGACAGCGTCCGCGAGTTGGAAGGCGCGCTGAACACCCTGTCGGCCCGCGCCGGCGAAGGCCTGTCGCGCATGACCCTAGACGAGGTGCAGGCGATCCTGCGTCCGCATCTGCGGTCGGGCGAGAAGCGCATCACCATCGACGACATCCAGAAGGCGACGTCCGAGCACTACGGCATGAAGCAGGCCGACCTGCTCAGCGAGCGCCGCAACCGCGCCGTGGCCCGTCCGCGCCAGGCCGCCATGTGGCTGGCCAAGCAGCTGACCACCCGTTCGCTACCGGATATCGGTCGTCGCTTCGGCGGTCGCGACCACACCACCGTCCTGCACGCCGTGCGCCGCATCGAGGCCCTGCGCGCCGAGGACAGCGCCCTGAACCACGACCTGGAAGTCATCACCCGCAAGCTGCGCGGCTGATTTCGGTCCCAGGACTGACGGTTTCGAGAAGGCCGCTCCGCTAGGGGCGGCCTTTTTCGTGCGTGGCGTCATAAATAGACAGTTGAAATTCGACACCATGGTGTCAGTATTTCGCCATGACCGACGATCCGCTGCGCTACACGGCTCGGGATCTCGCCGCCCTGTGCGACATCTCCGAGCGCACCGTCCGATACTACGTGGCCGAGGGGCTGTTGCCGCCGCCGGCCGCGCGGGGGCGGGGGGCCAATTTCGATGACGGGCATCTGACGCGGCTGCGGCTGATCCGGGCCATGCAGCACGCGGGCAACGACCTCGACACCATTCGCGACTACCTCGCCGAACTGGAAGCCGAGTTGGCCGGGCGACCGTCGGGTTTCGAGAGCGCCCTGGCGGTGTGGAGCGGCCGAACCGAGCGGCTCGAGATGGCGGAGCGCTTCCAGGCGCGCTGGAACGTGCCCCAGCCGGTGCACCGCTACCGCATCGCGGCGGGCGTGGAGGTGCTGATCTCTGGCGCCGGCGGCCCACCGCAAAGCCGGCTGCAGGCGGCGTTGAAGGCCTTTCGCGAGGCGCTGGAGGACGAGGACGCCTAGCGCGCTCTGCGAAGCGTCAGGTTGATCCTTCCGCCGCCGGGCACCAGGCCCGACGAGCCGGCCTGGATCCGGTCGACGCCGTGGAAGGCCAGCCGCGCGGGGCCGGAGAGGCGGCAGACGTCGCCGGAGGAGAGCTTCAGGCTCCGTGTCGGGTCCTTTCGGTTCGTCCCGCCGATCCGGAACACCGCCGTGTCGCCCAGCGAGATCGACAGCACCGGAAAGGCCGGGTCGGCTTCATCGCGATCCTGGTGCAGGCCCATGCGGGCGTCGCCGCGATAGAGATTGATCAGGCACGAGTCCGGCGGGGTGTCGTGATCACCTAGCGCCTTCCAGAGATCGAGCAGTGCGGCCGGCATGGCGGGCCAAGGCTGGTCCGTGGCCGGATGGCGTTCGGCGTAGCGGTATCCGCTGGCGTCGCTGGTCCAGCCCAGCGGCCCGAAGGCGGTCATGCCCACGCTCATCGCCTTGCCATAGGCCGTGTCGTAGTGCGCGAACGGCGCCGTCTGCGCCGCCGCCATCACCGCGTCGACCAGCGCGCGCTGGCTCGCCGGGTCCAGCAGGCCGGGCCAGAGGTCGAAACCGGGAACGACGGAAAGCGGCTGAAACATTACTGAAATTTAAGACGCGCCTAAGGGATGAAAAGGTGTTGGTTTGCGCCTCCGGCGAGGGGGCCGGACTATTTTTCCATATCAGGACCGTACATGCGCCGTCTTATGTCCTCCGCGGCCGTCGCCGTGATTTTGTTCGCCGCCGGCAACGTTTCCGCCGCGACCGCTGCGAAGGCCAAGCCGAAGCCGGTCGCCGTCGCCCAGGCGGGCAGCAAGGGCGCGACCTTCGCCTCGGTGACGACCCAGCTACCGCGCAATGTCCGGCCCTCGCACTACGACCTGTCGTTCACGCCCGACGCCGACAAGATGAGCTTCGCCGCCAAGGTGAAGATCGCCATCGAGGTGGTCGAGCCGACCAGCACCATCACCCTGCAGGCCGCAGACCTGGCCTTCTCCAAGGCCGAGATCACCGGCGTCGGCGCGGCGACCGTCAAGGTCGACGATGAGGCCCAGACCGCCAGCTTCACGTTCGCCAAGGCCCTTCCGAAGGGCAAGTACGTCTTGGCCCTGGACTACACCGGCAAGATCTACACCCAGGCCGCGGGCCTGTTCGCGCTCGACTATGAGACCGAGACCGGCAAGAAGCGCGCGATCTACACCCAGTTCGAGAACAGCGACGCCCGCCGCTTCATCCCCTCGTGGGACGAGCCGTTCTACAAGGCCACCTACAGCGTCGAGGCGACGATCCCGACCGGCCAGATGGCGCTGGGCAACATGCCGATCGCCTCGTCCAAGGACCTGGGCAATGGCAAGACCCTGGTGAAGTTCGCCACCTCGCCGAAGATGTCGACCTACCTGCTGTTCTTCGGCGTGGGCGAGTTCGACCGCGCGTCGGTCAAGTCGGCCGGCGTCGATGTCGGCGTGGTCACCAAGAAGGGCGATACGCCGAAGGCCGCGTTCGCGCTGAAGTCGGCCGCCGACATCCTGCCCTGGTACAACGACTATTTCGGCACCCCGTACCCGCTGCCGGTGCTGGACAACATCGCCGCCCCGGGCCGCAGCCAGTTCTTCAGCGCCATGGAGAACTGGGGCGCGATCTTCTACTTCGAATACGCCATGAACCTGGACCCGAAGATCTCGACGGAGTCCGACAAGCAGAACGTCTTCACCACCGTGGCCCACGAGATGGCCCACCAGTGGTTCGGCGACCTGGTCACCATGGCCTGGTGGGACGACCTGTGGCTGAACGAGGGCTTCGCCTCGTGGATGGAGGGCCGGGCCACCGAGCACTTCCACCCGGAATGGAACTCGGCCCTGGGCTCGGTCGGCGGGCGTGAATACGCCATGGGCCTGGACGCCCTGTCGACCACCCACCCGGTGGTGCAGCACGTGACCACCGTCGAGCAGGCCAGCCAGGCCTTCGACGCCATCACCTACCAGAAGGGCGAGGCCGTCATCCGCATGCTGGAAAGCTATGTGGGCCATGACGCCTGGCGCGACGGCGTGCGGGCCTACATGAAGAAGCACGCCCACGGCAACACGGTCAGCGACGACCTGTGGAGCTCGGTCGAGGCTGCGGCCAAGAAGCCGATCCTGGCCATCGCCCACGACTTCACCCTGCAGCCGGGCGTGCCGCTGATCACCGTCGACGCGGCGACCTGCGCGGCGGGCAAGACCACCCTGACCCTGACGCAAGGCCAGTTCAGCAAGGACAGGCCCGACAAGGCCCCGCTGATCTGGCGCACGCCGGTCACGGTCCAGGCCGTCGGCGGCGGCCAGGCCAAGACCCTGGTCACCGGCGGCAAGGGCTCGGTGACAGTCGACGGCTGCGGCCCGGTGGTCGTCAACGCCGGCCAAGCCGGCTACTTCCGCACCCAGTACGGTCCCGAGCGCTTCGCCGGCATCGTCCAGAACTTCGCCAAGCTGCCGGCGATCGACCAGCTGGGCGTGATGGGCGACGCCTGGTCGATGGGCCTGGCCGGCTACCAGCCCGCCACCGACTTCCTCGACCTGGCCAAGGCCACGCCGGCCGATGCCGAGCCGCAGGTGTTCTCGCAGATCGCTGGGGTCTATTCGGCCATCGACGGTCTTTATGAAGGCATGCCCGCCGAGCGCGCCGCGTTCCGCAAGCTGGCCATCGCCAAGCTGCGTCCGCTGCTGGCCAAGATCGGCTGGAGCGCCAAGGCCGGCGAGCCCGACAGCACCGCCATCCTGCGCGGCCAGCTGATCGGCACGCTGGGCGGCCTGGGCGACGCGGACGTCGTGGCCGAGGCCACCCGCCGCTTCAACGCCGACAAGACCGACCCGTCAGCCATCCCCGGCAACCTGCGCCGCACCATCCTGGGCGTCGTGGCCCGTCACGCCGACGCGGCCACCTGGGATAACATCCACGCCCAGGCCGTGGCCGAGAAGACCCCGCTGATCCGCGCCCAGCTGTTCTCGCTGCTGGCCTCGGCCGAGGACGAGACCCTGGCGAAGAAGGCCCTGGAGCTGGCCCTGACGCCGGAGCCGGGCGAGACCATGTCCAGCACGATGATCGGCCGCGTGGCCGGCTCGCACCCCGACATGACCTTCGACTGGGCCGTGGCCAACAAGGACAAGGTCAACGCCAAGGTCGACTCCACCTCGCGCACTCGATTCATCCCGGGCCTGGGCGCCAGCTCGTCGAACCCGGCCACGGCCGAGAAGATCAAGGCTTGGGCCGCGGCCAACCTGGCCGAAGGCTCGCGCGGCGAAGCCGACAAGGCCGCCGCTTCGGTGCTGAACCGCGCCAAGATCCGTGAACAGCGCTTGCCGGCGATCACCGCCTGGGTCGGCAAAAACGGCTAAACGCCGGATAACGCGTTATATTTCATGGTCGCGCTCGAAAAGGGCGCGACCATTTTTCTTTGTCCGAAGGACAGAATCCCCCTCGCGGCATGGGGTTATGGCCTTGCGCCCCGTCCCCTATCCCCCATATCCGGCTTCGAAGCGGGGTTGACGGGCTCGTCAACTTCGCACAACGCATTTTGCCCGCTCGGTTTTCGCTAGAGCCCTTTCCGACTGATCGAAACGATCAGGCGGATAAAAAGGGCTCTAAATCAAAAACCAGGAGCATTTCACCGATCCTTTTGGATCGGAAAATGCTCCGGCGGAACAGGATGTGGAACCAACCGTAAAGCGTACGAACCCATCGGGGACGGGCACGAGAAAAACCAGGGCGCTTCCGAGAAGGCCCTTGTCACCACCGTCCGCCTAAAGGAGCGAACAGGTACCAATATGAGCAAGATTATCGGCATCGACCTGGGCACCACGAATTCGTGCGTGGCCATCATGGACGGCAAGACCCCGAAGGTGATCGAGAACGCCGAAGGCGCTCGCACCACCCCGTCGGTCGTCGCTTTCCAGGAAGACGGCGAGCGCCTGATCGGCCAGCCCGCCAAGCGTCAGGCCGTGACCAACCCGACCAACACGCTGTTTGCGATCAAGCGCCTGATCGGCCGCTCCGCCAGCGACCCGGTGGTCGAGAAGGACAAGGGCATGGTGCCCTACGAGATCGTCAAGGGTCCGACCGGCGACGCGTGGGTCAAGGCCCACGGCAAGGACTACAGCCCGCAGGAAGTGTCGGCCTTCATCCTGCAGAAGATGAAGGAAGCCGCGGAAGCTCACCTGGGTGAGCCCGTGACCAAGGCGGTCATCACCGTCCCGGCCTACTTCAACGACGCCCAGCGTCAGGCGACCAAGGACGCCGGCAAGATCGCCGGCCTGGAAGTCCTGCGCATCATCAACGAGCCGACCGCCGCCGCGCTGGCCTACGGTCTGGACAAGGACAACAACAAGAAGATCGCCGTCTACGACCTGGGCGGCGGCACCTTCGACGTGTCGATCCTGGAAATCGGCGATGGCGTCTTCGAAGTGAAGTCGACCAACGGCGACACCTTCCTGGGCGGTGAAGACTTCGACCTTCGGATCGTCGACTACCTGGCCGACGAGTTCAAGAAGGAGCAGGGCGTCGACCTGCGCAAGGACAAGCTGGCTCTCCAGCGCCTGCGCGAAGAGGCGGAAAAGGCCAAGAAGGAGCTGTCGTCGACGGCTCAGTACGAGGTCAACCTGCCGTTCATCAGCATGAACGCCTCGGGCCCGCTGCACCTGAACATCAAGCTGTCGCGCGCCAAGCTGGAAGCCCTGGTCGACGACCTGATCTCGCGCACCATCGGTCCGTGCGAACAGGCCCTCAAGGACGCCGGCCTGAAGAAGAGCGACATCGACGAAGTGATCCTGGTCGGCGGCATGAGCCGCATGCCCAAGGTCCAGCAGGCGGTGCAGGACTTCTTCGGCCGTGAGCCGCACAAGGGCGTGAACCCGGACGAAGTCGTGGCGCTGGGCGCCGCGGTGCAGGCCGGCGTGCTGCAAGGCGACGTCAAGGACGTGCTGCTGCTGGACGTGACCCCGCTGACCCTGGGCATCGAGACCCTGGGCGGTGTGTTCACCCCGCTGATCGAACGCAACACCACCATCCCGACCAAGCGCTCGCAGACCTTCTCGACCGCCGACGACAACCAGTCGGCCGTGACGATCCGCGTGTTCCAGGGCGAACGCCCGATGGCCGTCGACAACAAGATCCTGGGTCAGTTCGACCTGGTCGGCATCCCGCCGGCGCCGCGTGGCATCCCGCAGATCGAAGTCACCTTCGACATCGACGCCAACGGCATCGTGCAGGTGCACGCCAAGGACAAGGCGACCAACAAGGAGCACTCGATCCGCATCCAGGCCAATGGCGGCCTCTCGGACAGCGACATCGAGCGCATGGTCAAGGAAGCCGAGGCCAACAAGGCCGCGGACGAAGAGAAGAAGAAGCTGGTCGAGGCCAAGAACCAGGGCGAGGCGATCCTGCACTCGACCGAGAAGGCTCTGGCCGAGCACGGCGACAAGGTCGGCGCGGCTGAAAAGACCGCGATCGAGACCGGGATCACCGAGCTGAAGACGGCTCTGGAAGGCGAAGACGTCGAGGCCATCCAGGCCAAGACCCAGGCGCTGATCCAGGCGTCGATGAAGCTGGGCGAGGCCATGTACGCTTCGCAGCAAGGCTCGGCCGATGGCGCTGACGGCGCCGAGGCCGCGGACGATGGCGTCGTCGACGCCGAGTTCGAAGAAGTCGACGACAACAAGCCGGCGAACTAATCGCCATGCGCGCGCCGCGGAACATCAGCGATAGCCCTGTTCCGCGGCCGCGACCTCTTGCCGCTTCGTCCGTGGACGCCTTGCGCCGGACCGCGTGCTATCCCACCTCTTCCTGTATCAACGCCACTTTCGTGGGCCTTTTGGGCGCCAGACGCTGACGATGCGCGACTATTACGAAATCCTCGGCGTGACCAAGACCATCGATGAAGCTGGTCTGAAGTCCGCGTTCCGCAAGCTGGCGATGGAACATCACCCGGACCGCAATGGCGGCTGCGAGAACGCCACCGGCCGGTTCAAGGAAATCAACGAGGCCTATTCGGTCCTCTCCGATCCGCAAAAGCGCGCGGCCTATGACCGCTTCGGCCATGCCGGCGTCAACGGCGGCCAAGGCGGCGGCGGTTTCGGCGGCCAGCAGGGCTTCGACGCCAGCGACATCTTCAACGACGTCTTCGGCGACGTGTTTGGCGAGATGTTCGGCGGCGGCCGTCGCCAGTCGAACGGTCCCCAGCGCGGCCAGGACCTGCGCTACGACCTGGAGATCGCCCTCGAGCAGGCCTATGCGGGCGCCGAGGTCGAGATCAAGGTTCCGGCCGCCATGACCTGCGAGGTCTGCGAAGGCTCGGGCGCCAAGCCCGGCACCAGCCCCACCGTCTGCGGCGCCTGCGGCGGCGCCGGCCGCGTTCGGGCCACCCAGGGCTTCTTCGCGGTCGAGCGCGGCTGCCCGCGCTGCGGCGGCTCGGGCCGCATGGTCCTTGACCCCTGCACCAACTGCCACGGCCACGGCCAGGTGCGCCGCGAGCGCATCCTGTCGGTCCGCATCCCGGCCGGCGTCGACGACGGCGCCCGGATCCGCCTGGCGGGTGAAGGCGACGCGGGCGCGCGCGGCGGCCCGCGCGGCGACCTCTATATCTTCCTGTCGGTGACCCCGCACGAGCTCTTCGAGCGCGATGGTCTGGACCTGCTCTGCACCGTGCCGGTGCCGATGACCACGGCGGCTCTGGGCGGCGAGATCGAGGCTCCGTGCCTGCTGGGCGGCGAGACCTGCGACGGCGAGTGCAAGATCACCGTCGCCGTCCCCGAAGGCGCCCAGACCGGCAAGACCGTCCGCCTCAAGGGCAAGGGCATGCCGTCCCTGCGCAGCCGCCAGCGTGGCGACCTGGTGGTCGAGCTCTTCGTCGAGACCCCGACCCATCTTTCCGCGCGTCAGAAGGAACTGATCCGCGAACTGGCGGGCCTGTGCGGCGAAAAGCAGAACCCCAAGTCGGCGAACTTCGTCGGCAAGGCCAAGCGCTTCTGGGAAGAGGTCACGGGGAACTAGGGCCTCCGCCGCTTCCCGCGTCCGAGACCCAGGAATAGTCCAAGCAGCAGGACTGCCGAAACCACGACGACCAGCACCAGCCCACCGGGCGAATAGCGTCCAGGCGCTGGTGTGGGCGTGGGCAGTGACACGGTCTCGACGCTTTCGATGCTGACCGTGAAGACGCCCGGAATGTCGACCAGCGTCTTCTTCGGCTTCTCGGCCTTGGGGGGCGGAGGCTTGGCGCGGTGGGCTTCGGTCATGGCGCTAAGCTCAGCCGGTCGGCCGGCGCTGGTCAAGCGCGCCGAGGCTCCGAAGTTATGCGTTCCATCCCCGATTTCCTTAACACCGACTCTTAACGCGGGGCGCGACGCTCTGTACTTTCCGGCGCCATGAACGCCCACGCCACGCCTACGCCTGCGCACGAGATCGACCCCACCGGCGCGACGCCGGTGATGCAGCAGTTCTTCGAGATGAAGGCGCGGCAGCCCGATGCGCTGATCTTCTTCCGCATGGGCGACTTCTACGAGCTGTTCTTCGACGACGCCTACAAGGCCGCCGCCGCGCTGGGCATCAGCCAGACGTTCCGGGGTACGCACGCCGGCCAGCCGATCCCGATGGCGGGCGTGCCGCAGCACGCGGCCGAGGCCTATCTCTCCAAGCTGATCCGCATGGGCTTCAAGGTCGCCGTCTGCGAGCAGATGGAAGACCCGGCCGAGGCCAAGAAGCGCGGCTCCAAGTCGGTGGTCCGTCGCGACATCGTCCGCGTGGTGACGCCCGGCACCTTGACCGAGGATGGCCTGCTGGACGCCCGCGGCGCCAACCGCCTGGCCGCCGTCGCCATCCGCGCCGGTCAGGCGGCCGTGGCGTCGGTCGAGCTGTCGACCGGCGAGGTCGAAGTCTTCGCTCTGGCCAAGGAGGCCGTCGCGCCGATCCTGGCGGCGCTGGCGCCGTCGGAGACCCTGGTCGCCGACCGCCTGCTGTCGGACGACAGCCTCTCCCAGACCCTGAAGATCTGCGGCGGCCTGGTGCAGCCGATGCCGTCGGCCCTCTCGGAGCCGCAGGCCTCGGAAGCGCGCGTGAAGCGCCTCTATGGCGTCGACACCCTGGACGGCTTCGGCGGGCTGACCCCGGCTGAGATCGGCGCCCTGGGCCTGATCGCCGCCCACCTGGAGATGACCCAGGCCGGCAAGCTGCCGGCGCTGCGGGCGCCCCGCCGGGCCGCCGACGCCGACGTCATGGCCATCGACCCGGCCACGCGCGGCAGCCTGGAGATCGACCGCACCCAGACCGGCGACCGCAACGGCTCGCTGCTGGCCACGATCGACCGCACGGTGACCGCCGGCGGCGCCCGAATGCTGGCCTCGCGCCTGGCCCGGCCGCTGCTGGATGTGGCCGCCATCGACCAGCGCCTGGACGCGGTGGAGTGGTTCGTCGAGCACCGCCCGCTGCGCCAGCGCCTGCGCGAGGTGCTGAAGGGCGCCGGCGACATGGCCCGGGCGCTTTCCCGTCTCGCCCTCGGCCGGGGCGGTCCGCGCGACCTGGGCTGCCTGCGCGACACGTTGAAGGTCGGCGAGCGCCTGGCCGGCATGGCGGGCGGCTCGCCCGATCCGCTGTCGCCGCCGCCGTTCGAGCTGGAGCACGCCTTCAAGGCCCTGACCCCGGCGCTGCACGAGGGCCTGTCGCAGTTCCTCAACGTGCTGGAGCAGGGCCTGGGCCCTGACCTGCCGGCCCTGGCCCGCGACGGCGGCTTCGTCGCCGCCGGCATCCGGCCCGAGTTGGACCAGGCGCGCGGCCTGCGCGACGACAGCCGCAAGGTGATCATCGCGCTGGAAGCCCAGCTGATGGCCGAGAGCGGCGTGCCGCTGAAGATCCGCCACAACGGCGTGCTGGGCTATTTCGTCGAGGCCACGGCCGGCAAGGCCGACCCGCTGTTCCAGCCGCCGCTGAACGCCACCTTCATTCACCGCCAGACCCTGGCCAACCAGGTTCGCTTCACCACGGTGGAGCTGGCAGATCTCGACGCTCGCATCGCCCAGGCCGCCGAGCGCGCGCTGGCCATGGAGGTCGCTGCCTTCGAGGACTGGCGCGAGCAGGCCCGGATGCACGCCGACGCCATCCAGATCGCCGCCGAGGCCTTGGCGCGTCTCGACGTAGCCTCCAGCCTGGCCGAGTGGGCCGAGGACTCCGGCGCCGTCCGTCCGATCGTCGACAGGTCCTATGCCTTCGACGCCAAGGGCGCCCGTCACCCGGTCGTAGAAGCGGCGGTGAAGCGCGCCGGCGACCCCTATACGCCGAACGACTGCTGCCTGGACGCCTCGGGCGAGACCGGCGCGCGGCTGTCGATCGTCACCGGCCCGAACATGGCCGGTAAGTCGACCTTCCTGCGCCAGAACGCCCTGCTGGCCATCCTGGCCCAGTCCGGCTGCTACGTGCCCGCCGCATCCTTCCGCCTGGGCGTCGTCGACCGCCTGTTCAGCCGTGTCGGCGCCGGCGACGACCTGGCCCGCGGCCGCTCGACCTTCATGATGGAGATGGTCGAGACCGCCGCCATCCTCACGCAAGCCGGCCCGCGCTCGCTGGTCATCCTCGACGAGATCGGCCGGGGCACGGCCACCTATGACGGTCTGGCCATCGCCTGGGCCTGCGCCGAGGCCCTGCACGACACCAACAAGAGCCGCGCGCTCTTCGCCACGCACTATCACGAGCTGGCGACGCTGGAAGAGCGGATGGCGCACGTCTCCAACCTCAGCCTGCGGGCCAAGGAGTGGAACGGCGACCTCGTCTTCCTGCACGAGGCCGCGCCGGGTCCGGCCGACCGTTCGTACGGCGTGCAGGTGGCCAAGCTGGCTGGCGTGCCCGGTCCCGTCGTGGTCCGCGCCCGCGAGGTTCTGGACCGCCTGGAAAGCAAGGACCAGTCGCCGGCCAAGCTGGACGACCTGCCGCTGTTCGCCGTGAGTCAGGCCGCCGCGCCCCTGCCCGCCAAAGCGGCGCCGAGCGCGGTCGAGACTTCGCTCACCGATCTCGACGTTGACGGCATGAGTCCCCGCGAGGCCTTGGAGGCGTTGTATCGTCTTAAGGGTCTGCTCAAGACCTAGCGGGTAACCATATAAACAACATGCCCCGTCGCCTTCGCCCCACCCGCCTGGAACACGTCGTCGACGGTCACGCCCTGCGCGCCCGCCTGTCCGCCGCCGCCCTCGACGCCATCGGCAACGAGGCCGAGCAGCGGTCGCGCGCCATCGACATCCTCAAGCAGGCGCTGTTTCGCGGCCGGATGATCGCCAAGGAGCGGCTGGAGAACGGCGCCAGCGGCGTCGAGACCGCCCGCCTGATCAGCGGCGTTACCGACGAGGTGATCACCGCCCTCTACGACTTCACGACGGTGCACGTGTTCCGGGCGCGCAACCCGACCGAGGGCGAGCGCCTGTGCCTGCTGGCCGTCGGCGGCTATGGCCGCGGCACCCTGGCCCCGTTCTCGGACATCGATCTGCTGTTCCTGCGGCCCTACAAGCAGACGCCGCACGCCGAGAGCGTGATCGAGTTCATGCTCTATGCGCTGTGGGACCTGGGCTTCAAGGTCGGCCACGCCTCGCGGACCATCGAAGAATGCGTGCGCCTGTCGAAGGAAGACTTCACGATCCGCACGTCGATCCTGGAAGCCCGCCGCCTGACCGGCGACGAGCGCCTGGCCGACGACCTGAAGAAGCGCTTCCGCGACGACGTCATGAAGGGCACCGGCGCCCAGTTCGTCGCCGCCAAGCTGAAGGAGCGCGACGACCGCCAAGCCCGCGCCGGCGCCAGCCGCTACATGGTCGAGCCCAACGTCAAGGAAGGGAAGGGCGGCCTGCGCGACCTCCACACCTTGATGTGGATCGCCGAGTACCTGCATCCGGTCGACAAGCCCGAGGACGTCTTCAAGATGGACGTCTTCTCCGGGCGAGAGACCAAGGCCTTCATCCGCGCCTTCGACTTCCTGCACGCCGTGCGCGCCCACCTGCATTTCACGACGGGACGGCCCGAGGAGCGCCTGACCTTCGACCTGCAGCCTGAGATCGCTCGCCGCATGGGCTATGGCGACCGCGGCGATGCGCCGGCGGTCGAGCGGTTCATGCGCCGCTACTTCCTGATCGCCAAGGAGGTCGGCGCCCTGACCCGCGCCTTCTCGGCCAAGCTGGAAGCCGAGCATTTCAAGCACGAGCCCAAGGGCATCTCCCGCTTCCTCCCCGGCCAGCGGCCCAAGCGAAAGGCGCTGGATGTCCAGGGCTTCTATGAGGACAACGGCCGCCTGAACATCGACGGACCAAAGGTCTTCGAGGCCGATCCGGTCAACCTGATCCGCCTGTTCAAGATCGCCGACGAGCGGGATCTCGATCTGCATCCCGACGCCTTCACGGCGGTGACCCGCTCGCTCAGCCTGATCACCTCGAAGGTCCGCCGCGATCCCAGCGCCTGCCGGGCGTTCCTGGACCTCTTGGCGCGCGGCAAGCGCAGCTATCGCACCCTGACCCTGATGAACGACGCCGGGGTCCTGGGCCGCTTCGTGCCGGAGTTCGGTCGGGTCGTGGCCCAGATGCAGTTCAACATGTACCACTCGTACACGGTGGATGAGCACACCCTGCGGGCCGTCGGCCTGATCGGCGACATGGCCGCCGGGCGTCTTTCCGAAGACCATCCGCTGGCCGTCTCGATCATGCCGCTGATCGAGGACCGCGAGGCCCTGTTCCTGGCCATGCTGCTGCACGACACCGGCAAGGGCGGGGTCGGCGGCCAGGAGAAGGCCGGCGCCCGCGCCGCCCGCAGCGCCTGCGAGCGCATGGGCGTGGACCGCACGAAGGTCGAGCTGGTCGCCTGGCTGGTCGAAAACCACCTCGTCATGAGCGACTTCGCCCAGAAGCGTGACGTCTCCGATCCCGGCACGGTCGCGGCCTTCGCTCGCATCGTCGAGAACCCCGAGCGCCTGCGCCTGCTGCTGGTCATCACCGTCGCCGACATCCGCGCCGTCGGGCCGGGCGTCTGGAACGGCTGGAAGGGCCAGCTGCTGCGCGAGCTCTACAACGCCACCGAGGCGGTGTTCCGCGGCGGGCGCGGCAGCGACGCGGCCGCCAACGTCCTGCGCCATCAGGAGAACGCCGCCGAAAGCGCGCGCGCCCTGCTGCTGGAGACCGATCCCGCCGCCAAGGGCTGGGTCTCGGCGATGGAAAACGCCTATTTCAGCGCCTTCCCGCAGGAAGAGCTGTTCGAACACGCCGCCCTGGCCCGCCGCGCCGCCATCCAGGGCGGGGCCGCCGCCGAGGGCCGGGTGCAACCCAATCAGAACGCCGCCGAGATCGTGGTCGCGGCCAAGGACCGTCGCGGACTGTTCGCCGATCTGGCCATGGCCATCTCGTCCCTGGGCGGCAATGTCGTGGGCGCCCGGGTGTTCACCTCCCGCCAGGGCCAGGCGCTGGACGTCTTCTATGTGCAGGACGTGACCGGCGCGCCGTTCGGCTGCGAGAACCCCCGCGCCCTGCGCCGCCTGGCCGATGCGCTGGAAGCCGCCGGCAAGGGCGAACCGCTGGGCGTCGAGCCGCGCCGGGGCTCCGAGCAGTCGCGCGCCGCCGCGTTCTCGATCGCACCGACCGTGACGGTCGACAACGAGGCCTCCAACGACGCCACCGTGGTCGAGGCCTCGGGCCGCGACCGCCCCGGCCTGCTGCACGCCCTGGCCAAGACCCTGGCCGACAACGGCCTGTCGATCCAGTCGGCCCATATCGACGGCTATGGCGAACGGGCGGTCGACGCCTTCTACGTCCAGACGCCGGAGGGCGGGAAGTTGACCGAGACCCGCAAGGTCACCGCCGTGAAGGCCGACCTGCTGGCCGCCCTGGAGCAGAACGAGGCCACCGCGCCGGCCGCGCGTCCGGGCCTCAAGCGGGCGCGAGCCAGCGTGGCGCGGTAGGGCTGTCTTGCCGCCGTCACGGATCGCCGCCTAGACTCGCATCGTAACCGGGGGAACGACATGAAGCCGCCTATCAAAAGCCTGGCCGACCTCAAGCCCGCGGTCACCGCCGGCGCCTATGCCCGCCCGACGCCGAAGGTGGTGCGCCGCAAGACCGCCAAGGTGCTCAGCCCCGAGGAAAAGGCCGCCTTCCTGGCCTCGCGCCCGGACCTGGCGTCGAAGTCCTGAGCGAGGCGTCCACCGGAAACCCTCTTTCATAGAGAGAGGGGATTCAGCGCGCTCTATCCTCGGCGTTCGCGAGATCGAACCTAGCGAAATCAACCCCTTCTCACTTTTACGCATCCCTGAATGATCCGCGCTCAACGCCGCCCCATACTCTTCCTCACCTGACAGCGCGGAAGGGACGTCCGGCCGGCGACTTGGGCGGCTGTCAGGGGTGGTCGAGCGGGAAGCGCTCGCCGGGTCTCTTCGGAGACTCGCCTTCGCGACGGATCCAGCGGCAGGTTCCCTGAAAAATCGGGACGAAGCTCTGGCGGCGAAGGTTTGGCGGGCGTGGCAGGCACGGGCTGAAACCGCCTGTGCATTCCGGAGGGGAGCCAACCCTTCCGCCCGCCGGAGGCCCAAACGTCGGGAGCGGGTTAAGACCCCGCGCTCCCGAAGGCTTTCGGATAACGGCTGCGCGGAGCGCCTGGCTTCGTCGAAACGGTAACCACTACCCAAACCTCCGGACGTCGTCCGGACGCTCCGCAGTCCCTTTCATGAACTTCAGCGGCTGGCCGCGTGAAGCGGCGAGCGCATGCTCAGGCCACCGCATGATCCTTCAGCACGCCCAAGGTAACAACGGCCAGCATCTCCTCATGCGTGGCGTTCAGCACCACCTGCGGCGCCATGCCGGCGTCGAGGGCTTCCTTCCAGCGGCCGGCGCACAGGCACCAGCGGTCGCCGGCCTTCAGGCCCGGGAAGGCCAGTTCGGGCCGCGGCGTCGACAGGTCGTTGCCCTGGGCCTTGGAGAAGGCCAGGAAGTCGTCGGTCATCACCGCGCAGACGGTGTGCAGGCCCAGGTCGTGCGGACCCGTCTCGCAGCAGCCGTTGCGATAGAAGCCGGTGACCGGATCCATCGAGCAGGGGACGAGCTCGCCGCCCATGACGTTCTTGGCGCTCTTGTCGTACCGGGTGGTGCTCATGGGGCGATCCTAGACTAGGGTCGCGGCCGAAGCGAGAAGAGCCAGGGACTTCCAGTGACCGACACCGCCATTCGCCCCCGCCGTAGCGCTCTCTACATGCCGGCCTCCAACGCCAAGGCCGTGGAGAAGGCCCGCACCCTGGACGCCGACGTCATCATCCTCGACCTGGAGGACGCGGTGGCGCCGGAGATGAAGCCGGCGGCGCGCGAGGCGGCCGTGGCGGCGGTCAAGGCCGGAGGCTTTGGGGCGCGCGAGGTGGTGATCCGGGTCAACGGCATCGACACGCCCTGGGGGGCGGAAGACCTGCACGCCGCCGCCGAGGCGGGTCCCGATGCGGTGCTGGTCCCCAAGGTCGACGATGCGGCCGATGTCCTGCTCTACGATCAGCGCCTGAACGCCGCCCCGCCCCACACCCGTCTGTGGACCATGATCGAGACCGCCAAGGCCGCCTTCCACCTGTGGGAGATCGCCGGGGCGACCCACGGCACGCGGCTGTCGGCCTGGGTCATGGGCGTCAACGACTTCGCCAAGGAGATGCGGGCGCGCCAGACGCCGGACCGCGCGCCGTTCCTGCCGTTGCTGACCCTGTCGGTCGCCGCGGCCCGCGCGCACGGCCTGACCATCCTGGACGGGGTGCACAACGACATCGAGGACTTGGCGGCGCTGGAAGCCGTCTGCGTCCAGGGCGTCGACTTCGGCTTCGACGGCAAGACCCTGATCCATCCCAAGCACCTCCCGATCTGCAACCGCGTCTTCTCGCCCTCGCCCGAGGACATCGCCTGGAGCCAGGCGGTGATCGCCGCCTTCAACGCGCCCGAAAATGCTGGCAAGGGAGCCTTGCGGGTCGACGGCAAGATGGCCGAACGCTTGCATCTGACGCAGGCACAGCGTCTTGTCGCGGTGGCGGAAGCCATTTCGGGACGGACGGCCCAAGCTTGAGAGGCGCTTTGAAGGTTTCTATGCGGGCTATCGTTCTTTCCGTCGTCTTGATGGCCAGCCCGGCGCTGGCGCAACAGCAGACTCCGGCGACGACCCCGCCCGCGGGCTATACGCCGACGTTCGGGGCGCAGGCCGCCCCTGCGCCTGCGGACGCGCCGGTCAGCACGGCCGCGCCGCAGGTCCCGGCCACCGACTCCTCGCAGATCCCGCAAGCCATCGACCCGATGGCCGACCTGATCTCGCAAGCCGGCCAGCCGGTCGACGAGGAAGCCGCCGAGACCGCCGCCAACAAGCCCGCGCCCAAGCACCGCGCCACCATCCTGCCGATCCCGCCGCCCGAGCCCGAGGCCCCGACCGGGGCCGAGCTGACCAAGGCCCAGGTCTACGAACTCCGGGTCAAGGGCTCGATCGCGGCCGCCCAGAACCTGCAAGGTCCGCTGGACGGCGGCTGGCGGATCGTCGGGACCGACGGCGGCCAGCTCTACGCCCTGCAGCTGGTCGACAAGGCCGGCGGCTATGGCGAGCTGGAAGGCGCCTGGCGCGATGTCCGGCGTCCGGGCAGCGTCGGCTCGACGGGCCTGATCGATGACCTGCGTCGCGACGGCGGCGACGTCGTCTTGCGCTTCAGCCCCCGCGGCGGCCAGTCCTCGGTGCTGACCCTGCGGCCGGCCGGCTATGAGCGCTGGGCGGGCGAGCTAGTCGAGAACGGCGTGCGCCAGACGGTGTCGGCCGAACACATCCTGCCGCAGGCTCCGCCCGGCTACGAAGGCCAGGGTCGCGGTCCCTATGTCTGGCCGGTCGCCCAACGCGTGGCGGTCAGCCGTCCGGCGGCCGACGCCGCGCCGGCCTGCTCGACCAAGGGCAAGAAGGGCAAGGCGCTTAAGGCCGCCAAGGCCAAGTGCGCCGCCGCGGCCAGGAAGGGCGGCAAGGCCTCGGCGCTCAAGAAGGGCAAGGGCGGCAAGGCCAAGGCGGTCCCGGCCAAGAAGGGCAAGGCGAGCGCCGCCAAGAAGGCTCCGGCCAAAAAGAAGAAGCGCTAAGCCTTCAAGGCTTCCCGCGCCGCCGCGATCGGGGCCGCCAGGCCTTCGGTCGAATAGGCGAGGGCGGGGCTGTGGCCCCAGACGGGGCCGGGCCAGGCCGGATCGTCCTTGCGGCGGCCCACGACATGGACATGCAGCTGGGCAGTGACATTGCCCAGGGTGCCGACGTTCAGCTTGTCGATCGTCAGCCCAAGCGCCGCCCCGACCGCGCGGACGGCGGTCCCGGCCAGGACGATCTCCTCCATCAGCTGGATGCGGTGAGCGGTGTCCAGCTCCTCGATCTCGCGCAGGTCCGGCTGGCGCGGAATCAGCACCAGCCACGGATAGCGGGCGTCGTCGTGCAATCGCACTTCGCACAACGGCAGGTCGGCGACCTTGTGCGACGTGGCGACGAAGGCGGGGTCGAGGATGAAATCAGCCACGCTTAGGAACCGCCGCCCAATAGTCGAAGTCGAGGATGACGGCCGGATCGTAGACCCCTTCGCCGTCCTTGTCCGGGAAGCCGGCGCAGGGCTGATCCTTCGTGGCGACCAGCCGCAGTCGCAGGGCGCCGACGCTGCCCAGGTCGGCCTTGTCCAGCACCTGGCTCCAGGCGAAAACCGTGCCGCCGGCGAAGAACGGGGCCACGTGCCGCCCGCCGTTGATCGCCAGGATCAGTCCGGCGTTCTGCAGCCCGTTGAACGACAGCGCCTTGGCCGTCGAGATCACCACGCCGCCATAGACAAGGCGCTTGCCGGACGGGTCCTTGCTCCGCTCGAAGGCGTTGAAATGGACCTTGGCGGTGTTCTGCCACAGGCGCGTGGCCATCTGGTGCTCGGCCTCTTCCACCGCCATGCCGTCGACATGGTCGATCGTCTCGCCGATCGCATAGTCCTCGAAGGCGTGCGGCGCGCCGGCCAGGTCCCAGTCATAGCCGCTGAAGTCCAGGCCCTCGGGAACCGTGAGGTCCGCCGGCGCCACGGCCGCCGACAGCGTCGGGACCGCCTGCTCGGCGATCTCGGCGTCGGCGTCGCGCTTTCGCACCATCACCCAGCGAGCGTAGGACAACACCGCTTCGCCGCGCTGGTTCGTCCCCGTGGTGCGGACATAGACGACGCCGGTCTTGCGGTTGGAATTTTCCTTCAGCCCGATCACGTCCGAGACGGCGCTCAGGGTGTCGCCTGGGAACACTGGGGCCAGGAAGCGGCCCTCGGCGTAGCCCAGATTGGCGACGGCGTTCAGGCTGATGTCCGGCACGGTCTTGCCGAACACCACATGGAAGGCGATCAGCGGATCGACGGGGGCGGCTGGAAGGCCGCAGCTCTTGGCGAATTCATCGGATGAGAACAGCGAAAACCTTGGACCATAAAGCGCCGTGTACAGCGCGACATCGCCCGCTGTGACCGTCCGGGGCGTGGCGTGGACCAGTCTCTGGCCGAGGCGGAAGTCCTCGAAGAAATGGCCCGGATCGGTCTTGCTCATCCCCGGCTCTCCTTATCGTTATCCGGCCATCTTTGCCGCAGTGCAGCGAAACCGGAAAGAGGGCTTGAGAGGAAGCCTCAGCGGGCGTAGACCGCGCCCCGACAACTATCGTCCACAGCCTTGATGGAGACCCCATGGCTCGCGCGAAGATCGCCCTTATCGGCGCCGGCATGATCGGCGGCACCCTGGCCCACATCGCCGCTCGCGAAGAGCTGGGCGACGTGATCCTGTTCGACATCGCCGAAGGCACCCCGCAGGGTAAGGCGCTCGATATCGCCGAAGCCTCGGCCGTGTTCGGCAAGGACGTGGCCCTGAAGGGCGCCAACGACTACGCCGACATCGCCGGCGCCGACGTCTGCATCGTGACCGCCGGCGTGCCGCGCAAGCCGGGCATGAGCCGCGACGACCTGCTGGGCATCAACCTGAAGGTCATGAAGGCCGTCGGCGAAGGCATCAAGGCCCACGCCCCGAACGCCTTCGTCATCTGCATCACCAACCCGCTCGACGCGATGGTCTGGGCCCTGCAGCAGTTCTCGGGCCTGCCCAAGGAAAAGGTCATCGGCATGGCCGGCGTCCTGGACTCGGCGCGCTTCGCCTACTTCCTGGCCGAAGCCACCGGCGTGTCGGTCGAAGATATTCACGCCTGGACCCTGGGCGGTCACGGCGACGACATGGTCCCGATGGTCCGTCACTCGACCGTCGGCGGCCTGCCGCTGCCGGAACTGGTCAAGCAAGGCTGGCTGACCCAGGAAAAGCTGGACGCCATCGTCGAGCGCACCCGCAAGGGCGGTGGCGAGATCGTCGCCCTGCTGAAGACCGGCTCGGCCTTCTACGCCCCGGCGGAATCGGCGATCGCCATGGCGACGTCGTACCTGAAGGACAAGAAGCGCGTCCTGCCGTGCGCCACCTTCCTGACCGGCCAATACGGCCTGGACGGCCTCTATGTCGGCGTGCCGGTCGTCATCGGCGCCGGCGGCGCCGAGAAGATCGTCGAGTTCGAAACCAACGAAGCCGAAAAGGCGATGTTCGCCGCCTCGGTCGCGTCGGTCCAGGGCCTGATGGAGGCCTGCAAGGCCATCGACAGCTCGCTGGTCTAAGCGAACCTCGATCCTAAGAACGACGAAGGGCGGCTCCTCGCGGGGCCGCCCTTTTTCTTGGTCCGGCAACCTCGTCCTTCGACAAGCTCAGGATGAGGTTTCCTACTGACCAGGCGCTTACAATCGTCCTCACCCTGAGCCTGTCGAAGGGCGGGGACGACGCACTCAGTGCGCCGCGTCGCCCGGCTCCTGCGAGATTTCCTCAAGCGTCTTGCCGACCTGCTTGGCGCCGTAATCCTTGGCGACGTCGCCCAGCGACAGGATGCCGGTCAGGCGACCCGAGTCGTTCAGCACGATCAGGCGGCGGACCTGATTGTTAGCCATCTTGGCTGTGGCGTCGGCCAGGATGTCGTCTTCCTTCACGCTCAGCACTTCACCGTCTGACATCACTTCGGAGACGGCGCTGTCGAAACTGCGGCCTTCGGCGACCACGCGCAGGACGATGTCGCGGTCGGTGACCAGGCCGACGACCTTGCCGTCCTCGACCACTGGCACCACGCCGCTGTCGACCTTGGCCATGGTCTCGGCGACCTTGCGGATGCTGTCGGTGGGGCGGGCGACCGAGACCTGGCTGGTCATGGCGTCACTGACTTTCATGGCGGAACCTCATGGGTTGGAATTCTGAGGTTCTAAAACCCATAGCTTGCGCCAACCGTTCCGCTTTCGGTCGTCACGGGTCCGCTCTATCTAGGCGCATCTGTCTTCCCGGAGCTTCCCATGTCGATCTCGATCCACCAGGCCAGCGTGCCCGTATTCATCCAGGGCCTGAAGGGTCTGAAGGGCGTGCTGACCAAGGCCGCCGACCTCGTCGAGGCCAAGAAGTGGGATCCGGACGCCCTGCTGAAGGCGCGCCTGTACCCCGACATGTTCCCGCTGATCCGCCAGGTGCAGATCGCCACCGACTTCGCCAAGGGCGGCGCCGCGCGCCTGGCCGCGCAGGAAGTTCCGGCCTGGGACGACACCGAGACCTCGTTCGCCGAGCTGATCGCCCGCATCGACCGCGCCATCGCTTTTGTGGAAGGCCTGGACGTCGCTGCGTTCGAAGGCGGTCACGATCGTGACGTCCAGCTGGTCCGCCGCGGCGAGACCTACACCTTCAAGGGCCTGGACTATCTGCAGGGCCAGGCGATGCCGAACTTCTTCTTCCACATCACCACGGCCTACGCGATCCTGCGCCACAACGGCGTCGAGGTCGGCAAGCGCGACTTCCTGGGCACGGCCTGATCTCCTTGCGCCCTGGGGCGGGGGTGAAAGCCCGCCCCTTTGACTCTTCCGCCTTTTCTGTGCATAAGCCCCGGCTTCCGGCGCTTTATCAGCAGCGCCTCCACCGTCACGACCCCGGCCTGTTAGCGCAGGATCCATCCGGACGAGGACGGCGAGGACCCCCGTCGACGTGATCGTCCACGGGGGCTGATCGCGTTTGGAGCCTGTTTTTACCTAGGGTTCGACATGTTCGACGGCCTTACAGAGCGACTTTCCGACGTCTTCGAACGTCTTGGCGGTCGCGGCGTGCTGTCCGAAAAGGACATCGACGAGGCGCTGCGCGAAGTCCGCGTGGCCCTGCTCGAGGCCGACGTCGCCCTGCCGGTCGTCAAGGATTTCATCAGCAAGGCCAAGGAAAGCGCCTCGGGCGAAGCGGTTATCCGCTCGGTCAAGCCGGCCGACCAGGTGGTCAAGATCGTCTATGACGGTCTGGTCGACATGCTGGGCGGCGAGGTCCCGACCGGCCTGAACCTGGCCCTCAACCCGCCGTCGGTCATCCTGATGGCCGGCCTGCAGGGCTCGGGCAAGACGACGACCACGGGCAAGCTGGCCCTGCGTCTCTCCAAGACCGAGCGCAAGAAGGTGCTGGTCGCCTCGCTGGACACCCGTCGCCCGGCCGCCATGGAGCAGCTGGCGACCCTGGCCAAGCAGGTCGAGGTCGAGAGCCTGCCGATCGTTCCGGGCCAGAGCGCCCAGGACATCGCCAAGCGCGCGATGAGCGCCGCCAAGCTGGGCGGCTACGACGTCCTGATCCTCGACACCGCCGGCCGCACCACGCTGGACGAGGCGATGATGAGCGAGGCGGCGGACATCGCCCGCATCGCCAGCCCGTCCGAGACCATCCTGGTCGCCGACAGCCTGACCGGTCAGGACGCCGTGCGCACGGCCAAGGCGTTCCACGAGCGCCTGCCGCTGACCGGCCTGATCCTGACCCGCGCCGACGGCGACGGCCGCGGCGGCGCGGCGCTGTCGATGCGCCACGTCACCGGCCTGCCGATCAAGTTCCTCGGCGCCGGCGAGAAGATCGACCAGCTGGACGTGTTCGACGCCCGCCGCGTCGCCGGCCGCATCCTGGGCCAGGGCGACGTCGTCGCGCTGGTCGAGAAGGCCGCGGCCGATCTCGACCATGCCGAAGCCGAGCGCATGGCCAAGAAGCTGGCCAAGGGCAAGTTCGACCTCGACGACCTGGCGGCTCAGCTGCGGCAGATGCAGAAGCTGGGCGGCATGGAAGGCATCATGGGCCTGCTGCCCGGCGTGCAGAAGGTCAAGAAGCAGATCTCCGAGAGCGGGATCGACGACAGCATCTTCCGTCGCCAGCAGGCGATCATCAGCTCGATGACCAAGGAAGAGCGCAAGAAGCCCGACATCCTGGCCGCTTCGCGCAAGCGCCGCATCGCCGCCGGTTCGGGCGTCGATGTCGCCGAGGTCAACCGCCTGCTCAAGCAACACCGCCAGATGGCCGACATGTTCAAGGCCATGTCCAAGGACGGCGGCAAGGGCATGGCCCGCATGGCCGCCATGATGGGCGGCGGTGACATGGCTCGTCTGAAAACCATGGGCGGCGGAAAGATGCCGGCGTCCGATCCCAATGCAGCGGGGGGCCAAGGCCTCTCGGGGCTGCCCGGTCTGCCGGGCCTCGGGGGCGGCGGCGACGCCAAGCCCAACCCTCTCTCCGGCCTGGGCCTGCCCGGCTTCAACCCGTTCAAGAAATAGAACTTTAGACCAAGGACTACCGATATGCTGAAGATCCGTCTCGCCCGTGGCGGCGCCAAGAAGCGTCCGTACTACTCGATCGTCGTCGCCGACAGCCACTCGCCGCGCGATGGCCGCTTCATCGAGAAGGTCGGCACCTACAACCCGCTCCTCAAGAAGGACGACGCCAACCGCGTCACCCTGAAGGTCGAGTCGATCCAAGAGTGGCTCAAGAAGGGCGCTCAGCCGACCGACCGCGTCGCGCGCTTCCTGGCCGCCCAAGGCCTGGTCGCCTGGACCCACGGCAACAACCCGCAAAAGGGCGCTCCGGGCAAGAAGGCTCAAGAGCGTTCGGCCGAGCGCGCTCAGCGCGAAGAAGAGCGCAAGCAAGCCGAGATCGACGCCAAGGCCGCCGCCGAAGCCGAGAAGGCCGCCGCTGCTGAAGCCGCCGCCGCCGCCGCCGCTGAAGCCGCTGCTGCTCCGGCCGTTGAAGAAGCTCCGGCTGAAGAAGCCCCGGCCGCTGAAGCCGCTGCTGAAGAGGCCCCCGCTGCTGAAGTGGCCGCTGAAGCTCCGGCTGAAGAAGCCTCGGAAGGCTAATCAGGGTTCCAGCGCCGTCGTCTCTTTCGAGGCGGCGGCGCGACTCTGTCCAGACCATGGCTGCATCTTCTGACGATCCGCTGATCCTGGTCGGCCGCGTGGCCGGCGGCTTTGGCGTGCGCGGCGAGGTGCGGATCGCGACCTACACCGAAGAGCCGATGAGCATCGCGGCCTTCAAAGCCTTGAAGCGACAGGACGGCTCGCCCGCCCTGACCATCGCCTCGGCCCGCAAGACCAAGGACGGCGTCGTCTGCCGCTGTCCCGGCGTCGAGACCAAGGAAGCCGCCGACGCCCTGCGCGGCCTTCGCCTGTACGTCCCCCGCTCGGCCCTGCCGGCCCCGGACGAGGACGAGTTCTATCTCACCGACCTGGTGGGCCTGTCGGTCCGCCACATCGCCACCGACGTGCTGCTGGGCCGCGTGAAGAGCGTCCAGAATTTCGGCGCCGGCGACATTCTCGAGATCACCCCGGACCTGGGTGGCCCGACCTGGTACCTGCCATTCACGCGGGCGGCTGTGCCCGAGGTGAAGATCGGCGAAGGTCTGATCCTGGCCGACCCGCCCGCCCTGGTGGGCGAGCCCGAAGGCCCCGCCGAAGACGAAGAGCTGGGCGACCGGGACTGATTGGGAGCCTTCAGCGATGTCGGACGGTAAATGGCGGGTCACCGCCTCGCGGGTCGTTCACAAGGATCGCTGGGTTCATCTACGCGCCGACGACTGCCTGACCGACGAAGGCGCGGTGGTCGCGCCGTTCTATGTGCTCGACTATCCCGACTGGGTGCATGTCGTGGCGTTCGACGCCGACGACAATGTGCTGCTGATCCGCCAGTACCGGCATGGCCTGGGCGACCTGTCGATCGAGGTGCCGGCCGGGGCCATGGATCCCGGCGATGTCGACCCGCTGGTCGCCGCCGAGCGCGAACTGCTGGAGGAGACCGGCTGCGCGGGGACCTTGTCGCTCTACGGAACGCTGTCGCCCAATCCGTCCAGCCACGCCAATCGCATGCACACCGTGATCGCCCGCGACGTCGTTCGGGTGACCGCGCCGGTCGACGATCCGCTGGAACGGATCGAGACCTTCTGGGTCCCGCGCGCCGAGGCGCTGCGCCTGGCGCTCAGCGGCGAGATGACCGCCGCGATCCAGGTCGCCTCGCTGCTGCAGGTGCTGATGGCGGATGAAAAGGGGGTCATGAAGCAAGCGTAACTGGCGTTTCCGGGGCGGGCGCGGCATCCGTCGCGCCGCTGATCTCGGGGATTTCCATGCGCCTTCTCGCCACGACCGTCGCCGTCGCCCTCCTCGCCGCCGCTGCGCCGGTCCTGGCCGCGGAAGACCTGAGCGCCAAGCAGTCGGGCCACGTGGTCGACGCGCTGATCGGCCAGATGGGCGACTATTTCGACCGGGCCAAGGCCACGCAGGTTCGCGCGGCGCTGAAGGCCCAGCGCGGCCAGCTGACGCGGATCCACGATCGCCAAGCCCTGGCCGAGGCGCTGACCGCCATCACGCTCAAGACCTCGAACGACCAGCATCTGAAGGTCTCGGTCACGACGTCCAGCGCCCAAGTCGCGGCGATCAGCGACGCCGAGCAGGCGCTCATCGACCAGCGCCTGGCCTACGGCCTGATGGCGGCGCGACGGCTGCCGGCCAATATCGGTTATCTGAAGCTGCGCTATTTCGAACAGGGCCAGGAAGGCGCCGACCTGATCGACGCGGCCATGGGCCTGCTTCAGCACACCGACGCCCTGATCATCGACCTGCGCGAGAACACCGGCGGCGGCGGGGCGTCGGACACGCGCCTGCTAGGCCATCTTTCGAAGACGCCGCTGGTCATGACCCGCATCCACTGGCGCCAGCCCGATGGCCGCGAGACGGTCGAGCAGCGCCAGCCGTCGGCGCCGTCGTCCGGTCCGCTCTATGCCGACAAGCCGGTCTTCGTGCTGACCGCCAACCGCACCTTCTCGGCGGCCGAGGGCTTCGCCTACGACATCCAGGCCAACAAGCGCGGCCTGGTGATCGGGACCCGCACGCGCGGCGGCGGCAATCCGGCCAATCGCCCGACGCCGGGCCTGGGCTTTGGCCTTGCGGTCTTCGTGCCCAACGGCTGGACCGAGCATCCGCTGACCGGCAAGGGCTGGGAGGGCGTCGGCGTCCAGCCGGACGTGCCGACCTCGACCGATGGCGCCCTGACCGAGGCCTACCGCCGCGCCCTGGCCGCGGCCAAGCCGCTAGTCTCGACCCCGAAGTCGGACAAGGAGCGCGCCGACGCCATCGCCGATCCGGCGGCGGCGCTGGCGGCGGACCAGAAGCTCTAGATTACTTCCGCACCCGCATCAGGCATTCCTGGGCGACCGAGGCCACGAGCTTGCCGTCGTGGCTGTACATCTGGCCGCGCACCAGGCCGCGCCCTTGCGAGGCGTTGGGGCTGTCCTGGGCGAACAGGGTCCAGTCGTTGAAGTCGAACGGATGGTGGAACCACATGGCGTGGTCCAGGCTGGCGGCCTGCAGGCCCGGCGTCGTCCAGATCAGGCCGTGCGGGCGCAGGGCGCTTTCCATGAACGCCATGTCCGAAGCGTAGGCCAGAGCGGCCTGCTGCATCTTTACGTCGTTGCCCAGCGGGGCCTTGGCGCGCATCCAGACGTTCTTGGTGCCGGACTTCTTGACCGGCGCGACCGGGTTCTGCTGGTCGACCCAGCGCACGTCGACCGGCCGCGGCTTGCTGGCCATGGCCAGCATCTTCGGATGGATCTGGTCGCCCAGGCTCTGCAGGAACTCGACCTCGGTCGGCAGGGTTTCGGGGTTCGGCGCGTCGGGCATGTCCGACTGGTGCTCGAAGCCCTCCTCCGGCGTCTGGAACGAGGCGGCCAGGTTGAAGATCTGCTCGCCATGCTGGATGGCGGCGACGCGGCGGGTCGTGAAGGTGCCGCCGTCGCGGGCCCGCTCGACCTCGTAAAGCACCGGGGCGTTCACATCGCCCGGGCGGATGAAATAGGCGTGCAGCGAGTGGCAGACCCGGTCCGGCACGGTCTTGTACGCCGCCAGCAGGGCCTGGGCGATCACCAGGCCGCCGAAGATGCGCGGAAAGCCGTCGTTCGGGCTGACGCCCCGGAACAGGTTCACCTCGATCGGTTCGAGGTCGAGGATGTCGGCGAGGTTCTCGGTCGTCTGCATGGTGCAGTGCGATATGCCGGTCGGAGCGTCACGGCAAGTCGTCACCTTGCGTCAGGCGGTCGCGGTCCCCATCGTGGAACGATGTCACGCGTTCCGCCCGTCATCCATCATCCCGCCTTCCGCGCTGAGATGCCGGCGGGGCATCGCTTCCCGATGGACAAGTTCTCGCGCCTGGCCTCGCTGCTGGAAGCGCAGGGCGTTCCGGGTCCGGAAGGTTTCGCCAAGCCCGAATTCATCGATGTCGAGACCCTGCGGCTGGCCCATACCGAGGACTATGTCCGGGGCGTGATCGAGCTGTCCCTGCCGGCCGACGTGGTCCGGCGGATCGGCATGCCCAATACCGACAGCGTCGCCACGCGGGCGAGGGCGGCGACGGGCGGCACGCTGATGGCGGCGCGGCTGGCGCTGGAACACGGGATCGCCTGCAACACCGCCGGCGGCAGCCATCACGCCTCTGCCGAGAGCGGCGCGGGCTTCTGCGTGTTCAACGATGTCGCGGTGGCGGCCAGGCGGCTGCTGGCCGAAGGCGCGATCGGTCAGGCGCTGGTCGTCGATCTGGACGTCCACCAGGGCGACGGCACGGCGCGGATCTTCGAGGGCGATCCCAGCGTCTTCACCTTCTCGATGCACGCCGAGAAGAACTTCCCGCATCGCAAGGCGACGAGTGATCTCGACGTTGAGCTGGCCGACGGGACGGGCGATGCGGCCTATCTGGAAAAGCTGGAGGCGGTCCTGCCGGCGCTGCTGGGCAGCGTCCGGCCGGACATCGTCTTCTTCAATGCGGGCGTGGATCCGCACGCGGACGACAAGCTGGGCCGCCTGTCGCTGACCGACGAGGGTCTGGGGCGACGGGAGGCCTATGTCCTGGGCGCTTGTCTTTCTCTTGAGATCCCCGTGGTCGGGGTCATTGGCGGCGGCTACGACGCGGATATCGATCGTCTGGCGGCGCGCCACGCCATCCTGCATCGGACGGCGAAATCTCTTTATTCTTAAGCGGTTAGTTCGGTCTTTCTGTCGCCATCTCCGTCGGGGCGGCTCAACTGAGCGACCCGACGGAGTTTACGCGGCGATCACTTAGAAGCTCGTGGCGAGCGAACCGGCGATGACGACGAGCGGCAGAACGGCCAGAACGAGCGAGGCGAAACCGGCGACGGCGTTGGTCTTCATGGTCATGGTCTTGATCCCTGTTTTTGTGTCTCGGCGCCGTTGCGGCGTCCGATGACCAGAGATGTAGGCGCTGACTCTCGTTAATGCACGTTACCCTTGCTTCATGACGCCGATTTAAGGAACTTTGTCGCACCTAATCGGCATTACAGAGGATTAATGTGGTCGTGGAATTTGGTTTCCCGAGAAACTTTATCCTTTGAGACCATTATTCCGGCCCCTGACGATCATTCCTCGCTGGGCGCCACCAAAAAGAGTCCACGCAGCGTCGCGATCGGGGCAGACCTTGTCTCCTGCCAGGCCTCGACGTGGACGTTGGCGATGCGGCGGCCCAGCTTCTTGATGCTGGCGCGCGCATAGGTCGTCAGCGGCCGGCCCGAGCGCAGATACTCGATCGAGACGTCGATGGTGCGCGGCTGGCGCTTCATCGGCGCGGCCACCGACAGCTGGGCCAGGGCCGTCATCTCCATGAACGCCCCCAGCACCCCGCCATGGATGGCCGGCAGCATCGGATTGCCGACGATGTGCTGGGCGAACGGCAGGATGGCCGTCATCTCGTCGCCGGCCAGCTCGGCCTTGATCCCCAGGAAGCGGGCGTAGGGGATGGAGTCCAGCATCGAGACCAGACGCGTATCGATATCGCTCATTGGCCGGCGCTCCCGGTCTTGGCCCGCGTCTCGCGCGGCGGCTTGAAGTTGGCGCCGGGCTTCTTGCCGGCGCTCGAATCCAGCATGAAGGTCGCCTGGCCGGTGGCGACAGGATCCTCTGGATCGCGGTCGTAGGCCACGGCGCGGACGAAGGCGACCGAGCGGGTCAGCTTGTAGCAATGCGCACGAGCCATGACGTCCAGGCCGGGCTCAGCGGCGCGCATGTAGTCGATGCGCAGGTCCAGCGTGGCGATCGAGGTGAAGGTTTCCATGGCCGCGTGCACGGCCTGGCCGCTGGCGTGGTCCAGCAGGGTGGTGACCACCCCGCCGGCGATGACGCCCGTCTCCGGATCACCCACGATCTCGGGGCGGTACGGGACCTTCAGGATGGCGACCGCGTCGCCGATCTCCAGGGTGGTGAAGCCCAGCGCCTTGGCCTGCGGGCTGCCCTCGTTCATCGCCGTGGCGATGAGCTTCGTCTGTTCGTTGTCGCTCATAGGGATAGGCTTAGCGCTTCCGGCGTTGTGATATCCAGCCGTGATCAAGCCCGAAGATCTTCTCTGTCCCCGGCCTGACGGCCTCTACTGCCCGCCGGGAGACTTCTATATCGACCCCGTCCGCCCCGTGGACCGGGCCGTGATCACCCATGGCCATGCCGACCATGCTCGCGCCGGTCATGGAACGGTGGCCGCCACGCCCGAGACCCTGGCGATCATGGCCACCCGCTACGGCGAAGACTTCACCGAGCGCCGCCAGGCCGCGCCCTATGGCGAGACGATCACCCACAACGGCGTCGAGGTGACTCTGGTCCCGGGCGGTCACGTGCTGGGCTCGGCCCAGGCGGTGGTGCGCTGGAAGGGCCTGACCATGGTGGTCTCCGGCGACTACAAGCGCCGCCGCGACCCGACCTGCGCCCGGTTCGAGCCGGTGCCGTGCGACGTGTTCATTACCGAAGCGACCTTCGGCCTACCGGTCTTCCGCCATCCCGACGACGCTGGCGAGATCCGCAGCCTGCTGGCCTCGGTCGAGCAGTTCCCGGAGCGCTGCCACATTGTCGGGGCCTATGCGCTCGGCAAGGCCCAGCGGGTGATCAAGCTGCTGCGCGAGGCGGGTTGGGACAAGACGATCTTCGTACACGGCGCGCTGGAGCGGCTGAACGCCTTGTACGAAGCGCATGGCGTCGAGCTCGGCCCTCTGGCTCCAGCGACGTCATCTGGTCCGAAGGCGGCCTTCGCCGGCCAGATCATCATCGCCCCGCCTAGCGCTATCGCGAACAGCTGGTCGCGGCGGTTTCCGGATCCGGTGGACTGTTTCGCCTCGGGCTGGATGCGAGTGCGGGCGAGAGCGAGACAGCGGGGTGTGGAGCTGCCGCTGATCCTCTCCGACCACGCCGATTGGGACGAGCTGACGTCGACCTTGAGCGAGCTGCGGCCCGGCGAAGTCTGGATCACCCACGGCCGCGAGGAAGCCCTGGAGCGCTGGTGCGAACTGGAAGGCCTGCCGGCGCGAGCGCTGCGACTGGTCGGCTATGACGAGGAAGAGGGCGAGTAGCCTTCCGGCGCGGCGCCGACGTACCGCGCGCGGGGCCGGATCAGCCGCCCGGTCTGCAACTGCTCGATCGCATGCGCGGCCCAGCCGGCGCTCCTGGCTGTCGCGAACAGGATGAACGGCGCGTCCGGTGGCAATTTCAGGGTTTGCGCCAGGGTCACCAATGCGAAGTCGATGTTCGGCGCCAGGCCCGTGGCGCTCTCGGTCATCGTTCGCAGGTCGGCCAATAGAGGCGGGGCCTCGAACGCCGCCAGCAGCGCGGCCGCGCGGGGGTCGCCGTCGGCATAGAGCGGATGGTCGAAGCCGGGCATCGACGCGCCTCGCGCCAGCCGCGCCGCAACCGCATGGGCCGGGTCGCGGCGTTCGGCTTCCTCGACGAAAGCTTCCACCCGAGCGGCCATGCCGCCGTGCAGAGGTCCCGACAGCGCCGATAGCCCCGCCAGACAGGCGGCCGACAATGAGGCCCCGGTCGAGGCGGCCACTCGCGCGGCGAAGGTCGAGGCGTTCAGCTCGTGGTCGGCCAGCAGGACGAGGCTCCGACGGACAAGGTCCGCGCCGGCCGCATCCAACCCCCAGGCGGCGGCGAAGCGGGCATGGGCCGGGCCTTCGCCGGCCTGGCCGGTGGCGGCGTCCACCACAGCCTCCAGCAGATCGGCGGCTTCCATGGCCAGGGCCAGCGGGGCGCGGCCTCGCGCTGGCGGCTCGCGCCCGGCGCGGGCGGCCAAGGTCAGGAAAAGGCGAGCGCGAGCGCTGTCGGCGGCTGGCGGCTCGGGGCGACGGGACGACTTGAACGCCGCGCCATGGCCGCCGCGCAGCAGCCGGCCGACATTCTCAAGCGTCAGGCCCTGCTCGGCCAATTCGACGGCGTCGCGGCCGCGATACCAAAGCCGCCCGCCCGCCACCGTGGTGATCGCCGAGGGCAGCACCGGCTCGCCCCAGGCGATGGCCTCTGCCGCGACGTCGGCGGCGCGGCGGCCGCGCGCCTTCTTCTGGGCCAGGGCGGCGACGTCCGAGGCGCGATAGAGGCTGCGGCGCGGGTCTTGCGGATGGGCGGCGGCCTCGATCCGGCCCCGGCTGACATAGGCGTAGAGGGTCTGCGGCCGAATCCCCAGCCGTTCCAGAACCTGATCCGCGTCGAGCCAGTCCGCCATATAGATTGATTATATTGATCAAGATTGACGATCAAGGTTGGCGGGCGCTTTTCATCGCCGTGAAAGGAGACCGCACATGTCTGATGGTCTTGAGGGCGTCATCGCCGCCCGCACCGTTCTGTCCGATGTCGACGGCGCCAAGGGCCGCCTGGTGATCCGGGGCTACGCCGTCGAGGATCTGTCGGGACGCACCCGCTACGAGGAGGCTGCGCATCTGCTGTTCGACGGCTTCTTCGAGGACGCGCCTAGCGACCTGGCGCCGGCCCTGGGCGAGGCGCGCGTCCGCGCCTTCGCCGAGGTCGCCGCCCTGGACGAGGGTCTGGCCCGTCGCGATCCGGTCGAGGCCATGCGCGCCCTGCTGGCCCGCCTGCCCGACGGCGACGACCTGCCGACCGCCCTGCTGCTGATCGCCGCCCCGGCCGTCTTCACCCCTGCCGTTTTGCGGGTGGCCAAGGGCGAGAGCCCGGTCGCGCCCGATCCGGCCCTGTCGCACGCCGCCGAAATCCTGCGGATGACCCGAGGCGCGGCGGCCACCGACGCCGAGGCCGCCGCGCTGGACGCCTATCTGGTCACGGTCTGCGACCACGGCCTCAACGCTTCGACCTTCGCCGCCCGCGTGGTGGCCTCGACCCGCGCGGGCCTGACCTCGGCAGTGTTGGCCGGCCTCTCGGCGCTGAAAGGTCCGCTGCACGGCGGTGCGCCCGGCCCGGTGATCGAGATGCTGGACGAGATCGGCACGCCGGAAAACGCGCGGCCCTGGCTGGAGAAGGCCCTGGCGCGCGGCGACCGGTTGATGGGTTTCGGCCACCGCATCTACCGCGTCCGCGACCCGCGCGCCGACGCCCTCAAGGCGGCCGTGCGCAAGCTGTCGGCGGCCTCGCCCAGCCTGCCGGGCCGCGTCGCCTTCGCCGAGGCTGTCGAGCAGGCGGCGCTGGCGATCCTGCGCGAGCACAAGCCCGACCGGCCGCTGGACACCAATGTCGAGTTCTACACGGCGCTGCTGCTGGAGGCCCTGGGCCTGCCGCCCTCCAGCTTCACCTGCGTCTTCGCCATGGGGCGCGTCTCCGGCTGGCTGGCCCATGCGCGCGAGCAACTGGCGGGCGGTCGCCTGATCCGGCCGCAATCGGTCTATGTCGGTCCGGAGGTAAGGGCGGCCGCCTGATCGGCAGGCGACGGTAAGGTCTGGTTAACCATGAATATCTGCCTCGGGTAGCGAAACGCTTCCTGGGGGACCTCTCATGCTCGCCATCCTTGCCGTCGCCGCCGCGATCTCGACGCCTGTCGAGGCTACCAAGGCCGAGATGAGCTGCAGCGCGACCGGCGCGCATCTCACCTTCCAGCGGGGCGCGCGGTTGCTGTCGGCCGACGCCAAGCCGGGCGAGACGATCGTCGTCGACACCGTCGCCTGGACTGCGACCGCCAAGACCGTCTTCGCCCTGAAGCCCACCGAGTATGGCTACAAGGCGATTGGCGGCGACAAACCACAGAGCGCCGTCCTGGACTGTTCGGCTCCCAACGCGCCTCCGATGCGCGTGGAGACGTTCCCAGCGGGCTGAGGCCGCGCTAGAAAGAGCGCATGTCGCTCTCCGCCGCCGATCCCAAGGCTACCCGCCACGTCGCCCTGCTGTCCGTGGCGACGGCGACGATCCTGATCATCGTCAAGGCGATCGCCTGGCGGGCCAGCGACAGCGTGGCGATCCTGGCCTCGCTGTCGGACTCGGCGCTGGACTTGGTCGCCTCGCTGATCACCCTGTTCGCGGTGCGCTACGCAGCCGAGCCGCCGGACGCCGAGCATCGCTTCGGTCACGGCAAGGCCGAGGCCTTTTCCAGCCTGATGCAGGGCGGCCTGGTCTTCGCGTCCGGCGCCCTGATCGGCCGCGAAGCCTTCGACGCCCTGATGCATCCGCGCTCGGTCGAGCACGGCCTGGCCGGGGTGGTCGTGATGGTCGTCTCGATCGTCCTGACCCTCGCTTTGATAACCGCCCAGACGCGGGTGCTGAAGGCCAGCGGCTCGATCGCCATCGCTGGGGACCGAGCGCACTACGCTGCCGACCTGGGCTCCAACGCGGTGGCGCTGGTCGGGGTCGCGGCGGCGTCGTGGCTGGGCCTGTCCTGGGTCGATGCAGCGGCTGGCCTGGTCGTAGCGCTATGGCTGATCTGGGGCGCGATCGGCGTCTTCCGCGACGCCTCGAACCAGCTGCTGGACCACGAACTGCCGGAAGAGGATCGCGCGAGGATCCTGGCGCTGGCGACGGCCGACCCGCGCATCCTGGGCGTCCACCAGCTGCGGACGCGGGCGTCCGGCCCCTATATCCACATGCAGATGCACGCCGACCTGGCCGCCGACATCTCGCTGGCCGAGGCCCACACCATCATGGTCGAGGCCGAGAACCGCCTGCTGGAGGCCTTCCCGGCGGCCGATATCCTGATCCATCCCGACCCTCGCGGCCGGGCCGAGCCACACGGCGGGCTGTTCGCTCAACCGGTCGAGGGTTGAGTTCTCGGCGCGTGTGAGAGTACGGAACCGTATGGACGACGCCCTCTCCCATCTCCCCCGCGCCTTTGCCGGCAAGACCGTGCTGGTCCTCGGCGACGTGATGCTGGACCGCTTCATCTACGGCGCGGTCGATCGCATCTCGCCTGAGGCGCCGGTGCCGGTGATCGCGGTCGAGAAGGAAACCGCCATGCTGGGTGGGGCCGGCAATGTCGCCCGCAACGTCGCCGCCCTTGGGGCCAAGGCCGTGCTGATCGGCCTGGTCGGCCAGGATGACGCCGGCGCGGCCCTGCGCGGCATGATCGACGCCGAGTCAGGCCTCGAAGCCGAGCTGGTCGCCGATCCCAAGCGCCGCACGACCGAAAAGGTCCGCTACATCTCCGGCTCGCACCAGATGCTGCGCGTCGACCGTGAGGATCGGGGGCCGGGCGACGCCGAGGCGCTGCTGGCCGCCTTCAAGGCTCATCTGGCCGTCGCCGATGTCGTCGTGCTGTCCGACTACGCCAAGGGCGTGCTGACCGCCGAGGTCGTGCGCGGGGCGATCGACGCCGCCCGCGCCGCCGGCAAGCCGGTGGTCGTCGACCCCAAGAGCCGCGACTTCGCCCGCTATGACGGCGCGACCCTTATCAAGCCCAACCGCAAGGAGGCCGCCGAGGCCACGGGCATCAGCGACAATTCCGACGAAGCTTCCGAGGACGCCGGCGCGGCGATCCTGGCCATGGCGCCGGGGCTGGACGCGGCCTTGATCACCCGTGGCGGGGCCGGCATGACCCTGTCGGTGCGTGGTCAGCCGCATGTCCATCTGCCGGCGACGGCGGTCGAGGTGTTCGACGTTTCCGGTGCCGGCGACACCGTGGCCGCGACCCTGGCGCTCTCCGTCGCAGCCGGCGCCAGCCTGGCCGACGCCGCGCACCTGGCCAACCTGGCCGGCGGCCTGGTGGTGGCCAAGCTTGGCACCGACGTCGTCACCGCCGCCGAGTTGACCGCCGTCGCGGTCTCAGCCCAGGGCGAGCCCGGCGAGATCAAGATCGCCGACCGCGAGCAGGCCAAGGCGATCGTCGAGGGCTGGCGTGCGCGCGGCCTGAAGGTCGGCTTCACCAACGGCTGTTTCGACCTGCTGCACCCCGGCCATGTCTCTCTGCTCAGCCAGGCCAAGGCCGCCTGCGACCGGCTGATCGTCGGCCTCAACACCGACGCCTCGGTCGCCAAGCTGAAGGGCCCGACCCGGCCGGTGCAGAAGGAACAGGGCCGCGCCACCGTGCTGGCCTCGCTGTCGTCGGTCGACCTGGTGGTGCTGTTTGGCGAGGAGACGCCGCTGGCGCTGATCGAGGCCTTCCGTCCGGACGTGCTGGTCAAGGGCGCGGACTACACGGTCGAGACCGTGGTCGGCTCCGACATCGTGCTGGGCTATGGCGGCAAGGTCGTTCTGGCCGAGCTCAAGCAGGGCCAGAGCACGACCAACCTGATTGCGCGCATGAACAGCTAATCCCCAATAAAGCCGCACAAAGGCCTGCTTTTCTTGGGTAAACCCCGTTCAGCAATCTCTTGTTAAGCAAAGCGGCGCATCGCTCTTTCGATGCAGCCTGAGCGCACCTGGGCATGAGCGTCGAACGCACCCTACACCATTTCCCCCTCGACCCCGCCTCGCGACAGGTGCGTCTGGCGCTGGGCGAGAAGCGGCTGCCGTTCGTCGAGATCCAGGTCCGCTACTGGGAGATGCCGCCCGAGTTCACCTCGCTGAACCCGTCGGGCATGCCGCCGGTGCTGGTCGAGACCCGCCACCAGCGCAACCTCGTCGTCTGCGAGACCCGGGCCATCCTCGAGCACATCGAGGAGACCGAGAGCGAACCGGCCCTGCTGGGCCGCGACGCCAGCGAACGCGCCGAGGCCCGCCGCCTGATGCAGTGGTTCGACCGCAAGTTCGACAACGAGGTCAACGGCTTCCTCCTGCATGAGAAGATGGAGAAGCGGCTGCTGCGGATGGGCGCGCCGGACCTGGCCGCCCTGCGCCAGGGCCGCGAGGCGCTGAAGGCGCACCTGGGCTATATCGACGGCCTGCTGCAGACCCGCGACTGGCTGGCCGGCCGCCGCATGAGCCTGGCCGACTTCGCCGCCGCCGCCCACCTGTCGGTGATCGACTATTTCGGCGACGTGCCCTGGAAGGACTTCCAGACCGCCAAGACCTGGTACATGAAGCTGAAGTCGAGGCCGGCCTTCCGTCCGATCCTGGCCGACCGCTGGCCCGGCCTCGCGCCGGCCGCGCACTATGACGACCTCGACTTCTGAGCTCAGCTCGCAAGCCATCAAGGACGAGATCCGCGCCGAGGCCCTGAGCCTGGGCTTCTCGACCTGCGGCTTCGCCGACGCGGCGGCCGCCTGGCCCAATGGCGAATGGCTGAAGGCCTTCGTCGAGGCCGAGCGCCATGGCGACATGGGCTGGATGGAAGAGACGCTGGAGCGGCGCTCGCATCCCACGGCTATGTGGACCGAGGCGAAGTCGGCGGTTGTGCTGGGCGTCAACTACGGTCCCGACATCGATCCGCTGGAGCAGTTGGCGCGGGGCGACCACGCGGCGATCTCGGTCTACGCCCAAGGCGACGACTATCACGACGTCATCAAGAAGCGCCTGAAGCTGCTGGCCGGCTGGATGCACCGCCGGTTCGGCGAGGACGTGAAGGTGTTCGTCGACACCGCGCCGCTGATGGAGAAGCCGCTGGCCCAGCGGGCGGGCCTGGGCTGGCAGGGCAAGCACACCAACCTGGTCTCGCGCCAGTTCGGGTCGTGGCTGTTCCTGGGCAGCGTGCTGACGACGCTGGACCTGCCGCCCGACGCGGCCGAGGTCGATCATTGCGGCCGGTGCAGCGCCTGCCTCGACATCTGCCCGACCCAGGCCTTCCCGGCCCCGCGCCAACTGGATGCGCGGCGGTGCATCTCGTACCTGACCATCGAGCTTTCGGGCCCGATCCCGGCGGAGTTCCGGCCGGCGATGGGCAACCGGATCTATGGCTGCGACGACTGCCTGGCGGTGTGTCCGTGGAATAAGTTCGCGTCGCTCTCGAGCGAAGCCAAGCTGCAGGCGCGCCAGGAGCTGCGCCAGCCGACCTTGGCCGAATTGGCGGTGCTGGATGACGCCGAGTTCCGGGTGCTGTTCTCGAAGAACCCGATCAAGCGGATCGGTCGCGACCGCTTCGTGAGGAACGTGCTCTACGCGATCGGCAACAGCGGCGATGCGAGCCTGATGGCGGTGGTCGAGCCGCTGCTGGCTGATCCGGCGCCGGTGGTGCGCGGCGCGGCCGTGTGGGCGGCGCGGCGACTGGCCGGGGAGGGCGCCTCGGCGCTGAAGCGCGCCGAGGACGATCCCGGGGTGCTGGCTGAGTGGGCCTAGGCCTTCAGCAGGTCTTCGATTGCCGTGCGCGCCGCGGCGCCCAGTTCCGGGCTGGCCAGGGCCAGGGCGACATTGGCGCGCAGCAGGCCGATCTTGTCGCCGCAGTCGTAGGTCACGCCTTCGTATTCCAGCGCGTGGAAGTCCTGGCTGGTCAGCAGCTTCAGCATCGAGTCGGTCAGCTGGATCTCGTTGCCGGCGCCCTTCTCCTGGCTGGCCAGCAGGTCGAAGATCTCGGGCTGCAGGATGTAGCGGCCGCTGATGAACAGGTTCGAGGGCTCGGTGCCCTTCGGCGGCTTCTCGACCATGCCGGTCATGCGGTTCAGGCGGCCGTCCTGGCCGTCCAGCGCGACGATGCCGTACTGGTGGGCCTGGCCCTCGGGGCAGGGCTCGACCACGACGATGTTGCCGCCGACCTGGTCATAGGCCTCGATGGCCTGGGCCAGGGCCGAGGTCTGGGCGTGCATGACCATGTCGGGCAGCATGACGGCGAAGGGCTCGTCGCCGATGATGTCGCGGGCGCACCAGACGGCGTGGCCCAGACCCAGCGGGGCCATCTGGCGCACGAAGCTCATCTCGCCGGGCTTGGGCAGCTCGGCCAGAAGCTCGTCGAGCAGGGCGGTCTTGCCCTTGGCGGCCAGGGCGGCTTCCAGCTCGACCTGGTGGTCGAAATAGTCCTCGATCGCGCCCTTGTTGCGGCCGGTGACGAAGACGAAGTGCTCGATGCCCGCCGCGCGGCCCTCGGCGATGATGTAGGACAGGATCGGCCGGTCGACGACGTTCAGCAGTTCCTTCGGCGTGGTCTTCGTGCCCGGCAGCACGCGGGTGCCAAAACCAGCGACGGGAAGGACGGCTTTACGAACGGGTTTCATGAGCGGCTCGTCTAGTGTTCGGGACGCCGTTTCTAGAAGGGCCTGCGGGTGAAAGCCACCACTGTTCCGTGAAATCTCCGCCGGACGCTGACGATGATCATACGGAGATGGATTTCCGGGCGGTCCGTGTTAGCTGGACGACCTGATCTCTCGAGGTTCCTCATGCACCGTCGCGCCCTCTTCGCCACCCTCGCCGCCGCCGGCCTTGTCCTGGCCGCCTGCGGACCCAGCAAGAAGGCGCAGGAGAACCTCACCGTCGCCGACGAATTCATGGCCAAGAACGCCAAGGAACCGGGCGTCGTCACCCTGCCCGAGGGCCTGCAGTACAAGGTGGTGCGCGAGGGGGCGAACGGCGGCATGCACCCGACCAAGGCCGACGAGGTCAAGGTCCACTACGAAGGCAAGCTGCTGGACGGCACGGTGTTTGACTCGAGCTACGAGCGCGGCGTGCCGGCGGTGTTCCCGCTGGACGGCCTGGTGCCGGCCTGGGTCATCGCCCTGCAGCGCATGAAGGCTGGCGACGAGTGGATCCTCTATGTGCCGCCGGCCCTGGGCTATGGCGCGCAGGACAAGGGTCCGATCCCGGCCAACAGCGTGATGATCTTCAGGATCGAGCTGCTGGGCGTGAACCGCCTGGGTCCGGGCAAGCCTAAAGAGTAGGTCTTAGACCACCCGCGGCGGGTAACCCTTCTCGCGCAGGGCGTTCATGACGTCCTGGGTGTGCTGGGCGTCGCGGGTTTCGATGGTGATGTCGAACTCCGCGCCCTTGGCCGGGACGTCCAGGGCCAGGCGGTTGTGGTTGACCTCGATGATGTTGGCGCCCATCGCGCCGATCTCGTGGGCCACGGTCGACAGCAGGCCCGGGCGGTCGTCGCCGATGATCCGCAGGCTGATCAGACGCTGGGCGCGGACCAGTTCGCGGGTCAGCACCGAGGCCAGCAGGCGGGTGTCGATATTGCCGCCGCACAGGATCAGGCCGCACTTCTTGCCGCGGAAGCGTTCCGGATAGGCCAGCAGCGCCGCCAGCGAGGCCGCGCCGGCGCCCTCGGCGATGGTCTTCTCGACATTGCAGTAGAGAGCCACCGCCTGCTCGATATGCGGCTCTTCCAGCAGCAGCACGTCGTCGATCAGCGGGCGGGTGACGCCATAGGTCAGGTCGCCGACCTGCTTGACCGCCACGCCCTCGGCGATGGTCTGGCCGCCGCAATGGGCCGCGACGCCGCGCATCTTGGCGGTGAACGACGGGTACATGGCCGGCTCGCAGCCGATGATGTGGATGTCGCCCTTCAGCGCCTTGGCCGCCGTGGCCACGCCGCTGATCAGGCCGCCGCCGCCGATCGGCACGGGCAGCATCTCCAGGTCGGGCACGTCCTCCAGCATTTCCAGGGCGATCGTGCCCTGGCCGGCCATGATGTCGTAGTCGTCGAACGGGTGGACGAAGGTCAGGCCCTGCTCCTCGCGCAGCTTGCGCGCATGGGCGTTGGCGTCGTCATAGGTCTCGCCCTCGATGATCACGGTCGCGCCGAAGTCGCGAGTGTGCTGCACCTTCACGAAGGGCGTGGTCTTGGGCATGACGATGGTGACGGGCACGCCGAGCCGGGCGCCGTGATAGGCGAGCCCTTGAGCGTGGTTGCCGGCGCTAGCGGCGATGACGCCCTTGGCCTTCTCGGCGTCCGACAGCAGCATCAGCTTGTTCAGCGCGCCGCGCTCCTTGTAGGCGGCGGTGAACTGCAGGTTCTCGAACTTCACCCAGACTTCGGCGCCGGTAATCTTCGACAGCGTCTTGGAGTGGCGGCACGGCGTGCGCTCGATCTGACCCTTCAGGCGGCCGGCGGCGGCTTGGATGGCGGCGAGGTCGAGGGTCATGGGTGCTCCAGCACGAGAACTCGCCGGGGCTCTAACACGGCCGCACTGTCCGGGCACACCCCTTTAGGGCGCGGTCTCCAGCAGGTTTTCTATCGCCGCCCACGCTTCGGGTTCGGTCAGCATCGGCGCGTGGCCGACGCCGGGGACCTCGGCATAGGCCATATGGGGCGCGGCGGCCTGCATGCGCTCGGTGATGGCAGGGTCGATCAGGTCCGAAATCCCGCCACGCACCAGCAGCAGCGGACGGTCCTTCGCCAGCGCCCGGAACAGCGGATACATATCCGGCGGAGCCAGGGCTGCGCCGCCTTCGGCCTGGGACTTCGCGGCGGCCGCGGCGGCGGCCTTGATCGGGGCCGAGATGTCGGGGTCGTAGGCCAGGACGAACGCGCCGTCGGCCTCGTCGAACAGCCGGCGGGCGAAACGGTCCCAGTCCTCAGGGCCGTACGCCGGGAAGGCGGCCTCGTTGATCGCCTTGGCGTAGGCGACGGCCGCGTCCCAGGTCTCGAACCGGCTGGCCATACCGGTATAGCCGGCGATGCGGGCCAGGCCGACGGGCGACAGCTCGGGGCCGACGTCGTTCAGCACCGCCGCCGCGATCGCCTGCGGCTTTAGCGAGGTCAGCACCATGGTGATCAGCCCGCCCATGCTGGTGCCGACGAACACCGCCTGCTCGATCCCGGCCGCGGCCAGCAACGACAGCACGTCGGCGGCGTAGGTCCCCGGATGGTAGTTCATCGGGTTCGGGTCTTTGGCGGAGAGTCCTCTGCCGCGCACGTCGACCGCCAGGACGCGGCGGCCCGTGGCGGCGATCTTCGGCGCCAGGTCTTCGAAGTCTCGGGCGTTGCGGGTCAGGCCGTGGATGCAGATCACCGGCAGCTTCGTGGCTTCACCGACGGGAGCATAGTCCCGGGCATGCAGCGGCAGGCCTTCGTGCGAGGTCCAGAAGAAGTCGGTGAAGCTCATGGTCAGGCCTCGTAGGTGAAAGGCGATTCGACGTCAGCCAGCAGCGGCGCAGCATTGTCGCGGTCGTTGGCGGTGATCTCTGACACCGGAACCGGCCAGTCGATGCCGATGGCCGGATCGCTCCAGCGCACCGCGCCCTCGGCGGCGGGGGCGTAGTAGTCGGTGACCTTGTAGAGCACCTCGCAGGCGTCGCTCAGGGTCACGTAGCCGTGGGCAAAGCCCTTGGGTACGAGCAGCTGCTGGCGGTTCTCGGCCGACAGCTCGGCCCCGACCCACTGGCCGTAGGTCGGCGAGCCTTTGCGGATGTCGACCGCGACGTCGAAGATCGACCCGACCACGCAGCGTAGCAGCTTGTCCTGGGCGTGCGGCGGCTTCTGGTAGTGCAGGCCGCGCTGGATGCCGCGCGTGGTGGAGCGGACGTGGTTGTCCTGGACGAAAGCGGCCTTAAATCCAGCCTCCTCCAGCGCCGACTGGCGGAAGGTCTCGGAAAACCAGCCCCGCTCATCGCCATGGCGCGCGGGCGTGATAAGCAGCACTTCGGGGATCGCCAGCGGCGTGATCTTCATGACGCGTAATTTGCCTTGAGAAACGAACCGGCCACCGATGCCGCCTGAAGCGACCGAAAACAACCCCGCGCCGGCGGTTACAGTAATCATCGTCTCGTACCAGAGCGGTCCGACGCTGGAGCCCTGCCTAGAACGGTTGGCGGCCCAGACCTTCCGCGACTTCGAGACGATCCTGATCGACAACGCCTCGACCGACGGCGCGCCGCAGGCGGCGGCCAAGGCCCATCCGTGGGTCGATTTCGTCGAGGCCGGCGCGAACCTGGGCTTTGCGGCCGGCAACAACTTCGCGGCCCGCCGCGCCAAGGGCCGCTGGCTCGTTTTGCTCAATCCCGACGCCTATGCCGAGCCCGAGTGGCTTGCCGAGCTGATGGCCGGCGTCGATCGCCATCCTACCGTCAAGAGCTTCGCCTCGCTGCAGCTGTCCGCCGACCGGCCGGGCCTGCTGGACGGGGCCGGCGACAATGTCACCAGCGCGGGCATACCGTTTCGAGGCGGGTATGGCCGCAAGGAACCGGCGGTCCTACCCGAGGGCGAGGTGTTTTCGGCCTGCGGCGCCGCCATGCTGATCGACCGCGACCTGTTCCTCGCGGTCGGCGGCTTCGACGAGCGCTACTTCTGCTACTGCGAGGACGTCGACCTGGGCTATCGCCTGCGGCTCTACGACTATCCGACCCTGCTTTTGCCGAAAGCGAAGGTTGCCCATGTCGGCTCGGCCAGCACCGGCGTGCGATCGGACTTCTCGATTTTCCACGGCTCGCGCAACCGGGTATGGACCTTCGTCAAGAACACGCCGGGCTGGCTGTTCCCGGTCACCCTGCCGCTGCACGTGGCGGTGACGGCGGGCCTGCTGCTGCTGCATTGGCGGCGCGGCGACGTCGCGCCGGCGATCCGGGGCATCAAGGCGGCGCTGAAGCGTGAGGATCTGGATCAGGTGCTGGCCGATCGCCGCACGATCCAGGCCAAGCGCAAAGCCTCGCCCGGCGCCATCCTGCGGGTGATGTCGATCGACCCGGCCGCCTTCATCGGCCGCCGGTTCGTCATCCGACGCTGGAAAGGTCCTCGATCAGCCGGCGCATGAAGGCCGCCCCGCGCTGCATCTGGCTGATCTCGACATATTCGTCGGGCTGGTGGGCCTGGTCGATCGAGCCGGGGCCGCAGATCACGGTCGAGAAGCCCGCCCCCTGGAACTGTCCGGCTTCGGCCGCATAGGGCACCACCCGCGCCGGACCGTTGTCGCCGGCCAGCTTGCGGGCGAAGGTCTCGGCGACGCCGTCCTCCTCGGGCGCGAAGGCCGGGGTCAGCGAGCGGCGCTCGACCTTGACGCCGCCTTCGGGGGCCTTGGCCTTGATCTCCGCGTCCATCGCTTCGGCGGCGGCGAAGAACTCGGCCAGGATCGCCATCGGGTCCTGGCCGGCCGGCGTGCGCAGGTCGAACAGGAACTTGCACTCGCGGGCCAGGATATTGCCGGCCGTGCCGCCGTGGACCATGCCGACGGTCAGGGTCGCGCCCTTGGGCGTGAACGGTGAGCTGGGGTCGGCCTCGCGCTCCAGCTTTTCCGCCAGCGCGACCAGCATCGCCATCAGCTTGATCGCCATGGTGTTGGCCGAGACGCCCAGGTGGGTCAGGCTGGAATGGGCCTCGCGGCCAGTGACGGTGACCGTGAAGGTGGCGATGCCCTTGTGGCCGCGCACGGCGACCATGTCGGTGGGCTCGCCGACCACGACGAGGGCCGGGCGGGGCAGGTCGGTGGCGATCACCGCGATCATGTCGGGCGCGCCCAGGCAGCCGACCTCCTCGTCATAGGAGAGGGCCAGGTGGACGGGCTTCCTCAACGTCGCCTTGGCCAGGTCCGGCGCGGCGGCCAGGGCCAGCGCCAGGAAGCCCTTCATGTCGCACGTGCCGCGGCCATAGAGGCGGCCATCCCGCTCGGTCAGCACCCACGGATCGCTGGACCACGGCTGGCCATCGACCGGTACGACGTCGGTATGGCCGGAGAGGACGACCCCGCCCTCGACTGCCGGGCCGATGGTGGCCATCAGGTTCGACTTGGTCCCGTCGGCGTTCGGCACCCGGCGGGTCGGCACGTCCAGATCGGCCAGATAGGCCTCGACCCACTGGATCAGCTCCAGGTTCGAACGGCGCGAGGTGGTGTCGAACGCCACCAGCTTGGCCAGGATGTCGACGGCGAGTTCAGACAAGACTTCGGATGAGGAAACCATGACGGGAGCCTAGACCGCTTCCCCCCGCGTCGCCTACCCGCGCGCAGCAAGATCGCGGTCCTGGGCGTTGTTGCCCCGAAAGCCCGCAGGAGACGCCCCATGATCGATCTCTACACCTGGACCACCCCAAACGGCCGCAAGGCTTCGATCATGCTGGAGGAGGTGGGCCTGCCCTACCGGGTTCACCCGGTGAACATCGGCAAGGACGAGCAGTTCGACCCCAAGTTCCTGGCCATCTCGCCCAACAACAAGATCCCGGCCATCGTCGACCACGACGCGCCCGGCGGTCCCCAGAAGGTTTTCGAGAGCGGCGCGATCCTGGTCTATCTAGCCGAGAAGACCGGCAAGCTGCTGGCGCCGAGCGGTCCCGAGCGCTGGGCCGCCCTGGAATGGACCTTCTGGCAGGTCGGCGGCCTTGGGCCCATGGGCGGTCAGTACGGCTACTTCGCCCTGCGCGCCGAGGAGAAGGTGCCCGCCGCGATCAAGCGTTTCGGCGAGGAGGTCACGCGTCTGCTGGGCGTGCTGGACCGGCGGCTGAACGATCATCCGTGGATCGCCGGCGAGCACTTCTCGATCGCCGATGTCGCGACCTACGCGTGGACCAAGGCGATCCTCGAAGGCATGGCCAAGGCCGAGCCGGACCGCGATCCGGGCGTCCCCGCCGTCGAGGCCTGGCTGCAGGCGGTCGGCGAGCGTCCGGCTGTCCAGCGGGGCATGGCCGTGCCGCAGGTTTAGGAAAACTCCAGCGGGATCGGGAAAATCAGCCTCGCCTCCCGCGTTCAGGCGCTTTTCTTCGGTCACGCTGTTCTCTAGAGGGAGCGGACCATGATCCTGACCCTCTCCTGCCCCGACCAGCGCGGCATCGTCGCCAAGGTCTCCGCCTTCCTGTTCGAGCGCGGCTGCAACATCCTCGACGCCCAGCAGTTCGACGACCAGGAAACCGGTCAGTTCTTCATGCGCGTGGTGTTCGACGCCGATGGCGCCGACCGCGCGGCGCTGCGGGCCGAGTTCGGGACGCTGGCCGACGGCTTCAAGATGAAGTGGACCCTGCGCGACCGCGCCGAGCGCTATCGCGTGCTGCTGCTGGCCAGCAAGTTCGACCACTGCCTGGCAGACCTGGTCTATCGCTGGCGGATCGGCGAGCTGCCGATGGACATCGTCGGCGTGGTCTCCAACCACCCGGCGCAAACCTACGAACACATCGACTTGTCGGGTCTGGCCTTCCACCACATGCCGGTGACCAAGGAGACCAAGTTCGAGCAGGAAGCCGAGCTTTGGAAGCTGATCCAGGAGACCAAGACCGACATCGTCGTGCTCGCCCGCTACATGCAGGTGCTGTCGGACGGCCTGTCGGCCAAGCTGCAGGGCCGTTGCATCAACATCCACCACTCTTTCCTGCCGGGCTTCAAGGGCGCCAAACCCTATCACCAGGCCCATGCGCGCGGCGTGAAGCTGATCGGCGCCTCGGCTCACTATGTGACCGGCGACCTCGACGAGGGTCCGATCATCGAGCAGGACGTCGAGCGCATCAGCCACCGCGACACGCCGGAAGACCTGGTCCGCAAGGGCCGCGACATCGAGCGCCGCGTCCTGGCCCGCGCCCTGCGCTATCGCCTGGAGGACCGGGTTCTGCTCAACGGTCGCAAGACGGTGGTGTTCACCGACTAGGCCCGCTAAAGCCGTTTCCGAGCTCCAAGCTTGCACATCCAGTAAAAACTGGAGTACGGGAGCGTCCTCTTCGACGGCCCAGGGCTAACCAGCGAATGTCGCAGCAGAATCTTCGCGTGATGGTGACCGGCGGGTCGGGCTTCATCGGCTCGGCCGTGTGCCGCCATCTGGCCGGCCAGAACGACGTCGCGATCCTCAACTACGACAAGCTGACCTATGCCGCCTCGCCGGCCAGCCTGGCCATGCTGGAGGGCAAGGCCGACTACCAGTTCGTGCAGGGCGACGTCGCTGACGCGGCCGCCGTCTCCGCCGCGATCAAGGCCTTCCGCCCCAACGTCGTCATGCACCTGGCCGCCGAGAGCCACGTCGATCGCTCGATCACCGGCCCGGGCGACTTCGTCCAGACCAACATCGTCGGCACCTATGTGATGCTGCAGGCGGCGCTGGCGCACTGGCAGGGCCTGGAGGGCGCCGAGAAGGACGCCTTCCGCTTCCATCACATCTCGACCGACGAAGTGTTCGGCAGCCTGGGCGCCGAGGGCCTGTTCAGCGAAACGACGCCCTACGATCCGCGCTCGCCCTATTCCGCGTCGAAGGCCTCATCTGACCACCTGGCCCGCGCCTGGCATCATACCTACGGCCTGCCGGTGGTGGTCTCCAACTGCTCGAACAATTACGGACCCTATCACTTCCCCGAGAAGCTGATCCCGCTGGTCACGCTGAACGCGCTGGAGGGCAAGCCGCTGCCGGTCTACGGCAAGGGCGACAATGTCCGCGACTGGCTGCACGTCGAGGACCACGCCCGCGCCCTGCACCTGATCGCCACGAAGGGTGTCCCCGGCGAGAGCTACAATGTCGGCGGCCGCAACGAGCGCACCAACCTCCAGGTGGTCGAGGCGATCTGCGACGTGCTCGATGCGCTGCGGCCGATCGCCGGCCAGCGCCGCCGCGACTTGATCACCTTTGTCGCCGACCGTCCGGGCCACGACGCCCGCTACGCCATCGACGCCAGCAAGCTGGAAACCGAGCTGGGCTGGCAGGCGCAGGAGACCTTCGACACCGGCCTGCGCAAGACCATCCAGTGGTACCTCGACAACGAGGCCTGGTGGGCGCCGCTGCGCGAGCGCTACGCCGGCCAGCGCCTGGGGCTGAAGACCGCCTGATGCGTATCGCCCTTTTCGGCGCCAACGGCCAGCTGGGGTCGGACCTTGTCACGCTCGCGGCCCAGCGCGGCCTGGACCTGCGGGCCGTGACCCGCGCCCGGGTCGACGCCGCCGATCCGGCGGCCGGCTTCGACGGCCTGGAATTCGACGTCGCCATCAACTGCGTGGCTGTCACCCGGGTCGACGACTGCGAGAAGGACCCGGCTCCGGCTGTCGCGATCAACGCCCACTTCGCTGGCCGTCTGGCCAAGGCCTGCGCCGAGCGCGGCGCGCGGCTGGTGCAGGTGTCGACGGACTATGTCTATGGCGGCCAGGCCCAGCGCGAGCCGCTGAGCGAAGAGATCGGCCGCGCGCCTGTCAATGTCTATGGCGCGACCAAGGCCCTGGGCGAGGACCTGGCCAAGCTGGAGCACGACGACGTCATCGTCGCCCGCGTCGCCTCGCTGTTCGGCGTGGCCGGCGCCAGCGGCAAGGGCGGCAACTTCGTCGAGACCATGCTGAAGTTCGGCAAGGAACGCGGCCGCCTGACCGTCGTCGCCGACCAGGTGATGTCGCCGACGGCCTCGTGGGACGCCGGCGAGGCCATCCTCGACCTGATCGCGGCCAAGGCGCCGGCGGGCGACTACCACGTGGTCAATTCCGGCGTCGCCAGCTGGTGCGACTTCGCCCAGGCGATCATCGAGAAGGCCGGCGTCGCGGCCGAGGTCGTTCCGATCCCGACCAGCCAGTTCCCGACCCCGGCGCGCCGACCGCCCTATACCGCGCTCTCGAATGCCAAGCTGGTCGCCGCGATCGGCCGCCCGATGGTCGACTGGTCGACAGCCCTGGACCGCTATCTGTTGGCCAAGGGCCACGTTTGAGGCCGAACGGTCAAAATTTCTTCGAAATCATCGCGTTGAAACCACAACCCCTGAAACTAAGGGCTCACGTCGTCGTGAATTCCGCTCTAGGTTTCGACCGTCAGGACTGAAGAAGAAGACGTAATGAAGGGCATTATCCTCGCGGGCGGATCGGGCACGCGCCTCCATCCCGTGACCATGGCGATCAGCAAGCAGCTGCTGCCGGTCTTCGACAAACCCATGATCTACTATCCGCTGTCGGTGCTGATGATGGCCGGCGTGCGCGACGTGCTGATCATCTCGACCCCGCGCGACCTGCCGCTGTTCGAGGGCCTGCTGGGCGACGGCGCCAAGTGGGGGATCAACATCACCTATGCCGAGCAGGCCAATCCGAACGGCCTGGCCGAGGCCTATCGCATCGGCGCGGACTTCGTTGGCAGCGAGCCGTCGATCCTGGTGCTGGGCGACAACCTGTTCTACGGCGCGGGCCTGGGCCGCATCCTGCAGGGCGCCAAGGAGCGCTCGAAGACCGGGGCCAGCGTCTTCGCTTATTTCGTCAACGACCCGCAGCGCTATGGCGTCGTCGAGTTCGACGCGACCGGCAAGGCCGTGTCGATCGAGGAGAAGCCCGAAAAGCCCCGCTCCAACTGGGCGGTGACCGGGCTCTATATGTACGATCACCGTGTCGTCGACTTCGCCCGCGACCTGAAGCCGTCGGCGCGGGGCGAGCTGGAGATCACCGACATCAACCGGCTCTATCTGGAAGCCGGAGACCTGTCGGTCGAGCGCATGGGCCGGGGCTTTGCCTGGCTCGACACCGGCACCCACGACAGCCTGCTGGAGGCGTCGGAGTTCGTGCGCACGCTGGAGCACCGTCAGGGCCTGAAGATCGGCTGCGTCGAGGAAGTGGCCTATCAGAACGGCTGGATCTCGACCGAGCAGCTGATGGGCCTGGCGCATGAGTTGGCCAAGTCGCCTTACGGGGCCTACCTGAAGCTGGTCGCCACGCAGGAACGCGACCTGACCTGATCTACGACCACGACGCGCTGGAAAAGCGCCCCGGCCTCAGCGACAGTCCAACGTTGTCATAAGAAGCGTTGGGGAGGCCGCCGTGCCCAAGAAGATCATCCTCGCCGCCGTCGCGGCGACGCTGCTAGCCGTTCCGGCCGCGCCGGCCCTGGCGCGAGCGGCTCCGGCCGCCGAAGCCGTTGCGCCTGTAAAGATCGACAAGGCCCGGATCGACGCGGCCCTCAAGGCCATGGTCGACAGCGGCCGCGCCGTCGGGGTCTCGGCCCTGGTCTGGCAGGACGGCCAGGAGCGCTATTTCGGGACCGCCGGCATGGCCGACCGTGAGGCCGGCAAGCCGATGCGCCGCGACACGCTGGTGCAGATCTTCTCGATGACCAAGCCGGTCACGGGCGTGGCGCTGATGCAGCTGTGGGAGCAGGGCAAGTTCGGCCTTGATGACCCGCTAGCGCGCTACCTGCCCGAATTCGCCGAGATGAAGGTGATGGACGCCCAGGGCAAGGTCGTCCCGGCCAACCGCCCGATCCTGATCCGCGACGTCCTGCGCCACACGGCCGGCTTCTCGTACGGCGGACGGGGCCTGCCGGCGGACAAGGTGTTCGCCACTGTCGATCCGCTGAACCTGAAGAACGATCTCGCCGAGTTCAGCCGTCGCCTGGCCACCGTGCCGCTGCTCTACCAGCCCGGCGAGCAGTGGAGCTACAGCGCCGCCGTCGACGTCCAGGCCCGCCTGGTCGAGGTGATCAGCGGCCAGCCCTACGAGGCCTACGCCAAGGCCCACATCCTCGATCCGCTGGGCATGAAACAGACCGGCTGGACCCAGCCCGAGGCCGCCTTCGTGCGCCTGGCCGCCACCTACAACAAGGGCGCGGACGGCAAGCTGGCCCGGCAGGACGACGCCGAGACCCGCAAGCTGAACTTCGACCCCAGCCGCCGCCTGACCATGGGCGGGGCGGGTTTGGTCGCGCCGATCGACGACTATGCCCGCTTCTCCAGGATGCTGCTGGGCGGGGGGACGCTGGACGGTGTGCAGATCCTCAAGCCCTCGACCATCCGCCTGATGGCCACCGATCATCTGGACGCCCGCGTCACCGAGAAATGGTGGCTGCCCAGCAAGGGCTCGGTCGGCTTCGGCTTCGACTTCGCGGTCCGCAAGCGCCAGCCGCAGACGGCCGAGGAAAACCGCGGCGCGGTCGGCGAGTTCTTCTGGGACGGCCGCGAGACCACGCTGTTCTGGGTCGATCCGGCCAACAAGCTGACGGCCGTGTTCTTCGTCCAGACCTTCCCGTTCGAAGCCAGCCTGCATCGCGATTTCCGGGCGGCGGTCTACGGGCCGAACTATCTGGGCCCCAAGGGCGACTAGGGCCTGGGCTGAGCGGCCAGGTCCTGGGTCTTGGAGGCGCAGCCCCGCAGGGTCTCGCCGTCGATCCAGACCTCGGCCGAATAGCCGTAGCGGCGGTCCGACATGCCGTCTGAGCAGTCGCCCGGCGTCAGGCGCAGGACGAGGCGCTGCTTGTCCACCGTGCCGTCCCAGACGCCCTGGTCGCCATCGGCCCGCACGCCGGGGTTGGCGGTGGCGACGTCGGCGTGGTCCGGACGGGCCAGGGTCATGCTGGCGGCGCGGATCTTCAGGTTCCAGAACGGCTCGGTCCCGACCGCGTCGAAGTCGCCGCTGTAGTCCGGACCCACGGTCACCGGCGCGTCGGCGGGCGGCGGGGCGTCCTCGTTCGAGCCCAGCGGCGCGTCGCAGGCGGTGAGGAGAAGAGCGGCGGCGATCAGGACGGCGTTGCGCATGTCTCTGGCTATCCCGGAGAGGCCCGGTGAGGCTAGACTCCACGTCGATGAATCGGCCCGCGTCCCACACCTTCCTCGAATTCTTCGCCGGCGGCGGCATGGCGCGCCTGGGCCTGGGCGCCGGCTGGTCGTGCGCCTTCGCCAACGACTTCGACGCGGTCAAGGCGGCGACCTATCGCGCCAACTTCGCCGATGCCGAGGGGCACTTCCACAAGGGCGACGTTTTCGCCCTGAGCGCCGAGGCCCTGCCGACCGCGGACCTGGCCTGGGCGTCCAGCCCTTGCCAGGACTTCAGCCTGGCCGGCGCCCGCGCGGGCCTGGCGGGCGGCAAGTCCTCGGCCTTCTTCGGCTTCTGGACCTTGATGAAGGCGCTGTCGGCGGAAGGTCGCGCCCCGCCGGTGATCGTCATCGAGAACGTCGTCGGCCTGCTGACCTCGCACCACGGCGACGACTTCACCGCCCTGTGCGGCGTGCTGTCGGAGGAAGGCTACCGCTTCGGGGCGCTGGAGATCGACGCCGGCGCCTTCGTGCCGCAGTCGCGACCCCGCGTCTTCGTGGTCGCCACCCGCCTGTCGACCGACGGTCTGGAGGGCTCCAGCGCCTTCCACACCCGCGCTGTGCGCGAGGCCGCCGCGCGGCTGCCCGAAGACCTGCAGGCGAGCTGGATCTGGTGGGGCGTCCCGTCGCCGCCGGCCCGCAATACCGATCTGGCCGTCGTGCTCGAGCCCGACACGGCCGTGACCTGGAATCCGCCCGAGCGCACCGAGGCTCTGCTGGCCATGATGGCCGACAGTCACCGCCAAGCGGTCGAGACCCGGCGCAAGACCGGCGGCCGTTCGGTCGGCGCGGTGTTCCGCCGGATGCGCGGCGGCGAGCAGCGGGCCGAGGTGCGGTTCGATGGCCTGGCGGGATGCCTGCGCACCCCGCGCGGAGGTTCCTCGCGCCAGACCCTGCTGGTCATCGAGAACGGCGAGGTTCGCTCGCGCCTGGTCAGCCCCCGAGAAGGCGCGCGCCTGATGGGCCTACCTGACAGCTACGCCCTGCCGCGTTCGCAGACGGCGGGCCTGCAGGTGATCGGCGACGGGGTGGCGGCGCCGGTGGTGCGCTGGCTTGCCGAAAGCCTGCTGGAGCCTCTGCTCGATAGCAAAACTGCAAGCCTCGCCGCCGAATGACCCGCTGACAGTCCCCGCTTCGGGGTCTAGGGTGCGGCCGCTTCCCGCAACCTGAAGGCTCTGGGTTCTCAGATGGACGACGCTTCCTCCCTCTATGACGCCGCGCGGTTCAAGCGCGCCGGTCGCGGCAAGGTCTACGACTCGATCATCGACACGATCGGCGACACCCCGCTGATCCGACTGCCGCGCCTGTCGGCCGAGCTGAAGCCCAAGGGCGAGGTCCTGGCCAAGCTGGAATTCTTCAACCCGATCGCCTCGGTCAAGGACCGCATCGGCGCCTCGATGATCGAGGCCCTAGAGGCGCAAGGCGTCCTGAAGCCCGGCGCGACCATCATCGAGCCGACCTCGGGCAATACCGGCATCGCCCTGGCCTTCGTGGCCGCCGCCAAGGGCTACAAGCTGATCCTGGTCATGCCCGAGAGCATGTCGATCGAGCGCCGCAAGATGCTGCTGCTGTTGGGCGCCAAGCTTGAGCTGACCCCCGCGGAGAAGGGCATGCGCGGCGCCGTCGCGCGCGCCCAGGAGCTGATCGAGGCCACGCCGGGCGCGGTCATGCCCCAGCAGTTCGAGAATGGCGCCAACCCCTTGGTCCACCGCGTCTCGACCGCCGAGGAAATCTGGAACGACACCAACGGCGCCGTCGATGCGGTGGTCTCGGGCGTCGGCACCGGCGGCACGATCACCGGCGTCGGCCAGGTGCTCAAGGCTCGCAAGCCCGGCTTGAAGATGATCGCCGTCGAGCCGGAAGCCTCGGCCGTGCTCTCGGGCGGCGCGCCCGGCCCGCACAAGATCCAGGGCATCGGCGCCGGCTTCGTGCCCGGCGTGCTGGATCGCGGCGTGATCGACGACATCGTCCAGGTGTCGAACGATGACGCCTTCGCCATGGCCCGCCGCTCGGCCAATACCGAGGGCCTGCCGGTCGGCATCAGCTCGGGCGCGGCCCTGACGGCCGCCTTCGACCTGGCCCTGCGCGACGAGTACAAGGGCAAGACGATCGTGGCGATCATCCCCAGCTTCGCCGAGCGCTATCTGTCCACGGCCCTGTTCGAGGGTCTCTGACCTCGCCGCTTCGCATCGGCGTCGTCGGGTGCGGCGTTGGCGGCATGGCCGCCGCGCTGGCCCTGGCGCGCCGGGGCCACGCCGTCACCCTGCTGGAAGCCTTCGCCGCCCCGCGCCCGCTGGGTTCGGGCCTGCTGCTGCAGCCGACCGGGCTGGCGGCGCTGAGGGCGCTGGGCCTGGAGGAAACGATCCGCGCCGCCGGCGCGCGGGTCGACAAGCTGGAAGGCAAGGACACGCGCGGCCGCCGGGTCATGGACCTCGACTACGGCGCCTGGCGGACCGATGCGCATGGCATTGGCATCCACCGGGCGGTGCTGTTCGACACGCTGCATGGCCAGCTGGCCCCGGCCGGCGTCGAGGTGATCACCGACGCCCGCATCGTCCGCATCGAGAATCCGGCCAAGCCTGTCCTGCATGATGCACACGGCCGGATCTTCGGCCCGTTCGACCTGGCCATCGTCGGCGACGGCTCGGCCTCGACCCTGCGGACCGCCGTGCGCCCCGGCGCGAGGGCGCCGGTCTATCCGTGGGGCGCGGTCTGGACCAACGCCCACGATCCTGAGGGCCGCTTCGCCGGCGCTTTGCGGCAGGTCTATCACCGCGCCGAGGTGATGGCCGGCGTCCTGCCCGTCGGTCGAGGTCAGGTCAGCCTGTTCTGGTCCGTGCCGGTCAAGGACATGGACGCCTTTCTGGCCGGCGACTTCGAGGCCTGGCGGCGCGAGCGGCTGGGGTCGCTATGGCCCGAGGCGGCGGCGCTGCTGGAGGGGCGGGCGGATTGGGAAGGCTTCTCCCGCGCCGTCTATCGCGACGTCTCGGTGGGGCGCTGGAACCGCGAGGCCTGCATTCTGATCGGCGACGCCGCGCACGGCACCAGCCCGCAGCTGGGGCAGGGGGCGAACCTGGCCCTGGTCGACGCCGTCGAGCTGGCCATCCGCCTGGACCGCGACCATCGCCCGACCGCGGTAGCCGTCCGCGCCTGGCAGGACGACCGGCGGCGGCACGCCGGCCTCTACCAGCTGGCCTCCAAGGCCCTGACGCCGCTGTTCCAGGCGCATGGGGCGTTCTGGCCGTTGATGCGGGATCTGTTCTTCACACCGATGTCGCGCTGGCCTGGCTTCAAACAGCTGGGTGTGCTGTTGCTGACCGGGACCTTGCGCCTGGGCCGGTTTCCGCCCGAGACGCGGCCATGACCACCGACGTCTACGACAAGGCCAAGCGCTCGGCCGTCATGGCGCGGGTGAAGAGCAAGGACACCACGCCCGAGAAGGCGCTGCGGCGCATCCTCACGGGCCTGGGCGCGCGCTACCGCCTGCACCGCAAGGACCTGCCCGGCAATCCGGACCTGGTGATGCCGGGGCGCAGGCTGGCCTTCTTCGTCCACGGCTGTTTCTGGCATGGGCACGACTGCGCGCGCGGGTCGCGGGTCCCGAAGGCCAATCGCGACTACTGGTTGGCCAAGGTGGCCCGCAACGTCGCGCGCGATGAGCGCTCGATCGCGGCGCTCAAAGCGGCAGGCTGGCGGGTCGAGGTGGTTTGGGAGTGCGACTTCAAGGACGAGGCGGCGCTGACCGCTCGCCTTCAGGCCCTGCTAGCCACGGACTCGGAGGCCGCGACCGCGCCTGCGAGCACCTGAGCCAGCGCTCCGAACAGCTCGACCGGGTCGATGGGCTTGGCGACGTGGGCGTTCATGCCGGCGGCGGCGCAGGCCTCCCAGTCCTTGGCCGTGGCCGAGGCGGTGACGGCGATCACCGGTGTGTCGCGGTTGGGCCCGTCGCTGGCCCGCAGAATCTTGGTGGCCTCGCGACCGTCCATGCCCGGCATGTAGAGGTCCATCAGCACCGCGTCGAAGACCTCCGAGCCCAGGAGCTCCAGAGCGTCCTCGCCGGACTCGGCCAGGGTGGCGTCGACGCCGAACGGCTCCAGCACCAGTTCGATGGCCCGGCGGTTGACCACGTGGTCGTCGACGACCAGCACCCGCAAGCCGGTGATCGAGCGGCTCTCCTCTTCCACGCGGGGCGCGGCGGCCAGCTCCAGCAGCGCGGTCAGGGTGAAGTGGGCGCCATGACCTTCGGCGCTGGTCGCCGTCAGGTCGCCGCCCATCAGCCGGGCCAGTTCGCGGCTGATGGCCAGGCCCAGGCCCGAGCCGCCATGCTGGCGCACCACGGCCGCGTTCAGCTGGTCGAACGGGGTGAAGAGGCGGGGCAGGGCGGCCTCGGCGATGCCGGGGCCGGTGTCGATCACGTCGATAGACAGCAGGATCTGGCCGTCGATCGGACGCGCGTGCAGCTGGAGGGTGACGTCGCCGCGCTCGGTGAACTTGATGGCGTTGCTGAGCAGGTTGTTCAGCACCTGCTTCAACCGCATGGCGTCGCCGATGGTCCAGCGGGGCAGGGTGGCCGCGCCGGTGACCCGCAGGCGCAGGCCCTTGCGCGCGGCTTCCGGCCGCCACAGGCGCAGGGTGTCCGACAGACTCTGGCGCAGGTTGAAGGGGATCTGCTCCACCGACATCCTTCCGGCCTCGAGCCGTGAGAAGTCCAGCAGGTCATTGAGCAGGGTGCGCATCAGGCCGCCGGCGTCGGTGATCAGCTGGGCGTGGACCTTGGAGCTGGCTTCGGGGACCTCGCTGTGCAGGCGGGCCGCGCCGGCCAGGATGGCGCTGATCGGGGTGCGCAGCTCGTGGCTGATCATGGCCACGAAGGCGGACTTGGCGGCCACGGCCTCTTCGGCCTCGTGGCGGCGGCGCTCGGCCTCGGCCTTGGCGTCGGCCTCGGCCTTCAGGGCGCTGTTGAGGGTGCGACTGGCGACGGCGACCGAGACGATCATCAGGATCGCGCCGAACCACAGGACGTCGGCCAGGTTGGAGCCCGAATTGGAGGCCTTGGCCACGAACGGCGCGATCAGCAGGTAAAGGGCGTGTGGCGCGGCGGCCATCAGCGTGGCCCAGCGGTTGCCGGCATTGACCACAACGACGTTCAGCAGGGCGCCGGCCAGCAGCATGCCGCCCAGGGTCGGGGCGAAACGGACGTGCGAGGCGAACAGCGGCAAGGCCAGCGCGCCGAACGCCGCCGAGGTGATGAACGGCGCGACGAACGCGGCCCCACGTCGCCAGGCCGGAACCGGCGTGTTGGCGTCTTCCGCCAGCGGGCGCCGGATCCAGAGCTCGGCGCCGTAGCAGAGGGTGTAGGTCAGCGCCCACATCCAGCCCCAGGCCGGCTTGATGTAGATCTGCAGAAGCACGGCGATGACGGCGGTGGCGCTGATGCGCAGATAGGTGTTCGCCCGCCGCGAAGCAGCGGCGCGAGCCACATCCCCCTGCACTTTTGTCCTCGACATGGACGCCTGACACCCCCGAGGGATCCCCCGATCCCCTCCGCGACCAAGGCTAGGCGCGAAGGGCTAAAGGGAAATATAAAATATCCCACCGCGTCAATGGGTTGGCTCAATCTGGGGTCGAGGCAAAATCGTGCGCTGAAACACCTGTTTCGCGCCGGCTGAAGGTAAGTTTTCCCGTCTGACTTAGCTATGAGCGCGGGCCGAACGCGCGCTCCAGGTCCTGGGCGGTGACGCCGTCCAGCTCCAGGCGCTTGACGCGTGCGGTCTCACCGGCCGCCAGGCGAACCGCCGAGCGCGGGATCTTCAGGGTCTTGGCCAGGAAGGCCAGAAGGGCGGCGTTGGCCGCGCCGTCGACCGGCGGACTGGCGACGCGGACCTTCAGATAGGGCCGCCCGTCCGCATCGATCGCCCAGCCGTCGACCGCGTCGCGGCCCCCGCGCGGCGTCAGTCTGACGGCCAGGATCTCGGTCAAAGGGCCTCAGCCGAGGATGTTCAGCAGCGTGCCTTGCAGGGCCGGCATGATGAAGATCTGAACGCCCCGCAGCAGCAGGAGAACAATGATCGGGCTGATGTCGACACCGCCAATCGACGGGATGATCCGGCGGAAAGGCGCAAGAATCGGGTCCGTGACCCGGTCCAGGAAGGTGGCGACATTGTAGACGAACTGGTTGCGCCGATTGATCACGTCGAAAGCGAACAGCCAGCTCAGGATCGCCGAGATGACGATCGCCCACCACAACAGGTCGAGCAGGGCGTTGAGGATGAAGAAGACGAGATTGATGATCGGCGCCATGGGATTTCCGTCTGATGCCACAGCTTCTTGCGGCGCCCGGAGGTTGCTGGCAAGGCGCGGTGAGAACCCCGCTTGACGTCCGCGCTCAAGGGCCGTATCTCCGCCGCTCCTTGGGGCCGTAGCTCAGATGGTAGAGCGCCTCGTTCGCAATGAGGAGGTCAGGGGTTCGATTCCCCTCGGCTCCACCAAGGACCTTCCGGAAAATCTGTCTTCGCGTCGATGGGCCGCTGCGGCCGATCTCCGCACGTTCTTGCCTTTGCGTCCCTGGCGCGTGCGACGACTCGCCACAGGCTGGGTTTACCGGATGGCGCCCCCGCCCGAGCGATGACGGCCTGGCCCGGTCGAACACCGGGTTAGCGGGGGCTAGAATGCGCCAATCGAAGACTAACCGGACCGCCCATCGGGTGGCGGCCGTCTCCTTCCTGATCGCCGCCGGGTGCCTTGCCGCCCATGGCGCGCGCGCCGAGGATGCTCCCGCCTTCAAGCTCAGCGGCAACTACACCGCCGATCTGGCCGGCACGGTGAGCGGCGGCCTGGCCAAGCGCGGCCGGGTGCTGGACGACCTGCAGGTGTTCGGCGATCTCGACCTCTCCAAGGCCATCGGCTGGAAGGGCGCGACCGCCCACGTCGAGCTGCTGAACAACAGCGGCGCCATGCCCAATGACGACGCCGGCACGCTGCAGGGCGTCGACAATATCGAAGTCACCCGCCAGCGCGCCCGCCTGTTCGAGGCCTGGGTCGAGCAGGGCTTCGGCGACAAGGGCTCGGTCCGCGCCGGCCTCTACGACCTCAACAGCGAATTCTATTCGAACGACAGCGCCGGCATGTTGCTGGCGCCGGCCTTCGGCATCGGCTCGGAGTTGGCGGCCACGGGGGCCAACGGCCCGTCGATCTTCCCGTCCACGGCCCTGGCCGTACGCGTGCGCTGGACGCCCAACGAGCACGTCTACGCCCAGGCCGCGGCCCTGAACGCCAACGCCGGCGTGCTGGGCGACCCGGGCGGGATCAAGACCTCGTTCGACAACGGCCTGCTGCTGATCGCCGAGGCCGGCTGGACCGGACGCGGCAAGATCGCCGTCGGGACCTGGCGCTACACCGACAAGCAGAACGACATCCGCTTCCTGGCCCCGTCCGGCGATCCCGCGCCGGCCACGGCCCAGGGCGCCTATGTGCTGCTGGAGCGCCGTCTGACCGGCGAGGCCGACGTGCGCAAGACCACCGCCTTCGCGCGCCTGGGCGTTTCGGACGGCGACACGACGTCGTTCAAGGGCGGCTGGCAGGCGGGCCTGCTGGTCGAGCATCTGTTCGAGAGCCGCCCCGACAGCGCCGTTTCGATCGGCGTCAACCAGGCGTTCCTGTCGGGCAAGTACCGCGACAACGCCATCGACGCGGGCCTGCGCCTGCAGCGCTCGGAAAGCGCGGTCGAGGTGACCTATGCCGACAAGATCGGGCCGGTCACGATCCAGCCTGACATCCAGTATGTGAAGGATCCCGGCGCCGACAGCGGCGTGGGCCACGCCCTGGTGGCGATCCTGCGGTTCGGCGTGGAGTTCTAGAGCTCCACGCCGCCACAGTGACTTAGGCCAACGCGGCTTCCGCGACGGCTTCGGCGGTGATGCCGAATTCCTTGTAGAGGCGCTCGAACGGGGCCGAGGCGCCGAAGCCTGTCATGCCGATGAACTTGCCGTCCTCGCCGATGAAGCGCTCCCAGCCCATGCGGATGCCGGCTTCGACGGCGACGCGCACCGGGGCCCGGCCGATGACCGAAGCCTGGTAGGCGGCGTCCTGCTGGGCGAACAGCTCCCAGCAGGGGGTCGAGACGACGCGGGTCGGCTTGCCCTTGGCCTGCAGGATGTCGCGGGCGGCGACGGCGACGCCGACCTCGGTGCCCGAGGCGAAGATCGTCACGGCCGCTTCACCACCCTCGGCGGCTAGCAGTTCGTAGGCGCCCTTGGCCGACAGATCGCCGCCGGCCGTGCGGACGTGCGGGGTCTTCTGGCGCGACAGGGTCATGACCGACGGGGTGCGCTGGTGCTGCAGGGCGACCTTCCAGCACTCGGCGGCTTCCACCGCGTCGGCCGGACGGAAGACCAGCAGGTTGGGGATGGCGCGCAAGCTGGCGACCTGTTCCACCGGCTGGTGGGTCGGGCCGTCTTCGCCCAGGCCGATGGAGTCGTGGGTCATCACGTGGATGACGCGGGCTTCCATCAGGGCGCCCAGGCGGATAGCGGCGCGGCTGTAGTCGGCGAAGGCCAGGAAGGTGCCCGAATAGGGGATCACGCCGCCGTGCAGCGACATGCCGTTCATGGCCGCGGCCATGCCGAACTCGCGCACGCCGTAGTGGACGTAGCGGCCCGTGTACTCCGGCGCATCGAACGCGCCCATGCCCTTGACCAGGGTGTTGTTCGAGCCGGTCAGGTCGGCCGAACCGCCGATCATTTCCGGGATGGCCGGGATCAGCTGATCGAGCGCCGAGCCCGAGTGGACGCGGGTGGCGTTGACCGGCTTGGTCTCGACCGCCTTGGCGATGTGGGCGTCGAGCGCTTCGAAGGCGCTGGCGGACAGTTCGCCGGCCATGGCGCGCTTGAAGTCGCTGGCGTGGGTCGAGGCGGCCAGCTTGGCTTCCCAGGCCTTGCGGACCTTGGCGCCGCGACGGCCGACGCTCTTCCAGGCCGTGGCGATGTCGCCCGGCACGGTGAAGGGCTCGGCGTCCCAGCCCATGGCGACGCGGGCGTCGCGGATCTGGTCGTCGAACAGGGTGTAGCCGTGGCTGTGGGGGTCGCCTTCCTTCGGACCCGCGCCCTTCGAGATCAGCGTCTTGCACGCGATCATGGTCGGGCGGTCTTGCTTGGTCGCCCAGCGCAGGGCGGCGGCGATCTTGCCGTGGTCGTGACCGTCGACCACCTTCACGGCCCAGCCGGCGGCCTTGAAGCGGGCGACCTGGTCGCCGGTCTCGGCGATGGTGGCCTCGCCGTCGATGGTGGTGTTGTTGTCGTCGAACAGCACGGTCAGCTTCTTCAGGCGCAGGCGGCCGGCGATGCTGATGGCTTCGTGGCTGACGCCCTCCATCAGGCAGCCGTCGCCGGCGATCACCCAGGTGCGGTGGTCGACGAGGTCAGCGCCGAAGCGGCCGGCCAGATGGGCTTCGGCCATCGCCATGCCGACGGCCGTGGCCAGGCCCTGGCCCAGCGGACCCGTCGTGGTCTCGACGCCGGGCGTGTGGTGCACTTCCGGGTGGCCGGGGGTCAGCGAACCCCACTGACGGAAGTTCTCGATCTCCTTCATCGTCACGGCCTTGAAGCCGGTCAGGTGAAGCAGGGAATAGAGCAGCATCGAGCCGTGGCCCGCCGACAGCACGAAGCGGTCGCGGTCGTGCCAGTTCGGCTGGCTCGCGTCGAACTTCAGGAACTTGCCCCACAGGACGGTCGCCACGTCGGCCATGCCCATCGGCATGCCCTGGTGGCCGGACTTGGCCTTGTGCACGGCGTCCATGGAAAGGACGCGGATCGCGTCGGCCATCTTGATGGGCGAAACGGGCATGGGAGCTTCCGTCTTTGTTATGTTTTGCAGGGCTGCGCGAGGGGCGCACTCGCATGGGCGGCCCCGGGGGTCAACCCGCGCGGGGCTTCTGGCGACATGTTGAGGACGCTATGCAACATCGTCCGGTGGCGTTATAGCTGGATGCAGACTTATGCTCACTTTTAGCATAACCCTGAAAGGCCGGTTCCTTGGGTAGTCCGTCGTTCTTCTCGCCCTATCGCCATGGCTTCGTCCGGGTCGCGACCGCCGTTCCCAAGGTGAAGCTGGCCGATCCGGCGACCAATGCTGCGAGCGTGCTGGCCCTGGCGCGCGAGGCGCATGATGCCGGCGTGGCGGTCATCGTGTTCCCGGAGCTGGGCCTGACCGGCTACACGATCGACGACCTGCTGCAGCAGGATGTGCTGCTGGATGCGGTCGAGGCGGCGATCGCCACCTTGGTCGAAGCGAGCGTGGACCTTTCGCCGATGATCGTGGTCGGCGCGCCGCTGCGCGACGGTGGGCGGCTCTACAACACCGCCGTGGCCATCCAGGGCGGCAAGGTGCTGGGCGTCGTTCCCAAGAGTTTCCTGCCCAACTACCGCGAGTTCTACGAGCGTCGCTGGTTCACGCCGGGCGCGGGGGTGACGGGCAAGAGCCTGACCCTGGCCGGCCAGGCCGTTCCGTTCGGGACCGACGTCCTGTTCTGCGGCGAGGGCGTCACGCCCTTCACGGTCGGCGTCGAGATCTGCGAGGACGTCTGGACGCCCACTCCGCCCAGCACCGCCCAGGCGATGGCGGGCGCGGAAATCCTGCTGAACCTGTCGGCCAGCAACATCACCATCGGCAAGTCCGAGACCCGCCGCCTGCTGTGCGCCAGCCAGTCGTCGCGGATGATCGCGGCCTATGTCTATTCGGCGGCTGGAGCGGGCGAGAGCTCGACGGATCTGGCCTGGGACGGCCATGTCGACATCCACGAGATGGGCGCCCTCTTGGCGCAGAGCCCGCGCTTCTCGACCGGTCCGGCCTGGACGTTCGCCGACATCGACGTCGATCGCCTGCGCCAGGAGCGTATGCGGGTCGGCAGCTTCGGCGACGCCATGGCGCTCTCCCCGCCCAAGGTCCCGTTCCGGATGGTGCGGTTCGCCTTCGAGCCGCCGGCCGGTGACCTCGCTCTGGCCCGGCCGATCGAGCGTTTTCCGTTCACCCCGTCGGATCCCGCCAAGCTGCGCGAGAACTGCTACGAGGCCTACAACATTCAGGTCCAGGGCCTGGCCCGGAGGCTGGAAGCCTCGGGCCTGAAGAAACTGGTGATCGGCATCTCGGGCGGGCTCGACTCGACCCAGGCGCTGCTGGTGGCGGCCAAGGCGGTCGATCAATTGGGCCTGCCACGGACCAACATCCTGGCCTACACCCTGCCGGGCTTCGCGACCTCGGATCACACGAAGAACAACGCCTGGGCGCTGATGCGGGCGATGGGCGTCACCGCCGCCGAACTCGACATCCGCCCGGCCGCGACTCAGATGCTGAAGGATCTCGACCACCCGTTCGGGCGTGGCGAGCCGGTCTATGACGTGACCTTCGAGAACGTGCAGGCGGGCCTGCGCACCGACTATCTGTTCCGCCTGGCCAACCACAACGGCGCGCTGGTCGTCGGCACCGGCGACCTGTCGGAGCTCGCCTTGGGCTGGTGCACCTATGGCGTCGGCGACCACATGAGCCACTACAACCCCAACTGCGGGGCGCCCAAGACGCTGATCCAGCACCTGATCCGCTTCGTGGCCCATTCCGGCGATGTCGATGCGGCCACCACGGTGCTGCTGGAAGACATCCTGGCGACCGAGATCTCGCCGGAGCTGGTCCCGGGCGAGGTGACCCAAGCCACCGAGAGCTTCGTCGGCCCCTACGCCCTGCAGGACTTCAATCTCTACTACATGACCCGCTACGGCATGGCGCCGTCCAAGATCGCCTTCCTGGCCTGGACCGCCTGGCGCGATGCTTCGAGCGGCGGCTGGCCGGTCGGCCTGCCGGAGAACGCGCAGAGGGCCTACGACCTGGCCGAGATCAAGAAATGGCTGGAGCTGTTCCTGAAGCGGTTCTTCGCCAACCAGTTCAAGCGCTCGGCCGTGCCGAACGGGCCGAAGATCTCGTCGGGCGGCGCGCTGTCTCCGCGCGGCGACTGGCGGATGCCGTCGGATGTCACCGCTGACGCCTGGCTGGCGGAATTGCACGCGGGCGTGGCGGACTGAGGAAAACTCTTCGTTCCGTCACGCTTTGCCTTTAAGCACCCATCGCAATAACGCCCTATCAGGGGTGAAAACTTGAAGTCGCGTGGGGCGAAATCTTGAGTGCGATCTATCCGGTAATCCTGTGCGGCGGTTCGGGCACGCGTCTGTGGCCCGCATCGCGTAGCGACCAACCCAAGCAATTCCTGAAGCTGGTCGGCGATCGCTCGTCCTTCCAGGAGACCGTCCTGCGGGTGAAGGACATCCCGGGCGTCGCCGAGATCGTCATCGTCACCGGCGAGGCCATGGTCGGCTTCGTCGCCGAGCAGACCGCCGAGATCGGCGCCTTCGTCACCATCCTGGTCGAGCCCGAGGCTCGCGACAGCGCGCCGGCCGTAGCCGCCGCCGCCGCCTATGTGGAAGGTCAGAACCCAGACGGCGTGGTGCTGATGCTGGCCGCCGACCACCACATCGCCCAGCCCGAGATCTTCGGCGAGGCCGCCGTCACCGCCGCCAGGGCTGCGGCGGAAGGCTATATCGTCACCTTCGGCGTGCAGCCGACCGTGCCGGCCACCGGCTTTGGCTACATCCGCCCCGGCGCGCCGCTGCTGGACGGTTCGGTCAACGCCGTGGCCGCCTTCGTCGAAAAGCCCGACCAGGAGACGGCCGAGCGCTATCTGCTGGAAGGCTATCTCTGGAACAGCGGCAACTTCGCCTTCAAGGCCGCGACCCTGATGGGCGAGTTCGAGGCGTTCGAGCCCACCGTCGCCGCCGCCGCCAAGGCCTGCGCCGCGGCGCTGGAGCTGGAGGCCGGAATCGGCCGCCTGGATCGCGAGCTGTTCGCCCAGGCCAAGAAGATCTCGCTCGACTATGCGGTGATGGAGCACACGAAGAAGGCCGCCGTGGCCCCGGCCGCCTTCGCCTGGTCGGACCTGGGCGCCTGGGACGCGATCTGGGAAGCCTCGGTCCGCGACAGCGACGGCAACGCCCAGGACGGCGACGTCGATTTGCACAACGCCTCGAACGTCCTGGTCCGTACGACCGGGCCTTATGTCGGCGTGATCGGCATCAGCGACATCGTCGTGGTGGCCGAGCCGGACGCCGTGCTGGTCTGCCACCGCAAGGACAGCCAGGCCGTGAAGGTCCTGGTCGACGGCCTCAAGGCCAAGGGCCGGTCGATCGCCTCGCGCAAGAGCGCTTCGCCGAACGGGACCGAGACCCTGGTCTCGACCACCGGCTTCGACGTCGAGCTGCGCCGCGCGCCGGCGGGCGAGACGATCGTCCTGCCGGTCTCGACCGTGCAACTGCTGGAAGGCGTGCTGGAGATGGACGGCGACGTCTACACCGCCGGCGCTCTGATCCCGCTGGACGCCGAGGTCCGCGCCCGCGCCATCGGCGCGGCCACGCTGCTCGTTACGAAACCGCGCTGACCGCCCGGTCCAGCTCCGCGATCGCCAGGGAGATGTGGTAGAAGGAGCTGGCCGGGGCCGGCTCCTCCACGAACGTCTCGTCGGGCTGGTACTTGTCGCGCCATAGACCCTGAACCGGCGTGCGCAGATAGGTCATCAGGCCCTCCGCGCCGGCTGCGGCCATGTTCCACCAGCGCGCCTCGCCCGTGATCTGGGCGGCCAGCACCGAGGCCTTGATCCGCTCCGTCTGCGGCCAGAGGCGGGCGCTGTTGTCATGGATCGAGAAGTCGTCCAGCAGCGCGTTGATCGCCACGCCGCGCTCCAGATCGACGCCATGCGCCTCGCCGGCCTCGATCATCTTCAGGGCGGCGGCGACCGCGTCGTCGCGACCGGCCAGCTTGCCCCAGCGCAACAGCAGCCAGCCCCACTCGAATTGGTGGCCCGGTTCGCAGATGCGACCCTCGACGCCCGGCGCGGGGTTCCAGTCGAGATCGAAGAACTCGCGGATCTGGCCGCTGTCGGCGTGAATGAACTTGGTGAGCGCAAGACCACCGATCTCGTCGGCCAGGATGCGCCACCGCGGATCGTCATCGACCTCGTTCCAGGCCAGCATGGCTTCGAACAGGTGCATGTGCGGGTTCGATTGCAGCGGCGTGGTCGGCGGGTTGGTCTGGTGAAAGCCGCCCAGCGGATGCTTGCGGTCGGCGTAGAGCTTTTCAAGGACATGGACAGCGACCGCCTTGGCCTCGGCCTTGCGCTCCGGCAGCGCCTTGGCCACCGCCGCCAGGGCGAACAGGGCGAAGGCCTGGTCGTAGGGATCGGCGGTGTCGTCCAGGCTCTCGCCGTTCGGGCCGACCAGGGCGCGGAACAGGCCGTCGGGGCGGCGGTAGGCCTTCAGGTAGAAGGCCAGGCCATGCTCGACGGCGTCACGCCAGGGGCCAGTCCAGCCCAGCTCGCCGGCAAGTGTGTAGGAGAAGATCTGGCGCGGCAGCACCCGGCCCCGGCGCGGACCGTCCACGGGCTGGCCGTCCAAGTCGATCTTTTCGAAGAAGCCGCCTTTCACGTGGTCTGCGCCCGTTTCCCACCACATCGGATAGGCCGCTTCCAAAGCCCAGGTCTTGAGGCGGTCGCGCAGGCGGGCGGCGTCGGTGAGGGCGTTCGTCATGGGCTGCATTTCTAGGGAGCTTGGGCGACAAGGCCAAGACGCCGGCATGGTCTTTCGACGCGGCTCAGGGTAGTGCTCGCGCCATGACCAGTCCTGCCGCCCTCCCTCCTCTGAAGGCCGTGTTCCTGGATCGGGACGGCGTGCTGAACGTCGACCATGGCTATGTCTCCGACCCCGCCAAGCTGACCTGGATCGACGGCGCCCGCGAGGCGGTGGCGGCGATGACCCAGGCGGGGCTGAAGGTGTTGGTCGTCACCAACCAGTCGGGCATCGGCCGGGGCTATTTCGACGAGGCGCAGATGGACAGGTTCCACGCCGCCATGCAGGACCAGCTGGCCGCGCTGGGCGGGCGGATCGACGCCTTCTACCACTCGCCGTTCCACGAGACGGCCGTGGTCGAGCAGTTTCGGATCGCCGACCACCCGGACCGCAAGCCCAATCCCGGCATGATCCTGCGAGGCCTGTCGGACTGGAGCCTGACGCCGGATGAAGCCGTGATCATCGGCGATCGCCATATCGACGTGGAGGCCGGCAATCGGGCGGGCATGCCGGGCTACCTGTTCAAGGGCGGCAGCCTGCGGGCCTTCGTCGGCCAGGTTCTGGGCGACCGCGTTCCCGCCTTGAAATGAGGATCCTGCAGTTCGGCAAGACCGGCCAGGTCGCCACCGCCGTCCAGGCCGCCGCTCAAGGGCGAGCCGAGGTGATCGCGCTCTCCCGCGCCGACTGCGACTTGGAAGACCCGCAGGCCGTGCGCGCCGCGATCTTGGCCGCCGACTGCGAGCTTGTGCTCAACACCGCCGCCTTCACGCACGTCGATCCGGCCGAGGCGCGGCCGGGCGAAGCCTTCGCCGTCAATGCCACTGCGCCCGGCGCCATGGCCAGCGCCTGCGCCGAGCGCGGCTTGCCGTTCGTGCACCTGTCGACCGATGCGGTGTTCGACGGCCTCACCGACCGGGCCTATGTCGAGACCGACCGCGCCGCGCCGATCAATGTCTATGGCCGCTCCAAGCTGGCCGGCGAGCAGGCGGTGCTGGCCCATCCCAAGGCGGTGGTCCTGCGGATCTCGTGGGTCTTTTCCCGCTACGGCCGAAACTACGTCAGCTTCATGCTGAAGCTGGCCCGTGAGCGCGAGGTGCTGAAGGTCGTCGCCGATCAGTTCGGCACGCCGACCGACGGCGAGGCCCTGGCCGATTTCCTGGTCGCCACCGCGCCGCGCTGGGCCGCCGCCTGGGCGCAGGATCCGGTCTTTGGCCTGTTCCATTTCGCCAACGCCGGCGAGGCCAGCCGCTTCGACTTCGCCAAGACCGCCATCGACCGCGATCCTTATGCAATGGCGCGGCTGGAGCCGACCACCCAGGCCGCCTTCGCCGAGCCGGCCCCGCGTCCGCCGCGCTCGCCGCTCGACACGGGCAAGCTGCAGGCCGTGTTCGGCTTCACGCCCGAGCCCTGGCGCGTGGCGGTCGAGCGCACGGCGGACCGGCTAATCGCTGGCGCGCAGGGGCTGCTCGCGATAAACCCAGGCCCAACTTCTCCATAAGAAACCGCGCAGAGACCCATGCAGATCTTCCTCGACAGCACCGACACCAAGGTGATCGCCGACCTGGCCTCGACCGGCCTGATCGACGGCGTGACCACCAACCCGACCCTGATCGCCAAGTCGGGTCGCCCGATGCTCGAGGTCATCGCCGAGATCTGCGACATCTGCCCGGGTCCGATCAGCGCCGAAGTGGCCGCCACCACGGCCGACGCCATGATCGCCGAAGGCAAGAAGCTGGCCGCCATCGCCCCGAACGTGGTGGTGAAGCTGCCGCTGACCCGCGACGGCCTGATCGCCTGCGCGGCCTTCGCCGACGAAGAGATCAAGACCAACGTCACCCTGTGCTTCTCGCCGACCCAGGCCCTGCTGGCCGCCAAGGCCGGCGCGACCTTCATCTCGCCGTTCATCGGCCGCCTGGACGACTACGGCTTCGACGGCATGGACCTGATCCGCGACATCCGCGCGATCTACGACAACTACGGCTATGAGACCGAAATCCTGGCGGCCTCGGTGCGCAACGCCGCCCACGTCAAGGAAGCCGCGATCATCGGCGCCGACGTCGTCACCATCCCGCCGGCGGTGTTCGCCGAGCTCTACAAGCACCCGCTGACCGACAAGGGCCTGGAACAGTTCCTGAAGGACTGGGCCTCGACGGGCCAATCGATCCTGTAAAAGCCTGACGTGCTTCCGGGCGAGCCCAGGGCTCGCCTGGAGCGCGAATAAGTGATCACAGTTTATTTCGCAGCGGCGAAGCTGGTTCGCAAATGCGAGTTCGTGCGTTAAGCCTTGGTCCGTTCACAGAGGGCCGCGCTTATGGTTCCGACGACTGCTGAGACCGAAGTCCGCCTGGCCGGCCCCGAAGAGGCCGACCGCTTCTCGCGATTCCTGCAGGTCTTCCTCTCAGCTAACGGCTTTCCCTTCGTGATCGTCCACGACACGCCCGAGCACCTGGGCCAACAGCGCCGCGTGGTGTTCGAGGACGTCTGCCTGTCGAAGAAGTTCGCCAGCGAGTGGCTGAACCAGCGCGGCACGCTCGGCACGGCCTAGAGGCGGGCCCGCATCCGTCAGCCAGATCAAGCTGCGGCGGGCGTCGGCCGGATCGCGGTCACGGGTCAGCAGGCCCTTGTCCACCAGGTGATCGACCATCTCGGTCAGGGTGCTGGGCGCGCGATCGACATGGCGGGCGAGCTCGCCGGCCGTCAGCGGCCCGGCGGCGGCCAGATGGTCCAGCAACGCCACGGTCTCGGGCGACAGGCGTTCGCGCTTGTCCCGCACCCGCCGGACGGCGGCGCGGTAGGTCGCGCGGAACAGGTCCTCTAATTCGGCGGCGAAGGCATCGGTCATGAAGCGACGCTATGAGGGGCCCGATCCTTCGTAAATCCCGAACGAGCACCCCATATGCGACGGCCCGGCGCCTCTTTCCTTCGTTCGTGAAACAGGCCTAGCTAGGGGAAATCGTTTCACCTGCCGGCGGAGCTGCGCCATGAACGACCTCAAATCCGGCCTTCCGGGCATTGCGGGTTCCGCCCTCGACTTGATCGGCCGTACGCCCATGGTCGAGGTCAAGCACCTCGACACCGGCGTCTGCCGGCTGTTCTTGAAGCTGGAGAACCAGAACCCCGGCGGCTCGATCAAGGACCGCGTCGCCCGCTCGATGATCGAGGCGGCCGAAGCTGACGGCCGGCTGAAGCCCGGCGGCACGATCATCGAGGCGACGGCCGGCAATACGGGCCTGGGTCTGGCGCAGGTCGCGACGATGAAGGGTTACAAGCTGATCCTGATCGTCCCCGACAAGATGGCGCGGGAAAAGATCCTGCACCTGCGGGCCATGGGCGTGGATGTGCGCCTGACCCGCAGCGACGTCGGCAAGGGCCACCCGGAATACTACCAGGACATGGCCCAGAGCCTGGCCCAGTCGATCCCCGGCGCGCTCTACGCCAACCAGTTCGAGAACCCGGCCAACCCGCTGGCCCACGAGACCACGACGGGTCCCGAACTGCTGACCCAGATGGAGGGCGACATCGACGCCATCGTCGTCGGCGTCGGCTCGGGCGGCACGCTGACAGGCATCGGCCGCTACATGAAGGCCCATTCGCCGAAGACCAGGATGGTGCTGGCCGACCCGGTCGGTTCGATCCTGCGCGACTATGTCGAGACCGGGACCTTCGGCGAGGCCGGCAGCTGGATCGTCGAGGGCATCGGCGAGGACTTCATCCCCGACAACGCCCAGATGGATCTGGTCTCGCAGGCCTATTCGATCAGCGACCGCGAGAGCGTCGACACCGCCCGCCTGCTGCTGAAGAAGGAAGGCATCCTGGCCGGCTCGTCCTCGGGCTGCCTGCTGGCGGCGGCGCTGAAATACTGCCGCGAGCAGACCGAGCCCAAGCGGGTCGTGACGCTCGTCTGCGACACGGGCTCGAAGTACCTGACCAAGATGTTCAACGACTTCTGGCTGGCGGCCCATGGTTTCGACGGCCGCGAGCTGCACGGCGACCTGCGCGACCTGATCGCCAAGCGCTATGCCGAGGGCGGCGTCATCGCCATCGGCTCCGATGACACGCTGCTGACCGCCTATAACCGCATGCGCTCGTCCGACATCAGCCAGCTGCCCGTGGTCGATCACGGCAAGCTGGTCGGCATTCTCGACGAGAGCGACGTCCTGGCCGCGGTCGAGGCTGGCGACGAAGCCCCGCGCTTCAAGACCCTAGTCGGCGCGGCCATGACCCGCGCGGTCAACACCCTGCAGGCTCACCAGTCGGTCGATGACCTGCCCGAGGTGTTCGATCGCGACGAGGTGGCCCTGGTGGTGGACGGTGAAGAATTTCTGGGTGTCATCACCCGGGTCGATCTGATCAACCACCTGCGTCTGAGCGCATAAAGGATCCCGCATGACCGACATCCCTGGCAAGAACCGCCTGGACTTCGCCACGCGGACCATCCACGGCGGCCAGTTCCCCGACCCGACCACCGGCGCGGTGATGGTGCCGATCTACGCCACCTCGACCTACGTCCAGTCCAGCCCGGGCGAGCACAAGGGCTTCGAATACAGCCGCAGCCACAACCCGACCCGCTTCGCCTTCGAGCGCAGCATCGCCGACCTGGAGAGCGGGACGGCGGGCTTTGCCTTTTCGTCTGGCCTGGCGGCGGCCTCGACCATCTTGGAGACGCTGGACAGCGGCGCGCACGTCATCGCCAGCGACGACCTCTATGGCGGCTCGTTCCGGCTGTTCGACAAGGTGCGCAAGCGCTCGGCCGGCCTGACCTTCAGCTTCGTCGACATGGCGGATCTGGCGGCGGTCGAGGCGGCGATCACGCCGGCGACGCGGATGATCTGGGTGGAGACCCCGACCAACCCGATGCTGCGCCTGGCGGATCTGGCGGCCATCGCCGCGCTGGCCAAGAAGCACAGCTTGGTCACCGTCGCCGACAACACCTTCGCCAGTCCGTTTATCCAGCGGCCGCTGGAGCTGGGCTTCGACATCGTCATGCACTCGGCGACCAAGTACCTGAACGGCCACTCCGACGTGGTCGCCGGCGTGGCGGTGGTCGGCGACAACGACGAGCTCGCCGACAAGATGAAGTTCCTGCAGAACGCCGTCGGCAGCGTGCTGGGCCCGTTCGACAGCTTCCTGGCCCTGCGCGGGGTCAAGACCCTGGCCCTGCGCATGCAGCGCGCCTGCGATAGCGCCCTGGAGATCGCCCAATGGCTGGAGCAGCATCCGGCCATCGAGCGAGTGATCTATCCGGGCCTGGAGAGCCATCCGCAGCACGACCTGGCCAAGCGCCAGATGATCGGCGGCTTCGGCGGCATCATCTCCGCCGACGTGAAGGGCGGTCTCGCTCCCGCGCGCCGGATGCTGGAACGCACGCGCCTGTTCACGCTGGCCGAGAGCCTGGGCGGTGTCGAGAGCCTGATCGAGCATCCGGCCATCATGACTCACGCCTCGATCCCGGCCGATCAGCGCGCGGCCCTGGGCATTTCCGACGGCCTGATCAGGCTTTCGGTGGGGATTGAGTCTTGCCGGGACCTGATTTCCGACCTCGACGCGGCTTTATCAGGCTGAGCAGGTGATGGTGCTCGCCCTCGCCCGGCATGACGGGTGAGGGGTCCTTGGCCTTGGTCGGGCGCGGCGGCGGCAGGTCCGTGCGCGCCGGGTCCTCGGCCAGCAGGTGGGCGGACAGCATCAGGTCGGTCTTGACCGGACCGTAGTCGGCCGCCGCCGTCCACACGCGGATCGCGGCCTGGGCGAAGGCTTCCGACAGGTCGACGACCTCGATCATCACCGCCGGGTCCTTGCGGATGCGGGTGTCGCTCTCGGCCCGCTCGCGCAGGCGCTTGAGGACCATGACGAGATCGGTCTTCAGCGGCACCTTGAACAGCACGTCGGCCCGCCGGGTGCGGTGGGTCGAGTAGTTGAGGATCACGTCCCCGAACACCTTGCTGTTGGGGATCATCACCTTGACGTTGTCGGGGGTGGCGATCTCGGTGAACAGCAGGTCCAGCGACTTGACCGTGCCCTGGCGGGTCGAGGTCTCGATGACGTCGCCGACACGATAGGGCCGAAACAGCAGGATCATCACCCCGGCCGCCACGTTCGACAGGGCGCCTTGCAAGGCCAGGCCAATGGCCAGCGAGGCCGCGCCCAGCACCGCGATGATCGAGGTCGCCTGCACGCCCAGCTGCTGCAGCACGGCCACCAGGCCGATGGCGATCACAGCATAGCGGACCAGCGACGCGCCGAAGCTTTCCAGGGTCGGGTCGGGATTGTTCCGGTGCACGCGGCCCAGGCCACGACGGATGACGCCCGCCGCCCAGCCGGCCACCCAGAAGGTGACGAGAAGGATCAGGGCGGCGACCACCAGGTTCACCGCCAGCTTGCCCAGCCAGTCCAGGAAATGTCCGAACATGGTTTGGTCGGCTCTCACATTGGCGAGCGACGGCAGGGACGTATCCGCCGGGATGATGCTGGGCTTGGCTTTCATGGAAGTCTCGATAGGCGCCCCCGCCGTCTTCGGTCAACGGCAAGGCGAGCCTGCGGTTCCGCTTGATCGTCCTTGTGGTGAGGAAACAGTCGGTTACATCAATTGGCTCGAAATCGTCATGAACCGACACTAGAGGCTGCGCCCATGAGCATGCCTTTCATCGACCTCGCCGCGCAGCAGCGCCGGATCCGCGACAAGATCGACGCCGCCATCGCCAAGGTGCTGGACAGCGGCGCCTATGTCATGGGTCCGCAGGTCCGCGAGTTCGAGGCCAAGCTCGCCGAATTCGGCCAGGCCAAGCTGGCGCTGTCCTGCGCCAACGGCACCGACGCCATCGCCTTGCCGCTGATGGCCTGGGGCGTGGGCAAGGGCGACGCGGTGTTCTGCCCGTCCTTCACCTTCGCCGCGACGCCGGAAGTCGTGCCGTGGGTGGATGCGACGCCAGTGTTCGTCGATGTGTTGCCCGACACCTTCAATCTCGACCCCGCCAAGCTGGACGCGGCCATCTCCGCGGTGAAGGCCGAGGGCAAGTTGACTCCGAAGGTTGTCATCGCCGTCGACCTGTTCGGCCAGCCCGCCGATTATCCGGCCATCAAGGCCATCTGCGACCGCGAAGGCCTGAAGCTGATCGCCGACAGCGCCCAGGGTTTCGGCTGCACGCTCGACGGCAAGCACCCGTTGCACTGGGCCGATGTCGCCACCACCAGCTTCTTCCCGGCCAAGCCGCTGGGCTGCTACGGCGACGGCGGGGCGGTGCTGACCGATGACGCCGTCCTGTGGGACCTGATGGACAGCTACCGTGTCCACGGCAAGGCGGTCGGTCCGGACCTGGAAGGCAAGACCTTCGACCACGACCCCAAGTACCTGAACACCCGCATCGGCATGAACTCGCGCCTCGACACGATCCAGGCGGCGATCCTGATCGAGAAGCTGGCGATCTTCGCCGAGGAAATCACGCTGCGTCAGGCCGTGGCGGACCGTTACGCCGAGGGCCTGAAGGGCGCGGTGCTGGCGACCCCGGCCGTGATCGAGGGCGGCGTCTCGGTGTGGGCGCAGTACGTGATCGAGCACGAGAACCGCGACGGCCTGGCCGCGCACCTGAAGACGCAAGGCGTCCCGACGGCGGTCTACTATCCCGTCCCGATGCACGTGCAGGCCCCGTACGCGGCCTTCCCGCGCGGAGCTGGCGGCCTGCCGGTGACGGAAGCCAAGGCCGAAACGGTGCTGGCCCTGCCGATGCACCCCTACCTGGCCGAAGCCGACCAGCAGAAGATCATCGACGCCATCCGCGCCTTTAACGGCTAGGCCGGCTTCAGCGCCCGACGGCGGTACAGGTTCACCGCCTGCAGCGCCGTCGCCGTGGCCGTCAGCGCCACGCCCATGGCGCAGACGCCGGTCCAGCCCATCGACTTCCACAAGGTCACGGCCACGGCCGAGCCGATGGCGCCGCCCACGAACATGCCGCCCATGAAGACGGTGTTCAGGCGAGCGCGCGCTTCGGGCTTCAGCGCGTAGACGATGTGCTGGTTGGAGACCAGAACGCTCTGGATCGCGAAGTCCAGCAGGATGACCCCGGCGATCAGGCCGGGCACGCCGTCCCACACTCCGAAGATCAGCCACGAGACCAGGGCCAGGGCCGCGCCCAGCATGATGACCGGCCGCGGACCGCGCTTGTCGGCGAAGCGGCCGGCGATCGGCGCAGCCAGGATGCCGACGGCCCCGATCACGCCGAACAGGCCAGCGATGTCCGAGCCCAGGTGGAAGTCCTGCAGGTGCAGAGCCAGCACCGTCCAGAAGGCGGTGAAGGTGGCGAACAGCAGGGCCTGGGTGGCGACGGCCAGGCGCAGCGAGGGAAACTCGCTCCACAGATGGGCCAGCGAGACCATCAGCCCGCCATAGGACAGGCCCGACGACGGATGGCTGCGCGGCAGCTTCAGGGCCATCCAGCCGCCGGCCGCCAAGGCTACCGGCGCGGCCAGCCAGAACATGGTCCGCCAGCCGTAGTGGGCGCCGACGAAGCCGGCCAGGGTCCGGCTCAGGAGAATGCCGCACAGCAGGCCGGCCATCACCGTCCCCACCGTCGCGCCACGCTTCTCGGGACTGGCTAGGTGGGCGGCGAAGGGCACGATCTGCTGGGCCACCGTCGCGGCCGCACCGAGCAGCAGCGAGGTCAGGATCATCAGGCCGGCCGTCGGCGCCAGGGCCGTGGCGACCAGCGAGATGGCCAGGGCCAGGAACTGGAAGACGATCAGTCGTCGCCGCTCGACCAGGTCGCCCAACGGCACCAGCAGGAAGAGGCCAGCGGCGTAGCCGGCCTGGGTTGCGGTCGGGATCATCGCCGTGACGCCGCCCGGCAGGTCCTTCAGCATCAGGCCCAGCATCGGCTGGCTGTAGTAGAGGTTGGCGACGGCCAGGCCCGTGGCGGCCGACATGGCCAGGGTCAGGCTGCGGCTCAACGCGCCGGGGGCGATGTCTTTGCTATGCATGGCGCCGCATATAGGGGCGCAGGCGCGGTCAGGCGACCCATATCTAGGGATGAATAGCCGAGCGGCGGTTGGCGAGCGGGGCCCAGGGTCCTATATGGCCGGCAACGCGTCTCGCCGGTTTCGGGGCGGCAGCCCTAGGACAATCTGCATGTCAGACACCGCGCCGTCGCCGCACCCCGGCATGGGCTTTGGCCAGTTCGTCGCCCTGATCGCGGCGATGATGGCGACCAACGCCCTGGCCATCGACTCGATGCTGCCGGCCCTGCCGCACATCGGCGAGGCGCTGGGCGTCCATGACCCGAACGCCCGCCAGTGGGTGATCACCTCGTACCTGCTGGGTTTTGGCGTCGCCCAGCTGGCCTATGGCTCGCTGGCCGATCGCTACGGCCGCAAGCCGGTGCTGATGGTCGGCCTGACGCTCTACACGATCTTCGCCGCGCTCTGCGCCTTCTCCAACTCGTTCGAGATGCTGCTGATCGCGCGGTTCCTGACCGGCCTGGGCGCGGCCTCGACGCGGGTGCTGTCGGTGTCGATCGTCCGCGACTGCTATGCCGGCCGCCAGATGGCGCGGGTGATGTCGCTGGCCTTCATCGTCTTCCTGGCCACCCCAATCATCGCCCCGTCGCTGGGCCAGGCGATCATGCTGTTCGCTTCCTGGCGCTGGATCTTCGGCATCCTGTCGATCTTCGGCCTGATCGTCATGGCCTGGGCGGCGGTCAAGCTGCCCGAGACCCAGCATCCGGAGGACCGCATCCCGATCTCGGTCGCCGGCGTCAGCTCGGCCTTCAGGATCGCGCTGACCGACCGTATCGCCATGGGCTACACCCTGGCCGCGACCCTGGTGCTGGCCGGCCTGTTCGGCTTCCTGAATTCGGCCCAGCAGGTGTTCGCCGAGGTGCTGGGCGCGGGCGACATCTTCCCGCTGATCTTCGCGGCCATCGCCGGGACCATGGCGGTCTCCTCGCTGCTGAACGCGCGGATCGTCGACAAGCTGGGCATGCGCAAGGTCTCGCACTGGGCGCTGATCGGCTTCATCGCCTTCGCCGCCGTCCACGCCGTGATCGCCGTCATCGGCCACGAGACCCTGCTGAGCTTTGCCTTGATGCAGGCCGGGATGATGTTCTGCTTCGGTTTGGTGATGTCCAACTTCGGGGCCATCGCCATGGAGCCGCTGGGCCATGTCGCCGGCGCGGCCGCCTCGATCCAGGGCTTCATCACCACGATCGGTGGGGCGCTGTTCGGATTCCTCATCGGCCAGATGTATGACGGCACCACCGTGCCGCTGACCGTCGGCTTCACGGGTTTTGGCGTGGCCGGCCTGCTGGTGGTGCTGGCCACCGAGAAGGGCAAGCTGTTCCAGACCGGCGCCTCGGCTCCGGCCCAGGCCGCCGTCCACTAGGTCAGGCGGCTTCCTTGGGCCGGGCGCGGTCCAGCGCCGCGTAGAGGGCCCGGATGTCCAGCGGCTTGGCCAGCCAGTCGGTCATGCCGGCCGCATGACAGGCCTGGACCTCGTCATCGGCCACACCGGCGCTGAAACCGATCACCGGCGTGTCGTGGTTCAGGCCCAGGCCGGCCCGCAGCCGCCGCGTGGCCTCGCGGCCGTCTAGCCCCGGCATGTTGACGTCCATCAACACCACGTCGAAGGCCTGGGCCTCCAGATGCTTCAGCGCCTCCAGCCCGTCCGGGGCGGTGGTCAGGTCGACGCCCAGTGGCTCCAGGACGAGGGCAAGGGTCCGACGGTTCACCTCGTGGTCGTCGACAGCCAGGATGCGCAGCGCCCCGATGTCCGGGGCCGCGCCCTCGGGCTGAGCGGCGGGGCGGGCCGTTTCCTGTTCCTGGCCGGCTGGCAGCACCAGGGTCAGGCGTAGGATCGCGCCATGATCAGGGGCGGGACGGGCGTCCAGGTCGCCGCCCATCAGCCGGGCCAGCTGGCGGCTGACCGCCAGGCCCAGGCCCGTGCCGCCATAGGTCCGCGCCGTCTCCTGCGAGGCCTGGGCGTAGGGGGTGAAGAGCCGGCTCATGGCGTCCTCGGCGATGCCGGGGCCATTGTCCTCGACCTCGATGACGATCCGCAGCTGGTTGTCCTCGGTCGGACGGGCGCAGAGACGCAGGGTGATCACCCCGTCCTCGGTGAACTTCACGGCGTTGCTGAGCAGGTTGTTGAGGATCTGGCGCAGGCGGAACGGATCGCCGCGCACCCAGGCCGACGGCTGCTCGCCCGGCGGCTCGCGCAGGGTTAGGCCCTTGGCGCGGGCGTTGGTGTTCCAAAAGCGCGCAGCGTCGCGGATCGCACCCAAGGCGTCGAAGTCGCGGTCCTCCAGGCTCATGGCCCGGGCCTCGATCTTGGCCTGGTCCAGCATGTCGGTCAGTAGGCCGGTCATCAGGTGGCCGGCGTCGACGATCAGATCGGCCGTAGCGTGGGTCTGGGCCGGATTGGTTCCGGCGCGGATCAGGTGGGCGCCGGCCAGGATCGCCGACAGCGGCGTGCGCAGCTCGTGGCTGACGATGGCGGCCATGGCGGTGCGCTCCGACAGGGCCTCCTCGGTCTGGATGCGGCGGCGGTCGGCCTCCTCGCGGGCGGCGATCACGGCGCGGCGGTCGTTGTGCATCCGACCCCAGATCGTGTGGACGGCCAGCATGAAGAAGCCGACGCAGACCGCCAGGATCGTCACCTGTCCGTGGGCCGAGCCCCAGGCCAGGGCCGGCATGGCCGCCATGCTCAGCGCATAGGGCGTCGCGCCCAGATAGAACAGCGGCCGGCTGTCGACGCCCGAGGCGACGTTGTTCAGCGCCCCGCCGACCAGGACCATCAGGGCCAGGGCCATCAGCGGCGGCTGCCCGCTCTGCCAGAAGATCAGCACCGCGCCGGCATGGACGCTCGCCATCGCCACCATGGCGACCAGCATCAGCACGACCTGCGCCTGCAGATGGCGCTCGGGGAAGCGGCCCTTGGCGAACGGCCGGACGGCGAAGAACTCCAGCGCCTGCACCGACAGGCTGGCGGCCAGCCACAGCGGGATCAGGTCGGCGCGACCGATCAGGCTCAAGGCCCAGCTCAGCAGAACCGTCAGGCCAGCGCGGGAATAGACCTGGCGATAGCGTTCGGTGGCGTTGATCCGCAGATGCGGCAGCAGGGACGCAAGGAAGGGGGACATGCGCGTACTCCTCTCAACCTTGCGTAGGGGCGCATGGCAAACGAGAGGTAAACGGCGATCATTGTTCCAGCATAGCTTCCAGTGTTTTGAGTTCGTCGGCCTCGCGCGAGGGCTTGTCCCAGCGGATGCGGTTGATGCGCGGGAAGCGCATGGCCACGCCGGACTTGTGGCGGGTCGAGCGCTGCAGGCCCTCGAAGGCGACCTCGAACACCAGGCCGTGGTCCAGGTCGGCGCGCACCGAGCGGACGGGGCCGAAGCGCTCGATCGTGTGGTCGCGGACGAACTTGTCGATCAGTTTCAGCTCCTCGTCGGTGAAGCCGAAATAGGCCTTGCCGACGGGAGTGAGATGGCGAGCGCCCGCCTCGTCCTCGCGCCAGACGCCGAAGGTGTAGTCGGAATAGAAGCTGGACCGCTTACCGTGACCGCGCTGGGCGTACATCAGCACCGCGTCGATCAGGTGCGGGTCGCGCTTCCACTTGAACCACGGGCCCTTGGGGCGGCCGGGTTCGTAGACGCTGTCGCGGCGCTTGAGCATCAGGCCTTCGGAGAGCCGGGCGTCGCCTTCGGGCGGGTCGAGACGCAGGGCGGCCAGTTCCTCCCAGGTCTCGAAGGGCTGCAGCGGCGACAGGTCGATGCGGGGCGTGGTGAGCCTGGCCACGAACGCCTCCAGCCGCGCCCGGCGCTCGACGAAGGGCAGGGACCGCACGTCCTCCTCGCCGTCCATCATCAGGTCGTAGGCGCGGATGCCGGCCGGGAAGCTCGCCAGCTGCTTGCCGTCGACCGTCTTGCGGTTCAGCCGCTGCTGCAGGTCGCCGAACGGGGCCAGGGCGCCGTCGCGCAGCACCAGCAGTTCGCCGTCGATCGCGCCTTCGAAGTCCAGCGCCTCGACCACGTCCGGGAAGCTGGCTGAGATGTCGTCGCCGGTGCGGGTGTAGAGCCGCCGCTCGCCGCGTTCGCTGACGGCCTGGACGCGGATGCCGTCCCACTTCCATTCGGCCACATAGGCGGCCGGATCGAGCTTGGCGAAGTCGACATCCTCGTCGATCGGCTGGGCCAGCATCACGGGCCTAAAGCGCCCCGGCGCGTCCGGGGAGGGGCGTTCGGAGCGGCCTTCCAGCCAAGCGAAGAGGTCGCCATAGGGCGGCTCCATCGCATGCCAGACCTCCTCGATCTCGCCGATCTCGACGCCGCCGAAATTGGCGCAGGCCTGCTTGGCCAAGCGTGAGGACACGCCCACGCGAAGGCCGCCGGTCATCAGTTTCAAGAGCGCCCAGCGGCCGTCGGGATCGAGCGCGTCCAGCCAGCCCTCGATTAGCCGCTGCACCTCGGTCCGCGAGGCCGAGTGCAGGGCCTCGATCACTTCCGACAGCTCCGGCGGCCGGTTGGCGCCGGGCTTGGCCGGCCAGACCAGGGCGACGGTCTCGGCGAGATCCCCGACATAGTCGTAGGACCATGCGAACAGCTGGGCGTCCATCCGCGCCTCGACCGCCTTGCGGATGAAGGCGGGCTTGGCGGCGTTGAACGACAGCGCGCCGGTCAGGGCCGCCAGGGCGTAGCCGCGATCGGGGTCGGGCGTGGTGCGCAGATGGTCGGCGATCAGGGTCAGCTTGGCGTTGCGCGAGCTGGTCAGGGACAGCCGGTCGAGCAGGTGGGCGAAGGCGCGCATGGACATGGAACGCCGGACCCGCGCTTTAGCTCGCTCGCGCTTCGTCCAGCTGGCCCAGGATCATGATCTTCTGCCAGATCTTGCGGCCCAGGTCCGAGGCTAGGGTCTCGATGTCGTTGACGGCCGCGATGATCACCGGGTCGTCGCTCTCGCCGGCATAGAGGGCGGCCAGCTTGGCGGTCAGGGCCAGCATCTCGGCGCAGTAGTCGAGATAGCGGGAGAGCTGGAAGCTGGTCATGTCGCGCTTGGGCGAATGGCGGGTGGCCGGCCCCAGGATCACGGTCGGGTCCTTGGTCAACTGGTGCATGTCGATGACGTGGCAGAACGAGCGCAGCTCGTGCAGGGCCTTCTGGACCCGTTGCTGCTTCCAGCGCCGCTCCAGCGAGGCCAGGAACCAGGCGGCCGCGCCGGACAGCAGGGCGAGATTGGCCGCCGACTCCAGACCCTGGGCCAGGCCGAAGCCCTCCTTGGCGCGGATGACGGCGCTCCAGTCCAGGCGCCAGACCAGCATGGCCTCCAGGCCGACGCCGGCGATGACGATCAGCGCCACCAGAAGGCGCAGGAAGAGATAGGGTCGGGAGATCCGGCGGGCGCGGGCGGCCGTGCGCTGGCCGGTGTCGCTGAGCCGGCCGCAGACCTGCGCCAGGCCCGAGGCCGGGAAGCGCTCGGCCACGCGGGCGTAGAGGTTGTCGAGCGTCTCGACCACCTTGTCGGCGTCCAGCTTTTGACGGTCCCGAGCCATGCCGCGTCATAGCGCAGGTTCATGACCGCTCGCGCAAGAGCATCAACGGTGTTAGATTAAAACGATCGTTTGAATTCTTGCGAGACGAGCATGGACGACGTGATCCCCGAGGGCTTCGTCCCTCACAGCCGCAAGAGCCCGCTGACCGATCCGTGGGAGCCGCTCTATGCCCGCCAGGCGCCTGATCGGCTGGTCTTGGGCGTCCGCGTACGACCCGAGCACTGCAATTCGCGCAGCATGCCGCATGGCGGCTTCCTGGCGGCGCTGGCCGACAACGCCATGGGCCTGTCGCTGGGCGTCAACCTGGCGGCCGCGCGCCAAGCCGCCGGCGGTCTCGTCACCGTGTCGCTGACGCTCGACTATCTGGGCTCGGCCAAGCTCGGGCAGTGGCTCGAGTTCGACACCGACTTCGTCAAGCTGGGCCGCTCGATCTGCTTCGCCGAGGCGACGGTGCGCGCGGACGGGGCTCCCGTCGCGCGCGCCCGCGCCACCTTCAAGCTGCTGGAGGCGAAGGCCGCAGCCTAGGCCCGTTCGTGCACGGCTTCCTCGGCCGCGAGCGGTTGGGGCAGGCGGCTGATCATTTCCTTCGGGCAGACCTGCCAGAACTGGTCGCGCACGCGGTCCCAGTCGCGCAGCAGGGTCGCCGCGAACACCGAGTCCGTCTCGCGGGCGTGCTCGGCGATCAGCGAGCGCAGCACGCCTTCCCAATAGGGCGAGGCCAAGCGCTGCACGACGATGCTGTCGGGGTTGATGGCGTCCTGGAAGCGGTCGTGCTGGTCCAGCACGAAGGCCATGCCGCCGGTCATGCCGGCGCCGAAGTTGCCGCCCGTCGGACCCAGGATCACCACCTGGCCCCCGGTCATGTACTCGCAGCCGTTGGCGCCGCAGCCCTCGACCACCGTGGTGGCGCCCGAGTTGCGGACCGCGAAGCGCTCACCCGCCTGGCCCGCTGCGAACAGCCGGCCCGAGGTGGCGCCGAACAGCACGGTGTTGCCGATCAGGGTGTTGGTCTCCGGGGCCGCGAGGCCTCGCGCCGGCTTGATCACGATCGTCGCGCCCGACAGGCCCTTGCCGACATAGTCGTTGGCCTCGCCGGTCAGCTCGATGCGCAGGCCCTGGACCGCGAAGGCGCCCAGGCTCTGGCCGGCCGAGCCCTTGAGCTGGACGGTCAGGTGGCCCGAGGGCAGGCCCTTCATGCCGAACTTGCGGACGATGTGGCTGGAGGTGCGCGTGCCGATCGTGCGGGCGGTGCTACGGACCGTGTAGGTCAGCTGCATCTTCTCGCCGCGCTCCAGCAGCGGGGCGGCGTCGCGGACGATCTGGGCGTCCAGCGTGTCCGGCACCGCATTGCGGCCGACGACCGTGTTGTAGGGCTTGTTGGCGCCCGGATCGGCGCGGACCAGCAGCGGGTTCAGGTCGAGGTCGTCGAGGTGCTCGCCGCCGCGCGACACCTGCGCCAGCAGGTCGGTGCGGCCGACGATTTCCTGCAGGCTCTTGAAGCCCAGGCCGGCCAGGATCTCGCGCACCTCTTCGGCCACGAAGGTGAAGAGGTTGATGACCTTGTCCGGCGTGCCGGTGAACTTGGCGCGCAGGCTTTCGTCCTGGGTGCAGACCCCCACCGGGCAGGTGTTGGAGTGGCACTGGCGCACCATGATGCAGCCCATCGCCACCAAGGATGCGGTGCCGATGCCGAACTCCTCGGCGCCCATCATCGCGGCGATGACGACGTCGCGGCCGGTGCGCATGCCGCCATCGGCCCGCAGGACGACGGAGTGGCGCAGGTTGTTGAGCGTCAGCACCTGGTTGGCTTCCGACAGGCCCATCTCCCACGGGCCGCCGGCGTACTTGACCGAGGTCTGGGGCGAGGCGCCCGTGCCGCCGACGCCGCCGGCGACCAGGATCACGTCCGCCTTCGCTTTCGCCACGCCGGCGGCGATGGCGCCGATGCCGGTGGCGGCGACCAGCTTCACCGTGACGCGGGCGACCGGGTTGATCTGCTTCAGGTCATAGATGAGCTGGGCCAGGTCCTCGATCGAGTAGATGTCGTGGTGCGGCGGCGGGCTGATCAGCATCACGCCGGGCGTGGCGTGACGCAGGCGGGCGATCATCTCGGTGACCTTGAAGCCGGGCAGCTGGCCGCCCTCACCGGGCTTGGCGCCCTGGGCGACCTTGATCTCCAGCTCGACGCACTGGTTCAGATATTCGGCGGTGACGCCGAACCGGCCCGAGGCCACCTGCTTGATGGCGCTGTTGGGGTTGTCGCCGTTGGGCAGCGGCTTGTAGCGCGCGCTGTCCTCGCCGCCCTCGCCCGAGACCGAGCGGGCGCCGATGCGGTTCATGGCGATGTTCAGGGCGCCGTGGGCCTCGGGCGAGAGCGCCCCCAGGCTCATGCCGGGCGTGACGAAGCGCTTGCGGATCTCGTTGACGCTCTCGACGTCGTCGGTCGAGATCGGGTTGCGGTCCGAGCGCCAGTCCAGGAGGTCGCGCAGCTGGATCGGCTTCTGGGTGCGCAGGCCGTTGGACCAGCGGCGATAGAGCTCGTAGTCGCCGGTGTCGCAGGCGCTCTGCAGCGTGTGCATCAGGCGCGCCTCGAAGGCGTGGGCCTCGCCCGAGCGGCGGGCCTTGTAGAGGCCGCCGACCGGCAGGGTCACGGCGGCGGCGCCCCAGGCCTTGCGGTGCAGCTCGACCGTCTTGCTCTCGATGCCGGCCAGGCCGATGCCCGAGATGCGCGAGGGCATGCCGGGGAAGAACTCGGCGGCCAGGGCGCGCGACAGGCCGACGGCTTCGAAGTTGTAGCCGCCGCGGTACGAGGAAATGACGCTGATGCCCATCTTGGAGATGATCTTCAGCAGGCCGCCTTCGATGGCCGTCTTGAAGTTGATGCAGACGTCGCGCAGCGACTTCTCGCCGACCAGGCCGCGCTCCAGGCGATCCTGGAAGCTTTCCTGGGCGAGGTAGGCGTTGACCGCCGTGGCCCCGACGCCGACCAGCACCGCGAAATAGTGGGTGTCCAGGCACTCGGCCGAGCGGACGATGATCGAGACGTAGGACCGCAGGCCCTTGCCGACCAGGTGGGCGTGGACGCCGCCGGTGGCCAGGATCATCGGCAGGGCGACGCGGGCCGCGTCGCTGGCCTCGTCGGTCAGGACGATGGCGCCGCAGCCGCGCAGCACGGCGTCCTCGGCCTCGGCCCGGATGCGGTCCAGATTGGCGCGCAGGGCGTCGCCGCCCCGGGCCTCCGTCGCGGGCAGGGGCATGGTGCAGTCGATGACCGCGACGTTCTTCTCACCCAGCAGGCCGTGGATGCGCTCGTACATGCCGGTGGTCAGCACGGGGCTTTCCAGCACGTAGACGTCGGCCTGGGCGGCGTCCTGGGCCAGGATGTTGCCCAGGTTCTTGAAGCGGGTCTTCAGGCTCATCACGCCGGTCTCCCGCAGGGGATCGATCGGCGGGTTGGTCACCTGGCTGAAGTTCTGGCGGAAATAGTGGCTGAGCGGCCGGTACTTCTCCGACAGCACCGCCAGCGGGGTGTCGTCGCCCATCGAGCCGACGGCTTCCTTGCCCTCCTCGACCATGGGGGCGAGGACCATTTCCAGGTCCTCGAGGCTATAGCCGGCGGCGGCCTGGCGGCGGGTCAGCTCCTCGCGGCCGTACTTGCGCGGCTCGGGACCCGGGCCGATCTCCTTTTCGAGATCGACCATGTTGCCCAGCCACTCGGTGTAGGGGTGGCGTTCGGCCAGTTCGTCGATGATCTGGTCCTCGCCATAGAGGCGGCCCTCGGCGAGATCGATGGCGATCATCCGGCCCGGCGAGATGGCCAGCTTGCGGGTGATGCGCGCCTCGTCGACGCCGCACATGCCGGCTTCCGAGCCCATGATCACCAGGCCGTCGTCGGTATAGGCCACGCGCAGCGGGCGCAGGCCCGAGCGGTCCTTGCCGGCCACGACCCAGCGACCGTCGGTGGCGCACAGGGCGGCCGGACCGTCCCACGGCTCCATCACGGCGTTGCAGTAGGAATAGAGCGCCTTGTGGGCGTCCTTCATCTTCGGGTTGGCGGCTTCGGGCACCAGCAGGGCCTTGGCCATCGGCGCGTCGCGGCCGGCGCGCACCAGCACCTCGAAGGTGTTGTCGAGGTTGGCGCTGTCGGAACCGCCCGGCTGGATCACCGGCTTCACGTCGTCCCCGAACTCACCGAAGGCCTGGGCGGCCATCTTGATCTCGTGGGACTTCATCCAGTTGACGTTGCCCTTGATCGTATTGATCTCGCCGTTGTGGGCGAGCATCCGGAAGGGCTGGGCCAGGCGCCACTGCGGGAAGGTATTGGTCGAATAGCGCTGGTGGAAGATCGCCACGGCGGCGGCGAAGCGTTCGTCCTTCAGGTCGGGATAGAACTCGTCGATGTGTTCGGCGAGGAACATGCCCTTGTAGATCAGCGACTTGGCCGACAGCGAGCAGATGTAGAAGTCGGCGATGTTCTGACCGTGGACGCGCTTTTCGATGCGCTTGCGGCACAGGAACAGGGCGCGCTCCAGCGCCTCGCCCTCCAGGCCGGCCGGCGGGGCCAGCATGATCTGCTCGATCTCGGGACGGGTGGCGTTGGCCTTCTCGCCGATCACCGAGGTGTCGACCGGCACCTGGCGCCAGCCATAGATGTAGAAGCCAAAGCGCAGGGCTTCCGCTTCCACGATCGTGCGGCAGGCCTCCTGGGCGCCGAGGTCGGTGCGCGGCAGGAAGATCTGGCCCACGGCGATCGCGCCCGAGCGCAGGGCGTGGCCGGTGCGGCGCACCTGGTCGATGAAGAAGTCCTGCGGGACGCTGACCAGCACGCCGGCGCCGTCGCCGGTCTTGCCGTCGGCGTCGACCGCGCCCCGGTGCCACAGGGCCTTCAGGGCCTTGATCGCCAGCTCGACGACCTCGCGGCGCGGCTGGCCGTCGATGGCGCAGACCAGGCCGACGCCGCAGGCGTCGCGCTCGGTCGAGGGATCGTAGGCGTGGCCGTCGATCAGCGCCTGGCGGTTCTTCAGATAGAGGTCCATCTCGTTCATGGCTTTGGGTCCTCTTCTTATTCCGCCGCGATCAGCGCGGGGCTGACCTTGGCCTGCAGGTAGCGGTGGATGGCGTCGGCGGCGTCGCGGCCGTCCTTGATCGCCCAGACGACCAGCGAGGCGCCGCGGACGATGTCGCCGGCGGCGAACACGCCGTCGAGATTGGTCATCTGGTTGCGGACGTCGGCCTTGACCGTGCCCCAGCGCGTGACCTTCAGGTCGGGCGCCGACCAGGCGTCCGGCAGGTTCTCGGGCTCGAAGCCCAGGGCCTTGACCACCAGCTGGGCCGCACGGTCGAAGTCGCCGCCGGGGATTTCCTCGGGGCTCTGGCGGCCCGAGGCGTCCGGGGCGCCCAGGCGCATGCGGATGGCGCGCACGCCGGTGACGGCCTCGGCCTCGCCCGACAGGGCGCGCGGGGCGGCCAGCCATTCGAAGGTGACGCCTTCTTCTTCCGCGTTCGACACTTCGCGCATCGAGCCGGGCATGTTGGCCTTGTCGCGGCGATAGAGGCAGGTGACCGAGGCCGCGCCCTGGCGGATGGCCGTGCGCACGCAGTCCATGGCCGTGTCGCCGCCGCCGACGACCACGACGTCCTTGCCGTCGGCGTTCAGCAGGCCGGACTCGATCTCCGGCACGGTGTCGCCCAGGTCCTGGCGGTTGGAGGCGATCAGGTAGTCCAGCGCGGGCACCACGCCCTTGCTGCCACCGCCGGGGACGGTCAGGTCGCGCGCGGCATAGACGCCGACGGCGATCAGCACGGCGTCGTGCTGGGCGCGCAGGTCCTCGAGCGAAGCGTCCTTGCCGACCTCGAAGCCCAGCTTGAAGGCGACGCCGCCGTCGGCCAGACGCTTCGTGCGGCGCTCGACGACGTCCTTTTCCAGCTTGAAGCCGGGGATGCCGTAGATCAGCAGGCCGCCAGCGCGGTCGTGGCGGTCATAGACGGTGACGTCATAGCCGGCCTCGCGCAGCTTCTCGGCGGCGGCCAGGCCCGCGGGACCCGCGCCGACCACGCCGACCGACTGACCGCGCGCTTGCCCGGCGACCAGCGGCTTCACCCAGCCGTTCTCCCAGGCCTTGTCGGTCAGGTAGCGTTCGACCGAGCCGATCGTCACGGTGCCGTGACCTGATTGCTCGATAACGCAGTTGCCTTCGCACAGGCGATCCTGGGGGCAGATCCTGCCGCAGACTTCCGGCATGGAATTGGTCGCCTGCGACAGGGCGTAGGCTTCTTCCAGGCGGCCCTCGGCCGTCATGCGCAACCAGTCGGGGATGTTGTTGTGCAGCGGGCAGTGGGTCTGACAGAAAGGCACGCCGCATTGCGAGCAACGCGAGGCCTGCTCGGTCGCCTTCGCGTCGATGAAGTCGGCGTAGATCTCGTGGAAGTCGCCCGAACGCTCAGCCGCCGCGCGCTTTTCAGGCGTCGTGCGGGCCACCGTCGTGAATTTCAGCATGCGCTCGGCCATGCGACTTCCCTTGTCCCCGTCACGGGAGAAAAATTGCTCAGACGGGCCTCATACGGACTCTTTCGGGCAAGAAGAATGTCATGGTCAAATAAGTAGACTTATATATCCGTGTTGTGGGCGGGGTCTTTGAGATCGACTCGCAACATGGCCTGTAAATAGTCTACTTTGTGGATTTACGACCTGTTTACCGTGTCGGGCGCACGCCAGAGCGGGTTTGGGAGCGGAACAATGCCTGACTGGTTGAGCGCCATTATCTTGGGTCTGGTCGAGGGGCTGACAGAGTTCATTCCCGTTTCCTCGACAGGCCATCTCCTGCTGACCAAGGAGCTGATGGGTCTGAAGGATCCGTCCTGGGACACCTTCATCGTGCTGATCCAGCTGGGTGCGATCCTGGCGGTGGTCGCCCTCTACTTCCAGAAGCTGTGGGGCGTGCTGATCGGCCTGCCGACCAAGCCCGAAGCGCGGCGGTTCGCGCTCAGCGTCATCGTGGCGGTGATCCCGGCCTTCGCGGCCGGCCTCTTGCTGCACGACGTGATCAAGAAGTTCCTGTTCGAGAGCCCGCTGATCATCTGCTGGTCGCTGCTGATCGGCGGGGTGATCCTGCTGGTCATCGACCGGAAGGCCCCACCAGCCGTCGATCACGACGCCATGGACCTGCCGCTGCACAAGGTGCTGATTGTCGGCCTGTTCCAGTGCCTGTCGCTGATCCCGGGCGTCTCGCGCTCGGGCTCGACCATCGTCGGCTCCATGCTGTTCGGCATCGAGCGCCGGGCTGCGGCCGAGTTCAGCTTCTTCATGGCCATCCCGATCATGGTCGGGGCCTTTGCGCTGGACGTCTACAAGAACCGCGACGCCCTGGACGCCGGCCACATGAGCATCGTCGCCATCGGCTTCGTGGTCTCGTTCCTGTCGGGCCTGGTGGTCGTGCGGTACATGCTCGACTTCATCGGCAAGCGCGGCTTCGCCCCGTTCGCCTGGTGGCGGATCGCGGTGGGGATCGGTGGTCTCGCGGTGCTGTACCTGCACCACTAGTCGAGCCAGCGGCGAGAAAGCCAAAAACAAAAAGGGCGGGCGCCTCGCGGCGTCCGCCCTTCTTCGTTTTTGTCAGGCGTGAAGCCCTAGAACGCCCCCGCCGGGGTCTCGGCGTACTGGCCGCCCTTGCGGTAGCGATAGAGGTAGGTCGGGACCACGGCCTCGACGGCCGTGCCGATAACGCCGGCCTCGGCCAGGCCCGGCAGGCCGTTCTCGGCGACGTTGTCGGTCTTGAGCATCTCGACCTGGTCGCTGGTCAGCGGCGGCGCCCACGGGATGAGCCCGGCCTGGATGTCGCCCAGCGCGCCCAGCAGCGAGGCGATCGGCCAGGGCAGCGGGGCCAGCGGCTTGGCGCGGCCGGTCTCGGTCAGGATCAGCTGCTGGATCTCACGCATCGTGAAGACGGCCGGGCCGCCCAGCTCGTAGGTCACGCCGACGGCGGCTGGGCTGGCCACGGCCTTGGCGATCACGGCGGCGACGTCGGTGACGAACACCGGCTGCACGCGGGTGTCGCCGCCGACCAGCGGCACGACCGGCGCCAGGGCGGCGATCTGGGCGAACTTGTTGAAGAACTTGTCGTCGACGCCGAACACCAGCGACGGACGGATCACGGTCGCGTCAGGGAAAGCGGCGCGGACGGCGGCCTCGCCCTCGGCCTTGGTGCGGAAGTACTTCGACTCCGAATCAGCGTTGGCGCCCAGGGCGCTCATGTGGACCAGAGACTTCACGCCGGCCTTGGCGGCGGCCTGGGCCACGTTCTGGGCGGCCATCACGTGGATCGACTGGAACTTCTGGCGGCCGGTCTCCCAGAGCACGCCCACCAGGTTCACGCAGGCCTCGGCCCCGTCCAGGGCGCGGGCGATGGAGGCCGGGTTGCGGACATTGGCCTGGACCACCTCGATCTGGCCGACGTCGCCCAGCATGCGCATGCGATAGGCGAGGTTGGGCTGGCGCACGGCCACCCGTACGCGATGGCCCGCCTTGGCGAGCGCCCGCACGACCTGGCCGCCCACGAAACCCGAGCCGCCGAACACCGTGACCAGACCTTGCATCTTCAACCCTCGTCGCATGCGATGCCACACACCGCGATAACGGGGGAATTAGACGACTGGGAGCGGCTTCGCAATGAAATCGCGACTTATCGATTTTTGTCTGTTGACGGCGTCAGAAGCTTTCCCTAAACGTCCCGGCCTCGCAGCGACCTACCCGGTTGCGCAGCGGGCCCAGGTGGCGGAATTGGTAGACGCGCTGGCTTCAGGTGCCAGTGACCGAAAGGTCGTGGAGGTTCGAGTCCTCTCCTGGGCACCACCCCTTAACTGAGCTTCTTTCGAGAAGCGGGGGTGGCGCCAAAAATCCCGCGGATGCTAATTCGTTCATCGTGAGTATAAGTGTCGCGCGTTCCTGTAAGGAGCGCGTGGATAAACGCGTTCGCGCGGGCGCGACGCGATCTACGCCGGAGATTTAAGAGACTTGGCCAATTTCGTTCACGAGGGCGATCTGCCCGATGGCGTCTTCGCCGGCGTCAGTGTCATCGCCATCGATTCGGAGACCATGGGTCTGCGCCTGGGCCGTGACCCGCTGTGCGTGGTCCAGCTGGGCGCGGGCGACGGCGACGCGCATGTGGTGCGCCTGGATCGCTCGACCTACGACTGCCCGAATCTGAAGGCCCTGCTGACCGATCCGGCCGTGCTGAAGCTTTTTCACTTCGGCCGCTTTGATATCGCCATGTTCGAACTCCATCTGGGAGTCGTGACCGCACCCGTCTATTGCACCAAGATCGCCTCGAAGCTGGCCCGCACCTATACCGACCGCCACGGCCTGAAGGACGTGACGCGCGAGCTGCTGGGCGTGGAGCTGTCCAAGGTCCAGCAGTCGTCGGACTGGGGCGCGCCCAGCTTGAGCGCCGACCAGGTGGCCTACGCCGCCTCGGACGTGCTGCACCTGCACGCCCTGCGCCTGAAGCTGAACGCCATGCTGGAACGCGAAGGCCGCATGGCTCTGGCCCAGCATGCGTTCGACTATCTTCCCCACCGCGCCTCGCTCGACCTGGCCGGCTGGGAGGATATGGACATCTTCGCCCACAGCTGACGGACCCGATGCAACAGGCCGCGGTCATGACCGGACGAACGATGAGCGCCGACCTCGCGCGCTGGCGTCGCCGCTCGCGCCGCGTTCTGGCGGCGCGCATCCTGCTGCCGGCCGCGATCGGCGGTCTGCTGCTGATCGTCGCCTCGCAGGTCGGCTGGCGCACCTACATGGCCGCGACCCACCCGCCGACCGAGACCAAGACCGAGATCCGGCTGATCACGCCGCGCTTCTACGGTCAGTCGAACGAGGGGCGCAGCTTCATGATCACGGCCCGCTCGGCGATCCGTGACGACAACGACCCGCGCCGGATCTTCCTGGAGGACCCGGCCCTGACCCTGGACCTGGGCTCGCCTACCCCGACGCGCATGACCGCCAAGCACGGCGTCTACCGTCAGGATACGATGGCGCTGCAGCTCAAGACCGACGTCCGGCTGGACGATGGCGCCGGTTACCGGTTCGCGTCGGAGGAATCCTTCGTCGACACCAAGACCGGCGATGTCACGGGCGAGACGACAATGAATGGCGAAGGCCCAAGCGGACAGGTGCAATCTCGCGCCTACTCCGTATATGACAAGGGCGATCGCATCATCTTCCGCGGCGGGGTTCGCGCCCGGTTCGAACGGCAGTAAAGAAGATCAATGGCGCAGGTTCGCTTCGAGGGCGGATCGCGACGGATGAGGACATGGTTCTGATGAAGCGACGGACGGCGGCGGCGATGACGACCGCGTTGATCCTGTGTGGGCTTGGGGCCGGCGGCGCCTACGCTCAAGATTCCAGCACGCCGGTCGACGTTTCCGCGGACAACCAGGAAACGATCAACAGCAAGTGCATCACGATCTTCACCGGCAATGTGGAGATCCTGCAGAACCGCTCGCGCCTGCGCGCCCAGAAGGTCACCGTCTATAGCGCCCGCAAGGCCGGGACGACGGCGGACGGCGCCAACGCCTGCGGCGCGGCCCAGCGCATGGAAGCCGAGGGCGGCGTCTACATGGTCAGCGACACCCAGACCGCCCGCGGCGACCGCGCCGTCTACACCTTCGACAACAACATCGCGATCGTCACCGGCGACGTGGTGCTGGTGAAGGGCAAGGACGTGGCCCGCGGCGACAAGCTGACGGTCAACACCAAGACCAACGACGCCAAGCTGGAATCGAACGCCTCGGCCAAGACCACCCAGCGCCGGGTGCGCGCGGTGTTCTACCAGGACGACAAGAAGAACGACGCGCCGGCCGCGCCCGCCCAGCCCGCCGCCCAGCGCTAGGATCCGCGTTTCATGACCCTGACTCCTAACGACATGGACGGCCTGTTCGTCGATTCCGTGGGCAAGTCGTTCGGCGACCGTCCGGTCGTCAAGAACGTGTCCCTGCGCCTCAAGCGCGGCGAAGTCGCCGGTCTGCTGGGTCCCAACGGGGCCGGCAAGACGACCTGCTTCTACATGGTCACGGGTCTGATCGCCGCCGACTACGGCGCGATCTATCTGGACGGCGAGAACATCACCGCCCAGCCGATGTTCCAGCGCGCGCGCCTTGGCGTCGGCTACCTGCCGCAGGAAGCCTCGATCTTCCGGGGCATGACGGTCGAGCAGAACGTCATGGCCGTGGTCGAGATGCGCCAGAAGGACCCGCGCAAGGCGCGCGAGCAGGTCACCAGCATCCTGGAAGAGCTGCGCATCACCCACATCCGCAAGTCGCCGGCCGTCGCCCTGTCGGGCGGTGAGCGTCGCCGCGTGGAAATCGCCCGCGCCCTGGCCAGCGAGCCGTCCTTCATGCTGCTGGACGAGCCGTTCGCCGGCATCGACCCCCTGGCCATCGCCGACATCCGCGAAGTGGTCGGCTATCTCAAGGGCCGCGGCATCGGCATCCTGATCACCGACCACAACGTGCGCGAGACGCTGGACATCATCGACCGCGCCTCGATCATCCACGCTGGCGAGGTTCTGTTCGAAGGTTCGCCGCGCGAGATCGTCGAGAACCCGGAAGTTAAGCGCGTCTATCTGGGCGACAGCTTCAGCGAGCCCCGCCTGGGTGACTAACTTGGTGATTAATTGGCGCAGGGGTGGGCAAAAGGCGCCTGCGTCACCGCTCCGCACCCGGACCAAGTGCTTGGCCCATAAGGGTTAATGCCTCTGGCATGATATTTTCCGGGACGGAACGTCGCACCGGCCCGAGAATTGCAGGCGTTGGCGACCCGTTAACCAAACAGGCCCTTCAATGGCGATCGAAGTTTTTCGATTTGTCAGGAGGGCGCATTGGCGCTCAGCCACCGCCTCGAGATCCGCCAGGGTCAGGGCCTCGTCATCACCCCGCAGCTGCAGCAGGCCATCAAGCTGCTGCAACTGTCGAACATCGAGCTCGACGCCTTCGTCGAAGCCGAGCTGGAGCGTAACCCGCTCCTGCAACGCGACGAGGGCGAACACGAGCCGACCGGTGAGGTCGAAGCCGTCCGCGACGCCAGCCTGACCCATGTCGACGCCGTGGCCGACACGACGGCCGGCCGCGAGATGGATACGCCGCACGAGGACGTCTCGCCGGGCGAGCGCGCCACCGGCGACGGCGCCGAAGCCGAGCACGCCGGCGGCCAGATCGACTGGTCGCGCGCCGGCGGCGGCGGCTCCTTCGAAAGCGACGAGGGCTATGAGCGCGCCCTGACCGACGTCCCGACCCTGGCCGCGCACCTGCGCGAACAGCTGGTCCAGGCGGCCCTCAGCCCCGCCCGCAACGCCATCGCCGAGATCCTGATCGACGCCGTCGACGAGGGCGGCTACTTGCGCCTCGACGTCGTCGAGCTGGCCGACCGCCTGGGCTGTGCGCTGGAGCTGGTCGAAGAGACCCTGGCGACCCTTCAGGGCTTCGAGCCCGTCGGCGTCTTCGCCCGCGATGTGCGCGAATGCCTGGCGCTGCAGCTGAAGGACCAGAACCGCTACGACCCGGCCATGGCGGCGATGCTCGACAATCTCGAACTGCTGGCCAAGCGCGACATGGCCTCGCTGCGCCGCCTGTGCGGCGTCGACGACGAAGACCTGCGCGAGATGATCGCCGAGATCCGCGCGCTGAACCCGCGTCCCGGCGCGGCCTATCACAGCGAACCGGCCGAGACCCTGGTGCCCGACGTCATGGTCCGGGAGGGCCTGGGCGGCATGTGGCACGTCGAGCTGAACACCGACACCCTGCCGCGCGTGCTGGTCGACCAGCGCTATCACGCCCGCGTCGCCAAGGGCGCGCGCACCGACCAGGAAAAGACCTTCGTCTCGGACTGCATGGCCACCGCCAACTGGCTGGTGAAGAGCCTGGACCAGCGCGCCAAGACCATCCTGAAGGTCTCCAGCGAGATCGTCCGCCAGCAGGACGGCTTCCTGGCCTTCGGCGTCGAGCACCTGCGCCCGCTGAACCTGAAGACCGTCGCCGACGCCATCGGCATGCACGAGAGCACGGTCAGCCGCGTCACTTCCAACAAGTACATCGCCACCCCGCGCGGCGTGTTCGAGCTGAAGTTCTTCTTCACCTCGGCCATCCAGTCGTCGGAAGGCGGCGAGGCCCACTCGGCCGCCAGCGTCCGCCACAAGATCAAGGCCCTGGTCGACGCCGAGAAGACCGAGGCCCAAGTGCACTCCGACGACGCTATCGTCGAAATTCTCAAGGCCGCCGGGGTCGACATCGCCCGCCGGACCGTGGCCAAGTATCGCGAGGCCATGCGGATCCCATCGTCGGTGGAGCGTCGCCGTCAGATGAAGGAAGCGGTCTGACCCCTTCCGCGACTGGAAGGGTTGGAATGCACGAGAAATCGCTCGCGGACGTGATCGAGGGCTTTGGCGAGGACGCTCGGCCCACGCTCACCGTGGGCGAGATGCTGGAGGCGTTCGACAGCCGCGCCTTCGGGGCCATGCTGCTGGTCTTCGGTCTGCTGAACTGCCTGCCCCTGCCGCCAGGCTCCTCGACGGTCCTGTCGCTGCCGATCCTGTTCCTGGCCCCGCAGATCGCCATGGGCGCCGATACGCCGTGGCTGCCCAGGGCGCTGGTCGAGAGGCCGCTGAAGCGCGACGACCTGCGCGGCCTCTTCCGTCGCCTGGCGCCCATCGTGCGCAGCATGGAGCTGATCACCCGGCCAAGGCTGCGACCGATGTTCGCACCATTGGGTGAGCGGGCGATCGGTGTGGTCTGCACCCTGCTGGCCCTGGTGCTGGTTTTGCCCATCCCTTTGGGCAATCTGGCGCCCGGCGCGACGGTCGCCGTATTGGCGCTGGCTCTGCTGCAAAGGGACGGCGTTCTGGCGCTGTTGGGCTACCTGATGGCGGTCGGTAGCGGGGCTCTGCTGTTCGTCAGCGCGCACGTTGTCGTGATGGCCGTGCGCAAGCTCTTAAGCGTCTTTTCAGGTCTCGTCTGAGGTCGTCCACAGGCCTTTAAAGCGCCGCTTGACACCCGCCTGCGACAGGCGCGTTGTAGTCATATGCAAGTCCAAGTCTCCGGCAAGCATGTCGACGTTGGTGAGGCTCTGCGAGTGCGAGTCTCCGACGAAATCGCCCTGAGCATTGGGAAATACTTCGATCGCGGTGGTAACGCCGAGGTCGTGGTCAGCAAGGACGGCTACGCCTTCCGCGTTGATTGCTCAGTCAAGCTGGCTTCGGGTCAGCAACTCATCAGCCATGGTTCGGGAGGCGACGCGCACGCGGCGTTCGACTCGGCCCTGGCCAAGATCGACACGCGCATCAGGCGCTACAAGCGACGTCTGAAGAGTCATTCGCCGGCGGCCACGGCCAAGCAGGTCGAGAACGCCGCCATGTTCGTCCTCCGCGCCCCCGAGGTGGACGAAGGCGAAGAGCACGACTGGGATGTGGACTCCGACCACCCGACGGGCGCGCCCGCGGCCATGGTCATCGCGGAAACCCAGGCCGCGGTGAAGACGATGACCGTTTCCATGGCTGTCATGGAACTGGACTTGACCGCATACCCGGCAATCGTGTTTAGGAACGCCGCCCACGGCGGGTTGTCCGTGGTCTATCGGCGTCCAGACGGGAATATCGGCTGGATCGACCCCGAACGCACGAAGTCGCTGAACGGGCACGGGTCAACCGCGAGCTAACCAGATCCTTCATGGTCTGGCGCCGTCGCGGCGGGTCCGCGGCGACGGCGCCAAGGCGGTCGGAATCTAGCGAGCTTGTGACGTCCATGACCATTGGCGATCTTCTGGACCCGGGAGCGGTGGCGCTGCGCGCCGGCGCGCCCGCCAAGCGCCAGGCTCTGTCCCTGGTCGCCGACGTGGCCGCCCGCGTGCTGGGCGTCGACGCCGATCTCACCTTCGAAGGCCTGATGGAACGCGAAGCCGCCGGTTCGACCGGGGTCGGCGAGGGCGTGGCCATTCCGCATGCCCGGCTCGACGGCCTGGACCGCGTCCGCGCGGTCGTGGTGCGCCTGGACACGCCCGTGGCCTTCGACGCCCTGGACGACAAGCCCGTCGACCTCCTGGTGGCCCTGTTCGCCCCGCGCGACGCCAACGCCCAGCATCTGCGGGCCCTGGCGCGGGTGGCGCGGATGATGCGCCAGCCGGACATGCGCTCGGCGCTGCGCCAGGCGCGCTCGGCCGACGCCATTCATGTGCTGCTGACGCATGAGGCGACCAGCACGGCCGCCTGAAGGCCGCCCATCGCGGGCGGCCTCCTTTTCAGTGACCTAGTGGACCGACACCGGCGCCAATTCGTGGGCGAGGGCGGCGGCGATGGCCGTGTCGCGGTCGATCATCACGGCCAGGCGCGCGCCGTCGGCGCGGCAGACCGCATAGAGGGTCTGGTCGGGGGCCAGGTTGAAATCCTCCACGCCTTCGGGGACGTCGGCGAGAATCTCGGCGGCCTTGATCGGCCGGACATAGACGAGGTCGGGCGCGCCAAGGGCCGCGAACGCTTCGCTCGTAAAGAGCGGGCTGTTGTAGTGCGTATTGGGCGTCATGATGACCACCTCCTTGATTAGGGAACGCGCCGTGCTCCGGCCGGTTCAGCGCCGCGCCGGAAGGGGCAGGTTCCGCGCGGCCTTCAGCCCGCGCTGCGAATGGGAATTCGTTTGATCAGGCGCTCGGGTTCGGGGCGGGCCAGGTCGATATGCAGCAGGCCGTGCTCCAGGGTCGCTGCGGTCACCTCCATGCCCTCGGCGAGGACGAAGGTGCGTACGAAGCCTCGGGCGGCGATGCCACGGTGCAGGAAGGCGCGCTCGGCGTCCGTGCGCCCGTCGGCGCTGTCGCGCTTGCCGGCGACGACCAACTGGCCGCCCTCGACCGTCACCTGCAGCTGATCGGGCGAGAAGCCCGCCACCGCCAGGGTGATGCGCACGCCGCCATGGTCGGCCTGTTCGACGTTGTAGGGGGGATAGCTTTCCGAGGCGGCCTTGGCGGCGCGCTCGATCAGGTCCCGGGTGTGCTCGAAGCCCAGCAGGAAGGGGCTGTCGAACATGATCGTTCGGTTCATCGCGAAGTCCTCGCTCAAGCGACTTCGTTCGCGGAGACAAACCCGAGGACCGGCGCCGGTCCCCACGACACGCATCAACAGATGGCGACCGTGACCGGACGGTTCAAGAGGATGGGAAAAGGGGGAGCCAGAAATGGACAAGGCCCGGACGTTTCCGTCCGGGCCTTGATGGTGGAGCTAAGCGGAGTCGAACCGCTGACCTCTTGAATGCCATTCAAGCGCTCTACCAGCTGAGCTATAGCCCCAAATTTTTCCTCGAACACCTTGCGGTAACTCTCGGAAATCCTTGGTCTCTTCGGCGTTTCGACTTGCGTCGCCCTCCGAAGAGGCGCGGAAACTAGTCCGGGATTTTTTTGGGATCAAGCCTCTTCTCGAACTTTTTTCGAGAAAAATGTCGCACCCCTGAAAACCCCTGTGGATAGCCGGTTTCGGTCGCCCAAAACCGGCTATCCCGCCAGGTCTTAGTCGTCGGCGCCCTCGCCGGGCAGACCTTCGATCTCGTCGTCGAGATTGTCGTCGTCGTCCTCGTCCTCCAGGAACGGAACGTCGTCGGCTTCGTCCTCGTCGGCGAGGTCTTCGTCCTCGGCGAAATCGACACCCAGATCGTCACCGCCGGCCGGGGCAGCGCCGGGTTCGGCGTCCTCGTCGTCGGTCTCGACGACGTCGGCCTCGGCCGCCTCGTCGATTTCCGGGGTTTCGTCGACTTCGTCCTCGTAGCCGTCCTCGTCCTTCGGAGCGGGGGCGGGCTTCTCGTCCTCGGCGTCATAGTCCGGGGTGATCGAGCGAGCGCGGACGCGGCGCGACTTCAGCGCCTCTTCCGGGTCGAACTGTTCGCCGCATTTGGGGCAAACGGCCGGACGGCGGTTGAGGTCATAGAATTTCGACTGGCAGTTGGGGCAGATTTGTTTTGCGCCCAGGTCGGGATTGGCCAATTGGCGACCCTTTGATCCGGATGGGAAAAGCGGCCGGTCACTTGCCATGGCGTGAGCCCGCTGTCAAAAGCAAACCCCTTCGCGAAAACCACCAAGTACTAAGGAGCCGGTTTCGGCATGTCGTCGGCTGGATTGAAGAGCGCACCCGCAGGCGCTCTGCGAGGGATCGTGCGGGCCCCGGGTGACAAGTCCATTTCCCACCGATCGATGATCCTGGGCGCGCTGGCGTCTGGGACGACGACGGTGGAAGGCTTGCTGGAAGGCGACGATGTGCTCGCCACGGCGCGGGCCATGCAGGCTTTTGGCGCGCGGATTGAGCAAGAAGGCGTCGGTCGCTGGCGCATCGAGGGCAATGGCGGCTTCGAGGAGCCCTCCGACGTCATCGACTGCGGCAACGCTGGCACCGGCGTGCGCCTGATCATGGGCGCGGCGGCGGGTTTCGCGATGTGCGCCACCTTCACTGGCGACAGCTCGCTGCGCGGCCGTCCGATGAGCCGGGTGCTGGATCCGCTGGCCCGCATGGGCGCGACCTGGCTGGGCCGCGACAAGGGCCGCCTGCCCCTGACCCTGAAGGGCGGCAATCTGCGCGGCCTGAACTACACCCTGCCGATGGCCTCGGCCCAGGTGAAGTCGGCCGTGCTGCTGGCTGGCCTGCACGCCGAGGGCGGCGTCGAGGTCGTCGAGCCGGAGGCCACCCGCGACCACACCGAGCGCATGCTGCGCGCCTTCGGGGCCGAGGTGCTGGTCGAGGACCGCGTCGTCGGCGACAAGACCTTCCGCCATATCCGCCTGCCCGAGGGCCAGAAGCTGACGGGCACGCACGTGGCCGTCCCCGGCGATCCGTCGTCGGCGGCCTTCCCGCTGGTGGCCGGCCTGCTGGTCCCCGGCTCGGAAGTGACCGTCGAGGGCGTGATGCTTAATGCGCTGCGCACCGGCCTCTTCACGACCTTGCAGGAAATGGGCGCGGACCTGGTGATCAAGAACCAGCGCGTGGCCAGCGGCGAGGATGTCGGCGACATCACCGCCCGCTACTCCAAGCTCACGGGCGTGGTCGTGCCGCCCGAGCGCGCGCCGTCGATGATCGACGAGTATCCGATCCTGGCCATCGCCGCCGCCTTCGCCGAAGGCGAGACGGTGATGCGCGGCGTCGGCGAGATGCGCGTCAAGGAAAGCGACCGCATCGCCCTGACCGCCAACGGCCTGAAGGCCTGCGGCGTCCAGGTGGTCGAGGAGCCGGAAGGCTTCATCGTTACCGGCACCGGCCAGCCGCCCAAGGGCGGCGCGACCGTGGTCACCCACGGCGATCACCGCATCGCCATGAGCCACCTGATCCTGGGCATGGCCTCGCAAGAGGCCGTGGCCGTGGACGAGCCAGGCATGATCGCCACCAGCTTCCCAGGCTTCGCCGACCTGATGCGCGGCCTCGGCGCGACGCTGTCGGAAGCTTGAGGCGGTGAGCTTGGTGATCGCCGTCGACGGGCCGGCCGCCTCGGGCAAGGGCACGATCGCCTCGCGCCTGGCCGCGGCCTATGGCCTGCCGATGCTGGACACCGGCCTGCTGTACCGCGCCGTGGGCGTAAGGATTCTGGACGCCGGCGGCGATCTCGACGACCCCGTCTTCGCCGAGGCCCAGGCGCGGGGCCTGACCCTGGCCGAGCTGGAGAAGCCGCAGGTGCGCACCCGCGCCGCCGGCGAGGCCGCCAGCCGCTGCGCCGTGCATCCCGGCGTGCGCTCGGCCCTGTTCGACCTGCAGCGGGCCTTCGCCACCCAAGCGGGCGGCGCGGTGATCGATGGCCGCGACATCGGCACGGTCATCTGCCCCGAGGCGCCGGCCAAGCTCTATGTCACCGCCAGTCCCGAGGTTCGCGCCGACCGCCGCTGGAAACAGCTGGCGGGGCAGGGCGAAAGCGTCACCTTCGACGAGATCCTGGCCGACATCCGCAAGCGTGACGAACGTGACGGCGGCCGCAAGGACGCGCCGATGACGCAGGCCGTGGACGCCGTCTTGCTCGACACCTCTGAAATGAGTATAGAGCAGGCCTTCGATGCGGCCCGCCGTATCGTCGAGGACGCGCGCGCCCGTCAGGAGCCTTAACCGGCTCTGGGTAAATCCACCGCCGACCTCGCCGCGATCGAGAGAAATCGCGGGATCCGCAGACAACCCATTTCATCCGGAATCCCGAGAACCGCTTTCTCCAGCGGCGCTCATCGAAGGGCTTCCCCCAACCTAGAGACTAAAGATCAGCATGGCTGACGATATGAGCTTCAACCCGACGCGCGACGATTTCGAAGCGCTGCTGAACGACTCGATGGGCGGCCGCGACTTCGCGGAAGGCACCGTCGTCAAAGGCAAGGTCGTCGGGATCGAAAAGGACTTCGCCATCATCGACGTCGGTCTGAAGACCGAAGGTCGCGTCCAGCTGAAGGAATTCGGCGTCGACGAGAACGGCAAGGCCACCATCAAGACCGGCGACACCGTCGAAGTCTTCCTGGAACGCCTCGAAAACGCGATGGGCGAAGCGGTCATCAGCCGCGAAAAGGCCAAGCGCGAAGAAGCCTGGACCCGTCTGGAAGGCGTCTACGCCCGCAACGAACCCGTCATGGGCGCCATCGTCGGCCGCGTGAAGGGTGGCTTCACCGTCGACCTGGGCGGCGCTTCGGCCTTCCTGCCGGGCTCGCAAGTCGACATCCGTCCGGTCCGCGACGTCGGTCCGCTGATGGGCAAGGAACAGCCCTTCGCCATCCTGAAGATGGACCGTCCGCGCGGCAACATCGTCGTCTCGCGTCGCGCCATCCTGGAAGAAGCCCGCGCCGAGCAGCGCACCGAACTGGTGTCGCAGCTGCAAGAGGGTGAAATCCGCGAAGGCGTCGTCAAGAACATCACCGACTACGGTGCGTTCGTCGACCTGGGCGGCATCGACGGCCTGCTGCACGTCACCGACATGAGCTGGAAGCGCGTCAACCACCCGAGCCAAGTGCTCGCCGTGGGCGACACCGTGAAGGTCCAGATCGTCAAGATCAACCCGGACACCCAGCGCATCAGCCTCGGCATGAAGCAGCTGCAGTCGGATCCGTGGGATGGCGTTGAAGCCAAGTACCCGGTCGGCGCCAAGTTCACGGGCCGCATCACCAACATCACCGACTACGGCGCCTTCGTGGAGCTGGAAGCCGGCGTTGAAGGCCTGGTGCACGTCTCGGAAATGTCCTGGACCAAGAAGAACGTCCACCCCGGCAAGATCGTCTCGACCTCGCAAGAAGTCGACGTGGTCGTGCTGGACGTCGATCCGTCCAAGCGCCGCGTTTCGCTGGGCCTGAAGCAAGCCCTGGCCAACCCGTGGGAAGCCTTCCTGGAAGCTCACCCGGTCGGCTCGACCGTCGAAGGCGAAGTCAAGAACGCGACCGAATTCGGTCTGTTCGTCGGCCTCGACAACGACATCGACGGCATGGTGCACCTGTCGGACATCGACTGGAGCGTCCCGGGCGAAGAAGCCATGGCCCGCTACAAGAAGGGCGACATGGTCAAGGCGAAGGTTCTCGACGTCGACGTCGAGAAGGAACGCATCTCGCTGGGCATCAAGCAGCTGGGCGGCGACCCGATGTCGGGCGACACCTACCGCAAGAACCAGACCGTGACCGTCACCGTCACGGAAGTCACCTCGGGCGGTATCGAAGTTCGCTTCGGCGAAGACGACGCCCTGATGACCGCCTTCATCCGCAAGTCGGACCTGTCGCGCGATCGTCAGGAGCAGCGTCCGGAACGCTTCGCCGTGGGTGACCGCGTCGACGCTCAGATCACCAACGTGGACAAGGCTGCTCGCCGCGTCTCGCTGTCGATCAAGTCGCTGGAAATGGCCGAAGAGAAGGAAGCCATCGAGCAGTTCGGCTCGTCGGACTCCGGCGCTTCGCTGGGCGACATCCTGGGCGCCGCTCTGCGCGAGCGCGCTTCCAAGGAATAGTCTTCACACTCCTCGTGAGTTTGAAGCTGACGGCGGCCGGAGCAATCCGGCCGCCGTTTTCTTTTGCGTAAAAGCCTGCCACAACGGCCTGAGGTTGAGTGCCTTTGGGGGTGTGGCGTGGTTCAGCGTTGGGCGGCGATGGCCGCGGTTTCGGTCGTGGCGCTGGCAAGCGCGGCATGGGCCGACGAGAAACCCGCCTACGGTCCTCCGCCGGCGTGGGTGAAGGTCGCCGACATTCCCGCCATGCCCGCCGACGACCAGGCGCCGGCCGTGGTGCCGGTGCTGGACGACAGCCAGGCCCTGCTCGGCAAGGACGCGCTCTATCTCTACGATCGCCGGGTCGTGCGGATCACCAAGCCCGAGGGCCTGGCGTCCGGCTCGCGCTCGATCACCTGGCAGCCGGACCGCGACAAGGTCACCCTGCACAGCCTGGCCATCATCCGCGACGGCCAGCGCATCGACCTCCTGAAGGCCGGCGAGGACGTCCTCGTCCTGCGCCGCGAGAAGGACCTGGAGCGGGCCGTGCTGGACGGCCGGATGACGGCCTCGATCCAGATCAAGGACCTGCGGGTCGGCGACACGGTCGACTGGGCGGCCAGCATCGAGCGGCGCGACCCGATCCTGGGGCCGCGCCTCAGCGACTTCGAACGCATGGGCTGGCCGGGTGCGATCGGCCGCTATCGCGTGCGGATCCTGTGGGCCGACGGGACGCCGATGGTCTGGAAGGCCACCGCCGGTTTCCCCGCGCCCAAGATCGGCAAGGCGGGCGACCTGAACGAACTGCTGGTCGACGAGACCGGCGCGACCGCGCCCAAGCCGCCGGCCGGCGCGCCCTTCCGCTTCCAGCGGGTCGGCGAGCTGCAGGCCACCACCTATCGCGGCTGGGCCGACGTCGTCGCGCCGATGGCGCCGCTGTACGACGAGGCCATGACCCTGAAGGCCGACTCGCCGATCAAGGCCGAGATCGCCGCCATCGCCGCCGCCAGTCCCGACCCCAAGGTCCGCGCCTTCAAGGCCCTGCAGCTGGTCGAGGACAAGACCCGCTACCTGCTGCTGGCCATGGGCGACGGCGGCTACAAGCCCGCCAGCGCCGATGAAACCTGGGCGCGCCGGTTCGGCGACTGCAAGGGCAAGACCGCCCTGCTGCTGGCCATCCTCAAGGGCCTGAACATCCAGGCCGAGCCGGTCGTGGTGTTCGCCAGCCCGGCCGCCGACGGCCTGGAAGAGCGCGTGCCTTCGGCCAGCCAGTTCAACCACGTGCTGGTCCGCGCCACGATCGACGGCAAGGCCTATTGGCTGGACGGCACCCGCTCGGGCGACCGTGGGGGCCTGCAGACCCTGGCTCCGCCGCCGTTCCTGTGGGGCTTGCCGGTCAAGGCCTCGGGCGCGAGCCTGGAGCCGATCGTCCAGCAGTCGCCGACCCGGCCGGACCTGGACGCCACCATGCGCTTCGACGCGACGGCCGGGCTCGACAAGCCGGCCAAGGCGACGGTGTCGCTGATCATGCGCGGCGACGGCGCCCGCGCCATGGCGCGGACGATCGCGAGCGCGCCGCGCGCCGACATCGAGCGCGGCTTCCGCCAGAGCTTCTCGGCCACCAACAGCTGGATGAAGATCGCCACGCTGGACTGGACGGTCGCCGACGACGGGGTGGTGACCATCACCATGACCGGCGACGCCGACATGGAATGGCGGCTGAACGACGATGTCGGCCTGATGGAATGGCGCCTGCCGATGTCGAACACCGGCAAGGCCCCGCAGTTTCCGCGCCGCGAGCCCGGACCCAACGCCGACGCGCCGTTCGCCACGGCCTTCCCCAGCTTCCGGAAGGCCCTGGTCGAGGTCGCCCTGCCGAACGGCGGGGTCGGCTTCACGGTCAAGGGGCCGACATTCAACGGCAAGCTGGCCAATGCCGACGTGCTCCGGACGTCCGAGCTGACGGGCGGCAAGGCCCGCTTCTTCGAGTCCGACGTCAGCCTGGGCCGCGAGCTGCCGTTCGATCAGGCCGAGGAGGCCAACAAGGCCCGTCGCCGGCTGGCCGAGCAGGTCATGATCATCCGCGCGCCGAAGGGTTCGTAAGGGGTGGGCGTTAACCGAACTCCGTTCGAGAATCGCACGCAACCCCTTGAAGACTCAGCCATCGTTGGGCAAAGGTCCGCTCGCGCCTTTCTCCTCCAAGGGCGTTCCGGGGATATCGATGATCAAGTCTGAACTCATCGCCAGGCTCGCGAATGAAAATCCGCACCTGACGCAGAAAGACGTCGAACGCGTGGTCGGCGTGATCCTGGAGCGTATGATCGGCGCGTTGGAAGATGGCGGCCGCGTGGAGCTGCGCGGTTTCGGGGCCCTGTCGGTCCGTTCGCGTCCCGCCCGCACCGGCCGCAACCCGCGCACCGGCGAGGCGGTGGATGTCCGCGCCAAGCACGTGCCGTTCTTCAAGAGCGGCAAGGAACTGCGCGCCCGTCTGAACGCGGACGGCGACGAATAACAACGATTGTATCCCGGGGTTGACCCTGGGAGGCGAACGCCCGCAGCCTTTGCGCCTTGTTTTTGAGGCAGCGAGGGATCTGTCATGAGCGTCGTCAAGGAATTCCGCGAGTTCATCGCGCGCGGCAACGTCATCGACCTGGCGGTCGGTGTGATCATCGGCGCGGCGTTCAACAGCATCGTCAAAAGCCTGGTCGATCAGGTGATCATGCCGCCGATCGGCCTGCTGACCGGCGGCCTCGACTTCTCCAAGCTGGAGTGGGTGCTGCGACCCGAAGACCCGGCGACCGAGGCGGTCGAGAAGGTCTCGATCATGTACGGCGCCTTCATCAACACCCTGATCCAGTTCTTCATCGTCGCGATGGTGGTGTTCCTGCTGGTCAAGGTCGTCAACGGCATCCGCCGCAAGGACGCCGAGGAGCCCGCGCCCAGCGCGCCGCCGGCCCCGACCCCGGAAGAGAAGCTGCTCACCGAGATCCGCGACCTGCTGGCTAAGCCGAAGTAAGGCTCGCGATCGCCGCCCGCGCCGCGACCTGGCCCGTCAGCCAGGCGCCGTGGGCGGTGGAGAAGAAGTTGGGGCTGCAGGCTTCGCCCGCGAAGAACAGGCGCTGGTCGACCGGCGTCGCCAGCACGGCCCGCGCCCCGGCATGGCCGGGCAGGGCGTGCGAATAGGAGCCGCCGGCGAACGGGTCGGCGGCCCAGTGCGTCTCGGCCAGCACGTGCACCTTGCTGCGGATACCGCCGCCATAGGCGTCGACCAGCCCATCGATCGCGAAGGCCGCGGCGGCGCCCGGGCCTTCGCCTTCCAGCGCGCGAGCATGGGCGCCGCCCAGGAACACCTCGATCATCGGCTTGTGCAGCGGCCGCAGGTGATAGGCGCCGGTCGCCGTGACATGGGGGTTCGAATAGAGCTGGGTCTCGGCCTCGAACATCTCCGGCTCGTCCAGGGATAGGAACACCTTGTCGGCCAGGCCCAGCGGCAGGCCCGCGGCGGCGTCCAGCTTGTCGGGCAAGGCGGGCTGAAAACGAATCCCGCCCTGGGCCAGGATCGTGGTCGGCACGCAGATGATCACGGCGCGGGCGGTGATGGTCCCCAGAGCCGTCTCCAGGTCCACGCGCGGGCCGTCGTGGCGGATCATCGAGACGGGGCAGGACAGGCGCGTGGCCAGCTTGCCGCCCAGGCCGGCGATGGCCGTCCCGTAGCCCTCGGCGACCCGCCAATTGACCTCGGTGTCCTCATAGGCGGCGTAGTCGTGCAGCGAGACCTGGTCGAACTCCGCGCCGTTGTAGAAGGCGCTGAAGGCGTTCAGCAGCGGGGTCCAGCGGCTGTCAGGATCCATCAGGTCCGAGGCCGGGCGATCAGGGCCGCCGTCATGGGCGGCCGCTTCCAGTCGCGCGTCGAGCGCCATGAACGCTTGGCCAAATTCGGCGCGCTCCTCAGGCTTGAACACCGGATTGTCGGTGATGTTGGCCCAAGGCGGCGGAGTCTTGTCGACGGTCAGGCCTTGGGCCTCGACCCGCTCGACCAGCGGGTTCTCGTCGGCCGAGTGCAGCCACTCGCAGCCGAGGTCGATGGGACCGACGGAAGTCTGGATCGTATGGGCGCGACCCCCGAGGCGGTCGCGGGCCTCCAGCAGGACGCCTGTCAGGCCGCTGGCGGCCACCTGTTCAGCGGCGGCCAGGCCGGCGGCGCCGGCGCCCACGATCGCGATGTCGACCTCGTCCATGAGATCTCCGTCGGATCGTGGGACCTAAAGCTTCCCTACTTCTGCAGGCTGGGCGCGTCGAGGTCCAGCTTGGCGGCCGGGATGACCGTCGCGTTCGGCGCGGCCTTGGCCAGGTCGTCGCCCATGGCCTTGGCGTCGCCGGCGACGATGACGCTCATCTGGGCCGGATCCAGCTTGGCCTTGGCGAAGGCCTGGACCTCTTCCGGGGTCACGGCCTCGACCTTGGCGGCGTAGCTCTGGATCTCGGTCAGCGGCACGCCATAGACGGCGTAGTTGCCCAGGATGTTTGCGAGGCCTTCTGAGGTGCCCAGGTCACGCCCGAAATTGCCGACCAGCACCGACTTGCGGGCGGCCAGCTCGCTGGCGCCCGCGGGTTCGGCGCCCAGGCGGGTCAGCTCGGCGCGGGTCAGGGCGACGACCTCGCCGGCCGACGGGTTCTTGGTCTGCACCCGGGCCGAGAAGCCGCCGAAGCGGCCCTGCGGCGTCAGGCTGGAGCCGGCCCCGTACGATAGGCCGCGCTTGATGCGGATCTCCTGGTTCAGGCGCGAGCTGAAGCCGACGCCCAGCACGGTGTTGGCCACGACGCCCTGATAGTAGTTCGGGTCGGCGCGGGTGATGGCCGGCTTGGCCAGCACCACGGCGGCCTGGCCGGTGCCGGGCAGGTCGATGACCACGTTGCGCGGCTTGTAGCCGGTCGGCGAGGCCGGCGGGGCCGGCGGCGGGGTCGCGGGCTTCTTCCAGCCTCCGAACGCCTTTTCGGCCAGGGCGAAGCCGGCCTCGGGCGTCAGGTTGCCGGTCAGCACCAGCACCGCATTGTCCGGACGCCAGTAGGTGGCGTGGGTCTTGGCCAGGTCCGTGCGCTTGATCTTCGGCAGCGAGCCGGGCGTGCCGCCGGCCACGTGGCCATAGGCCGAGCCGGCGTAGAGCACCGGGGCTGTCGCGAAGGCGGCCAGGCTGCCCGGACGCTGGAACGAGACCGACAGGCCGTCCAAGGTCTCGGTGCGGACGCGGTCCAGTTCCTCGGCCGAGAAGGCCGGGTGCTCGGCGACGTCGGCCATGATCGCCATGGCGGGCGCGGCATTGTTGGCCGTGACGCTGAGGGTCAGCGAGGCGGCTTCCCAGCCCGAGCCGGCTTCTAGGTTGGCGCCCAGGGCCTCGGTCTCGCGGGCGACCTGGGTGGCCGAACGGCTGGTGGTGCCTTCGGTCAGCAGTTCGGAGGTCAGGTTCGAGGTCCCGGCCAGGCCGGCCGGATCCGAGCTGGCGCCGCCCTTGACGGTCAGGTCGGCGGTGATCAGCGGCAGGTCGCTGGACTTGGCGACGATGACCCGCAGGCCGTTGGCCAGGGTCTTCTCGGCGGGGCTAGGCATCACGGCCGGAACGGGCGCGCCGACGGCCGGCGGCTTCTGGCGCTCGCCTTCGGGCGCCAGGGTGGTGACGGGGCCGTCGTACTTGACCGAGGCGACCTTGGGGATCGCCGGCGTGGCGTCCTTCTCGCCGGCCGGCTTGTCCTTTTCCGGCAGGTAGCGGATCACCGTGCGGCGGTCGTCGGCCAGATATTTCTGGGCGACGCGCTGGATGTCGGCGGCGGTGACGGCCTGCAGCTTGGCGAGGCTGGTGTTGGCGACGGCGGGATCGCCTTCGGTCTCCAGGGCGTAGCCGATGGCGAAGCCGCGGCCGTCGATCTCCTCGCGCTTGCGCACGGCGTCGGCCAGCAGGCCAGCCTTGGCCTCGTTCAGTTCGGCGGACGTGACCAGGCCATCGCGGACGCGGGCGACCTGGGCGCGCAGGGCCGCTTCGCCCTGGGCCACCGTCTTGCCGCCGGCCATCACCGCGCCGACGTAGAACAGGCCCGGCTGGGCGTTGTTCGGGGCGCTGGAGAACACCGACTGGGCGATCTTCTGGTCGTAGACCAGGCTGTCATAGAGGCGCGAGGACTTGCCGGCCGACAGCACAGCGTCCAGCACGGTCAGGGCCGGCGTATCCTTGTCGGCGGCGGCCGGCGCCAGCCAAGTAATGGCCAGGGCCGGCAGCGGCACGTTCGGGCCGTAGGTGTTGACCGACTTAGGACCCGTGCGCGCCGGCTCGACCACCGTCACCTTCGGAATATCGCCCGCCGGCTTGGCGATGGGTGTGAAATACTGGTCGATCATCGCGTCCAGCTTGGCCTGGTCGAAATTGCCGACGACGATCAGCGCGGCATTGTCCGGGCGGTAGTAGGTCTGGTGGAAGGCGCGCACGTCGTCGACCGTCGCCGCGTCCAGTTCCTCGATCGAGCCGATGCCCGGGCGCTGGTAGGGGTGGGCGGTGAACGACTGCTGCGGGATCGACAGCGCGAAGAAGCGGCCATAGGGGTCGGCCAGCACGCGCTGGCGCAGCTCTTCCTTCACGACGTCGCGCTCGGAGGCGAACACGCTCTCGTCGATGACCAGCGATTTGAGGCGATCGCTCTCGGCCCAGAGCAGGCGCTCCAGGTGGTTGGCCGGCGCGACCTCGTAGTAGTTGGTGAAGTCGTCCCAGGTGGAGGCGTTGTTGAAGCCGCCCACGTCCTCGGTCAGGCGGTCCAGCGTCTCGCTGGGCATGTTGCGCGTGGCCTTGAACATCAGGTGTTCGAAGAGGTGGGCAAAGCCCGAGCGGCCGCGGGGATCGTCCTTGGAGCCGACGCCGTACCAGACCTGCACCGAGACGTTCGGGGTCGTGGCGTCGCGCGAGGTGTAGACCTTCAGGCCATTGGGCAGCACGCGCTGCTGGTAGACGATCGGCGGCACGGTGATCGGCGGCCGGGCGGGCGCGGCGGCCGGCTTCGGCTTGGCCTGGGCCTTCGCGGCGGCCATCGCCATCGGAGAGAGGGCCGTGGTCGAAAGGGCCGCGGCCACGAGGGCCAGCTTGGCGGTGCGGATCATGCGCGAAGGTCTCCTGAAGCAGTCCGCAGCGACCCTAGCACCGCGTCTGACGGGGTAAACCTTACTGTCCTGTCATGTGGCTGGAACCAAGCTGCGCCGTCTGTGTTACCGAAGATAGTGTCGCTCCCACCTGCGTGAAGGGCCGATTCGCGTTGGGGGTAAGCTTGTCCGAGAGTTCGCTTCGCGACCGCCTGCGCGCGGCCACCGCCGAGAGCCACGCCGCCCTGGACTCCCAGGTCGCGGCCTGGAAGATCGAGACACCGCTGGGCTATGGCGCTTTCCTGTCCGCCTCGGCCTTGGCCATGGCGCCTCTAGAGCTGGCCCTGGAGCGCGCCGGGGTCGCCGACTGGTTGCCGGACTGGGCGCTTCGCGTGCGCCGCACCGCCCTGGCCCGCGACCTGGCGGCGTTGGGCCTGGAGGCTCCGCCGTTCTCGGTCGCCCATGTTCCGTCGCCGGATTTCGGGGCCGGCCTGCTCTATACGCTGGAAGGCTCGCGCCTGGGCGCCCGCTTCCTGGCCCGCCAGGTCCGGGCCGCGGGCCATGGCCTGCCGCTCAACTATCTCACCCAGGGCGAGGGCGACGATCTCTGGCGAACCTTCCTGGCCTGGCTAGAGAAACCCAATGTCGGGACGCGGACAGACGAGGTCGAGGCCGGCGCGCGATATGGGTTCCAGTGCTTCTCGGACGCGTTCGAGACCATTGCCCCGCCTGGAGCCCCGAATGTCCGAAATGGCGCCCATGTCCGGGTTTGAGGTCAATCTGACCAACTGCGACCGGGAGCCGATCCACGTCCTCGGCTCGGTCCAGCCGTTCGGGTTCCTGCTGGCCGTCAATTCCGACTGGCTGGTCGTCCACGCGTCGACCACCAGCCTGCGCTATCTGGGCATGGCGCCCGCCGAACTCGTCGGCAAGCCGCTGACCCAGGTGCTGAGCGGCCACGCCATCCACAACATCCGCGGCCGCCTGCAGATCATGCGCGGCGCCGATGCGGTCGAGCGGATGTTCGGCCAGCCGCTGGCCGACGGCGGCGAGGACTTCGACCTCGCCCTGCACTATTCCGGCCGCCTGTTGATCATCGAGGGCGAGCCCAGTCATCCCGACACCCTGATCGAGGCCGCTTCCGCGGTGCGCTCGATGACCACGCGGATCGCCGCGCGGCCGACTTTCGAGGAGTTCTGCCACGAGGCCGCCCGCCAGGTCCGCGCCCTGACCGAATTCGACCGGGTGATGGTCTACCGCTTCGCGCACGACGGCGCCGGCGAGGTGATCGCCGAGTCGGTGCGGCCGGGCATCGGCTCGTTCCTGGGCCAGCGCTATCCGGCCCAGGACATTCCGGTGCAAGCCCGCGCGCTCTACGAGCGCAGCTGGCTGCGGATCATCGCCGACGTCGACGCCGAGGTCTCGCCGATCTTCCCGCCGGTCAGCCCTTCGGGCGAACCCGTCGACCTGTCGATGAGCATGCTGCGGGCCGTCTCGCCGATCCACATCGAGTATCTGCGCAACATGGGCGTGGCCGCTTCGCTTTCGATCTCGATCCTGCGCGACGGCAAGCTGTGGGGCCTGTTCGCCTGCCACCACTACGCGCCCAGGCACATCAGCTACGAGCGCCGCACGGCCGCCGAGCTGTTTGGCCAGCTGTTCTCGCTGACGCTGGAGAGCCGCGAGCGCGAGATCGAGACCCGGCGCATGGCCGAGGCCCGCAACCTGCACGACCGGATGATGAATGCGGTGGTCAAGTCCAACCAGGGCGCCGACGGCCTCAGCCCGTATCTGGACGATCTGACGCGTCTGGTCGGCTGCGATGGCCTGGCCCTGTGGCTGGAGGGGCGGCTGACCCTGCGCGACTCCACGCCTGACGCCAGCGACGTCCACACCCTGCTGCGGGTGTTGCGCGAGAAGGACACCCACGCGGTTTTCGCCACCAACGAGATCTCGGCCCTGCTGCCCTCGGCCGCCGCCTGGTCGGAAAAGGCCGCCGGCATGCTGGCCGTGCCGCTGTCGCGGACCCCGCGCGATTACCTGATCTTCTTCCGCAAGGAAGAGGCCAAGACCGTGGTCTGGGCCGGCAAGCCCGCCAAGCTGGTGCAGGTCGGGCCGCTGGGCGACCGCCTGACGCCGCGCAAGAGCTTCGAGGCCTGGGAAGAGACCGTGCGGGGCCAGAGCCGGCCGTGGACGCCGGTCGAGCGCTCGCTCGCCGAGAGTCTCCGCACCAGCCTGCTGGAGATCGTCTTCCGTCTCACCGACCTGGCCGACGAGGAGCGCCAGCGCGCCAACCAGCGCCAGGAACTGCTGATCGCCGAGCTGAACCACCGGGTGCGCAACATCCTCGGCTTGATCCGTGGCCTGATCACCCAGAGCCGTTCGGGCGTCGCCAGCGTCGAGGAGTTCGCCGAGGTGATCGGCGGCCGCGTCCAGGCCCTGGCCCGCGCCCACGACCAGATCACCCGCCACCAGTGGGGGCCAGGCGCGCTCAGCGACCTGATCACCGCCGAGGCCGAGGCCTATCTTTCGGGCAAGGCCGAGCGCGTGCGCCTGAATGGCGAGCCGACGGCCCTGGCTCCGGAAGCCTTCTCGATCCTGTCCCTGGTCATCCACGAGCTGATGACCAATTCGGCCAAGTATGGCGCGCTGTGCGACCAGCGCGGCCACGTGGCCATCGACTGGAAGCGCGACGCCAAGGGCGACCTGATCATCGACTGGCGCGAGCGCGACGGCCCGCCGGTCAAGCCGCCAACCCGCCGGGGCTTCGGCTCGACCATCATCGAGCACTCGATCCCGCACGACCTGAACGGCGAGGTCGAGCTCGACTACCGCCCCGAGGGCTTCCAGGCCCGCATCCGCATCCCCGGCCGCTATGTGACGACCGAGGGCGTGACCACGACGGTGAACCAGCCGCGCCGCTCCGACGCGCCGGTGCACGCGCCCCAACGGATGCTGGTGCTCGAAGACAACATGATCATCGCGCTGGATCTCGAGGACATGCTGGCCCGCCTGGGCGTCAAGCACATCACCGTGGCGTCCAGCGTCAGCCAGGCCTTTGAGGCCCTGGCCGAAGAGAAGCCGCCGTTCGCCATCCTCGACGTCAATCTGGGGCCGGAGACCAGCTTCCCGGTCGCCGAGGCGTTGCAGGACGCCGGCGTGCCCTTCGCCTTTGGCACCGGCTTTGGCGACAGCGCGGCGTTCCCGGAGCGGTTCAAGAACGTGCCGGTGCTGCAGAAGCCCTACAGCGCCGAGAGCGTGCGGGCGCTGTTCTAGGAAGACAGCGCGTCCAGCGCGTCGCGCAGGGCGGGCTGGCGTGAGCGGCTGACGGGCAGCGGCGCGCCTTCGCTCAGATGCAGCCGCCAGCGGTCGCCGTCGCGCTCCAGGCGCTGAACGCGGTCCAGGTTGGCGATCACCGAGCGATGGATGCGCATGAAGCTGGTTGGCAACTGCGCCGTCAGGGCGTCGAGACGCGCGGCGTGCAGCAGGCTGCGGCCGCTGGCCAGCCGCAGCTCGACATAGTCGTCCGCCCCGACCACGGCCAGGATATCGGCGATCGGGACCAGCTCGACGCCGCGCGCCGAGGCCACGGTCAGGCGGTCGGGCTGGCTGGCGGCGGCGGTCAGGGCGGCCTCGCGGCCTCGATCGTCGCGACCCAGCCGCACCACCTCGACCATCAACAGCGGCAGCACCAGCATGGCGGCCAGCAGGAAGTAGGAGAAGTCGGCCAGCCACTCGGGGAAGCCCAGCGCCAGGGTCAGGAACAGCGCCAGATAGGCCAGGGTCAGCCGCGCGCCGGGTCGTTTGGCGCGGACGCCAGCCACGGCGGGCAGGGCGGCCAGCGCCACGCCCAGGATCAGCGCCCAGACCGTCTTGATGTCGAAGCCTGGCAGCAGGGCGGTGGCGCCGACCACGCCCAGGGCCAGGCCGACCATCAGGCCCCGCGCCCGGGGCAGGAACCGGCTGGCGACATAGGTCACCAGCAGCACCGCGAAGGCGGCGGCCAGCAGCCAGATGGCGCTCATCCGCCAGGCGTGCAGCGGATAGGGATAATCGAACAGCGTCCGCAGGCTCTCGACGATGGCCTGCAACGCCGCGACCGTGGCCATGGCGGCCAGGATCAGGCTTGAGCCGGTGCGCCGCATGGCGTGGATGACGCCGAAGCCGAACGCCGCCGCCAGCAGGGTCCCGGCCGCGACGAAGGTGACGGCCAGCAGCGCCGTGCGCTGCGGATAGGGATAGGGCAGGACGAGCATGGCGCTCATCGGACGATCGAACCGCAGGCCGCCGTGGAAGGACGACAGGCGCAGCACCAGGGTGTTGCCGTCGGGCCGCCACAAGGTCTCGCGGATCGGAAAGACCGCTTGGTAGCGCCCAGGCGACTCGTCTCGCGCCGTGGCGCCGGGACGGCCGTTGGCGCCCAGGCGCTGACCGTTGAGCCAGCCCTCCGATGAGGCGACGCCCGCGACATAGAGGGCGCGGGGCCGGGCGTCGGTCGGGCTGGCGATCGTGGCGCGGACCCAGAGCTCGCGGCCCTGGGGGTCGACGAAATCGGCGACCGGGCGACAGGCGCTCAGCACCGGACCGGCCGGGCCGGCCACGCCGTGACAGGCCTCCCACGACAGATCGGCGGCGCGGGCCAGGGTCGTGAGGCTGGTCAGGAGCAGGCCAAGAAGCAGGGTTCGCCACATAGCCTCACCTATAGGGCGCCATTCGCCGAGATGCGTCGCCGTTCGCCGATCAAACGGCGCCATTGACCGAAGCGGCGTGGCGAGCGGCGGGGCCAGCAGTCCAGCTATCAGCATGACCCACGCCCTTCTCCATCGCCGCGCCCTGCTGACCGCCGCCGGCCTCGCCCTTCCGACCCTGGCCCTGGCTCGTGTCCAGGCGCTCAAGCCAGTCGCAGTCCCGCCGGCCGGTCCCTTCCGCTTCAAGGGCTGGCGCGGCCAGGAGGTCGACGCCGAGCGCGGCTATTTCGAGGTTCCGGAGGATCGCCGCGATCCGCGCTCGCGGAAGATCCGGCTGGGCTATGTGCGGTTCGCCTCGACGGCGGAGAGGCCAGGGCCGCCAATCGTCTACCTGGCCGGTGGGCCGGGCGGCGAGGGAACGGGGGCGGCGACCGGGCCGCGTTTCCCGATCTTCATGGCCCTGCGCGCCGTGGCCGACGTCATCGCCTTCGACCAACGGGGCACGGGCCTGTCGACCAGTATCCCCGAACGGCCGGCCTCGAAGCGTCCGCCGCCGGTGTTCACCGAGGCCGGGCTGACGTCCTACTTCCGCACGGAATTCCAGGAGGCGTGGGTCGACTGGACCCGAGCCGGCGTGGCCATGACCGGCTACAACACCGAGCAGAACGCCGACGACATCGACGATCTGCGCCGCCACCTGGGCGCGGACATGATCGACCTGTGGGGCACCAGCTACGGCTCGCACCTGGCGCTGAGCATCCTCAAGCGGCACGGCGACCGGGTGAACCGCGTGGCGCTGTCCAGCCTGGAGGGCCAGGACCAGACGGTGAAGCGGCCGGCGCGGGTCGATGACCTGCTGCGTCAGGTCGACGCTCTGATGGGCGCGGACCCCGCCGCTCGCGCGGCGATCCCCGACCTGCCGGCCCTGATGCGCCGCGTCCATGCCCGGCTTGAAGCGCAACCGGCCATGACCAAGGTCAAGATCAATGGCGCGCCGGGCGAGATCCGGATGGGCGGCTTTGGGGTCCAGATGCTGGCCGGCGGGCTGATCGCCAATCCCAACACCTTGGCCATGCTCCCAGCCCTCTACCTGGCGCTCGACGCCGGCAAGACCGACGTGCTGGCGCCGTTCCTGGGCGACGTGACCGACCTGCTGAGCTTCCGGGGCATGCCCGAGGCCATGGACCTGGCGTCGGGGATCTCGCCGCGCAAGCTGGCCCTGGTGCGGCGCGAGGCCAAGACCGCCGTCGTCGGCTCGGCGCTGAACTTCCCGATGCCGCAGCTGCTGGGCGCGGTCCCTGGCGTCGACCTGGGCGAAGGCTTCCGGGCGCCGTTCCGCATCGACCAGCCCGCCCTGCTGATCGCCGGCTCGCTGGATGGCCGCACGCCGCTGGCCGAGCAGGACGAGGTGGCGGCCCAGTTCACCCGCAAGTCGCGGGTGCTGGTCGAGAACGCCGGGCACAACGTCTTCGAGGCCCATCCCGACGTGCAGGGGATGCTGGTGCGGTTCTTCGGCGGGCAGGCCGTGGCCGATGCGCGGCTGAGCCTGCCGCCGCCGAAGTTCAGGTTGGGGTGAGCGGGCCTAGTCCAGCACGAACCGCGCGCGTTGCTCTGCCGTCGGGACCATGCAGCGATCCTTCTTGCCCAGAAGCCGGTAGCGGTTGGCGGCGATCCAGTCATAGGCCGCATCGGCCGGCCCGCGCGGCAGGCGATCGACGAAGGCCAGCCAACGCCAGGGCGCCTCAAGTCGGCGCAGCAGCGCGCCGATGGCGGCGGTCTTGGTCAGGGCCCGGCCGTGATCGAGGAACAGGAAGCTCTCAGGGTGCTCGGGATCGATACCATGAGCGCGAGCGAGCTGCCGGCCATAGGGCGACTGGATCGGCGTGAAGCGGACCACGCCCTTGTGGTCCAGGCGCAGGACGGCCTGCACCGAGCCCGTGCAGAGATTGCAGACGCCGTCGAACAGCCAGAGGCCATCCTCGTTCATCGACCCTCGCACTCGCGGCGCAGCGCCTTCAGCGAGCTGGGCACATCGCGGCGCATCATGCTGCTGATCATGCCCGCCGGCACGGCGAAGGGCGAGGTCGCCCACATATCGTAGGTGACGCGGGTGCGGGTCCCGCCGTCCAGCGGCTCCAGCTTCCAGGACCCGTCGCAGGCGCGAATGTCGCCGCCGATGCAGGTGAAGCGGATCAACCGGTCGGGCTCCAGGATCACGCGCGAAGTCGAGTGCATCGTCGGCAGGAAGAAGCCCCACTTGACGGTGTGTTCGCGGATCTCGGTCCCGTCCGGGGCGCGGGAGACCACGCGGCAGCTCTTGACGCCGGGACTCATGCGGGCGGCGCGGTCGCAGTCCAGGATGATGCGGAACACCACGCTGGGCGGCGCGGCGATGTCGACGCTGGCCCGCACCATGCCTCGGCCGCGGTCGTCGGCATGGGCCTCGACCGCGATGCCGTCGCCCTTCGTCTCCCACTCGGCGTCGGCCCAGGCGGGACCCGCCAGGGCGATCAGGAGCAGGAAGGGAGCGAGCCGGCGCATCACGCTGAAGCTAACGCAACCGACTTGTCCTTGGTTACGCCCCCGCGCGATTTTTCACGAGATCGTCGACGACGGACGGGTCGGCCAGGGTAGACGTATCGCCCAGGCTCCCCAGCTCGTTCTCGGCGATCTTGCGCAGGATGCGGCGCATGATCTTGCCCGAGCGGGTCTTGGGCAGGCCCGGCGCCCATTGCAGCACGTCCGGCGCGGCGAACGGGCCGATCTCGTGGCGGACCCACAGGATCAGGTCCTTGCGCAGCTGGTCGGTGGCTTCGACGCCGGCCTTCAGGGTCACGTAGGCGTAGACGCCCTGGCCCTTGATGTCGTGCGGATAGCCGACCACGGCGGCCTCGGCGACGGTCTCGTGGGCGACGAGAGCGCTCTCGATCTCTGCCGTTCCCAGGCGGTGGCCCGAGACGTTGATCACGTCGTCGACCCGGCCGGTGATCCAGTAGTAGCCGCCGGCGTCGCGCCGGCAGCCGTCGCCGGTGAAGTACTTGCCGGGATAGGTCGAGAAATAGGTCTCGAAGAAGCGGCCGTGGTCGCCATAGACCGTCCGCATCTGGCCCGGCCAGCTGTCGGTGATGACGAGGTTGCCTTCCGTCGCGCCCTCCAGCACGCCGCCTTCGGCGTCGACCAGCTGCGGCTTGACGCCCGGCAGCGGCTTGGAGGCCGAGCCCGGCTTCAGGTCGGTGGCGCCGGGCAGCGGGGTGATCAGCATGCCGCCGGTCTCGGTCTGCCACCAGGTGTCGACGATCGGCAGGCGCTCCTTGCCGACCACGCGGTGGTACCAGAGCCAGGCCTCCGGATTGATCGGCTCACCGACGCTGCCGAGGATGCGCAGGGACGACAGGTCGTTCTTGGTCACGTGCTCGTCGCCCTCGCGCATCAGGGCGCGCAGGGCCGTGGGGGCGGTGTAGAAGATCTCGACCTTGTGCTTGTCGACCACCTCCCAGAAGCGGCTGGGGGTCGGATAGTTCGGCACGCCCTCGAAGATCAGGCTGGTCCCTCCGTTGGCCAGCGGGCCGTAGACGACGTAGCTGTGGCCGGTGACCCAGCCCACATCGGCGGTGCACCAGAAGACCTCGCCGGGCTTGTAGTCGAACACCGCCCAGAAGGTCCAAGACGCCCAGGCCAGGTAGCCGCCGGTGGTGTGCAGCACGCCCTTGGGCTTTCCGGTCGAGCCCGAGGTGTAGAGGATGAACAGCGGGTCCTCGGCGTTCATCGGCTCGGGCGGGCAGTCGGCCGAAACCGTGTCGCGCACGTCGCCATAGACCACGTCGCGGCCTTCGACCACCGGGACCTCGGCGCCGGTCCAGCGGATCAGCAGCACCTTCTCGACCTCGGGGCACTGCAGCAGCGCCTCGTCGACATTGGCCTTCAGCGGCACGCGCTTGCCGCCGCGACGGCCCTGGTCGGCGGTGATGACGATGCGGCTCTCGCAGTCCTTGATGCGGCCGGCGATGCTGTCGGGCGAGAAGCCGCCGAACACCACCGAGTGCACCGCGCCGATGCGGGCGCAGGCCAGCATGGCGGCGGCCGCCAGCGGGACCATCGGCAGGTAGATCGTGACCCGGTCGCCCTTCTTGACGCCCAGATCCTTGAGGACGTTGGCCATGCGGCAAACCTCCTCGTGCAGCTGGCCATAGGTCAGGGTGTTCGAGACACCCGGCTCATCGCCCTCGAAGATCAGGGCGACGTCGTCGGTCTTGGCCGGCAGGTGGCGGTCCAGGCAGTTGGCCGAGACGTTGAGGACGCCGTCCTCGTACCAGCGGATGCGGAAGTCGTCCTTGGCGTAGGAGACGTCCTTGATCTTGGTAGGCGGGGTGATCCACTCGAGGCGGGCGGCGATGTCGCGCCAATAGCCTTCGGGATCGGCTTCGACGCGGGCCACGGCGGCCTCATAGGCGGCGGCGTCGATATGCGCCGACTTCGCCAAGTCGTCAGGAACCGGGAAAACCTGTCCGTCGCTCACGCCGCCTACTCCCTTATGTCTTTGTCGCCGAAATAGGCGAAGCCGACCGCGCGGCGCAAGAAGACCATTCCGGTTTCTCGCGTCGCTACGGTCGGCTGGTATTGAATGATCTAGATCAGAAGAAGCCCAGCGCTTTCGGGCTGTAGCTGACCAGCATGTTCTTGGTCTGCTGGTAGTGGTCGAGCATCATCTTGTGGGTCTCGCGACCCACGCCCGACTGCTTGTAGCCGCCGAAGGCCGCGTGAGCCGGATAGGCGTGGTAGCAGTTGGTCCACACCCGGCCGGCCTCGATGCCCCGGCCAAACCGGTAGGCGCGCGCGCCGTCACGGGTCCACACCCCGGCCCCGAGGCCGAAATTGGTGTCGTTGGCGATCTCCAGCGCCTCATCCTCGGTCTTGAAGGTGGTCACGGCCAGGACCGGACCGAAGATTTCCTCCTGGAAGATCCGCATCTTGTTGTGGCCCTCGAACACCGTCGGCTCGACATAGTAGCCGTCCGACAGCTGGCCCGGCAGGATCTTGCGCTTGCCGCCGGCCAGCAGCTTGGCGCCCTCGTTCTGGCCGATGTCCATGTAGCCGAGGATCTTGTTCAGCTGCTCCTCAGAGGCCTGGGCGCCGATCATGGTGGCGGGGTCGAGCGGGCTGCCCTGCACCACGGCGTTGACGCGCTTCAGCGCCTTTTCCATGAACCGCTCGTAGATCGACTCCTGGACCAGCGCCCGGCTGGGGCAGGTGCAGACCTCGCCCTGGTTCAGGGCGAACATCGTGAAGCCCTCCAACGCCTTGTCGAGGAAGTCGTCGTCCTCGCGCGCCACGTCGTCGAAGAAGATGTTCGGCGACTTGCCGCCCAGCTCCAGGGTCACCGGGATCAGGTTCTGGCTGGCGTACTGCATGATCAGCCGACCGGTCGAGGTCTCACCGGTGAAGGCGATCTTGGCGATGCGCGGGCTCGAAGCGAGAGGCTTGCCGGCCTCGACGCCGAAGCCGTTGACGATGTTCAGCACGCCGGCGGGCAAGAGGTCGCCGATCAGCTCGGCCCAGACCATGATCGAGGCCGGGGTCTGCTCGGCGGGCTTGAGCACCACGCAGTTGCCGGCCGCGAGGGCGGGCGCGAGCTTCCAGCAAGCCATCAGCAGCGGGAAGTTCCACGGGATGATCTGGCCCACGACGCCCAGCGGTTCATGGAAGTGATAGGCGATGGTGTCGTGGTCGATCTCGGAGATCGAGCCTTCCTGGCTGCGCAGGCAGCCGGCGAAGTAGCGGAAGTGGTCGATGGCCAGCGGGATGTCGGCGGCCAGGGTCTCGCGGATCGGCTTGCCGTTGTCCCAGGTCTCGGCGGTGGCCAGGGTCTCGAGGTTCTCCTCCATGCGGTCGGCGATGCGGAGAAGAATCCGCGAGCGATCGGCGGCGGGGGTCTTGGCCCAGGCCGCCTTGGCGGCGTGGGCGGCGTCCAGGGCGCGCTCGATGTCTATATCCTGCGAGCGGGCGACCTCGCAGATCTTCTGGCCATGGATCGGCGAGGCGTTGTCGAAGTAGCGGCCGTCGGCGGGCGCGACCCACTGGCCGCCGATGAAGTTGTCGTAGCGCGTCTTGAACGGCGGGCGCGACAGGGACTCGATGAATTCGGGCTTGGTCATGGGTTTCCTCCGGCGCCGTCAGGGGCGTCTTGGAGAAGACCTTGGCGCGGCTCCCGCGCGGTGCGACGTCGAGACGAAGCCCGGCCGCACGGTGTGTCTCAGATCTGAGACAGCTTCAGTGGAATTCCCGTCCGCGCGCCAGGTCCAGGCGCTTGAGCTTGCGGTTCAGGGTGGCGCGCGACAGGCCCAGCAGGCCGGCTGCGGCCGAGACATTGCCGCCGGCCTGGGTCAGGGCGCGGCGGACGGCGGCGCGTTCGGCTTCGTCCAGGTCCGCCGAACGGTCGGGCGAGGGCAGGCCGCGCTTCAGCGTCTCATCAGTCAGCTTCAGGGCCAGCCGCGCGGCGCGAGTGGCGCCGATCACCACGTCGTCGCCGTCGACGGCCAGCATCGGGACCGAGGCGCGATCAGCGGCGGTCTCAGGCAGCAGGACGATCCGCGCCTGGGGGAAGGCCTCGCGGAAGGCGCGGGTCTCGATGCGGCGGGCGGCGTCGGTAACGGCGCGCTCGACCAGGCCGGTAAGGCCTTGCAGGTCCGAGCGGCACGAGGAGACGTCCAGCGCCCCGGCCAGGCGTCCGGCCGCGTCGAACAGCGGCGCGACGGTGCAGGACAGGCCGATATTGCGGGTGTGGAAGTGCTGGTCGCGATGGATGGTCAGCACCCGCTGCTCGGCGATGCAGGTGCCGATGCCGTTGGTGCCCTCGCGCGCCTCGCTCCATACCGCGCCGTTCCACAGGCCCCAGCGGCGGAAGACCGGATCGTCAGCCGCCACGCCCCGGCGATCGACCGGCACGCCGTCCGCGTCGGTCAGCAGCACGCAGCAGCCGCCATCGCCTACGGCCTGGAACAGGGCGTCGAGATTGTCCTGGGCGGCGGCCAGCAGCGGACCCATCCGCTCCTGGGCCTGGCGCAGCTCGGCGCCGGACAGGGTTTCGGGCGGCTTGCGGTTTTCGGGATCGAGGTGGTGCTGGGTCAGGCTGCGACGCCACGAGGCGGCCAGCGGCGTGGCCGCGCCGTCGCTTAAGACCGACAGCACCCGTTCGGCATGGCCCGGTTCGGCCATCGCGTTCCTCCTCGCCCGAGCTCGAAACATGACGCTGCGACAGCGTCCGGCGCAAGTGTGACGTTTTAGGGTCGGCCTGTTCCGGGTTTGGGCGTAAGCCAGGGACGTATCGTAGAAGGAGCGTCCCATGCTGCTGGCCCTGTCCACCTGGTCCGAGATCGAAGCGCGCATCAAGACCAGCCCGACCGTCGTCGTGCCGATCGGCTCGAACGAGCAGCACGGGCCGACGGGCCTGCTGGGCACCGATTGGCTGTGCCCGGAGATCATCGCCCACGAGGCCAGCAAGCGGGCCGGCGATCGGATCCTGGTGGCTCCGACCTTCAACATCGGCATGGCCCAGCACCACCTGGCGTTCCCGGGCACCTCTTCCTGCGGCCCTCGACCTTCATCGCCGCGATTGGCGACTGGGTGCGGTCGCTGGGCGCCCACGGCTTCACGCGGATCTATTTCTTGAACGGCCACGGCGGCAACGTCGCCTCGATCGAGGCGGCCTTCTCGGAGATCTATGCCGACTACAGCTTCCGCCAGCAGCGCGCGCCATTCGCCCTGAAGCTGAAGAACTGGTGGGACCTGGCCGGCGTCAACGCCCTGGCCAACCGCCAATTCCCCGTCGGCCACGGCAGCCACGCGACCCCGTCCGAGATCGCCGTGACCCAGTGGGCCTATCCCGAGACGATCAAAACCACGGCCTATGAGCCGCAGATCGCGCCGTCGGGTCCGATCCGCGAGGCCCTGGACTTCCGCGCCCGCTACGCCGACGGCCGCATGGGTTCGGACCCGGCCCAGGCCACGCCCGAGAAGGGCGGCGAGCTGGTCAACATGGCGGCCAACGCCCTGCTGGAAGACATCGCCGCGTTCGGGGCCGAGAGGGCGCCGGCCTAGGCCTCGACCGCCCGCCGCTCCAGCGCCGGCTGGCCGTGGCGCGTGGCCATGATCTCGCCGATCACCGCCACGGCGACCTCGAACGGGGCCTTGCCGCCTAGGTCCAGGCCGATCGGGGCGCGCAGCTTGGCGAAGTCGCGGTCGGTCAGGCCCGAGGCCTTCAGCCGCGCGATCCGCTCCGGCAAGCGCCGCCGCGCGCCCAGCAGGCCGACATAGGGCGCCGGCGAGGGCAGGGCGGTCATCAGCGCGGCGTGGTCGACCTCCATGTCGTGGCCGCAGATGGCGACGGCGGTCCAGGCGTCGAGGCCGATGCCGGCCAGCGCCGCCTCGGGCGTCTCGCGGCTGTAGGCGACTCCGGCCAGGGGCGGCGGGGTCGCCGGGCCCTTGGGGCGCACCAGGAAGGTTTCGAAGCCGGACTGCGCGCCCAGGCTGGCCACGGCCAGGGCGGTCGGATCGCCGCCCAGCACCACCAGGCGCGGCGGCGGGTCATAGGCCCGCTCGAACGCGCCCGGCCACAAGGCCTGGGGCTCCTCGACGCACAGGCGCTTCAAGCCATCCGTGAGCCAGAAGGCGGGCGCGCGGGCCTCGGCCAGGTCCAGCAAGGTGCGAACCGCGGCGTCGTCGGGCGCGATCTTCTCGACCAGGATCTCGATCCGCGCGCCGCACAGCAGACGGATGTCCGGCCAGGGACTGCCTTCGCCATAGATCAGCCGACGCGGCGCGCCGTCTTCAAGGCAAGCCTTGGCGTGCACCTCGACATCGGCCTCGATGCAGCCGCCTGACAAAAATCCCGAAACAATATTTTCGCCGAAGACCATTTGCGCCCCGACCGGACGTGGTCCGCCGCCGCCCAAACTTGTGATGGTCGCCAGGGCCGCAGGCCCTCGGGACAAGGCTTTCGCCAAGGCGGGACGGGCGTCGTCGGCCATGCCGTGCATGGGCCAAGCATCGTCTGAGCGGTCGGTCGTCATCATGGCGACTTTAACGCCTCGGCAAGGTTCCAGAAACCGGATGTTCAAACCTTGGCGCGTACCGTCGCGGTCTGTTGTTGTGTTTGCGCACGGATGGCGATGTCCATTTCGGTCTCAAAACTCGGTTTGGCTGCGGCCCAGTTCGGTCTCGACGGCGGTAGCTCGTCGGCGCCGCGCGGTCGCTCGCCTGAAGCCGAAGCACGCGACATCCTCAATATCGCCGCCCGCGCCCGCCTGTCGGTGCTGGACGCCTCGGGCCTGTTCGGCCGCGCCGAGACCCTGCTGGGCGACCTGATCCCTCGTCCGGTGCCGTTCCGCGTCTGCCTGGCCACCGCTCGCGCCGATCGCGGTCCCGACTATGTCGAGGCCGAAGCCCGCGCCGCCCTGCGCCGCATCGGCGTCGAGCGCGCCGATTCGATCATCGTCCACTCGCCCTCGGAACTGTGCGGACCGCACGGCGCAGCCCTGTGGGATCGCCTGCACCGCCTGAAGGACCAGGGGCTGTTCGCCAAGATCGGCGTCGCCGCCCACGCCACCGACGATCCGGTCGGCGTCGCCAAGCGCTTCAAGCCCGATATCCTGCAAGCCCCGGCTTCGCTGCTCGACCAGCGCCTGCTGGCCGACGGCTCGCTGCAACGCATCGCCGGCATGGGCGTCGAGGTGCACCTGCGCTCGATCTTCCTGAACGGCTTGCTGTTCCTGCCGCCCGACCGCGTCCCGGCCCAGCTGAAGGGCGCCTCGGGCCGTCTGTCGCGCGTGCGCCGGATGATCGCCGAGGGTCGCTCGGATCCGCTCCAGGCCGCCCTGGGCTTTGCCCTGTCGCGCGCCGAAGGCTCGGCCGTGATCGTCGGCGTCAACTCGGCCGCCGAGCTGTCGGCTGTGGTCGCCGCCGCCTCCAGCCCGCCGCCGGACCTGGATTGGGACGACATGGCGATCGACGATCCGGTCGCGCTCGACCCGCGACGTTGGGTCGCCTGATCCACCTCTAGAATCACCAGCGACAGTGAAGGCGGCTCAACCAGCCGCCTTTTTCGCGCGCCTCGTTATCCGCGAATTAAGCATGCGGGTTAGCGACCTGTAAGCTTATGATTCACATCGGTTTTATGAGTCTGGTCTAGCTTTATCCCAACAAAGGGAGACGCGTCATGATCCTCGCCGTCCTGCAAGCCCGCATGGGGTCGTCCCGCCTGCCGGGCAAGTCGATGGCCACCCTCCGGGGCGAGCCGATGATCGTGCGCCAGCTGGAGCGCCTGCGCGGCGCGCGCTGTCTCTCGAAGATCATGGTGGCGACCAGCAACGAGACGGTCGACGACGCCCTGGCCGGCTTCCTGGTCTCGCGCGGCCACACCGTGCATCGCGGCGCCGGCGCCGACATCCTGGCGCGCATCGCCCGCTGCGCCGAGGCGATCAGCTCGGTCAGCCATGTGGTCCGCCTGAAGGGCGACGCGCCGTTCATGGATCCGGGGGTCATTGACGATGCCATCCGCATGGCCCTGGCCAGCGGCGCCGACTACACCTCCAACCGCGTGCATCGCACCTTCCCGGCCGGTCTCGAGGTCGAGGTGATCAAGGCCAGCGTCTTGCGCGAGGCCGCCGCCGAGGAGCGCGACCCGCAGGCCCGCGTCTCGCCGACCGCCGCCATCCGCAACCAGCCCCAGCGCTGGAGCCAGGCTCACCTGAAGGCCCCCCGCGACTGGTCGCGGCTCGACTGGCGGGTGAAGACCGCCGCGGATCTCGCCTTCGCCCGCTCGGTCTATGACGCCCTGCACCCGGTCGATCCGGAGTTCCGGATGACCGACGTGCTGGACATGGTCGAGAGCCGCCTGGACATCGCCCGCTTCGCGGCCTGATCCCACGCTCGGAATAAAGGAAGGGCGCCGTGCGAAGCCGCGCGGCGCCCTTCCGCTGTCTGGTTACTTCCAAGCCCCGTACGGGTCGACCGAGGTCTTGCCCAGCGCCTCGGCCACAGCTGGGTGAGTCAGTTCGCCGTTCAGGACGTTGAGGCCGCGCGCCAGGTGGACGTTGGTCTTCAGCGCGTCCAGGCCCTTGTCGGCCAGCGCCAGGCCGAACGGCAGGGTAGCGTTGCCCAAGGCTTCCGACGAGGTGCGCGGGGCTGCGCCCGGCATGTTGGCCACGCAATAGTGGACGACGCCGTCGACCGTGTAGGTCGGCTCGGCGTGGGTGGTCGGCTTGGAGGTCTCGAAGCACCCGCCCTGGTCGATCGAGACGTCGACCAGCACCGAGCCCGGCTTCATCTGCTTCAGGTGCTCGCGGCGCACCAGTTTCGGCGCGGCCGCGCCGGCGGTCAGCACCGCGCCGATGATTACATCGGCCTTGAGGATCTCTTCCTCGACCGCGGCGAAGGTCGAATAGCGGGTCAGGATGCGGCCCTGATACAGGTCGTCCAGCTCGCGCATGCGCGGGATCGAGCGTTCCAGCACCACGACCTCGGCGCCCAGGCCGGCGGCCATGCGGGCGGCGTTGGAGCCGACCACGCCGCCGCCCAGCACGACCACGCGGGCCGGCGGCACGCCGGGCACGCCGCAGAGCAGCAGGCCCATGCCGCCATTGTGCTTGAGCAGGGTCTCGGCCGCCGAGAACACGGCGATGCGGCCGGCCACTTCCGACATCGGGGCCAGCAGCGGCAGGCCGCCCTTGGCGTCGGTGACGGTCTCGTAGGCGATGGCCGCGCAGCCGCTCTTCAGCAGGCCTTCGGTCTGGTCCGGATCGGGCGCCAGGTGGAGGTAGGTGAAGAGGATGTGGCGCGGCTCGAGCTTTTCCCACTCGACCTTCTGCGGTTCCTTGACCTTCACGATCATGTCCGCGCCGGCGAAGACGGCGGCGGCGTCGGGCGCGATGGTCGCGCCGGCCTTCACATAGACGTCGTCGGCATAGCCGGCGCCCAGGCCGGCGCCCGACTGGACGAGGACGGTGTGGCCGTGGCCGACATATTCACGGACGGCCGTGGGGGTCAGGCCAACCCGGTGCTCGCCCGGTTTGATCTCGGAAGGGACGCCAACGCGCATGATGCTTTCCTCCAAAAGCGATTTGACTCCGGTTTACGCCTCCGACCCTGCAGGTTCCTTGGGTATTTCGTGCGACAGAAACCGTGTTATGCAGGAATCCTGCGTAATGTGAGGTTTAAGGTGAAGAAACCTGCCGTCGATCTCGACAGCTTCGACCGGAAGCTTCTCCGCCTGCTGCAGCGACGGGGCCGCGCCAGCTATGTGGAAATGGGTGAGGCGGTGAATCTTTCCGAGTCCGCGTGCCTTCGCCGCGTGCGAGCGCTGGAGGAGGCGGGGGTCATCGGCCGCTACGCCGCGGTGATCGACGAGCGGGCGGTGGGCCTGCCGCTCAGCGTCTTCGTCACCGTCACCCTGTCGTCCCAGGCCGAAGCCGCGCTCAGCGCCTTCGAGAAGGCCATCACCAATGTCCGCGAGGTGGCCGAGTGCTACCTGATGACTGGCGGCTCGGACTATCTGCTGCGGTTGGTGGTGCGCGACGTCGACGACCTGGAGCGCGTTCACGCCCAGGAGCTGACCCGTATTCCCGGCGTGGTCCGCGTCAGCAGCAGTATCGCCATGAGAACTGTCGTTAAGCGCGTCGAACTGCCGCTCTGAGGCGTCGCAATGCCGTTAAGCGCCATTAACCTAAATCGGGTATGCTTCCCGCCGACATCAAATCGCGCCGGGGGGACGAGATGGTTTCGAGACGAGTTTTGCTGGGCGCCCTGACGGGGTTGGCCGCGCCGGCGATCGCTTTCGCCGAGGGTGACGGTCCGGCCAAGCCGAGCGTCCTGACCAAGAAGGGCCGCCGCACCCGCTCGGCCCTCAAGCACCAGGCCACCGATAAGGCCGCGCTCGACAAGGCCATGGCCACCGTCAAGCCGCTGGAGGCCGAGCCGGCCCATGCGTCCGCCGCCTCGGCTCCCGCGCAGGAGGTCTCGCCCGAAGAAGCCCTGGGTCGCCTGAAGCACGGCAACGCCATCTTCGCCCGCGGCGGCGCCAACCTGATGCTGCCGACCCTGGCGCGGGTCAGCGAGCTGTCCAAGGGCCAGAAGCCGTTCGCGGTGGTGATCGGCTGCGCCGACAGCCGCACGGCGCCGGAGCTGATCTTCGACTGCAATCTCGGCGAGTTGTTCGTGATCCGCGTGGCCGGCTCGACCGTCAGCCGCGAGGGCCTGGGCTCGATCGTCTACGCCGTCGAGCACCTGGGCGCGCCGCTGATCGTCGTGTTGGGCCACACCAAGTGCGGAGCGGTCGGCGCCGCCGTCGACGTCGCCAAGAAGCACGCCGACCTGCACGGGGCGCTGCATGAGATGGTGCTGCCGATCATCCCGGCCGTGCTGGAGGCCGACGAGACCCACCCGGCCGATCTGCAGGACGCCGCCATCCGCCGCAACGTCCGCGATATCGCCGGCCGCCTCAAGGTCGCCGACGAGGTGCTGTCCGAGCGGATCGGGCAGGGCCGACTGAAGGTGGTTTCGGCCTGCTACGACCTGGCCACCGGTGTCGTGGGCTTCGACGCGTAACACTGTCATTTCAATGCCGTTGACCCCTGGTCGCGCTTAGGTTCAATTCGCTTGAACCAGCACAAATCAGGGGAAGACACGGATGTCGACGGACGAGACGCCGCCGGAAGGCGCTCCCGACACCCAATCCTCCTGGCGTGATCGCTGGAACGGCCTGCGGACCCAGGTCTCCGAACGCTGGCCCGCCGCGCTGCAAGGCCCGGTGGCCATCGCCGTGGCGGCGTCGCTGATCGTCGGCTTCGGCGGCGGTTTCGCGGTCGGCAAGGCCGGCCTGTTCTTCGGCGGCGGCAAGCCGGCCGGCGCGCAGTCGGTCAAGGGCGAGGCCTGGAGCCTGTTTGGCAAGCCGCGCGGCGCCAACGCCCCCCGTCGCGGCATCCCCAAGCCCGAAGGCTTCGCGGTCTGGCAGACCCGCGTCGACAGTTCCGGCCCCGATCCGCTGGCCTGCATCCGCATGAGCAAGGACCTGGACCCGTCCAAGTCCTATGCCGACTTCGTGCTGGTCTCGCCCGATCTTGGCCGCCAACCCTCGGTGCGGGTGAAGGGCGACGAGCTGTGCCTGGGCGGCGTCGGCTTCACCGATCACCGGATCACCCTGCTCAAGGGCCTGCCCGCCAAGGGCGGCGACACGCTCGGCGCCAATGCCGATGTCGATTTCACGTTTGGTGAAAAGCCCCCGTACGTGGGCTTCGCCGGCGATGGCGTGATCCTGCCGCGCGAGGAGTCGGACGGCGTCGGCATCGAGACGATCAACGTCCAGACCCTGGCCATCGAGGTCTGGCGCGTGCCGGACCGCAATCTGGTCCGCAAGTCGATCTCCGCGCCCGACCCGACCGGCGAGGGCGATTGGGCCGGTGACTATGGCGAGGATTCCGTGGGCGAAGACGGCCGCCAGGTCTGGAAGGGCACGGTGCAGGTCACCGGCGGTGCGACCGGTCAGAAAGCCACCACCGTGTTCCCGCTGGGCGCGGTGCTGAAGGACATGAAGGCCGGCGCCTTCGTCATCAAGGCGCGCGACGCCTCGGGCGGCCGCGATCCGGAGGACAGCGACAACAACCCGGCCCAGGCCCGCCGCTGGATCGTGTTCACCGACATGGCCATGCTGGCCTATGACGGCTCGGAAAGCCTGGACGTCGTGGTCCGCTCGCTGAAGAGCGCCAAGACCCTGTCGGGCGTCAACGTCAACCTGGTCGCCGCCGACGGCGAGCCGCTGGCCGAGGCCAAGAGCGACGCCGATGGCCGCGTGCGCTTCCTGCGTCCGCTGCTGAAGGGCCAGGGCGCCGAGCGCGCCAAGATGGTCATGGCCTATGGGCCGCAAGGCGATCTGGCCGTGCTGGACCTGGACCGCTCGCCGGTCGACCTGTCCAAGCAAGGCGTGGGCGGCCGCACCGAAGGCGGCGTCGACGGACGCAGCGTGGCGGCCGATATCGACGGCTACCTCTATGCCGACCGCGGCATCTATCGTCCGGGCGAGACCGTCCACCTGACCTCGATGGTCCGCGACCGGATGGCCAAGGCCGTCGCCGACCGCAAGGGCGAGGTCATCGTCAAGCGGCCCTCGGGCGTCGAGTTCAAGCGCTATGCGTTCGGCCAGGCCAACGCCGGCGCCGTGCTGACCGACATCGCCCTGCCGCGCTCGGCCCCGCGTGGCCGCTGGACCGCCGAGCTGCACATCGAGGGCATCGAAGATGCGACCGGCAGCCTGTCGTTCTCGGTCGAGGACTTTGCGCCGCAGCGCCTCGCGGTGACCACCACGGGCCAGGACTCCGTCCCGGTCGGCGCCGGCGAGACCCGCAAGGTCGACGTCTCGGCCCGCTTCCTCTACGGCGCGCCGGGCGCCGGCCTGCAGACGCAGGGCGAGGCCCGCCTGCGCGCCGACAGCGATCCGTTCCCGGCCTACAAGGGCTTCGAATGGGGCGACCAGTCCAAGACCTTCGACGAGAAGTATCTGGACCTGGGCTCGACCGTCACCGACGGCGAGGGCCGGGCGATCCTGTCGGTCGCCACCACTGACGCCGGCGACACCGCCCAGCCGCTGGTGGCCTCGGTCACGGCTTCCGTGTTCGAGCCCGGCGGCCGTCCGGTCCGCGAGGGGCTGGAGCTGAAGGTCCGTCCAAAGGCGCTGTACTACGGCGTCAAGGTCGACCAGGGCGAGGCGGGCAAGGGCGATCCGCCCGTCAGCCTCGACATCATCGCCGTCAACGCCGCCGGGCAGCGCGTGGGCGCGACCGCCACCTACACCCTGGTGGCCGAGCGCTGGGACTATGACTGGTTCCAGCAGAACGGCCGCTGGCAGTGGCGCCGCAGCAGCCGCGACGCGATCGTGGCCAAGGCGTCGGTGAACATCGCCGCCGGCTCGCCAGCCAAGCTGACCCGCCGCCTGGGCTGGGGCGACTATCGCCTCGAGGTCGAGGGCGCGGACGGCGCCAAGACGGTCACCCGCTTCTCGGCGGGCTGGGGCGCGCCGGCCCGCGAAGGCGAGGCGCCGGACGTGGTCCGCGTGTCCGCCGGGACCCAGACCTACAGCCAGGGCGACACGGTCGAGATCACGTTGAAGCCGCCCTATGCCGGCGAGGCCCAGATCGCGGTCGCCACCGATCGTCTGATCGACCTCAAGACCGTCACCGTCGGCGAGAACGGGACGACCGTGCGCCTGAAGACGTCGGCCGCCTGGGGCGGCGGGGCCTATGTCATGGTCAGCGTCATCCAGCCGCGTGACCCGGTGGCGTCGCCCAAGCCGCGCCGCGCTCTGGGCCTAGTCTACGTCCCGATCGATCCGAAGGGCCGCAAGCTGACGGTCGACCTGGGCACGCCGACCAAGATCGACAGCAAGGCGCCGGTCGAGATCCCGGTGAAGGTGTCGGGCCTGGGCTTTGGCCAGAAGGCCAAGGTCACCATCGCCGCAGTGGACGAGGGCATCCTGCGCCTGACTCACCAGGACAGCCCCGACCCGGTGAAATGGTACTTCGGCAAGCGCGCCCTCACCCTGAACTACCGCGACGACTACGGCCGCCTGCTCGACCCGAACCTGGGCGCGCCGGCGAACGTCAACTTCGGTGGCGATGAGGTCGGCGGCGAGGGTCTGACGACCACGCCGATCAAGACCGTGGCCCTGTGGTCCGGCATCGTGGAGACGGGCCTCGACGGCAAGGCGGTGATCAAGCTGCCGGCCGCCGACTTCAATGGCGAGCTGCGCATCCAGGCGGTGGCCTGGACCGACACCGCCGTCGGCTCGGCGTCCAAGCCCCTGACCGTGCGCCAGCCGGTGGTGGCCGACCTCAACCTGCCGCGCTTCCTGGCGCCGGGCGACCAGGCCTACGCCACGCTGGAACTGCACAATGTCGAGGGCAAGCCGGGCGCCTATACGGCCGAGGCCTTCTCGACCAACGGGCTGAAGGTCGCCTTCAAGAAGGTGTTCCAGCTGATCCTGGGTCAGCGCATCGCCGAGAAAATTCCCTTCCTGGCGCCGGACGTCACGGGCGTCGGCAAGATCGGCTTCAAGGTCGCCGGCCCGGGCTTTGCGACATCGAAGGACTATCCGATCCAGACCCGTCTCGGCTGGGGCGACGTCGTGCGCACCACCACCGAGGTCCAGAAGCCGGGCGAGAGCTTCACGCCCTCGTACCAGCTGCTCTCGGGCCTGGCGGCGGGCGACGTGACGATGCAGGTCAGCTACTCGCCGATCCGCGGCTTCGACCCCTCGGCGATCGCGGTGGCGCTGCAGCGCTATCCGTACGGCTGCACCGAGCAGCTGGTGTCGACGGCCTATCCGCTGCTCTACGCCCAGACCTTCTCGAACGATCCGAAGCTGAAGCGCACGCCGGCCGCCCTGGCCGGGGCGGTGGGCAAGCTGCTGGATCGCCAGACCCTGGACGGGGCCTTCGGCCTCTGGCGCGTCGGCGATGGCGAGGCCGATCCTTGGCTCGGCGCCTATGTCGTCGACTTCCTGCTGGAAGCCCGCGCCCAGGGCGTGGCCGTGCCCGACAACGCCATCGACAAGGCGGTCGGCGCCATGCGCCAGGTCAGCCGGCCCGAGGGCTTCTCGTCGGTCGCCTACCGCATGGAATATCCGGGCTGGTGGGCGAGCAACGAGGACGCTTCGAAGAAGGCGACCGAACGCATGCGCCGCCGGGCCTCGGCCTACGCCCTCTATGTGATGGCCAAGGCCGGCAAGGGGGATCTCGCCCGCCTGCGCTGGTGGCACGACGTCCAGATGAAGGACGAGGCCCAGCCGATCGCCAAGGCCTATGTGGCGGCCGGTCTGGCCCGGATGGGCGACAACGCCCGCGCCCGCTCGGCCATGCGCCAGGCGGTGAGCTCGCTCGGCTACAAGGATGAGCAGGACTGGTACCAGTCGACCCTGCGCGACACCGCGGTGGTCACCGCCCTGGCGGCCGAGTCCAACATGATGGACATCGCCCGTCAGATGCAGGGGCGCCTGGAGAACGTCAGCAAGGATCCAGACGCCTTGAACACCCAGGAACAGGCGGCGCTGCTGCACGCGGCCAACGCCCTGATACAGGCCTCGGGTCCGATGTCGATCGACGCCAAGGGCGCCAACGCCCTGCCGCCGGCCGGCGGCGCGCCGCGCTGGGCGGTCGGCAAGCTGGCCGACGCGCACTTCACCAACACGGGCAAGGGGACGCTGTGGCGGACCGTGTCGGTGCGCGGTACGCCGGTCTCGGCGCCGGGGGCGAGCGCGGACGGCCTGTCGGTCTCCAAGCGCCTGCTGTCAATGGGCGGCGGTGCGATCGATCCTTCGACCATCCGCCAGGGCGACCGGATCATCGTGCTGGTCTCTGGCCGCTCGATGCAGGCCCGCTCGACCGCCCTGGTGGTCGACGACGCCCTGCCGGCCGGCTTCGAGATCGAGACCACGCTGGGCGCCGACGACGCCCAGAACGGACCGTTCAAGTTCCTCGGCGAGCTGACCGCCGCCGACGTCCAGGAAAGCCGCGACGACCGCTTCATCGCCGCGCTGGACCTGGAGGGGAACAAGTCGTTCGCCTTGGCCTATGTGGCCCGGGCCGTGACGCCGGGGAGCTTCTTCCTGCCCGGCGCCGTGGCCAAGGACATGTACCGCCCGGCGGTGGTGGGCCGCTCGGAGGCCTCGCGCGCGACGATCGCGCCGGGGCAGTGAGGGACGACAAAGTCGGGGCGATCACCAAGGGTCTGGTGGTCGCCCTCGCCGTCGAGGTCGTGCTCGCGACGCTGAGCGCGGTGTTTCCGCCGGACATGACGCGGGCCAAACACTCGTCGCCGGTCACCCTGGACCATCGCGGCGCCTGGCTGCGCGCGCTGCCGGTCGAGGACGGCCGGTGGCGGATCCGCGCCGATCTCTCCCGCACCGACCCGACCTTCCAGAAGCGCCTGATCAAGGTCGAGGACGCGCGGTTCTATCGACACCTGGGCGTCGATCCGCTGGCGGTGCTGCGCGCGATCGGTTCGTCGGCCGTGCACGGGCGAGTCAATTCGGGCGCCTCGACCCTGACCATGCAGACCGCGCGCCTGCTTGAGCCGCGCCCGCGCAACCTCGGCTCCAAGCTGATCGAGATGGTCCGCGCCGTACAGCTGGAGTCGCGGCTGTCCAAGCGCGAGATCCTGGCGCTGTACCTGACGCTGGCACCCTACGGCGGCAACCTGGAAGGCGCGCGGGCGGCCAGCCTCAGCTATTTCGGCCATGAGCCGTCCAGCCTGACCGATGGCGAGCAGGCCCTGCTGATCGCCCTGCCGCAGTCGCCCGAGGCCCGCCGCCCGGATCGCCGTCCCGACGCCGCCAAGGCCGCGCGGGCTGGCGTGCTGGAGAAGATGGTCAGGGCGAGGACCATCACTCAGGCCGCCGCCTTCGAGGCCGAGAACGAGCCGCTGCCGCGCCGTGCGCCGTTCCCGACCCTGGCCTGGCACGCGGCCGGCGAGCTGGCCCGCAACGCCCCGCAAGGCCAGGCCAGCGTGGTCTCGACCCTCGACGCCGATCTGCAGTCGCGTCTTGAGCCGATGGTCGCCGCCGTGGCGAACGCGCAAGGCCCGGACGCCACCGCCGCCGTCATTGTGGTGGAGATCAAGAACCGCGCCGTCCGCGCGTCCGTCGGCTCGGCCGGCCGCGACCGGCCCGGGGGCTGGGTCGACATGACCCGCGCCCTGCGCTCGCCGGGCTCGGCCCTGAAGCCCTTCATCTACGCCATGGCCATGGACGACGGCCTGGTCGCGCCCGACACCCAGCTGCAGGACAACGCCACCCGCTTTGCCGACTACCAGCCCGAGAACTTCGACCGGGTGTTCCACGACAAGGTCACGGTGCGCGAGGCCCTGGCCCACTCGCTGAACGTGCCGGCGGTGGCGACCCTGGAGAAGCTCGGTCCCGAAGCCTTCGCGGGTCGCATCGAAGCCGCTGGCGCGCACCTGGCGCGGCCGAAGGCGCAGTTGAAGGAGGCCGGCCTGGCCCTGGCGCTCGGCGGCGAAGGCATCACCTGGCGCGACCTCGTCATGCTCTACGCCGCGCTCGGCGACGGCGGCATCGCCAAGCCGCTGGCCTGGACCGAGGAGGAGGCGAAGGCCCGCGAGCACTCGACAGGCACGCGCCTGGTCCGTCCCGAGGCGGCGCGGCAAGTGCTGGACATCCTCCGCGAAGCCCCGGCTCCGCGCGGCCGCGCGCCGTCGGCCCTGACGCGGGGCGGACCGTCGATGGCCTTCAAGACCGGCACCTCCTACGGCTTCCGCGACGCGGTGGCGGCGGGCGTCGTCGGCGGCTATGCGATCCTGGTCTGGACAGGGCGGGCCGACGGTGGCGCGCGGGGCGGACTGACGGGGCGCGACGCGGCCCTGCCGCTGCTGTTCGACGTCGCAGACGCCATCGGAACCCAGTCCTCGGCCCCGCGTCCGATCGCGCCGAAGCTGGCCCCGCTGGCTCTGCAGAAGCTGCGCGCCGCCGACGAAGGCCCGCGCCTGATCTTCCCGCCCGATGGCGCGTCGGTGCAGGTCGAAGGCTTTGGCGGCAAGGCGCGCGGCCTGGTCCTCGCCGCCGAGGGCGAGGGCCTGACCTGGTATGTGGAAGGCCGGCCGCTGGACCTGGATCCGGTCAGCGGCCGGGCCATCTGGAAGCCGGCCGCGCCGGGCTTCTACAAGCTGTCCGTCGTCGACGCCCAGGGCCGCAAGGCCCAGGCGAAGGTGCGGATCAAGGGCGGCTAAGCCTCGTCCCGCTTCCAGAACGGACGGTCGGGCACCACGGTCTCGGCGATCACCCGCTCGTAGTCCGCCAGGCTGCTGATGCCGATGTTGAGGTCGTTCACCAGGCCGTTGTTCAGCGAATAGACCCAGCCGTGAACCGACAGCGACTGGCCGCGCGCCCAGGCGTCCTGGACGAAGACGTCGGCGGCGACGTTGCGGACCTGGCGGGCGACGTTCAGCTCGGTCAGGCGGTCGAGCATGGCGCGCTTTTCGGGGATCGCTTCCAGCTCGTGCTTGTGCTCGGCATGGACCTCGCGGATCGGGTGCAGCCAGTGATCGACCAGGCCCCGGCGCTGGCCGTCGATGGCCGCCGCCACGCCGCCGCAACCATAGTGGCCGACGACCATGACGTGCTTGACCTTCAGCACCTCGACCGCGAACTGCAGCACGGACAGATAGTTGGCGTCCTGCGGCGGGGCGAGGTTCGCCACATTGCGGTGGACGAACAGCTCGCCCGGATCCAGGCCGACGATCTCGTTGGCCGGCACGCGGCTGTCACTGCAGCCGATCCACAGATATTCCGGGCTCTGCTGGCCTTCCAGGCGCTTGAAGAACTCCGGATCGACCTGGGTCTTGCGCTGCGACCAGGCGGCGTTGTTGGCTTTCAGGTCCTCAAGCATCTAGCGCTCCGGATGGTGGTCGGGGTGGGCCGCTTCGATCGCCGGGTGCTTGGCCGCGCGCGCGGCGGCGGCGACGATCGAGGGGAAGGGCGACAGGTCGATGTTGAAGCGGCCGGCGTTGAACACCTGCGGCACGAGCAGGCAGTCCACGAGGCCCGGCGCGTCGCCATAGGCGAAGCCGCCGGAGTGCGCGGCCACCATGGGTTCCAGCGCGCGGAAGCCGTCGCTGATCCAGCGGGCGACCCAGGCGTTGCGATCGGTTTCGCCGATCTCCAGCGCTGTCAGCTGGCGCAGGATGCGCAGGTTGTTCAGCGGGTGGATGTCGCAGGCGATGATCTCGGCCATGCCCCGCACGATCGCCCGCTCATAGGCGGTGTGCGGGAGCAGGGCGGGCTCGGGCGAGACCTCGTCCAGCCACTCCAGGATGGCCAGGCTCTGGGTCAGCGGCCGGCCGTCGACCATCAGGGTCGGGACCAGGGCCTGGGCGTTGAGGGCGCGATAGTCGTCCGCGTGGTGGGCGTTGGCCACCAGGTCGACGGGCTTGAGCTCATAGGGCAGGCCCTTGAGGTTCAAGCCGATGCGCACCCGATAGGGCGCGCTCGCCCGCTTGGCGCTGTGCAGGACAAGCTTCACATGAGGCCTCTAGACCAGGGTGAATTCCAGACGGCCGACGCCCTCGACCTCGCCGACGACCGTGTCGCCGCGGGCGATGGCGCCGACGCCCTCGGGCGTGCCGGTGAAGATCAGGTCGCCGGCGGCCAGGGTCCACAGTTCGCTGGCCTTGGCGATCACTTCGCCGACGTTCCAGATCATGTCGCCGACCTCGCCGCGCTGGCGCTCGGCGCCGTTGACCGACAGGGTGATGGCGGCCTCGGCGGCCGGCGCGTCCATGACGCGGATGGCGGTGATCGGGGCGCTCTCGTCGAAGGCCTTGCCGGCTTCCCAGGGCTGGCCCTTGGCCTTGGCCGCGCCCTGCAGGTCGCGGCGGGTGAGATCGACGCCGACCGCATAGCCGAACACCGTCTCCAGCGCCTGCTCGACCGAGAGGTTGGCGCCGCCGCTCTTGAGAGCCACGACCAGCTCGATCTCGTGATGCAGGTCGCTGGTCGCCGGCGGATAGGCGATCTGGGCCTTCAGCGGCGCGACGGCGTCGGCGGGCTTCGAAAAGAAGAACGGCGGATCGCGGGTGTCGGCGCCCATTTCGCGGGCGTGGGCGGCGTAATTGCGTCCCACGCAGAGAATCCGGCGAACCGGGAAGACCGAATCCGATCCCTCCACCGGGACCGTCGGGATGGCGTGCGGGGCAAAGGCGTAGGTCGTCATGGCGCTTCGTTTAGACCCAAAAGCGGCTGGCCAAAACCCCTCAGCGGTTCAAACCGGGCGATGAACACCAAGAGCCTCAAAGTGGCCGCTGTTCAGAAATCCTGCGGTTGAACCCTGGTCCTAAACGTTCTTTCACTTGCCCCGATCTCCGGCGTCGAGTCATGTCGGCAGTGGGGTAGTGGGCGCTTACTTTTGATCGGGGGCAGATCATGCTGATCATCGAGAACCTGACGCACGTCTATGGCAACGGCACGCGAGCCCTGGACGAGGTCAGTCTGACGATCCCGCGCGGCATGTACGGCCTGCTGGGCCCGAACGGCGCCGGCAAGTCGACCCTGATGCGCACCATCGCCACCCTGCAGGCGCCGACCTCGGGCCATATCCGCTTTGGCGACATCGACGTGCTGAAGACGCCCGAGGAGCTGCGCAAGACGCTGGGCTACCTGCCGCAGGACTTCGGCGTCTATCCGCGGGTCTCGGCCTACGACATGCTCGACCACATGGCGGTGCTGAAGGGGATCAGCAACGCCAAGGCCCGCAAGGAAACGGTCGAGAACCTGCTGAACCAGGTCAATCTCTGGAATGTCCGCAAGAAGGCCATCGCCGGCTTCTCAGGCGGCATGCGCCAGCGCTTCGGCATCGCCCAGGCCCTGATCGGCGACCCGCGCCTGATCATCGTCGACGAGCCCACGGCGGGCCTCGACCCCGAAGAGCGCAACCGCTTCCTCAACCTCCTGGCCGAGATCGGCGAGAACGTGGTGGTGATTCTCTCCACTCACATCGTCGAAGACGTTTCGGATCTGTGCCCGGCCATGGCCATCATCTGCGACGGCCGCATCGTCCGTGAAGGCGCGCCGCTCGAGCTGGTCGGCCAGCTGAAGGGCAAGATCTGGAAGAAGATCATCGACAAGGCCGAGCTGGAGGCCGCCAAGGCCCAGTACAAGGTCATCTCCACGCGCCTGCTGGCGGGCCGCACCGTCATCCACATCCTGTCGGACGATAACCCGGGCGCCGGCTTCACGCCGGTCGAGGGCGGGCTGGAGGATGTCTACTTCTCCACCCTCTCGACCACCCGGCGGGCGGCCTGACGGGGAGCGGCGGCATGTTTCGCAAGATCGCGGGCTTCGAGCTCCGCTACCAGCTGAAGTCGCCCGTCTTCTGGGTGGTGGCGACCATCTTCTTCCTGCTGACCTTCGGGGCGTCGACGATCGACCAGATCCGGATCGGCGGCGGCGGCAACATCCACAAGAACGCACCGTTCATGATCGCCCAGGTGCATCTGATCTGGTCGATCTTCTACATGTTCGTGACCACGGCCTTCGTGGCCAATGTGGTGGTGCGTGACGACGAGACGGGTTTTGGACCCATCCTGCGCTCGTCCCGGGTGCGCAAGTTCGACTATCTGTACGGCCGTTTCACCGGAGCCTTCCTGGCGGCGGCGATCTCGTTCTTGGTCGTGCCCCTGGCGATCTGGATCGGCTCCTTCATGCCCTGGGTCGATCCCGAGCGGCTCGGTCCCAACGACCTCCACGCCTACCTCTTCGCCTATTTCGCTCTGGCCTTGCCGTCGATCCTGCTGACCTCGGCGCTGTTCTTCGCGCTGGCTACGGTCACCCGATCGATGATGTGGACCTATGTCGGCGTCGTGGGCTTCATGGTCCTCTGGATCATCGGCAATATCGCGCTGGAAAAGCCCGAGTTCGAGAAGATCGCCGCCTATTGGGAGCCGATGGGCACCGCCGCCTATGGCTTGGCGACCAAGTACTGGACGGCGAGCGAGCGCAACGCCGTGGTCCCGCCGTTCGCCGGGGCGCTGCTGTTCAACCGCGTGTTCGCGGTCGTACTGTCGGCCGGTTTCCTGACCCTGGCCTACAGCCTGTTCCGCTTCCAATCGGCCGACCTCTCGGGCCAGAAGAAGGTCAAGAAGGGGAATGTCGAGGCTGACGCCGCGCCGGTCCTGACCTCCGGCCCGCTGCCGCAACCGAAATTCGACCGCGCCACGGCTTGGGCGCAACTGGTCGTCCGCACGCGGCTGGACATGGGCCAGGTGTTCAAGAGCCCGGCCTATTTCGTGCTGCTGTTCCTAGGCCTGGCCAACGCCATGGGCGCGTTGTGGTTCGCGACTGACGCCGGCCGCTACGGCGGGGTGATCTATCCGGTCACGCGCGTGCTGCTGTCGCCGCTGCTGGGGTCTTTCGGCCTGATCCCGATGATCGTCGCCATCTACTATTCGGGCGAACTGGTCTGGCGCGAACGCGAGCGCAAGACGCACGAGATCATCGACGCGACGCCCGTCCCCGACTGGGCGTTCGTCGCGCCCAAGACCCTGGCCATCGCCTTGGTGCTGGTCTCGACGCTTCTGGTCAGCGTGCTGGCCGCCGTGCTCAGCCAGGTGTTCCACGGCTACTTCAACCTCGAACTCCAGAAGTACCTGTTGTGGTATGTGCTGCCGCAGGCGGTCGACTTCATCCTGGTCGCCGTGCTCGCGGTGTTCCTGCAAACCATCAGTCCGCACAAGTTCATCGGCTGGGGCCTGATGGTGATCTACATGATCACCACCATCACCTTCGTGAACCTGGGCTTCGAGTCCAAGCTCTACAACTACGGCTCGGCCACCGACACGCCGTTCTCGGACATGAACGGGCTGGGCAAGTTCTGGATCGGGGCCTGGTGGCTGCGCGCCTACTGGACGGCGTTTGCGGTGGTGCTGCTGGTGCTGGCTTATGGCCTGTGGCGGCGCGGGACCGAGAGCCGGCTCCTGCCGCGCCTGCGCCGGCTGCCGCTGCGCCTGAAGGGCGGGGCGGGCCTGCTGATGGGGGGCGCGCTGGTCGTCTTCGTCGGCCTGGGCGCGTTCGTCTACATGAACACCAATGTCTGGAACGACTACCGGACCCGGATCGACAACGAGAAGTGGCAGGCGGATTACGAAAAGGCCCTGCTGCCGTTCGAGACCGTTCCCCAGCCCAAGATCGTCGCCATGACCCTGGACGTCGATCTCAAGCCCCACGCGCCCAGTCTTGAGACCAAGGGCTCGTACATCATCGAGAACAAGACGGCCGCGCCGCTGAAGGAGATCCACGTCCGCTTCGACCGCGACCTGGATGTGAAGGGCCTGTCGATCGAGGGGGCGCGGCCCAAGAAGACCTTCGAGAAGTTCAACTACCGCATCTTCGCCTTCGACACGCCGATGGCCCCGGGCGAGCGGCGCAAGATGAGCTTCATCACCCTGCGGTCCGAGCGCGGCTTCCCCAACAGCGACCAGGAAAGCCGGGTCGTCGACAACGGGACCTTCGTCAACAACCTGGAGATCGCGCCGATCCTGGGCATGGCGCGCGATGGTTTGCTGCAGGACCGCGCCAAGCGCCGCAAGTACGGCCTGCCGGCCGAGCGTCGCATGGCCAAGCTGGGTGACGTTGCCTCTCGCCAGTTCAACGGCCTGCGCAAGGACGCCGACTTCATCACCTCCGACATCACGGTGACCACCGAGGCCGACCAGACGCCGATCGCGCCGGGCTACAAGGTCTCGGACACGATCAGGAACGGCCGCCGTGTCGCCCGCTTCGTCACCGAGGCGCCGATCATGCCGTTCGTCTCGATCCAGTCGGCCCGCTACCAGGTGGCGCAGGAGACTTACAAGGGTGTCCAGCTGGCGGTCTATTACGACGCCCAGCACCCCTGGAACATCGACCGAATGAAGACCGCGATGAAGCGGTCGCTGGACTATATGGGGACCAATTTCAGCCCTTATCAGTTCCGCCAGCTGCGCTTCCAGGAGTTCCCGGACTACGCCCAGTTCGCCCAGTCGTTCGCCAACACCATTCCGTGGTCGGAGGGGATGTTCTTCATCTCCGACTACCGTGACCCGACCAAGATCGACATGGTCACCTATGTCGGGGCGCACGAGATCGGCCACCAGTGGTGGGCCCACCAGGTGATCGGCGCCGACCAGCAGGGCGGGGCGATGCTGAGTGAGACCTTCGCCCAGTACTCGGCCCTGATGGTGATGAAGCACACCTATGGCGAGGCCCAGATCCGCAAGTTCCTGAAGTTCGAACTGGACAGCTATCTGCGCGCGCGGGGCGGCGACGTCATCGACGAGCAGCCGCTCTACAAGGTCGAGACCCAGCCCTACGTCTATTACCGCAAGGGCTCGCTGGTCATGTACCGGCTGCAAAGCGAGATCGGCGAGGAGGCGGTCAACCGCGCCCTGCGCAAGCTGATCGCCGACCACGCCTTCAAGGGCGCGCCCTATCCGATCACTACCGACTTCCTGACCGCCCTGCGCGCCGAGGCCCCGGCCGACAAGCAGGCGCTGATCACCGACCTCTTCGAGAAGATCACGCTCTACGACCTGAAGACCAAGAGCGCGGTGGTGAAGACGCGCAGCGACGGCAAGTTCGACGTGACCCTGACGGTCGACGCCCAGAAGAAGTACGCCGACGGCAAGGGCAAGGAGACCAACGCGGCGTTGAACGAGACCATGGACATCGGCCTCTTCACCGCAAAGCCGGGCGACAAGGGGTTTGATGCCGCGGACGTCGTGGCCTACGAACGCCGGCCGGTGCGCTCGGGCGTACAGACCTTCACCTTCGTCACCGCCAAGGCGCCGAAGTTCGCAGGGATCGACCCCTACAACACGGTGATCGACCGCAACGGCGACGACAACACGGTGGCGGTGGGCAAGTGAGCGACGTCGCCATCCGCATGGAGGCGGACGCGCTGAACGCGTTCCTGCGCCGCGCCTTTCCGGAGAGCGATCCAGGCCACATGCCCTCGGTCGCGGAGGTCGAGCCGGGTCGGGTGCTGGTGAAGTTGCCGTATCAGACCCGGCAGCTGCGGCCGGGCGGGGTGATCTCTGGACCGACCCTGATGACGCTGGCGGACACGGCGGCCTACGCCCTGGTCCTGGCGCACATCGGCGAGGTGGCCATGGCGGTGACCACCTCGCTCAACATTCATTTCCTGAGAGGCTGCCAGCCCGGCGATCTCTATGCCGAGGGAACCCTGCTCAAGCTCGGCCGCCGCATCGCGACGGCCGATGTCCTGATGTGGACGGAAGGACGCGAGCGGGCCGCCGCCAAGGCGACGGTCGCCTACGCCATTCCCTAGTCGGGTTAGTGACCCGAGGCCTTTTCGTCGGCCTTCATCTGGGCCTTGTCGGCCTTGTCCTGGGCCTTGGCGACGTCCTCGCCGGTGCCGAAGCCCTTCTTCAGGCCCTCGGCCATGTTCAGGTGCTCCTGGACCTTCGGAGCCGTGGCGGCGGCGAAAGCCTTGATGGCGGGGGTGTCGCCGTCCTGGGCGTAGCGCTGCAGCAGGTTCAGGGCCGCCTGGTGGGCGTCGACCTGGCTATCGGCGTACTTCTTGTCGAAGTCCTTGGCGTCGGCCTTGGTCAGGTCGTCGATCTTGCCCTGCATGTCGGTCGACAGCATGGTCGGCAGGGTGATGGTCGCACCCGAGGCGGCGATGGCCGACTTCAGTTCGGTGCTGGTGGCCATGTGGGCCTTTTCCATCGCGGCGGCGAACTTCTTCACCGCCGGGTTGGTCGAGCGCGTCGCGGCCAGCTTGGCGGCGGCGATCTCGAACATGTCGCTGTCGGCGGCCTTCATGGCGAAGACGTCGGCCTTGGTTTCATCGGCCGGGGTCGGGACGGTGGCGGCGGGGTTGGCGTCCGGCGTCGCGGCTTGCTCGGCCGGGGTGGCGGCGCCCTTGGTTTCTTCGGCTTTCTGGCCGCAGGCGGCCAGGCTGAGCGCTGCAACGGCGGCGCCGACGATCATCAGGTGACGGGTCATGGCTCTGTCTTTCCCTACGCGTTTTTCTTAGAGGTTCTGAAAGCTCGGCGGCGCACTGCGCCGGTGATCAACAAAACCTCACGGAGCCGTGAACGGTTCCGCTGAGCACGGGGAGATTGTCCATGACGCAGGAAACCCAAGCTCAGGGTCCGCTGTCCGGCTTGCGGGTGATCGAGATGGGCTCGCTGATCGCCGGGCCCTTCTGCGGCCAGGTGCTGGGCGACTTCGGGGCCGAGGTCATCAAGCTGGAGGATCCCAAGGTCGGCGACCCCATGCGCCAGTGGGGCCGCTCCAAACCCAAGGGCTTGTCGCCTTGGTGGCCGGTGATCGGCCGCAACAAGAAGTCCGTCACCGTCGACCTGCGCACGGATGAAGGCCGTGACATCGCCCGCGCCCTGATCGCCAAGGCCGATGTGGTGGTCGAGAACTTCCGCCCCGGCACGCTGGAAAAATGGGGCATGGGCTATGAGGCGCTGGCCAAGACCAATCCGGGTCTGGTCATGGCGCGGGTGTCGGGCTTTGGCCAGACCGGTCCCTATGCCAGCCGCGCCGGCTACGCCCTGGTCGGCGAGGCCATGGGGGGGCTGCGCCACATCACCGGCGAGCCCGACCGCAATCCCGCCCGCGCCGGCATCTCGATCGGCGACAGCCTGTCAGGCCTGAACGCCGCGCTGGGCGTGATGATGGCCCTGCATGCTCGCCAGCGCACCGGCAAGGGCCAGGTGGTGGACGCGGCCATCTATGAGAGCGTGCTGACGGTGATGGAGAACCTGATCACCGAATACGACCTGACCGGCTATGTCCGCGAGCGTTCGGGCGCCGTCCTGCCCGGCATCGCGCCGTCGAACGTCTATCCGACCAAGTCCGGCGAGCTGGTGCTGATCGGCGCCAACCAGGACACCCTGTTCCGGCGGCTCTGCGACCTGATGGGCCGCCCGGACCTGGCCGACGATGTCCGCTACCGCGACCACGCCGCCCGCGGGGCGCACCAGGGGGAGCTCGACGCCCGCATCGCCGCCTGGACCGCCGACCAAGTGATCGAGGAGCTGCTGCCGAAGCTGGAGGCCGCGGGCCTGGCCACCGGCCGGATCTATCGCGCGCCAGACATGATCGACGATCCGCAGTTCGTGGCCCGGGAGTCGATCGTGACCGTGGCCCATCCGGTGTTTGGCCAGATCAAGATGCAGAACGCGTTTCCGAAGCTGACCGAGACGCCGGGGGGCGTGCGGTGGCCGGGGCCGACCTTGGGCGAGCACACGGAGGCGGTGCTGGCGGAGGTGGTGGGGATGAGCGCGGAGGCGGTGGAAGGGCTGCGGAAGCGGGGTGTGATCGGCTAACTTCTCCTCCCCCAGCGGGGGAGCAGATTCTAAGGCTAAGCCCTGCCGGTGACGCCGGCTACAGCTCTGGCAATCTGGTGCACGTTGTAAGGCTTGCGCACGATCGGCGCGTCAAACCCCATCGGCGCAGCCTTGTCTGCATAGCCCGTGGCGAACACGAACGGCCGGCCCATGGAGCGCAGGATCTCGGCGACCGGGGCGACCGACTGGCCGTTGAGGTCGGCGTCCAGCACCGCGACGTCGAAGACCATCTCGACCATCGCCAGGGCCTCGCTGAGTTCGGCGGCGCAGCCGACGACCTCGACCCCGGCGTCCTCCAGGCCCGCTTCCAATTCCAGGGCCAGCAGCAGGCTGTCCTCGACGATCAGCACTTTCAGGCCCGCTATGGCGCCAGGCCTCACGGTCTCGTCGGCGGCGACCACGGTCTCGACGATGCGCTCGGGCGCGGCCTCGACCGGCTCGGGCGGCGGGGCGTCCGCCAGGGCCTCGGCTGCGCCCTGGATCATCGCGGTGACGCCGCTGGGGCGGTAGTTGATCTTGGCCGAGCCACCCAGCTCGCGGCCGGCGACGTCCTCGATCAGGGTGGCGCCGAAGCCCTTGGTCGTGGGCGGATTGGCCGGCGGGCCGCCGGTCTCCAGCCATTCCAGGGCGAAGCCGCCTTCGGGCGTGCGCCGCCAGACCACCTCGACCTTGCCGTTCTCGGACGACAGCGAGCCGTAGCGCATCGCGTTGACCGCCAGCTCGTGCAGGGCCAGCGACAGCGCCGACGCCGCGCGCGGCGTCAGGAACATCTCCGGCCCGTCCCAGCGGGTCTGGGTCGGCGACAGGCCGCCCAGTTCGGCGGCGGCGATCCGCGCCAGGGTGGCGCCGCGCCAACGGGCGGCGGTCAGGAGGTCGTGGGCCGAACTCATCGACTTCAGCCGGCCGGCGAAGGTCTTCAGGAACACGTCCAGCGAGGCCGACTTGCGCGCCGACTGGGCCGCCACCGACTGGACGACGGCCAGCAGGTTCTTGATGCGGTGATCGAGCTCGGCGACCAGATTCTCGCGCTGGGTTTCTTCTTCCTTGCGCTCGGTGATGTCCTGGACGACGCCGATCAGATAGGCTGGCTCGCCGTCTGGCCCCAGGACCACGACGCCCGAGCCGTGATTCCAGGTCTCGCGCCCGTCCGGGCTGGAAGGGCGACGATACTCGACGTCGTAGCGGCCGGTTTCCTTGAGCTGCCGGTTGATGAAGTCCGGCGCCCACTCCTGATCCTCGGGATGCAGGTAGTCGAACAGCACCAGGCCGTTGTTGGCCGCCATCTCGCCCGGCTCGATGTTCGAGATCTTGGCCAGGCGCGGGCTGACCGTGATGATGTCGCGCTTGATGTCCCACTCGAACTCGCCCAGGCCGGCGGTCGAGATGGCCAGTTCCAGGCGCTCGCTTTCCAGGTTCTTGGCGGTGCAGGGCGAGGCCAGGAGTTCTGACGCCAAAGCGGCCAGATCCTCCAGCGCCTCGCGGTCGTCGTCCGAGGCGGGGCCGCCCAGGCCGGGGCCTTCGACCACCAGCGCCCCCAGCGCGTGGCCTTGGGCGTCATGGATCGGCACGGCGAGCGCGACGGGGCCCTTGGCGACGACCACCTGGTCGGCCAAGTCGCCGGCGCGCGGGGTCTCGGGGCCGGCATAGCCGACATAGGCCTTGCGCCAGACTCGGGTCTCGTCGACCAGGGCGATGGCGGCCTTCGGCGCGTCGAACAGGCGAGCCGCCAGGCGCACGATGCGCAGGAAACGCGGCTCGTTGACCGCGCTGTCCAGGATATTCAAGGCCTTCAAGGCGTTGAGCCGGGCAGCGTCCTGGCGGTCGTCGCTGACGATAGGGGCGTCGTCCATGATTCGAGCTTAGACTCGCTTCGCGCCTGGCGCGAGCGCCTTGACGGTGTTTGAGGGGCGGTCTTTTGGATGGCCTTGCTGGGCTCTGCCGGGGATTCCCCTGTGGTGAAGCTTCTACCCTTGCGCTAACGTGGAACCGCGACGTCAAGCAGGCGTTGTCGAGGCGCAGCTTCAGCGTCCCGGTCGGTCGCGTCGCGAACAGGAGATGATCATGCCCGCCAGTCCCGCCGCCGCCGCCAAGGAAGCCGAAAAGGCCAAGTCGGCCACGCTCGAAGCCGTCGAACACGCCGAGCGCAGCTTCGCCCAGGCCGCCGACGCGGCCCGCGTCTCGCTGACCGAAGCCGCCAAGCGCGTCGAGAAGTCGGTGACCGAGGGCTTCGAGACCCTGCGCGCCCAGAGCCGCACCTATACCGACACCGCCGGTCAGCAGATCGAGGACGCCCAGCGCTACGCCTCGGAGCGTATCCGTGAGCGTCCGATCACCGCCACCCTGGCCGGCCTGGGCGTGGGTGTGCTGATCGGTCTGCTGCTCTCCGGCGGCCGCAGCAGCAACCGGTGATCTTCGAAAAGACTCTGATGACGCTGGCTGCGGCCGCGGCGATCGCCGCCGCCGCCGCGGTCGCCGTCGTGTCCGCCGCCTTCGCGATCTATGCGGTGCTGGTGCCGCTGGTGACGGCGGCCGGCGCCGCTGCGATCGTCTCGGCCGTCGCGGCCCTGATCGTCGCCATCGCCGGCATGATCGCCGCGCGCAAGGTTGAGGGGCGTCATCACCATCACGGCCAGCAGCCCCCGCAGCAGGGCTTCGACATGACCGCCAAGGTCGTCGAGATCGTGCGCGACAAGCCGCTGATGTCGATCGGCATCGGCCTGGCCGCGGGGATCTTCGCCCTGAAGAATCCAACCCTGACCGCCTCGCTGGCCAAGGCCTTCCTGGACCCCAAGCCGCCGCAGCGCTGATCGTCCTGGATTGTTCAGGTCCTCACCCAAGATCGACGCCACCGGATCCGTTCGGTGGCGTTATTCTTTGGTCTTCAGCCTTGCGGATTCCCGGAAACCCTAAGTTTTCAAGGGAATCTATCTCGAAAATTTGAGCGTCTCCGAGGAGTTAAGCTGCTTACGCTTTGCCCTCGCGCGCTCTAGATGCTTCCCGCGCGTTCCCGCCCTCCCTGGAACGCCTTCCCATGGAGTGAACATGACGTACAAGCTGCCGGAACTGCCCTACGCCTACGAGGCGCTGGAACCCACGATCTCCGCCAACACGCTGCGCTTTCACCATGACAAGCACCACGCCGCCTACGTCACGGCTCTGAACGGCCTGCTGGACGGCGACGACAAGGGCTCGCTGGAAAACGTCATCAAGACCGCCGGCCCCGGCAAGGTGTTCAACAACGCCGCCCAGGCCTGGAACCACGCCTTCTTCTGGGACGGCCTGTCGCCGACCAAGACCGCGCCGGGCGCTGATCTGGCCGCCGCGATCGAGTCGACCTTCGGCGGCCTGGACGCCCTGAAGGAAAAGTTCGTCGCCGAAGGCATCGGCCACTTCGGCTCGGGCTGGGTGTGGCTGGTCTCGGACGCCTCGGGCGCGCTGAAGATCATCTCGACCCACGACGCCGAGAGCCCGGTCACCCAGGACCTCACGGCCCTGGCCGTCGCCGACGTCTGGGAGCACGCCTACTATCTGGACTACCAGAACCTGCGTAAGGGCTTCCTGGAAGCCGTCTTCGACAAGGTGCTGAACTGGACCCTGGCCGACAGCCAGTACGCCGCCGCCAAGGCCGGCGAACAGGGCTGGGCCTACCCGGCTCCGGAATAGGAACCGCGGTTCTTCGGAACGCCCGGGAGTCGGGTGCGTTTTCTCCAAGCGAGGCCGTGGGCCTTGATCGAGACAACGCCCCGGCTTTTCGGCCGGGCTCATCCGGAGAAAGACCCATGCTGAATTGGGCCGTGACCTTCCTGGTGATCGCGCTGATCGCCGCCCTGCTGGGTTTCACCGGCATCGCGGGTACGGCGATCGGGATCGCCAAGATTCTGTTCTACGTCTTCCTGGTGCTGTTCCTGGTGTCGCTGGTCACCCAGCTGTTCCGGGGTCGTGGCGCGCCACGCTAGGCGGCAGCAAGACAAGCCAAAGAAACGGCGCGGCCTTCGGGTCGCGCCGTTTTTCGTTCTAGCGGCGATCGCAGGCCCAGGTGCGCCAGGCGTCGAACTTGCCGCGCTCATAGGCCAGGGCCTGGATCCGCACGCAGCCCGGCTCGACCTCGATGACGTTGAAGCCTGGGGCTGCGCCGCGCTCGCGGTGCGACAGGGTGCCCGAGCCGATCGCCTGGGTCTTGCCGTCGCCGAACGGGATGGCGGTGACGAACGGCAGGTGGATGTGGCCTGACAGAATGACGTCGGCTCCGGCCCGCACGAAGCGGTTGGCCGCGTCGACACCGCCCCGGACCTTGGCGGTCATCGGCCCGCCCAGCACCTCCATCAGCGGATGGTGGCAGACCACCACCTTCAGGTCGCCGGCGGGCGCCGCCTCCAGCTCGCGGACGATGCGGCGGATCTGGCCGTGCGACACCTCGCCCTTCGACCAGTTCCAACGCACCTGGGCGGCGCGGGCGGTGTTCAGCGAGGTCACGGTGATCCCCGGCGCGCGCCAGGCTGCGCCGTCCTCGTTTCCGAACCGGTCGGTGAACCGCCGCCAGGTGCGCGTAAAGCGCTCGAAGAGCTCGCGGGGGCCGACGAAAGGCGTGTCGTGGTTGCCGGGCACGACCAGCATCGGATCGGGCAGGCGCTTCAGCCATGCCGCCGCGGCGTCGAACTCCGGCGTCTTGCCGTCCAGGGTGAGGTCGCCGGCGACGACCACCAGGTCGGGCCGCGCCTCGTTGATCCAGGCCGTGGCGGCCTCGACGGCCTCGTGGTTCTCGCCGCCGAAATGGATATCGGAAAGCTGGACCAGCCTCATGCAGGCGTCTCGTCCGGCGGGACCAGGGCGCGGAAGGCCTTGGGGCGGAAGCGGATCGAGACGTTGGGATCGAACCGCGCGGGCTCGCCGTCCAGGATGGCCGGGATGCGGCCGTGAGCGCGGATCTTGCCGGTGCGGCAGCGGCCGGCATTGACCGATGGGTCCTCGCGCCACTGTCCGCGCGCGGCGTTGAAGCCCAGGCGGAAGACGTCCAGCGCGCTGGACGGGTCCAGGGCGGCGGCCTCCAGCGCCCGGTCCTCGGCGTCCAGCGCGGTCGAGACCAGCGGACACATCAGGGTCAGGGCCTCGGCCTTGATCTCCGGGCGGCCGTCCAGGCTGAACCGCAGACGGCCGGAGAAGGCGCGGCGGAAGGCGCGGTGGGCGCGGGCGATGGCGATCTCGAAGCGGCCTTCGCGGGCGGCCTCGCGCGCCGTGGCCCACAGGGCCGGGCTGCCCAGGATGGCGGCGACGAAGAACAGGCGTCCGCCGACTTCGCCGCCGGAGATGGTCCTGGCCTCGCCGCTCTCCAGGCAGGCCGCCATCGCCGCCTGCCAGTCGCGGTCGCCATAGAGGGCGCGGGGCAGCATGTTCATGGTGCCGCCGGGCAGGGGAGCGACGAGGGGGCCATCGGGGCCGGCCATCTCGGCCGCCGCCCGCGCCGTGCCGTCGCCGGCCAGCACCAGCACCGCGTCCGGCGCGCTGTCGATCACCGAGCGCAGGCAGTCGACCAGCTCGCCCGGCTGGGGCGCGTGGACGACGCCGGACACGCCGTATTCGGCCAGCAGCTTCTCGGCGATTTGCGGCGCGTCCGGGCCGACGGATCCGGACGCGATATTGGCGACGACTTCGATGCGCTTCACGCGCTGCCCCTTCTCGTCAAAACTCGCCGACGCAACGGGCGAAGCTGCGCCGTGGTTCCGCTTGGACGCGGAACCGTCGCCGTCGGGAGTCGTTTGCTCGACACGGGGACAGGAAGCTCGGAACGGAGAGCCAAGATGAAGATGACCATGATCGCCCTGATGGGCGTGGGCGTGCTCGCCTCGGCGTGCACCTCGACGGGCAATGTCGAACGCAACGCCGCTGGCGGCGCGGCCATCGGCGCCCTGGCCGGCGCCGTGATCGGCAACAATGTCGGCAGCGGCAGCGCGGGCACCGGCGCCCTGGTCGGCGCGGCCATCGGCGGCACCGTCGGCGCCGTCAAGGGCTGCAAGGAAGACGGCGGCTGCGGCTCGACCAGCGCCAATCGCCGCCAGTACTATGACGAGCGCGCGGGCCGTTACTACTATTACGACTCCCGCAGTGGTCGTTATTACTGGGAAGACGGCGCGCCCCGCTACTAAGCTGGGCTAGGCCACGACGTCCAAGGAAGGCGATCGGCCCCTGCCGGTCGCCTTTCGTGTGTTCGCAGGTTCGAGGAGGAGGGTTCGAATGAAGACGACGAAGATCATCACGGCGGTGCAGGCGATCAGTCTGACGGGCGTGGTCCTGGCGCTGGCCGGTTGCGCCAGCTCCGAAGGTCCCTGGCGGACGCTGCGCAAGCCCGTGGCCGCCGCGCCGCCCGCCTGCGCCGATTTCCAGTCCTCGGTCTATTTCGAGCAGGACAGCGCCGAGCTGACCAAGGAAGCGCGCATGCTGCTCGACACGGCCCGCACCCAGGCGCGGGGCTGCGCCGTGAAATCCGTGCGGGTGGTCGGCCTGGCCGACGCCGTCGGCACGTCGGAAGCCAATCTGGTTCTTTCCCGGCGACGCGCGGCGACGGTCACCTCGGCTCTGGCAAAGGTCGGCTTCGCCAAGGTCGAGATCGATGCGGTCGCCGTGGGCGACGCCGGGTCCGTGGCCGCCTCGGGCGCCACCGCGCCGCTGCGCCGCCGGGCCGACATCCTGTTCGACCTGGAGAGCAAATAAGCGCGAGCGAGCGGGCCGGCGCGGCCGGCCCGCTTAAGCGCAAGCGAAGAAAGCGGACCGGGAACCGGTCCGCTGGAGTTCGCATCAACAAAGGGGGGTGCGAAGGCGGCAGACTGGCTATCGCCAGTCTCAAGTCGGGGGGGCGTCGCCGCCTTCACGAAGATAAAAACGACGTCTCGCGCGAACGGTTCCGACCTCGCGCGATTTTTTTTGCGCGCGATCGCAAGAGGCGAAACCAGGGAACGGCGGTGGCCGGAACACGTTGATTTTGCAAGGCGGACACGATGTCCGCCGGGGCAGGGAGCAACGTCGTGATCCGGACCTACCAAGCCGAACATGGCGGAATGGTTTTTGTTTCGACGCTCACACAGCGTCAGAAAAAGCTGCGTTCGCGGATCATGGCCTTGGTCGTGATCCTCGCGGTCGGAGCCTCCGCCGGGACGGTGCAGGCTTTCAACGACCGCGATCGCGCGGACGCCGCCCGCACCTGGACGCCATAGGAGGTATGACATCATGCCCACCGACATTCATCACGCCGCGCCGTCCTCCAACGGGCCGCGCCTGAACGCCACCCGCGCCCGCCAGGGCCGCTGGGGCCGTCACGTTTTCTGGGTGCTGGTGATCTCCACCGTGCTCGCCGCGCTGGCCCTGTTCGGCGCCTGGACCTTCCGCGCCCACGATCTGGCCGCGGTCGAGGTCAATAACGGCGCGAAGACGCCGGCCGAGGCGCAGCGCTACAGCACCGACCAAGCGGCGGTGAGGCAGACGCCGAATAACTGACGCCCGCATCCGCTATTTCCAGAGGCGGCCTCGAAAGGGGCCGCCTTTTCTATGGCCGTGCGTCCTTCGAGGCCCGCTGCGCGGGCGCCTCAGGATGAGGAATTCCGTACAGTGTCCCTCATCCTGAGGTGTGAGCCGAAGGCGAGCCTCGAGAGACGCACGAACGAAAAACGGCCTCCCTTTCGGAAGGCCGTTTCACGGTCTCGGGAAAACCTGAAGGCGTTAGGCCGCCTTGGCGGTCCGGCGCGGGTGGAAGAACAGCGCCTGGCCGATCGCCGCCTTCACCGTTTCCGGTTGGAAGGGCTTGGTGATCAGGAAGGTCGGTTCCGGGCGCTCGCCGGTCAGCAGGCGCTCGGGGAAGGCGGTGATGAAGATCACCGGCACGTCCATCCGACCCAGGATGTCCTTGACCGCGTCGATGCCCGACGAGCCGTCGGCCAGCTGGATGTCGGCGAGGACGAGACCCGGGGTGCGGCGCGCGACGGCGTCGAGGGCCTCACCGCGCGTGGCGGCGATGTCGGTGACCTGGTGACCCAGTTCCTTGACCAGGGCCTCGATGTCGGCGGCGATGACCGGTTCGTCCTCGATGATCAGGACTTCGGTGGCCAGTTCGGCGTCGATCTCGGCCTGCGCGTCGGCGATCAGGCGTTCGACCTCGCCGAAGTCGCAATCCAGGATCTGGGCGGCTTCGGTGGGGGTGAAGCCCTCGAGCGCGGTCAGCAGGAAAGCCTGGCGCGAACGCGGCGCGATGCGCATCAGGCGCTGGGCAGCGTCGTCGCCGGCCGTCAGACCTTCGTCACGACGCGCTTCCAGCTGTGCGCCGGAGCTGAGCCAGATGGCGTGGAACACACGATACAGCGCCACGCGCGGCGACAGGTCGCCGTCCAGCGAACGCTCGCCCGCCGCGAGGGCCTCGAGGGCCACGCGGACATAGTGGTCGCCGGTCGACTGGTCGCCGGTCAACGCGCGGGCGTAGCGACGAATATAAGGCAGATGCGGCGCTAGCCGAGCTAGAAGACTCATGACCCCTCCCGATGCGGTGTCTTCGGAAACCATACTAACGAACGGCAAAGCTGAGCCGTTCCGTCGAACGTCGATAACGCTCCCTCAACTGAGCGGTTCCGTCCGTTGCGGATTTTTGACATCTTATGCCCAAGCTTATGGAACTCGGTACGGAAAACCACGTTGTCGTCTGGCGGAAAGACATTCGGCCAAAGGGGGCGGACGCCGATGCATATGCACTTCGGTGTCGAGGACATGATCGAACACGTACCCATGGAAGATAAACGCAAGAGCGCCGCGGCGCTGGATGAAGCCCGTCTGCGCCAGCAGGCGATCGGCGTGAAACTGCGTCAGATGTTCGATGAGGTCGTCAACGAGGCTGTGCCCGACGAATTCCTCGAGATCCTGCGCAAGGCCGAGCCTCCCAAGGGAGAGCGTTGAGCATGAGCGAACCGCAAGTCGGCCGCTCCGCGCCCGATCCCGTCAGGGACCCAGCGTTCAAACGCGAGTTGGTCACCCTGATCCCGCATCTGCGCGCCTTTGCCCGTACGCTGACCGGCGACCCTACCGCGGCCGACGATCTGGCGCAGGACGCCATGATGAAGGCCTGGGACGCGCGCGCCAGCTTCCAGCTGGGCACCAACATGAAGGCCTGGACCTTCATGATCCTGCGCAACCAGTTCTATTCGGAAAAGCGCCGCAGCTGGCGTCAGAGCCAGCTGGACCAGGAGGCCGCCGAGCGGACCTTGGTGGCGGTCGACGATCCCGAAGCGCCCGTCGCCCTGGACGAACTGCGCCTGGGCCTGGGCATGCTGCCGGCCGAACAACGCGAAGCCCTGATCCTGGTCGGGGCCGGCGGCTTCGCCTATGAGGAAGCGGCCGAGATCTGCGGCTGCGCCGTGGGCACCGTGAAAAGCCGGGTCAGCCGTGCGCGCCGCGCGCTGCAGGCCATTCTTGAAGCCGGGTCCTATGATCGCGACGGGGCGTCAGCAAGTGACGCCATGCGGGCGATCCTGGCCGACGCGGAGCGGTTGAGCTCTCTACGGTGACAGTTTTTGCCGGCCGCGCAGCGCAGGCCGTAACATCGATCCGAGTCCGCCTCGCGCTCGCCGTGTGTGTGGCCCTGCTGCCTGTGCTCATTCTAGGCGGCGCGCAATCGTTCTTCGCTTTCCGCGCGGAGGCCGATTCGCGCCAGCAGAGCCTTGAGTTGGCCGCCGGGCAGAGCGCCGCCAATGCGCGTGCGCGCATCGAGGCGGCCGGGGTGCTTCTGCAGACCCTCGGCCCCAGCTCGGTAGGGCTGGAGTGCGCCCAGCGCCTAGCCGACGTGCGGGCGCGCCTGTCGGGCTACGCCAACCTGATCCGTTTCGACTCGCGGGGACGCGTGGCCTGCGCGGCCGCCACCACGCCGTTCGACACCCAGCGCAGCAGCAGGCCCTGGTTCCAGGAGTTGCGCGACGGCGCGCCGATGGTCGTGGCCTCCGATCCTGGCGCGGTCTACGCCAACGAGCCGGCGGTGCTGGCCGCCGTCCGCGCCGGCACGCCCGACAAGTTCGAGGGGGCGATGGCCGCGGTCCTGAACCTGCAGGACCTGAAGATCGGCACGGTCAACCGCTTCCTGCCCACCGGGGCCGAAGTCGCCCTGGCCGATTCGAACGGCGCGATCTTCGCCGCCACCGATCCCTCGGCTTTCTCGGCCCCGCCGCGCGGCTGGCGCGATCGGGCGGCCAAGAGCGGCGCGGCGATCTGGAGCCGCGAGGACGCCGCCCACAACGAGCGCACCTATTCGGCCGCGCCGCTGGTCAATGACGACGTCTTCGTCGTGCTGTCGGCGCCGACGCCGGGCCTGGTGTCCTGGGCCTGGATCAATCCGATCTCGCGCCTGCTGCTGCCGCTGCTGGCCTTCGTGCTGGCCCTGGGCGCGGTGCTGATCGTCGCCGAGCGCGGCGTGATCCGCTGGATCGTCTATCTGCAGCGCGTGGCGGCGATCTATGCCCGTGGCCGCTTCACCGTCCGACCGCTGCAGGCCGAGCGCGCGCCGCCCGAGATCCGCGAACTGGCCGCCACCCTGGACGCCATGGCCGGCGGCATCGTCGCCCGCGACGCCTCGCTGCTGGACAGTCTGGCCGAGAAGGACTCGCTGATGCGCGAGATCCATCACCGGGTGAAGAACAACCTGCAGATCATCACCTCGCTGCTGAACATGCAGCAGCGGGCGCTGGCCGACCCTGCGGCCAAGGCGGCGATGAACGATACGCGCCAGCGGATCACCGCCCTGGCTCAGATCTATCGCGCCCTCTACCAGGGGCCGGACCTCAAGCGCGTCGACCTGCGGCCGTTCCTGGAGGAGCTGACCGCTCAGCTGCTGGCCAACGACATGGCGACCTCACCGCTGGTGCGGACGGAAGTCCATGCCGACCCCCTGGTCATCGATCCCGACCGCCTGGCGCCGATCGCCCTGTTCGCGGTCGAGGCCATCACCAACGCCCAGAAGCACGCCTTCGGACCGAACGGCGGCATGCTGGCGGTGGGCTTCCATGTGCGGGGCGAAGAGGCCGAGCTGTCGATCAGCGACGATGGTCCGGGCGTGCCCGACAGCGTCGGCGGCGGCGTCGGCCGCACCCTGATGACCGCCTTCGCCCGCCAGCTGCGGGGCAAGGTGGCGTTCGAGAGCCATGAACCGCGCGGCCTCACCGTGCGCCTCACCTTCCCGACGCCGCAAGCCGTGATTCCGCCAACCTAGGCTGGAACCGAGCTTCGCTGCTGACGTTCTCTCCGGGCACTGTTTCAAACGCCCCTTCCCCATCCCTTCGGGGGCGAACATCGGAGAAGACCATGCGTAAGCTCGTGATTATCGCCGCCGCCCTGGCCTCGCTGTCGGTCGCCGCCTGCAACACCGTCGAAGGCGCCGGCAAGGACGTCTCGTCGGCTGGCCGCGCTGTCAGCGACACCGCCAAGGACGTGAAGTAAGTTCGTCCGATCTCGGACGATCGAGAGGCCCGCCGGTTCCGCCGGCGGGCCTTTTCGTTTGAGGCGGCAAAGCGTCGCTGTATTGCGGCGATGCAACCTTGAGCGGTTTTCCGATATTCCCCTGAAAAGATCGCAAGCGAGGCTGTAGTCCTGTCGAGGGGACCGCAGGCGCTTGCCGTCACACACCGATACCGTTTTCGTGCACAGCGGCTGGCGCTGCTCCAGCACTTATGTGTGGAACCGCTTCCGGGCGCTGCCCGGTGTGCGCGCCTATTACGAGCCTTGGCACGAGCAGCTGGCGCGCCTGACGCCCGAGACGATCTACGCCGAAACCCCCGACAACAGCGGCCTGCGCCATCCGGGCGGCGACCGGCCCTATCTGCAGGAGTTCGAGGTCGTGCTCGATCCGGCCGGCGGCGTGCGGCGCTTCGAGCCCGGTTTCGCCCTGGACCGCTTCTGGATCGAGCCCGAGGCCAGCGATCTTTGCCAGCAGGCCTATGTCGAGGAACTGGTCGGGGCGGCGCGGGCGCGGGGCGAGACGCCGGTGCTGGCCTGCTGCCGGACCCTGGGCCGGGCGGGGTGGCTGAAGCGCCGGTTCGGCGGTTTCCACGTCATGCTGATCCGCGATCCGGTGCAGCAGTGGCTGTCGTTCTACTCGCTGCGCAAGCGGCCACGGCCGACCTATTTCGAGCTCTGCCACTACGTCCTGCTGTCAGAGATGGCCGGCTGCGCCGACGTTTCGCGGACCTTGCTGGGCCGGGACTTCGACGGCGGGGGGACGCTGGACGAGCGCCTCGCCGCCGTCCGTCGCCAGCTGAAGCGCGCCCCGGCCAGCGTGTCGTTCCAGGCCTTCCTGGCGGTGTGGCTGCGCTCGTATCTCAAGGCCCTGCCGCAGGCCGACCTGGTGGTCGATGTCGACCGCCTGGCGCGCGACCAGGCCTATGCCCGGCAGGTCGAGGCGGCGATCGAGGCGGGCTGTGGTCTCAGGCCCGACTTCTCCGACTGCCGCGCGCCGGCCCCGCACGGCATCGCGCCGCCGGTCGAGTGGCGCAAGGCCGCGCGCGAAGTGGTGGACCTGATGGACCTGCACGGATCGATCGTCGGGCCGTCGGCGCCGCCGATCCTGTTTCGCAAGCTGGCTCCGGCCTTCGCGGCGGTGACGCCGGCGCCGGTGGGCGGAATGACCAAGCTGGGCGAGGCGCTGGGCGGCCTCGTCGGCGGGGCGGCGGTGACCCGCGCGCCGGCGAAGGCCTATGCGGCGGCGGCCACGCGCACGGACGGATCGCGCAGATAGATCCCCGAACCGCCGGGCGCGGCGGTCAGCATATCCTCGAACCCCGACACGTCGTCTTCGGGATCGAGCGCCAGCACGCCGTCGGCCGGCAGCAGGCTGACCAGGGCCTGGATCACCTTGCCGCGTAGCGAGGCGTCCATGTTCTTCAGCACGCCGCGCAGCATGATGACGTCGAAACGCCCCATGGCCGACAGGTCGGCCAGCAGGTTCAGGCGCTTCCAGCGCACGACCTGGCGGATGCGCGGCGAGATCGCCCAGGTGTCGTCCTGGTTCTCGAAATACTTGACCAGCATCCGGATCGGCAGGCCGCGCTGGACCTCGAACTGGGTGTAGATCCCGGCCTGGGCCTTCTCGAGGCTGCGCTCGGAGAGGTCGGAGCCGAAGAACTCGAACCGCGTGCCGGTCGCCAGACCGGGGGCCTCGTTGGCGGCGATGGCCAGCGAGTAGACTTCCTGCCCGGTCGAGCAGGCCGCGCTCCAGATGCGGATCGGCGCCTCGGGACGGCGATGCGACAGAGCGGGCAGCACCTCGTCGCGCAGCTGGGCGAAGGCCTCGCGGCCGCGGAAGAAGGTGGTCTCGCTGCGGCACAGGGCCTCGACCACGGCCCAGATCAGCCGGTCTTCGCGCTTGGCGCGCAGGGCCGCGATCAGGGCGTCGATCGAGTCGTAGCCTTCGCGGCGGGCCAGCGGCGAGAGGCGGCTTTCGACCAGGTAAGGCTTCTCGGTCTCGACCCGCACGCCGGCGCGGGCGCGGCCCAGGGCCGCCAGCAGGTCCATATCCTCAGGCGTCACAGCAGGCCCGCCTCGGCGAACTTCGCCTCGATGATGTCGCCGTCGAACGGCTTCATGATGTATTCGTCCGCGCCGGCCTCGAGGGCGGCCAGGATGTGCTCGGGGCGGTTCTCGACCGTGCAGAAGACGACCTTGGGCGCAGTTCCGCCGGGTTCGCTGCGCAGCTGGCGCAGGAACTCGATGCCGTTCATCACCGGCATGTTCCAGTCGAGCAGCACCGCGTCGGGCATGGCCGCGCGGCACCACGCCAGGGCCTCCATGCCATCGGCGGCCTCGGCGATCTCGAAGCCGATGTCCTCGAGGACTCGGCGGGCGACCTTTCGGATCACCCGGCTGTCGTCGACCACCAGACAGGTCTTCACGGCATGCTCCAGTTCAGACCGCCATCGTGAGGCGGTCTGGTTAAGGAGCGGTTTGCCTCAACCCGGATCGGGGTGCGGCAAATGTAACTTTTATGGCAGAGCTTGTGCCGGAAGCGGCCTTACGCCGGGACCCAGGCGGCGATCGAGGCGCGTTCCTCGCCCAGCTCGACGGCGATCTGGCCGCCGGCCGCGCGGACCAGGGCGTTCAGATAGGCCGCCTGGACCCACGGGCCGCCCAGGCCCTCGGCCAGGGGCTCGCCCTTCAGGCCGGCCAGCACTTCGGGACGCAGGCGGGCGCGGGGCCCGGCCGCGTCGGCGATGATCGAGAAGCGACCGTCGGCGGCGATCCCCTTGACCGTGGCCACGCCGCCGGCCGGCAGGGCGCTGGCGGCGATCTGGGCGATGTTGAGGATGGCCCGCGACGAGGGCTTGTTCATCGCCTGCGGCTCGATCTGCCAGTCCAGGCTGGGGCGCACATGGGCGAACACGCCCTGGGCCAGCTTCTCCAGCTCGCGCGAGTCGAAGTTCTCGGCCGAGGCCGAGGCGCCGAACGCCACGCGGGTGAACTGCAGGAGGTCCGCCAGCTTGCGGGCCGACGAGGCGATCAGGCCCATGGCGTCTTCGCGCATGTCCTGGGCGGCCGGATCGTCCAACAGGTCCAGGCCCGAGACGATGGCGCTGGCCGGGCTGATGAAGTCGTGACACAGGCGCGCGGCCAGCATGGCGGCGAAGTCGGGGCCTTGGACGTCCGTTTCGGGGGACGAAGGCGCAGCGGTCTCGGAAACGGTGTCGGTCATGGCGGCGAACTCTGCCGTGATTTGAGGCTTTGGCAAACCGGGCTGGTCCCTCTAAACGAAGCCCGTGATCGATCCGTTTCTAGAGCCCGGCGTTTTGGTGCGCCATCCCGGCCAGCCCGACTGGGGCCTGGGGCAGGTTCAGTCCGTGATCGGACACCGCGTGACCGTCAATTTCGAAGAGGCCGGCAAGCAGACCATCGACAGCACGCGGGTGCGTCTGGTCTTCGTCGGCGACGACCCCCGGGGATGAGAATGAGCGCTGAGAACCTCGCCGATTGGGGCCGCGCCCTGGCCAAGATCACCGAAGAGGCCGCGGTGGTCATCCTGCCGTTCTGGAAGACCGAGCTGGCCGTGGCCCAGAAGGCCGACGAGAGCCCCGTCACCGAGGCCGACCGCGCCGGCGAGCGCCTGATCCTGGAACGCCTGGCCGCGCTTTATCCGGACGTGCCGGTCATCTCCGAAGAGCACGCCAGCGAGTTCGGCACGCCCGACGCCATCGGCCCGCGCTTCTTCCTTGTGGATCCGGTCGACGGCACCAAAGCCTTCGTGCGCGGCGATCCCAACTTCACGGTCAATATCGGCCTGATCGACAACGGCGTGCCGGTCGCCGGCGCCGTCTGCGCCCCGGCCACGGGCGAGGTCTGGTTCACGACGGCGGATGGCGCGGTCAAGCGCACCGGCGTCGACGGCGCCGAAGCGCCCGCCCATGTCCGCCCCTGGCCGACCGGCCAGGCGCTAGGCCTGGTCAGCCATACCATGCGCGAGGAAAAGGCCGCCGAACTGGCCGCGCAGTACGGTTTCGACCTGCGCGCGCCGATGGATAGCTCGATCAAGATGTGCCGCATCGCCGAGGGCTCGGCCGACATCTATCCGCGCCACGGCCCGACCTCGGAGTGGGACACGGCCGCGGCCCATGCGGTGCTGGTCGCCGCCGGCGGCCGCTTCACCCAGCCGGACGGCTCGCCGTTCCTCTATGGCAAGGCCGATCAGGCCTTCCGCAACGGCTGGTTCGTGGCCCGCAGCTAGGGCGCGGGTTCGGCTTCGACCGAGGTCGTCAGGATCACGCCGGCCGAGGCCGAGACGATCGCCGCGATGGCCAGCCACTGGGTCACGGTCAGGTGCTCGTGCAGGATCACCAGGCCCGCCAGAGCGCCGACCGCCGGCTCCAGGCTCAGCATGACGCCGAAGCTGCGCTTGGGGATGGCGCGCAGGGCGATCATCTCCAGCGAATAGGGGATGGCGCTGGACATCACCGCCGTCACCAGGCCCAGGGCGATCAGCTTGGGCTGGAACAGCGCCGCCCCGGCCGAGGCGACGCCGATCGGCACGACGATCAGGGCCGCCGTGGCCATGCCCAGCGCCACCGAGCGCCCGGCGTGCAGGTGGCCGGTCCGCTTGCCCAGGATGATGTAGAGCGCCCACATCACCGCCGCGACGCACGCAAAGCCCACGCCCACGGGATCCAGCGGCTTGGCGCCGGGATCGATCGGCAACAGCAAAGCCAGGCCCAGCACGGCCAGGCCGATCCAGACGAAGTGGATCAGCTTGCGGGAACTCGCCACCGACACCGCCAGCGGCCCGATGAACTCGATGGCCACGGCCACGCCCAGCGGGATGGTGCGGATGGCCATGTAGAAGCAGAGGTTCAGGAGACCCATCACCGCGCCATAGAGCGCGACCTTGCCGAGGTCGGCGCGCGAGATCGGGTGCTTCCAGGGTCGCCAGACCAAGACGAGCACAGCGCCGAGAACCCCACCCGATAGGCGCTGGTCCCCTGCGCCCCGACGGCCGGAAACAACCCCTTGGCCAGAGACGTGCCGACGCAGAGCGTGACGATGGCCGCGATCAGGGCGGCATAGGGGATGAGCAGGGGACGGGCGGACATGGGCCGCTTTTAGGGGGCAGGATAAGCTGGCGCTAGGGCTGCCGGATCCAGTCTTCGCTCCCGTGGCGCACCCGCTGAATAAGGATATCCGCGCCGTCGAGCCGATAGATGATGATGTGGCTTCGATAGGGATGGACGCGCGACAGGCTCTTTAGCTCCGTACGTTCCGCTGCAGCGAATGGAAAGTCCGACAGGAACTTGAAGGTATGCTCCAGGCCTTCGTGGTAGCGCTCTGCCTGGTCGGCGCCGAACATGTCCATGCCGGCGATGTAGATTTGGATGATGTCTTCTTCGGCCTTCTGGCTGAGCCTATAGGCCACGACGTTTGCCAGCTTCCAGGCGGGCGGCGGCCAGGATTTCGCTCATCGACTTGGTGCTGACGCCGCTATCCTCAGCTTCATCGATGAGGCGCTGCATGGTCGCGATCTTGTCGGCGCGTTCCTGATCACGACGGATCAGGTCGCGCACATAGTCGCTGGCGTTGCTGTAGCGACCGGTTTCGGCCTGCTCTTCAACCCACGTCTTCATGGCGTCGGGAAGCGATACGTTCATCGTCGCCATGGCTCACCTCTACAGCGAGCATGGCATTCTTTGGCAAAGATTGCCATCTGAAAGGGCGTGAACGCCGCAGTCGGATATCTAGGCCGAGATATTCACCAGCGTGCCGGTCAGCTCACCAGTCGCCTGGCTCAGCGCGGCGCCGGCCGCGGCGGTCGCCTTGGCGTTGGTCTGGGCCACGGCCAGTTGCGTGAGGTCGACGATCGGCGCGGCGGTCTCGCCCGAGGCGGCCGGACGCGGCGTGTACTGAGCGGCGCTGAAGCCTGAAATCTGCACGGCGATGTCCTCGCGGGAATTCGCCGGCAATCTGGTCGCCAAGCGTTAAACAGGCCTGACCAAACAAGGTTAAGGCCCACCCTCACGTCGCCGAGGGGGTGGGCCTTGTCCGCTACTTCTTCACCCAGCCGCCATCCAGCGGCTTCCAGAACTGGCCGGGGGCCAGGCGGGCGTAGAGCTGCTTGGCGGTGGCCTGGCCGGCGGCGTCCTGGGTCACGCCGGTCTTGGCGGCGATGTCCTTGTAGGCGGCGGCGCGGCCGGTGTTGATTTCGGCGACCGAGGCGCGCAGGCCAGCGTCGCCGCCGGCCACAATGCCGAGGTAACCGTCGGCCTGCTCGCCGACCGTGCCAGCGGCCTTGGCGGCGTCGACCTCGGCCTTGGCGGCGGCCGATTGGGCCATGGCCAGGCCCGTACCGGCGGCGGTCATCGCCAGGCCCAGGGCCAGAACCGTCATCGTCTTGCGGATCATGTCGGCTCTCCTTCTTAGAACAGGTTCGGGTTTTGCTGGATGAGCGACTGGACTTCCTTGTCCAGCCGCACGCGGACGTCGGCGTCCAGCTTGGCGTAGATGTTGATCGGGTCGACCTTCACGCGGACGGTGGGCGTGCAGGCGGCCGCGCCGAGCGCTCCGGTCGCGAGCAAGGCCATCAAGAGGGCGCGCTGTCTCATGCGGGGTGTCTCCAGTTCTTGGTCAGGTTGCCCGGTCACGGTTGAACCGGACCTGAACGAGGTTGGGCCGCCGGCTCCTCGGGAGCGAAAGAACGGCGCCAGGCCGCCAGAAGCTCGTCGAAGTTCAGCGACGTGTCGAGGGTCAGGTCGACCGGCGTCTTGGCCGGCAGGGCGATACGCTTGTCGAAGGCCCGGCCGCGCAGCAGATCCAGGATCCCCACGCGGGCCTTCTCGGCCACCTTCGGATCGTGCTCGCCCTTGATGTGGAAGAGGATGCCCAGGCGCCCCTTGTCGGTGCTGTTCACGCCCGCTTCCAGCTGCTCGAAGGCCAGGTTCTCCATGGCCTGGTAGGCGAAGTCCTGGATGGCGTTGACCTGGGCCGGCGCCGCCGGCGGCGCGCCGGGGCTGTCGGCGGGGCTGGCCTGGACGCCGGTCAGGGCGGTGCGGGCCAGTTCGATCCGTCCGGGCTGGATGGCGTGGATCTTCCCTTCCTGGAAGCGCAGGCCCTCGGGGCCGAACGTGAAGGGCAGGCGACCGTCGACCACGGCCTGCACCTTGACCTTGTCGGCCAGGGACGAGGCGGCGATCAGCTCCCCTAAGTCCAGGTGCTCGATGACGATCGCGCCGGTCATGGTCTTGTCCAGGCCCAGCGGCACGTCGATCGGTTCGATCGAGATGCGGCCCTTGGCGGCCTCGAACGTGGCCTTGGAGACGTGCAGGGCGTCGGCGCCCAGCTGGAACACCGACTCGACGCCGGTCAGCGGCACCAGGCTGTCGATCTTGACCACCTTCAGGCTCTGGCCCGGGGCGGTGGTCAGGGGCGCGAGGCTGTCGAAGTCGACGGCCCCGTCCAGGGTGGCGACGAAGCCGATCGGGCTGGTGAAGTCGATGCGGTTGGCGACCAGGCGGCCGCGGCTGGTCGCGCCTTGCTGGTTCCAGGCGAAGACGCCGGTGAAGCTGGCGGGGCCTTCCGCGTTCTTGGCGAAGGCGGCCATCGGCGACAGGTCGGCTGGCTGCAGGCCGCCCTTGGCGAAGGTCAGCTTGCTGGCGTCGATATCGGCCTGGCCGGCGCCGGCGGCCACCACGTGGCGCAGGCGGATCTCGCCCAGCGGCGCGCCGACCGGCGTCGTGGCCTGGAAGGTCCCGCTCCACAGGCCGCCCGAGAGGCCCAGCTGGCCCTTGGCCAGGATCGGGTTGAAGCGGCGCTCCGGCGCGGCGTCGGTGACGGCCGCGCTGGCGACCTGGACGCTGGCGCGCTCGAAGCCGTGGACGCCGCCCAGGGTCGCCTCGCCCTTGATGCCCTGGAGTTTCGCCTGGGCGATCGCCACCTCGCCTTCGGCGTCTTGGAAGCGGACCGCGGCGCTCCAGCCGTTGGCCCCGGCCGTGACCAACGGCGCCTTGGCCGGGCAGAGCGTGCCCTTGATGGCGGTGACCGGATTCTCGCCCAGGGCATAAGCCTTGGCGGTGATCGGCGCGCACTTGGGCGTGGTGAGCGTGAAGCGGCCGCCGGCGATCCGCGCCTGGCCGGCGATGGCGCCGGTGATCCCCTGGATCGGCGGCAGGTCGAAGCCTTCGGTGGCGATGGTCACGGGCGAGGCCATGACCCCGCCTGCCGCGCGCCAGTCGTTGGCGGCGATCCGCACCGTCGGCAGGCCGCCGCCGGCCAGCGCCACCTGCAGCGCCCCGCGCGCGCCCTCGGGGCCGGCGTCCATCAGCAGGCCCTTCGGCGCCGCGGCGGTCAGCACGACGCCGTTCGGCGCGGCCAAGCGCGCCTCGCGGGGCAGGGCGAGCTTGGTGCGGTTGCCGCTGACCTCCAGCCCGATGGCGGGCAGGGAAAGGTCGAAGGTCCTCAAGGCCTGGCTCAGCGGCTTGCCGTAGTCCGAGTTGGGGATCAGGGCCGCCAGGCGCTGGGCGTCGGGACCGGAGATGGCGCTCTTGCCGCCGGCCGAGCCGTTCAGGGTCACGAACAGGCCCTTGCCGCCCTGGTCGAGGCGGCCGCTGGCGTTCAGCCGCGCCGCGCTCAGGGCCAGGGCGCCGGCGGCCAGGCGCTCGGCGGTGGCCTCGACCTTCAGCGGGCCGTTGACGCTGGCGCCATAGGGATCGGCGACCAGGCCCAGATTGTCGGAGGTCACGCGAGCCTTGAGGGCGCGGACGGCGGAGCCGCCGGCCACAGCCTCGCCGGCCCGCAGCTCGGCGCTGGTCACCCCGCGCAGGGTCAGGCGGCCATCCTGGCGGCCGCCGGCGATGCGGGAAAGATCCAGGGCCATGCTGGCGTCGCGAGCGTTCAGCGACGGTCCCGACAGGCGCTCGCCGCGCAGGGCGGCCCGGCCCTTGCCCAGGAAGGCGAAGCTTTGGGCGCCGCCGTCCAGCCGGCCGCTCACCGAGACGTCGCCGGACACGCCCTCGGCCTGGTTCTGGCCCAGGCGGCCGTCGTCGGCGCGCAAGGTAAGGCGCGCTTCCAGCGGACCGCTGGCGGTCATCTTGGCCAGGTCCGGATAGGGCAGGTCGGCGGTCAGCTTGGCGGCGGTTTCGGCCAGGTCCGCGGCCGGGGCCTCCAGGCTCTCGATGGCCATGGAGGCGTCGATGGTCAGGCGGTCGCCGCGCTTGCGGGCCGAGACGGTGGCGCCCTTGGCGTCGATCGCCAGATTGCGCGCCGCATAACGCAGCGGGGCTAGGCGGCCGTCGAAGCGCAGCAGCTGGCCGTTGTCCAGGCTGGCGTCGCCGGTGATCCGGGCGCGGCCGCCGGGCGTGGTCAAATCGAGGCGCGCGTCCTCGACCAGCACGGCGGGGCCGGGGACGTTGGGTTTCTTGGGCGACTGCAGGAACTCGTCGAGCAGCGGCTGCAGGGCGCCGAAGCGGATGCGGCCCTTGTCGTCGATGCTGGCCAGGACGCGGGGGCGCACCAGGCGCACCGCGCGGGTCTGGATACCGAACTTTTCCCCGTTCCAGGGCGCGGTCAGGTCGTAGGCGACCTCCAGCCGATCGGCGGAGAAGACAGGGTTGTCGCGCGAGCCCAGGCGGATCTTGCCGGTGAAGCCGGTGGCGTCCAGGTCGTCCAGCTCGACGGCGGCTTCGATGCCATGGTCGCGCAGCCAGCTGATCGCCAGTTCGCGGCTGATCTCGCGCCGGCCCGACCAGACGACCAGGCCCGTGGCGATGAAGGCCAGCATCGACAGCGACACGGCTTCGAGGCCTAGATCGACCAGCCGCGCGCGGTCCCAGGTCTTGCGGGGCGTCGGCTTGGGTTCGGGAGCGGTCGCGGGGTCGGCCATCAGGTCCTGTAGTCTAGATCCCTAAGAAGCCCCCCGGCTAAGCTTTAGATCCCTACTTCGAAAAGCCGAGCACGTCCTGCATGTCGTAGAGGCCGGGCGGCTTGCCCTTGACCCAGACGGCGGCGGCGATGGCCCCGCGAGCGAACAGGCCCCGGTCGATGGCCGAGTGGGAGAGGGTGAGGCTCTCGGACTCGCCGGCGAAGATCACGCTGTGCTCGCCGATGATCCCGCCGCCGCGCACGACCGAGAAGCCGATCGCGCCTTCTTTGCGGGGACCCGTGACGCCGTCGCGGGCGCGGTCGGCGACCTGGGCGAGGTCGACGTTGCGGCCTTCGGCGGCCGCCTCACCGAGCATCAGGGCGGTGCCCGAGGGCGCGTCGATCTTGCGCTTGTGGTGAGCTTCGAAGACCTCGATGTCCCAGTCCTGCGCCGGCAGGGCGGCGGCGGCCTGGCGCACCAGGCCCATCAGCATGTTGACGCCCAGCGAGTAGTTGCCCGAGCGGACGATGGCGATCTTGGTCGCGGCCGCGTCGATGCGCGCCAGCTGCTCGTCTGAGAAGCCTGTCGAGCCGATGATCAGGGCCGGTCCGCCCTTGGCGGCGGCCTCTTCGGCCAGGAGGACGGAGGCTTCCGGCAGGGTGAAGTCGATCACCGCTTCAGCCGCGCTCAGGGCCTCGTCGCGCGAGACCAGCTCGCCGCCCTCGAAGCCCGGACGCTCGAAGCGCGCGGTGACAGCGGCGTCGGCGCGGCCTTCCAGGGCTTTGCCCACGGCCTGGCCCATGCGGCCGTTGGCGCCGGCGATCGCGATCTTCACGGGCTGGGACAAAAGACGCTCCGGTATGAAATCTACCCGACGCAAATCGCCCATTCCGCCCCATGCGGTCAACCTCGCGCGACCTTCCGATAGGTCAGCGAGGTTGACGCAAGGCCAATCCCAACAAGCGTTTGCTGGGATTTTCGCGTCCGTCCCCGGTTGTGACGCTCGGCGCCCGTCGCTACGGTGAGCGCACATAAGGGCGTGTTCGCATCGATCGGCGCGCCCCTTCTTCGACTTGCGCAGCAGGAATGGGAAACGCCGGATGAGCGACGCGGAACGCAAGACCTTCACGGATGAGGAGGCCTTGGCCTTCCACCGTTACCCCCAGCCGGGCAAGCTGGAGGTGACCCCGACCAAGCCGATGGCGACCCAGCGCGACCTGTCGCTGGCATACTCGCCCGGCGTCGCCGTTCCCGTGCACGCCATCGCCGCCGATCCGGACGCGGCCTACGAATACACCTCCAAGGGCAACATGGTCGCCGTGATCAGCAACGGCACCGCCATCCTGGGCCTGGGCGACCTGGGCGCGCTGGCCTCCAAGCCGGTGATGGAAGGCAAGGCCGTCCTCTTCAAGCGCTTCGGCGACGTCGACAGCATCGACATCCTGGTCAGCTCCAAGGACCCCGACGAGATCATCACGGTGGTCAAGAACATCGGGATCACCTTCGGCGGCATCAATCTGGAAGACATCAAGAGCCCCGAGTGCTTCCGCATCGAGACTGAGCTGCAGGAGCTGCTCGACATCCCGGTGTTCCACGACGACCAGCACGGCACGGCCATCATCTGCGCCGCCGGCCTGATCAACGCCTGCCACATCACCGGCAAGAAGATCGAGGACGTGAAGGTCGTGCTGAACGGCCCCGGCGCGGCGGGCATCGCCTCGCTGGAGCTGATCAAGGCGATGGGCGTCCATCCCGAGAACGTCATCGCCGTCGACAGCAAGGGCGTCCTCTACCAGGGTCGCACCGAGGGCATGAACCAGTGGAAGAGCGCCCACGCGGTCAAGACCGACAAGCGCACCCTGGCGGAAGCCGTCGAAGGCGCGGACGTGCTGCTGGGCCTGTCGGCCAAGGGCGCCTTCACGCCGGAGATGATCGCCTCGATGGCCCCCAACCCGGTCATCTTCGCCATGGCCAATCCCGATCCGGAGATCACGCCGGAAGAGGTCCACGCGATCCGCAAGGACGCGATCATGGGCACGGGCCGCAGCGACTATCCCAACCAGGTCAACAACGTCCTGGGCTTCCCCTACATCTTCCGCGGGGCGCTGGACGTGCGGGCGCGCCGCGTCAATCACGAGATGAAGATCGCCTGCGCCCAGGCCCTGGCCATGCTGGCCCGCGAGGACGTGCCGGACGAGGTGGCCGCCGCCTATCATGGTCGCCAGCTGAAGTTCGGCCCCGACTACATCATCCCGTCGGCCTTCGATCCGCGCCTGATCTGGTACGTGCCGCCGTTCGTGGCCCAGGCGGCCATGGACACCGGCGTCGCCCGCCGGCCGATCGCCGACATGGACGCCTATCGCGCCAGCCTGGCCCAGCGCCTGGATCCCACCGCCGGCTTCCTGCAGAAGATCAGCGGCTCGGTGCTGGCCAATCCCAAGCGCATCGTGTTCGCGGAAGGCGAGGATCCCAGCGTCATCCGCGCCGCCTACGCCTACCAGACCGGCGGCTACGGCAAGGCCATCCTGTGCGGCCGCGAGAATCTGGTGCACGAGAATATGAAGCTGGTCGGCCTCGATCCCGAGACCGTCGGGCTGGAGATCGTCAATGCGCGCCTGTCGGACCGCAATCCGGACTATGTCGACGCGCTGTATCACCGCCTGCAGCGCCAGGGTTACCTGAAGCGCGACGTCCAGCGCCTGATCAACCAGGACCGCAACAGCTTCGCCGCCTCGATGGTCACCCTGGGCGAGGCCGACGGCATGGTCACCGGCGTCACCCGCAGCTTCGACCAGGCCCTGGAAGAGGTGCTGCGCGTCGTCGATCCCGCCCCCGGCGGCCGGATCATGGGCATGTCGGTGGTGCTGGCCAAGGGCCGCACCGTCTTCATCGCCGACACCAACGTCACCGAGCTGCCCGAGGCCGACGAGCTGGTCGAGATCGCCTGCGAGGCGGCCCGCGCCGTCAAGCGCCTGGGCTTCAAGCCGCGCGTGGCCTTCATGAGCTATTCGACCTTCGGCAACCCGATGGGCCTGCGCTCGGAAAAGGTCCGCGAGGCCGTGGCCATGCTCGACGAGATGGACGTCGAGTTCGAGTATGAAGGCGAGATGCCGCCGGAGCTGGCGCTGGATCCGGAAAAGCGCGCCAACTATCCGTTCATGCGCCTGACCGACAGCGCCAACATCCTGATCATGCCGGCCATCCACTCGGCCTCGATCGCCACCAAGCTGGTGCAGTCGCTGGGCGGCGCCACCGTGATCGGGCCGGTGCTGCTGGGCCTGTCCAAGTCGGTGCAGATCGCCCCGCTGTCGGCCTCGGTGTCCAAGATCCTGAACATGGCGATGATGGCCGCCTACGACCAGCCGGTGGAGGACGAGGCGGAGTAAGCTTGGCCGCAACCTCCGCGACAGGCGGTCACAGGGACTACCGAGCCCGCCTGCGGTACCCATCTTGTTCTCGTCGGCATCAGTACGCCGACGCGTAAGCCCTCCGGCCGGCGTCATCCCCTTGCGACGCCGGCCGGCCCTACCCCCTCTGCTTTTGCGGATAGATCGTCTCGCCCCGCTCCAGCATGGCGACGAACTCGGCGATCTTCTTGTTCCGCCCCGCCTCCGTCTTCAGATTGTGCACCCGGAACGCCAGGGCGAAGCGGTTCTGCGCCGACAGGGTCGCCAGCATCGCCGTGGCCTTGGGGCTGGCGTCGATCGCCGCCTGGAAGTCCTCGTGGATCTGCATGTCCTGGCCGCTGCCATAGGCGCGGTCCCAGCGGCCGTCGGCTTTCGCCGCCTCGACCTCGCGCAGGCCGTGCGGCGTCATCCGGCCTTCGCCCTCCAGCCGCGCGACATTGTCGACATTGATCTGGCTCCAGATGCTCTTCTTGCCGCGCGGCGTGTAGCGCTGGAGGAAGCTCTTCTCGTCGAAGCTCTTCTTCACACCATCGATCCAGCCCCAGCACAGCACCACGTCGATCGCCTGCTTGGCGTTGATCGACGGCAAGCCCGAGCCGACCTTGTGGATCTTGATCCAGGCCTCGGGGGCCTTGTCGTGGTTCTTCGACAGCCAGGCGTAGAAGGCCTCGGCGTCGACGAACTCGTGGACGTGGGCGGGGTCGACGTGGATGGGAGCCATTGGGGACCTTTGGCACGGGGATTGAGGCGGCTGTATCCCCGTTCTTTTCGAGACAAAGCCGCGCCGGATCAACGGCTTCCGAAAAAGATGAGCGCGCCAGTCCTCCGCGTTCAGAACCGCCGCACAATCATAGCCATCCCCGTCGCGGGGGAGGGCGTTTGGATCCGGCCCAAAACGGCGGCGGGGGTAGGTTGAGCGGGGCCGCTGGCGGTTCCCGGAGGCTCGAAGGCCGTCGCATCTGTACTCTTTAGGCAGATTGGCAGGCGGACGGGCAGTCTCCGGGGTTCAAGCTATCAGCGGAGCGACAGGGCGGTGATCGTATAAGCCGCCTATCGTGGATCGTCGGGGTCGAGACGGATGTAGCCGATCGACTTGGTCCGCGCCCGTCCGGGGGCTAGTGGGGTCCCGAGCTGAAATACGCTCACGCCCCCCATCCTCACGGGCAAGAACAGCCTGGCGGAGCGGTCAGCGAGCCGAAACACAAACAAACCCTACGGTCCCCGGGTTCGCCCGGCCGCTCCGTCGCCTCCCCATACGCCTTCAGCGGCTGGCCGCGTGAAGATGCTCCCCCGTGTCACGGGGGAGGATCTATTCCGCACCTTCAGATTTGCTGCACTTGCATCCCTGCTTCCCTGCACGTAACTCCCGCTCAATGACCACGGCCAAGATCTGCGGACTGTCGACGCCCGAGACGGTGAAGGCCGCCTTCGATGGCGGGGCGGCGTTCCTGGGGTTCGTCTTCTTCGACAAGAGCCCGCGCAACGTCGCGCCGGAAACGGCGGCCCGCCTGATCGAGCCCGTGCGCGGTCGCGGCGTGCAGACCGTCGCCGTCACGGTCGACCCCGATGACGCCCTGATCGACCGCCTGATGGCGACCATGCGCCCCGACCTGATCCAGGCGCACGGCAAGGAGACGCCCTCGCGGGTCCGCGAGATCGCCGCCCGCGCCGGCGTCGGCGTGATCAAGGCGTTCTCGGTCTCCAGCGCTTCGGATGTCGACCAGGCCAAGGCCTTCGACACCGTCGCCGAGCACCTGATGTTCGACGCCAAGCCCGTGGAAGGTTCCACCTTGCCCGGCGGCACGGGCGCACGGTTCGACTGGGGACTGCTGGAAGGCCGGCGATTTTCTCGCCCGCACTTCCTCGCTGGAGGGCTGGATCCGTGGAACGTGGCGCAGGCCATCAAGACCTCTGGAACCCCGATCGTGGACGTTTCCTCTGGCGTGGAGCGCGGTCCGGGCCTAAAGGACCCCGCTCTGATCACGGCGTTTCTCGACGCCGTCAAACGCGCGTAGCTGTTGGATGAGCCTTTGAACGCCCCCCAAAAGCCTAACGACTGGTCCGCCTATCCTGACGCCAAGGGCCGCTTCGGCGACTACGGCGGCCTCTATGTGGCCGAGACGCTGATGCCGCTCGTGCTCGAGCTGGACCGCGCCTACACGGAAGCCAAGAACGATCCGAGCTTCCAGAAGGAGCTGAAGGGCTACCTGACCCATTACGTGGGCCGCCCGTCGCCGCTCTATTTCGCCGAGCGTCTCTCCAAGCACCTCGGTGGCGCGAAGATCTATTTCAAGCGCGAAGAGCTGAACCACACCGGCGCGCACAAGATCAACAACTGCATGGGCCAGATTCTGCTGGCCCAGCGCATGGGCAAGACCCGGATCATCGCCGAGACCGGCGCCGGCCAGCACGGCGTGGCCTCGGCCACCGTCACGGCCCGCTTTGGCCTGCCCTGCGTGGTCTATATGGGCGCCGTCGACGTCGCCCGGCAAAAGCCCAACGTCTTCCGCATGAACCTCTTGGGCGCCGAAGTGCGACCGGTGACCTCGGGCGCGGCGACCCTCAAGGACGCCATGAACGAGGCGATGCGTGACTGGGTCACCAATGTCGACGACACCTATTACATGATCGGCACCGCGGCCGGTCCGCACCCCTATCCGGCCATGGTCCGGGATTTCCAGGCGGTGATCGGCAGCGAAACCCGCGAGCAGATTCAGGAACTGGAAGGCCGCCTGCCCGACGCCGTGGTCGCCTGCGTGGGCGGTGGCAGCAACGCCATCGGCATGTTCCACCCGTTCCTGGCCGATGAGAGCGTCAAGATCTATGGCGTCGAGGCTTCGGGCCACGGCCTGGAGACCGACAAGCACGCCGCGTCCCTGACCGGCGGCCGCCCCGGCGTGCTGCACGGCAACAAGACCTACCTGCTGCAGGACGAGGACGGCCAGATCCTGGACGCCCACTCGATCTCGGCGGGCCTGGACTATCCGGGCATCGGCCCTGAGCACTCGTTCCTGCACGATATCGGTCGGGCCCAGTACCTGACCTGCACCGACGACGAGGCCCTGAAGGCCTTCCAGCTGTGCGCCGAGCTCGAAGGCATCATCCCGGCCCTGGAAAGCGCCCACGCCCTGGCCAAGCTGCCTCAGCTGGCCAAGGAGATCGGCGAGGGCGGCGTGATCGTGCTCTGCCTGTCGGGCCGAGGCGACAAGGACATCTTCACCGTCGCCGACGCGCTCGGGCGGACCATCTAGAGGCCGCATGACCAAGGACCGTATCGACCGTCGCTTCGCGGCGCTGAAGGCCGAGGGCCGCGCCGCTTTCGTGGCTTACGTCATGGCCGGAGACCCAGACGCGGCGACCGCGCTCGAGATCGTCAAGGGCCTGCCGGCCGCCGGCGCCGACCTGATCGAGCTGGGCTTCCCGTTCTCGGACCCGATGGCCGAGGGGCCGACCATCCAGCGCGCCAGCCAGCGCGCCCTGGCCCAGAAGATGACGCTGAACGGCACGCTGGACATCGTCCGGGCGTTCCGGGAAGGCGACCAGGACACGCCGATCATCCTGATGGGCTACCTGAACCCGCTGGTGAACCGCGGTTTCGAAACCTTCGCCAAGCAGGCCAATGACGCCGGTGTCGACGGCCTGATCGTCGTCGACTGCCCGCCGGAAGAAGCCGACCCGCTGTCGGACGCTCTGGAGGCCGAAGGCCTGTCGCTGATCCGCCTGGCCTCGCCGACGACGGATGACAAGCGCCTGCCGGCCGTGATCCGCCGCACCTCGGGCTTCGTCTATTATGTCTCGGTCGCGGGTGTGACGGGCGTGAAGGAGGCCGACGCTGACGCCGTCGCGCCGGCCGTCGAACGCATCCGCAAGGCCTCGGGCCTGCCGGTCGCCGTCGGCTTTGGCATCCGCACCGCCGAGCGCGCGGCCGAAGTGGCCCGCGTGGCCGACGCGGCCGTGGTGGGCTCGGCCCTGGTCGACGAGATTGAGTCGGCGGCCAAGTTGAACGAAAACGTGACCGAGAAGGTTCTTCTCAAGGCGTCGGAGCTGGCTAAGGCTGTGCGTTCGGCGCGAGTCGGGACGAAGTGAGGCTCTAAGGCTATGGCTATGGCTGAACCCCAGGACCCGAAAAAGGGCGACAAGAAAGTGGCGACGGACCGCCGAGGCGGCTGGCTGTCGCGCATCGCGCCGGGCGTGCGCGGCGCGTTCGCCAAGCGCGAGACGCCGGAAAACCTCTGGATCAAGTGCCCGGACACGGGCGAGATGATCTTCCGCGCCGACCTGGAGGCGGCCCTGTGGGTCACGCCGGCCGGTCGCCACATGCGGATCGGGCCGGAAGCCCGCTTCAAGTTCACCTTCGACGACGGCCAGTACGAGGCCCTGCCGACCCCGGCCGTGCCGGAAGACCCGCTGAAGTTCTCTGACGGCAAGCCCTACAAGGATCGTCTGATCGCGGCCCGCAAGGCGACCGGCGAGCCGGACGCCATGGCCATCGGCTACGGCAAGGTCGGCGGCGTCGACGCCGTGGTGCTGGTCCAGGACTTCGCCTTCATGGGCGGTTCGCTGGGCATGGCCGCCGGCGAGGGCTTCATCGCCGCCGCCCAGGCCGCCGTGGCCCGTGAAGTGCCGCTGATCGCCTTCACCGCCGCCGGCGGCGCCCGGATGCAGGAAGGCGCGCTGTCGCTTATGCAGATGGCCCGCACCACGCTGGCGATCAACGAGCTGAAGGATGCGGCCCTGCCGTACGTCGTGGTCCTCACCGACCCGACCACTGGCGGCGTCACCGCCTCGTACGCCATGCTGGGCGACATCCACCTGGCCGAGCCGGGCGCCCTGATCGGCTTCGCCGGTCCGCGCGTCATCGAGCAGACCATCCGCGAGACCCTGCCGCCGGGCTTCCAGCGTTCGGAATATCTAGTCGAAAAGGGCATGGTCGACCGCGTCACCCACCGCAAGGACCTGCCGGAAACGCTGGGTTCGGTGCTGGGCACGCTGATGATGGGCCGCAAGCGCAAGGCCGCCTGAACGCTCCGTTGACCGACCACCTCCGCGCCCATGACGCCGCCCTGGCGCGGCTCCAGGCGCTGCATCCCAAGCTGATCGACCTGTCGCTGGATCGGATGCGGCGGCTGTGCGCGGCCCTGGGCGATCCGCAGGACCGCCTGCCGCCTGTGATCCACGTGGCCGGCACCAACGGCAAGGGCTCGACGGTCGCCTACCTGCGATCGATGGCCGAGGCGGCGGGCCTCAAGGTTCACGTCTTCACCTCGCCGCATTTGGTGCGCTTCGCCGAGCGCATCCGCCTGGCCGGGGCGCTGATCACCGACGAGCACCTGGCCGACGTGCTGGACCGCGTCGAGGCGGCCAATGCCGGCCTGCCGATCACCTTCTTCGAGATCACCACGGCCGCGGCTTTCGTCGCCTTCGCCGAGGTCCCCGCCGATCTTTGCATCGTCGAGGTCGGGCTGGGCGGGATCCTCGACGCCACCAACGTCGTCACGCCCAAGGTCAGCGTCATCGCGCCGGTCGACATCGACCACCGCGAATTTCTCGGCGACACGCTGACGGCGATCGCCGGCGAGAAGGCCGGGATCATCAAGCCCGGCGCGCCGGCGGTCTCGGCCCGCCAGCAGGAAGACGCCGAGGTCGTGATCGAGGCCGCCGCCGAACGGGCCGGCGTCCCGCTGACCCTGATGGGCCGCGACTTCGACGCCTGGAGCGAGCGCGGCCGGCTGCTTGTGCAGATGGAAGACCGCCTGCTGGATCTGCCCGCGCCGTCTCTGCCCGGCGACCACCAGTTCGCCAATGCCGGCCTGGCCGTCGCGGCGCTGCTGGCCCTGGCCGATCCGCGAATCGACGAAGCGGCCATGGGGCGCGGGATCGCCGCCACGGTCTGGCCGGCCCGCTTCCAGTGCCTGACCGCTGGCCCGTTCGCCGAACGCGCTAAGGCCGCAGGGGCTGATCTCTGGCTGGACGGTGGGCACAATCCGCACGCCGGCCGCGCCGTCTCCCGCGCCGTCGCCGACCTGGCCGCCCGCGACGGCCGGCCGGTGGCGCTGATCTCGGGCCTGCTGGCCAACAAGGACGCCACCGGCTTCTTCGGCGCCTTCCGCGGCGTGGCGGCCAAGGTCTTCACCGTCACCTTCGAAGGTCACGCCGCGGCGACCGCCGCCGACACGGCCGCCGCCGCCGAACTGGCCGGCCTGCGAGCCTGCGCCTGCGATTCGGTCGCGGACGCCCTGGACCGCGCGCTGAAACTGGAGCCGACGCCGCACGTCCTGATCTGCGGCTCGCTTTATCTGGCCGGCGAGGTGCTGGCGATGAGCCCAGAGACTTGGCCGGCCTAAGCGCGTAAGGCTGCGGGACGCCGATAGGGCGGCTCGGCCGGCCGTACACCTCGGCGGGCGCGTTCGCCCTGGCAGGAACCGCCGATGGCCAAGGGTCAGAAGAAGTCCAACAAGGAAGTGCGCAAACCTAAGGCCGAGAAGAAGGCCCCGCCGGTCTCGGTCTCGCCGTTCATCGTCACGGGGAAGAAGTAGATCTCGGCGGAAAGCGCCCGCCCCGGAAAGCGCCGAGGCGGGCGTCTTCAGATCAGGTGGCGCTCAGCGCGCCATCGACCGTGTAGAAGCCGCCATTGCAGTAACCCGCATCGTCCGAGGCCAGGAAGGCCACCAGCCCCGCGACCTCTTGGGGCGTCCCATAGCGCTTGGCGGGCACCGCGCCGCTGATGGCGTCATGCGCCGCCTTGGCGTCGGCCGATTGGCCTTTGTTGATCGAGTCCATCATCCGGCTCTCGATCGGACCCGGATTGACGCAGTTGACCCGCACGCCCTTCGGCGCGGCCTCGGTCGCCGCCACCCGGGTGATGCCGATCACCGCATGCTTGGACGTATTGTAGCCCGCCATGCCCGGCGAGCCGATCAGCCCCGCGACGCTGGAGGTGTTGATCACGCTGCCCGACCCTTGGGCGTACATCACCGGCAGCACGTATTTCAGGCCCAGGAACACCCCGGCGACATTGACGCCCAGCACCTTCAGGAAGGCGTCCAGCGGGTAGCTCTCGATCGGCTGCACCGGGCCTTCGATGCCGGCGTTGTTGAAGAAGATGTCGATGCGGCCCAGCTCCGCCTTGGCCTTGTCGACATAGGCCTTCACCGAGGCTTCGTCGGTGACGTCGGCCTCGGCCGTGACCAGCTTGGCGCCGTCGGGCAGGGCCGACTTCAGTCGCGACCAGTCGGCGCCGGCGATGTCGACGCCGAAGATCGTCGCGCCGCGCTCGGCCATGATCCTGGCTGTAGCCGCGCCGATGGCTCCGGCCGCGCCGGTGATGACGGCGACCTTGCCTTCGAGAACTCGTGTCATGGAACAATCCTTGGATAAGCTACGATCCCATCCCGAGGACTGAACTGTAAGCGGCGCTGTTCGTTGCATGACGCCGTTCGCGCGACGGCGGTCTTTTGCGGCTACGAAAACGCCCGCCCCGGACGGACCGGGACGGGCGCTTCGAACTCAAGCCTTGAAGGCGATTTAGGCCGGTTGGACGCCGGCTTCGTTCAGCCATTCCAGGATCTTCTGCTTGGGCATGGCGCCGACCTTCATCGAGGTCATCTGGCCATCGCGGAACAGCATCATGGTCGGAATGCCGCGGACGCCGTAGCGCGACGGGGTCGTCGGGCTGTCCTCGATATTGACCTTGGCGACGGTGACGACGTCGGCCAGCTCTTCGGAGATCTGCTCCAGGGCCGGGGCGATCTGCTTACAGGGGCCGCACCACTCGGCCCAGAAGTCGACCAGCACGGGCTTGCTGGCCTTCAGGACGTCGGCTTCGAAGGTGGCGTCGGTCACCGCAACGGTGCTCATGGCTTGCTCCAGTCTGGCGTCACGCGGCCGAGATCGGCGCGGAGGACGCGATAAGATCAAAATGCCCGGATTCGTTCCGGTCGCTTGTGGAAGATGTAGGGCGACATTGACCGTCCGGCAACGGGATCAGGTCAGCCGCGCCAGCGCCTGGGCCATCACCTTTTCTGGAACCGGCATCAGTTTGGGGCCGTCCGTCCAGACCAGGGCGGCCTCGACGGTGCGTCCCGGGAACACCTCGCGCAGCACGGCGGCATAGACCGCCATCTGAGCCAGATAGGCCGGATCGGCGTCCTCGATCTGGTCGGGCGAGGGGCGGTTGGTCTTGTAATCGACGACCAGCACCCGGCCTTCGTCGACCACCAGCCGGTCGACGCGGCCCGAGACAGCCAGGCCCTTGGGCAAATGCGTGCTCGTGCCGGCCAGGGCGACCTCGGCGCGCGAGCCGGGGCCGAACACGGCCGCGAACCGGGCGTCGTCCAGCACGCCGAAGGCGGCGGCGGCCATCTCTTCACGCTGCTCGTCGGTCAGGTCGCGTTCGGCGGCCAGCAGGCGGCCGGCGGCGGTCGCTCGTTGGTCCAGCGCCACATCCGGCAGCAGCTGCAGCAGCTTGTGAACGATCTCGCCGCGGCGATAGCGGCCCAGGCCAGAGACACGCGCCAGCGGCGAGGGCGCCGGGACGCGGGCGTTGTCCTCGATCCGCGACGGGGCGGCGTAGCGGGCGGCGGCCGGTTCTGGCGGCGCCGTGGCCTTGATCCAGGCCGGGGCGTCGGCGGTGTCGCGCTCGGTCTCCTCGACCCGCGGCGCGGAGACCGGGTCGGGGCCGTAGCGCAGGAAACCGGTCTCCTCGTCGCCGATCCTTCGCACCTCCGGCGCGATGTCGGCATGGGCGAAGGCGGCGCGGGCGGCGGCGTACCAGCCGCCGACCTTGTCGTCCTTGGTCCGAGCGTCGATGCGGCCGCACAGGATCAGCCGGTCTCGCGCCCGGGTCAGGGCGACGTACAGCAGGCGCAGGGCCTCCTGGCTTTCCTTGTCTTCGCGTAAGCGTCGGGCCTTGGCCGAGGCGTCGCAGTCGCCCTTGCCGCTGGTGGCCCACAGCAGGCCGCCGTCCTCGGTGACCAGCAGCGGCGAGCCGCCGGCCCCGCGCTTCACGGTCGTCTCGGGCAGGAAGACGATCGGCGCTTCCAGGCCCTTGGAGCCGTGGGCGGTCATCACCCGCACCTCGCGCCGGGCGCCTTCCATCTCGCGCTTGACCACGATGTCCAGGGCCGCGAAGTCGGCGACCAGGGCCTCCAGATCGCGGACGCCGCGCTGCTCGGCCTCCATCACCTGGGCCAGGAACTCGTCGAGCGCCTCCTCGGCCTCGGCACCCAGGCGGGTCAGCACCTTGGCGCGATGCGAGCGGCCGTCAGCGTCGGCCAGGCCCAGCCAGCCGGCGAAGAACTCGAACGGCTGGCGCTTGCGGCCCTCGGCCAGCGCCCAGTCCAGCACGATCCGCGCCGTGGTCCACGCAGGATGTTCCTCGGCCCGGCGGCGCAGCTCGGCCCACAGCGTGGCGCGGCGGCCTTTGGCCAGGGCGTAGACGTCTTCGTCAGCGAGCGCGCAGAACGGCGACTTCAGCAGCGCCGCCAGGGTCAGGTCATCGTCCGGGAACAGGATGAACCGGCCCAGGGCCAGCAGGTCCTCGAAGGCGATGTGGCTGGACAGCGACAGTCGATCGGCGCCGGCCACCGGCACGCCGCGCCGCTTCAGGGCCCGGATGATCTCCTCGAACAGCACCTTCCGACGGCGGACGAGGACGAGAATGTCGCCGGCATGGGCGGCGCGGTGGCGGCCGATCTCCTTGTCGAAGACGGCGTCGCCGCGCGCGAGGATCGCGGCCGTCTCGGCGGCGATGGCTTCGGCGAGGCGACGATTGGCGCTGCGCTCGCCCTCGGCGTCGACCGGCGCCTCCCAGGCCTCGCGCTCCTCGCCGGGCAGTTCGCGGGTCAGGGGCCACAGGTCGACGCAGCCCCGATCTGTCCGGAACGGTTCGTGGGGTTCGAGGTCGCCGCCCGTCGGCATAAGGCCTGTCTGGTTCTCGGGATCCGAGAACAGTGCATCGACGTAGCCGAGAACCTCTGCTGTGGACCGATAGGACTTCGACAGCTGTACACCGCGACCATCGAGGCCCACGTCGGTGATCTTGCCGATGTAAGCCTGCGTCTCTTGAAGCAGGCGCGCGGGTTCAGCGCCCTGGAACGAATAGATCGACTGCTTGTGGTCGCCGACGATGAAAAGGGTGCGGGCTTGACCGCGCTGGCTCCAACCCGGGGCGCTTTCGCCGACGAAGAAATCCGAGGTCAGCGCGCCAAGAATCTCCCACTGCTCGGGGGCGGTGTCCTGGGCCTCGTCCAGCAGGATGTGGTCGATGCCGCCGTCCAGCTTGTAGAGCACCCACGCCGCCTCGACCTTCTCGGTCAGCAGCACGCGGGTCTTGTCGATCAGGTCGGTGAAGTCGAGCGCGCCGCGGGCGTCCTTCTCGATCCGGTGCGAGGTGACGTAAAGCACGGCCAGCCGCAGGGCATCGGCCGTATCCTCGGCGACCTTGGCGGCGCGGACCCGTTCGCGGGCGACCTCCAGCTTGGCCTGGTCGAGGATCAAGGCTTCGCGTAGATCCTCGCGGCTCTTCAGGCCCGAGGTCTTGCCCGGCCAGGTCGCGGGCGTGCCTTCGCCGCTCTCGGTGAACAGGGCGCGCAGGGCCAGATCCAGCGTCGCGTCCGGATCGCGGGCGACAGCGGCCAGGGCCTCGGCGTTCTTGGCGTCAGCCTTGCCGCCGCCGTCGAACAGCACCGTGGCCGCCGCGCGCCAGGCGCCGAGGTCGAGCCGCGCCATCGCTTGAGCCGCGAGGTCGGCGGCCGAGGTCGGTTCGTCGAAGCCGCAGCGCGCCCAGGCGTCTGCGACGGCCTCCTGAAGCCCGCCGCAACGCGCGACATAGGCCATGATCTGCCCGCGCCGCGCCTCGAAGCCGGTGAACATGTTTTCGAAGCTCTGGAAGTCGAGCGCCACCGAGAAACGGGCATAGGCCTCGGCGTAGGCGTCCTCATGCGTGTCGACCCACTGGGCTGTGGCCCGACGGGCGGCGCGGGCGATGGCGGCGCCGGCCTGGTCGTCCATCACCGTGAAGCCGGGCGAGACCCCGGCCTCCAGCGGGAAGCGCCGCAGCAGCTTTTCGCAGAAGGCGTGGATGGTCTGGATCTTCAGGCCGCCGGGCGTCTCCAGCGCCTTGGCGAACAGGGCGCGGGCGTCCGACAGGCCCTTGGCGTCGTAGAGCGCCTCGGTCTCGCCGACCAGTTTGATCAGCTCGGCCCGCAGGTCGGCGTCGCTGGTCACCGACCACTTGCCCAGCCGCTCGAACAGGCGGCGCTGCATCTCGGCGGCGGCGGCCTTGGTGTAGGTCACGCACAGGATCGCCTGCGGCTCGACCCCGGCCAGCAGCAGGCGCGCGACCCGGTCGATCAGGGTCTTGGTCTTGCCCGAGCCGGCATTGGCGGTGACGAAGGCCGAGATGGTCGGATCGGCGGCGACGCGCTGAGGGTCGATCATTCGCCGTCCCCGTCATCGCCGCTGGTCGACCATTCGAACACCCGCGCCAGGTAGGCGTAGTCGCCGGGGTGTTCCTTGACGAACTGGGGGGCGACCCGCGAGCGGTACGGCTCCTCCGGATCGTCGTAGCGCTGGATCAACTGCACGAGACCTTCCAGCGCCTTGGTCGCGGCGGCGCTGCTTTCCTCGCCGGCCAGGGCGCGGACTTGCTCCTCGCCCGCAGGCTTGCGACCCGTGACGCGGACATAGGTCAGATCGCCGGGCGCCGGTTTGCCCAGGTCCGGGAAGCCGCCGTGCATCAGGATCGCCGCCGTCAGGGTCAGCTGCGGCGAGAAGCCGGTGTCGACCTGCTTCTGCGACGGCGCGGCGCCGGTCTTGTAGTCGAGGATGTGGGCGGTCCCGTCCGCTGTGGGCTCGATCCGGTCGGCCTTGGCGGTCAGGGTGAAGGGGCGGCCGTTGATGGAGAGCTGGAGCTCGCCCGCCGCCTCGACCACGACCTTGCGGGCCGTGGTCCGGCGCGAGCGTTCCCAGTCGGCGACCCAGAGCGCGGCTTCGCGGGCCAGGGCCTTTTCGCGGGTCAGGGCCGTCGGCGGCATCCCGGCCGCGACCAAGGCCTCGATATAGAAGGCTTCGAACACCCCGGCGGCCTCGACCGGCACGGCGTCGGGATAGGTCTCGGCGAACTTTTCGAAGGCGGCGTGGATGGCGGTGCCCCGGGCGCGGGCTTCGACCGGCTCGTCGGGGCGCTCCAGCGGATAGAGCCGCAGGATGTCGCGCGCCCAGACGGCGTAGGGATCGCGGGTCAAGGCCTCGACGCGGGTGACGGCCATCCTGCGCGGACGGTCCTCGACCGGCGGGGTCGGGGCCGGGCGGCCGATCGGGGCGTAGGGATCGGGGGCGTCGAGGGCGCGGACCCAGTCCAGCACGTCGTCGCGGCGGGGCAGGGCCAGGCCTGCGCCGGCGGCCAGGGTCTTCAGCCGCCACAGCCAGCGCGACTCGACGGCCGGCGCGCCGCCGCGTCGCTCGCAGTGGACAAGCACCACGTCCGGCGCGCTGGCGGCCTGGGCGAAGTCGTGGGCGGTCAGGCCGATCTTGCGCTCGGGCGGCGGCAGGCCCAGGCGTGAGCGCATCGGTCGCGACAGGAACGGATCGATCGGCGCGCCCTGCGGCCAGACGCCTTCTTCCAGCCCGGCCAGCACCAGCCGGTCGGCGCGGACCAGGCGGGCCTCGATGGCGCCCAGGATCCGCAGGCGCGGATGGGTGGCGCCGCCGACGCGGACGGTCTCCTCGTTGACCAGCCGGTCGAGAATGTCGGCGAAGGCCTGGGGCGAGGCGTCGGGCAGGGGCTCGCCGTCCTGGATCAGGGCGGCCATCAGGCTTCCCAGGCACTCGCCCGCGCCGCCGGCCCACAGGCGGTTGACGGCGATCAGGTTCTCCAGCGCCTCGACCAGGGCCTGGGCGGCGCGGCAGGGCGGGGCGAAGTTGTTCATGTAAGGCGCGGAGGCATGGTCGATGGCGGCCAGGACGCGATCGATCAAGGCCAGGGCCGCGGGCGCGTCTTTCAGTCGGGCGCGCAGGACCTCTTTGGAACCGGGCGCGGCGCCGCGCAGGCCCAGACGTTCCAGTAGGGCGGCGGCCGGCGCCTCGTCCTCGCCCAGCACCAGCGGGTGCTTGGCGAAGGCCAGCAGGCGTACGGGATTGAGCGGTTCCTCGACCAGCCGCGCCAGGTGCAGGGCCAGGATCGCCGAACCGGCGGCGGCCAGGGGCGCGCCGGCCGAGCTGTCGGGGATGACGCCCCAGCGCTGCAGGCGGGTCATTACCCGGCGGGCCAGGGTCTGGTCGGGGGTGACGAGGGCGGCGGTGCGCTCCGGATCCTCCAGCGCCTCCCGCAGGAGAAGCGCGCAGGCCCCGGCGGCCTCCTCCTCGGCGCGGGCGGCGATGACCGAGAAGCCGGTCAGGCCCTCGGCGACCGGGTCGAGGTCGGGGGCCTCGGCGCGCAGGGCGGCGATCTGGGCCAGCCAGTCGGCGGTGGCCTCGGCCGGGCGCAGGGCCTCGTTGACGATGCGGCGACGCCAGCGGCCCCGGCTGTCGACATCGGGGACCCAGGCGCGGACGTCCGAGCGGTCGACGCCGGCGCGGTCCAGCAGGCGCTTCATCGCGCCCTGCGGATGCTGCTCGCCCTGGGAGCCCTCGATCCGCTCCCAGGCGCTGTCGGCCAGATCCTCGTCGAGGCCGGGTAAGACCACGGCGCCCTTCGGGGCGGCGGCGACGACGCGCAGCAGGTCGGCGGTGGCCGGCGCGGTGCCGGTCGAGCCGGCGGCGACCAGCACCTCGGTCGGTGGGTTTTCGCTCCACTGCTTTTCGAGGGCGCGCAGCAGTTTCACCCGGCGCTCGGAAACGTCGATCAGGCCCAGGGCGTCCAGGCGTTTCGGCCAGGCGGTCAGGACGCCCTTCAGGAAGCGGGCCGAGACCTGCCAGTGCTGGGCGAGATCGCCCTCGGCCAGGCCGTCCAGCTTGTCGGCGAACGGGACCTCCTCGATCTGGCAACTGTCGAGGAAGTCGGACAGGGCCTTGGCCAGTTCCAGCGCCTGCACCGGGCCGGGCTTGAACGACAGCTTGTCGCCGTGATCGACCACCAGCCGCGCCAGCTCGAACCGGCGGCGGCGTGAGGAAATGGCGGGCGGGAAGTCGAGCGCCAGGTCGCCGGGTTCGAACGGCGGCTCGCCCTCGTCCAGATCGCCCAGCGGCCGGATCTGCGGCAGCAGCAGAGCCCTCCCGCCGCCGACCGCCAGGAAGGCGTCGGCCAGGGCGCGGGCGCCGCGGCGGGTCGGGGTCAGGACGGTGGCGCGCGGCAGGGCCTCGGGGCCCAGCGGCTCCAGGGCGTTCAGCAGGCCGCGCGCCAGGTCGTCGACGAACGGGCGGTGGGCGGGGATCGAGAACCAGCGCGGCCCCGCTCTTTCGAAGAAGGGGGCCGGTCCGGTCATCCTTCCGAGAGTTTCGCTTCGGCCGCCAGCTTGGCGTCGGGATCGCCGACGTGCATCCAGAGCCCGTCCGGGGTGACGCCATGGACGCGCCGGTTGGCGGCCAACGCGCGCCACAGCGGGGTCAGAGAGAACGGACCCTCGGGACCGTCCTTGACGATGGCCGGATCGCAGATGTGGACGCCGACATAGACCAGCGGCCCGGTATCGCCGGCGACCTTGAAGCGGATCGCCCCGTCGTCTTCCAGGAAGACATCGCCGCTATCGTGGAAGCCCAGCGAGGTCGCGGTCGGGGCCAGCATCAGCAGGACGTCCATCCGCGTCGGATCCCAGGCGGCGGCCATCGCCTCGATCGCCGGTACGCCGGTCTCGATCCAGACTGAGTCGATGTTGGCGACCCAGACCGGACCCTCGCCCAGCAGCGGCAGGGCGTGCTTGAGCCCGCCGCCGGTCTCCAGGGCCTCCGGACGTTCGTCGGAGATGATGATCCTCGGAGCGCCTTGGCGCATCTTCAGATGCTCTTCCAATCGGTCGGCGAAGGCGTGGACATTGACCACGGCGGTCTCGACCCCGGCGGCGGCCAGGCGGTCCAGCATGTGGTCGATCAGCGCCTTGCCCTGCACCTCGACCAGGGCCTTGGGGCGGTCGTTGGTCAGCGGGCGCATGCGGGTGCCAAGGCCGGCGGCCAGCACCATCGCGACCTTGGGGGCGACTTTCGGCGCGCTCATCGACGGGTCTCCACGGGGACGTACTTGTCGAACCAGGCCTTCAGCTCCGCCAGCGCCGGATCGGCGAAGCAGACGTCCAGATAGACCCACAGGCGCGGGATGAAGTCGGCGTAGCGGGGCTTGCCGTCGCGGGTCACCAGGCGCGCGAAGATGCCCAGGATCCGGATGATGTTGAGCGCGCCCAGCGCGTGGTAGTCGGCCAGGAAGGCGGTGCGGTCCAGCGCCGGCCGGGCGGCCAGGTAGCGCTCGAGGCTGGCGGCTTCGCGTTCGGGCGAGACGGTTCTGCGGGCGTCGTGCAGCAGCATCGACAGGTCCCAGGCCGGATGGGCCAGGACGGCGTCCTGGAAGTCCAGCATCCCCACCCGGGCCGCGCCGTCGCGCTGCGGGAGCCAGATCAGGTTCTCGGCGTGATAGTCGCGGTGGCAGAAGACGGTCGCGCCGGCCTCGCCCTTCGCACGGATGGGCGCCCAGATCGCTTTCCATTCGGCGATCGCGGCGGCGTCGAAGGCGATATCGCGGAACTTCGGTTGCCATTCGACGAAGATGTCGTGGGCGGTCTTCAACGCCAGGTCGTCATAGGTCAGCAGCGGCCAGGTCGAGCCGTCGAAATCCAGGACGCTCGGCGTCGGCGCGGCGTGGAGAGCCAGCAGCCCGTCGATGGCGGCGTCGTACAGCGGTGCCTCGTCGGTCCCGTCCTCGATCAGACGGGCGTAGAGATCATCGCCCAGGTCTTCCAGCACGGCGAGGCCGATGGCGGGATCGGCGGCCAGCACCTTCGGGGCCGACAGGCCTTGGGCGTTCAGCCAGCCGGCGCAGGCGACGAACGCGTCCACGCGGCCGGCGGCCAGCCGGGCCAGGGCGTTATAGCCGAGCGCGGCGCGTTCGGCGGGCGAGGCGTCCGGCGGGCAGGGCGCGGTCTCCACCGACGGCGGCTGGTCCATGAAGATGAAGCTGTCGGCGCCGCGATGCAGTCGCTCATACGACCGCGTCGAGGCGTCGCCGCCCAGGCTTTCGCGGCGGACGTCGCCGAAGCCGTGGGCCTCCAGGAACGCGGCCTTGGCCGTCTCGCGCTCAGAACTCAAGATCACGTCCCTCGAAACCGCCATGCGCCACGATGACGGCGCGCCGCGCGTCGCCATCCAGGGCGATGTCTATATCGAGCCGAGTCGGGGGCAAACGCCCTTCGAGCCGCTGGGGCCACTCAATGAGCGCCACGCCGTCTTCCATCGCCTCGTCCAGGCCAATCTCATAGGCCTCGTCGGGGTCCGACAGGCGATAGAGGTCGAAGTGGGCGAGGGGGAATGCCGCTGTCTCGTAGAACTGCACCAGGGTGAAGGTCGGGCTGGGCACCTCCTCGTCCGGCGTGGTCAGGGCGCGGATCAGGGCGCGGGCCAGGGTCGACTTGCCCGCGCCGAGCGGACCGGTCAGGCACAGGGCGTCGCCGGGATGCAGGGCGATCGCCAGCTTGCGGCCCAGGTCCTGGGTCGCGGCCTCGTCGGCGAGGAAAACAGTGGTCACGTCGGGCGGCTCGTCGGATCGATTGGCAGAACGCGCTCCACATAGCGCTTCAGCGCCTCCGTCGCCTCTCCCGTGTCGCCGGGCAAGGTCTCGGGATCGATCGGCGGCCCGATGAGCAGCGAGAATGGCCGGCCCTTCTTGTTCAGCAGCTCGTGGAAGAGGGTGATGTCGCGCATCTCCTTCCAGCGCTTGTCGAAGAAGTGGAACAGGTGCGAGCGCGGGCCGGTCAGGTGGATCGGCACGATCGGCGCGGCGTACTTGCGGGCGAGCGAGACGGCTGAGGCCATCCAGGGCGGGTCGGTCAGGACGCCGGTCTCGTCCTCCATGGCCAGGCGACCGGCCGGGAAGATCATCAGGGCGCGCTCGGCCTCCATCGCCTCGCGGGTCATGGTCAGCGTCACGCGCATCCGCTCGCGGCTGCGCTTTTCCTCGACCCACTCGACCGGGATCAGCACCTCGTCGAAGCGACGGCAGACCCGGTGGGCGTCGGCATTGGCGTAGAAGACGACGTCCGGCCGTCGGGCCTTGATCGCATCGTACACGGCGACGCCGTCGCCGATGCCGGTCGGATGGTTGGAAACGAGAACGCAGCGGCCGCTCGCGGGCAGGTTCTCAAGTCCCGCCACCTCGACCTTCAGCGCCAGAAGGTCGGAGACATGGTCCAGCGCTGCGCGACCGCCCAGCTGGCAGATCGTCTGCGCCATCCGCCGGGCCTTGCGGTAGTCGAGGATGCGGTAGACCACCAGCCGCACCAGCGGCCAGAGCGGCGACCCCGTCAGGCGCGGCGCGCGCTCGGCGATCAGGGTGTCGATGATGTGGGGCTCGGGCGTCTTGCGCACCCCGACCGCCCCGACGGCCGGAACATGAACCATGACGGGAGCTTAGGCCGCGTCGACGGGCCTGTCAGCCGAGAGGTGACGCATGGGCGGGCTTCCCTTGACGCGTCTCGCGCGCTAACCGCACTGGCGATGCCGACATCCCTACGCACCGCCTATCGCGAGCGCCTGGCCCAAGGCGAGATCCGGCCCGATGTGGCCCAGGCCGCCGCCGTCGAGGCGCTGTCGCGGCTGGAGGCCGACCTCGACAACGCCGGCGAGCCCGGCTTCTCGCTGTTCGGCCGCAAGCCCAAGAGCCAGCGGGGGGTGTATCTGTGGGGGCCGGTCGGGCGAGGCAAGTCCATGCTGATGGACTTGTTCTTCGACAGCGCGCCGGTGAGCAAGAAGCGCCGCATCCACTTCCACGCCTTCATGGCCGAGGTCCACGCGGATATCGACGCCTGGCGCAAGGGCGATGCGGCGGCCCGCAAGGCGCGTTTCGGTCAGCACAAGGGCGACGACCCGATCGTCCCGACCGCCGAGCTGATCGCCACGAGCGCGCGCCTGCTGTGCTTCGACGAGCTGCAGGTCACCGACATCGCCGACGCCATGATCCTGGGTCGGCTGTTCGAGGCGCTGTTCGCGCGCGGCGTCACCCTGGTGGCCACTTCGAACCGCCCGCCGGACGACCTCTACAAGGACGGGCTCAATCGCCAGCTCTTCACGCCCTTCATCGCCATGCTGAAGGACGCGATGGACGTCGTCGCCATTCGGGGCCCGGTCGACTTCCGCCTGGACCGCCTGCGCTCGGCCCGCACCTGGCTGGCCCCTAATGACAAGGCCAATCAGGCCGAGTTCGAACGCCTGTGGGCCGACATGCTGGACGGCGCGCCCGAGACCGGCGCGACGTTGGAAGTGCTGGGCCGCAAGATGCGCCTGCCGCGCGCCGCCGGCGGGATGTTGCGATCGTCCTTCGCCAGCCTGTGCCAGCAGGCGTTAGGGCCGCAGGACTATCTGGCGATCGCCGAGCGCTTCCACACCATCTTCCTGGAAGACATTCCGCGCCTAACGCCTGAGCGGCGTGACGCGGCCAAGCGGTTCAACACCCTGATCGACGCGCTCTACGAGGCCGACGCCAAGCTGGTGGCCCTGGCCGACGCCGAGCCGGAGGCCCTGTATCCCGAGGGCGACGGCGCGTTCGAGTTCGAGCGCACGGTCTCGCGCCTGCAGGAAATGCGGTCGGCCGACTATGTGGCGCGGGTTCGGGACTAAAGGAGAGTCAGATGTCGGTGAAAGATCGGGTCCGCGTCCAGGAAACCAAGCTGCTCTCCGACAACTGGTACGTCCTTAAGACGACGGCCTTCGACTGGAAGCGCCGCGACGGGACCTGGCAGACCCAGCACCGCGAGCACTACGACCGCGGCAACGGGGCGGTGCTGCTGCCCTATAATCTGCAAAACCGGACGGTGCTGCTGGTCAACCAGTTCCGCTATCCGGCCTTCGTCAACGGCTATGACGACCTGCTGATCGAGGCGGCCGCCGGCCTGCTGGACGACGCCGAGCCGGAGGTCCGCATCCGCGCCGAGGTCGAGGAAGAGCTGGGCTATCGCCTGGGCGCGGTGCGCAAGGTGTTCGAGGCCTTCATGAGCCCCGGCTCGGTGACCGAAATCCTGCACTTCTTCGTCGCCGAATACGACGCGGCGATGCGGATCGGCGACGGCGGCGGCCATCCCGACGAAGGCGAGGACATCGAGGTGCTGGAGCCGTCGATCGACGAAGCCCTGGCCATGGTCGCCGACGGCCGCATCCGCGACGCCAAGACCATCATGCTGCTGCAGCACTTGGCCCTGACGGTGTTCCGCTAGTCGAAGTCGCGCGCCAGCGGCACGTCGAACCGGACGACCAGGCCCTGCTGGCCGTAGTCGGCCTCGATCGTCCCGCGCAGCTCGCCGGTGATGCTGCGCTCGATCAGGCGCGAGCCGAAGCCGCGCCGCTCGGGACGCCTGGCCGGTGGGCCGCCGGTCTCGCGCCATTGGAAGACCAGGCGCTCGTCCTCGGTCACCGACCAGGTCAGCACCAGCCGCCCGGCGTTCGACAGCGACCCGTACTTGGCGGCGTTGGTGGCCAGCTCGTGGAACACCATGCCCAGCGACAGGGCCACACGCGCCGGCAGGTGGACGTCCGGCCCGTCCATGCCGATGCGTTCGGGGCCGTAGGGGCCCAGCTCCTGGGTGAGGATCTGGCGCAGGCCCGCCCCGGCCCACTGGCTGTCGGTCAGGGCGTTGTGGGTCTGGGACAAAGCCAGCAGCCGCGCCTCGAAGGCCGCGGCGAAGGTCTGGGAGTCGCCCGTCCCGCGCAGGGTCTGCTGGGCGATGGCCTGGACGGTGGCCAGGGTGTTCTTCACGCGGTGGTTCAGCTCGTCCAGCAGCAGGCGCTGGCGCTGGTTGGCCAGGACCCGGTCGGTCATGTCCGCGCCCTCGACGAAGACGCCCGACACCGAGCCGTCGGCCTCGATGATCGGCTGGTAGATGAAATCGAGGAAGCGCTCCTCGGCGACCGCGCCGGGCTCGCGGACCAGCATCACCGGCACCTCGCGGCCGATGAAGGGCTCGCCGGACCGGCGCACCTCGTCCAGCAGCTGCACGAAGCCCTGGTCGCGGATCTCGGGCACGGCGTCGATCAGCGCCCGGCCCACCACGTCGTGGCGGCCGATCAGCCGCAGATAGGCCTCGTTGGCGAAGTCGAACACGTGGCCGGGTCCGCGCAGGATGGCCACGAAGCTGGGCGCGTGCATGAACAGGCGGCGGATCTGGACGCTCTGGCTCTGCAGGGTCTCGACCCGGCGCAGCACCGAGTCGCCGAGCATGGCGGTGGTCGGCGGGGCCTCGGGCCGGAAGGCGGCGTCCTTGAGCTTGCGCAGCTCGGTGATGTCCTGGGTGTTCTGCAGCACGAAGCCGCCGCCGTTCGAGGGCACGTAGGTGTGGGTGGCGCTCCAGTAGCTGTCATAGACGCCGCCCTCGGCCTCGGGACGCGGGATCGCGTAATGCAGCACGGCGATCACGTCGGTCTGGCCGGTGTCGCGCGTGCGCAGGATCGACTCTTCCAGAAGCCGCCGGCTCTCGCCCTCGGACGGAAAGGCGTCGAACACGTAGCGGCCGACCATCGCCTCGCGGGGCAGGCCCGTGACGTCCAGATAGGCCTGGTTCATCTCGATGATGGTCAGCGCGTGATCCATCAGCATGTACGGGGTCGGGATCCGGTCGAACACCGCTCTGAAATCGATCGGACTCGTCATGCGCGGACCGTGCTTCCCCCTAAAGCGACAGACCGTAACGCAACCTTGGCCTTAGGGGTTCCTTAACCTACCCGGAGCGGGACTGAGAACGTTTCTCAACAGGCCCCGCTTTAATTGACACCCCCGCCCTCGCGCTTAAAAGCATCCCGCAACGCACAAAGGCTACTGGGGTTGGACCTCTCATGACCGACACGAGCCGGGGGCTGCCTGAGCGCCCGATGTCGCCGCACCTGACGATCTGGCGCTGGCATATCACCATGGCCTGCTCGATCCTGCACCGCGGCTGTGTCGTCGGCCTGTGGGTCGGCGCCGTGATCCTGGCCGCCTGGGCCGCGGCCGTCGCCGCTGGTCCGGACGTCTATGCCGGCTTCCTGAGCATCCTGGGCTCGCCGATCGGCAAGCTGGTGCTGCTCGGCGAGACCTTCGCCGTGTTCTTCAACATCGCCTACACGATCCGCCAGACCTTCTGGGACACTGGCAAGGGCTTCGCCCCGCGCATCGCCGACATGACCGGCGCCATGGCGATCGCCTTCGCGGTCGTGGCGACGATCGTCACCTGGGTCATCGCCGGCGCGAACGGAGCGTTCTGATCATGAGCAAGAACGACCTCTTCCAGCCGATCCAGTTCCGCACCCCGCTGTCGCGGGCCCGCGGCATGGGCGCCTCGCGTCACGGCGTCAGCCACTTCATCACCGAGCGCGTCTCGGGTCTGGCTCTCGCGCCCCTGAGCATCTGGGGCGTGTTCGCCGCCCTGAAGATGATCGGAGCCGACCAGCACACCGTCGCGGCCTGGATCAGCCAGCCGCTGAACGCCGTGCTGCTGGGCCTGCTGCTGATCTCGGCCCTGATCCACCTGTCCAACGCGGTTCAGGTCGTGATCGAGGACTACATCCACGGTTTCACCGGCAAGTCGGCCCTGGTGATCGGTAACCTGTTCGTCTGCGTGCTGGCTGGCGCCATCGGGATCTTCTCGATCCTCAAGGTCGCCCTGACCGTGACCGGAGCCCATTGATGTCGGCCTACAAGTTCATCGATCACAAGTTCGACGTCGTCGTCGTCGGCGCCGGCGGCTCGGGCCTCCGCGCCGCCCTGGGCGCGGCGCAAGCCGGCCTCAAGACCGCCTGCATCACCAAGGTGTTCCCGACCCGCAGCCACACCGTGGCCGCGCAGGGCGGCATCTCGGCCTCGCTGGGCAATATGGGCCAGGACGACTGGCGCTGGCACATGTTCGACACCGTCAAGGGTTCGGACTGGCTGGGCGACCAGGACGCCATCGAGTACCTGACCCGCAACGCGCCTGCGGCGGTCTATGAGCTCGAGCACTGGGGCGTGCCCTTCTCGCGCACCGCCGACGGCAAGATCTATCAGCGCGCCTTCGGCGGCATGACCAAGAACTACGGCGAAGGCCCGATCCAGCGCACCTGCGCGGCGGCCGATCGCACCGGTCACGCCATGCTGCACACGATGTACGGCCAGTCGCTGGCCCACGACACCGAGTTCTTCATCGAGTACTTCGCGCTCGACCTGATCATGGACGACGGCGTCTGCCGCGGCGTGACGGCGTGGAAGCTCGACGACGGCACCCTGCACCGCTTCCAGGCCCAGACGGTGATCCTGGCCACGGGCGGCTATGGTCGCGCCTACTTCTCGGCCACCTCGGCCCACACCTGCACGGGCGACGGCAACGCCATGGCGCTGCGCGCCGGCCTGCCGCTGCAGGACATGGAGTTCGTGCAGTTCCACCCGACCGGCATCTACGGCGCCGGCTGCCTGATCACGGAAGGCGCCCGCGGCGAAGGCGGCTACCTGACCAACTCGGAAGGCGAGCGCTTCATGGAGCGCTACGCCCCGTCGGTGAAGGACCTGGCGCCCCGCGACATGGTCAGCCGTGCGATGACCATCGAGATCCGCGAAGGCCGCGGCGTGGGCCCGAACAAGGACCACATCTTCCTGCACCTCGATCACCTGGATCCCAAGATCCTGGCCGAGCGCCTGCCGGGCATCTCGGAAACGGCGAAGGTGTTCGCCGGCGTCGACGTGACCAAGGCTCCGATCCCGGTGCTGCCGACCGTCCACTACAACATGGGCGGCATCCCGACGAACTATCACGGCGAAGTCGTCACCAAGGACGGCGAGAACCCCGACAAGGTGATCCCGGGCCTGATGGCCGTGGGCGAAGCCGCCTGCGTCTCGGTGCACGGCGCCAATCGCCTGGGCTCCAACTCGCTGATCGACCTGGTGGTCTTCGGCCGCGCCGCGGCTCTGCGCTGCGCCGAGGTCCTGACCCCGGGCGCCAAGCAGCCGGAACTGAAGGACGCCTGGACCGACGGTCACCTGGCCCGCTTCGACAAGTTCCGTAACGCCTCGGGCTCGACCGGCACCGCCGAACTGCGTCTGGAGATGCAAAAGGCCATGCAGGAAGACGCCGCGGTGTTCCGCACCGGCGAAAGCCTGGACAGCGGCGTGCAGCGTCTCGCCGACGTCTGGGCCAAGAAGGGCGACATCAAGGTCAGCGATCGCGGTCTGGTGTGGAACACCGACCTGATGGAGACCCTGGAGTTCGATAACCTGATCAGCCAGGCGGTGGTCACGGTGAACGGCGCGGCCAACCGCACCGAAAGCCGCGGCGCCCACGCCCGCGAGGACTTCTCCAGCCGCGACGACGCCGAGTGGATGAAGCACACCCTGGCCTGGCTCGACATGGAGTCCGGCAAGGTGAAGATCGATTACCGCCCGGTCCACAGCTACACGATGTCTGACGACATCGCCTACATCCCGCCGAAGCAACGGGTCTACTGAGGGTACGATGGTCGAACTCGCACTCCCCAAGAACTCGCAGGTCAAGTCGGGCAAGCACTGGCCGGCTCCCGCGGGCGCCAAGAAGGTCAAGACCTTCAAGATCTACCGCTACGATCCGGAAGCGGGCGGCAATCCGCGTTGGGACACCTACGACGTCGACATGGACGCCGTCGGCCCGATGGTCCTGGACGCCCTGCTCTATATCAAGAACAGCATCGACCCGACCCTGGCCTTCCGCCGGTCGTGCCGGGAAGGCGTCTGCGGCTCGTGCTCGATGAACATCGGCGGCCGCAACACCCTGGCCTGCACGCATGGCTGGGCCGAAGTCCCGGGCAAGGCCGTCCAGATCGCCCCGCTGCCGCACATGCCGGTGGTCAAGGACCTGATCCCGGACCTGACGCTGTTCTACGCCCAGTACGCCTCGGTCGAGCCCTGGCTGCACACCGACACGCCCGAGCCGCAGACCGAGTGGAAGCAGTCGCCGGAAGACCGCGAGAAGCTCGATGGTCTCTATGAGTGCATCCTGTGCGCCTGCTGCTCGACCTCGTGCCCCAGCTACTGGTGGAACGGCGACAAGTATCTGGGTCCGGCGGCCCTGCTGCACGCCTATCGCTGGCTGATCGACAGCCGCGACGAAGCGACCGGCGACCGCCTCGATGCGCTTGAGGACCCCTTCAAGCTCTATCGCTGCCACACGATCATGAACTGCGCCCAGGTCTGCCCTAAGGGTCTGAACCCGGCCAAGGCCATTGCCGAGATCAAGAAGATGATGGTCGAGCGCGTCGTCTGACGGGCTCTCTCTATAAGACAGGCGCGGGGCGGCTTCGGAAACGAGCCGCCCCGTTCTATATCCGCCTCTATCAAGGCGCTTGCCAATAGGTGACGCCGGCGTCATTTTTGACGAAAGGGAGGGCGTCATTGAGCGCTGAAGCCAATCAGAACGCGTGCGTCGTCATCGTCGGCGCGGGTCATGCCGGCGGCTCGGCCGCGGCGTTCCTGCGCCAGTACGGTCACGAGGGTCGTATCGTCCTGATCGGCGACGAGCCGCTGCTGCCCTATCAGCGCCCGCCGCTCTCGAAAGCCTGGCTGAAGGGTGAGGCCGACGCCGACTCGCTCTCGCTGAAGCCGGCCGAGTGGTACGCCGACAACAATGTCTCCCTGCGCCTGGAAGGCGTGGCCGAACGGATCAACCGTTCGGAAAAGACCGTGACGCTCGCCTCGGGCGAGGCGATTTCCTACGACTTCCTCATCCTGGCCACCGGCGCCCGCGCCCGCGCGCTGCCGCTCCCGGGTGCGGACCTGGCGGGCGTCCTGGCCCTGCGCACGGCGGCCGACGCCGAACTGCTCAAGCACGCCTTGGGTCCCGACAAGCGCCTGGCCGTGATCGGCGGCGGCTATGTCGGCCTGGAAGCCGCCGCTTCGGCCCGCGCCCTGGGCAGCCACGCCATGGTTGTCGAGCGTGAGAGCCGCGTCCTGGCCCGCGTCGCCTGCGAGACCCTGTCGCTGTTCTTCCAGGATTATCATGGCAAGCACGGCGTCGCGTTCGAGCTGAACGCCGGTGTCGCGGGCTTCGAAGGCGAGAATGGTCACGTTACGGGCGTGAAGTTCTCCGACGGCCGCGTGGTCGCCTGCGACGTCGCCCTGGTCGGCGTCGGCGCGGTTCCCAATGACGAACTGGCCAAGGACGCAGGCCTCGAGACCGCCAATGGCGTGGTCGTCGACCTGGAGGCGCGCACCGCCGACCCGTCGATCTTCGCGATCGGCGACGTCACCCATCGTCCGCTCCCTTTATATGAGCGTCAGTTCCGCCTCGAATCCGTGCCCAACGCCCTGGAGCAGGCCAAGCAGGCCGCCTCGGCGATTCTCGGTCGCGCGGGTCCGGCGCCGGAAGTGCCGTGGTTCTGGTCCGACCAGTATGATCTGAAGCTGCAGATCGCCGGCCTGCCGTTCGAGGCCGACCGCCAGATCGTGCGCGGCGACGTCGCCGCCGCCAAGTTCGCGGTCTTCCATCTGAAGGGTGACCTGCTGCAGGCCGTTGAGGCGGTCAATGCGCCGCCCGAGTTCATGGCCGGCAAGCAGCTGATCGCCAAGCGCACGCCGGTCAATGCCGACAAGCTCGCCGATCCGTCGGTGTCCATGAAAGAGGTGGCGGCTTAGGCCGCCCTATAGAGAGAAGCCTCCAGGGGTAACGGGAAACAGATGGCCAAGATCACCTACATCGAACACGACGGCACGGAACACGCCCTCGACGTGAAGCCGGGCCTGACCGTCATGGAAGGCGCCGTGAAGAACAACGTGCCGGGCATCGACGCCGACTGCGGCGGCGCGTGCGCCTGCGCGACCTGCCACGTCTATGTCGACGACGCCTGGCTCTCCAAGACCGGTGACAAGTCGGCCATGGAGGAGTCGATGCTGGACTTCGCCGAGAACGTCGAACCCAACAGCCGCCTGTCGTGCCAGATCAAGGTGAGCGACGCGCTGGACGGCCTGGTCGTCCGCCTGCCGGAAAGCCAGCACTGATATAAGACGCCGGAGCCCGTCCAGGCTTTGCTGGGGGCGGGCTCCGAAACGCGGCATTAATCACGGCGTCAAAAGAGCGTCGTTATATTGTCGCGAGGGGCTTGCCAGCCGCCGGGTCGGGGACTAGATCAACGCCTCGCTCGGAACGGCATCGCGACCGGACGACGCGGCCCCCGAAAGGGAGTTGCATCGGTCCAGACGCTTCGCTAGAAACCGCGCTCCAATCGACTCGATGACGGATCCGCAAGGGGCGGCCACGGCGGCCCTGGGATCCTTCTTTTGTCTCTTCGCTCCCCGGTTTTCCGGAGTTCGAAAAAGCCGAAAAGAGTTGGTTGACTTCGGAATGGCTCCTCTTTAGAAGCGCCGCTCCGATGCATCGCCGCCAAGACTTCGCAAGAAATCAGCGGCGCGATGCAAGGTTAGGCAAGTAATCGTTTTGAAGTTTCTTCGAAATAATCGCTTGACTGACTTGGGAGGCTTCTCTAAGAAGCGCCCTCCGAGAAATACCGAAAAGTTCCTTCGGGGCTTTCAAGTGTTTCTCCTCAGTCTAGTCCTTCTTTTCTTTGAAAAGATCGCTTGACTGGTTTCGGTGGTTTCTTTAGAAGCTGCCGGCTCTGCCGAAGACCTCCGGGTTGGTTGGCGGATGGGTCAGAAAGTTTTGAAAAAAACGATTTGACACGGAATTCGAGGTTCGCTAGAT